>Ga0247819_10000018_pt1 | contig 124245 bp, 169 predicted proteins | sample 13C_Xylose_Day6_FD_193428 | JGI IMG/M metagenome (GOLD analysis project Ga0247819, IMG submission 193428) | Soil microbial communities from agricultural site in Penn Yan, New York, United States - 13C_Xylose_Day6 | ecosystem: Environmental > Terrestrial > Soil > Agricultural land | place... | reverse complement strand
GATAAATCGACGTGACGGTTTTGCCGGGGCGGTGAATGATAATGTTGCCATTCACCACGATTACCCACTGGCCGTTGGTATCCAGTTGCAGTTTCTCGACGCTGATTTGATCGTTACCGAGGTGCGCTTTGACTTTGCGCTCCAGCATGATCGTCCAGCTTTTTTGTTCGGGGCGCCCCGCAGCTACGGGAGTTTTTGGTGCTGCGTCATCGTCGCGCCCGGAAACGTCTTCTACAAAAGTGCGGCTCATGATTGTTTTCCTTTCAATGCAGAGTTTTGAGGGATTGGCCGAAGTCCAAAACGTTTGTGAGTTCGTCAAACGTTAGGGAACCGTCCGATTTAAGTGTGCGGTACAAATCGTCTTCGACCAGCACGATCAGGTCTGCGCATTCCGCAAACCGACCAGAGATTTGCGAGTTTGCATGCAGCACGCGGCGGTCTTCGATTTGACCAGACACGGCTACAATCTTTTCGCGTTCTTCGGGCGCCAACACTGAAAGGGCAGGCACTCGATACACGTACACATAGGATTTCATAACTGCCCCTCCAATGTTTGCGTTAGGTCACTCGGACGGAATCAGATTGAGAGTTTTCAGATTCCGCTCGAAATCTGCCAGCATCATTTTGATGCCAGCCGGTTTGCTGTCTTTGCTTGGCATTTGCCCGCGCTCCAACATCGAAACGTTGGTTTGCGACAGGCCGATCAGTTCGCCCGCTTTCGCCTGACTCAAACCAGCTTTCACCCGAAGCTTTTTGAATTCGGGACCGAGTTTGCGTGCAGTGGCGAGAATTTCTTTGCGTTCGGCACTTTCGGGTTTCGACGCTTCCCGAATATGTTTGGGCGCTTGACGCGGACGGCGACGTTCTGGTTCATCTTCGTCGTCTTCATCGTCATCGGTTTGCGCAGCCTTCGCTTTGCCCGTGGTCGAAAAAGGTTTGCGTTCCTTTTCCTGTTCGTTCAAATAGTCGGCCAGCCGCGAAGCCGTCCAACCTTCCACGGCGCCGGTCGCAACCGCTTCGTTACCCGGATGGGAAGCGCTGAATTCGTAACCGCTGATTGGATCGCCAATCGACCACATGCAACGGAATTCGTGAATCGGTGCATCGCCGCGTGTCATCTTGCGCAGTTCGTCAAACACTTCGGTGACGTTTTGCGAATTGGCTGGACCGGTGTAAGCAGTCGGCGCCACAAGATTTGGGTAATCGCGCACAACCATACGCGATGCCCGCATGACCGCTTCGACGTGCTGAATCGAAACCGACCACTTGTTTGCAACGTCGATGATCGACTCACCGTTTTGCATTGCTGCCTGAATCGACAGCGCACGCAGCGCAGCAAACATTTCGGCGTTGTCCGCCATCGAACGGATTTCTTCTGGCGAAAGATCGCGAGTGTTTTCCATCACTTCATCCCCACGTTGAGTTTTGCGAAGCCGTAATTGCGTTGCAAGTCGGACAGTTCGCGGTACATTTCTTTGTAAACTTTTTGACGCCATTCTTCATAGTCGTCTTTTGGTTCTTCGGCTTCCAGTACCGAAACCATGTGGCACAGCGGCGTAACAAACTGGTTCATTACCCAGTCACGCGGATCGCCCACCCCGGCACGGCGCAGTGGCGCGTACATTTCGAAGCTGAAAGAAAGCAGGCCATCGGTGTTGCCAAACGTTCGGCGGATTCGCATGATCGAAGAAAACGTGCGAATGAGTCGCCCCATGTGTTGGCGGTGTTCGTCGGAAGTATCAACTGCCGGATGAATCTTGCGACGCACCCGGCGCACAAAACGTTGCACCACTTCCTCACGGAAAAATACCGAGGCTCCATCGCAACCATCCGAATCGTTGGGATTGTTGCGGAAGTCATCCCAAGTTTTCAGAATGGTTGGAACAAACATCTTCAACTCGATTTTATAAACTGGTGCAACGAGGTCCATAATTATTCCCTTGGGTGTTTGCGCTGGTCAACGCCAGACAGAAGACGATTGAAACGATTCTTTTCGATTTCGCGCAAACGGTCAGTCACCGTTTCTTCGAAAACGTCCATTGCATCCTTGACGTGTTCAAACACTTTGTCATAGGCGGCGGTCATCTTCGGATCGAAGCGACCAACACGCGGCGGCAGGAAAACAGGAATGTCCAGATCGTGAATGATCTTTGCCTGACTGTTCAGGTCAAGCTGCATCCAGTCACGACGAACTTTGTTTGGGTTGATGAAACTTGCTGCCAGAGCGTTGTAGTCGATTTGGGTGTTCATGATGCTTTTTCGCCTTCGTCAATTAATGTTTCTCCCCGTTATGGTAAGAGCCACAAGAATGCGCGACTGCTACTTTCCGTTTGCGCATTTTGCAGGGTGAAGCTTTTCGGTCAGCTTATATTGCCAACTCGAAATGATCGGCCACACGTCGGTTCAGGCCGATAAAACGGTGCTGCACTTCCGGATGGCCAATGTCGGTGCCGTGTAGCGCGACACTATCGTAAAGCCCACCGATTTGTTTGGCGATGTTTGCGTACTCGGATCGTTTCACCGGGAACCAATCGCCGTTGACTGCCTGCATGTAAACTTGTTCGGCACAACCGACCAGCGAAGCATTGACGCCGTTGCTGGAATACAGCATGGCGTAAAACTGTTCGGTTTCCGGCAGGTTGTCACCAACGTTCAGCGGAACCGTTGGGATGTTTACCGTGGTGATTGCGTAGCGGTTTTTCTCGGCCAGATGGGCCAGAGTGTTGAGGGAGTCCATGACTTTCTTGCTGGTGATGATTACATATTCCATGTTAGCTACGCTCGATTTTAACGGTGTTGTCTACAAAGATGTTTGGAGAGCCGACAAACAGTTTCGGCCCGAAGAAGTTTGCGAAATCCCAAAGCTGCATTTTCAGCGTTGGGTCATCCGGATTCAGAGTGGCCTTTTCCTTCTGGCGAGGCGTGCTGGCGTTGAACTCCACCATTTCAGCATTCGCCAATTTATCCCAGCACTCATTTCCGAAATCGGTCAGCACAAACAAAACGCGGTCGTTCAGGTTGACTTCAATGGCTTGCGGTGTGGTCACGGAATTGGTCATTGGTTGATTCCTTATTGCCGATTAATTGTGATGATACCTTTCGCTTCTAGGTCATCAAGTTCGTCCCGCAAAACATCGCGGATTCGTTCTTCCTGCTTGGAACGTTTGCGCAACTTTTTCAGTTCGTCGCGCTCGGCGTTTCGTTTGCGCATTACGCGGTCATGGACAACCATCGACAGAACCCAACCGAGGGAACTACCGGCCCCGCCTGCAATGGCGCTGTAGATCGTAAACATATGATCGCCGGTCCGCACAGCATTTGCGGCAACTGCACCGACGAGGGTAATGGTGCCGATTTCACAAACCGACATTCCAAACCCAAACAGCGCGGCCATGCGCTTGTGCCCAGCCTGAACGTTTTTGTTTTGATACCCACGCAAAAACGTTGTGGTGAACGTGGTGGCGAAAATGATTCCGTACCCACCAATCAGCCCGAATAAATCCGCTTTAGTCATAGTATCCCCGGCTGACATTGAAATGCGTTTCCATCAGGAACGCCTGCATGTAACGGTCCAAACGTTTTAGGGCTTCGTCCAGCGACAGCCATTTGCGTTTGCGCAGGTGTTCTTCTTCCCACACGGACGCATCAGTTTCATACGACGCGACAAACATTTCGACGTTTTGCACTTCGTCCTGTTTCACAAAACGATAGTCGCCCAAACGTTCACGCGGTGTACACAACACGCCCGCTTCTTCCCGAACTTCCTTTGCTGCCGACGCACGCGAACTCATGTTTGGTTCAACGCCGCCCTTTGGAAAGTTCCACTGCGCCCCCGGCTTAACTGCCTTGATTAAGAGATATTCAATCTCCTTTTGCTCGTTACGACGGAATACGATGCAGCCAGAGCAATTACGAATACGCATTTCTTCAATCCATTATTTGTTGAGGTACAGCGGTTTTACAGTGTTGCGATTTACATGCCGTAGAACGGGCGCTCTAAGGAGTCGGGATGCCAGACGGGCGGGTTGTGTTGTTTGCACTTGCCGGGAAAGCGCCAGTCTTCGACAACGTTTTCCACAATCGGGTAAAGCGTTGGGCCAAACTCCCACGACAGAGTTTTGCTGCCGTCTTCCTGAATCTCGGTGCGGTCACTGCCGCCCCAAACGGAAAGGTAGTCCAGCATAAACATTTGTTTGTCGAGGCCGGTGTTTTCTTCCAGCGACTTCGGAATGTTTACAAACAGACGGCCGGAACCTGCGGTGTGTTGCTGCATGAAATACTTAATCACGATTTGGTCCTCAATGAAGTTTGGAGTTGTCCACTTTGTTTACGAGGTACTGCGTCAGTTCGTCGGGTTTGTCGATACCCAGCGTTTCCGCAACCGACCTGAATTCTTCTTCCGTGACCAGAATGGCCCCGGCATCGCGCAGGTCTTGCAGAGTGCAAATAGCGAATTCGTCTTCGCTCAGCAGGTCGATCACCAACAGTTCGTGACGCTTGAACAGGAGATTGCGAACAGCCTGATAAACGTCTGGCGTGTTCAAATCCGGCAGCGTGCTTTTGTCGAAACAGAAACGGCCTTCGGTTTTGTACAGTTCTGCAAACGTTTCAACCACGGCGCTAATGCGCACCACTTGTTTGTCAGTAAAGGTCATTTTCGTATTCCCTCTAAACTTCCGTTAAGTCGTAAGCGTAAAAACGTGGGCACAGTCTCCCAACGTGTTCATTGTACCACAGTGGCACATGATGGCAACTGGCTACCCTTACGGCTTACTGGAGGTTTCCAGCGCCAAAAACGGAAATGCCCCACCGGAAACTAATCAGGCGGGGCATTCCATTGCGTTACTGCTCGGTCAAACTGTTTGCATCAAACTGGTAAAGCGGAGTCAGAAACTCGGTCACGGTATCCCGCCAAGCCTGCGACGTTGCTCCCAAACCAGAGGTCACGGTAAAACCATTTTGCTTCACGCGAAACCAAAGCGCCGCGCCCGAATTGTCCGGACTCGAAATCCGCGCTTCCGGGTGTTGCGTGCGTTCGTCCATTTTGCGTTGAACCAGAATGGCGTCTTTCGGAAATTTCTCGACAAGCAATGCGCACGCCTTGTCGCGAGCTTCCACCATATCGCAAATGTTCATGCGCTACCCCTTTGCAAACATTTCTGCCATGCGTTTGTTCATCTGTTCCTGAATGTGTTCCGGAGTGAACGACGCGGCGATTGTCGAATCAATCTGTTCTTGGAACGCTTCCAGTTTCGATGCAAACACTTTGTCGATAACCGGCGTGACCGATTCGATAATCAGTTCCTCGGTCGCCTGCTCGATTTGCGCGTTGATTAATCGTTTCAACAAGTCATGCAGCGGACTGTTGTGGAACGGATTAATCATGGAGCCACGTCGATTCCAACCGTCAGCGAATGCGGCAATCTGGTCAAGTTGTGCTTTCAACTTTTCCATGATCGCAACTTTCACAACGTCGTCGGAAATGTTTTTCTGCACAGCGGTTCCGATTTCCAACATCAGTTCCGGATTGGACTCAACGATGGCCCGCAACAACGCGGTATCGACTTTGAGGGAAAGGGGCCTCATTGGCCCGATTCCTTTTTCGCTGCATCACGCGATTCGAACCGCTTTTGCAGATCGGTAGCGGTATCGGCCAGTTTGGTGAAAAACTTTTCGACACCTTGCCACAACATCGCCAAGGCAACGCCCAGCCCGATGATGAACGCGGCGAAGTATTCCCACTTTTTGTTTTTGAACACCAGCGTGCGGCCGGAGTTCCACGAAAAGTAGACGCCGAATGCGACCCACGCCAACAGCAGCACAACCAGCATTTTGTAAATCATTCGAAGTCTTCCTCGCCGTCAACGTCTTCGCCGTCTTCGATCAGAATGTGCGGAATGAAACGCTCATTGCAGATGCCCAGTACCGGCGAATCGAATTCGCGAATGCACAGCGTTGCAGCCGTAGCATTGCGCATGGTGTTGTAGTTGGTGGCTTCATCCGGCACCATAAACATGCCGATGATGAAATTGTGGCGACCGTTTACCTTGAACGGTTCCGCGTACATTTGAAACACGCGGTCGTCGCCAGCGTATGCGCCATCGGTCGAAAACTCATGCGAACCATCCGCTTTGAAGATTTCGATGTTGTTGGACATACGGCCGATTTTCGGTTTGCCAACAAACGGCTCGCCTTTCTCGATGAAACGATCTTGCGACAGGTAGGTCGGCAGCAACGGAACTTCCGCGTAACGAAGTTTGAAATCTTCGTCGGTTTCAAACAAGTGGGTCACGAATGCCCAAATGCCTTTGTTGCTGATAAACCAGCGCCACGCCGGTTCCAAGAAGGTGACGTGACCCGCCCAGTCTTGCCACTTTTCCATCGCCTGCGGGCAGTGTTTGGAAAACGATTCGATGATTTCTTCCCACGGCACCAACGCAAACATTACCGCGAAGTGATCGTCGCCCGCGCAGAACGGATTGTGTTTATTGTTGTAGTCGAAGTCGATTTCGGTGGTATCGACGTAACGGATTTCGTTTCCGCATTCGTCACCGATAACCTGCGCCAGAACTTCACAGGTCGCCACGTCTTCAAACGAATTGTTGTCGCAGATGATGCCGACCTTGCCCGGCACTTCGCCCATGTTTTCGAAAAGCGAAGTCAGCAGCGGGTAGAAGCTGTTCAACTGCATTTCGCCGTCGCCGGTAATGCGTTCGCAGATTTGATTCTGCAACAGCGCCGATTCGAAAAGCATGGTCGGCGTGTCGCCGTTGAATTCGTAAATGCCTTCGACCTTATCGGTTTCCGGATTGAACACGGCGTCGAAACGGCCGTAGATGGACTGGCGCGCCGAACCGGAATCGTGATAGGTAAACTTCGCGTAGTCGATGAAACTCGGATGTTTGCGCAGGAAGTTGCAGCCCATGTATTCCAGCACGGTCGCATTGCCGCGAGCAAACAGTTTGCCCAGCGCTTCAACCAGCATGGCATACGACAGTTCGAAAACGGTTTCGATTTCAGCGCACGCACTGATACCCAGTTCGTAAACCGGCATGTTTTCGGAGTGGGCCAGCGGGAACGCGAAATAGTCTTTCACGTCTTGTTGGAAATCGGCGTCAGCAGCCGCTTGACCGTTTTTCGGTTCGTGGCGATACAGCGCTTGGGTGTATGGCAGTTCCGCCATCATGGTTTCATTCAGGCTGAAACCGATATTGTGGTATTCACAACGCATTAGGAAATTCCTTGTAAACGAAAAAGGTTAACCGCCGAAACCGGAGCCGCCGTGCGAACTGGCGCGGGCGCTAGAACCTCCGCTCATGATACCGGAAGCGCGAGACTGAATTGCCGAACGCGCAGCGGGCGGTGCGCTCGAAGGCGAAGAACGCCATTGCGAAACGCGGGTGTTTACGTTTTGACGATATTGCGGACTGGAACGCACAGCACTACGGTTGTTGTTCAACAGCGCCGCGTTGTAAGCGCTGCCCGCGTAGTTGCGTTTCTTGCGGCGTTCGTCTTCGTCGTAATGTTGCGTGGACAGTGGCCGGTTTGCTTGTTGGTATTGCTGATAGCCGCCCGAACTGTTCATTGCTTTTGCCAGCAGATACCCGCCCGCCATACCGGCAGCCGCTGCGCCAACCATCGGCCAAACGGAATCGTTGTTTTTGCCGTTGGCTTCTTCGCGCACGACGTGCAAAACCTTGTTGCCGTTTTCGTCATACGAGAAGTAAACGTCTTTGACGGTCGGGTCTTTCGATTGCAGTTCTTTCAGTGTGTCGGCCAAATCTTTTTCGTCAGCAGCCAACTGTTCGCGGGTTTGGGAACCCGCAGTGTCGTCCACATACGCTTTTTCTTCTTCGGCACTCGGCGAACCGTCATCACAACCTACCAGTGCGGTCGCGGCCAGTGCTGCCAACACAATAAGTTTTTTGCTCATTTATTACTGATCCTTGATTGAAGTTTGCAAATGTAAACGCACAGCGTCCGTCGCCCATTCGCCAAGCATTGGGTGCGCTACACACGGGCCGAATCCGTTAGCGTCTTCCGGTTTATGGAAAGACATTACTTGCCCGACAATGTAGCGAATGCTGGCTTCAAGGCCGACAGGTTTGGTCGGTGGATTGGTGACACCTTCGTTCCGAACGTAACCCATTCGCTCGAAGCGAGAATACATTTCATCCAAATCAACTTTTGCACCGATGCGGTCGCCAGCCGAAATGTACCGCGCAAGCCAGCGGCCCATATCCAGATGATCGAAATCCATCCGGAAGTCTTTGAGCACGGCTTGCATTTCGGTATCGGCTTCCGCTTCCTGTAACGCTTTACGCTCTTGAGCCGCTGCGTATTCGGGAGTTTTTTCGTATGCCTCCCGTTTCTCACGCTGAACGCGCTCTACTGTAGCTTTACAGTTTTCTTTATCGTCACCGGGCAGCGCCGGGAACAGCGTGCCATTCATGCACACGTACAGAATGGTTTCGCTGAAATCGAAAGCGGGTGCGAAGTCTTGCAGGAACCGAGCAAATTCGGCCAGCCCTTCCACGCCAACCGAAATCAGGCCAAGGTCCGACCATTCGAATACGACCGACCCATCGTTTCGAAATTGCGGATTGTACACACGGGAGCGGCCGAAATCGTTTTCAAAACTTTTCAGGTTGAACGCATGCCATGCGCCCACGACGTGGCACTGTTGTTTGGTAGGAACGTAACCAACTTCGGTCGATTGCGATGCAGCTTTGATTGCGTTGCTCATATCAAATCCCCTATTTGCAATTCAGCAGCTTCTGTGTGGGAGAACCCGAGAAATGTTTTGCGCCAATGCCCAAGTGGTCCGACGAAACCGGCGTCTTCTTGCCAATCGCAACGCGCACCGACAACCATACCGCGCAACAGCGGAATGTCCCAAGTGCGTTTTACCTCTACGTCGATTACCGCTTCGTTTGGATCGCCGTACAGGAAAGTAACATAACGCACAGTGACTTCGACCGTACCATTCTGAGACAACGTGCGCGGCGGGATTGCAGACAACACGATGTAGATCGAACCGTATTTGATTTTGAGTTCGTCGGCGTGGTCCAAAACAATGCGTTGCAACGTCGGATAGTCGAGATTGGTCAGCAGCACTGAATCAAGGCGCTTATACATTTCCTCGTATAGACAAACTTGGGAAATGCGCTGGTTCTGGAAAAACTTTCGAAGCCACTTCACGGCGCAATTACCGGGCCGTTTATGATTTCTTCGATGCTTTTCTCACGCAACGAACGTCTAGGCATCAGTCGCCAAAACACGAGGTTGTCGTGCATAGCTGCCCAGCTTTTCTCAAGGCCGGTACACAGTGTTTCGTAAAACTGCGAATCGGTCCCGAAGAAACACTCGTTGCCTTCGTCGAGGCAGATGTTGAAAGTGTTTTCCTCGCCGGGGTAAACGATTTCTTCCAGCAGCGGGTGGCCCGCAAACGCCCACTGTTCCATGCACGCGATGAATTGCTGTTCTTTGCTTTTGCGCACCAGATACAGCATTTCGATTTCAGCGCTGGGGTCGCCGCCTGCCGGGTACACCAGTTTGCCTGCGCGCAGTTTCAGACGACCAAAAACCTTTTGCGAATCGTCGGCGCAGAAACGCAGGATGGCCTTTGGTGCAGCGCCGAAGTCGAAAACATCAGACTTCATTTGTTCCAACTGCACCATGGAAAGCAGCGGGCGCGCATACGGAGATTCTGCGCATTCATCGTCACGAACGCGGATAGCACCGGGAATAACGAGTTTCATTGCATGTGTTCCTTATCCATAGCGCGAATTTTACGATTGATGATTTCGCCTTCGACCAGAAAGCGTGTCGGCACCGCCAAAAAGATTGCGAGCAAACAGCCCGCAGTCATCAGTTTGGCAAACCACTGGTGCGACCATGCCGGGAAACCTCCCCAGCCCATGAAAGACATAAACGCCCAAAGCACCACCGGCCAAACGAAAGCGATTGACGCAACGGCGAACCACGCAACGATTCGAATTTGCTGATCGGTAAACTTAGCCATTGAAGATTACCCGCTCAATGGTCGCGGTGAATGGGAAGCTGTTTGGTCTATCCGGCATTTCAGCACGGGCAATCTCCACCAGCGAAACTTTATTTTCTTGCGAAACGGTAAACCAGTCAGCATGGCTAAACAAGAAGAACCCTTCGGGACGCTTTGCTTCCGGGCGCAGTGGGCGCACCATTGCCAGAAACTGAGTCGGTTCGAGAATGTTGCGCAGACCAAACTTTGTTGGCGCGGTCGTATCGCGGGGCCGCATGACAAACACTTTAAACAGGCGGAAGCCCCATTTGAAAACGTCGCCGTGCTGTGCGTCTGCCGGGATGAATTCGTGAACGTCTGAGCCGAGTTCGCCTTTGATTTCCTTGCCGGAATCTTTGACCATCTGCACAGCTTTTTCGTAATCGGCAACGAAGCCCGGATACATGCCGCCGACGTAGCCAACCGTGTCGATATCTTCGCGTAGTTGGTTTTTCACCACGCGATCAAGGTTCCGTCTGACCAGATGTTCAACCATTTCCGCACCGGCTTCGGTGTAGTAGGCCGATTCGATATCGCCGCCTTCAACATAGCGGGTCATCAAGTGAACGTCGGCATTGCCGTGCAGATCGAAACCAAAATAACGCACGATTCCGAAATCGCCTTCCTCGCCATCGACCACCACGAAGTCGTCGAGGTTGGCTTCGAGACTGTTTGCCCATTTTGCGATAATATCATTCAGGGCGCTATCGAGTTCCAAATGGATGTGTTGCATTTTCTTTCCTTAGTGTGAGTGCGCTTTGCGGAGTGCGCGTTTGCTAATGAATTTGTCGTGAACGTAAATCGAGGCCACCATGCCCAGCGCTGCCGACGTACCGGAAACGAATGCGTACCAGTAGTCGCCTTGGATGATGATTTTGGCGTTGAGGCCGACCAGCAAAACATCAAACACGTTCATTGCATACGAAGTAATGCCCGTGCTCCAATACATGGAGTGTATAACGTTTTTGTGTTGAATGCCTTTGAGGAAGATCGAGACGAACGTGGTGCAAAACGCGATCAGGTACAGGGTCATTCTTTTGCAGCCAGTTGGTCAATGTCGATACCGATAGCGGCGAGTGCGGTTTTCATTTCTTCAAACATCTGCTTACGGCCGCGCACTTCGCGTTTATCGACAACGAAATCGTGATTGGTCGGAACCGGAATCACCGGAGGCAACTTGAGCTTTACATTTTTGCCCGAGCCTTCGGGTTTGAGCTTGACCATGGCCGAATAAACTTTGTCGGCCAGAACGCGACGGTTGATCGGCGTATCGTTGTAGTCGCCGAAATCTTCAACCGCTTGCGCACCGGCATCTTTCATTTCGCTGGTGATTTGCCATTTGTACGGTTGGTTGTAAATAGTTTGCAGCATGGTTTCGCTTTGGTCAGCGAATTGGGTCAGCATGCTATGGATGGTGTGAGCCTTTTCCATAAAGTCGCCGCTGATAACTTTCAGCATTGCTTCCGCTTTGGTTTCGACCGCCTTTTCGAAATTGTGCCAGTCGCCGCGCTGCATGCGTTCGGCCAACATACGGCCACTGAATTCGGAAATCATCGCTTCGAATTCGGCGTGGATTACCTGAATGCCGTTGATGGTAATACTGACTTTCATTTCCTGATTGTTGAAGCCGGGCGTCTTGCACAGTTGGTCAAACAGATCGGTCGGAACGTAACCGAGAAGAATGTGCGAGAACCAATCACCGCGACCGCCATCAGGGTGGCGCGTGTCTTTAAATTTCAACGTTTCGTAAGCTGGGTGTGGGGTTTCGCCGTCTTGGACACTGCGCTCGACGAAGTTTTTGTTTTCTGCCATTTGAATCACTCCATTGAAAAGGCCGCTGGTTCTCCCAAACACAACGGCCATCGGGTTTAAAGTTTAAACGTTGGGTCTGTAGTTCAACGTGTTGCTAACTTTTGCATAGCGGCGCCGACTGCTCGTTGGCAATCTTCTTTACGCCAGTGCCAGCGTGAGAGATTGCGCGGCAACGGACTCCCCGTCACTTCGTCAATCTCAAACGTTCCATCATCGTGAATTTTCAACTTCCGTTTTACTGTTCCACTCTTTGCCTCAGTGTTGACGTGGCAAACGATGTGGCTCCCCGATTCCGAGCGCACGACCGTACTCGAACAAAGAATTTGTCGAGGTTGGCCCGCAAGGAAAACAGTTTGTCCTGCTTTTGGAAGTTCCATGTAACGCTCCAGTGTTGACGCTTTCTACACGTCGTCGTGATGTGTGAACGACACTTCGATTTCGATTGCTACAGCGGCCACTTCATAATCGTCATCATCACGCATAGTTGTGAATGAAACCTTTGAATCGCGTTTGACGATTGTAATGTCGCCTTCTTCTTTTTCGAACGCGTCGATTTCGTTTTGTAGTGCTTGGCTTGCGTCTTCAATGAGGCCGGAGAGGCCGATGGACATTGCGTTTTTGATTGGTTTCTGGTCGTGTGTACCTCCTAGAAACATGAACGTGCAGGGTTCGATGTTTGTGTAGTTTGAAAAGGTTTTCTTGTAGACCGGTAGTGCGCGATCAACGTATGCCATAATGTCTCACTTGCAAATGTCGTCAGAATTCATCAAACGACCTGCGGTGTATTCCAGTTTTATGATTTGCCCGACAGAAACGTTTGGACATTTGCCGGAAGCCTGAAACCACGGTGCGCGGAAACGGGCCGTGCCTTTTGAATCGGCAAGTTCGAACGTAATTAGCGTGTGCCAAGTCGAACGCGTTACGTTCACGACGCGATAGTCTGTCCCAGCGGCAGAATACTCGGCTGACTGTACTTCCGGCGTTTCAAGCTTTTCCAGCCGACCGTCCATTGACGCAACCGTGCAAAACAATACAAACTGGCTGAACGCAAACAAAATGGCCATGATTTTCGTGGACGTTGACATATTCGTTTCCTTACGGACAAAGGGAATCAGGTTCTTCAATCTTTTCGTAATAGCCAGTCGGGAAACTATCCGCGTACCGGCGCGCCACGAAATGCGCTTTGACCAACGAGCCAATCGGCAACAAGTCGATGGTCTGGCAAGGTTTTTCAAAATCGGCCCAAAGGTCAGGCTTGCCTCGACGTGCATAACCGGTTGGTGCGCGTTCCTTTTCTCCGGGCTTTACCAATAGCACCATTACGCTGCCGTTATTCGGGTTATTGATGATTTTGCGAACTTCGTATTCGCGTATTTCATCGACAACTACTTTGCCTTTCCAGTTTTTGCGGTGCCAGTCCTCGTAAAAGGTGTAGGCGATGCAGCCCAGTCCGACCACGGCAACAATCAAAACGAGGTGCCACGCCTTTATTTCTGATTCGGGGCGAAGTCCCAACCGTTCGTTTCGTTCTTCTTCGCGTGCCATCTTCGCTGTATGATTTAGGAAGTTGGTGAGCGCCAGCATAGCGACCACCAACATCATCAGCAAAAAGAAACTTGCCGATCCGTCATTCATGCAGGCGCTTCCGTTTTCGCAACGGCGCCCGACACAACGCGGCTAATACCGACACGAACAAACCCCGGCGTCTTTTTGATTTGCGCCAAGCAGTCGGCGTAGGTGCTGCCTTCCGCTTCCAGTTGTTTGCGGCCACCCTTTTTCAAAAACACTTCAAACGATACTTTCATGGTAACGCCCCTTTGGTTAAATCTTTTTGAATTTGTCGAACAGGTTGCCGAGGGTCGCTTCAAACACGTACAGCGTCTCGGTTTCGATTTCCAGAACGGTTGCAGTGACCACACTGACTTTGGTATCGCGCAGGAAGCCTTCGAGGTTTTCCTGATCCATGGTTACAGAACGCAGGATGCAGTCACCGACGTGCGCAAACAGTTTGAAGTTTTCGAGGTCCAAGCTTTCGTCGGCCAACGGGATTGGCGACAGCGGCGTCATTTCCATTTCGCCAAACATCGCTTCACCGTTGAATGTTTTGCGTTTCGCGATTGCACTGACCACAGTGTCGGTCGTGCGTGCCCGTGGCAACAGTTTGCAGAATTCGTTGTCCGGAATCTCGATTACTTCCGTACCGCCACCGATGGTCAGCATGTGCGACAGTCCACCAAAGCGAACGGTCGAAGCTGGGCTGATATAGTCCATGTGCAAATTCGGCGGCAAAGTCATCGTGTGATCTTTGTTGATCGAATACGCGGTGCCAACCACGTCACAGGTAACGAAACCGTTGTGGTGCAACTGGCGATCTTCGAAATGCTGTTTGGTCAATTGCACGGCCGCTTGCAGGATTTCGTTTGCGTGGGTCCGGCGATGTTTGTGCAGGAAACCCATCGGCCCAACGATTTCGGCCAGCGTCGATTCAACCGTTACTGCGTCGGCAATGCCGTGTGTGAAGCGGTAGGTATCCATCAAATCGGAATCCGCTTTGCCACGGCTGGCGATTTCCAAAGTTTCCGATTCGCCGTAGCAGGTATGCTCGCCCCATTTGCTCAGGTCAACGAAACCGGCGCCGATACAGGTGGCGACATTGAAGCTATGGTTTTCGTCCATCAGCAGGTTTTGCTGAACACCTTCAAACATATCTTTGTGAATGAGGGTGTTCGGAAAGATGATTGGCAAGTGCTGAACGAATTTATCGCTTTCCGGATCGGCTTTGGAGTCTGAAACTTCAACCACAATATATTTCATCGACATTTACTTCGTTCCTTCTGTAAGTTTTTTGATTGCGTCGATACGCGACTTCGGCATGAGCATACTGACTTCACGACCATTGTTTTCCGGATTGTTTGGGTCTTCGATAACCCGCACCGGAACGTGAACCATGACTGTAGCATCGACAACGGCACACGCCTTGCAACTCAGGCTGCCACTAGGCACGCCATACCAGTCGGGGAATTGCGTACCGTTTGCAAAGTTTCCAATGCGGTCGAGTTCATCGTCACGCCGCGCTTGTGCAGTAACAACGTGAATTTTTTGGAACTGGCGATTTATGCTCCGAATGGAACGCATCAGCGGCCCGGAACGTTTTGCCTTTTTTCGGTTGTGGTGCCATCCCAGCAAACCTACCGACAGCGCATCAAGTGGACTACCGATGAATCCACCCGCAGCGGGCCGCACGATTTTGCCATTCAGAAACAGGTGCAGAGTTTCCCGCACGCCTTCCCGCCACGTATCGCAAACAAAGAACTTGCCTTTGCGTTTACAAGTAATCAGGCGCACGGCGCAGCCTTTCCCATCCCAAACAGTCTGACCGGCGCGGGGCTGTTTACGCATCTTGCTTCTCCGAATACTTTTGCGCTTTCATGAATTCGTGATGGTGGATATTCAGCGTCAGCACCAGTGCTTCAATTGGCCCACCTTCCAGCGAACTGCCCAGCGCACGGATTTCGCCAACTGGACAAATGTTTATGCAGGCAGCCCGGAAAGTTCGCAGACGGTGGAAGGCAGCGCGCAGGTTTTCCGCATACGTCAGCGCCATCAGTTCGGGTTCGCCTTTGATTGCCAGCACGACGAAAACGTTTTGCTGGTATTCTTCTTTGGCCGGACCGATACCATTCGCCAGAACCAAATCCTGATAGCGGTAGGCAATCGGGTAATACTTGTCGAATTCCAAAGCGTAGGCCACGGAAAACGCCGGGGTTTCCTGCAAGCTGATTGGGCGCATGCGTTTGTTTGCACGCGGGGCCAGCAGGCGCTGTTCGAATTTCAGTTTGCCTTCGACCGTGTTTTCCAAATGGGTCAAGTCGAAAACATCCGGCAGTGGGATTACGTCGCCTTCTTTGCGGGCGTCGTGCATATTGATTTGCGCGGCGAAATTGCCCAGCACGGCGCGGTCGTCTTCCAATGCACGCAATACCGGCGTAGTTTCCGCTTGAATGCGGGCACGCAAAGTCTGCACACTGTGCGTCATGCGATAAGCCGTATCTTGCACAATGGAGTAGGCCAGCGCGAAACCAGCGTAGGCCGCTTCGCGAATGGTTGGGTCTTCGAAATTGATTTCACCCGGCTCACCGAAAACGTGACCTTTCGGAATCTGCATTTCGTCGGCGTAGACGTGCTCGAAAAACTGGCGTGCGGTCGGTTTGCTCATTTCAGAATACCTGTCCATTCAAGACAATCGGTTTGGTTGCACAGCGCTTTCTGTAGAATCGAAAGGTGTACGTTTGCTTCGTCGAAGTAGTCCTGATCCGCTGGCCGTGGCGAACGTTCTGGAAACTCGACAACTTCTTCAAGCAATGCGCCGACGTGTTTCATGATTCGGCGGTACAGTTCACTTTGTTTGAAGGTGTTGAAATCGCTAACGGTCATGCTGCGCAAGTTGCACACGACTTCGTATTCGTCCGGCGAAAACAGGCCGTGGTTCAGGGCGTGCATTGCCACTTGCAACTTTTTGTCTTTGGCAATCGCCGCTGCCATCTGCGCGAAACGGACAATGTACTGCACGTCTTTTGACGAAACATTTTCCGGTGAATCAAACGCACCGCTTTTCATGTAGACGCGTTTCGCGTGGCCGACAGTGGAATCGAAAAGAACGCGTTGCGAGTAGTAGTGATCGACCACTGCACGCAAAGTCGAATAGGCCAGCGCGTCTTGCGCATACTGCAACGGGCTGTAAACCATTTCGTAAATGCCCAGCTTGGAATTGCAAGCCAGTGCAAACGTGCGGCGAACATCGTGCCCACGGAAATCGACACCGCCGCGCTTTACGTGAATGCCGGTCGAAGTATCTTGCAGCGCTTTACGCCACGGCAATTGGTGATACATGAAAGCAATGTCGTGATCGCTTTCTTTGGTGGCGAGGCCCCAAGCGCGAGAACTGCATTCCGAAACAATGAGCATGCGCACACCGAATTCGGCTTCAACTTCACCAACCAGTTTTTGTAATGTTTGCTGATCCATCACCGTTCCTTAACATCTTCGGTCAGGTACAATTCGATTTCGTCCAACGACCTGCGCACTTCATTGCGAGAGCCGTGGGAAAGGGCCGTGCGCGCTTCTTCCAGCAAAGGCAGAACGCGGGCGCACACAACTTTCTGTATTTGAGGTGCCATCTGTTTGGCACCACTGTGTACGCCGTAACGACCGGCCGCGTAACACGATGCCACCAAAATAGCCAAACCGACAATTTGGAAAAAGTCCATTTGGTTAATCCTCGATTGGGGCGATGGTATTGCGGATGCGGCACAGCTTGTTGCGGGCGTCTTTGACCTTGCCGGAATACAGCAGGTCGATTGCCGATTTCAGTTCCGGAAGAATCAACGCACGCTCAAACCGCAACGTGGAAAGTTCTTTCATATCGGCAGCGTCGCGGGCACGGGTACGCATGATAAAGAAGTGCAGCGACAAAACCAGTACAAGGAAAATGGCAATAAGGGTCCAGATAACGGTGGAGTTGTTCAGCAGGAAAGAAAGGATCATTTGTTTATACCTCGAAGTCGTGACGTTTGTTTAGGTCGTCTTTGAGTTGGCGTGCATGCTCAAGGGCGTGCATTGGTTTGCCTTGCTCCAAAGACTCAATGATTTTGTCGAGCGGAGGATTGAATCCATCACGCAACAGTTTGATTAGGCCGCGTTTGAATTCCAGTTTGTCGAAGCTGCCTCCAGCCATTACTTTGTAAACACAGTAGACGATGAACATGCCCAGCAAGAATTCGTAACCGTTCATTCGTGATTGTACCTTTCGTATTTCTTGGCAAACTCTGCGTTCGTCATGCTTGCGAATTCCCGTGCAATTTGACGTTCGATAGAGGTGGCGATTAGTTTGCGCTGCGCTGGTTCCGAAACCGAAACGATTGCTTCCTGCACGACCCGGCGCACGATTGCACCGAGCCTTATTCTGTTTGGAGATTCGCGCATGCTATCAACCCGTGTGGAAAATGTAGGTACGGAAACAGAGGTACGCGCCAACCTTACCGGGCTTGCAATCGACCCACATGAAATTGTGGCGGTCGCCGCATTCCCGTGAATTGTTTTTCTTGAGGAAATCCTGAATGCGTTTTTCGATTGCCTTGTTGCCCTTCTGTACAACTGGCGCCAGATCGCGGGACAGGTCTGCAACTTGCCGAGGCACCGGCCCGCCGTGCAAATCTTTGTCCGGACCGCTGATCCGATACGATTGGTTGAAACACTTGTACGCCTTTTGCGGGAACTTCAAGATTTGCGCGGTCATTGTGAAATCCCCTCAACCTTCGGAATGTCGATAAACAGTTTGGCGCCCCGCTCCAGCGGAATGATTTTGTACGGCCACGTTCCGGCCGATTGACAGTTGAAACCTTCCACGCCTTTTTCGTCGGTCAGGAAACAGTAGTGTGCGCTAATGGTGTACGACTGTTCGATTTCGTCGTCTGCGCGAATGTGATGCACCAGTACCCACGGGTAGGTTTCTTCCTCGGGCATTTCGAAAACAACTGCATGCGTTACGTTGCGGCCATGCGCTGCCGGTTTACCCACAACGTAATTGGCGAAAGCGATATCGCGGAGCACCATCGACAGTGGCGCCATAAACAGCGGATGTTTCTCAGAGCCAAAACATTTCATCTTTGCCATTTCAATTCTCCTTAACGTATCCGGATGCCCAAACCATTTCCGGCATTTCCATAACGGGTGGAATACAAGCCTCAGCCCCGCGCTCTTTCAACGTTTGACGGTAAGTGTCGTCGCCGGTGAACACGAAACCCAATTCCAGATAGAGCACGATTGCTTCGTGATTGTCGGGCGCAACAATCAAACGAAACTCACGGTTCTGACATTCCGCTTTGATGTGCAGCAACAGTTGGCGCATGAACCCACGGCGCCGAAACTTTTCAACTGTTGACACGTCCTCAAGCGAATAGAACTGGCCTTCGTCGCGAACTTCCGCGTGCGATGCCCACTTGCCGTCTGCAAACAAAACGTAGGCAGTGGAACACTCGCCGTCAAACTGTTTGATTTGCGACTTGATCTTGGTTTCAGTCACGTTCCAAACGTTCCATTGCGCGCTTGTAAAGTTTGTGTGCGATGATCGGATCGGTAAACAGCCAGTCCCACTCGACTGCCGAATACGACGACGCCATAAACACCGCGTCCTTTCTCGGAATGAAACCAAACAACGCACCGGTCAAAACCATTTGTTTGAGCAGCCACTGCATTTTCGAATGGTCTTCGGTGTAACGCGCATACGGTTCTTCGTTTCGCATGTTGCGCACGCGACGGCAGTGAATGCGGAAACCGAAACCGCGAAACAGTTCTGACTCCAAAAGCTGGCGCCGGAAAACATCTTCGCCGTACAGGTATTCGTTTGGCTTGGCGCTGCACGACGGATACCCACGACGGCGACCGATAGTTGATGCAACCATTGCGTAGGCCATGACCTTCAAAGTCGCATCCAACATTTGCGGCGTCATCACGCTGGCCTGATCGCGTGCCGTCCAATCGAATGCGTATTCGCAATTCTCGAAACGGTCCGTATCGAAGTTGACCATTTGCTGGCCGAGCATTTCACCGACCAGCAACAAAATCATTTCGGCAATCTTTGGCGGGGCAGCGGTCAGGCCATCCGCGCTTTTCATCAGGTCGAAAAGTTCGACCACACGCGGGCTTACCGGCACCTCGGGCTTTTTCAGGATTTCGGCAAACTGTTCGGGCGTCAGGTTGGCGTAATCGGTATCGGTGCGCATTTCTTCAATGATTCTGAAAACGGCACCGGCAACGGATTGTGCTTCCTGCGACGGCAAACGAACACCGCGTTTCGGTTGAACTGGCTCATGCAACTTTTTCATTACGATTTCTCCACGCCAGCGCCTGCAAACACATAGGCCATTTCGTTTCTGGTTAGGATTGGCAGAAACGCGTCATACAGTCCAAGCATCCAACTTGCAAACTTTTTGTCGGTCAGGTTGTCCGAGTTTGCGGAACCTTTGTGGGTGGAGTGCAGTACCCAGCGCAAATGTTTTACAGCGTGTTCCCGTGCTTCGCCATCTTTCGGCAACAGGAAACCGAAAGGCAGCGCTTCGCTTGGGACAATAGCGGACACGGCAGGCGGTTGCTGTTTGCCACTGTTTGCCATTTCCAGCGCTTCGGCTTCGGTAATCCCCAAACTGATTCGGGCGTTTTCCTGTTCGCGGGTCAGTTTAAACACTGGGCCTTCCGCGTCTACCCGCTTTTTCAGTTCTTGCACAACAGGCGCAAACAAACCGAGCGTCAAGTAAACCTGCGCGACGTACTGCGCGTCACCGCTGATAGAAAGTTTGCGGGTGTCTACCGTCTCAACACTTTTGCCGAGGGTTTCCAGTTGGGTCAGTTCGTAACCTTCGATTTTCAAAGTCATGCTTGCGGTTCCTTTTGCTCAGGGATATAGGGTTTGACGTGCCAAACAAAAACGCCGCCCCAGTAAAACATATCGTTGCTGCAATTGTCCGGAACACATTCGAGCCATTGCACAAACTCGCGCCACATATGCCGTGGCAGGTTCCGCCATTTGATTTCGCTAAACGCTTCGTGTTTCCACATTGCGTAGATGAACAACAGGTGCCAGCTAATAACGGCGGCGGTAGCGTGGAGAATCGGCCAGATGATCGAACGCCAAAACAATGCAACCAAAATCAACAACAGCACCAGTGCTTCATTCATTTTTCGGATTCCTTATCAACGCCTAAATGTTTGAACGATTCTTCGGGCAGGTCGAAGTCATCGTCTTCGTCTTCATCACAAATATTGTCGGTGACTTTTTCACGCGGCTGCTTTTCCCGAAACGCTTGGGCACGCAATGTCCAATCGAACGGGCTGCGCCAAATGTAGTGCGCGTGGGTAACGGTCGTGCTGTTGTATCCATCGGCCATGAAACCAAACCAGCGCGACAAAATCACAGTCGGCAAACGATGCCAGTGCAGTTGCCCCAAACGTTTGTGTTTGTACGCGGCGTAAATGCTAACGCCGATTACCGACAACGCGCAGACCAAACTCCAGAAGATTGCCCAGCAGGTAATCACCACGGGTTTGACCAAATGTTTGTACAGCAGGAATCCGGCAACAACCATCACCAGAAACGCCTTTGCTTTACCCATGCCGGATTCCGTAGACATTTCAACTGTCCAAGTCATTGACGGAAGCCAAGCAAACAAAAGTTGGAAAAGCTTTTCGAAAAAGTCGTGCATGATGCGTACCTCAGAGAATGGGGCGACCGAAGCCGCCCCGAAAATGTTTGCAGTTATGCGTCTTCGTATTCAGCGCGTTCTTCGTCGGTCATGGCATCCCACGGGCCGACGTAGCCGATTTCTTTTTCCATCGCTTCCATGTTTGGATTGCGGCGTTCTTCCTCGGTCAAATCTTTCAGGCCGACGTGGCGCCACGAATTGGTTTTGTCAGTTTGCAGGAATGCGAAATACTTGTCGCTAACGTCCATCATCATGACGCCGTATTCCGACAAACAATCCGACAATTCATCATACAAGCGGGAACGGATACCAGTCTGGCAAAGTTCACGCACCATGCTTTTACGCATTTGCCAGCGGGTCAAATTGTTGCGTTTGCCGATAACCGCAATCATCAACGCGGCGTACTCAATCACTTCGTCCGGTTTGACCTGCATGCGCGGGCCGGAACGGGAAATTGGGCGGACAGTCACGCCAGTTTTCTTGCGACCCCGTTTCGGCTTTTCGCCAATGTCGATTTTGGCGAGTATGGTTTCGACGGTTGGTTGAACGTTTTCAGTAGTCATTACAGTAGTTCCCATTAAGGTTTTAAGTTTTCGTGTGGCTGGGAGTAGCCAAGGTGTTTGCAGCGTGGGTCGGTTTTCAGTTCCGACAAACTTTTGTATTGCGTGCGCTAATGAGCGGCTTTGGTTGGGCGCCCGAAGACGCCCGGTGTTGCGGTGTTACGATTTGTTTGCTGCCAACAGTTGGTCACTGTATGCGCGCAGCACTCGCTTTTCTTCTTCCGAAAGGTTGTCAATGATATTGTCGATATCGTCTTCGCCTAGACCGATGTTGCGGGTCAGTGCGCTAACAATTCCGGCCAGCTTGCTTTTGTGTCGCACGGCCTCGCCTTCGATTGCGGCAAGAACTCCACCGAGCAAACAAACTTGCAGTTTTGCGGGTAGCTCATTGAACTGCATATTCTGCATTCCTTTCTTTCAGCAAACGTTCATAGATTGCACGGTCGTACTGGCGGACCTGAACAATTTGCGGGTAGTAGTTTTTGTGTCCTTCGCGCAACCACGAACGATCACGACCGTGGTGATAGGTGCGAACCCATTCCTGCACAAAGGCATTGTCTTTGTTGCGGTATTGCAGAACGACCAAATGTTTGGCTTCGGTCAACGACCGGGCACGAACGTCCACCACTAAAAAGCGGCAGGCATTTTCATCCTTGAAATGGACGGATATCTCGAAAGTGAAGCGGTCCAAAAGTTGCGAAGCTTCCGAGTATTCCTGTTTCGGTTTACGTGCCATTCTATGTGTCCCCAAACTTCCAGTAAGTCGTAAGTGTTGGCCGCAGAGCACAGTCTCTCCACAGCATGGACATTATCCCACAAACGGCAGTAGGCCGAAAGCCCTAAGACTTACGACCTACTGGATGTTTCCACCGTCCGATTTTAGGAATTGGCGCGCTTCGGCAAATCAGTTACGACCAGATACAGATGGTTGTCGTCGGCTGGACATTGGGATTCGCACGCGACCAGCACGCGGTACAGGCCGGTCTTTTCGGAATCCTTGGATTCGTAGTGATGCGCAAACATTTCAGACAGCGACGATTCCAGATTGGTTTCCATCGGCGCAATCATTTCGCGTTCTTCAACGGTCATAAACGTTTCGACCGACACTACCCAACGTTCCACACCTTCCGGTTTGAGGATCGGCGGTTGGCCGTCTACGGAATGTCCGGTTGCCCGTTTGAAAACCTTGCCCGCGATTTCCTGAACTTTGGAATCGGGTATGCCCGCCTTCGGCATGGGCAACTGCTCAACTGCAAACAATTGCGAGTCTTCTGGATGGCGTACCGTGTTGGCTTCGGCCTGAGTCAGTTCGCGAACTACAACGTGCTCGTGATTGTTTTTGGCAAATTTGATGTACTGAACAATTGCCGAATACAGCAGATTGTAATCAGGTTTGTTTGCCCACAATTCTTTTTCGGCGTCGGTCATGACTTCGTGCATGGAAATGAATTGCAGTGCATGCCCGCTGCAATTGCAGTCTGCCAGTCGCCCAACAATGTCAATTCCGAAACCACGCGCTTCGGAAATAGTGCGGCGCTGCGTGGTTGGAGATTCGGACGAAATACGTTCGGCGATTTCTTCCGGCGTTTCGTCTTCATCCAGCATATCGTCGTCATCGAGTTCGCTGTAGTCGGTGCCGGAAGTCAGATCGGATTCGTCTTCGTCGTCCTCTTTGTCTTCGAGGTCTTCACGAATGAAATAGACGTTTGCGTAATGACGCGAAGCCAGAGTAAGAACGGTGAGCACTTGCGACAAACGATAGATTTCGTCGTGGCCTTGCGAAGCTTCCAACATTTCGTCGGTCAGCTTCAAACCGTTTTTGCCCCAGCGCTGGTTTTCCACTTTGTCGTTTACCTGATTCATGCGGTAAGCGAAGTGGGCGATGCGCTCGGTGACAATGCGTAGCAAATAGTTTGCGAGTTTGGGAACCAGCGTGATGGTGCCGGTGTTGTCTTCTTTTGCCAGTTTGGTAAGCGCACGGATTACCTGCGCGCCTTCACCACGGGCGAGAAAACCTTCGTAAGAACGGCCCAGCACGTTGAGCAAAAGTTTGCCCGGTGCTTCGTCCAGCAATACTTCGGCGTGGAACGGATCGGTGCAGCGAATGCGAATCTGAGTAGTCACAACAAAATCTCCATATCAATTAACGGAAGCCCCACTGGCCCCCGAATTCTTTTTCTTCTTCATCTTCCGCTTTCTTGACACGATCACGGAACAGATCGTCGCCAGTGTGCGAATAGATATCGACCGGCTCGCAACCGTGCATTTCGTACTGCCCGTGAGACATTAGCAGATCACGAATTGCGACTTCGACTTTCCATTCGTCCGCAATCAGCGGCAGAACCTGCGCCAACATTTGCACGCCACCCGGAATGACTTTGTGGCAAACGGTGCCTTTCATTTCGCCAGTTTCCCAACTGAAATAACGGCGTTGGAATTCCCAACCTTGCGGATTGTAATGGAGCAGGCAGGCATCGGGGAAACGCTGGCTGATTTCGTGCAACAGGAATTGTTGCCAAACCAGTTGCTGGGCGTGGTCAGCAAAACGCAAATCAGCGCGTGCCCAATCCAACGGCTGGCACGCTTCGCGCCGCATGTTTTGTTTGGACACCTTGGCCCGGTGTTCCGGTTTGATTGTCAGGTTGTAGCGAATTGCAATGTAGTCACCCATTGCTTTCTCCATCGGGCGCAGTGGCGTCCAGAAACTTTGTGAGGTCGTCGCGCAATTTGATAATGCTAGCGCGGTCGGTATCCATGCTGGCTTGGTGGTTTACAAAACTGGCATGCAGCATATGCGCACCAGAGTTATCTACCGACAACCGAAACAACCCAGCAGTTTTGGTGCATTGGGGCCGGTGAAAATTGTTTAACACGGTCCAGCTTCGGTTTGCGTCGGCCATTGCTTAATCCTCCGGGTGGAAGTACGCAAAGTCTTGCCGTTCGCGGTGACGTTCGGCCATTGCATCCAGTTCGGCGCCGCGCTGCATATCGTCGTCTTCGTCGTCTTCGCCGGTGCCCGGAATGTCGCCGCAATCATCTTCGGCGCAGTCTTCGCATTCGACTTGTTCGATGTAGGTGCCGTGGCGGCAGGTCAGCATTTCGCCGTCCGCGCAACCTTGAGCATCGCGCAGGTCACAGAAGTTGCAGTCTTCTTCGTTGAGGTTTACACCGTGTGGGCAGGTTGCCATTATTCAGAATCCTTTTTCAGCTTGAGAGTGCGGCCTGTACGTTTCGGCGTCGGTGGTGAAGTTTTGTAATCAGCGATTGCGCCTTGAACCACGGTATCAAGAACCTGCGCAGCGTCATCAGTCTTTACAGCTTTCGCTTTGCGTGGCTTGTGCTTGATCGGGCGCAGCACTTTGGTTTTCTCGGAAGACCAGACGAACCACGGGCGGTCGCCTTCCCGTTTGTTCATTTCGTCAATGTACTGCTTTGCTTGCTTATCGCCCGACAGGCAGCCCATGACTTCCTTTTTGGATTCCGGGTCTGCCAAATATTGACGGTAGATGATTTGCATTTGTTACGCCTTCAATTCAGAAACGCCGAGGTAGTCGAGCCAGTTGTGGAAGTAGCGTTTCAGTTCACCCGAACGTTCGTGTTTGTTGTAGTGGTAGAGCATGAAATCTTTCTGGTTCTGTTCTTTGTCTGCAATCAGCAGCAAGCGCAGTTCCGGGTACAGGTGGCCGACTTTTTGATGGATATCGTGTTGATTCCAGTGGTCGGTTTCCGGTTTGCACAAATACGCATTCGCTGCCCAGCGGTAATCGACAGCCATGCGGAAAACTTGAACGTCGATCATATCGTCAGTAGCCAAACGTTCGGAGTTTGCTTTGTAGTCGGCGGGCGCTTGCAGCAACGGATGCAAACAAAACGCTGCCTTCACCGAATCACTGGCACCGAAGCGATCCAGAATTTGCAAACCTTCGGTGATGTGGTTCATCAACGGCACGCCGCTGCGTTCTGCACAACGGTCGCCGTAATGTTCAGCGATCAGCGTTAGGGCGTGGGCCAGTTTATCGGCGTTTGGCAATTCGTTCATTTCGATTCTCCGTGAAAGGTTGGGTTTGGTCGGTGTTCGCATACGCCGTCAACAACGGAAAAGTCGTGACACGAATCGCACCAGCGTTTCAGTTGAACGTTTTTCTTCATCCAATCGCGAATAGCTTCGTTGAGCAAACGGTTTGCAACTTGCATCCCCGCTTCAAAGTCTGGAATATGCCCGTTGATTGCGACGGGGCGGTGTTGTTCCAGAAACGGATATTTGTTGAACAGGATCAAGGCAGGCCACGCCTGTGCGCCGGGCTGGTAGCCGATTGCGATATACTCACCATCGAAAACCAACGGTTCGGAAAACGCAGAAAGCCGCACGCCCATTTCAATGGTGGTCTGTCTGCGCACACCTTTCTTCCAAACCAAACAGCGCCGCATGAAATCGTTCATTTTGGCAGCGGTCGGAATGTGTGGAGGCATTGGGCAGAACGGGATCGGTGCCGGTTTGTTTTGCGGAATGTAATCGTGTTCTTCCAGCGGGCGACCGAGAAACAGAACAGCGCAGTCCAAACACAAGCCGCGTGACCGATCACCGAATTCGATTTTGGCGATGGTTTCCGGTTGCAGCACTTGCGTGATTGGACGGTGGACGTATGGATGTTTGCAGTAGTGGCAGTGATTCATTGTTGTCTCTTTGGTTGCTGCAAACCTTGCGGGCCTTGCGGTCCCACTGGCCCTGTGTAATGGCGGGCGTATTGTCCGGTTCGCATTTTGTGAAAGAATTCGTCCATGATCCGCTGGTCTGATTTGAGCATTTCGAGACGGATGTTTTTACCGTCCGAATGAATGCAATGGTTTACCCAAATCAGAACAGGGAACATGAGCGGCGCCAACATGCAGATTAGTGGCAACCAATCCATACGATTACAGCGCGGTCAGGTCTACGGTAACAGAAAGCTTCTGTACGATTTCCGCAGCTTCATTCAGGCGCGCATTGTCAAAACGCAAAACACGCGACTGCGAACCATCGTTGTTGCCGTAGGTGTTGATGCGCGTTTTGTTTGGAGCATCGACAAACAAATGCACCGGACCTTGCGGCATCACGTCACGCAGAACGAGCATGAGGTTTTCGGTGCCGCAGAAAATAGTGCGGTTTGGGTCAATGCCGAGCGAATGTACGTTTTCGTTATCCATCAGAACGCGGGTCAGGTTATGCGCACTGCATTCTTCGGAAACGATTACCGCGATTACGTCGGCGTGACGATTGGTATCCACCAGTACGCCATGCAGGAGGCTGTTGGTGCGACCGGAACCAGTGTCGCCCATGAAAATGTTGTACAACGATTTGAATTGAACAGGGACCATTGGTGAATCTCCTTTTTATAAAGCGGGCAAACCGGGAAGTTCGTAACCCATGATGAATTTGAAGAACGATGCCGAAGGCAAAACGCCGCCTTCGAGATACGTTTTGTAACCAGACGGCCAACGCCAGCCTTTGTACTGGAATTCAGCCGAACCGTTTTTCGAACCATCCCAGCGGTTGGTGCTCCAACCTTTCATATTGCGTTTGGTGGCCCGACGTTCTTCGATTGCCAACTGTTTGAGGAACGCTTCTTTTTCAAACGTTTCCAATTTCATGCGCACTGGAAACGGCAAAGAGCCGCCAAGCTCAGTAGACTTTTCGATAGACTCACGCCAGAACCCAGCGGTTTTCGGTTGGGTTTGGCAGCCGAAGTTTAAGCGGCCCCACGCCCGCTGGCCGGTGTACTGTTTGGGCGCCGGGTACACTTCGATCAACCGGCCTTTCGGAACGGACGACAGGTGCCCTTGCTGAATCGAAATGAAATCGTCGTTCTGTCCGATAATAAGATTTTGCAATTGCACCATCTGCCCGGTGCCGACAACAATGCCTTTCAGCTTCGTGCCTTCGATCTTGATAACGGAACACATTACGCGCTTTCCGTCTTTGAACAGCACGGGCATTCGGGTAACGTCACGCTCGGTTGCCTGAAAGTAAATCTGGTCAGCCGGTCGCAACATTTCAGGCTGGCCCATTTCTGGAATGAGCAAAGTCGATTGCACTTTCGCCTTCTTTTTCAGACGCACAGTGTTGTCACGGCGCCAATGCAAAGCGGCACGAACCGGTTCGGCAGTCACCAGCTTTTCAACGTCGTCGAAAAACTCCAGCAGGGTGCCGCCTTTGGTCAACAGCTTTTTGATTTCGAAAAGCGCAGTGGTCGCGTCATGCAGCGTGCCTTCAAGCTGTTCGACTTTTTCAGCATCGGAATTTTCAAACTCAATGAGTCGGCGCGGCTTCATAAACAGGAACCTTTTGGTATTCGAGAGAAAGACGTAAACGTTCTACGCCGTTTTCGTCGGTGTACAATTTCCAGTTGCGGTCTTCGTCCCGCATACCGGCTGGCGTGCGTTTGCCAAACGGGCCGCTACGCTTTAGGTACTTTACAGCATTCCACAACACGTCTGTCAGCGTGGCGTTTTCCGGGTCAGGGAATTCGCGCATGAGCTTTTCGGTCAACACGCCGTCGAGCAACCATGACGAATAGACTTCGATTTGCACTTTGCGTCTACTGTCTGCTTTGCGCCGGGCTTCTTTCAGAGCGTTGTCCTGCACGATGTAGTACGACAGTGCTTCACCGTAAACCGAAACGTAATGTCGGGACAGGAAAATGTGGGTAAACATTTTCGAATCGGTAAACATCGGCGTGGTCAGGTGACGCGAAGGCTTGACGATTGGTGTTGCAACGGGCAACAGGATTTCACCCTTTCCCATTTCTGCGTTTCCTTTTCCTGTACGGGATGCCAGCGGCCCGGCAAAGAATTTTGTACAAGGTGTCGCCGTCTTTCAGCAAACCCGCGTCGTACAGTTCTTGCTGGTGCCGCAAAAGCAAAACCTGAAACGTGTCGATTGCGTGGTCACGGTCGCTTTCGCGTTCACGTTTGATTCGCTCAAGTTCATGCTTCGTTTCACGATCTACAATGCGCGCCCACGAAACATCGGCAGGCACGCTTTCGCTTTTTTGCAGGCCACTAGATACGCCACCCATACCGAGTCGCATAGCGTGCCGCATCATCATTCCGCCAAATGATCCGCCCATTGTTCACCAACCTTTTCGATTTTGGGTTCGGGGATGATTACCGAAATGATTGGACACGCTTCGGCCACGTCTTGCAGTGCAATGGCTTTGAAAGTTTGCGAACGCGTGTTGAACCAGTTGCGGCGTTCTACCTGTACTTCAACCAGATCGGGCGCATCCACGATCAGGTGCAGGTCAACGTAATCCGCTTTGTCGGTTTGCGCAGTTTCAAAACACTCGGTCAGTTCTTCCAGAGTTTGCGCCCACTGGAACGTCAGATCAAACTTCGCGTGATCTTGCCGCTGTTTCAACCGGTGAACCAGATTTTCCATCAGTGGGTTTTGCGTAAACAGAATAATGCGTTGTTCGGCCACTTTGCGGAACTGGATCGTGGTGTCAAGGAACGCGTCGAGGTGTTGGTTCCCGTGCTTGCCGTCCTGCACTACCAAAATGTTGAAACGCTGCACCGGAAACTTGCGCGGCTTTACCACAGGCTGGCGCGGCACATACTTTTTGTATTCTGATTCGGTATCAGGTTCGGGACTTTTGGCCACCATGCGTAGAGTAGTGGTTGGCATTCCGTTTTCCAGCATGCGGTTCAGCGTGGCGTTGCCGGTTGGGATTCTCCAGCGTGACAAAACGTCTTTACCTTGCTGCGAGTTCACAAACAGTTGCCACATGCGGACGTGCGTTTTCAGGCGGCGGTCGCGGTCGCCTTCTTTCGGGCTGTTGTCAAACAGGAACAAACGCCCGCCGTCAGAGTGACGGAAGATTTTGGTAGAGACGATACCTTTCGAACGTTCGATCAGAAAGGCAACTACGCCGTCGATTTGCAGATAGGTCAGGCCGTCCGTTTCGCACGTAACCAGATGCACGCGGCAACCGGGATACACTTTGCCGAAAAAGGTTTGCATCCGCGCTGCGTTGAGGCGAGCGAGTTGATGTTGCGGAGTCATTTGAGATTCCATTTTTACTTTGTCCTATACCGATAAACCAAAACCATTGCCGAAACGAACAGCGCGGTGTAACCGCAAACATTCGACGGCGTAGCGGGGGAGTGTTGCAGCATTACGGCTGCGAGGCCAGCGACACAGGCCCAAAACAGCCAACGAATGTTTACAGTCATTTTCATCCCTACCCTTTGAGTTGAGCTACTTTGCGTTGCGCAATTTCCAATTCACGCTCAGCAGCCGCCAGTTCAGATTTTCGTTTGGCGGCTTCTTTTGCTTCGTGTCCGGCTTTCGCCCATTCGATTACGGTACGGACACACTCGCAATCGTTTTCGATTTTCAACCACTCTCGCGGAATGTCGAAACCGTAACGGTCGGTATCGCCGCCGCCCGTGTAGGTTTCAAGTTCGAGGGAAACCCCGTCGCCCATTTCCCAGTTTTCGATATCGTCGATGGTGTGGTCAACGCCATTCCACCACCAGTATTTTTCGGGGTGGCGATGTTCTTTTGGAATCATCGCGCCGGGAGCGTCGTACTTGCCGCCCGGAAACAGAATGCCGACGATCAGCTTGACGCGGTTCTTCAACCACTCTTTGTCGAGGAACGGCTGCAACTCCTCTTCCAGTTCGACAATACGCGCTTTCAATTCGCGGATTTCGTCAGCAGAAGAATAGCTGGTGCCTTTTTCGTTTGGTTGCTTATCCATTTCCGTCTCCTTACAGAAGGTCGCGTTTCTTGAGTGCCTTTTCCCAACACTCCGCGACGTGTTTGGTGTTAAACATACCTTCACGAACCAGATCGCAGATTTCGTCAAAGGTATCGACCACGTTTTCTTCGTTGTAGCGCTGGAACACGTCGAGCCTGCCGTCAGCACGCGGGCGAATTTGCATATCGGATTTCGCGCCGGTGTTCATTTCGAACTGGAAACCAACTGCGTCTTTGGTCAGTTCGATATTGATGCCTTCTTCCAGCGCATCAAGAATCGCTTGATGAATTTGCATTCTGTAACTCCGAAACTTTGAGTTTACGCACGGCGGCGAAAGCGGCTTTGCGTGCTTGGTTTTCGATGGCCTCGTCCAGCGCTTCCTGATAATACTTGGCGTAAGCGGTGGCGTAACGCTTTTCGATTTCCGGATCAATCTTTTCCTCGGTCATAGCTTCGAGGACAAGCGACTCGACTTTCTTGCGGATTTGCGCACGCACCGGCCCGAGGTTTGCGCCCCAGCGTTTGTTGTCGGAAAGCAGGGACGAAACGCAATGGCCGTATTCTTCGTTGATTGCTTCCTGCATACGCGCTTCGGCTTTCTTGGCGATTGCCGATTCGTCAATGGTAACAGTGGCATTAACTTGCATTTGATTCGTCCTCGTCTTCTTGGTAAAGGAATGCGTGATCGTGATTCAGTTGCGCCGGATCGGGATTGAAATTCGGATCATGACCCGGATCGCTTTCTTTCGGGTTGTCGCGAATGTCTACGGAAGCGTGGTCCAGATAGCGCAGGTTTTGTTCCATGCGCTGATTGGTGATAATCAACGAGCCTTGCATATCTTGGTGCGCAAGGGACAGGCCGTGCTTTTTGAAAACCCGGCGCAGGTCTTTACGGAACGCACGGGCTTTCACGTTTTCGGGAAGGTTGAAAATGCGGTCGCGTTCTTCCTGTTCCCGTTTCATTTTGGCGTGCCATTCGTCGTCGCCGCTGTGCAGTCGCATTACTCACCCTCACGCAATTCGCGAACAACGATTTTCATAACTTGATCTTCGTTGAACTTGTTGTCGTAAATCATTTCCTGCAACGTCTCACCGGCGCGGATCAAAACGTCAGAGAGCTTGTCCGGCAGGAAGTTGTCTGCGGCATCGTGGCTCGGATACGACCGATTCAGTTCGATGGTTTCAAACGGATTGCCCAAGTCGATTTCCACTTCGACTACAAACATTTTCTGTTCGTTCCGGCTCATGTGTCACTGCCTTTGCTTTGTTTGCCCAATTGGATTTCGCGCAGGTACTCGCTGTAAGACACGTTCTCCAAAACTTTGTCTACTGCATACGCGGGAATCTTGTGACAGTTGTGCGTGTTGACCGTGCTGTAGATTGCAAACTTTTCACCAAACGGAAACATCACCGCGTCATGCTCGCGCAGTTCCTGATTGATTTCGTCGTACCAGCTTTCGGGCGCTTCTTTGCGCCCACCCAATTGACGGATTTGTTCGCGATTGATTATGACCCGCCATTTTGGGGCGCGGCCCAACAGCACGGCCAGCAGAATTGCGACTTGTTCGGGAGTGCGACGCAGCATTTAACGGCTCCCTACAATTTGCAATTCCATTTGCGACGATACGACTTGGAAGTGCCCGAGACGTGCGCGCATAAGATCGTCGGCCTGTGCCAATGCAACGGCACGCGAAGGGAAATACATTGCTTCGCCCCAATGTTTGGTCAACGCCACGTCAGTTGGTTTGATGATTGAAACGTACAGCATGGTCGCGGAATGGCGCAGCATGTACAGGTCGAGAGAGGTGAAAGTTTCGTCACCCATTTGCATTTTCCTTTTCGTTTGCTTCCTGATACTCTTTTTGCAATTGCGCGTACCAGTCCATGTGATTGTCGAAGTCGAGTTCTTCCAAAGGCGTGTAGCGGAACAGCCGGGTAGTCGAACCGCCTTCGCGGTCGTACCGGTCTTCGATTTCCCACGTCAGCAAACCCGGCTGGAAATGCGTAAGCAGCGGTGTCAACGCTTCGCCAATTGCATAACGTTTGAGCAGCAACTTGTCGCAAATTTCCCAAACGTCATCCAGCATGTTTACGATTGGGTCTTGGTCTTCGTGGGGACGCAGCTTGTTTGCGTCAAGCCAAGCAATCAAAACGTCGTCGTCGATTTGCAGAAAGGTTTGGATTTCGGAAACGGACAGAACAGCAGTGAATTCTGCACCGTCTGTTTCGTTGTCTGGACGAAACAGAATCTGTTCCAGCAGAGCTTGCAACTGTTTGGGTTTCGAAGTGATTACCTGAAACATGATTATTCCTTTTCGCTGTGAACGCCGACGATCATGTGGTCGCCAAGTTCGAATTTAGTTTCGTCTTTGGTAGCGAGCCAATAGTCGATCAGCGCGCTCAGGTTGTCCACGACCGAACCACACAAACTATCTTTGGAAATGGTTGTGCAGCCGTTTGCCAGTTCTACAACGTGCGGCGTGCAGAGTTCGCAAAGCTGGTCGTAAACGTCTTCGTAATGGGACGACGCTTTCATATCAGCGGAGGCGCCAGCCTTCACGTCCATTTTCAGGAACGGCAATTGGCGTTTGAGCGCGTTCAGTTCTTTCTGCAAACTATCAAACGCTTCCAGCGTGATACCTTCGCCATCCTTCGACCCGATAAAGTTGGTGCCGAAAATGTAGGCGGCGACGGTGTGAAGCAAAACCAGTTTCGCTTCGTTTTCTGGACGGGCCATCATTGCACGAATGCGGCCTTGCGCGGAATGCGGTGTCATGAGGCTGGCCATTTAAATATCTCCAATGCAGATTGCGCACTTTTCGTCGTGCAGCTTTTTACGCAGGCGGAAAATCACGCCGTTTGCGTGAAGCAATTCCTGTTGCAGCAAGGAGCGTTCGCGCTCCAATGCGTCAACCTTCCAAACTAAAACGGTGATCGTGTAGACACAGCCGACCACGAAAATAATTGCGAAGCCCAGCATGAACGCTAGAAACATCAACTCAGGATTATTAAACATTGTTTGCCCCATTAGGAAGTGTAGGGGCCAACCTTGGCCCTAAGTGTTTGTCATTCTGACTGCCTTATATTTTCGGTGACAGGCCGACCGTGGCCTTAATGCTTGTCCGGTTTACGTTTTAAACACGCGAACCTTTGCGGCGGTACATGGCTTGGTTGCGGGTATTGCGGCGAGTAAACGTTGCAACCTCGCCCGCTTCGATTTCGACACGGAACATCCGGCCCAGTGCTTGACGGTCACGCACGTTTAGCTGTTCGCGGAAATTCGGAACAACGTCGTCAATGATAAACTCCGTGCCGGGTGCCAGCTTGACCGCTGCGCGCACGGCTTCCACGCAAACAACTTCGATGGTGCTGGTGGATTGTTGTGGGTCCGCTTTGATAACAGCTTCCATGATGAAATCTTCCGGACTCAGGCCGCGCTCTTTTGCGCCTTCGAGAATTACCAACAGTGCATCTTCGCTGAATTCAAAAACAGCTTTCATTGTATTGCGTCCTCTTGTTTAGAATTTGATTTTGCGCACGCTGCACATGCGGCGTGGTGATTCGTTGACGAAGCGGACTGCCTTGCGGAATTGTTTGGCGCCCGCTTCATTGGTCAGCACGATATCGCCAACGCGCAGTTCGATTTCGTCAACCTTGCGCCCGCCGACGACTTGCATATCCTCGTCAACAAAGAAAATCTTTTGCGGACCTTTTTCGGAATCCGTCGGGTGATCTTGCAGGGTGACGACGTGACTGTACGCGCCTGCAAACTTCATTTCACGCAGTTCCTCAAGCGTCTGGCAGAAGGTTTTCTCCAGAACCGCAAACAGTTCCTGCGCGTTAAACATTTTGATGATTGGAGGCTTCGGAGTTTTCGTAACCTTCGCAGCCCCGGCGTTGCGGTTGCTCAGACGCACGACCGACTTGAGCACTTCGATATCGTAACCGAGTTTGCCCAAACGTATTTCCAGCAATTCGACAAACATTGCATCGCTAGGCCAGAACGTCAGCAGGTCGAAAAACTGCGCGTGCGTATACGACGTGGTTGGTGCCGTCCGGTGTTTCAGGTCGGCAATGATCCGTGGCATTGCCGTGTCGAGAATGCCTTGCCACTGCGGACGCGGAATGCGGGTCCGGTAATCAGCGGCGCGGGTTTTGTTTGCCTGCGGAACCGGCGCAGTGCTTTTGGTGAAAATCACTTCACCTTCAAGGAAGCTGATTTTCAGTTGCGCGGTTTTCATCAGGTCGCGCATCATGTTTTTGAAACGGCCTTCTTCGGTTTCGCCGTAGCGAAGAAAGAGTGCTGCGCGATTTTCGAAGTCGGCCTGTGGAATGCGGTACTCAGGATGGCCGTTGTGTTCGAAGTCAGTGACAAACGAATCACGCATGCGTTCAATTTGTGGGGCGTATTGAACCTTAGAGCGAGAAACTTTTTCCATTTGGGGAAATATCCTTGGCGTGGTGTGGCCCGTACAGCGAGTACATTTGTTTGCATTCGGATTCCGCAATGAGCGCCCGTTTGCGCCAATCGCGAAGTTGGAGTGACTGAATAATCAGAATGATAATCAGGGCAGCCGTGCCCATTGTCAGCAGTCCTACCAGCGCGAAAACGTTTGAATAAACAAAAACGTCCATGGCGGAATCCCCGTAGGAAAGCGGCCCTTGCGAGCCGCAAAAATGTTTGCAGTTACTTCCGGTTGTTGGTGGCGCCCAGCTTGCGCAGTACGGCCAACATCTGCGCTTTGGTTTTCAGTTCGACCGGCAGCGTGTGGAGGCTGTTCTTCGCGCCTTTCGGCAGCTTATCGGTTTCCATTACGAAACGGTGTTGCGAACTGTCGTCGTAATGAATCACGATTGCGACTTTGGTGCCGTCCATATACGTGCGCTTGAGCGTAAACTTGTCGGCGAAGTCTTCGACCTTTTTCGCTTTGTAGAACGTGAAGCCGTAGAGGTTTGCCAACTGTTTGATTTCGGCAATCAACAGTTCGTCTTTCATTTTCGCTTTCACGTCAGCGGTCACTTGAACCGAGGCGGTCACGCCGTTTTCTTTCGCCCGTTCCAACAGTTTGATTCGGGTGGCGGTCGTCACCAACTGTTTGCGCATGCGCACCAGTTCCGCCTCGTCCAGCGAATCCCACTTGAGCGAATCGGCTTTGGTTTTCGGCGCAGGCAAAGGTTTCGCCGTTTGGTTGTTCGAACGGTTCGCCAGCTTGCCGTCATTAACCGCGTCGAAGTTTGCAGAACCAGCGGCTTTCGGTTTGCCTTTCGCCTTCGGTTTCGGCGTGGTCATGCGCGGTTGTTTGCCGGTTTCCGCTTCGACCTTCGCTTTCGAAGCGCGGCGCGCTTTGGTTTTGGGTTGTGCTGCGGCGGCTGCGGCGAGTTCGGCCTTTTTCTCGGCGACGTGGGTGTACAGGTCGCCAATGGTTTTGCATTCGTGCTCGATGTTGTCGGGCATATCAAACTCGAATTCTTCTTCGATTTGCATCACGATTTCAACGAGGTCGAGTTCGTCAGCGCCGGTCGCCGTGAGTTCGGTCGCCATTGTGAATTTCGAAACTGGCTCACCGAGTTGATCGGCAAAGACGCGAACAATCTGTTGCTGGTCTTCGTTCAGTTCTTCCACCGGAGGTTTGCCCATAATGCCGTTTGCCAGATTCTTGAAATCGTCCGGGCTGGTTTTGATTTTCGGGATTGGCTTCGCGGCCAGTTCAGCTTTGGTCGGACGGGCTGCACGTTTGACGGCTGGCTTTTTCTTCACGACTTTGACCGCGCCTTTTGGCGCATCTTTCAGTTCGCCGTTTTCGATAACCTTGGCGGTCTTTTTCACGGCTGGCTTTTTCGCAGCCGGGGTTTTCTTGGCGCCAACTTGTTCGGCTACCGGGTCTTTTTCGATTGCAGTGGAGTCCATCTTGAATCCCTCTTTGATCCATTTGATTGCGTTGCGCATACCGACAACGATTGCGTTTTGAACAGTGAACGGCGACACGCGGAAATTGATTTCGCGATCCCGCCCGTCAACCGTGACCGATTCCAGAACGAATTCCTGTTCGGTGCCGATACGCTTAAACTTGAAACGAATGTCGCTGTGCTGTTCGTTGATCTTGAAAACAGCTTTTGCGTAGTACGGTTGTTCTACGCGGGTGTCACTGAAAAAGCGGTACGCTTCAATAAACTGAAACGCGATGCCTTTAGCGTGGCATTTCTTGACCGCTGCCTGTACCAACTTTTTCAGGGTTTCGTCACAGGCGCGGCGATCTTGTTCGGCTTCCGCTTTGGAGCGTTCGACCGCTGGCAACTGCGCGTGCAAACTTTCGAAAATGCGGTTGAGAATGGCCGGGCCGATTTCGGTCAGGTCGCCAGCCAACGGCGGCATATCTTCGGCGTCGGTGTCGATTTGCATTTCAACATCCGAACCGAGGCTATAGGATAGGTCGTAGATATCGAAACAGGCGCGGCCATTTTTCTGCTCGCCGGTTGCGTAGCCGACGATGGTAAACGTTTGTGGGATATTCTGAATATGGGCAAAGCCAATGGCCGTGAACCGGGTTTCCTTGTTGGCTTTGTTTGTGGTCATATCAAAGCGCAGATTGGTTTTGTAAATGCGGTCAAGGCCGGTATGTTTGAGCGCTTGATTCCAGCGCAGATGCCAATCGTCGCGGGCTTGTTTGCGTTGGCCTTTGGTCATTGGAGTTTGCATTATCGGGTTTTCCTTTCCAGTTTTGATTGGCAGTGTGTGCAGCGTTGAACGTTGGGAATGGCAAGGCGCCGCCCTTCGTCAATAAAATCGCCACAATCAATGCACCACGTTTGTTCTTCGGCACCTTGCGACTTTGCGAGTTCGTCGCGTGCATTCTGGATGCCTTCGGCGATTTCGTTTTCGGCCTCTAGTTCGCCGTCGCCTTCTTTGGCCCAGCCGATAGCCATTTGTTTGCACCTCATACGAAAAAAGGCGACTCCCTCGAATCGCCTTGAATTTTCGTTGCTGTTACGCTGCCTTTTGTTTGCGTGGAGCCTTGGCTACACAAACAACGTCTTTGGCAGGTTTGATGACCTTGGAGATATGAGCGCCTTTCGACTTGGCGGCTTCAAACTCTTTAATGTCTTTCAGGGTCACGCCTTTGTACTCGTAAACCGAACCGCTGTGGAAAGCAACGGTCAACACTTTGCGGGCTTTGTCATACGATGCCGCCGAAATGTTGGTGCTGGTGCCGATTTCCAGATTGCGCACGCCTTCTTTGACCGGGGCGGCAGCGACTTTCGGAGTAGCTTTCGGCGCGGCCTTCGAAACCATTTGTTCGTCGGCAGGCTTCACGCGCAGATTGCCACGATTGTTGCGCTCGATGCTGGCGAAAGGAATGATGGTGCCTTTGTCAGTGGTCGCAACACGCATGCCGCTGGATTTCTCGGTGCCGATACGAACTACGGTTTCTTTGGTGCGACCGATCAAAACAATTTGGTCGCGAACTTCGCTGGCTTTCAGCGCGACGGCTTCCGATTTGTTTGCAGCCGATTTCGGATTGATTGCATCCGAAATGGTGGACAGCTTCGACGGTTCACGCTTGGCACCGGCAGGCGCCTTTTTGCCAGCGGTTGGTTTCACCGGTTCGGCGGAAACTTCGGCAGCTTTTGCCTTTTGCGCTTTTGCCCAAGCGCTCAGTTCGCGCCAAGTAACGCCGTTGCCCATATCGGTGCCCAGCGAGAACAGCGCTTCACCGCCATTCTTTTTCGCTTCGCGGTTCAGGCGAGCCAGTTGAGCAACAGCAACGGTCAGCATGGCAACGGTGGTGTGGGTTGCAGTAGTCATGATGTATTCCTTTTTACGGTTCACTGAAAAAATGTTTGTGTGTTTGGTCGTTTAGTTCAACCAGACTAGCGACTCCCTGAATCGCTAGACGGGTTTATCTATTCGTCCCACGGATGACCTTTCGGCGTCACCGTGAATTCACGTTCGTTGCGGAACAAACGTTTTTCTTCCGACACTTCGTGCCAGTCAATCAACGCCGCTTGTTGTTCGGGCGTTCCCGCAAACCGGAACAATGGAATCCATTCGTCCGTTTCCGTCTGGAACTCAAACGGAGCCGCTGCCCATTCCGGCGAGAGCGTCGAAATGTTTGCAGCGATGTGGCTGGTCTGCATTGGAATCAGATGCCGCTGGCCGTCTTCCGTAGTAAGCCAGAACCGGAGGAAAGGCGAATCACGCAGCGCCAGTTCATTGTCGATTTGTTCGACGGTGTAAACAGTGCCGCGCTTCGGTTGCTTGCTCATGTATTCCCCTTGTTCCGTTAACTTCCACTAAGTCGTAAGTGTCAGGGTGTCAGGCACGCTGCGCCGAACACAGTGTCAATATACCACGAAATCGCCAGAACGGTACGATTTAGGCTTACGGCTTAATGGACGTTTCCGGAACGATCAGGAACCGTAGGACGTGCGGCTGGTGGCGTCCGCGAAGCACTGGCGCACGCTGTGGATTGCGTCGGCCTTGTTTAGCACGCGCTGGGCAAACGTCCCGAGGGATTCCGTCTGCCAGTCCCGGCCATCCTCTGCAAACATTTCTGTTAGGGCGTCTCGGAACAACAGCACGACTTCGACAACGCCGTCGTGTTTGTCGCCGCTGATTTGGTGCGTCAGTTGGGAGACGGCAAGGCCGAGCGCTTTCGGAGTCGCCAGCATTACGGCGCGTTTCATTTCCGCCTCGGAAAACGCAAACATTTCGAGAGGGATTTCAGACCCGAGAAAATTCACGCCCGGATAGTTTGCGTCGGGGCGAATGCCGTGCAACTGAATCTGAATGCACCACGCGAAATGCTGCGGGGAAATTTCGGTGAAGCGTCGGTCAGTAAATGTTTGGCGCATTGTATTGCTCCTGTTCATGTGCGGATACCAGCGACCCACAATCGTCGGATTTAACGCAGTGTCCACCGGTCCAAGAACAGGCGTACCCGTTGCGGCTGGTGCCATACGGTGCGGCATTGATTTGCAGACGCAGCGGACAATCGGAATTTGTGTGGCCGGGGTGGTTTGAGTGCAAACCTTTTTCGGGATGAATCATCAGTGACACGCTCCAGAGAGAATTGCGATGGATTCAATTAGTTTGTAGACGGACAGCGCCAGCAGAATGTAGAACGGCCACGGCAACCGAATGTTTTCGTACTGGAAACCAGCCTGCACAAAAACCGGGTTGCTTTCATGTACAGCCCGGTCCCGTTTGTTTATGCGGGCGACCTGCCACTTCATCAGGCAATGGAACGCAATGCCGATGATGCTCAAAACCAAAATGATCCAGTTCACAGCGAATCTCCTTATATCCTTGCTGCTTTCTTCAATGTCGAACGCGGGAAACCTTTGTTTGCGTCGTGGTACAAAAACTCGTTGAGGTCGAGTGAGTTGTCTGCAAACCCGACGATTTCGTAAACCAGCGTGCCGTCTTGCGCGTAGCAAATCTGGTGGCCGGTGGTTGGTTCAAACACACGCGCAAACTTTTCACCGTCACCAACCAACGGTTTGAGGACAACGAATCGCGGGGCGCTGCGAACGGTGACGGCTGGCTCAACAGTGACGCCCACGTCAGCAAAATAAACCGCGTCGTATTCAACAGTCGCTGCGGCCATCATGCTAGTGAGTTCTGCCGCTGTGAGTTCGCGGTCCTTGTGTTGAATTTTCAATTGATGCAATTGCGTGGCGTCGATGATGAATGTCGAACCGTCCGCGTAGTGGAACCAAAAACCGTACAGGCCCCGTTTCATGTTTACCTCCAGAGTGAATCAATCACTCGCTTTCTTCTTCGTGCTTACCGAGGCGACCGCCTACTGCATTTTTGCGCACGGGAAATATTGGACTGTTTGGAGTCAGATGCAAACGCGCCTGCCCTTCGGTAAAGCAATAGTCGAAAGCAATTGCAAGCGGTTCGGTCGAACCTTCGGCCACGAAATTGTCATAGCCTGCTTTCGCATCGAAGTTCATCCAGCTTCGGCTTTCGCGATCTTCCGGACTGCGGATCAATGCAATGGAAGGTGCGCGGCGAGGATCGAAAACAACTTCGACCGAAACCGCGTTTGGTTCAAACGACAGGCTGCGCCGTTCTTCCTTGCAAACGTTTACGAGCATTTGCGCTTCAACCACTTCGGTTTTCGAGAAGTGGTAGTCCAGCACGGACAACTGCATTGCGTCGATAACGAAAACTGGCTTGCGCTGCAACGCGTAAATCCAATAGCCGAGAATCGGTTTTTGTTTTGCCATGATTCAGTCTCCGGTACTGCGACGAATGCCGCCGCGTTTTTGTTTGGGTTGGGTGATCCAGCAGTCTAGGCGCCAGCAAAGAAACGCGCCAAACATCAAGAGAGCCAGAACCATTAGTTTGTGAGGCCAGTCGATCAGCAACAATTCCATACCGCCGCGCTGGTACATTGCGAAGGCGACGACAGCAGGAATCAACAGCAAGGGTAGCACGTAAAACAGAAACGAACTGAGTCTCACTTTTTCTTTACCTTGGGTAGTTTTCTTTTCTTGCGGGTTGGAACTTTCGGCCTATCGGAAGGCATGCCGGAATTCAGCATATCGTTCCCTTCCTCAAGGTCCATCGAAACGTTAAACACAACGTCACGGTTTACAGCGGGCGACTTACCGCGACGTGCGGAATCCGCCAGCGATTTTACGGGAGGTGGTGCTACCGGCTTTTTGCGCTTGGCCGGTTTCACCAAAATAGTTTGCGGCCTTGGAACGTCGATACGTCCAGCCAGACGCAGCATGTTGCGAACGGCGACCAGTGCCAGCGTTGCCGCGTTTTCCAAACTGATTGCGTCGATTGTTTCGGCGTTCTTACCTTCAATCAAGCGCAGCGCGCCGTCCAAGTCCTTTTTGCTTTTTGCAAAGAGAGTGTCGTTATTCATAAAGCCTCACGCCATTTCGACGTAATCACAAAGGTCGTGATCCGCCATCAGTTCAACTTGCTTGTACATACGCAGCGCGGTCACAGCGGTATGCGTTGCACCGGGATATTCCTGAACTACGATTTCGTCGTAGTCATCACGCGATTTGAATTCACTGCCATTGCGTTCCATGCGACACCCCCAAACTATTTTGAAAGGACTGGCTTCATCATAACGAATCGTAAAACAAAATGCGTGTGTCGAACAAACCGGCCAAACTTTGCTTCACGTTCAATCGTCTGCAACAGTTTGTCGGCGAATTGATAAACAAGCGCGTTGTCCACTTCGGTGAGTTGACGGCTTGGCTTGTTTCGAAAAAGAGTGCGGAACCGTTCTGCTCGTTCCGCTAAGCGATAGGCGCGCATTTCGTACAGCGCCTCGGCCAACCTTTCGATTTCTTTCCAATCGAAATTGATTGCAGTCACGACGTTGGGGTCAGCCTTCCAGAATTGTTTGAGGCTGTCATATCCGCTAACGCCGGTAATCTCTTTGAGCACACGCGGAAAGAGGCGCAACGTGCGCGCCTCCACCGTTGCAGAAAACCGGCCGCTGGCGATAACACTAACAATCTTTTCCATCGCAAACTCCAGCGGCTCGATTCGATTAGTAGGTGATTGAAGAACGGCGCTGGCGGAACGGATGCGGGAAATGCTCTTTCAGCAATTCGTCGTTGTAGTAACCCAGCATGTTTAAGTAGCAGCGGTAGCCGATAGCTTCCGCTTCGTCTTGGTTTTCTTCACCGAAGTAAAAATCTTCGTAACGCAGCGCGACGATATCGGTATGGTCACATTCGGTAATCAGAATTTCGTAACCTTCCGGACCGTAGACGTAACCTTTGATATGGTCGGCGTCGTCGGAGTCGATGCCGGTGTATTCGGAATTGAGACGATCTTTGTTTTCGCGGCGAGTTTCCGCCCACTCCACGAACGACATATACTGGCCGTCGTCACGATGGAGCACGTCCAAGAAATCGAAGCTGGATGGGATTCGTGTGATTTGCACGTAACCCGGAACCCGTTGACGATGGCGGTTAAACATTTCGGCAACCGGCTGCAAACAGAATGCAGCGCGCAGCACATTGAAGTAATCGCCAACCATGGTGCAAACTGGCGTGGTGATTTGCGCGTTGTTTTGGTCGCGAATCAAAACGATCCACGCACCGAAACGTTTGTCGGAATCGTCAAACATATTGGCGATATCCTCAAGGCCGCGCTCATTGCGAGGCAAGGCGTATTCGGAAAGCAGAAGGTTTGCATACGATTGGTTGCTGACGGTGGTGGCGAGTTGCAGATACTTTTTCATGTTTGCGGTTCCCTGAACTGAGTAGAGGCGCCCGAAGGCGCCCCTGTTGTGTCACTGAAATGGAAATGTTGCGGTTTTAACCTTCGAGGAATTCTTCGATTTCCGAAGCGTCCACGTTATCGTTGATGCGCTCAACGATATCTTCTTTGGTCATGGAGTCATCAGCGTTGAGGCCGAAATAGTTTGCGAAAGCGATCAGGTTGCCCGGTTCGCATTCCATCAGAGCGGCGGTGTAATCCGGCTCGCCTACCAACATGCTGGAAATTGCAGATTCCAGCGATTCGACCATTGGCCCAACCTCGGCCGCGTCTTCTTTGGTGGCAACGGCGATAGTCACCAACGCAAGATCGGAACTGAACACGGTGTTGGTCGAAACGATTTCGACCGGGGCGCCCAGCGATTCAGGCAGCGAATCAGCAAACGACGAAAACGCGGTCTGCAAATTGTTTGCGATTTCTTCGGTCATGGTGCCCGGTTTCGGCTGTTCGGAATCCGGAGCCAGTTCGCCTTCCGAATCGTCTTCCGAATCGTCTTCGTCATCCAGATCGTCTTCGTCGTCTTCGTCTTCCAGTTCGAAGCTAGGGTCGAAGCCGTGGTTGTCCCAGTCGCTGGCCGGGCCGACGTAAACTTCCAGTTCCAGAACGATATCAGAACCGACAGTCAGACGGCCCAAATCTGCGAGTTCGAAAATGGAGTCGCGCAGCGATTCGATGATTACGCCTTGCGATTCGAAAATGGTCGGAATCATTTTCGGCGCAGGCAGTGCCGGAATGTTTTCGCACGCTTCGACAAACGCGTTGTTCATTTTCAGTTGTTCGTAGTTGCCGTAGTCGATTACGGCGCGACCGAGTTGCACGATTTCGTCGCGGTTGAAAAACTTGTCGAGCGACAGAAACTCGGGGACGTAAACAGCGCGAACATTTTCGTCGGCGTTTTCGTCCGGGTGCGGCGTGTACACGCCAGCGATTGCGGTCAGTACCGGCGAATCGGTGCCAGTGAACCGGCGAATGGCATTCAGGTTTTGCGCAACTACCGACAGCGATTCGGCTGGCAAAATGTTTACAACTTCGCCGTCCACCTTGAGGCGCACCAACTGGATTTCACCGTCGTAACCATCCGGCTCGAAAGTGCCTTTTTCCAGATCGTCGCGCAGAACGGAATACAGAATGCCGGATTCGTCTTCGTCCTGTTCGAATTCGCCCGCTTCTTCGAGGTCTTCACGCAGGTTTTCGACCAGCGATTCGTCGGCGTCCGGAACCAGTTGCGCAGCGTCGAAGTATGCAACAAACATGACGGCTTCGTCATTGTTGTTTAGGGTCGCGATCATGTATTCGTTTTCGCCACCCGGAGCGTCGGCACCGTCACCGAAATTCGGATTCAGTTGCGCACGGCTGCCGACAACTGCGGCGTATTTGTAGAGCACGCCGTCTTTTGGCAGTTCGTCACCGAGCGCAGTACCGAGGGCGCTGTTTGCAGAAACGAGGACGGAAACGCGACGGCCAGTTTGGAATTGTTGCATGGTGCTTCTCCTAATGAAATTGTTTGTAGCGGTGCGCCCCGGTTAAGAGGCGCGGTAGTTGTTTACAGTTTGAATTGCGGCAGGCTCAATTGAACCAACGCAGCTTCAACCTTTTTCGGTTTGTGCTTCGCGAGAATGGCGTCGGCCATTTCCTTTTTGGTCGGGGCCGGTGCGCCGAGTGCGACACGCTTGGTTTTTGGAACCACGTTGAAGTGCGCGCAGAGCGTATTCAGTTGCGTGGCTTTCAGGTTCGAAACCAAAACGTCGGCGGGCGTTTGCGCTTTCGGGGCAGAGTGGTTTTCGTCATCGGCATTTACGAAATCACCGCCTTCTTTGAGGTGGTCGTTTTCAGTGATCCAAACATCCAACACCGGAATCGGAAGCTCAGCCGCCAAACAACGCGCCAGTTTTTGTTTGTGTTCTTGCAGGCGCTCATAGTCTTCGTCGCCGATTGCGTCGCTGGCCTTCACCAGTTTGGCGAGCACCGGAATGTTCATAGCCTCCGAAGTTTCTTCGGCAAACAGATTCAAATAGAACAGCGGGAATTCCATGAGTTCTTCGAACAGGTCGTCTTCGACGTTCGGTTCATCGTCGTCTTCGAAGGACTCGACTTCTTCGCCGTTGTACTCCAACCACGCTTGCAACTTCACGGCCGGAACTTGGTCGAGCAATTTGCTGACCAGCTTACGAGCAAACTTTTTCTCCTTTTTCGGAGTGTCGCTGTTGAGGAAACGCTCAACTTTTTTCTCGTTGAACGGAACCGCTTGATCGGTGGCGAGTGCTGCCAACATCCCAATCGGGTAGTCCAGCAAAGCGTCAAACAGTTTGGCGCGAAGGGCGCGAGCGTTTGGTGCGATGCCTTCGGAGCACGGTTCGATTTCGACCGAACCGTTAACAATGTGGTCGATCAGAATTTTCAGGCGGGCGCCTTCATGATTGGCAACCATGCTGAAAGTCGAAACAATGCCCAATTCACCGAGGGCGCTGGCCGCGTTATCCAGTGCGATGCGGCAATCGCTCAGCGCTTGCTTACGAACGGATTCGATAGCGGTTTGGATTTTGCATTTTTCGTTAGTCATTGCGTTGTTCCTTTCCGAAATGTTTGCAACATGAGCGGGCTGGGTTGCCCTTAACTTCCGCTAAGTCGTAAGTGGGAATCGCTGGGGTGCGGAACCCCCAGCATATACATGATAGCAAACCCCACCGTTGTTGGAAACCCCTTAGCCTTACGACCTACAGGAAGTTACCCGTTTTCGCTTTCCCGTTTCAGTTCCTCAAGGCGGCGCAGTTCGCGTGCCATTTGCGGGCGAATCGTTTTGGTGCCGATCAGGGACAGGCCGCATTCAACGCGGCGGATTTTTTGCGCAGTGGTGCCGATCAGCGCAGCCAGTTGTTCACGTTTCAGGTTGAGCGCTTTGCGGCGTGCGGCAAGTGCGGCACCTTTCCGCAATTCCTCTTGCCGTCGTACCAACCACTTCGGGGCGTCTGCCTGCGCTTGCGAACGCAAAACGTTTGGAGCTTTGCGCTTTTCCAAACGACGACGGGCCGCTTCGCGACCGGCTGCAACATCCGATTCCATTTCTGGATCAGGGTGACGATCCTGCCGGTCGAATTCCGAAACGTCCAAGTTTTCGAATTCGGTCGGATCGTATGGCGTGTCGCCGGGGCTTTCCGAAATGTAGTGGCGCAGCTTATCCAGAATACGCGGATCAACGCCGTCGAGTTTGTCGGTCAACGGCAGAATATCGCGAGCCAGAAATTCATTGCGTGCGGTGATTTGTCGGTGCAGGTTGTACGCGTCTTTCGAAACGGTCGGATCAGTCGCAACCTGCACGTTCCACTGAATCAGATTCTGCACAGTGATTTCGGCGTCGTTTGGATCGAACGGCAGATGGGCAATCACGCAAAGATTTTGGACTACCTCGGCAAACGGCTTTTGCTTTTTCAACACCTCCAGTTGCGCCCGCATTGCGCGAGCATTCAGAAATTCTATGCTTTCTCTAGAGTTTACGTCGGCCCAATTGTTTACCGGAGTTTCGGCCGGAGTGTAGGAGCGGTATTGGGCACCCAATCCCTCCAAACAATTTGAGACGTAGGACAGCGGCCCTTTCACCGAAACGATTTCACCATTTGCCAATACAACGCGATAGATATAATCGCTCATTCCAGTTCACCTTTCTTTTTGCAAGTTTTTCGGGGTTGGGGAGTAATGGGTTCTCCGCGCTTATCCCACTTTTCGTTTTCGTCCAGCACTTTAGCCAAACGGTTTGCTGCACGGTAATCGCGAGCCGTGTCTAGTCGGGCACGCATCCGCAAGTCAGCTTGTTCGGCAAGCTTGGTGTCATCCAATTCCTTTTGCAGTGCGTCACGCTCTTTGCGGACAGCGCGCAGTTCTTTGGAAGCGCTGCGCCATTTGCACGCAAACAAAATCAAAGCAAGGGACAACATCGGGGCCGTGCCGATTGTGATTGCTCGGGCGATTTCTACAACTTTCGACCATTCCATTATCCATTCAACCTGTCCAGTTTGTCGGAGATTAGTCGCATTTCCTGTTTGGTCCGTTCGATGTTTACGAGGGACTCAAGCAGCGCCGCATTCATTTCGGCCTTTTCTACAATCAGTTTTTGATTGGCATCGCGCAGCATTTTGATATGCTGATCTTTAATCTCCATCATCTTTTGGTGATGGCGGGTTTTAGTCACGATGGTCAAAACCAACGACAGCACCAACACGACCTGCAAAATGGTTACGATAGTTTGAGGCAGCATTATTAGACTTCCTTGAGTAGTTTGCGCTTGTGCGAGGCGAATGCCGACGACAGCTTTTCGATTTCACAGGCGCGCAGATGATAGGCGATGTTGCCGTTTTCGAGGAACTGGGTTTCAACATCGACCGGGTGAAGTTGGTCGGCCAGCCAATCCAAACATTCTTGAATCTCGGATTGACGGCGGCTCAGCATGAATTGGTGATCGACAACCGAACGCTGGTCAAGGGTTTGGTTAAACATGATAACCAGCGTTACGTCGGTCGAATGGATTTCTTCGTCAGAGATTTTCCAGATGAAGCGGCGCATGCGACCAGCCGGTTGCGAACACTCGGCCATTTCCACGTTGCCTTTGAATTTCATGCCGTTGAATTGCGGGTTGTGTTTTACCGCAAACAGGAAATCTTCGTTGGACATTTGCGCGTCCACCAGCGCGGCGATAAAGATCATTTACAGATTCCTCCAAACAGTTTTGAATGTCCAATGGCTGACAGTTCAACCAGACTGGCGACTTTCACAAATCGCCAGACGGGTTTATCTGTTTACTTCGGCATCACCGGGCGAATTGTTTTGCCCAGCTTGCTCATGATTTGCACCGGAATATGTTTGCCGGTTCCGCGCACGCAACCATTTTCGTTCACGGTCATCGGTGCGGGGCTGGTGTAGATGCAGCAATTGTTTGGCAGCGTGTCCATGTTGTTTGGCATGGCGGTAATTGCCTGTTCAATTGTTTTGCCAGTGCCCCAGTAGTGGTTTGTGTCGTCCAGAATCAACAGGTATTCATGCACCGGCAAAACAAGCGAACCCGCATCCGTCAACTTTCCGAATCGGTCGGGTTCGGCCAAAACGTTGAGTTGTTTGTCAACGGCGCTGCCTCCCCACATCCAGCCAAACTCAAACGACCCGGCGCGGGTGCCGTTCATGTTTCGGAAAACAAGGGCGGTCGGATGTTCTGACAGTTCGGTCGGCGTGGCTTCGTCCACCGCTTCCATTTCGACAGCGCTTTGCGTTCCCGGCTGCGCAACTGTTTGCGTTTCTTCACCGTAGGCCACCAGCGCAAACGCTTCGCGCACGGTCATGATTTTGTTGTCGTTACCATCGGTGAAATACGGCGGCACGCTGGCGCAATCATCAAGGAACGAAATCACGCTGTACGGCGCCCAGCGGGAAACACGCCCGTCACTGCAAACAACTCGGTGACGGAATCCGGAATCGTTCCAACCGGCTTCAACTTCGGTCGTTTCGATTTTGTATTTCAGGTCGGCAGTCGAGCCACCTTGGACTGGGGATTCGTCAGGCAGCGAATCTACAAACTCGACGCCGTGCGCGATCAACTCGACCGGGCGAATGCCATTGATCGAAGCGTTTTCGCCAATGTAGACCCGCAGGTTTTGCGCAGGGTGACGCGCTTCGTGTTCCGGGTCAATATGCGCGTAAACAAACGTGCGACCAGTTTTGCGAATCTCGACGCCGTGTTCTTTAAGCGAAATGTTTGCGAGTGCGATGTTTGTGGTCACGGGTTCTTTTCCTGTTTTGATCGAAGCGAATTGTTCGCCGTACAGCACCAGTTCTTCGACGGTCAGGTCGGCGGTCTTTTTGCCGTGCGCGTATTCGCGAACAGCTTTGTCTTGTTCCAGAATGTGCGGGTCCATGTGATGGAAAACAAAACCACGGCCACGCGGGACAATTTCAACGCGGTGTTTGGCACGCAGGATATCGTTTGCAGCGACGATGCTTTTAGTGGACATTGTGTGGCTCCTTGTCGAATCGAAATGTTTGCAGTTAGCGGAATTTAGTTGGGCGAGTCATCCAGCCTGCCGCAATCGGCAACCAGCAAATGACGCCGTACCACACGGCCAACAAAACAGCGGCCCCACGCATTTTCCAACTGGCATTTTTCAACCAGTCGAATTGGTACTCGACGCTTTCACGCTCGGTCTTGTACCAGAACCAAACAGCGAGGCTGACAACAGCGCAGCCCAGCAACAGGTAAACAATAACGGCCCAAAGGAGGATGGTCAGAATAATCATGGTCAGTTTTCCAAACAGTTAGTCGCGAACAATCGGGGTGACGTACTGGCCCTTAAACGCTTTGGCGCCGTCGATACGAGCGCGACCCAAAGCATCACCGTTTTCGTTGTACCACACGTAAACACCTTGGCCGGGGAATTCTTCTTCCAGCAATTCACCGTTAACGCACATTCCGTCGTAACGTGGATCATCGCAGTGGTAAATGTGCGTGCTGAATGGGCAGGTCGGTTTTTGGTCAGGCATGGTCAGTTTTCCAAACAGTTAGCGGGTGATTGCGTTGCGGAAACGGCGCTGGGCATCCTGCACTTTTTTCTGGTGCGCAGAATCAGCCTGCACAAACACAGCGTCCCATTCCCACGATTTTGTTGCAGCGACTTTCTTGGTTTTTACTTGAGTGGCGTACATGATATGAGTTCCGAAAAATCTGAATTGTTTGCAGTTTACGAGTTTGAGTCGGGGCCGAAGCCCCGTGGCGAATGTTTACCCGCCGAAGTATGCAGCGATTGCGCGGCGTTCGATTGTGCGCTGTGACGGTTGCGCGCAGTGGAAGAACCCGCTGTTGATTCGGTATTGCGCGGTCAGCGTGCCGGTTGTGTCGTGCGCGCTTTCCCAAAGTTTCGACCATTCCCACGCGGCATCAACTAGCGCTGCGCTTCTCGGACAGAACCCGTCTTCAACCAGCGATTCGATCAGGTCCGAAACGCGGTAGGTTAAATCGTCGGCGCAATCTACAAACAATTCGTCGGCGGTGTGGTCAATGTAAACGCTCGGCTTCTTGCTCATGCTCAAACTTCCTCTAACTCGTAAGTGTAATGTTCCGGGCTAGGCTTCTCCCCAGTATTGACATTATCCCATAGCCGTCTTCGGTTTGAAATGACTTACCCTTACGGACTAAGGGAGGTTTCCCGACGCGTTTTTCCAGAATCCAGAAACGAAGAAAGGGCGGCACTAGGGCCACCCTTTCGGTTCTTCGTCAGCCTTTCGGCATTTCCAGCAACAGCTTCGGGGTCAACCGCCGCAAAACCCGAACCACGTTTGCGCAGAGCAAAGACAGTTCGTGAGTGTGTTGCGATTCAACCGTGTAACGTTCTTTCAACGCTTCACGAATGATTGGCACCACGGTATGCGATTGTTTGCCCGTTGGTATCTTGAGCAGAATCAACAAATGCGTAAACAGTTCGAAAACTGAATCCGACTTCTTTCCGGAACGCACTGCCAGTTGCGCCAGTGCGTTTAGGTCCGGGTCAATGGCGAGTAGGCCGACCGGGTTCTTGATTCGAAAACCGATAGGCTTTTCGTCGCTGCGATCCGGTCCCCAAACAGCATCGGTGAATACTTGGCGATCCTGCAAATGTTTGCAAGTGTCTTCGTCGGACAAAAGCCCCACGTCGGTCCCGCAAACAGAAACGGATTTGTAATGCCATTCCGCAACGTGCGCCGGAAGTTTGAGCATGGTGTTACCCTTTCAGGAAGGCCAGCAAAACGGCCTGTTCGTTTTGGCAGCGATCTTCGACCGACTTCTGAACCGCAATGCTGCTTTTCTTGAAGTAGGTGGGAACGCTGCGCTTTTTGAATTGCTGCGCTTTGATAATCAGTTGTTCGTCGGTATCAGACGGAAGCCAAGAACAATTCAGCAGAACCGAAGTGTTTGGACCGTACTGCACTGCCGTCGAGTAAACCATTTCGCGAACGGCTTGGTGGCGTTTACCGAGATTCCACCCGGCCTTTTCAAGCGTTGCGGCTTGGGGCTCGTAATGGGTTTTCCGAATGAACGCCGCTTGTGCTGCCGCGAATTCATCAGCGCGTTTGCTGGCAACGCTTTTGTAAACCGCGTTGAAAGCAGTGGTGCCCGGAGTGTAACCATTGAACTCGGTAAACGGTTTCCCGAATTCCGATTTCAAGAACGCAGCCATGGTGCCAGCGTTGGTGCTCAGTTGGTGCTTCCCGTAGGAAACGCCGCCGTTGTCACCTTTGCCGGTGCTCACCGTGGAAACGCCGCGACCGCCCGATTCAAACTTTTCGCTAACGAAGCCGGTCACGATGATTGGAGTAGGCATTTCGATTTCCTCAGATTTTTCTTCCGTAACCGGCGCAGGTTCGGGAGCAGGAACCGGGGTTGGTTCTGGTGCTTTCCGAAACAGAGACAGGATCAGGTCGATGATAGAACGCATGGTAGTGGCCTCTTGTGTCACTACCATTAAATTCTTCAAATCAGAGGAAATCGAACGTTTTTACTCGGTGGCTTTCAGGGCGTTGTACCCAGCGCTGATTTCTTTTCCAAAACTTTTCAACTGGACTCGGCCCAGTATGGCACCGGCTGGTGGCATCCACTGCAACAGCGGGCGAGCCATGCCGTTGTTGATTCGCTCAGCGTAACCGGCTGCGGTTTCAGCTTCCAAACCAAACGGAACAAACATCGAATAGATTACGACACGCGCAGGGTCATCGTTGACAAACAGATTTCCCGCAACGCAATGGCGGCGTTCGCCTTTGACTTTGCACACGCCAACTTGACCGGTCCACGCCACGTACTTCAAACCGTCGGCGGTGATTTCGTAAATGCCGAAAACGTGATTCAGCGCCACCAGTTCGGTTTGGAATTCGCGGTCGAAATCTTTGTTGACGACCGATTTCGAAAGACTGGCTTTGCGGCCGGAAATGGTCAACCAGCGAACGCGCTTACCGGTTGGTTCGCCCGTGAGAGTGCGACGGCTTTTATAGCGTTTACTCATTTTGGAACTCCAGCGTGGGTGATGTTGAGTGGAATGTTTACGTCTTTGCGTTCCAGTGGATTCAGGAAAGCAAGATTGGCCGCAATCGCACAGGCGTCTTTCATCTGTTGCATGCGGCGGACTTCGATGCTGTGGTTGAAAACACGGACGTAGCGCTGACCGGTCTGTTCGTCCATCCACGAACCGAAGGTGTCGTAACCGAATACGTTTTCGATCAGCGTGTTGGCATCACCGAAAATAATCAGGTCGAAACTTTCCATGTTGCAGTTGAAACAGGCGACCATGGTGCCGACCTGAATCAGAACGCCACCCGGACTAATTGTGTATTCGAAAGAAAGCGTGTCCGGATCGGCGGCAAGTTCTTCTGCCGTTGCTGTACGGGTGTAGACCAGCGTGGGGTGCCTGTTTAGCGAAACATTTGCGTTCACGCCGAATGGCAGAAAGCCCCGCGCTTTCAAATTGTGAACCATCGAATCCAGATGGTGGAAAACGTGATGCAACGCCACCTTATTACCGTCTGGCGCAAGTGCGTCGAGGTTGTTGGCAAGGCTCGGATTGTGGTCAGCGAAATTGAAAATCTCCGACAACAATGAAGCAAACACAGTAAGTTCTGGAACTGTGATATGCGTTCCGAAAAGTTCGCGCCCTTGCATTAATGGGCCACGGCCGGGATAGTTGGTAATGCAGTTGATGCGATTGCTGATTAGCGTATCACGGGTTGCTATGGCCAGATTTGCAAACCGGTACGGCAGATTCAGAGTGCGCCAGAAGTTTGGAAGGTGCTCGCTGTAAACGAGATTGAAGTGATCCGTCAGCAAACCCGGAATGACTTCTTTCGGATCGCGGTACACGTCTTCTTTAACGAATGGTGTAGCGTCGGCGTAAATGTAGTAGCACAGCGGTTTCAGCTTTTCCAAATCCAGTTCCTTGATCGGGCCGTCAAGGAGGATTGGTTTCGGCGTCAGCATTGTGAATGGGGCACGCTTGGTCAGTTGTGCATCAGGATTTATGAGAGTCATTTACGTGGTCCTTTATCGGCGCGGAATTCACGCGGATTATAAGTTACGGACTTCGAATCGAATTCTAGATCGACTTTGCCGCCTTTGATACCGCGCAGCGGGGTGCCTTGAATTCCCTGTTCGCCTTTAGCGTCGGATACAATACCTTTTGGCATCGTTTGCAAAGTTGCGCGCAACAAGGTCCATCTGTGAACCAACCTTTGCCAAAAAGTGGGCTTCACGATCTTCGGGACGAATCCACCGGTGCGCTTTATCGTCATAACCAACGGCCTCAAAGAATTCCAGCATGTTGTCGTGTTTGATCCAGTCCGGCTCATTCGGAATTGGCTGATTGTGTTTGAGAAGACAGTCGATCAAATGCTGCCGATCCCAATCCCAATCATCTTTATCTTTTACAGACGCACGAATCGGTGGCGGAATGTACACGCCTCCCGGTTTATGTGCGGCCAGTGTGCGCTTGTACAAATCAGTGTTGTTGCGTTTGCGGAAAGTTTCCCAGCGGGCGCCCCAGCGATAAAAGTTTGGTTCGCCGAAGGAAGGAATCGGAATCAGGTGTTCGTCAACGGGCACGTCGTCGTACCACATTGTTACAGTATAGAGTCGCATCGTGCCCGTCTCCGATTACTACTGGCGACCTTCTAAGTCGCGCCACGTTTGGTCGAGTTTGTCGAGGTGCTTATCCAGACGCTTCCGATTCTTGTCGGATTTGTCGTGATAGATTTCCCACGCTTCCGAACCTTTCATGATTCGAATATTTTTCTTTGGGTAGAAAACTGATTCGGCCATTACTCGTTATGATCCTCTTGCGAATTGGCGTAGGCTTCCAGCAAGTCCAGCGACAGCGGCGCCACGGCGTCAAACATTGCGCGACCGGCTTCGGTGTAGAAGGTCGCAGCCTTGAGGAACGAACGTTGCTGTTTTACGAAATCGACCGGGGTGATGTTGGTGCCGGTCTTCTTCATGATTTCGCAACGCAGGCTTTCCAGAATGTACAGCGTGTCAGCACTGGCAGACGCATACAGCAGGTCGGCGTCACGAATGATTTGCTGCACAATGTTTTTCGGTTCGTGTATGAACGGAAACTCTGTTACACGAATTGCTTCTTCGGCGATTGGAAACACTTTGTCGAAGTTAACCCACTCGACAACATTTTTCTGGCGCAGCATGGCCTTGTATTCGTGCAGGCCGGAAACAGCCGCTTCGATGTTGTGCGAATCTGGAACTTGTTGATTACCACCGGTGTGATGGAAATCGTGGAACAGGGCACCCAGTACCAGACCAGCAAATTGGGGATCGTTTAGGGTTTCGGTTGCCGCAATTTCAACAGCGTAATGAGCAACGCCAATGCAATGTTGTGTATTGTGATACAGGTTGCCCGCACCGACGTTGTAGGTTTTCAGGTAGTCGAGTGCTTCGGGGTGGCCGATGGCTTTGAGCAGGATACGCAAGCGCGCTTCTTTTTGCAGACGGGCAATGGCTAGGACTTGCGGGAAGTGGTGAATCTTTTTGGTATTGCCGTGCGCGTCAGTAACGGTGCCGCTGAAATTGCCAATCATCGGTCTCATTTGTCGTCACTCCCTTCGTAAAATTTCAAATCATCGAGGTTTGCGTTGATGCGGTACTTCGCCAGTTCCTCGTTGGTCATGCTGCGGACCTTTGCGAGAATCTTGGTGAGTTTGCGTTTACCTTTTCCGTCGCGCCCGGTTCCCCAGTATTCATCCCACGTCGCGTCTTCGGTCAACGTAGCTTCGCCGGTATCGCGCAGCAACCGAAGCAAGATTGGGTTTTGTGCAAACTTGTGCGCCACGGCATTCAGCATGATGCTGTCTTTCTTTTCGTTGAACGCAGGGTCGAGTGGCGCCCCGCCTTTCTCGGAACCGAAATACTTGGCCTTCGACCAGTCAAACGCGTTGATGATCTTGGCGCGGAAGGTTTTGTTTTTCGTCTTGTGCGCTTGGTAGTAGTGCTCAGCGCTTTTAAACAAAACTGGCTTGCCGCCAAACATGGCGATGAACGCAGCCGGGAACGGGTTCGACAGAAACGCGTACTTGATGGTCCGGCTAGTGAACGTGATTTCCTTTTGCTTTTTCTTCATCGGAGGAAGTCCTAAACCCATACGCACCTCAAACAGAAACGGGCAGCACTAGGCCACCCGTTCGCGATTGTTACTGTTCGATGCGCTGGTACGCTTCGATGGTTTTCGCGTAACGTTCGGTCAGCGCGGTCATGATTTTTGCGTTGTCGATTTCACCGCCAGCCAGCAGCATACCTTCCAGAATGTCGGCCAGATGTTCGGTGTCTTCGCGGTCGTCGGCCCACACTTTCACGTAGGTCGCCGGGTTTTCGAGGAACTGGGTTTTGTTGTAGGCGAGGCCGTGTTCTTTCGCGCCGTTCGCGGTACGGAAACGATTCAGAACCGACTTCGACAGGTATTCGGTCAGCAGGTTTTGAACGGTAAAATCCGGATCGACGATGAACAGAGCGGAGAAAAGATTTTCCCACGCGCCGCACAGATCGAAAGTGCTGTAGGTCACTTGGGTTGCGATGTGGCGACCATACAGGTTGGAAACCAGACGCTCCAGATGTTGCACTGCGTGTTCCGAAGTTTCTTTTTCGGTTTCTGCGAACAGGTCGTTGTACTTGCTGCCGTAGGCGTGTTCGGCGTTTACCCAACCTTCGCGCATTGCGTCGAGAGGCGTGTAAACTTTTTGAACAGCCGACATTTGACCAGCCCAGTAGTACGGCTTGGAACTACGCTGCACAACGTGGGTGAACGAAAGCAGGAAGTGCGCGGCGTCGATCAGTTCCATGCGGAATTGCGGACGGTTGAAATCGACTTTCGCCCACCACTTGTACGGAGTGAACGCGATTGCTTCCGCGACTTCCAGTTTGATTGCGCGGCGATACGCGAAACCGTGGTCGTTTTCCAGAGTTGCGTTGCGCCATTGCACGCCGCCCATCAGGTCGTTCAGGTCAGCCTGCACGCCGAGAATGGTATTGAAAACGGCAGTGTGTTCTGGCATTTCGTGGCCGAGGTAGCGAGCCGGGAATCGAGACATTTCAGTTTTCCAGTTTGGGTGATTGGTGATGAATCTAGTTTACAGTTTTTCGCCACGCAGTTTGGCCGCGATGCTTGGGCGGATACGCGGTTTGCGGGTCAGGAATTGGGGAGCTTGGCGCGCTTCGATTCGAGCCTGTTGCTGTTCGGGGTTGCCCGGCGACATTACCATATCGCGCATTACAGTAGAGGCACCTTCACTGGTTTTCACTTGTTTAACTTCGGTCATTGTTTTGGCTCCAGAAATGAAAAACCGTACTCACCCTTTACAGTTTAGGTGAGCACGGCTCTTGGTCACGGCTGTTCGACGAATTCGGAAATGTCGGCCAACACTTCGACGGAAACGACGGCAGTGCTGCCTTTCCATTTCGGAGTGGCTTTCAGTTCCAGAACATAGGAACCGAGTGGCGCACCGGCAGCGTTGTATTTGACGTTTTGCAGATACGGCTTGATGAAACCAAAGTCGTAACGCTGAATTGTTTGGACAGCGTAACCGCCTTCGCTCATGGTGCCATCGGTAATGACGGTATGGCCGGAAGCCGCATTGCTCCAGACGTAAGCTTTACGCAATTCGTCAAAGATCAATTTCCATTTCACTGGATTGGCTTCGCCACCGGAAGGGTCGGTATCCAGAATCAGTTCCACGTCATACATATCGCAGACGTTTGGAACATCCGGATTCAGCGAGCCGACAGTGACTGCGAAAGTCCACAGTTCGTCAGGCTTGAGCGCAATGTCGTAACTGCCGCCCGCTTCGTAATTGGTTTGGTCGCCACGTTTGCGCACGGCGAGGCCAAGTTCAATCAGCGAGTTTTTCGAAATGGTGAAATCGTCAGCCGGATTGCCAATACCAGCCAGCATGTATTTCTTGCCGTTGATGGTTTTGGTAAAACCGGTTTCAGCAACAGCCGGGGCGCTGCCTGCCGCGTAGGTCAGACCGGCAACGAAATCAGGGTCGCCCGGATGACGACAAACCAAAACGCCGCCAAGGTAAAACGAAATGTAATCGCCTTGGCGGTCGGTGATGATGTTGTCGATAATCAGCGTCGAGGAATCACCGTAGTATTTCGAAACCGTGGTGGTGAAGGCGCCGGAGTCTTGCACTTCTTTCATTTCGGCCGGAGTCAAAACGATTCGACGTACTTCGTTGGGATGCTCGCCAGCTTCGGCAATCTTGGCAACGAGTTGATCGACTACGCCACCATAAGTTTGAACTTCCATTGGAAATCCTCAATTCAGAAAATTTGGAACCCCGTAATGCGCTTGCAAACCGAGGATGATGTTTTCCTTTGGTGCGATCTTGATTGGCATTGCCGTTTCGGAAAGCTTCACGGTAATGGTACAGTCGAGTTCGTTCCATTCGGTGATTGGTTCTTCCTTTCCGAAAACGCCCGAGCGGTTTACAATCGCGCAGGCAAACGCTTCGGCCATGCCAGCGGAAAGGTGGATAAACGTTGGAATCAGTTTGGCGATACGGTCGAGGCCGCGTTCGTTCTTTGTGAGTTCCAGCAGGTAGTTGGATTGTTCACCAACACTGAGCGAACGCAAAACCACGTTGTGATAAGGTTCGCACATAATGCCAGCTTGGAAAAAGTCGATCAACGAATTCGAACCCGGATACGGCACGTCGTAATAGACGGCGCCCAGTTTCGCTTCGATGATTTTCGCACTGCACAAATCGCAAGGCTGCGCAGTCGCATACATTTCGGCACCAACAATGTCGATGCCCATACGTTTTGCAAAGTCGATTGCATTGGCTTCGGCGTGGTCGCATTCACACATATGCAAGCCGCCACCACTGGGCACACCATAAATCAGACGTTCGCATTTGTCCGGATGTGGTACTTTTGGTTTCACACCGTTGAAGCCCGCCGAAATCTGACGATTGCCGCGAGAGATTACGCAACCGACTTTACGACCCGAAGCGCAGGTCACTTGGTTGGCGTACATATACGCAATGTCGATGAAAAACTTTGCCCAGTGTTGACGCATTTTATTCTCCAACGGGGCGTATTGGTTTGCGCCCCATACAGTTAGCGGATTTTGGTTGTGGCGATATGGATTCCGTCTTCCCACGTTAACCGTGAATGGAACAGAATCACGTCGTTTGGCATGCCGTAGAGATTGATGCAGACCATACCTTCAACCTGTTCAATCTCCACGTCGAGAAGCAAATCTTTGCGGGCAATCTCCAAAGCGGATTGAAGCGCCCCGTCTTTAGTCTGCCACATATCGACATAGATTTCTTTTTTGATTTTACCGGGATCGGGTTCTTGTATGTGATTGACCCGATTGTCGCCCAGTATTTCCCATGAGTGCATGTTGGTTTCCTTTACTATCTGAGGAAGGTTTACAGTTTACCCACCAAAGTAGCGCGTTGCGTTGCTGGAATACGAATTCGACAAACCAGCAGTTGTATCCGTTTCGGTTGCGAGTGACGGGAACACCGGCGCCTCCCACTGTCCGGCTTTGTTGGTAACGTCTTTGCCCATTGAGTAAAGGCGCGCCCATGTGGTGGCTTGCTTTGTTGTCTCGACGTTTTGATAACCGCCGTAGTCGTAAACTTTTTCTACCGAGTTTAGCAATGGCGTTGCGCCCTTGCCGCCAAACGAGAAGATTGTTTCGCGACCTGCGTAGATCAGTGCTTTGTTGGTTCGGGCGTCGTCGGAAAGATATTCGTTTTGTCCGTACTGCGACATTACCTTGGCCGAGATTACCGAAAGTTCTTGCAGACTCGAAGCGGCATCGGTTGGCGTTACGTTGCCAAACGTTTTGATGTAAGAATCTGCACCTTGGGTCAGCAGCAACTGTTGTGGGTTTGTGGAATTTGCAAACGCGTTTACGGCGCGTGCGGTTTTGTGCGGGTTGATTGTGATGTTGTCCGGCCCGATTCCGAAACCGGTCGTATCCATCAGGAAATTTGTCGTTACTTTACCAGCCGCCGTATCCACAAACGGCAACGTGAACGGAAGGTCAAGTTGGCCCGCTCCCATGCCGCCTGTTGCAAGGTCCGCCGCCCATATTCCACCACCGAGAACTTCACCGACGATAGCGCCTTTGTTGAGGCGTCCACCAGTGGCAGCACTGACGATATTATTAACCCGGAAACCAGTAACATCGCCAAAAGCGCCACTAACGCGGCCAATAGCAGCCGCTTTAAAACTTGTAGAATTGCTTCGCGCATAATCAATGTCCGATGCAATACGGTTTATGTTGAAACCATCGGTCAAATTCGAAAGCATATCGCCGCCGAATGCTGTGACGCGCTGGAAGTATGAGGTGTCGGCCGGAATAACGTTTGCAGCTTTGATACTTGCGCCCAGTGGCCCACCGATGTTGTCGAGTGCTGCCGTACTGGAACGCACGCCATCCATAGCACTTCGCATTTGTGCATTCGGTGCCAAGTTTGTTGCAATGCTCGGAACTGCCGGGAACGCGCTGTTGAACGCATCCAGCGATTTCATGCTGTCCATTGCAGCCGTTGTCGCCGGAACTGGAATGCCGCCACCTTCACCCGCAACCAATTGCGAAGAAAGGTTGGTGGCCGTGTTTGCATTTGTTTGCGTTGCGGCTGCCGCGATTGGTCCGGAACTGGAAGCGCTGGCGTTTTGCGCAACCGGAGCCTGTCCAGAATCTTGACCTTTCTTTGCAGGCGTCGAAAGGAATGGTCGATACAGATAATGCGCTTCGGCAAACCGCAAACCGTTTTTAATCAGAATGGATTTACCGCCCAGCACATACTGGCTCGACACGTCGGCGCTGACAGTTGGCGTACCGTTCTGCTTATCGTTTTTCAGCAGGTAGGCAACCGGGTCAAACGATTTCGAATCGGTGCATTGGTCATTCAGCAAAACAAGGCGTTCGCTAAACAACGACAGGAAGCGCAGGTTTTGGTAATACGCGTTTTCGTAAAACTGGTGAACCGCGTCGTCCGCAGTTGGCGCTGTGCCCGGATCGAAACCAGAATAGGAAACGCGAGAACCGCGCTCTTTGAGTTTCTGCAACACGTCGTCATTCAATGGCAAACCGGTGCCGAGAAGCGGCGCGGTCAATGTCAGAATTTCTTCGTCAATGCCATTGCCTTCGTGTTGGTAATGCTTTTGCCCGTAGTTGACGTGGTGTGCGCCCATGCCCGAAACAGAAGCGTCCCGAGATTCGCGAACAGAAACCACAACGCCTTCGGTGCCTGCGCCCGTGGTGTCATGCACGAAAGTGAATTTCGGTTTATCGGACAGCACGTCAAACAGGTTTTTGTAGCGCAGGGTTTTGTCCATGGTCACGATACGCGCCATGCACGATTGTTCGGAAGTGTAACCACGCATGGCTACGTCTTCGGTAAACGACAAACGAGTTGTGTTTAAATTCAACCACGTCATCAGGTCGTCGGTGTTTTGTGCTGGACCGTCATAGGTCAAACCGCAAAGGCTGGCAATCTGCGCCATCAGGTCGCTGGAACTGACACGGAACGCTTCGCAAAAAGCGCCCGCGCCGAATTCCGGAACGTCAAGCAAACCAACAATTTCCAAACGCGGTCCGGAAGTGGAACGCGAACGGCGCCACCCGAAAACACGAAACGGACATTCCTTGATATTCTTGGTGTCGCGGCCCATGCGAATCACAATGCGCGAGCCGTCGGCAATCGCGAGTTCTTTGGACAGCGACTCTTTTTCGTCGTTGAGGATCAGTTGCAGAACGGGCAGACCCATTCCGAAACCTTCCATAATCAAAATGCTACTCAGCATGTTCATCGACGGAGGAACCGAAGAACCTTCAATGTCGATTGAGCAATACGCCAAGCCCTCAATATTCAGAGTCGCTTGCATTTAGATACTCACTGTTTTGTTGGAATTGGTCGGCTTCATTGCGGCAGTTAGACGCGTGACCATTTCGTTCATATCAGGGATTTTGATTTGCATACCGGTTTTGACTTCAAACATATCGTCGAGTCCGTTGTAGACTTGGATATGCCACCAGAATTTTTCGTTCCGGTACACGTTGTAGGCGAGCAACGGCGTGTTGTGCTGTTCACTCGACTTCACGGTGTAGAATTCAAAACCTCTCGTTTCCATGATTGCGTCAATGGCTTTGTCCCGCAAAGGATCAATGCCCAGTTCGTCAATCACCAAAAACGTGGAATGGTCGCCGAGGTCAGCCATGTTATCCACCAATCAGTTTTGCGAGATTGAGAACGCCCCAGCCTGTGCCAGACTTCGCACCGGTGCCCGCAGTGATACTGCTTTGGAAAGCTTTAATCAAATCTTCCTGCGTCGTGGTGAAGAACGTTTCAATACTCACGTTTACCGAAACACCCATTGGCGTTCCGTTTTGATCCAGCACTGTGTCAAACGTCGGAGTTACGTCGGTGATGATGCACGGACTCAACGTCATGAATCTTCCGAGGTTTACAGTAATCAGATCGCCGCCCATTTGCAAAGGGTTGCCTTGTTGCGAAAAGTTGCCTTCCATAATCGCATCAAGGTTTGCCACGGTCGGACCGGGCGCACGAAGCGTCCCGCCCAAACCGTCTTCGCTTGGAGCCGCGAGTGACATTAATTGAATCAGCTTATCCATCACGTCCATTTTTGCATCGGTGTACGCATGCAAAAGGAAGGGCAACGAAATTTGCAAATACGAACCGCCCGACCAAACGGCACCAGACAAAAACTTCATCTTGGTTGTTTGGCCGGTGATTGCAGTTGCACCAGCTTTCACCAAACTGTTTGCTGCGATGCCGCCACCTTGGTTCAGGTTGGAAAGCGGCTGATCGAGCGGACGGTCAAAGTGGCTGGTCAAACCAAACGAAAAACTTTCAGGCAACGGGGTACTGATATTCAGATAATCCGCGTTGTCCCGTTTTACGTTTAGCGTTGCCATGTAAATATCGGACGTGTACGGTTTGGCCGCTGGGGTTGCTGCGTTTGGAGTTGCAGTAGCCATTACAGAAGTCCCGAGTTTACAAACACCAATCCGAAATCGCTAATCAGCGCGGGGATTTCATCGAGCGTCGGTTTATCCGAACCCGAACCACCTCCGCCACCTTTTGCTGCGCCGCCTCCACCGCCTGCCGATGGTGCAGGTGCAGCCGGAGCCGGTGCTGGCGCTTGTGTCGCCATGCGAATATTCGAAATGTTGTCTATTGGTTGAGGTGCTGCCGATTCGCGTGCTGGCATTGCTGCAACCGGAGTAGGCGCAGCGCTGACCACTGGTGCGGCCATTTGCGGACGTTGCGAAATTGCAGGTTCCGATTTGTAGAATTGCGGACTCGCAGGCGAGAACGGATTCAGTTTTTCAAACAGAGAAGCGCCAACTGGTTTTGCTTCAACCGATTGCATTCCAGCAGGTGCAGCGCCCGGCATTCCCGGTTTTGTGGGATCACCTTTTCCGTCTTTGACGCCACCAGCCCCGGCCATTTTTGCAGCGGAATCAGCAAGCGATTGTGCAGCGGTTGCTAACCGGTCAACGTTTGAGGAAAGCCCATCGGAGCCAGCGCTTACCGGAGTTGCAGAAACGTTTGTTGCAATGGACGGAGTGTTTGGAACGACTGCCGGTTGCTGGAAAGGTTTGATTTCCGAATAGGTTGGAGCCGTAACCGATGGCGGCGCAGCTTCCTGTTTCGGCATATCAAAAGTTTTGGTCGGTGCTTGCGCAGGCGCCTGTACTGGTGCCGGAGTTTCGCTTTTCGGTGCAGCCGCTTGATACGTTGCAGCTTTACCAATTTGCGTTTCCGGATTGCTTGGCGTCAACACTTCTGCCGGTTTATCTTTTGCAGCAAGATCGCGTGCAGCTTTGTGGAACGACGGCGCGTTTGGAGCGACTGGAACTGTCATCGCTTTCCAAGTTGCCATTTCATCCGGGGTTGGATTCCAGCCCGGAGTCGAAGATGCGGCAACCGAAGGGGCGAGCGTTTCCGCAACAGATTTACCATCCATTTTTTGCGCTGGCGGAATTACCGGCGTAGCGTCCGCAGGTTTTGCAGGTGCGGCCAATGCAGCGGTTTGGATTTCAGTTGGCGCTTTTGGTGGCACCGTCATCAAATCTTTTACCGAAGGCAATGCAACCGGCGCCGTTGGCAAAGTCGAATGTTCGCCTTGCAGCAACGGAGAATTGACATACATTTTCGATGCGGCTTTTGCTTCACGTTCTTCGGGAGTTCCCATAACGTAATTGACGCCAGCCTTCACACCTTCTTCGCCAACTATTGCGCCACCAATGGAACCAATGACGCCGCCGACCGCAGTACCCGCAACAGGAACAACGGAACCCATTGTTGCACCGATTGCACCGCCAGCAACAGCGCCAGCCATGGAACCACCAATGCCTGCGAGTTCAGTTTCCTTTTTCGCACTCGACATTTTGTCATCGTTGATAACTTCCGCAGCGCGGTAGCCGTCCATTGCAACACTAACGCCGGGACCGAGCATCTTGCCACCGACTTTTGCTGCGCCTTTCAGCGTAGCTTTTTCACCGGAAGAAATCATGGCTTTGGTTGCGGTTGCGGCTTTGGTGCCATCGGCCCCAGCTTTTGCAATACCAGCCCCGGCCAATGCCATACCAGCCCCATCGACCGCAGTAACGCCGCCAGTGGATTGTTGCACGGTTACAAATTGTTCGCCGTCTTCACTGGTGCCCAACGCTTCATCCGCTTTTACGTCTTGCGGTTGCATTGGCATAATGCCGACACTTTGTTGCTGCGCTTTGGCAACAGAATCCGCTGGAAGCGATTTCGGATCAGTTTTGCCTTGGACAACTTCGGCCGCAGTGTTTCCGTCTACGCCTTTTTTGTCTTCGCCTTTCATTACACCTTGCGGATTCTTGCGTTCATCATCAAGAATCTGGCGCAGCATGGCTTTTTCTCTTTCCGCCCGCGCAGCCACACCCGCTTGTTGTTTTGCACTCGACGACTTGAAGTGCGTCCCAACGTTGTCGCGTTTGTAGTTTTGCACTGCGTCAATAATGTCTTCGTCGCTCATGCTATTGGCATCACGGCCAGCAAGTGCTTTCGCCATTACCGAGGAACCGCCGCCGTATTGCGTGGAAGTGGAATAAACCATTTCCTGAACCGCACGGCTGCGACCGGAAACATCAAGGCCGGTGTCTTTTGCCAGCTTGCGTGCTGCCGGATCATAGTGCGTGGCTTTGATAAAGTTGGATTGCGCTTTATCGAAACCTTCACCGTCGCGTGCAACAATCTCTTTGTACTTCTGGTTGAACGCTGCGCTACCCGGTTGCAGACCTGCGAATTCCTGAGCGTATGCAGAACCGGATTCAGAACGCAAAAACGCATTCATGGTTCCGGATTTGGAACTCAACTGGTGAGCACCATACGAAACGCCGCCGTGGTCGCCTTTACCGGTACTGATTGTGCCGACGCCACCTTTGCCCGATTCAAAGTGCGCACTTACCGCACCGAGGCCGCCGAGCGATTCTAAACCTTTGTAACCAACAGCAGCCGCACCCGCAGCCATTGCACCTTTTGCAAGTTTACCGCGCCAGCCACCGCCGCCACCGCCGCCGCTGAAAATGCCTTTTGCGCCTTGCATAACCCGCGAACCCAAACCGCCTTCCGCAGCTTCGGCACCGAGGCCAAGCAAAGAACCGCCCGCGTTTTTCATTGCTCCCCAAGCGCGGCCAAACTTCCCTTTGATGCCGCCACCGGTTTTCTGAATCTTTGGTTTTTTCTTCCCTTTGCCTTTTCCGTCACCACCGCCCATCATATCCATGATGCTTCCGGCCAGATCAGCAAAGCTATTTGTCTGTCCGTTTTGGTCAGGTTGCATACCGGAGAAATCAGGCTGCAACATAGGCTGTGGAGTGTTTTGGTATTTCGGACTGAGTTTCGTATGCTCGCGATAAAGCAAAGCGTACAGCTTGTCCATTGTGATGTTGAGGTCGTCCAGCTTGCCGGACTGCGCCTTCATCAAACCAGTTTGTTCATTCAGCGTTTGGGATTGCTGCGTGATTGCTTTGGTTTGGATTTCAACATCGTCCGACTGCGCCTGATTGTAGACGTTTTCGGTTTTGTTGTTTACCGTGGTGCTGGACGCCTTGGCCTTGGCGTTGGAACTCGAAGACGTTTTCGGACCACCGCGACCTTTTTTGCCGTCGCCGAAGTGATCCTTAACGTCAATCTTTTCATTGCGGCTTTGTGGAATGTCTTGCATGAGGTCATGCTTCGACTGGTAGCGGCCCGCCACCTTTTCCATTTCAATGAGTTCGGCCATTGCTTACCCCAGTGCCTTGACCCCTTTTTCACGCAACTCTTTTTCTTTCATCGCTTTCGCCATGGTCGAGTGGTGATAGAGGAAAATTTTGGCTGGCATGTTCATATCCGGCTGCATCCCGAAAGTCGAGAGCAGGTTGTAACTGATATTGAAAATGTCAGTCTCGCTGTTATCGGCAAAGAACTGCAACAGGCGCGGACTGCTTTCGTGCATGAACGTGTGGTCACACATTTTGCAGTTGAGGCGCATGCGTTCCGAAATGCCGTGGTGATACTTGTTGCGGATTTCGAAAATGCGTTCGTACAGTTCGTTGTCCGGCTGGTTCAACAAGGTCGTGAGCTTCGCCTTGAAGGTTTTGCCTGCTTTGATCCACCGGGCACATTCGGCCATGTGGAGCATCCATTTGTTTTCCTCAACGTAATCGTTGAAATCCGAAAGCGTTGCCACTCGCGGGAAATCAAGATCGTCATGCGGAATGGATTGCTGCGCGGCTTCCAACGTGTGAACCAAAGGCAGCACGTTGGTAATGATTTCTACGTTGCTGTGGTTGCACAATTCACGTTTGTATCCTTTGAGTTCCGCTTCTTTCGCGGTCATCTTCGGATCGCCAAGATGGTTGTCTTCTTTGTGCGCCCAAACGTTTTGCTGACAGCGCCACGAAACTTGCAATGGCACTTTCGGGAATGAGTGCTTGCGCAGCCACGCCATCAGATATTCAAAATCTCCGTCGGTCAAAACGGAAACGTCCACACTGGTCGCCAATTGCACGGCGCGGATAATGTGGAAATACGGACGGTCGTTGCTGTGCATAGCATGGTGCAGCAATTGCAATTCAGCAACCGTGAAATGCCGCACCATCATGTGGTCGAAATCATAAGGGGCGTATTCCGTTGGAAGGCCCCCTATGTCCTGAAACCGACTATCCAGATAATATTGGTCGTTCATACGAAGAAGGACGCAGGTTCAATGGAAGTGGTGAAGTAATGTTTGCTTCCGCAAACGGCGCAGTCACGCGAAACTTGACGACCGATACCATGGGCAATCGACGCGTTCGCTTCCGCTGCCGCTTCCATCAGCGACATATCTTCTTGTGCAAACAGGATTTCGATTTTGTCTTTCAGCGTTTTGCCTTCCGCAACCCAACGGGCCGGGCCGACAATGCGGTGATAGAGCGGATCGTTTACCAGTTCGTCATACTCGACCATGTTGCGCACGCGTGGAAAATCGAGGCGCGGGTCGAGCGTAACTTCTGGCAGGAAAACGGTTGTGAAATCGGAAAACTGCAACTGTTCAATGTTGTTGGCGCCGCAATATTGCAGGTCGAGCAACAGGTCAGCCGGGTTTTCCAATTGTTCTTGTGCTGGTGTACCTTCCGCAGCGTTCCACATTTCGGTCATGTAGACAATGCGTTGCGCTTTGTAAATCTCGCCGGTTCCTTGGCGAATGAATTTCGTTCCCTCACATTCCCACGGTGCGACCACTGGGCGTTTCAACGAATTGAAACGCTGCCAGCCCAGCAGGAAATAATAGTCGCCCGGTGTCATCAGGTTTACGTCGAAGTCACACACTTCCTGCATTGCGTCAATCGCAGGCGCCATGCTTTCCAGAAAGATTGCCTTGCTGAGAAGTGCCAATTGTTTTGGGCGGAACGGATTCACATGAACCTGTTTCACCTGATATGGCACGGTGCGCGAAGGAAGTGTATTGCTATCAAAGATCATCGAGATACTCCATTCCATCAGTTGAGAAGTTTTGCTGAATAGTGAGTCGTTCGTTTGCGGAACCAAGTTCCCAGTTGCCCGACGTGGTAGGCCAGCAATTCTTCATTTTGACACGCATCACAGGCTGACCTTGAGTATTCAACAACTCAAAAATCAAATCCCGCTTGTAGTTGCCCGGCAGATAGTAAAAACCTTCGACCGGATGCCGAATCTTTTCTTGCCACTGTTTCAGCCAACGTTTGGAACTGGCTTTCGAATCCTCGTAAAACGTAATGTCAAACGCGGAGACTTCGAGGAAGCCCGGATAGTTGGTATAGCGGCCACCTTCGAAAACGGGTTTCACGTTTAGCGAAGGGAACGGCAACGAAACAGTTTCGACGTAAGTTGTATCGTGGTCGAACGGCAAGGACACGCAATGCCATTTGAATGCGAGCAGCGGACTGCCGCTTTCAGACGACGTGCGTTCTGCAAAATCCTTGAGAGTCAAGATTGCCATTTCAAACCTCGGAAACTAAAAAAGCCCACGGCCCGTAGGCAATGGGCTTTTCGCCGATTTAGGCGCGCTCGTAGTAGTCGTAAGCGAATTCTACGTCCACCTGAATCACGCTGCCGCCTGCACCATCGAACGAGTAATCCGGAACTTGCGTCGGCCACACGTTGTAGATGTTGTAGGTCAACGAAACCGCACCGGTCTGGTCGAAAATGTTGAGAACGGCGGTAGTCGCGTAATCCCGTTTGAAGGAACCCGACTGGGTGTCGGTGCCGCGAATCATTTCGGCCCAAGCTTCCAGACCTTGAGTGATTCGGCCTTCGTAAGATTCCACGAAACCAACCGACATACTGCCCGAGAAAACTTTGCGAGCAGCGTGTTTTACTTTGTGACCAAACAGTTCGATTTCAACTTCTTGAATCGACATGCCCGGCTTCACACCCGAACGGCATTGCAGGCGCATCTGGCGACCGTCAGCGCCGCCGCCCGGAACTTTGGTGAAAGTGAGTTCGAAGTTGTCGTTCAACATCGGATCGTTGATGCCGAGAACTTCTGTCAGCGTTACCTTCGACATAATGTCTACCTTTTAAGCAGTGGCCGCTACAACTTCAACGGCGGTGGAAATTTGCCCGGTCTTCGCAACGGAAGTGGTAAACAGAATTCGTTTACCGTAACGAGTTGGCTGGATGTAGTACACCAGCGCCACGTCACCGTTAGCAATTTGTTCTGGCGGGTTGGTTTCCTCGTCGCATTTCACTTTGTAGGCATACAGACCGCGACCCGCTTTGATCGGACCGAGAATGTCTTCCACGATTTGCTTGAGGGTTTGCCAGAGGAACGGATCGTTTGGCTCAAACAGCCCGACCATCGTTTCGTATTTCGCGCGTTTCTCAACCAAGTTGATAAGACGGCGAACCGGAACGTCGGAAAGTGCGGAACTGAAAGCTTGAAGCGTTTGTGCGCCCCACACGCAGAAACCGTAACCGGCCAATACGTGAACGAAGTTGACTTGGTTTTGGTCCATCATGTTTCGGTCGCCCAGTTTGTAACGCTGGGTAACTTCGCTCACTTCGGAATCCAACGCACCGCGAGTAACGCCCGCTGGCGCAAACCATTCGGCAGTTTGCGAATCGCTGTAAGCAAACACACCAGCCACCACGCCAGAAGGCGGGCAGTTGACGGACTGGCCGTCATCGGTCATGACTACAACGTCCGGCGTGTACAAACCACCAAACGAAGTATTTGCATTCAGCACGTTGCGACGGAAGTTGGAAGCGGCTTGCGACGTTTGCTGATCGGAAGGCACGTCGAGAATTGCAAAACAATCCCGGCGAGCGATTGCGATTTCCAGCATGCGTTGCTGAATGCTGATATCGGTGTAACCCGCGTTAATCAGCAAAGTCACTTCGACTTCTTCAACTTCTTCGAAAGTGTCCCAACCTTCGATAATGTCGGAAACCGTTACCGGATCGCCGTCGTTACCGAATGCCAGATCGCCGCTGATTACGGCGTTGATCGCTTGGAAGGCGCCTTCGGTTTCTACAAACTTCGGAGCGTCTTCGTTTACGATTGCACGCAGGCGCGATTTCTTGGCAACGAGTTGGTCAACAATGTTCAATTGGCGACCGTAACCATCCACCTTGTCGCGCAGTGTGGCACGATAAACTTCATCGGCAACAGTCAGCGAGTTTTCGTAAACTTCCAGAACAAACATTTCGTTTTCCATATCGTTCACGTCTGGATACATGACGACACGGATTTTGTTGTTCCACTCGCCGGGGTCGGCGGCGTAGAGGAAAAGAACTTCCTCGGGAACTTGAGTGCGTTGAGTCGGGTCAGCATAACCCTGATCGGCGGCTTTGATTTGCGCATAGCCATCAACCAGACGAACACTGATCGAACCGTATTCAGCATTCACCGCAACGCGAGTGAAGTAAAGCTGGTTCGAGTATTTCAGGAATTGCTCAGCGCAGAAGTGAGCGAACGTGAGAGACGCATCGCGACGACCGAATTTCGCACGAAAATCGTTTACGTCAACGGTCAGCGTTGGAACGCCGACTACACCGCGTTTGGACGGACCAACAATCGCGCCAATGCTGGGCGCTGTTTGCCGTGCGGTTTGCGAATTGTCTTGTTCACCCCCGTAAACACCGGCGCTTGTGCTGCTACCGTTGTACAATGGCATGTTGTTTCTCCAATAAAAATCCCGAAAGACGATTGGGATTACTTTTAAATTATCCGTTACGCCTTAATGAGAGTGCAGCGCACGTCATTTTCGTCGAGTGAATAAAGCTTCAACGAACCAGCAAACGAACCATTCAGGATAAACAGCCCGTTAACCACCAATTGCACCGGTTTCGAAATTCCGGTATCAACAGGTTCGGGAGTTTCTTCTGGAACAGGGTCAACGTGTTCGACGTGGCTGGCGATAACGGTTTGTGCAGTCAGCACTTCGGTCCCGCTTTCGTCATAATCCGAATACGTTATTTCCAGAGTGTCACCGGGCAACCCGAATTCAGGCCCCAGTTCTACAGCACTCCGGAAGACGCTCATTCCCGGCCAGACTTCCGCAAGCAGAACTGGTTTGGAAATGTTTGTACGAGTGTTGGTGACATACACTTCAACTTCGGTCGTGAAAAGGTCAAAGTCAGAAACTTCGATTTCCAGATTGCCGTAGATTTTGGTAGTCGCCGCCACTTTGATTTCGCCCAACACAGTTCCGGGGTCTTTCACCGTTGCTGTGCTGGTCACTGTTTGGAAAAGGCCGGTTGCGTCATGGCCGTTTGCATAAGTGATTGTCAGGGAATCGTTGCTCGAAACTCCCAATTCATCGCCAGTGTCCATCGTGCCCAGCAAGATACTACCGACAAGAATGGTTGGATCATTTACGTCTGGCTCAAGCGCGCCGTCCATTGCGGTTCCGGACGCGTTGTTTAAAACGGTGAAACTTTGAAACGGTGCATCGCTGCCGTCGTAAATGGCAACGCGCAAACGCTCACCAGAAATGACGTAACGCTGAATCATCATTTCGGTGGCTTTCACCGGGCTGACAACTGCCACGTCTTGGGTCAGGTCTTGCGACAGGCCGGATTCATTGTGCGGATCGGTAAACGTGAAACGCAGAATGTCGTTGTGTTTGCAGTACATGGTGCCGTCGAAGTTTACACCGGCAGTCGCGCTATTCAGGGACTGGATGAAACCGCGATATTCGTTTTTGCGAACGCAATGCAGCGTGATGTATTCTGTCTCGCCGCTATTGACGTTGAAGCATTCCACTTGCACGGACGCGCCGAAAAGATCGGGATCGAAAACCGCGACGTTGATAAACTGGCCCGCGAGTACCGGTTCGATTTCCATTTTTGCAGTGGTGAACTGGCTCGGTTCTACACGTTCGGGCACTGGTGGAATTTCACCAAACGCCACCAGTTCAAGGCCGATAGGAGACGGCGTGAAAATGGAAAGGTATTGGCGAACGTCGCGCAGCGTGTACGGTTTGTCAGGTCCGATTACGATATCGGTTTGTGTCAAAGCTGCATCCAAAACTTCGGTTGCAACATCCTGCATGCCAGTGCTGCGGCGGCGAACGGCGTCCACCGTGGTTTGGCGAACTTGCGTGACAATCGTTTTTGCGGTCGGCTTGTATTGATCGCTTCTACGCATCTTCTAATCCTTCGTCATCGAAAATGACGTTGCCGCCGATTTGGATTTTGCCGCTGTTGATTTCTTGCATTGCGTTTGGACCCGTTGCAAGTCCGACACGTCGATCCACGCGGCCTTCGTTGTTGATCTTTGGAACTTCTTTCATCACGCCCGACCACAGCCGCACGGAAATGGAACAAACCATATCGAATGCTTCTGGATCAGCTTCGTTGTCTTTGTCAGTGCGCGGGAATGCAATCGACGGCGAGTCGCCTTTCACGACAACCTTCCACGCAAAGTTATCATCCTCAACATCGAAGTTGAGTGTGCCGGTATTGAGCAGCGTCAGACTTTTCAAACCGAATTTCACGGCGTCGAAAATGTCGTTGGTGACGAAGTGCAATTCCAGCGAAACAACCATCGGGAATCCGTAGAACTTCACGACGGTAGAATTGGTCCCGTTGTCCGCATAACCTTGGCCGTGTCGGCGTGCAGTACGTGGAGCTTGTTCGTCCACAATCATTTCGAAGTTGTTTATCGAAATGTATGCGTAGGGGTAATGATCGCCACTATTGTCGTCAACAGAAACTTGCTGGCGCAAAACAGCTTTCACGTTGTTGGATTGAATGATTGGAAGCGGAATCTTTTGGAAACCGAAAAACCGTTTGATAGCCGCGTGTGCTCCGAGCAGCCCGGTAAAGAACGGCGTGTTCTTGTCGATCTTTTTCCCGAGCAGATCAAACTTATCAAAATTTGGCATGTTGTGATCCGTCCAGAAACGACAAAAGGCCGCAACGAGTAAACCCCGCGACGGCCTTTTTTCGTGTTACAGTTGGATTGTGACGCGACCAGATTTGGCCGTAGCTTCCGGGGCGCTATTGCTAGCGACGGAAACCAATTCATCATCGTCATGTGATCCCGAATCGTCGGCATAGGCCAATGCCTCGGCAGACGGATTGAACTCAAGGAAATCACCGTCATCCATTCGCGTATTGTGCGCGTAAACGCTCGCAGCGATGGCAACAGCTTTTTCCAAAGAGACATTCGGCCCAGCGCCGTGAAGCGAAGGGGCGATTGTGTTTTCACCTTTCGGAGCACCGCCGACAAGTTGGCTGCCCATTGGGCGGCGCACAAGTTCGGAAACGTAACTTTCGAAACCTTCCAGCGTGGTCGCTTGCGCAATCACGTTATTGGCGAGTTCCAATTGTCCGTTACGATGATGAAATGCCGCAATTGCCAACATGGTTTGAATGTCGCTCATGTTCGCACTCCTTTTAACTGCGCAGCGGGGGCGCTCCCGCTACGCAATCTTTTCAGAGCCGAATTAAGCTACACGCTTACCTTTGGCGACCGAACGGCTGTTGGCCAGAACGAACGAGAAAGGCTCGCTCATCAGCCAGCCGCGAGAGGTCGAACCTTCCCAGCTATTGGAAGCCGGTTCGGAACGAACACCGCCACGAGTCGAGTAGGCAGCGTGGTTTTCTTTCGAAGCCACGACGTAGATTTCGCCAGCTTCCAGAACTTTCTGGTTCGGTTGACGGAAGGCGTCGGTAATCAGGGTCATGCCGACCAGAGTACCGAGTTGACCATTCAGGGCCAGATCGTATTTGGTGATCGGGTCGAGGAAGGTTGCGAAATCGTTCGAACCGATAATGTCGGTCCAGAAGTCGTTCGCGATCAGGCAGTGTGCAACTGGCAGGTTCCATTTTGCAACTGCTTGACGCAGACGGCCGAGGTTTTTGGTGGTCAGTTCGCCCGCGATGTATTCCATCGGGTTCATGACGCCAACGGTCAGGTCGGCGGCAGTTTTCCAGATGCGGTCTTCTGCAACCATGATGCTTTGCAGACCGTCATTGTAGGCGTGTTCCAGCAGGTCGCCGTTCACTTGTTCCAGATCGAGAGTGTTTACGCGAACGTTCGCGATAATCTCGAATTCTTCCGGAGTGAATACGCGCTGGCGAATTTGTTGGTAGCCAACACCGGTAGCCGAAGTTGCAACAACGGCGCTGGTGTCGTGAGCAGGCATTGGAACGCGCTGCACTTCGCCTTGACGCAGAGTGTTGCCGACAGCCAGTTTCCGCACGAAACCTTCACGATCAGTTTGATCGTAAATTTGTTGAGCGATGGAGGCGCCCAGTGCGTTCCACTTTTCAGGGGATTGGCGAGCTTCGGCCAGCATTTCGCGGCGGTCGGAAGCGGTAGCAACCAGATCGCTTTGCGGTTGTGTGTGAACGATTTGGCCGGTAGCCACTGCCTGCATCAGACCCGACAGGGAATTCAGCAGGTCTTTTTTGTCGTAGGCGTTGAATTCGCCAGTTCCGGAACTCAGAGCCAGTTCGCGGCTTTTGCCGAAACGCAGTTCTTCGATTGGGTTGCCATTCGCCAGCATCAGCTTGGCACCACGCAGTTGACCGTGCATATTTGTTTCTCCAGAAAATGCCAAGTAGACTTAGGCGGAAATGCGAACTTGCAGAGCACCGTAGGAACCGGCGTCAGTGGAAGGGGCAGCCAGAACGGTGACGTTTTCCAGTTTCTTACCGGAACCGCCAACAGTCAGGCGACCATCAACGCCGAGATTCGGGTTGATTACGCCGGTCCAATCGACCGAAGCGTCGTACATGGTGGTGCCGATTTGGCCGTGCAGTGCAACACCGATGATACCTTGGTAGTGAGCAGGCAGACCGCCAATCGGCATATCGCCGAGAATGGTGCGCGCTTCGGCCAGCGAAGGTTCGTAGATGAATTGCACGTACAGCGATTTCTTGCCTTCACCGGCGAAGAAAATCAGTTCTTTGCCCGACAGTTGAACTTCGGTTGCGTCGGCAGGAGCGCCAGCGACAACTTCCAGTTTCGCGCCAGCGACTTTGACCAGAACTTGGCCGGTCAGCGGAACGCGAGGCAGTTCGACAACCAGCGATTCCGGAACGGTGGATTCGAAAGCGTGCGGAACGTAGGAAGGTGGGCTGTTGCGACCGTGCAGGCTGAAACCGGCGAAGATTTCGTTGGCGGCGCCGGTCGAAGGACGAACAACGGTTTGGCCGTTTTCAGAAACGAAAACCAGCGCGGTGCCTTCTTCTTCGATGATGACGCCGGTTTGAACCGGCAGGTGTTCGGTGCGGAACAGACGAGTCAGTTTTTGAACGTTCATTTTTCTCTCCAGAGAATGTAAGGCTTAACGGCGGCCGAGTTTCAGACCGGCGAGGCGTTGAGCGAAATCGTCACCATGTTGCGAAGCGGCGGTTGCAGTTTCGCGAGTTTCTTGTTGCAGACCAACGTGGGTCAGACCGCCGACAGGGCGACCGACAGGCAGCGACGATGCAACGGCAGTTTCGCTACCAGTTTGCGGATTCTGGTGATCCGCAACGGCTTGCGCCATTTGGTTTTGAACTTGCAGATCGTACTGCATGATTTGGCTTGCTTTCGCAACGAGCGCTTTGTGATACGCATCGCCATGGCGAGCGAAACATTGCGCGGCCAGTGCTGCGCCGCCGGTAATGCCAGCTTCTTCCAGAGCACCAGCCAGAGCGGTGATGATCGGGTTCGGCGTTTCGCCTTTGTAGAAACCGGAGTTGATACCTTGGCTTGCAGTAGCGATTGCGGCGAGGAAGCGCGAATTGAATTCGGCAGCATCGCGGCTGGAAGCTTCTGCGATTTGCGCAACGCGAGATTCGACTTGCGAAGTGACTTCGCTTTCGACGAATTTCTCGACGTTGATTTCTGGCTTGATTTCGGTGAAACCGAGTTCAGCCATGGCAGTCGCTACACCGTGTTCGGCGGCGATTGCTTTGAAAGTGCGACCGAACGTATCGGTAGCGAAACTTTCGATTTTCGATTGCGAGGCCACTGCTTGCGCGAATGGAACGCCGTCGTGGAAAGCGTACCAGCGGCTGTCACCGGCAACGTTTGCGGCATAAGCCACGTCAACGTTTTCAGGTTTCATATCGCCGCTCGACAGAGCAACGAAACTTGCGGCAACGGAAACCAGAGATTCAGCAGCGGCAGGCTGTTCGGTTTGCGCAGCGGCAGAAGGTTTTTCTTTTTTGCGGACGCCGGACGGTTTGGCAGAGGAAACGGAAAGCGTGATTGCTTCGTCTTCGTCTTCTTCGTCGTCTTCGAAGTCTTCATCCTCGTCGGATTCGTCTTCGTCTTCTTCGTCGGATTCGTCTTCGTCTTCTTCGTCGTCTTCCGACTCGTCGTCGTTCAGATCGTCTTCGTCGTAATCTTCGTCATCGTCTTCGTCGTCGGAAGCGGTGGCGATATCGGCGGGGTCGATCAGACCGGCACTGCAACCGGGGCAGAACAGCGGCGATTCGTCGCTGGCTACAACGTGAGTACCGCACGATTTCGAAACGCACATGAAATGGTGCGCCGGAACGTTTTTCTGTTCGCCTTCGGCACTGGATGCAAAAGCGGTCATGCTGACCGGCGCTTCCTGAGAGCCAATGGCTTCAACACCTTGGTAGATGTTGAATTTCATTTCGCTGGCGCAAGCGACAACAACGTCGTCACACTGGAAAGTGTGCGGTTGTACTTCGCCGTTTACCATCGCAACGAATTGTTGGCTGGCTTCTTCGAAAGAGCCAGCATAGGCAAGCAGCGATTCACGCTTTTCGCCCGGTGCAGCGTTTTGGTTTTCGTTCACGTTGGAATTTCCCAAGTCGGGCAGGTCAGAGGCACATGCCGGACATTTGTGCAAAAGTTCGGTATCGTCCGACATTACATACGAGTTGCAACCCGCAGTGCATTGAACGAATTGGGCTTCGACACTTTGTCCCACAGCCGACGCCAGACTTTCGATAACGACCTGTTGATCGTCAACGGAAACGAGTTCCTCACCGGAAAGCGGATCGAGGATTTGAATGCCGGAAACCTCTGCACTTGCGGTAGCGATTTGCACGTCACCGTCAGCGTTTTGGAATACCGAAACATTCTCACCTTTTGCCACAGCGGTGAAAAAGCCTGTTGCCTGCTCCAGAGTGTCACCCACTACAACGATACCGCGACGCTGCGCTTTATCTTTGGTCATGGTGGCTCCTAAACTGGATTGGTTTAGAGGTTAGGAATGCGATTCCTGTTTTAAAAATTAGCGACTTCAATTTTCTAGCATGATTCGAATCATGCCATTCACTTTCCGTACAAGGGCCTGTTTGCTGTCATGCGAACCGGTTCCCTCAAACGTTCTGGTCGAGCCATTCGAATTCAGTTGCGCTTTGTAAGCCCAACCGTCATCAGCCATCGACAATTCCATTACTGCATCGCAATGGTCAGCGGTTAATTCGATACGGCAAGTTTCGCTTCCGTTATCCCCAAGCGAGTCATAATCGACTTTCAAGCCGACTAAACCTTGCTTTACGGCGGGGATTCGTTCCAGATGATAGTCGAGGTGTTTTTCGTCCGTCGTTCCGGAAGCGTGGAAGTCATGCAATGGTGCGGCCCGTGCAACCGCTTTTAATGGAATGGTAACTTTCATTGTGTCCTCCAGTTCCATGATTAAAAATTAGCTCAAACAATTTTTAAGCAACAAAAAACCCGCACAATGCACTAGGCAAAGGCGGGTTCTTTTTGGAGCTTTTTCGGGAGTTTTTAGCTGAGCTTTTTCGGGAGTTCTTCGATACTTGGCATGTATTGGCCTTTCGGCATGCAGTACGAAATGCAGCCTTTTTGGGATGCACAACCGTTTACGAAATCAACCCATTTCGCGTCCATTAGATCAATGAAAGCTTGCGGGCTTCCACGATCACGGTAACGTTGCAGGTATTCTTCTTTGCAATTCAATGCAGGGTAAACGATACCGAATGGAATGTTGTTTTCCACCAGTGCATTGCGTACCACGTCGTGAGTCGATGCGAGAATAATGTAACCTTCTGCAATCTTCTCTTTGATGTGCGCAATGTAGTTTTGCGGGAATTCGGCTTTATCGAACGTACTGCTATCCGAATCCAGAATCTTGAGGTCGCCGCGATTCCGGAAAAGCGTCGATTTGCCGACACCGGGGAAACCACAGATTACGTTGGGCATTGTTGTTTGTTCGCCCGCAAGGCTGAGCATTACTTTCATTTGTTTGTGATCCCGGTGGGAGACAGCTTGCGAAAGAGTAACCGATTCAATCGGAATGTTTAATTCGGTTGCGCACTCACTGATTAACGCGGAATCTTTCAGGCGCTCGATCAATCTGTCTTGCCCGACGAGTTCCGCGTATACTTTGCAGTTTTCTTTAAACAGCTTGTCGGCAGCCGCTCGCTGGTTAAAGTCGCCCCGCGCATCCGCAAGTAGAAAAAGACCACGAACGTTATTGTGCGGAAGCGGGTCGTATGCGGTTTCGTAAACTTGTCTCGCCATGAGTTTTCCAAGGTCTTCCCACGATTTATCTGGATCAGGGAATTCCATTTTCGGCGGCGGATTCAAACATTCGTTTCCGTCAACCTCCGGAAAAAGGTGGCGCATTCTATGATCGACCAGCTTTTGGCCGAGCACTGTAGAAACCGAAGGGCCACTAAATTGCGCCAGTTTTTTAACCGCATCCTGCAACGCTTTCGTTGCTGCCCAGCCGGAAATATTTTCACTTCCCGGCTTGTTTCCCGAAATGCTCATGCAGTGCTCCCGTTATTCTTCGCAGCCGATGCTTTCGCCGAAACCTACTTCCAGAACACCGATGTTGCGCTGTGCCCATAGCCGAATTGCCATTTGATTGCGTTTGATTGCGTCAGCCATTTTGATTATCCTTCCCGTAGAATTTGTTTTTCGCTGCGTCAGCACCGAGGCGCAGGTGAATGTTGCTTTCGCTGCCCCAACGCATCAGCACTTCTTTCGAAGCCCAGCGCCAGATCAGTTTGCCCGGACGGTGATGATCGAATTCGCTTTTCGTCGAACGTTCCATTACCAAAACCGGTTTGTGCAGTTGGAACTGCGCATAGATTTTGGCACCTTCCGGAGTCGCATCGGGATTCGGATAGAACCCACGCGCGTCACTCAACGTTTTAACGGAAGTGAGTTTCTTGCCGTTTACCTCAAGCCAGAACTTGTAACCGTCCTCGGATTGAGTTTGCATGAGCGCTTCTTCGGCGGTGATTTCTTCAAACAGCTTGTGAATCTTTTCGTCGTACTCGGCCATTACCTTTTCTTTCTCTTTGTTGAGTTCCCGGTAACGGCGGTTGAGGAATTCGAGTTTGTTTGAGGCCAGCGCTACTTCGACTTTCATTTGGTAGGTTTCTTCTGCTTGGGAATATGGAGTTCCTGCATGGAATCGAATTCAAACGTTGCGAAACGTTCAACGACTGTACCGCCACCAGCGTCATACGCAATCACGGTTTTCTGGAATTCGACTTCGGAGAAAATAACGTGGCGGGTAGGCTCGCCGTCGAAGTCGTAATGCTGAATGGTCAGCGTGCCGAAATTGTCATTGAGCGCAGCAAACGCATCAAGGAATTCCTGCGAGCCGGTCTGGTCGAAAAAGCCCAGTGTGACCCGGCCCTTTTTACCTTTCGGCATTTGCACTTGATCGACACGAACCAACGCAGTACGCACGAGTTCGAAAGTGTTGGTACACTCGATAAACGCGCTTGGCAGCGGAAACTTTTTGGAACCGCCGACGGCATGCAGATCGAAGTTGTCGTTCAGCAACGGATCGGGCAGTTTGAGGACTTCTTCAAGCGTGAGTTTCGGCATTTCGGTTTCCTTATTTCAAAAGGAGGCTGCGCGGGTCCATCAGATGATCGCCGATTGCAGAAACATATGACGGATCGCCATAACCTTCGGTGTAACCATCGGCGCCGCTGCGTTTGCCTTTGTTGGTCAGCAGGCTCAATTCGAACCCGGTGATATCGTGGCAAATGCGATAAACCAAACGGCCATTTTGCAGTTGGTACGTCGGCTGTTGTGGGCGAGTATGCGAACACGGTTTGCCAATGCCGCGACCCGCTTTGTTTCCGCAAACAGAACAGGTGTAGGAACTGAAATACATACCCATCGAATAAGTGTTCAGTTCTTTGTCGATCACGCGTTGAATCAACGGTGCATCGCGAGTGCGGTCGAGTGCCGCGAGTTTCACCAGTTTGACGTGGTTGGGCAAACCGGGAATTGGGCGCAGGAAAGTATCAAGAATGATACCGCGAATCCATTCCGGTTTGTGACGGTGTTCGACGTACATGGGTTTTCCCACCCACGTCTTGTACGCGAGTTGACCTTGCTCGGTGTTGAACTTGGTCAAGTCTTTCAGGTTTACAGAATCGCCGTTGGTGTTTGGAATGCCGGAAATCATCGACGGCACTGGCACCAGAATGTAGTCGCGAATGTCGGAACTCAAACCGTATTCTTTTGCCGCTTGGCCCAGCCAGATATTGGCGTCGAGAATGCGACCAGCACCGCCCGAATCACCAACCTGTTGCGCGGTAACGTGAACGGTGCCGTTTTTGTTTACTTCGACTTTGTGCATTTCGGTAACTTGCTCACCGATCAATGCACCGTCCGCCAACTGGGCGCCAACCGGCGTGCCCAGCGAGAACGAAAGGGATAGCTCTCTTTTCATTTCGGAAAACCTGCGTCATAGTTTTTGCGAACCCACTGCCGCGCAGTAGACATATCCATCTTTTTCGGGTTCACCAACATGGAGAAACCGGATTCGTCCATTTCGACGTGCGGTTCCGATTCGTGCGGTTCGTCGTGATGATCGAATGGGCTGAAATGGGAATGCAGCAAACGCGCTTTCCAGATTGCCAACCCTTGATTGCGATCACTGCTTACTTCCGAATCCATTTTCGATCCGCTTTCAGCAGCAATCATTCCAATCTTTTTGTCACCGTCGAGAACCCACAGTACGGAACGCTGAGCCATTGGCAGATGGCGTTCATCCGGATCACAGCGGAACGTCAAAGCCATTTCTCACACCTCTGTAATAACGAATTGGATATTGTCGGAATCTTCCACCACGCCCAACGTGACAAGGCCACGCGGTGTTTCGAAGTGGAATACCTTTTGCCCTTCGTCGATTTCCACTTCTGGCTCGACGTTGCACAGACGTTCGGTGATTTCTGCGAGTTCGTCAATGTTGACGCGGAACACGCCTTTCAACATTCGACCCGGCACGCCTTGCAAACGGGTATCTGCAAGTTTGACGACCGCGTTGTAAACGTCTTCGTACAGGCTGTCCGATTGCGAATTGGCGCCAGCAAACAACTGCTTGCCGAGGTCTTTAACTTCGTCAACGTCTTGATATTTCAAAACGTCGGTCAGTTGGTCGATCACCGTGTTGATTGTAGCGTGGTGCTGATCGGAAAGTTCGAAAGGTTCATTGCTGGAAGCCGTGGTGAATTCGGCGTCTTCCGATTCTTCCTCGGTCCAGTGCTTTTGTTTCTTCGGTTTACGCGGTTTGGCTTCTTTGCCACCAGTGCCGCTGCCTTTCGCTTTCTTGCGACCTTCCTCCGCGAATTCTTCTGCGCTGATTTGTTTTGGTTCGGCGTCAGGCTGAATCCAACCTTGTTCGTCGTTCCATTCAAACCCTTGCTTGCGCATTGATTCTTGGTGCTGCTTGTTGCCAAGCTGGTCGTTTCCGATCAACGCCTTTTTACCAACCTTTGGATTGGCGCCGGGCGTCACGTCTTTTTCTTCACGCTCTTTCTGCGCGTCTTCTTTTTTGCGTTTCTCTTTGTCGTGCATCCACACGTCCCAAAGAATACGCGCACTAACAACAGCAAGCGGTGCAGCGCCCATGGTCAGTGCCAAAACAGAAGTGCCGAGAAGTGCTGTCATCGCAATCTGCGTGAGAACACGTTTCCCGGCTTGAGCGTCTTTCGGTTTCAGCTTTCGCGCACCTTGGAAAACTTTGTCCATCGCAGTCAAACCACGATTGAAAAGCTTTGGATGTTCCTGCACACGTTCGGCAATACCGTTGATGATTTGCTCACGGTTGTTGTCGATATCGCGGCTGGCTACTGCCAATTGGTGCGGTTTGATTTTCTGCAAAGCTTTGATGGAGTGCGGATTGATTACCGCAGACCCATCTTTGTTTAGCTCCGCGATTTCGTTTTTGACCTGTTCGTGTTCCTGCACACGAATGGCACGCACTTCCTTTTCCGAAGGCGTGTTTGGATTGAAAACGGAAACCGATTTGCCGCCGATGTTGTGACGGATCAGGGTGGGATAATTCTCACCCTTTTTCTTTTGTTCCCGATCTTCTTTCCGTTGAATCACCGCAGGAAGTTGATCGGCCTTGGCTTCCTTTTCGGAATCCGGTTTGTCGGAATACTTCTTGCGCGGTTCAACCGTCAGGTGTTTGTCTGCACCTTTCGGTTCTTCCTTTGGTTTGCTTTCCGACTTTTTGGCAGAAGGTTTGTCATCCTTCTTTTTCAGGTTGCTCCCCGCTTTCTCCAGCAGGAACCGGTGACTCGATTTCGGGAACTGTTCCAGATAGGAGTGTTGCCCCTTCTTCGACAGAGCCAGAAATTCCTTTTTGCTCAACTTCTTGTTCTTGGCCGGAGCCAGCGCTAGTGCGACGAACATGCAAGCCCACCTTTAATACGTCTTGGAGAAGTGCGTCCGGCAATTCGCCGTTGCATTGCTGTACAGCAAGTTGCAGATTTTCTTCGCCGGTCTTGTTTAGGCCCATGCGCATGTAGGCGACCGCGAGCAAGTGGTACGGCCAGTAACCGTAATACTCGTTTTTGAAAATCATCGGCACTTCTGGTTTTGAGGTAATGCGCAATGCGCCGCGAAGCATCCCGATGCACTGTTCGTACTCGCCCGTTTCGAAATACAGGAAGGCCAGTTCGCAATAGGGTTCGCGTGCGTCGGGGAATTCGTAAATGGCGCGGAACAACATGCGTTCGCATTTTTCAAGTTCGTTCGTTTTGCTAGCGATGCCAGCGATGAAACGGAAACTTTCGGAACGGAACTGCGGATGTTGCTCGACTTCAACGTGCTTGAGGAAAATGTCTTGAGCAAAAGCGTTCTGCCCACAGTACATGAGTTCGCGTGCAAAGTATTGCAGAGTACGCGGATCGTTCGGGTTTTCGTTGTACCCGATACGCAACAGATTCAGATAGTGGCCGGGCGGTTTCGGCTGCGACGGCAGATGCACAACCGCGATTTGCAGATTGTGGTCAATGTCAAAACCTTCACGCGCAGGCACCAATACTTCGTGCGCCGGGTACGTCCAATAGAACGGGCGGCGTTTGTGAATTGCAAAACGAGGGTAGGAACAGGTGACGATACCGCTGTTATCGAATGAGTAAATCAGCGTGTAGTTTGCGCCATCACCAGTAAATGAATTTAGCTGTTCACGCCAACCGGCCAGAATGACTTCATCGAAATCAAGCGAAACGCAAAGATCGTAATCCTCGGGGATCAAATCCATGGCCGCGTTACGGGCAGAGTCAAAACGGAATTCTTTGTGTACCGGCCAGATGGAAACGTGTGCCCCACCTTCGCGCAGAAGTTCAACCGTTCTGTCAGAACTGCCAGTGTCGAGGACAAAGATTCCGTCAGCATCTTTCACACTGGCGAGCCAGCGTTTGACGTTGTGTTCTTCGTTCTTTGCAATGGCGTAAACAGCTACTTTCATTTCGTTCTCCAGTTACGCAGCTACAGGCGGATGTGCCTTTGCCGCGCAATCAATAACGGCTTCGATGATGGTAAAAGCACCTTCGGGAGTTTTCGCGACCTGCATATCAGTAGGCCACTCGATCCGGTCGAAGTGTGTGTCTGCTTTTACTTCGGTGATTTGCCAGTGTTTGCCAACGGCGCTGATCGTCACGACGACAACGTAATGGTCAAACAGCACAACGGACAAACGTTCTGCGCGTCCGTCTTTTGCTTCGTGTTCTGCTACGGTGATGTTGAGCGCGCCAGAGCGCACCCGTTCAATACTTTGCAGAAGTCGATTTACTTCGGACATTGATCGGCCTCGTAAATCGCAATCGCCACGCGGGTGATAAGGTTCATCGCGTCCAGTTCGGAGCGATTGACGAAATACGGGAACGACGGGAAGCTGTTTCCGTATGCGTGGTGCGGACTGACTTGCACGGCGTAGCGTTTTGCTTTTTCAACTTCCTTCAAGCTGATCCCGACGGAACCGCGCTTGCCGAAAATCGTCACGCCAATTCGTGCGTTGCCCTCGGTGAGCGAGAGGCGCAGTTTGCCAGCGGCGAAAACAGGAGCCGCATTCAGGCGGTCTTCGAAAGAAAGAACTTGCTGATCGCTGCCGGTGTTGGTGTCGGCATCTACAGCAGGAGTTTCTTGGACGATTTGTTGATCGGACATTTACTGCACCTTGTATTTTCGCTTGAACTTCTCAAGCGTTAAGATTGGGATCTTTTTAGTATCAGCAATTACGGTTTTGTTATTGCTGACGCCTTCTTCTTTAATGATAAGCATCGTTGCCTGATTCACAGTGGAAGCGATCTTGCCCCCTTGCTGAACAATCCACTTTTGCAACGCTGCATCACGAACAGAAGTAAACAATACCGCTTGGCCTTTCATGGCCGCGCCGACTACCGCTTCCTTCTTAGTTTCAACCAGTTCGATTCCGTTGCGCTTGAGGAACTTGACGAAATTCGGTAGGTTCTGCGCAATCTGTGCGGCCAGTTCTTTGAAGCCCCTGATGCCGCGAATCATTATTTCCAATTCCCTTTCCGGTAAATTAACCCGGTCGAGAATATCTGGAATGGATTCTTCAACTGCCGCCAGACGCGTAGCGCCAATCTTGTCACCGAATGCGCCGGAGCCTTTTGCGACATTGCCAAACGTCATGTTTGCTTTCGCTTTTGCCAGATTCGCCACAAGTGCGGTGGCGCTGGTGCGCTGGAACCCTTCGAGTTCTAGCAGACGTGCAACTTTGACATTCAGGATTTTCTTCACGGTGTCGATTCCGGCGTCTACCAGTTTCTGTACCGTGCCTTGTTTCAAACCATCCACTTCGATAACGGTAAAGAAGTGAGTGAGTTCTTTTACAACGCGCAGATTCGTTTTGATGCCGACAGTAACGTGCATTAAATGCACACCATCTACACGGTACGGAACGCTTGGCTTCGACGGAGTTTTTGCAGCTTTCTCCACGGCCATGATATAGGGAATCACGTCGCCCGAACGAATCACCCGAATCATCGCGCCTTTGTTGATCGGGCGCGGTTCATACGGCGGCTTTTTCTTGCCTTTGAATTCGTTTTTGTAACCGTGTTCGATAAAGAAGTTGTTGTGGCCGGTAAACCACTCGACCATCACGCCGCCGATCAAGGTTGGTTCAATCTGCACACGCGGAATCAAACGGCCGAGGCGGCTTTCTTCCCAAACAACATCTTTCACTTTCACCAACAGCGACGATTCGAGGCTGTTGATTTTGAAAGCGTAAGCGTGCGTCGGGTTTCCGGACTGTACGACCTTGTACGGAATATCACGCTCGACAACAATGCCGTCGATATCGCGTTTTGCTTTTCCGCCTTTGCGTAGGTTGTGCAACTGCACCAGTTTTTCTTCGGAGAGCGTCGGATACGATTTCCACGGCACGACCGTGAAGCCCAGTGTTTTCAGGAAAGTAAGCTGCGCGCTTTTCTTCACGCCAGCGTTTTTGCCTTTCATCACTTCGTACACAACAAACTTGTAACGCGTGACGTGTTCGCTCGGCTGGTTGCGATTCAGCAGGCCACCGCCGTGGTTTCGGCTGGTAGCAAATTCTTCGGCGTAGTGTTTTTGGAACACCGCCTTGTCAGCAGTGAATTCACCACGAATGATGAATTCGCCTTTTTCCGAAATGCGCTGCGGAATACGCAATGCAGGCAGCACGCCGGAAACGTCTTTACCAATCTTGCCATCACCGCGAGTAAACGCACGCTGCGGAATGCCGGAATCATAAACGATTTCGAGGCTGATACCGTCTTCTTTATCACTGACAACGTAAGGCCCACCCGCCGAAAGGAAAATCGGCAATTGGGTTACGCCGGGTTTCAGTTTGTTGAGACTGCCCATCGGAACAGGCAACACAACTTTCCCGCCACCTTTTACCGGCGCACCAATTTTTGGTTCAGCGCCCGATCCAGTCATACCGAATCGAGCGGTGTAGTTTTCGGCCATGATATCGTAGGCTTCATCGGAAACCGGCGATTCACCGTCGTCATGATAAGCATCGTCCAACGCATTGAGGAAGTTTTTGAGCGCGGTCTTTTTCAAGCCCTTTGCGTAGGCAAGTGGATCGCGCTCAATGGTCCGCAAAATCTGCTTATCAATGTTCATGAGTTACCTGTGGAGTAGTCGAGCAACACGACGCCGGATGTTTTGCAGTTCGTCTTCTTTCGCACGGCCAACCAGTTTGGCGCCGCCCGGAAGTTTACGCACGTCCAGCCCGGAAGGGATCGGTTGTTTACGGAAGTTGCCAGTATCGGTGTCATACAGATACAGAAGATCGGAGACTTCTAATTCTTCAATCGCCGCAACGGTGAGTTTCTTGCCGTTGGCCAACTGAATAATCATGCCTTCTTCGACGAATTGCGTATCGTCATCTTCGGTATTTACAGAATCTTCCGAATCGTCGTCTTCCGATTCTTCGGTTTCTTCTTCCGAATCATCGTCTTCTTCGAATTCGTCGAAATCATCATCGTCATCTTCGAAGTCGTCTTCATCGTCATCGTCTTCGTACTCGAAGTCAGAAACGATATCTTTGTGTTGCTGGAGGAAGTTTTTGCCGCGCTTCACTTGCTTCGCGGTTTCGTGTTCCTCGTCGTCTTCGAATTCGTCGTCATCCTCAAATTCCAACGGCTTCTCAGGTTTGACTTTGGTGATTCGCGAACGCTTCGGCAGTTGATGCGCAATGTCGGTCAGCACCACGATCCCCACTTGCTGGCGCGCACTCGGAAGAATGGTTGCGCCGCTGGTGACAGATTCGTAAGTTGTTTCGCTGATGTTTACGCGTTCCCCGCTTGGCATGATGATAAATCCACCACGCGCCGGAGTCCAGAAACGCACACCGATGATATCGCCTTTCTTGAGCGCCGTCCGGGTTTTCTTGTGGTGCATTGTCGCAATCGGAATTGGACCGTGAACCACTTCCCGCCATTGGTAGTTGGCTTTGTCGTACTGGCCTTCTTCTTTTGGCAGTTTTTCCGGTTTGTATTTCAGCGCGGTTTGCTTGTCGTGCGCGTCTGCACCTTTGACTTTCACCCGAGCATGGCGTTGACCAGTCTTTTCAGGCTTGGCCGGAATGCCGTCATACGGTTTGAATTTCGAAAGGTGTTCTTCAACCGCTTCCTTTCTCACCGAACGGAAAATGATGTGCGGGTATTTTTCCAGTACGACCTGATACTGACCTGCGGTTGGGCCGCGTGCGGTTTTCTTCAAACCGATCAGATCGCCTTTCTGCACGTTCAATGCGTGTTGGCTGTTACCGGGCTTGAAGACGAATTCAGGCCCAGCGTTTTTGTACCATGTGAATTCCGAGAATTCTGCGGGCGCTGCCGCGATGGCGATGTTCATATTACCGTAATCTCTTTTGTCGAAGAAACCGTCTGCCCCTGCGCGGAATAAACAGCCGTCAACGTGGTTACGCCCGTTGCGTATGGCCGCAAAATACCGGAGGAATCAATTGTCGCGACATTGCGATCAGACGATTGCCAAACGCCTGCAACCAGACGCTCGCCACCATCGGAGAATTTCACCGAAAGTTGGAATTGCGCTGTGTTGGTTGTGGATACCGAAGCGGGGCCGACAATGCTGGCGGACAGCGGACGCGAAATCAAATCGTTAATCGTCACGACTGCTTGCGCTTTAATCGTTACGCCAGATGCGCTGTACGTCCCTTCAACCGTTATTACACTCGCTTCCAAAACTTGCTTCGCGGTCAAAAGGCCGTCGGCAGAAATGGAGGCAATGTTTGAATTGGAAAGCGCCCACTGTGGTTTAACCCGAGCCGTGGTGCCGTCCGCATACGTGACCGTAAACAAAAGCGTAGTCGATTCGCCAACTCGCATAGCACTCGGTGCCGTGACCAACGCACTAACTGGCAAGTTGAGCGTGGTTTTTACCAGAATGTCTTTTTCAGCATTCACGGTGCGGCCGTTTGCCGTAAACGAGGTGGAGATTTTTACCGACTTGTCAGAATCAACATCGCCCACTGCGGTAAAGATTCCGGAGGCCGGATCAATGGAACCGAATGCAGTGCTGTTTTGCTTCCACGTCAATGCACGGGTTCCGCTAGTGCCATCGGTGAAGTAAACCAGCGCGCTGAATTGCGCTGCGCGACCTTCAATAACGAAATCGGGACCGATGATATCAATGCGGGCCGGGTAGACCGTGGTGTCGATTACCGAAATGTCTTTCTCCGCTGCAATGGTTGTACCTTCCAGCGAATACGACGCGGTGATTTTCGTTTGGCGATTTTCGGTCAGATCAGGAACTACAAACGTGCCAGTCAATTGACCGATGCGGCCAGCCGCTGGGTTTGTGTGCGCCCAATCATTTACCGCTACAACCTGTTTACGTCCGTTGATAAACGTCACTTCAAGTTTGTAGGTGCCATTGGTGTTTTCGTCCAGCGTATCGGGGCCAATGATGCGCGCCGACTGCGGATAAACCGTGGTGTCCAAAACTTCAACGTCGATAAACGCTTGCTTGGTCACACCTTTGTACGTGTACATTGCGGTGATGCGTGTTTCTTGCGAACCGATAACTTTCTTGGCAGTGAAAATACCGCCGCCAGTGATCGAACCCGCGTCTGCATTACCAACGCGCCAGTAATCTGGAACAACTGGCGAACGACTGCCATTTGTGAAAACAGCGGTCGCAGTGTAAGTGGCGATTGCGCCTTTGTTTACGTTGGTCGGCCCCGAAACTTCCAAACTAGCGAGTATCAGATTCGAGTCAACGTCGCGAACCAGAAGATCAACCGACGCGGAAAGCGTGGTTTCAGTTTCTTCGTGATAGAATCGCGCTTTGATTTTTACCGTAACATCTTGCTGGATGTTGTAGGCTTGAAAAATACCGTCTTCGGAAAGAGTGCCTACCAGCGTGTCACTCAATTCCCAAACCGGCTTGATACGTTTTACGGTATCGTCTTCGAAAATCAGGTCTGCGGTGAATTGCACTTGTGTCAATTCGTTTACCGGCCCGGACGGACCGTTGATGCGCAGACTGACCGGCCACGGCCCGTCATAAAGAATGTCATTGTCTGCCAATTGCATCCACTCCCCTGAAACGCCGTCGTCGTCAATTTTTGTGATTACTAAAACGTCGCCCGCCTTTGGGGGTTTGCTCTGGCTTACGTCGATTATCAATTCCCCAACCTGAATAAACTGATTCGGTTCTTGATCGTGTTCGTGTTCCAGTGCCTCGCGTGCGTCGCTCATTTCCCTTGCATTGGTTTCCACGGCCCGATACTTTGTGGTCGTGCGAAAAATTCCGGGTTTGTCCGTTGTCGCTGGCCCAACTGCAAATCGCTCGATTTCCCCAAGCTCGGGCAAGTCCGGATGCCAGTATTGCACTTCCGAAAAAAGCTCGGCTGAGGTTTCAAGTTCGATCCATTCATTGGCGAACGGTGGCAAAGGGTTTTCCGAAACACGTCGGAGAACTGCACCGTAAAAATCTTCGCCTGCGTAAACCCAAATCACATTGAATGGAACGTTGAACCCCGGCTCTGTGTGGGACACAAGAACGGAAAAACTCTGTCCACCGCTTTGGATGGACAGAGTTACGGGGTTCACTTGAGACAAGTTGCGGTACAGTTGAGCAATGGAGATTTGCTGTTCCGCCCATTGACTCAAGTTCACGTTTTTGCCCTTAGTTGTTTACGGTCACAGCAAACTTGGTCTGCATCGGACCGGCGTAGTCGATACGCTGAACTTTCCACTGACCAGTTACGCCGCCAACGGTGACGTTTACCAAAGCAACATCGGATGGCGCAGGCGAAGGTTCGCCAACTACGTCATCCGGCCAGTTCACGCCAGTCAGGGTCGCAGGGAAGTTGGAAACCAAATCCTGATACGACAGACTGGAAATAGTGGCCGGGTACGCAACATAGAGATATTCGTCGAGGCCGACCGAAGTATCAATAGTGCCGCCAGTTGCCGGAATGGTTTGCGTCATAACGGCATTGAAGAACGCCTGAACGTTTGCCCAATGATCGTATTGCAGACCGCCCGGAGTATGGTCGTTGGTAACGCCGTACTCGATTTGCTGTTGGGTCAGCGGTTCGATGATGCCACCGGTGAAGTTTTTGTTTGCAAACTTCGCAATACCGAAGCGAATCGCTTGCGGTGCCGCAACGGTGACTTGAACGTTCAAAGTCGGAGACAAATTCACGCCCTTTTCCGAGTAGGTCGCACCGACGGTAACGGTCGCAGCCGACGAAATGTTTTTCGCGGTGAGCAAACCGGTGTTGTCGATGGTCGCATTGGTGGTGTTGGAAGAAGTCCACGCCGAAGGAGTTTTCGCAACTTCGGTGTTGTCTTTGTATTTCACCATCAACGTGTATTGCGAAGTTGCGCCAGCCGCTACCGAAAGCGAACCGGTGATTTTCGCACTTACCGGATAGTTGATGTTGTCCACGATGGTGACTGGGAGGCTGCCGGTCAGGGTCACACCTTTTTCGGTCAGCGAAGCGTTGATCGTTACCGACTTGTTGCCCGGCACGGTAATCGCTTTTGCAGTCAGGCGACCAGAAACAGCAATGGTTGCATCGGTGGTGCTCGAAAGCGACCATGCAGTTGCGTTTTTGGTTTGCGTGGAACCGTCAGTGTAGTGAACGGAAATGGTGTAATCAGAAGTGGTGCCCTGATTAACCGAACCCGCGCCCTGAATGGTAATGCCGTCTGGATAAACGTCAGCATCGCGCACGGTGACAGTCAGCGTGGAAGTTTTGGTTACGCCGCCGCTGGTGAAACTTGCGGTCAGGGTTGTAACTTTGTTTCCGGCCAAAGTCGATTGCGGAGTCAGCGTACCGTTCACAAACGTACCCGCTTGCGCGTTGGACGAAGTGAAGGAATTCGGGTTTACCAGATTGGTATCGCCGTTGCTGTATTCTGCAACCACTTGATAAAGCTGCGGAGCGCCGCCTTTGTCCAACTGGCCCGGACCTTGAATTTGCAAACCGGTCAGGCGCACAACGCCACTCGCATCGCGAATGGTAATGTCGATGAAGTTGGAAATCGAAACGCCGGAATCCGGATGGGTCCACGTTGCTTTGACGCGCACGGTTTGTTGTGCGAAAACTTCCAGCGCTTGGAACACGCCAGTGTTTTTGCCAACTTTACCCCATTCGCCATTGTCGATAACTTCCCAAACAGCCTGCACCGATTTGTAAACGGTGCCGTCGTCCATGGTTACGTTTGCACGCAAAACATGGTTGGTCAGGCTGTCCACGATAACGCCGGGACCGACAACCAAAAGCGAAGCTGGCAGCGGGCCGGTGTAACCGATGGAAGTATCCGGAGCTTTCCATTCGCCGGTGTAGCTCAGGCCGTCTGGAGAAACTGCGGTAACGACAAAAATGTCGCCTTTGTTTGGCGGGTTTGCAGAAACGTAAACGATGTTTTGTTCCTGCGTGGTGCCACCTTCACCGTCGTCAACTTCCGAAAAACCGCCAGCGATCATGGTGGTGATTTGGTCGCCGTGGTCATGGTCAACCGGTTCACGATCATCGCTCATGCGCGGATCGGTATCGGCAACCGAAACGGTGTCGTCTTCTACTTCGGGATCGACCGAAACACGGAACGCACCGAAAGTGGAAACGGTTGCAGGCAGCAAACCGAAATCATCGACTTCGCCGAGAATCGGGTCAGCAGCCTTTTTGTAATACTGCAATTCGGTAAAGATTTCTTCGACGGTAGAAATCACCGACCAGACGTAACGGTAATTGCCGTCGTCATAGCCTTCCGCGTCAACGCGACGTTGCAGCGTTTTGTAGTCTTTGTGATTTGGATCATTGTTGATCCAGCACACGTTGAATGGAACAGTTACCGCGTCCGGTTCGAAACGCGAAACGAGGACAACGTACTTATTTTTGTACGCGTCCTCGATCACGATCTCGACCGGGTTAATCGAATCCAGACCGCGAAAGTCGTCAGCAATCGCAATCTTTTCTTCGATGAAATCGGTCAGAGTTTGCATTGGCTCACCGTTGGATATCGGAGGAAGTCAGCACGCGCCATTCAGCGCTAGTCGGGCTTGTCGCTACCAGCGTTGCACCAACAACCGGGGCTTTCGATTGGTCGATGGTGACAACGTTGGTTTTGGTTTTCAGTTTGGTCGCCGGTTTTTCCGGGTGACTGTGCGCTTTTGGAGTACGCGCATCGGTCAAACGCGGATCGCCTTCACCAACCACGATTGGATCGGTAGCATCTTTCGCCGGATACGACAGGCGAGCGATACCGGAAACCAAAGTGGTAGCGGCTGGAACTGGTTCGTTTTCATTCAGCAGCGCGGTATCTTCCGCGTCGTAGAATTGGTCAACGAAAACTTGGTCGATGGTGTCAACCAGTTCCCATTGGTGAATGAAACCGGAATTCGCGACGGTGGTTTTCGATTTCCGGCGCAGCGCCATTTTGTAGTACGGCGACAGTGGGTCGAAAACGAACCACGTTACGTTGAGCGGCAGAATCAGATTCATTGGCTCACGCACGCCGCAAACGATGGCGGTAACTTTGCGAATGGTCGGGTTGGAAAGACGGTGAACGATTGGGTTCGTTTCGTCCATGTTGCGAACGTCGGAAGCGATTTCCAGACTTTCGATCAGTTTTTGCAGTTTCAGATCAGACATTTTTGACTTATGCCTCAGTGAAGGTCACGGCGCCGGTCGGTTGCACGTTGGCCCCGAGGTGGGCGCGCTTGGCCGGGATTTCAGGGTCGATAATCAAGTCGAGCTTGATATCGTTGTTTGCGATGGTTGCAGGTTTGTTGTTCCGATCATCGCAGATCGTCACCCACTCGTAAACACCACGGCCCGATTTGATTGGGCGCATGAAATCGTCGCAAATGTTTTTCAACTTGAGACGTTCGAATTCGTCGTTCGGGTTGAACACCGACGGAATCGTCGCCGCTTCGATACTGGTTTTGATGAAGTTCACCAAACGGCGAACGTTCAAGTTGCTGAAACCGGAAGCAAAAGTTTGCAACGTATCTTGGCCCATGATAACGAAACCACGGCCCGGAATGTTGCGGATGATGTTGATTTGCGCTTGATCCAACGAATCGCGAGCGCCTTGGTTGTAACGCATGCGCAGGTTACGCACGTTTACTTGACCACGATTCAAACCGGCTGGCGCGAACCAAACGGCGCGGTTGCTGTCAGTGAATGCACAGGCTGCGGCGACGAACGCGGAAGGCGGAATGAAAATGTTTTTGTTGGAATCGGTATCCAGCACTTCCACAAACGGCGCGTACATTGCCGCGTAGCTGGAGTTCAGATTCAGCGTGTTGCGACGGTAATTCACCGCACGCGAAACTTGCGCCATATCGTCTGGCAGGTCGAGCAACGCAACGCAGTCACCGCGCAGTTTTGCGATGTTTTCCATTTTCTTCTGGAAAGCAGGCGTGGTGTAACCGGCGTTGATAAGCAGGTTTACGAGAATCTGCTCTTTGTCGTCGTACAGGTTCCACGCGTTGATAAGATCAACTTGCGCAGGACGATTGCCATCGGCACCGCCGTCGAGTTGTTCGAACGCGGCTTTGCCAACGCGCACCGGGCCGCAATGCGGATTGTTTTTTACGCGAATGTACTGCGAGCGCAGGTTGATTACGTCTTCGACAAACAATTGTTGGTTGTTGCCGTCGATTTCATTTTTGCGCGAGCACAGGAACGACTCGACCGGAACGTTACCGGGACCGGAGTAATTCAGGAAAACATCAACGTAGAACTGGTACGGATCGGAATGCTCACCAACTTCGGTGCCGTCAGTGTTCGACGGGCGAACTTGAACGGAAAGTTGGTTGTTCCATTTTCCGGGGTTGGCCGCGCAAACGTACAGCAAAACGTTTTCGATGCCTTTGGTGCCTTTTACGAAACCGAGAGTTTTGAGTGGATCACCCAAAACGCCGAGCGGCTGATTGGTGCCGTCGTCGAAATTCACCAGTTTGATTACTGGGTATTCCGCGCTCACGTCGTCAGCGGAAAGGTACGCGCCAGCAGTGCGGGCGGTGGCCTGATCGACAACGCGAGTGTAGTAAAGACGTTTGGATTGCGCGAGGAAAATTTCGGCACTGTACAAACCGAAACCGAATTTCTTCGCGTGTTTGATACCGAATTGTTCACGGAGGTCAGCACGGTCAGTTACCAAAGTTGGAACACCGACTGGCCCCATTGGAGCTTCACCGACGATAACGCCGATGGAGGTAGATGCAGCAGCCGCCCGGATCGACAAATCCTGTTCGAAGCTGTAGCTACCCGCACTGGTATTTGGGAAAGCCATTGGATACACCCTTTATATGGTTGGAATGGCGGGAACAAAGAGAAGGCTTTCACCCTCTACTTCATTAAATTAAACCATTCGCACCAAAAAGATTGCTTTCCGAAACCCAAAAAGAAAAAGGGCCAATTAAGGCCCTTTCCTATGTTACTGTTTTATTGTGCCGAGCATATCTGCCGGAATGTACGACAGTTTGCTTTCCGAAATTTTGTCACCTTCTTCCAACCCGAAGGCGATTCCGTGCTGTGGACGGAAATAACGGAAACGGTCGATTTGATGTTTGAAAAGTGTTGCCACAACAGCATCGTTTACAATGATGCGGCGTCGTTCTTCGATTTGCGGCTGGACCATTGCGGTGGCGCTATGATTGAATTGACTAAACAACCACTCAATCATATCAGGATCGAGTTTTGCAAAATCCTCGTTGAAGTAAACCGGCTGCAAACATTGCGCAACCATGTAATGACGTTTCTTGTCCGTGTTGTAAACCAGACGGCTCATTACTTCGTTGATATTCAGTTCAATGATTTTTGGTTCTTCAATTCCACCGGAAGCGCAACCTGCGATTCGGTATTGTCGAGCGTACTGAGTCTGTTCCCCAGTGATTTCGAAACTGCAATCGCGGCGGCGTTCGAAAGCGTTTTTGTATTTCTCAAACGTTGCGCCGAGAACCGCATGTTCCGTTTCCTGTTTCGCAAAGATGACGTGCAGTTCTTTCCACTTGCCGAGGTTGGTTAGACGCATACCGCCATCGGAAAGCGTGCGGTCATAAAGTTTATTCAGGTGTGTAGCAATCGTGTCCATGTATTGGTTGGACACATACGCCAATTCGGGAAGCATGAGTGCGGTTCCCGAAAAGCTGGAAATCATGAGGGAGTCGAAATCGGTATCGGCTCCGAGACAGGCGATAGACACCGGGAGTTTTCCCGTTACAGCATTTCTTACAAACGCCATTGCGCTCGCTTGGGTAGTCCCGAAAACGGCAACAGTCGTCATTGGAATCGCGTCGAACCGCTTTGCAGTTTCGGCACGGCTGAATCCGAGCAACACGGATTTTGCGAGAGTGTTGAACGATTCTTCACAAGCAATTACTTGAGTATTGAGGTACATTTGATTTCCTTACGCGCTTGGCGTTTATAGGATAGGAAAAGGAAACGGGGCGCTTGGCCCCATTCCCAAGGTTTCGGCGATTTACCGAAATTCGTTACGCAACTTCGCAGGCGCCGCCCGCACAAGCTGCTTGATCGGCCAGTTTGGTATTGTCGTCAACTTCGATAACACGCGACAGGTCGATTTCGTGCAGGGTTGCCGCACGCTGGTGGAATTCGACTTCCGAAATGTCTTCGAACGGCGCTTGAATGTAGGTGCCGCCGTTGTAAGGCAGAACCGAAATGCCGTTGAAGTTATTGCGGTTGTCCCACATCCAGTTGCCGACCATTTCCCATTCGTGTTCCTTGACCGAAATGGTGCAAGAAACGTTGTGGGTGTTTTGGCCGTTGACGTGCCCTTTGCGAACCCAGTTCAGGTTGAAATCAGCAACGCGGTTCAGCAGGTCCATTGGCGATTCGTGACGCAGAATCGAACCTTCTGGTGCGCGTTGTGGAACTTCGATGACCGCCTGATTTTCCGGGTTGAAGAATTCGTCGGCAACCAGTTCCGGGTGATTCTCGGACAGGTAACGGTAGATGGTTTCGTTTTTACCAACGCGGATACGACGAATGTAGAAATCGTTGTGCCACGCGTGAATGCCGGAACCGGAACCGAGAACCAGCGAGGAAGTGCCAGCCGGTTTGATGGTGGTGGTACGGGCCGCTTCGTTGACGCCAATCAGTTTGGCAACGCGGCGGTTTTCTTTCAGAACTTCGTTTGCAGCTTCGGCTTTGTCCAGCGGCAGAACAGCGCCGGAACCGATACCGGTCAGGCCGGTGCCGATCAGTGCATCTTTTTCGGTGTTTTCACGCCAGATCGGACGCAGGTAATGGAAATCGGTGTAACCGGCTTGCAGAGTACCGATGAATGCGGCAGCGCGGGAACGGGCATTGAATTCTTCTTGCGTATGAATGTCGTTGCCGTTGATTTCGGTCAGGTTGCAGAACTGATTTGGACGCAGTGCAATTTCGCAACATGGGTTGGTGCCCCAATCTTTGTCGTTGCTGAAATACACGCCGGGTTCGCCGGAACCGGAACTGACAATCTTTTCCCACAGATCGTCCCAGTGATGACGCTGCACAACGTGGCGCAGAATTACGGCGCTGTTGTTTGCGCGGCCGCGTTGTGGTTCAAACATATACCACGGCAGTTTGCCGGTGGCTTGTTGTTCGTCCAGCGACGATTGGTGCAACTGCATTTGGCGGCGAATGCCTTTCCATTTGGTGAGAACGGTGCAGTTGAACATATCGTTGCCCATCGGAATTGCTTCTTCGATGGAGCAAGTGAAGTTGCCTTTTGCTTTCAGCATGGATTTGTCGTCCATGGAGAAAAGGCAAATCAGTGCAGCGCGGCGAATGCCACCGGCCAGAACGGCGTCCGCGATATGGCACATGATATCGTGAACTTCCAGCGGTTCGAGGCGAGTACCGCGACCGCGTTCTTCGATTGCTTTGTCGAAAATGCGCGTCAGGTTGGCAATGCAGTTTTTCAGCGGACCGGCGCCGGGTGCTTTACCGCCCGAAGTAACCAGCGGCGCACCTTTCGGGCGAATGTCGGAGAAGTCGAAGTTTGGCATGTGCTTGCCATAGAAATACGCTTCGACCAAAACTTTAACCGCGTCGGCCCAACCTTCGATGTTGTCGCCAACGAGGTGACGTTGCGAATGATTCAGCGGACCTTGAATCGCAGGCAGTTGCGAAATGTGATGACGCTGTACCGAATAACCCATGCCGGTGCCGCCCAGCAACAGGAACATGGTTTCGGAGAAAACAGCCGGATGATCGCACGGAGCGAATGCGCAGTTGAAAATGCGGTTCGGCGCCAGTTCGATTGGACGGCCACCAAACTGCATGGAGCGCATGGAAGGCAAAACTTTCTTGTTGAAGACGAAGTTTTTGTAAACATCCTGAATCTCTTTGCGGAGTTCAGGATACTTGCGAATGTGCATCGCCATGTTACGTTCGCAAATTTCTTCCCACGTCTCACGACGCTGGATTTCCGGAATGAACTTGGCGTACTTCATGTACGTGGTCAACGCGGAAAGAATTTGAACGGAATTGTCGGTCATTGGTTTTACTGCCTTGGTGATAAGCGGGCGCCTAGACGCATCGGGACCGACCCGCTTTTTGGTTGGTTAAATGTTGGTTTGATTCTGTTCGACTACACGACGTACAACTTCGTTAGCCGGGATCAGCACAGGCGCGCCGATAAACCATTCCGAGTTTTCGCCACAACGCCCGCAATGCCAAGTGCCAAAAGGCTCATTAGCGTGTTCGGGCAGAAGCGAGGGAATGTACCACTTCGATTCGCTTTTGTTTTCTTGTGTGTTGTCGTTTACTTCACTGTTCCACGTATTGCAATGTGGGCACATGATTTCGCACGCGTTACGACCCGGCGCTCCCGGCTTTCCGTCGTTCCCCATCCTACCCATAGGACCGGTGTAACCAGTCGGACCCATGAAATAGTTGCGGAAGGTTTTGCGTTTCTGTTCAAGCCAAAGCGCAAACCGACGACGGAGTTGGCGGTGCCACGGAGTTTCGACGTAAACCATCTTGAGAAATTCTTCATCGCTCAAGTGTTCAAACTCGCAAACGTCATACGAGTCCATTTCGGTTTGTTCGTAAATCTTCCGCTTTACCGCCATCATTTCCGGCGTCGAGTTAAACTTCTTCGCGAACGCTTTGCTTTTCTGGCGCTGCCTCAACCGCTTCGCTGGCCATGCTACTGCTCGCGACAGCATCAGCAGAATCCACAGGGTTGTTTTCATTTCCAATTTCCTCTTTGAACTGGGTGAGAAGTTGCTGAACCTTTTCTTCCGGAGGTTCTTCGTCCGGGTATGCCGCTTTCAAATCGGCCATTGCTTTTTCGAAAGCCTTTTTCCGGGCGCGCTCTTTTCGCACCAGTTCAATGTATTGCAGGAATAGGTCTTTAGCCAAAGACTGGTTCCCGTCGCAGTACGCGTTTACGGCGGGAATGAATTTCTGACGCAGAATAAACTGCATCTGGTTGGAGGTCCAGTTGTACTCGTCTTCCACGTAGGAATAAAGTTCTTCCGGAACCTTGTGCGATTCACCGCGCAGAATGCGAACGTGAATGTAACCGTAGATCAGACCGGCGCGGTTGTGATCGTGCAGGTCTTTGTGAGAGTCGTGAAAAACTTCCAAAAGCTGTTCTTTGACTTTCGCGGAAAACCGCATCAGCTTATCCGGGTGGGTAAGCTGTGCAATTTTCTTTGCGTAGGCCCGGCAGCTTTCGACAACGGCAGCGTCAACCGTGCGTTTGGCGTTGAGACGATTTTCCAAATCTTCCGGACTCAGCAACACCAGTTCTTTACAGTTGCTAAGTTTGGTCGGGTCGATATTGTTTTTCGCTTCGTCTTCCATTTCGCCGTCCGACATTCCCTCACGGGGATTCCAGCCGACGCGAGCACAGAGGATCGAATAGACCTGCCCGACGATGTTGCGCAAACGACTCAAATCAGCGCGTGCTTTTGTGACGCGGGTGATTACGTTTTCTTCTGCCATTATTTCAGTGTCCTACAATTGCGAAGCCCGGTGGAATGAATCGTTCTTCTTCGGGTAGGTGTACGTCGGTGTAGTATTCAATTTTCTTCACCGTGCAATGCCAGCCCGAGGAATTCGGAAACACTTGTTCGAATGGTTGGGGTTTTGCGAAAACTCTGGTAACGTCAAACCGGCGAACGATCTGATCCAGCTTGTCTTCTGGAACCAATTGCGGGCAGTCCAAATCCAACAGGACTTCCAAAGGATGGTCGAAACCATACATATCGGAAATCTCCAACAGTTCGGCGTTGGCAAAGAAACTTTCCTCTGCATCGACCGGCACCAGATTGTTGTTGAACTTGGTTTTCAAATCTTCGACTTCGACTTCTGCCGCTTCGAGGATTTGTCGGATGGAATCAAACCGCGCTGGCGCCTCAGCCAAACTCTGCACAGGCAAGGCGCGCTCGAATATCGGGCGGGGTTCGGTTCTGCCGAGTAGATGCCACTTGTGTAATCGCGCAATGAAAATGCGGAAACACATGGTATCCAGTACCAGATTTTCTCGTTTCATCATTTGATTCCTTTGACGATTGCGTAACCCCGAACGCACGCATACATTGTGTAGCGGGTCAGTTTCGGAACTTTGAGAACTTCCATAGCCTCAAGAAAGATTGCGTCGCCTTGGGCGCGGGTGACGTATACGGGATTATCGTTTACGTCGAGATAGCATTTCTTTACGCACAGGTGGTCGTGAACAACTGCCGCTTTCCCGTACTTGCCCCACGGCGGCAGAATCGACCAGAAGATTCGCGGAATACTTGCGAAGTCAGTGCGCTCGCCTTTCGGGCAAACTACACGGACGCCCGATCCTTTGGCCCCGAGTTCATAAATGAATTCTTCGAGCAATTCCCAAAGGTTGTCTTCGCCGTCTACAGGCTGGACGCGAAGTGGTGTTGTAAAACTCGACATTAAATATCCATAACGTCAACCTTTGCGGGTCCGTTCTTGTCGTTCAACATAAACGCGTATCGAACTGGCATCCGCAACTTGTCTGCAAAAAACGAAACAGGGTCGCAACCATTGACCACAACGATTCGGGGGATGTTGTGGTAAATCTCCAACAGGTCGCGCACCTTTTCAATTTTGATGTGGCTTGAATCAGGTGCCACGTTTGTGATAACCAACATTGCGTAATTCGGGCGGTCGCCTTTATCGTCGCGCAATGGGTCATAGTAGCCGCCATGCACGACGTGCCATTTCGGCATTGTCTTGCCACGGTGCGAGCCTTCCGCCATTTGTGTGATTGCCGCGTTCATTACTGACAGCGCCAAAAACTTTGCCCGTGTGTCGGAAGGCATCGAGCCGATTGCGATAATCGGTGAACCGTGTAGCGGATTTCGTAAAAGCTTTGTCAGGTTTTCGGCCTGCCGTTTGACACTGGTGCCGGGCAACTTGATGTGTTCCGGAAGCCACTGCGGAACCATCGGCGTGATGGATTCCAACGCGTGCTCAAGATCAAACGGTTTTTTCAAAAGCGAGAATGGGTGTCCGTCTACTCCCCGCGCTTTCAAAAGCTTCACGCGCTCGGATGGAATCTTGTAGTCGAGTTTCGGGATTTCCCATGATGCTTTCATTTCTTACGTTTCCTTATTGAGCCGAACAGACCGCCGGTTGCCATCGGCACGGTCCTAACTACTGGCCCTTCTAAAATGGGGTCTTCTTCTGGTGAACCCTTTGTCTTCACGTTTGCAATTGCAATCGCGGCGCGCTTCAACGCTTCCTCGGTGGGCTTGTGTTTGTACTCAAGCGTTTGCTTCCATGTATTTGCGAAACACGACAGGGAAGCTGGTACACCTTGGTCAACGAAAAAGCGAATAATGGGTTCACGTTTCTTTCCGGTATCGTCAATGGTCAGAACACGCGACGATTCCTGTTTCCAGTTTGGCGGATTGTTCATTGGCATGACGTAGTAAAGACACGACCACGGAACGATGTTGATACCGCGCTGCAACAGGGAGCGAATGCCGACGACGACTCGGATTTTGCGACAGGATGCTTGCTCTTTTACCCAATCGCGATAGTCTTTGTTTTTCTTTGTGCCGCCACCAACGAACGGGGCTGCGACTTCGTAACCGACCGCGTGGTTAATCATTTTCACCAGTTGGTCAACGTGTTCTTTGAAGTGGACCGGAATCACAATGCTGTGACCTTTTTCCAAATCCTTCTCGACCCACTCCAGAATCATTGCGTTGCGTTTGTCGTGATTAGCCAAAAACTTACCGAGGTAAACGAATCCGGCTTTGCCCGCAAACTTACGCTTTGATTTAATGCCGGTCAGTTGCACCATCATTTTGGCAGTCAACTGGTCGGCTTTGATATCAGACTGCACCGGGCCAATCGAGTGGAATGCAAGAACCTGCTTTCCGTCTTTTCGAATGATTGTACCCGTACACCCAATCTTGACGTAACAGCGCATGCTATTAATCAGGCGGGTGAATTCTGGCGCACAGGAGGAATGCACTTCGTCCACGAAAAGCGAACCGAAGGTTTTGTTGCACGCCTTCTTCATTTTCGCGCCGAGCGAATCGTTGATAAGCGATTGGTAAGTGATGATACCGATCTGAATGTGTTTCAGGTCTTTCGGCTTCTTCACAAAACCGTACAGCTTTTTCTTCGGGTGTTTCTTTTGCAACTCAGGCAGGTTGGTGTATTTTTCAATGTCACCAATGAACTGTTTGAGGAAGTCGTACTGGTCGGCCGTAATCAGCATTTTATAGCCGAGGTCGATACCGATTTTCAGAAGGGTGAGGGACTTACCGGAGCGTGGCGGGAGCACAAAGATGCCGTGTTTCTTTTTGACCATCTTGAGGAAGGTCTGCACCTGAATGTCGCGCCACGTTTTACCGTCGGCCTTCATCTTCTTTTCGTCTACGATGATCTTGTAGTCGAATTTGTTTTTGCAACGCTTGTCCACAAAGTCGAAGTCGTCGAAATCAATCTTCAACTTCGCTTCGATGTTTTTCCGGTCGCCTAACGGAATGCCGAAGTATTCCGTGTTGTTGACGATACGGCGGTTGGCCAGCTTAAACGTTCCGTTGAACGCATCGCAGCCTTGGCACGCATCGTTGGGCCGGTCTTCGCGGTGGTCACATTTCCGGCATACGTTCTCAACGAAAAACGATTTGACGTAATGTTTGCGAACACGATCTTCGTCAATGTGAACTGCCGGAATGTACAGCTTGTCGCTGGCGATTATCGTGGTATCGCTGTGCATGGGTTATCCGTAATAAGGCGAGCCGAACGGTTTGGATTGTGGGATTGCTCTCAACATATTTTCCAATTCGGTCGGCGTTGGGGCAGCGTAAGACTGCCGAATCAACAGGCGGGTGCCTGTCATAGCTTTACAGTTTTCGATGTATTTCATCCAGTCGCCCGCAAACGCAATGACCGTCTTTTCGTCCATATGCGGGCCGACGAATTCGCGAACGTGCTTGACCATGTAGTCGAAAGCGGGCGTCCACTCTGCGCTGGTTTCTTCCCGAATCGGCCAGAACCAAACCCACATACCGTGCCACAGTGCTTCGTGAATCAGCATGCGGTCGAGGTCGTTAACCTCAACTTGCCATTCGTGAAGCTGTTGCATGTTGGGAAGCAAACAAGGCTTCCCGTAATAGTGGTCATCGACTTTGCATTTCGCAATCACGCCGTATGATCGCATGAATTGGTCGTCGGCCCCGAAGTTCATGCTTCGATCCCCAAGTCTGCAATGAGGCTGGAGATTTCTTGGCTCACGCTGGCGTCATTGTTGATAAGCACCTGCACGCGAATTTGTTCTTCGAGGTTGGCGATACGTTCGCGGATTTCCACCAGCTTGCGGTAGACGCCGGTTTTGGTGTATTGCGGTTCGAACCCGTCACGCCCGTGGAAGCCGGTGCGTTCGTCTTTCGGTAACGCCTTCATTTTTTCTTTATGCAGTTGCAGACGTTTCTGGAACAGCAAGGCATCAGCTTTTTCCAAAAGCGCGTTCGCTTCGGTGAGTGTGAGTTTCGGATGTTCGACAGTGCGCCGCGGATCGACAGCCGAGCACGGAATGTTGTAGCGCTTGGCGATTTCCGCAATCTGGAACGAGGTCACGGCTTCAACCGGGATCGGCTCACGTTTCGATTCAGCGATTTGAATTTCAAGCCGTTCGATTTCTTCGGCTACGGTGCGAATGCGCTGATACGCGCCCGCCAGCGTGGAGAAGTATTGCGCACCGCGCAGACCACGCGGACCGTTGCCTTGAATTTGGTCAAGCTGCCGAAGCTTTTCGTCGTAAATGTCTTCCAACTGCGACAGAATGCTCAAACCTTCTTCAAGGGTGACGATTGGAAATTCATTCGACATTGGAGACTCCGATAGCGGCGGCAAGGCTGCGGATTTCTTCGTTGATGTTGGCGTCTACTTTGAGTAGATTCAGCAGGCGGATTTCTTCGTTGCACCAATCGACAACACGCCGCACTTCTTTCAACCGCTGAAACACCCCGATCTTGGTAACGCGAGTGCGGTCGAAAGTTTGCAGAGAGGTTTCGCCGCGATCTTCCTTTGTCACTTCGATGCGAAGTTTGCGCAACTCGACTTCTTTGGCAAACTGCAATTCGTATGCGGCTTGCAGAATGTTTAAGGCTTCGGATGTGCGTAATTCGGTCACAGGCTGCGCTCCGGTCGGGAAAGCATTTGCAAAGCGGCGATCAGGTTGGTGTAACCGAAGCCTGCCTTGTCAATGTCTTCCATGATGATTTTGGCGTGTTGGCGAAGTTGCTCAACGTTGTTGAGGTATTCGTAAAACGGGCGTAGCACCGTTTCGACAACTGCTTTCCGTTCGGCGACAGTACCAACCGCTTTCAGGAATTCCGCGTATTCCGTCACAAGGTAATCACGCAGATTGGTCAGTGTGTCATTCATGCTGCCGGTAATCTCAACGCAAATGCCGAGAATTTCAGCGCAGCGCGAACGGGCTTGGCCGTCTTGCAGGATTGCGTCACACACTTCGTCGGTAAAGCCTTTCGACTTCCGTTTCAGGTGACGCCATGCCCGCGTTTTGTGCAAGCGGGCCATTTCCGCGTGCAGCCCCTTGAAGTCAATGACGTTGTTGGGGTTGTTTTTCTGTGCCTCTTTGAAACGCTGATACTTGGCGTCTTGGCGAATCTGACGCCGAATCATTTTGATCTTTTGAGACATTGCTGACCCCCGGCCTATCTATCTAAATTCTCGTAATCAGATTCTAGCCATGTAATCCAGTTTGACCAGAACGTTGGAGTACGGCGGTGGATTACCGTTTGCCATAAACTCGCTTGGCAACTCGTAGGTTACGTTGACAACGCGAATTGGAAATTGGAAATCAAACACTTCCGGTATCACCAGCGGCTCGGGCATGTGTGCTTTGTACAGACGATCCGTGAGTTGTTGGTGGACGGATTCCAGAAGGCGATACGGGAAATACTTCTTTACCTGATGTTTGGTAAAGAGTTTTTCGTTGCACTCCATGGAGAATTCCATAGTCACTTCGGTCGCGCCAAACATGCGCATCTTGTGGCCGAAGTGTTCGAATTCTGTTGCGGGTTTGGATACGTCGAGTTCGACTCCGGTAATGGTGGTCACGTCTTTAAACGATACGTTACCGATCCGGAACGAGTGCGGAGTTTTGATTTCTCCGGTGGCGATGCCGTACATGACGGCTTTAACTTGCTCGACAGTATCAACCGCCTTTTCGTCGTCTTCGAAAAACCATTTATATTTCAGCGGTGTAATCACAGGTACTCCATCTGCGCAACGCACACGGTGAGGTGAACTTTCATTTCTGGAATCATCCGTTTGAAGTATTTCTGCCAGAAGGTTAGTTTTTCTGGTCTGGCTGCGGCGCTTATGCCAATGGCGTTGACCAAATCCATGTTGAAGTAACCATGCACGTTGACCGTTGCGTGCGACGGTAGATTTACGTTGAGTTCACCAGAGATTCGATCAAGGATTGGCAGTACCCGCGCCGCTTCAACTGGATCGACTTTGAAGTGTAGGTAGTGCAAAGTGATTTTCTTTGGGCGGTATGGAAAACTCATGACGGCTCCAAAACAAGATATTCGGAGTGGGAGTGGTCCATCATCGCCAACAGGCAGCCGCTGCTCGATTTGAAAAGCTGCAAACGTTGCTTGCTGCTATTGATTGGGACCAGTTGGAAATCGTAATGCTCTTTGACATTGCAACGAACGATTAGCTTGGTCGGGGTGAGGTCAAGCTTTTCCGAATCGTTGATTACAAACAGGTGGCCGTACACCGAGCCGCGAGCGTTAATGAAATTGTACAGCTTGCAGAACCGATTCAAGATAACCGGGTTCCGGTAGTCGATCATCAATTCCGAATCGACCACGGGCCGGAAGAAAACCACGACGTGCTGTCCGTCGTGGGCTTCCCCGAATAGTTCGAATTCATTAACGCGAGCGCGAACCACAATCGGATCGGCCAGCGAGAAAATCGGACTAGTCTTTTTCATGAGATTCTTCGGACTCGAAACTGGCCACAAGGGTCAGCGTTGCGTTGTCGGATTCCGTTTGGAACGCGAAACAGGAAGACGCCCCGCGATGGTGATACAGCGCCATCGGAATTGTCTTTTTGTCTTTCACTTTCCGGAACAGGTCCATGAAAATGCGCGGGTCGATGTGCAGGTCGATCTGCCCGCCTTCGACTTTGGTTTTGAACGAGTCGGAAACGGAACCGCGTGGCGTACTGACTTCGATTGCCACGTTTTTCTTGCCGACCTGCATGGTCATTTTGGTATCTTTCTCGACCAGCGCAAACGAGTTTTCTACCGAACCAACCGCGTCGGTATCAAACACGAAACTTGAGAACGGATCGGTCAGACGCTTTTTGTAGATGCTGGTGATTTCGTAATGCTGGTCTTCAACCTGCGTTTCCGGAATCGACAGCAGGAAGTCTGGACCCGCAACACGCAAGCGGCCGTTGGCGGTTTCAAACTTCGCCTTGCCTGCCGCAACGAATTTCTCGATCAAGGCAAACGCTTTGGTTGGCAGTGCCATGCGCGCTTTGGTTTCCGATTTCAGCTTGTGGCTGTATTCGGCAATGTGGAAGTTGTCGAAGCACGACACAACCACACGCTTTTCGCGCACGTCGATCAGCGCCACCATTTCTTCATCCGAGAAGAAGTTTTGCAGAGTGACCTGCTTAACGCCTGCTTTGATGATTGCGATTTGTTCGGAAGACAACGATGCCGCTTTGGTCGGTGCCATGTATTGCTGCAACATGGCAATGTCTTTATCGTCAAAGGTCAGCGGCTCGACGTTGGCAGTGTACCGACCTTTGGTTTCGGTGATTTTCAGTTTGCCTTGCAGGGTGAACTGCATTTGCGCACGGTTTTTCACAACGCCGCAAAGCAGGTCGGCGTCGATTCCGATTGTGCCTTCGACGGTTGCTTCGGCGTCTTTGATTTTGATACAACCCATTGCGTCGGTGCTGGTGCCGATTGCCCAAACTTCACCTTTGACAGCGGCCAGCACAAACTTTGCGTCGTCCGCTTTCACATACGACACAACGGCTTTAACGCGAGCGAATGCGTTTACGACTTCTTTGCCGGTAGCCATGAAATCGAGTTCGGCGCTTTCAATCAGTTTCAATGTCTTGCTCCTTCGAGGTGGGAGAATGGCGCGTTTGGACATTCGAAAAACACGTCAATGTGGATCACAGTCTTTCCGACTTCGCGACTCCACCATAAAACAATCGGTAGTTCGAAAGTCTTCTGCACGGCGCGTTCAACCGTACCGCAGATGTGTTCCATCCCATCCTCTTTGTCGAATTGGGATTCGTTCAACTGGTGGGATGCCCGAACGGAATTGACGACGTACTGAACCGCCTTGTGGAAGTCTTCGTCGCCAGTATAACGTTCGGTACTCCAGCCAAGGCGCAGGTTTAGTGCATGCGGCAATTCATCGTTCGGGATCATATGGTCAACCTTTGTTTACATATTCGAAACGGAACATCAACTGCACCGGGCAAGCCACGGAGCCTTCACGTCGGATGCTCAACAAAGCTAACAGCTTGTTTTCGTCAATTACTTTTGGTGAGTTGATGCTTTCGTCACAGACGATTTTGAATTCCGGACGCAGAGCACCAACTTTTACGTTGATAATGCGCTGCTCAACCAGCAAGCTTTGCATTTCGTTGTAGAAGGTTTTCCGACCGAGCGCGTCATTGAGTTTCCAGTCGCACACAGTCGTCAGGGTTTCGTCGATGGTCCACAGAAACTCAAACAGTTCCTCGACATTCTCTTTCGAGCCGAAAAGCTTTTCGAGATTGTACCGCACGGGAGCGAAGCACGGTTCGCGCCACGTATCCCGTGTGATTGGTCGAAAGTAATCGTCGGCCGGGCCGGTTGAGAACTCGCAAAAGGTGCCAAACATTTACGCCGCCTTTTTCAGTTTCGAAGACTTTTTCTTCTTCGTCTTCTTGGCTTCTTTTTCTTCCTTCGCTTTCTTGAAGCTTAGGACGTTGGTGGCCCCTTTCTTTTCCAGATAGCGCTTCTGTTTGCGTGCCCATTCGGGAGCGTGTTCTTCGAACCCGGAGTGGATCAGCTTGAGCACTTCTTTCTTGTTGATCTTGTAACCCAAATCTTCGATCTGAGAATTCAGAGCAACTTCCAAAAGGGTGTCGAGACTTTCTTTGTCTTTCTGCGGGTACTTGCCGGTAAGCGCGTAGTTCCAACCGTCGCAGTCGCGCAGGTTGGCCCCGATATCGAAGTCGATTTCCAACGGAATGGTGAATTCGAAATCGTGACGCTCTTTAACGACCTTCGCCACTTCGTGAGTCAGACCTTGCTCGATGATTCGAATCGCGATCCAGAAGTCAGCGTAGGCACAACTGAATTCAAGGGAGTCGTGAACCGAGTTCGCCTGATAGAAATCAGGATAGTGGCCGTGTTCCTCGTAATGCTCATACTTCAAGCGTTCGATGTTTCGGGCACCGATCATCATGAAGTCCGAACCCATGCCCTGTACAGGGGAGTTTACAGATTGACGTTCGTTACGCGCAAAGATCGGGTCGTGCTTTTCGTGCGACTTCGGAACCAGCAAGCCCCACAGGTTACGGCGGCGACCGAGCGGCGATTCCACAAACAGGTTTTGACGCGCTTTCTGTTTGATAAGATCAAACCAGCCCGCACCAACCGGGAAGCGTTTGAAGAACTTTTTGGTCAGGTCTTCAACTTCCTCGACCGTTGCCTTGATCGACTTCGCAGTACCTTTTGCCGATTGCTGGTAAATCAAACCGAAGATTACCTGCTTAACGCTGTTACGTTTCGGCTTGTCTACGTCTTCGATTTTCATCCGGAAGAAGTAAGCGGCATTGATCTTGTGAACGTCGCCCTTCAATTCAATTTCAGCACCGAGTTCTGGCGTCGGTTTGATTTTGAATTTCTCACGCAGGTCCAGACCAACACGGAACGCTTCTGCAACGCCAAGGTCGCCCGAAATCAAGGACCAACCACGGACTTCGTGAGCCGCGTAGTCCACCTTAATAATGAGTCGGCCTTTCTCCGAAACGAAAAGACGTTTGATGTTTTTGCCCATTTCGCCACGCGACGGAATCTGTTGCAGGCTGGGCTTTTTCGCACTGGTTCGACCGGTCACAACATCCAGATAACCGAAGCGTGGCCGGATTCGAGTATCGAACCGCATATCGGCATCGTCGCCCCACTGGCGAATAAACGATTTCACATATGCGTTGTACAGCTTGTTGAGTTTGGTCAGCTCGTTATAGAGCTTCACTTCCTCAACGTCTTTGTATTTCTCTTGGAAGTCTTTGTCGATCTTCCCGGTGCCATCCTTTTTCATGAAGATCGGTTTGAGGCCGAGCACTTCAAAGAACAGCTTCTGCTTGTGTTCCTCTTTTCGGATGTTGAAGATTTGCAGATTGACGCGACCAAACAACCCAACGGCTGGCGCGCCCGATTCCTTAATCAACAACTGATTGGTTTTCTGTACGCCCTTCGTCGCGTTGAGCGCTTTGATTACCTTCGCCCGTTCGGAAACGATTGGGCTGTCTTGCGATTTCAGTTTGAACAACCAGTCAATGTCGATGTACGCGCCATTGTATTCAAGGTTGCCCAGCGAATGCACAAGGTCCGAAAGCTGCTCGCCAACGATGGATTGGTATTTTTCGTACCCGAAATCTTTCGCTTTGCGTATTTGCAGTTTGCGGATGTGGTGCAGTAGAACCACGTCTAGGGCCATGTACGTTAGCACAGGCCCTTCGAGGTCTTGGTCCACAATGGTTGCGCGCTTTTCCTTTCCGAAATCGGATTCGTAATAGGCGCGGCAGCCGTACTGCATGGTGATGTTCAAAAGGCTATAGTAGTTTTTACCAGTAACCGATTGAAGGAATTTCATGTTTTCGTCAATGGCAAACTCGCCTGCGAAAACGTCCCACACTGGGGATTTGAAATACCGAACACCCAAGTCACGCCGGGCGCAGTTCAAGTCGAACGCGGCGTTGGCGTAAATCTGGATTTTGTTTTTGTTGGTTCGCTCGAAATACAGGCGAAGCTTTTTCTTGATGTACTCGATTTCGTCCGGAAGGAACGGTGAGTCTTTATGCAAGAACGGCAGGATGTACGCGTGGTTTGCGTTTGTGCTGAACTGCCACGTCAGCGTTTGGTTCATCCGCTTGTAAAGGTTTTTGGTTTCCGAGTCGATTGCCACGACCTTCGCCGCACAAATGTCTTTGTACATGGCGTTGAATTTCTTGATCGTGTCAACCATTTCGATTTTGTAATCGAGTTTCGGAATCTCGTACATGAGTTTGCCACGGTTGAGAGCCGTGGTCATATTCCGACCGGCATAGCCGATGATTGCGAGCGAGCCACCTTTATCGTCGCCGGTCAACAGCGTGTGCAGGCTGACCGTTGGAACGTGTTGAAACTTGTGCGTTGCGTCTTTGTGCGTGACCGTGGTTTCAATCGGCACGCCATAAAAATGCTGATACTGAACGCCGTCCTTGCCTTTGTACTTATCAAGGAATTCACCATTCAGCGCCTTGTACGGATCGGGGCCAAACGTGACCACGACTTCCGGTTTGTATTGCGTGATGACATACTGCAAACGCTTTTTGAAATCACGGTGCGCTTCCTCTTTGAAGGAGTCAGACATACCTTGCGTTTTCAGCGAGTGGTAAGAGATTGCCAACCAATCGCGGTCTTCGATTTCTGGCGCGCCGTAAACATCGGTCGCCACTTCCATGATGTTTGCCAGCAGTTCGCCGGTTGGACCTTTCAGAAGTTGGGCGCTGCGCAGGGATTCACGCGGGGTGTAGTCGAGAACGAAAAGAATCTTTGGAGCTTTCTTGACGCGGTGCTTCGCGAGTTCCACGTAACTGAAATCAGTAAACTCGTGGGCGCGCACTGCCTTGCTGTAGCGAAAATCAGAAAACGGAACGTGTTGATACTGCATGACATATCCACCGGGGGTTGAGATATCAATCGAGTTTTACAGTTTTCCGAAAGGGGCCAGAAACGAAAAAGGGGAACCGTAATGGCTCCCCTTGTTCGACTCAGTACCTTGGTTTGTTCAGCTTGACGTAATCCCGAAAGCGAGCGCAGCGAATGCGATGCTGCTCATGCTTCGGGTACGCCGCGTGAATTCGCGAAAACGCACCGAGAGTTTCCAGCGCGTTGTCGTAATCGCCAAGTTGTGTGTACACTTGCCAGTTGATCGGCAGGTCGGCAAACGCTGTTTCGTCGCCGTCCAATAAGATCAATGGATTGTGCTCTGGCCTTGCGTCGATGAACCCAACGAATTCCGGTTTCTGGCGCCAGTACAAAAGCGCACTCATGAAATCAATGTCGGGTTCGATTGCCTTGACCATTGGCAACTTCACGATGCGGGCCGTATCAAACTCACCTGATCCCAATCCGAAAAACCCGAAGGCATCCGAACTCACATGGCCGGGAATCAAGTTTGGCAGGTTCGAGGCAAGCAAGCGGTAGGTCAAACCGTTTTGCTTATTCTTGAATTCGGCGTAATGAAGTGAAACCTCACTCCGCCTCATTTTCCCGCACCTCGGTTTCCGCAACAGCTTTCTGTGTTTCCACTTTCGGCTGTTCTTTACCTTGCGGCTGCTCTTTACCTTGCGGCTTTTGGGTCAATGGCGCAGCAGTTTTCTTCTGTTGCGTGTTCATGATTTCCGTAGCCTTTTCGGTAGTCAGGCCGCGATGGCCCAGCAAACCGTCCTTGTCCCACAGCAAACCTTTTGGCAGTTTGCATTTGTGTTGGAAGGGAAGACCGTTCGACGGCGCCGCAGGAATGAACAAATCGTCACATTCGAAACGACGTTTTGCACTGATCGAGTCGCCCGACCAGATGCCGTCGATTGGCCCTTTGTAAAACCCGAGATATGCGAGCACAACTTGCTGCGCTTGCAGTTCCATTTTGCTGTATTGCATATTGTTCTCCCGAATGAAGTGGGCCGTCCTTGGCCCATTGCATCATTTCTCTTTCGGTGCGCGAGCTTTGCGGAACTTGATTTCGGCCAGTTCCTTCGCGGCCTCTTTCTCGTTCGTGATGGTGTAACCATTGCGTTTGATTTCGGCAATCTTTTCCTTCACTTGCGTTTTACCGTCAGCGAAGAAGAACCAGTGACCGTCGCTCAATTGCCATTTCGCCGCAGCACCCGGAACAGCTTTACCGATGTGTTTGCGAATCGCCGGGCTGGTAGCCAAATCGACGGCGAGCATCAATTCGTCAGCCATGAAGATTGGGTAAACCCGAACTTCTTTCCGGTTGGTAACGATTTTCTTGCGAGTGGCAAAGAACATCGGCATGGTCGCTGGCGAAACCAGTTCCAAATTGTACAGGCCACGTTTGCCCGCTTCGAATGCGTCTTGAACGTCATTCAGGCGCTGCTCGGTTGCTTTCGACAATTCGAAATGTTCTTCGAGGTAATCGAAGATCGCCGCCAGATTGTTGTAACGCTTCACGGTGATGAAGACGTACTCGCCGCTGAATTTGAAGCCGAGTTTTTTCAGGTTTACTTCTGGCCCTTCGAACTCGCCTTCCAGCGTGAGATACCCGTGGTTGAACGCCGGGTGAACCGAAACCGAAGTGTCACCTTTGAAGTTCGGGATGACGCCGGTTTTGATTTTCTTGTCAACGTTCGGATCAAACGTAACGCCTTGGTTGAGCGGCTTGCCTTCCTTGATGTTTTCTTTGCGCTTGTCGCCAGCCACCTTCGCACGAATGCGAGTATTGGCTTCGTTTTCTTCGCGCTTCGCTTTTGCCTTGCGTTCTTTTTCGGCCGCTTCTTCCTGCTCACGCAATTTCTTGTCGAGTTGCGCTTCTTTCTTGAGGTCGGCATCGCGGTAGTTCAGCGACACTTCGAAGTTTTCGTCCCAGTCCAACGACGATACTTGTTTGGTCGGAGTGTATACCGCACCGAGCACGTCGAAAGTCATTACCGCACTGACACCGGGCGGCGGGTTTTTGAACTTCACTTTCACCGAGGAAACCGGGCTGTCCGGATTGTTTCGCAGACGGCACGAAACGATTCGACCAGTACCGAAGTCGGTGATTACCGGCAGACCAACGAGTCCTTTGTTTGGATCGTTGCGAACTTCTTCGCTAGAAGAAATCAGCTTCTCGATGGTTTGCGGTTTCCAGCCATTCGGGTCAGGAATGTCTTGGTTGGCAACGAACGGAACGCGAATCTTTTTCGCATCCGGCAGCGACGGTTGGGCCGCAATCGGAATCAAACCGGCTTCGCCGTTGACGCGCATTTCGTTAAACTCTTTCCGTTCCACGCCATTCAACGCGCCATAAGCACGACGCATGGTGCGGTACGGTTCGTCGCTCAGACGCGAGCGGTTACGCAGCGCCTCGACACCCATGCCCAGTTCCGGCATATCTTCGTGAGTTGGAACCACGAAACGCTTGAACACTGGAGCGTAAAGTTCGTTTTCACTTTCCTCAACGCGGGTCGTCGCAAACACTTTGGAAATAACGCGTGCCTGTTTGGCAACTTCCATTGTGTTGTCGGCCAGTACCCAGTCGAGATAAATGATATCCCGGTACAGTTCGCCTTCTTCTGCGCCTTTCGGATCAGGACGGAAAATACGCGCACTGGTTTGATCCAGTTCACCCGGACCCCATGGCGATTCCGCACGGATAATGCGGGAAGCCATTTGCAAGTTGTGACCTTCCGACATACCCTGTTCGTTGGCGATCAGGATGGTGCGGCGCGGATCGGTTTTGAATTCTTCGAAACCTTTCCACTTGTTGCCGTTTTTGCCGGTGAAGACAGTGGCCTGCTTTTGGTATTCCGGAGACAGCGCATCGAAAACAGCCTGCGCCGAATGCGTGTAACGGGTGATGACGATTACTTTGCCGAGTGGTTCCTTTTTCCACACGTCCGGGTTTTTGTCCGGCGGAATACCGATGGTTTCGTCCGGCAGAGGCAGAAGCTTGTCGGTCGAAGAATCGAATTTCCGCGCCAGCCACCAGTCGCCTTTGAACTGCACCAAATCGTACTCGTTGTAATGGCGAGTAGTCGGTTTGCCTTCCGCGTCATACGTCGGCATTACGCCTTCGCTGGTCCAAGTCGGCGGATTGAAGTGGCGTTCAATCAGTTTGGCAATGTATTTCGCTTTTCGGCTAACGTAACGTTTGCCTTCGCCGAAAATGTTTTTGTAGAGCGGGTCGTATTCCGGAGCGATAATCAAACGCTCGAAACGCGCCATGTACTCTTTGAACGCTTCGGCGTCCACGCCTTCTGGCAGACCATCAGCAACGTCATCCACACGGGAATCGGTACTGGTGTTTTCGTCCATCTTTTCATCGTCGTCATCGCCAGCACTTGCGCGTTGCGAGTGAACAGATTTTGCGGCGTCGAAAAGTTCTTTGATCGCCTTTTCGGTGATATCCAACACGGTAGCGTAAAGCTGTTCGTGCAGTTCTTGGTCGGCGCGTTCCTGCCCTTCGGCATTGTCGTCAACCAGCGGGATACCGTGGAAACTTTCGATTGGCGATGGCAACATCCACGCCCATTCCTTACGCTTTTTGTAAATCACAGCGCCGTAACGGCCCAGCTTTTCACGCGCGCGGCTTGGAGTACCAGCCTGCCAAGTCGGAATGGTTTCGCCGCCGAGTTTCAGTTTCTTTTCCGCAGCTTCGGCGTCTTCGGTTTTCAGGTCCGACAGTTCACCCGCACGGAAAATGTGCGGCGAGTACAGGTTGACCTGCGCTTCCAAGTCGGAAGGCGTGTTCGGCATCAGAGTACCGGACGCAATACGCAACCACTTAACGAAAGTTGCAGTGGTTACAGACTTCACGATTTTGTGGCGCTGCGAAGCGTTGTTTTTCAGTTTGTGCGATTCGTCGATCAGAATGTAGTTCGGGGCCAAGCGTTTGATAAACTCTTGGTGGCCGGAAATACGAACAACCGAAGTACCGATTACAACGTTTTGGCGGGCGTTGGACATAAACGCCATGCCGGTGATGAAGATGGTGTTTGGTGGCGCGTTGTCGATGATTTCTTGCAGACGCTCAGCGCCCCAACGTGCCATGATCGCGGTCGAAATTGGCACCGCGTTCCAAGTATCCCCGAGGAAATACTTGATATCGTCACACCATGTTTTAATCAGGTTGTCCGGCGCGATTACCAAAGGTTTCACGCGAACATTCAGCGACAGCAATTCATGGGCCAGTGCAGCAAGGTCCATGGTGCCGATACCGGTTTTACCGCCGCCCGGAGAAATCGCCAGAATTGCAAACGGTGGCGGCTCTTTCTTGCGGAGGTACGCTTGCGTATCCAACTGGTGCGGGAACACAGCGCGTTTTTCTTGCAGACCCGGAACGATCAAATCGTCGGCAGAGAAACTTGGGTTTTTGCCGATGGATTCCATCTGCGCGTGAGCTTGTTCGAACAGAGTTTCCTTGTTCGGAACGTATTTGCCCAGCATGACGGCAATCGGTTTGATTGTTTCCATCACGTCCATGTTGGTGATGCGACGGACAGTGACGGTTTGCGTTCCACCGAAAGTGTTTTGAACCTCGTAAGACTGACGGCCCGGCTTGCCACCAATCAAATCTTTCGGATCGAGTTTGTTGATTTCGTCGAAGATCAGTTTGAGAATCTGACCGCCGAAGTAACCGTACAGCTTGCCGAAATCGTGCATCGGGCTGATGTGCGGAGCGAAGTAATCTTCGTGTTCCTGAATCCGCTGATTCATTTCAGTACGGGTGATGCGACCGCCGCCCGATTCCTGAATGATCTGGTTGTACATATTCGAACTGGTGCCGCCAGCCGCTTCACTCAGTACGTTACCAAACGCAGCCAGCACCGCTTCGATAGAACGCAGGTGAGTGCCAACGTAAGTTTGTTTTGGCGCGCCGTCATTGGTGAACCAACTGGAGTACATGCGCAGATTGTCTTTGCCGTTTTCCGGCAGTTCTTGACCGTAGCCAAGATTGCGCATGGCCTGTTGGGCCAGTTCTTGCAGCGACATGAATTTCTTTTCCACAAACACGTTTTGGAAATAGAAAGTCAGTACGTCGTGCAGAGGCGAGCCCGGCGCAGAAGCGAAGGCACGCGGGTCGTATTCCGAACCGAAGTTTTTACCGGCGTGTTTTGCAACGTCGTCGATGGTGGTGATGTTGGTGGTCATCAGATACATTGCCGATGCAAAATCTTTCTGCACAGGCTTTGGCGAATTCGGGTCCGCCAAGTTCATACCAAGATAGTCGGCAATTGCCAGACTGTCAGGGCGTTTCTGACCAACTTGCACTTCGGTTTCCAGAACGCCAGCGAGGCTGGTAGCGCGAATGGCGATACCGTAGTCCCAGTCATACGAAATGATTGTGCCGGTGAAAGCAGCCGCTTGTTTTTGCAGCGCCGACATACGCTCGTAATCTGCGTCAGGAACTTGCGGGAAGTTGGCACGACCCGGATCGAGAGCAAAGAACGAACTGTTTACTTTGTAGCGGCCGCAAAGAGCAAACAGTTCTTCGCAGATGTTTTCGTAATCGGTCGCCAGTTTCAGTTCGTCACGAACTTTTGCGTCCGGGCGATACTTGATGGTGCCGTTTGGATCGAGATACAGACCGTCTTCGTTTGCACGGCTGTTTTCCGTTACCAGACCTTCCGATTTACGGGCAGCGGTCACATTCGTTACCGAGGAAACCGGCAGAATGTAGCGCGGGATTTCGTTCATTTTCAACGAAGCGTTCGATGGGCCGTGATCGCCAGCCTTTTTGCGACCGCTACGGGTACGCAGGAATTGGCGCGACCAAATCGAGAACCAGTTGTTCAAAACGTACAGCGAAGGCGCACGGTTTTCCGGAGCTTGCGTGATGAAACGCGCAATGTCTTCCTCGAAGGTGAAACGAGGAGTAATGCGGATTTGACCGTTGAGCAATTCAGCTTCCGGAACGATGCGGTTCGGGTCGTTGATTTGCGCGTTAATCAGGCCGTCAGAATCGGCAGTGTCACCGTTGACGCTGGTGTCAGCAGCGCCTTTCGCGATTTCCAAAACTTCTTTCGAAGGGAAACGGAAAATGTCGATGGCGATGAACTGGTCAAGCGAAGCACGGGTGAACGTCATGTTGCGGACGATGGTTTTCGGCAGTTCGATACCGACGACGCGTTCGAAGATCAGTTCGATTTCTTCAAACTTGGTGTTTACCGGCAGAGTGCGGTTTCGCATTTTGTGCGAAATGTTGGCATCGCCGTACAGGAACTCGACGATTTCTTTTGCCGCTTTCAAAACTTTCAAGCAGGTCGGCGAAGACCACGCTTGCAGGCGTTCGTCTTGCGCGGAACGCAGGTGCGAGTAGTACGGGTTGGTGACGTTGGTGTTGGTGAGTTTCCGGCCCGAACGGTTGTTGGCGCCAAACATATACGACGGGGCTTCGGAAGCGGTAGCGCCGCAACTCATGGAAACGTCAATGCCGTTTTTGAAAACGTCCGACGCTACAACGGTGTGCATGCGACCAGCCATGAACGCCATCAAAAACGTTTGGGTGTCGTTGTCCGGGTTGGTGCCGTGCAGATCGTCGCTGATTGCGCGATTGTACATTGCGACAACGCGAGCTTTCAGCGCTTCCGGGTCGTCTTCCAAACGGAAAATGTTTCGCCCGTCGATCAGCAGGTTACGCATGAACCCGAAGAAAGCGTTGATGCGGTTGTTAACGTCAGCCATATCCTGAAATACGGAAATGAGCATGCCTTTACCGCCGCCACTTTTGGCGGAACCGGTCGGGAAGAAGAAACCGGTGTATTCTTTTTCGCGAGCCGGGTCCAGCGAAACCGGACGCAGCGCGGAAAGCTGTTTGGTGGAATCGCTAGCGGCAGAAAGCGAAATGAATTCTTCACTTCCTTCCGGTTGGAAGTCGTCAGAATGCTCGGCGGCGACCGCCTGCATTTCTGCAACTTCGTCGTCCCAAGAACGTTTAATCAACATGCTTATTCCTCGTTCATTTCGCCCGCAGACGCGGCAATGTTGAGCCAGAGAGTTGAAGGGGCAGTTTCTTTTTCTTTCGCAATGCGAATCAGCACCCCGGCCAACGCGGCGCGGGCTTGACCCGATTTGAGAGAAGCGAAAACCGAGCGCTTGTAGAAGAACAGCAGGTCGGTGATTTCTTGTTTCACCAATTGCTGATACACGGCTTCGACTTCGTTGTCGGTCGCAGCATCCGGCGCCTGTTGCGCATAGTTGGCAAAGATTTGATCGGTCAAATCTTGGATATCGTTACGCACGCCTTCCACGGTGTTTTTGAGGGTTTGAATCTTTTCCTCGGCACTCATGTTTGGGTGGTTGACGATATCTCGAATGGTGTTGATGCCATCGAGTACCTGTTTCGCAGACATTTAAAAAACTCCTGAGATTCCCGATTTCCAAATCGCAGTCAACTGCTTTTCGGCATCCGGATAAGTTGGGAACGCGGCGCCGACCGTAACTTGGTATTCCAGCACAAGCGAGCCATTGCGTAATCTACAAACTTGCAAACTCCACTGATGGTCACGATGGAACGTGTACCAGTCACGCGGGTGAATGTTGAACTCCGTTGGTAAACGCTTTGACTTCACCAATTGCTCGGGGAAGTTTTTGAAAGCTTTGAGTTGCTCCATGCGTTTCAACAGGAAGTCCAATTCGAATCCTGCACGCGGACGCAATTGCATACGCCCGGTAATGACAGGCCGATAAATCACATTGATGGCTTTGACAGCCTGCAACTCAATAGTGAGTTTTGTCTTTCCGACATTCATGTGATTCAGAACGTGAGTCAGGTCTAGCTTGCGCCTCATGTGCTCCACAACGTTTTTTACAGTTATGAAACGTTTGACCGTGAATTGCGTTTTCGTTCTGTAACCGGCTTGCGTCAACAGGATTCGAAATGCGTCTTCGGCAATCAGTGGATTGATCGCGATTACGTCTTGCACTGCGGTAAGTTCGGTAAACGATTCCCACGTTCCCGCAAAGTGTTTATCAAGGTCTGGAGGGAATCTCATTTTGTCCCCTTCAAGATTAGGTGTTTTGCCTGTTTATGGCCGGGGCGTTTCGCGTGACAAAACGCGCACAACGTCCACAGGTTTGAGGGTGTGGTCAATCCGCCGCGAGCAACCGGGCGAATGTGGTCCACTTGCAAATGTTCTGTTTTGCCGCATTTGCGACATTTCCCACCGTCACGCTGAATGATCGCTTTCCGCAAAGTCATCCAGTCGCCGAAAGAACCATACGCCTGCTCTTTGGTGCGGCGAATCTTGGCTACCACTTTGGGCTTTGCAGAAACACGTTTCACCTTGTGCGGGCGATAGGGCTTTTTCGGTTTTGTCATGCCATTACCTTATGCAACTTTTCCACCATCACAGCGTGCTCGTTTTGAATGCGCTGTGCTGTATCCGCTGCAATGTCGCCCAATCGTTTCAACAGGTCTTCGCGAACGTCGCGTTGCTTTACGCTGCCGGTAACGTTGGAGTGAATAGCGAAAAACATTTCGAGAACAAGCTGACCAATCTGCTTGGTGTACGGATTGAGTGCCGTTCTTTCAATTTCAGAAATCTGTTGGCCAATGTCGCGGGTCGCTCGCATATCCGCAATCAGTTCACGAATCTGTGAGTAGAGCGTGTTCAGTGCGTACACGTCTCGCCCGTTTACCTTTTCCGACATTTGCTGTTCCAGACGCGAAGCCAGATCGACAGCGTTTTCAAACATGCTGCGATATTGACAATCGAATTCGTCGCCGGAATCAGGCAGAAGGGCAAATTCCTCAATCGCCTTCAATGCCTTTGCTTTTTTCTTCGCCGTCTTTTCCTGCGCTTGCTTCGGCGTGATTGTTGCAAGCTGTTTGCTTTCGCCTTCGATGATTAAGCCTTTGCGCTTTTTCTTCTTCTTTGGCGATTTCCCGTCTGCGGCTGTCATGCCCGATTTGAATTTCTTGTCGGGGACTTCCTCGAATACGGGTTTCGTTTTGTCAGTGGGGCGCTTCTTTTTCTTGACGCCAGTTCGGCGAGCGGCCTCGTCCGAGTCTCTGTCTTTCTTCACCCGGCCACGTTCATCAATTTCGATATCGCGTCCAGAAACGTCAAAGACAGAATCACTTTTGCGCTTTTTCTTCATGAGGTTCCCCAAACACGAAAAGGGGGCTAGGCCCCCAATTCGGAATTCCGCCGATTACATGAATGCGTGAGCGCGGAAACGCTGCATGAACATTTCGTAATAGGCAGGACGGCGGGCAAACATTTTGGCGTAGTACGCCGCGATGGAAGCCAGATCACCGACAGCGGCGGTTGCGACTTCTACGTCGTCCGCTTCTTCGATTTCGTGATGCGCACCGGCAACAACCAGTTCGCGGTTTACAACTTCGCTCGAACCGTCAGCGCGAACGACAGCGATTTGGTGAGCGCTGGAACCGTCGGCGTTGGAAATGTCGGCGCAGGCAATTGCCATTTCGACAACGTTGGTGGTTGGCGAAACGTAAGACAGCAGATCGCCGCCTTGAATCGAAGCACGCAGCGCGGCCGATTCTTGCAGCGGTTTACGCGAATCGAAATCGTTGTAGTTGGTGGCGCTCAGCGAAAGCAGTTGGTTCATGAACAGGGCGTCGTCTTGGCAAATCGACTTCACCATGATTTCGCCAGCGTCATTGGCTTTCAGAGTCCACAGATTCTGATCGCCGTCTTCGTACATGCTGCCAGCAACGGCGCTGAAACTGCCCCGGTTTTCGTCGGTCAGAACAACGCGTTCTGGAATCAGGCCGACAATGCCTTCCATTACGTGGTCGGTGCCGGATTTCGCAACAGTGACAAACGAACCTTTGATTGGCATTACGCCTTTCATTTGTTCGCGCATGCCTTTGAAAACGCTTTCCGGCGAAGCGCTGGCGCTGGCTTGGCAGACGATACGAGCGAAACGATCACCGATTGCGGTGGCGTCACGCAGGGTAATGTGTGCGGCGCGCACGGTCATATCGCTGCAAACGCGGTCGATTGCGGCGCGGCTATGTTCGATATAAGACATTCGGTGTCTCCAAAAGATTTTGTGTGTTACTTCGTTAAATTACCGGTACGCATTTGCGAATGCGCGTTTTACAAGCCACGGAACCAGCCGCCACGCCCAGCCCACGGAATGCGGGTTGTCGGTGCGTTGGTGAGTCCGAGTGTTCCCAATGCTCGGCTACCGTCAATGAATTGCCCGCCTTGAGAACCGTCGCCACCGAGGACGCCAGCACGAACGAGGTTTTTCTTAAACGGTTTAACTTGGCTTTCGATTTCGGAATCAATTCGCCCTAAAGCTGATTCAATCGCGGGAGTCCGGTCAATGTTGAGACTGGTAGACTGTCCGCCGAAATCAAATGCCAACATTCCCTCCGCTTGAATCTGCGCGCCCAACACGTAAAGCGTTGAACAGGTCAGCCATGCGGTAAAGATTGGACCTTGCATGTTTGTGCCGGTGAAGTTTGTCACCAGCGGCTGCAAACCGTTGAAGTAGTGCAGCCCGCGAAACAGCGCTTCGAGATAATCGGATTGCCGATACTCAAGTTCTGGAATCACGTTTGCGAGTTTCGCTTTGTTTACGAAATCATCTAGATGCTGGCACGCTTTCATCATGGTTGGCGTCACAGTCCACACTTTGAATGTGTACATTGTGGGCGCCATTTGCTTCGGCGTTTGATGCGAAACAACCAGAGTCAGCGGCGTCATTGACGGCTGGCCCACAACGGCAGGAATCAAAGCGAGCGTTTTCTTTCGCATGGCTTCGATCTTGACTGCCGGGTTATCCCACAGCATGTTTTCGTAAACTGGTTCGTTGTTTTGGTAAAGGCTAAACGACAGCCGATCCCCAGCTTTCGCAGGTTTCGCACTGATTTGGTTTTGCTTGTCAGCCTTCACTTCTGGAACTGGTGGACGGAACCGGAATGGCATGTTGAGTTGCATTTTCATATCACGACCCATCATGACGATAATGTCTTCGTCAGTCGTGGTCGTCGCCGGTTCAACTTCGATCCAGTCTTTCGCGGTGTATCGCTCGCCGTCGTCGCCGTAGAAAATCCAACGCACTTTGAGTTTTACAGAATCATCCAATCCCATTTCCGGAATCGGGATATCCGCTCGCCAATTGCCGATTTCCGAACTGTCTAGCGTTGCTCGCACTTCTGCGATGATTGCTTTGTCAGTATCGTAAAGCCGAACAATGGGAGCGCCGCGTGTTGCAGACGGGTAAATCGGATCGTCGTTATCGTCCAGAAACTGTTCGTACAGACACACGGTCTGCCCTTCGGTTCCTGTTGTCATTCGACTTTTCCTCTAGCGATATTTTCCGCCAGTGTTTCAACGTCGGTGAATTCATCCATAATCGGCATGAACCGCAAAAGGTTTTCCTCGCCCGGTTGAACAGTGCCTTGCATCCAACGCAGGATGAAACCGGTGATTTCGTCTTTTGCTTCTTCGAAATACTGATCGTACAGTGGAGATTCCTGCAACTGCGGAAGGTTCGGCGCGATGAATCGGCAGTAGTATTCCAAGTATGCAGGCGTCCATTCGACTTTTAGCAATTCCGGCATGCGGCGCCAGAAGTCGAGACAGTACGACCAATCCTTGATCGCCATGAACCACATGGCTTTCGGGATGTTCCAACGGAAGTATTTCGATTTGATTGTTTCGATATCACCGAGTTCTAGCGGCTTCACCTTTCGGATAACCGCTTTCGAATAGGCACCGACGATATCGTACAGGTAGTGCAGGTCGCGTTCCAGAACCGACGGCATTCGCCATTCCGACGCACGCTCAAGCGGCAAGCTGATCGAAATGAAATCGTTTGGTCGGTTCGGTTCAGTTCCCCATAACGCACTTTTGCCCGTCGCCCAAAAACTCTTGACCACGTTGTGAGCGAAAGTCTTGCGCGTGCGAGCAAAGGTGAAAACAACCGGCCCTCTGATTACTGGCTGATTCGGTTCGACCGACAGCCCAATCGAGATTTTGTGGTAAGTCGAATAAAGATTCGTTATGGAGAACGTGGTTTGAAACACGAACGCCAGCGGAATCCTTTCTAACTCCGACTCAATGTATTCCAGCACGGCCTTGATATCAAAACGGAAATTGCCGGAGCGAAACGTTTTGATATAGTGATCCCCGCCATACGGCCATGCCGAAAGTCGAAACGACAAAAGCGTGGGATGGTAGGTGTACATTTACTGTTTCCGAGACAGCGTGTATTTCCACAGGCCGTCGCCGTTGTTGGCAAAACGCGGGGTGTAGCCTTTTTCCTGCATTTTGCGAATTGGCGGATAGGCGTTCAGCGCACGCACCACGTCGCCGATGGTGTCTTTGTTGTCGCCCGGAATTTCCACTTCGATACTGTCTTCGAAAACGGAAACGCCTTTCACGCCTTTGATATCGCCCAGCATGGTTTGCACGGTCACGTCGTCTACCGGCAGAGTTGCAGGCGCGATTACAGCGACAACGTGGTGTGCGGCCAGTTGCTGTTCGAAAACTTGATGCAGCTTGCCACCGATGTTGGTGATATCTTTGCCGACAACTTCAACACCGAGGTTGTAGCGGAACGGCAGAACGGATTTGTCATGCACGTTGACGAAAACGTTGGTGGTGTAATTGCCCGGCGAAGTTTCGCTCAGTACGGCAGTAACGACCACGGCGAGAATTGCAGTTTTGCTTTCGCGTTCCCAATTGGAAATGTCGAGCATCTGCACGAAGTGAATACCCTTATCGGGATCGGCGCCGACCGACAGGTAAACACCAGCGATTTCGCCAGTCTTCGAAAGAGCTTTTTCGGCTTTCTGGAACAGATTGCCAACGTTGTCCGGAATGGTTTTTTCAGCCACTTCGGTCAGGGTGTCCAGCGATTTGTTGAAGGTGACAACCATCGCATCACGCAGCTTTTTCGCTTCGGCGTAATGCTGTTTCATTTCACCTTTCGAACGCTGCATACGCGCAACGGTTTCTTCGAGGAAGTCGAGGTCGTCGGCGTAGGCTTGCGTGTCGATCAGTGCGCGCAGTTTGCTGGCGCTCGGAGCTTTGAACCCGCTGACAGTCAGGGAGTTATCCGAAACGTCTTTATCAACATCGCGACCGGAAACGTCTTCGATGTGAACGTCGGTGGCGAACGCACTGAAAGTTTTGCCAAAGAAGTTTTTGAGCAGCGAGGTCAGTTTCGCCAGCGTTTTGCGGAACCCCGATTTGCGTTGCTGGTACTGGGCAAACAGTTCTTCATCCGACAGGTGTGCGTATTTACTCATTATGCAGTTTCCAGAATTGAGTTGAGATTTCTTTGTGCCGACCGGCTAAGCGAGAGCAGTTTCCCGATCTTCGCCATTGAGCGCGGGTCATGCAGTTTGCGTGTTGCCAGCGCGAATTGAATCGTGCGGTTTGGCCCAGTCTGGCTAACGCGGTGAATAACGTCCGTGCCGGAAAGATTAATCGCTTTACGCAGAAGCGGCAGAATCTGCAAAAGGATTGATTGGATTTCTTCCGGTTTGACGGTCGGGTCCAGAACAACTTCCAGACTATCATCAAGCACGTTCACTTCGCGGACAAACTTCTGCGCTAGCAGCGTGTCGTCTTTGACAGTGGGACGGCCGACATATTGGAAATCAGTAATCGACGCAAGCAGGTATTCTTGAATGTCTACCGAATCGGTCACTGGGGATTCATCGGTTTCCACATACGGCGAATCGGGCAAACTGATTGTGTAGCTATTGCCACGTTTGCACAACTTAACGGTAATGGGACCAGACGAATATCCGGACTTATCCACGGCACCTTGATTGGTACGCAACACAATCATTTGGAAACCGGGAATCTTGACGTGCAATTGCGTGGTCTTTCCGATCTTGGACAAAACGTTTGAAACGGTTTCGGCCAATTCATCCAGACGTTTATCCATTCGAATGGAACAGGCGCGGTCAATGAGCAAAAGCAACCGACGCTGCAACACGCGAATGTTTTCGATGCCAGCCTCAATCATTGCAAAACAACGGTCCCGTTTCAGGTCGTTGAATTCTTGTGCGACAGAGCGTGCAAGGCGCAACTCAATGAGGCTGTCAACGCAGAAAGTCAATGCTTGCAAACCGGCCTCAACCGTCACGGTGGCCAATTTGCTTTTACCGAATTTATTGGTCAACAGATTGCAGGTAGTGTTGATACGAGAAAGAACGATGATTACTTCGTTCGCGTTTCGTGCCTTTTTCAGATCAATAACGTTGGGGTTATTGTCGATGGCTTTTGTCTGTATTTGCAATGGGATATACCTATTGTAATCGCCGCATACAGAAAAATTACGGAAATTGAGCAACAAAAAACCCGCTACACCGGGTTAACAGTGAGCGGGTTTTTCTCTAGCTTTTAATCATTGCTGATTAACGACGGCGAATGCCACCGCTTGCTTTCTCTTTTGGCGCGGCGGCTGCGGGAGCCTTCGGTGCCTTCGGAGCTTTGGTTGCTTTTGGAGCCTTTGGAGCTTTTGCCGGTTTGCTTTCGGCGGCTGGCTTGGTGCTGGCCTTCGGAGCTTTCGGCGCTTTTGGAGCTTTCGGCGCTTTTGCAGCCGGGGCTGGTGCAGCGGCCGGAGCTTTCGGCGCTTTCGGCTTACGAGTTTTCGCAGGCTTGGCGGCAGCTTTTTCAGCTTCTTCTTTCGCAGCCGCGTTACGGCGACGGGTCAGACGATTTTTGCTGATTTGCGGGCCGTCGTTTGGTCCCATTGGGGATTTGTACGACTTCGGCTTGCGACCGCCTTTGCCTTTTGCTGGAGCCTCGGCGGCTGGAGCGGCGGCTGGCGCTTTCGCGGCTTTCGGTTTGCGTTCTTTCTTGGCCGGGGCGGCAGCGGCTTTATCAGCTTCTGCTTTTGC
>Ga0247819_10000017_pt1 | contig 128851 bp, 109 predicted proteins | sample 13C_Xylose_Day6_FD_193428 | JGI IMG/M metagenome (GOLD analysis project Ga0247819, IMG submission 193428) | Soil microbial communities from agricultural site in Penn Yan, New York, United States - 13C_Xylose_Day6 | ecosystem: Environmental > Terrestrial > Soil > Agricultural land | place... | reverse complement strand
CGAACTCAGTAGTGAAACGATGCATCGCCGATGGTAGTGTGGGGTTTCCCCATGTGAGAGTAGGTCATCGTCAAGATTCATTTCGCAAAACCCCTATCTGCGCAAGCAGGTAGGGGTTTTGTCTTTCTGGCTGAAAAGAAATGTGGCTGTGTGGGTTTCAGTTCGCAGCCCATCCCCATGATATGGTTCCTCCCCAGGACCGACTGCCCTCCAGAGAGTGCCCAATGGCAAATACCCCCTTGCACCCCGGCTTCATGATCGTTCACGGCAACCGCCTGGATGACCTGCGTAGCCTGGTTGTGAGCTGGATGCGTCGTTACCCGCTCGCGCCCCTGGAGAACGAAGTCGCCTTGGTACAGAGCAATGGCATCGCCCAATGGCTCAAGCTGGCCCTGGCCGAAGACCCACAGGACGACGACCAAGGTGGCTGTGGCATTGCCGCTGCCATCGATGTGCAATTGCCGGGTAGCTTCATGTGGCAGCTGTACCGCAAGGTCCTGGGCCGTGATGAAATCCCAGAAGTGTCCTTGCTCGACAAGGCGCCGCTGACCTGGCGGCTGATGCGCCTGCTCCCCGAGTTGATCGAGCGCCCGCATTTCGAACCGCTGCGACGCTTTCTGACCGACGACAGCGACCTGCGCAAGCGCTATCAGCTGGCCGAGCGATTGGCCGATCTGTTCGACCAATACCAGGTCTACCGCGCCGACTGGCTCAAGGACTGGGCTGGCGGTGAGCATGTGGTTAACAGCGCTCGCGGCGAGCGCAAGCCTTTGGCTCCCGGTAATCGCTGGCAGGCCGAGTTGTGGCGCGCATTACTCGAAGATGTCGGCCTGGAAGGCATGGCCCAGAGCCGTGCCGGGGTGCACCAACGCTTTATCGAGCGCATGCACAGCCTGGCGCAAGCGCCCAGCGGTCTCCCCGGCAGAGCGATCGTATTCGGCATCTCTTCCTTGCCCGCGCAAGCCCTCGAAGCCCTTGCTGGCCTGGCCCGTTTCAGCCAGGTGCTGTTATGCGTGCATAACCCCTGTCGCCACCATTGGGCCGATATCGTTGCCGACAAAGATCTGCTCCGGCACCAGTACAAGCGTCAACAACGCAAGCAGGGCATGCCGCTGCAATTGGACGACGACTCGCTGCACCAGCATGCCCATCCACTGCTGGCCGCCTGGGGTAAGCAGGGCCGTGACTACATCAACTTGCTCGATAGCTATGACGACCCCGCCAGCTACCAAGGGGTGTTCAGCGACGGTCGTATCGACCTGTTCAGCGAGGGCCAGCCGACCAACCTGCTCAACCAGCTGCAGGATGACATCCTTGAGTTGCGGCCTTTGGCCGAGACCCGCGACGTGTGGCCGCCAGTCGATCCCGGCAAGGATCGCTCGATACGCTTCCACGTCGCGCACAGTGCCCAGCGTGAAGTTGAAATCCTTCATGACCAACTGCTAGCCCGTTTCAGCGCCGACCCAACCCTGCGCCCGCGCGACGTTATCGTCATGCTGCCAGCGATCGATGACTATGCCCCCCACATCCGCGCGGTGTTTGGCCAGTTGGATCGCCATGATCCGCGCTATATCCCCTTCACCCTGACCGACCAGGGCCAGCGCGGTCGCGACCCACTGCTGATTGCCCTGGAGCACTTGCTCAAGTTGCCGGAAAGCCGCTTCGCGGTGAGTGAAGTCCTCGACCTGCTCGATGTTCCTGCGCTACGTGCTCGCTTCGCCATCCAGGAAAGCGATTTGCCAACCCTGCACCGCTGGATCGAGGGCGCCGGTATCCGCTGGGGCCTGAATGCCGAACAGCGCGCTACCCTTGGTTTGCCGCAAGGCCTGGAGCAGAACAGTTGGCGCTTCGGCCTGCGACGCATGCTGCTTGGCTACGCCGTTGGGGTGGGCGAGGGCTGTGATGGCATCGAACCTTATGACGAAATTGGCGGCCTGGACGCAGCCTTGATCGGCCCGCTAGTAGCCTTGCTCGATGCCCTCGATGTGGCCTGCCTGGCATTGTCGCAACCCGCCACCGCAGCGCAGTGGGGCGAGCGCCTGAACGCCTTGCTGCAGGTGTTCTTCCTGGCTGAAAACGAACACGACGAGTTTCTTCTGGTGCAGCTGCAAGACCTGCAAGACACCTGGCTGCAAACCTGCGACACCGTCGGCCTGCAAGACCCCTTGCCGCTGACGGTGGTGCGCGAAGCCTGGTTGTCCGGCCTGGATCAGGGCAAGCTGTCGCAGCGCTTTCTTGCGGGCTCGGTGAACTTCTGCACCCTGATGCCCATGCGCGCGATCCCCTTCCGGGTGGTCTGTCTGCTGGGCATGAACGACGGCGATTATCCGCGCGCCCAGCAACCCCTGGACTTCGACCTGATGGCCAGCGACTATCGCCCAGGTGACCGTTCGCGGCGCGAGGATGACCGCTACCTGCTGCTCGAAGCACTGCTCTCGGCCCGGGACCAGTTGTACGTCAGCTGGGTCGGTCGCAGCATCCGCGACAACAGTGAGCGTCCGGCATCGGTGCTGATTGGCCAGTTGCGGGATCACCTCGCAGCAGGATGGCGACTGGCCGGAGCCAAGCAAGGGCTGCGTGACGACCCTGGCCAGCAACTGCTGCACGCGCTGACCCAGGAGCACCCCTTGCAGCCCTTCAGCCAGCGCTATTTCCAGAAGGGCAGCCCGCTGTTCAGTTATGCCCATGAGTGGCAGGTATTGCACCAGACCGACGACTCGCCGCTTCCGGCTGATCAACCATTGCCGCCGTATGTGAGTGACGAGCCACTGAACCTGGTGCAACTGCAGGACTTCTTGCGCCACCCGGTTCGGCATTTCTTCAGTCAACGCTTGAAGGTGTTCTTCGAGGCACTTGAAGCGCCGACTCCGGACGAAGAGCCTTTCGTCCTCGATGCGCTACAGCGATACGGCCTTAGCGAGACATTGCTGGGCGCAGCGCTGGCCGATCCAGACAACGCCGAACGCGCCTTGCACACCCAGGCGCGTCGCCTACAGGCATGTGGCCTGCTGCCACTGGCGGGGTTTGGCGAGATCCTCCAGGCCGAGCTGATTCAGCCGCTGCCGGACCTGCTGCAACGCCATCGGCAACTGCTGCAGCGCTGGCCGACCCTGGTCGAGGGCGCCCTGCCGATTCACTTCGAACGCGGTAGCGATCGCCTCCAGGGCTGGCTGGGCCGGGTTTATCAGGCCGATGACCAGAGCTTGTTGAGCATCACCACCGTGCCCAACACCATCAGTGCAGGGCGCAACAACCTCAAGCGACATCGCCTGATCCCCACCTGGGTGATGCACCTGGCGGCCTGCGCCGCCGGCTACCCGCTGCACAGCGCCCTGGTTGCCAGTGACCTGACCCTGCTGCTTGAGCCGCTACCACAGGCACAGGCCGCCGATCTGCTGGGCGATCTGCTGATCTCGCGCCAAGCCGCAATGAACGCGCCGCTGCCAGTGGCGGCCAAGACCGCATTCGCTTGGCTGGCCCAGGATGATGCCGACAAAGCCTTGGCTGCCGCTGCCCGCGCCTACGAAGGCGACGGCCAGAACAGCTTTGGCGAGCGCAGCGAAAGCCTGGCCCTGGCCCGGCAGTTCCGCGACTTTGCCGCGCTTACGGCTGATGAAACATTCGAAGGCTGGTGTGAAGCCCTGTACCGCCCCCTGTTCGCCGCGCCCTGGCAGACCCTGGGCAATCCGGAGAGTGCCGCATGACCCAGGCCCGCCCTTTGGCCTTGAGCTTTCCGCTGCATGGCAGCCAACTGATCGAAGCCAGCGCCGGTACCGGTAAAACCTTCACTATCTCGGCGCTGTACCTGCGCCTGATCCTCGGGCATGGCGACGAGCAGGGCTTTGGCCGCGAACTGTTGCCGCCGCAGATCCTCGTAGTGACCTTCACCGACGCCGCCACCAAAGAGTTGCGCGAGCGTATCCGCACCCGCCTGGCAGAAGCTGCGCGCTTCTTCCGTGGCGAGCTGGCCGACGCCGATCCACTGCTGCAGCTACTGCGCGACGACTATCCCGAAGCGCTTTGGCCACGCTGTGCCAGTCGCCTGGAGGTGGCCGTGCAGTGGATGGACGAGGCGGCGGTGTCGACCATTCACGGCTGGTGCCAGCGCATGCTTCGAGAGCATGCCTTCGACAGCGGCAGCCTGTTTACCCAAAGCCTGGAAACCGATCACAGCGAACTGCTCGGCCAGGTCATGCGTGATTACTGGCGCCGCTACTGCTACAGCATGCGTGGCGAAGCCCTGGCCTGGGTCCGCGCTCACTGGATCAGCCCCGATGCGTTGTTGCCGCGCATCCGCCCGCTGTTCGCCCGTGCTACAGCCGAGCAGGAAGAGGTCGAGCCGCAGGCGTTGATCGAGGCCACCCTGCAACAGCGCAGCGAGCAGCTTAGCCAACTGAAGGCGCCGTGGGCAGAGTGGGCCGAGCAGTTGCAGCAGATCTGCCGCGATGCCGTGGCAGCCAAGCAGGTCGATGGCCGCAAAATGCAGGCGCGTTTCTTCGAGCCCTGGTTTGACAAGCTGCGCAGCTGGGCCACTGATGAGCAGGCGCTGGAACTGGACCTGGGCACGGGCTTCACCCGTCTCACCCCGGCGGGTATGGCCGAGGCCTGGAAGGTTGGCGAGCCGCCGCAGCACCCAGCGCTGCACGCCATGCAAAGCCTGCCTCAGCAGCTACAGGCGCTGCCTAGCCCCGATGTACGCTTGCTCGAGCATGCTGCCAACTGGGTATCTGCACGTTTCGAAGTGGAAAAGCGCCGCCGCGCTGAAATGGGCTTCGACGACATGCTCCTGCGTCTGCAGCACGCCCTTGGGCAAGAGGCTGGCGAACGCCTGGCCGGATTGATCCGCGAGCAGTTCCCGGTGGCGATGATTGACGAATTCCAGGACACCGATCCGGTCCAGTACGGCATCTTCGAGCGCATCTACCGGATCAGCGAGAATCGCACGGAAACCGGCTTGTTCATGATCGGCGACCCCAAACAGGCGATCTACGCCTTCCGCGGTGCCGACATCTTCACCTACCTCGCTGCCCGGCGCGCCACCGCAGGCCGGCTGCACAGCCTGGATACCAACTTCCGCTCCAGCCAGGCCATGGTCGGCGCGGTCAACCGCGTGTTCCTCCAGGCGGAGGCACGTGAGCAAGGACGCGGTGCGTTCCTGTTCCGCGAGGGGCAGGACAACCCCTTGCCTTTCATTGAAGTGAACGCCAAGGGACGCGGCGAGCGGTTGCTGATCGAGGGCCAACCGACCGCTGCCTTGCACTGCTGGCGGCTGGAAAGCGAAGAGCCGGTGTCCAGCACCCTGTACCGGCAACAGTTGGCCGCCAGCTGCGCCAGCCAGATCGTCGCCCTGCTCAATGGCGGACAACGCGGCGTAACCGGTTTCAGCAACGCTGACGGCCTGCTGCGGCCCTGCCTGCCTTCGGACATCGCCATCCTCGTGCGTGATGGCCGCGAGGCGCAGTTGATCCGCAGCGAGCTGGCTGCCCGCGATGTGCGTAGCGTGTACCTGTCGGACAAGGACTCGGTGTTCGCCGCCCAGGAGGCCCATGACCTGCTGGCCTGGCTGAAGGCCTGCGCCGAGCCGGACTCAGAGCGCTTGCTCAAGGCTGCGCTGGCGAGCCTGACCCTCGACCAGTCGCTGGCCGAGCTTGAGCGCCTGAACCAGGACGAGCGGATCTGGGAAGACTGGGTCATGCGTTTTCGCCTGTACCGCGAGACCTGGCAACGCCAGGGCGTGCTGCCGATGCTGCGCCGCTTGCTGCACGACTTCAAACTGCCACGCACGCTGATCGCCCGCAGTGATGGCGAGCGGGTGCTGACCAACCTGCTGCACCTGGCCGAGCTGCTGCAACAAGCCGCTGGCGAGCTGGATGGCGAGCAGGCACTGATTCGTCATCTTGCGGAGAACCTGGCCGGTGCTGGTCAGGCCGGCGAAGAGCAAATCCTGCGTCTGGAAAGCGACGAACAGCTGGTCAAGGTGGTGACCATCCACAAGTCCAAGGGCCTTGAATATCCGTTGGTCTACCTACCGTTCATCTGCACCAGCAAGCCAGTCGATGGCCAGCGCCTGCCGCTGACCTGGCACGACGAACAGGGCAATGCCCACCTGACGCTGACCCCTGATGAGCAGCAGATCGCCCGCGCCGACGATGAGCGCCTGGCTGAAGACCTGCGCCTGCTCTACGTCGCCCTGACCCGCGCCCAGCATGCCTGCTGGCTCGGCGTCGCCGACCTCAAGCGTGGCAACCAGAAGCACTCGCAGCTGCATCGTTCGGCCCTGGGCTATCTGCTTGGCGGCGGTCAGCCCCTGGCCGCCTCGCCGCAGCTCACGGACTGGCTACACGCCTTGCAAGCGGGCAGTACCCATATCGCCTGCGCCAGCGTGCCCGCGCCGGATGAGGTGCGCTATTTGCTCCCTGACGACGCCCGCGAATTGATGCCCGCACGCAAGCCGCGTCGGTCTGCCGCAGAGAACTGGTGGATTGCCTCCTACAGCGCCCTGCGCGTCGGCGACCAGACCCTGGGCGCCGACAGCTCGCAAGCCCAGCAGTTGATGGATGATGAGCGAGTCGATGCCCAACAGTTGCGTGAAATTCCTGCCGAGAGCGGCGACATTCATCGCTTCCCCCGTGGCCCAGGCCCAGGCACCTTCCTCCATGGGCTGTTGGAGTGGGCTGGGCGCGAAGGCTTTGCCGAAATCAGCGCCAACCCCGAATTGATCGAGCGCACGGTTGGCCAGCGCTGCAATCGGCGTGACTGGACCGGCTGGATCCCCGCCTTGAGCCAATGGCTTGGGCACATGCTCAACGAGCCGCTGCCTTTACAGGCGCCAGGCGCGCAGCTGACCCTCGCGCAGTTGCGGCAGTACCAGATCGAGATGGAGTTCTGGTTCGCCAGCCATCAGGTCGATGTGCTGCGCCTTGACCAGCTGGTGACCCGTCACACCCACGCTGGCGCCGCTCGGCCAGCGGCGCAGGCGTCCCAGCTCAATGGCATGTTCAAGGGCTTCATCGACCTGGCGTTCGAGCTGGACGGCCGCTATTACGTGACCGACTACAAGTCCAACTGGCTCGGCCCGGATACCCAGTCTTACAACGCGCTGGCGATGGAACAGGCGATCCTCGAACACCGCTACGACCTGCAGTACGTGCTCTATTTACTCGCCCTGCACCGGCAATTACGCGCGCGCCTGCCCGATTACGATTACGACCGCGATGTTGGCGGTGCCTTGTTCATCTTCCTGCGCGGCGCCAACCGCGCAGGTCATGGCCTGTATTTCGCCAAGCCGCCGCGTGAGCTGATCGAATCCCTCGACGCATTGTTCCGCGGCGCCCTTGCGCCTGAACAGCAGGACCTGTTTGCCGGAGCCGCGCCATGAGCCGACGTCTCGACGACCTATTGCCAACGCCGCTGGAAGCTGAGCAACTGGCGGCCCTGACGCCGCTGAGGGACAGCAAGGATCTGCTGATCCTGCTCGACCGTTGGGTTGAGCGCGGTTGGCTGCGTGCACTGGACCGGGCCTTCGTGGGTTTTCTCGAAGAGCGGGCACCTGGCAGCGATCCGCTGCTGTTGCTGGCGGCGGCCTTGGCCAGCCATCAACTGGGGCACGGGCATGTCTGCCTGGATCTGGCGCAAACCCTGGCCGAACCGGATTTCGCCTTGTCCCTGCCGCCAGAAGGTGACGCCCTGACGGGGCCGCTGCTGCTGCCCTCGCAACTGCTGGCCAACCTTGATCAAGACACCTGGCGCCAACGCATCGCGGCCAGTTCACTGGTCGCTGCCGGTAACACGCCCGATCAGAGCTCGCGACCTTTGGTGCTCAGCGGCCTGCGCCTGTATCTGCGGCGCTACTGGAGTTATGAGCGCCAGATCGACGATGCGCTACGGCAGCGGTTGGCGGCGGATGAGTCGATTCCGGCGGATCTGCCGGCGCGTCTTGCCCAGCTGTTCGAAGGTGGCGCGCCGGCCGGCCAGGTGGACTGGCAGAAACTGGCCTGCGCCTTGGCGACCCGCGCCGCGTTCAGCATCATCACCGGCGGCCCAGGCACCGGCAAGACCACTACCGTGGTGCGCCTGCTGGCGCTGCTGCAAGCCCCTGCGGTGGAGCAGGGCCGGCCCCTGCGGATTCGCCTGGCTGCGCCCACGGGCAAGGCTGCGGCGCGTCTGACCGAATCGATTGGCCAGCAGGTCGAGCGCTTGCAGGTGAGCGCTGAGATTCGTGCGCAGATCCCTACCGACGTCAGTACCGTTCACCGCCTGCTGGGGAGTCGCCCCGGCTCGCGGCACTTTCGCCACCATGCGGCCAACCCGTTGCCGCTGGATGTGCTGGTGATCGATGAAGCGTCGATGATCGACCTGGAAATGATGGCGGTGCTGCTTGACGCTCTGCCGCCCAAGGCACGCTTGGTGCTGCTGGGGGACAAGGACCAATTAGCCTCGGTGGAAGCCGGGGCGGTACTCGGTGATCTATGCCGGGATGCCGAGGACGGCTGTTACTCATCGGCGACCCAGGCCTGGCTGGAGCAGGTCGGTGGCCAGGCGCTGGGCGCTAGCGGCCTCAAGACCGGCGATGCCCAGCGCAACCCGCTGGCCCAGCAGGTGGTGATGCTGCGTCACTCGCGGCGTTTTGGCGAAGGCAGTGGTATCGGCCAGCTGGCACGCCTGGTCAATCGCCAGCAGGCACAAGAGGCGCGCGAGTTGCTGACGCACACACTTGCCGATGTCCATGGTCTTTCACTGCAGGGCGAGCATGATCGCCGGTTCGACCGGCTACTGCTCGACGGCCTGGGCAACGACGGGCCACAAGGCTATCGCCATTACCTGCGCACTATTGGCCGCCAGCGGCCGCAACCCGGCACGCCGCTCACGGATCCTCGTTGGGAGGTGTGGGCAAGCCAGGTCCTGCAAAGCTTTGAAGACTTCCAGCTGCTTTGCGCAGTGCGCAAGGGGCCTTGGGGGGTGCAAGGGTTGAACGAGCGCGTGAGCAGAGTGCTGCACAACGCCGGGCTGATCGACAGCCAACAGCCCTGGTACGAAGGCCGTCCGGTATTGGTCACCCGCAACGACTATGGCTTGGGGCTGATGAACGGCGATATCGGCATCGCCCTGCGCCTGCCTGACGAGCAGGGCGTATCGCTGCTGCGCGTAGCCTTCCCGCGTAACGATGGCAGTGGCGGTGTGCGTTTCGTCCTGCCCAGCCGGCTCAATGAAGTGGAAACGGTGTTTGCCATGACGGTGCACAAGTCGCAGGGCTCGGAGTTCAGCCACACCGCGTTGGTGCTGCCCGATGCGCTCAATCCGGTGCTGACCAAAGAGCTGGTGTATACCGGCATTACCCGGGCCAAACACTGTTTCAGCCTGATCGAGCCACGCGCAGGTATCTTTGAGGAGGCGGTCAAGCGCAAGGTGCGGCGGATTTCCGGGCTGATGCTGGAACAGGTCTGAGGCGCTGGGGTTGGGACGGACGTACACGCTGCCTGGCAGCGATATGCTATCTTTGCGGCATTATCTGACCTTATTTTGAGAGTTTTCCCACATGATGGTGGCTGTCTCGCCCTGGGGTCGAGTGACTGGCTGTGCCTTATCGCTGCTGCTGGCGGCCTTGATGCTTTTCGCCAGCCCCAGCCAGGCAGACACTGGCGCGACCACCGCCCAGGTGCAACAACGGGCCAAGGCTGTTACCCAGGTGGTGCTGGGTATTCTCAGCTATGCCCGTTGGCCGACAGAGCCTGTGCCGTTGCGATTGTGCCTGGTGGGGCCTACCGAATACGCCGACGACCTGATCAAGGGCAACGTGCAGAACTCTGGCCAGCCCCTGCAAGTCCGCCGCCTGTTGGCCAACGACCGGCGCATCGCCGGGGCTTGCGATGCGGTGTATATCGGCAAGCTCGATCAGGGCGAGCGCGATCATCTGTTTCAGGCCCTCAGCGGCCAACCGGTACTGAGCATCAGCGAGGCCGATGACCCGTGCACGGTCGGCAGCTTGTTCTGCCTGCGGGTGGGTGACCGTCAGGTGACCTTCGAGGTGAACCTGGACTCGGTAGCGCGTAGCGGCGTGCGCATCCACCCCAGCGTGTTGCAGCTGTCCCGTCGGCGAGCGGCGCAGCCATGATCGCCTCAGCCAAGCGGGTTATCCGCCCGACCCTGCGCGCCGTGCTCGGTCGTGGGCATCTAAGCGCCGCACTGTTGGCGGTAGGTCTGGCGGGCGTTTCGGTAACCTTGCTAGGCGTCTTGGCTCTGCGCGTCTATGCCGACCACAACCTGCACCTGATCGCCCGCTCGATCAATTACACGGTGGAAGCCGCAGTGGTGTTCGATGACCGCGCTGCAGCCAACGAGGCCCTAGTGACGATCGCCGGCACCGAAGAGGTCGCCGATGCCAAGGTGTTCAACAACGACGGTGAGGAGTTGGCCCACTGGCAGCGTGAGGATGACGGCGTGCTCGCGCCGCTTGAAGCCATGGTCGCCAGCACCTTGCTCGAGCAGCCGATCAATCTGCCGATCATGCATCAGCAGCAAAAGGTCGGGCATATCGAGTTGATCGGCCAGGGCCGCAGCCTGCTGCGTTTCCTGCTCAGTGGTCTGGCCGGGGTGGTGCTGTGCACCATGCTCAGCGCACTGGTTGCCAGCTACCTGTCGCGGCGCTTGCTGGGCGACATCATCCGCCCGTTGCGCAGCCTGGCTAGCGTGGCCCATGCCGCACGTCGCGAGCGCAGCTTCGACCGGCGCGTCCCCGAGGCGCAGATTGCTGAGCTGAACGAGCTGGGCAACGACTTCAACGCCTTGCTCGACGAGCTGGAAACCTGGCAGAGCCATCTGCAGAGCGAGAACGAGACCTTGGCTCATCTGGCCAGCCACGACAGCTTGACCGGCCTGCCCAACCGCGCCTTCTTCGAAGGCCGGGTCAGTCGCAGCCTGCGCAACGCGGCCCGGGAGCAGGAGCATCTGGCGCTGCTGTTCCTCGACAGCGATCACTTCAAGCAGATCAACGACAGCCTCGGCCACGCGGTGGGCGATGAAGTGCTGATCAGTGTGGCCAACCGCATCCGCGCGCAACTGCGCGAGCACGACCTGGTCGCACGGCTCGGTGGCGATGAGTTCGCGGTACTGCTGACCCCGCTGCACTCGCGCGAAGATGCCGAGCGCATCGCGGAAAAAATCGTCACCAGCATGAAGCTGCCAATTCAACTCGACGATGGCGACAGCCTCACCACCTCGCTCAGCGTAGGCATCGCCTACTACCCGGACGATGGCCAAGACCCGGCCAGTCTACTCAACGCCGCTGACGCGGCGATGTACCAGGCCAAGCGCAAGCGCCGTGGCCATTGGCAAGTGGCGCATACGGAACGTGGCGCTGCTGACGTGAAAAAAAGGAGCTAGCCGTGATTCACCCGTTTTCCCAACTGCGTTTTCCTTTGCTGGCCATGCTGCTGGCGCTATTGACCCTGGGGGGTTGCCAGAGCGTGCCTCAGGGCCTGACGGCCGAGCAGGTGGCCGTGCTCAAGCGCGAGGGGTTCGCCCCGACCGAGGAGGGCTGGGCGTTCGATCTGTCTGGCAAAGTGCTGTTCGGCAGTGACCTGGACAGCCTCAATAGCCAGAGTCAGGACATCGTCGAACGCATTGGCAAGGCCTTGTTGAGCGTTGATATCCAGCGCGTGCGCGTTGACGGTCACACCGATGCATCGGGTAAGGCCGCCTACAACCAGCAACTGTCCGAGCGCCGTGCGCAGAGCGTGGCCAAGGCTTTGGTGGGCATCGGCATGCAGCCACAGAACATCCAAACCCGGGGTATGGGGAGTAGCCAGCCGGTGGCGGATAACAGCACCAGCAGTGGGCGGACCGAGAACCGGCGGGTGTCGATCGTGGTGGCGTCTGATTGAGTCAAGTTGTCGCTTAAATCATTGGGGCCCGCTTTGCGGCCCTTCGGGGCGCCTAACCGAAGCGAAGGGCTGCGAAGCAGCCCCAGAATCTTAAGTGCAAAGCAGTGGAATATTCACTCGCGAGCAAAACGCATTTCACGCGTATCGCCCATCAACAACGGCGCATTCGCCTCGGTCACTTCGCGGATGTAATCCCACAGCAAGGTAATGCGCTTGAGCTTGCGCAGATCCTCCCGGCAATACATCCAAAACTGCCGGGTAATGTCCACTTCCCCAGGCAAAACGGTAATCAAACGCGGATCCTGCGCCGCCAGGAAGCACGGCAGAATCGCCAGCCCACGCCCTTGCAGCGCCGCCGTGTATTGGGCAATGACACTGGTGCTGCGCAAATGCGCATGGGCGTTGGGGATCAAGTTGGCCAGGTACAACAGCTCCGAGCTGAAGGCCAGATCGTCGACGTAGCTGATGAACGGATGAGCGGCCAGGTCGCTGACTTGGCGGATCGGCTCGTGGCTGTCGAGGTAGTCCTGCGTTGCATAGAGCCGCAAGCGGTAGTCACACAACTTGCAGCACACGTATGGCCCATGCTCGGGCCGCTCCAGGGCGATGACAATGTCCGCCTCGCGCTTGGACAGGCTGATGAAGTGCGGCAACGGCAGGATATCCACCGAGATCGCCGGCCACGCATCGACGAAGTGGCTCAGCTGCGGAGTGACGAAAAAGCTGCCGAAGCCCTCGGTGCAGCCCATGCGCACATGCCCGGACAACGCCACGCCCGACCCTGACACCTGCTCGCACGCCATGTGCAGCGTGCTTTCGATCGACTCGGCATAGCCCAGCAAGCGCTGGCCCTCGGCCGTCAGGACGAAGCCGTTGGTCCGCGACTTTTCGAACAGCAAGGTGCCCAACGCGCCCTCCAGCGAGCTGATCCGTCGCGACACCGTGGTGTAGTCGACGCTCAAGCGTTTGGCCGCGCTGCTGGCCTTGCGGGTGCGCGCCACTTCAAGAAAGAACTTCAGGTCGTCCCAGTTCAGCGACCCGAGGGAGGTGAGGTCTTTTTGCATGATGATCCGGTTTTTTTGTGCGTTCTTGTTGGATGTTTGCACATCTATACTCGAAATCAGCGCCTAGACGCCACCTCGCGTTGGCGATCTCGTCCCACAATAATTCCAAGGAGAGCGCAGATGAACGCACCTCAAACCCCCACCCAGGCCACAGTCGAGCAGGTCAAGCTGCTGATCGACGGGCAATGGGTCGAATCTAAAACCAGCGAGTGGCGCGATATCGTCAACCCGGCCACCCAGCAAGTGCTGGCGCGTGTGCCGTTCGCCACCGTGGAGGAAGTCGACGCCGCCGTAGCCGCTGCCCAGCGCGCTTTCGTCAGCTGGCGCGACACCCCGATCGGCGCACGCATGCGCATCATGCTCAAGCTGCAAGCGCTGATCCGCGAACACACCAAGCGTATCGCCCAAACCCTCAGCGCCGAGCAGGGCAAGACCCTGGCTGATGCTGAAGGCGATATCTTCCGTGGCCTGGAAGTGGTCGAGCACGCCGCGTCCATCGGCACCCTGCAAATGGGCGAGTTCGCCGAGAACGTCGCAGGCGGCGTCGATACCTACACCTTGCGCCAGCCGATCGGTGTATGCGCCGGTATTACGCCATTCAACTTCCCGGCGATGATTCCGCTGTGGATGTTCCCGATGGCTATCGTGTGTGGCAACACCTTCGTCCTCAAGCCGTCCGAGCAGGACCCGCTGTCGACCATGCTGCTGGTCGAGCTGGCGCTGGAGGCTGGCGTTCCGGCTGGTGTGCTGAACGTGGTGCATGGCGGCAAGCAGGTGGTGGATGCGATCTGCACGCACAAGGACATCAAGGCGATCTCGTTCGTCGGCTCCACCGAAGTCGGCACCCACGTGTACAACCTGGGCAGCCAGCATGGCAAGCGCGTGCAATCGATGATGGGCGCCAAGAACCACGCCGTGGTATTGCCTGACGCCAACCGCACGCAAACTGTCAACGCCCTGGTGGGAGCTGCCTTTGGCGCTGCCGGCCAGCGCTGCATGGCAACCTCGGTGGCCGTGCTGGTCGGCAAGGCCCGTGAATGGCTGCCAGACATCAAGGCTGCGGCGAGCCAGCTCAAGGTCAACGCCGGTTGCGAGCCGGGCACCGATGTCGGTCCGGTGGTTTCCAAGCGCGCCAAGGAGCGTGTGCTGGGCCTGATCGAGAGCGGCATCCAGGAAGGCGCCAAGCTTGAGCTGGACGGCCGCGGCGTGACGGTGCCGGGCTATGAACAAGGCAACTTCGTCGGCCCAACCCTGTTCTCCGGGGTGACTACCGACATGCAGGTCTACACCCAGGAAATCTTCGGCCCGGTGCTGGTGACCCTGGAGGTTGATACCCTCGATGAGGCTATCGCCCTGGTCAACGCCAACCCGTTCGGCAACGGCACTGGCCTGTTCACCCAGAGCGGCGCAGCGGCGCGCAAATTCCAGAGCGAGATCGACATCGGCCAGGTCGGTATCAACATCCCGATTCCGGTGCCCGTGCCGTACTTCAGCTTCACCGGGTCGCGTGGCTCCAAGCTCGGCGACCTCGGCCCGTACGGCAAGCAGGTGGTGCAGTTCTACACGCAGACCAAGACGGTCACCGCACGCTGGTTCGACGACGACAGCGTCAACGACGGCGTGAACACCACCATCAGCCTGCGCTAAGGAGGCCCCCATGCGCATTGCATTCATCGGTCTGGGCAACATGGGCGCGCCTATGGCGCGCAACCTGATCAAGGCCGGCCATCAGCTGAACCTGTTCGATTTGAACAAGACCGTGCTGGCTGAGCTTGCCGAACTGGGCGGGCAGATCAGTGCCTCGCCTAAGGACGCTGCCGCCGCCAGCGAGCTGGTCATCACCATGCTGCCGGCTGCCGCCCATGTGCGCAGCGTGTATTTGAACGAAGACGGGGTATTGGCCGGGGTAAAACCGGGCACGCCGACAGTCGATTGCAGCACCATCGATCCGCAGACCGCGCGTGATGTGTCCAAGGCGGCCGCCGCCAAGGGCGTGGACATGGGCGATGCGCCGGTATCGGGCGGCACCGGTGGCGCAGCAGCAGGCACCCTGACCTTCATGGTCGGCGCCAGTGCCGAGCTGTTCGCCACGCTGGAGCCGGTGCTCAAGCAGATGGGGCGCAATATCGTCCATTGCGGTGAGGTGGGTACCGGGCAGATCGCCAAGATCTGCAACAACCTGCTGCTGGGCATCTCGATGATCGGCGTGTCCGAGGCCATGGCCCTGGGCAACGCACTAGGGATCGATACCAAGGTGCTGGCCGGCATCATCAACAGCTCGACTGGGCGTTGCTGGAGTTCGGATACCTATAACCCGTGGCCGGGGGTGATCGACAGTGCCCCGGCGGCCCGTGGCTATACCGGCGGCTTTGGCGCTGAGTTGATGCTCAAGGACCTGGGGCTGGCCACCGAGGCGGCGCGTCAGGCGCACCAGCCGGTAATTCTCGGTGCGGTGGCACAGCAGCTGTATCAGGCCATGAGCCTGCGCGGTGAAGGCGGCAAAGACTTCTCGGCCATCGTCGAGGGTTATCGCAAGAAAGACTGAGCAACGAGGTGGGCTTCATCTTGATCGCGGCTCGAACGACTCTCCCCCTGTAACTGCGCACCTGGGGGAGGGGCGTTTGAGCTGCGATTTTTTTCGCTTGGTTGAGCAGCTTGGGAGCGCTAATCAGGCGAAGACGAAGTATTTGCGTACCGTCTCGACCACTTCCCAGGTGCCCTTCATCCCGGGTTCGATGACAAAGACATCACCCGCTTTCAGGTGCTTTGGCTCTTCACCTTCGGGGGTGATGATGCAGTAGCCGTCGAGGAAGTGGCAGAACTCCCATTTGTCGTAATTGACCTCGAACTTGCCTGGGGTGCAGATCCAGGTGCCCATGATCTTGCTGCCGTCAGCCGACAGGTAGGCGTTGAGGTTGACGGTGTGCGGATCGCCGCCAATGCGCTTCCACTTGGTGGCGTCGACCACCGGAGTCGGGCAGGTTTCGCGCAGGACGGTGATGAAATCGGACATGGCAGGTTTCCTGTTGGTGGGTTCGAAGACTCATCACCATAGGGCTATCGACCTCGGCCCAGTTGCCTGGGCTCGACGTCCACCTGCCTGGTCGCGCTATGCCCGGCTGATCAGGCCCACCAGTAGCGCACGAAGTGAAAGAACACCGGCGCTGCGAAGCACACCGAATCCATCCGGTCGAGCATGCCGCCATGGCCTTCGATCATGTGGCCCCAGTCTTTGACCCCGCGATCACGCTTGATCGCCGACATCACCAGGCCGCCGAAGAAACCCATGGCATTGACCGTCAGTGCCATCAGCGCCGCCTGCCAGAAGCTGAACGGGGTGATCCAGCACAGCGCCGCGCCGACCAGGGTGGCCAGGGCCACGCCGCCGAGCAGGCCTTCGAGGGTCTTGGACGGCGACAGGTTGGGCGCCACCTTGCGCTTGCCGAACAATTTGCCGCACACGTACTGCAGCACGTCGCTGATCTGCACCACCAGGATCAGCCAGGCGATTAGCAGCAGGTTGCGGCCCTCGAAACCGGGAATATCCAGGGTCAACAGCGCAGGCACCGAGGACAAGCAGTAGACCGCGATCATCAGGCCCCACTGCACCTTCGAGGCGCGCTCGAGAAAGCGCGTGGTATCACCGCCGAAGCTGGCCAGGATCGGCAGGAACAGGAACAGATAGACCGGAATGAAAATGCTGAACAGCCCATACCAGTCCATCGCGATCAGCAGGTACTGCACCGGCAGTGCCACGTAGAACGCCGCCACCAAGGCCGGGTAGTCGCCGCGTCGGGTCGGGGTCAGGGTCATGAACTCGCGCAGCGCATAGAACGACACGCAGTAGAACAGCACGATGACGCCGTACTTGCCGAACAGGAAGGCGATGCCGATCACCAGCACCATCACCCACCAGGCGTTGATCCGCGCGTTGAGGTTGTCGATGACTGCGTGCGGCGCCGGGCCCGCGCGCCACTTGAGCAGGCGGCCGATGACGCTGGCGAGGAGCAGCAGGGCGCCGATACCGGCGAACAGGGCATAGGTGTTGTGGTCCATCTCAGGCTTCCTTGGGGGCCAGGTTCAGCAGAGCCTGGCGGGCCCGCTCGAGAAATGCGTGCTTGCCTTCAGCGGCGTCCAGGTGCAGTGGCTCGCCAAAGCTCAGGGTGCACAACAGTGGCAGCGGCAGGGCGCGGCCCTTGGGCATGACCCGGTTGAGGTTGGCGATCCACACCGGCACCAGTTCGATACTCGGATTGCCAGCGGCGAGGTGGAACAGGCCGCTTTTGAACGGCAGCAACGGCTCATCAGTGAGGTTGCGCGTGCCCTCGGGGAAGAAGATCAGCGAATCACCGGCGGCCAGGGCGTCCAGCACCGGCTGCAAGGGATTGTCGTGCGGCTCGCTCTGCTGGCGATCGATCAGCACGCCATTGAACACCTTGCGAATGACGAAATCGCGCAGCCCAGGCTTGGCCCAGTAGTCGGCGCCAGCCACCGGCCGGGTTCGCTGGCGCAAAGGGGCTGGCAGCGAAGCCCACAGCAGGACGAAGTCGCCATGGCTGCTGTGGTTGGCGAAGTACAGGCGCTGCACCGGTTGTGGTGTGCAGCCCAGCCACAGGGCGCGGGCGCCCGTGATCAGGCGGGCGGCGGAGGTGATGGCAAAGGCAGTCAGGGCGGCGAGCATGGCACGGTTCTTATCCGATAAATGGGAGTGTCAGCAGGGTAGTCAGTACTAGCGCGACCTGCAGGCCCAGGCACAGCGCCTGACGGCGCAACAGGGCGAGAGCGGCCTGGCTGCGACTGGGCCAGTCGCGCGGGTCGCTGGCGTTAGCTTTCAAGTTGAGGTCGAACAGGGCGCGGTCGAGTTGTTGGGTGGCCGTCGTCAGGTCGGTGCTGTTGGCGAGGTAAGCGAATAGCTCGGCGTCCAGTGCTACACGGATCGCCCAGTACTTGTGCAGCAGGCCCAGGCAAACCAGCAGGATGCACAGCGCACTGGCCAGTGCCGGCAACGCCAGCCCCAGCAGCGGCGCCAGGGCATAGGCCAAGGCCAGCAGGCTGATGCCGTCAGCGACGCGCTCCAACTGCTGACCGCGGGCGAGCAGGGTGGCGACCAGATGCAGGTTCATGCTTGGGCTCCTAGCTGTTGCAACGCCAAGCGATGGCCGGGGTGCAACACCACGCCTGGGCGGGCCTGGCGGATGCGCGCTTCAGCCTCGCTGATATCCGCGCAGCGGCCGCTGTGCAGTAACCAGGCGGCCACGGCGCTGGCGCTGCGTGAATAGCCCAAGGCGCAGCAGACCAGTACGGGGCCCCGATGATGGAGCTGCTCGATGGTCTCGGCGGCCTTTCGCAGAAGGGCGGCGTCGGGGATGACCAAATCCAGGGTAGGCAAGCTCTTGTAGCTCGGCTGAGAGGTCGTTGTTGCCTGTGCCGGTACCTTCGCGGGCAAGCGCGCTCCCACAGGGGCCGCCGCATCCACCGAGATCTCTGTGGGAGCGGGCTTGCCCGCGAAGGGGCCGGCACAGGCAACTACAGCTCTGCAGGGTAGCTCTGCACACAGATCCACAATCGCTACAAACTCATTGGCCTCACCCCGCCCCGGAATGCGCCCCAGGTAAACCCCGTCACACACCTCATCGGCCTGCGGATGGCGCCGAGTCCACAGCCTGCAGTTGAGCCACGCCCCCAACAGATAGGGCGCCAGCAACCAACCCGCTGCTACCGACAGCCGCCCATCGGCGCCTTTCTGAAATCCGTCAGCACCCAGCAGCGCGTAGTTCAAGGCCACCAGCAACAGCGATACGGCCGGCCATAGCAACCACAGCCAAGCACCGCCCATCGCCAACCCTGGCCAAGCGCACAGCGCCGCGCCCAGGGCATAGCGCAAGGCCAGCCGCCAGCGTTTGCGATCGCCTGCAAGGCGGGCTTGCCGCAGCGGTAATCTGCCCTCGCCGGGCCACAACCAGACGCATAGAAAACCAACCAATGCCCCTGTGGGTAAGTCGATGAAGTGGTGCTGCCAGGTAGTCAGCACCGATACCCCGATCAGCCCCATCCAGCCATGCAGCACGATGCGCCCGATAGGATGGCGTACATGCCGGGCAAACATCGTCCAGATGATCACCAGCAGCGCGATGTGCAACGAGGGCGCTTGGTTGAAGGGTTTGTCGAAGCCCATCAGCACATCGAACAGCCAGCCAAACAGGCCGCCCAACTCCGGACGCTCGAAGGTGAAACGCAGCGGCCAGAGCAGGAAACTCGCGACGCAGATCAGCTGCGCGGTGAGCAGCGCCAGGGCATGCCGGTCCATTTCGCGGCGACTGCGCGGCAACAAAAACGACAGCCCGTAAAGCAGGTCGATCGACCAATAGGGAATGATCGTCCACGGCCACAATGGCATCTGCGTTTCCCAAGCGAACACCAGGCTGCCGACATCGTCTCGGCTTGCGGTGTAGGTGTTGGCCAGGCCATAGCTGAGGAAGAAAAACGGGCCGAGCAGCAACAGCCACAACACGCCACGGCGGATCAGCCCAGGCTCACGATTCATCCATTGACCCGCTGCGCCAGGCTGACACTGAAGATGCCCCACTCATCGATGCGCTGGGTGATCTTGCGAAAACCTGCCGCCGCCACCAATTGGTCCATCTCCGCCTGGCTGCGCCGACGCATCACCCAGGCCTGGCCGCCTCGGTGGCTGGTCAGGGCGCGGGCGATCATCTCCAGTTGCGGGTGCCAGGGTTGCCCGGTGTAGACCAGATAACCGCCCGGCTCGACCGCATCGGCCAGGCCTGACAGGGAGTTGCCAACTAGCTGGTTGCTGGCGAACAGCTCATACAGCCCGGACACCACCGCCAACGTCGGGCGAGGGTCGAGCGCCGCCAGGCTCTGGCGGTCGAAGGCATCGCCCTGGACAAAACGAGCAATCTCGCCGAGGCCTTTTTCGGCGATCAATGCCGTGCCTTGCTCGACATTCAGCTTGCTGTAGTCACGCAGCAGGATCGAGTCTGGCAGTTGCTCCAGCTCCTGCAGGGCTTCGAGGATGTAGCGACCATGGCCGGCGGCGATGTCGACGATGTTCACCGGCTTACCCTGTTCATGCAGGTGGCCGATGGCTTGGCGCAGCAGCTCTTCGACATGCAGCTTGCGTTGGCGAATGCCACGCCAGCCGATGGCATCGAGGTAGTTACGGTCGATCAGTTCGCCGAGCTTGCCCTTGCCGGTGGCTTGGTTGCGGTAGACGTAATCAAGCGTGCTGCCGGAGTCGAAGCCTGTGTCGAAACCCAGTTTTACCCCTTCGGACAAGCCCTGGCCTAGACGCAGGCCAGCGCGGGTGGCGCGCCAGTACAGATCGCGAGGCGAGTTGCGCGGCAATGGCGCCGCCAGGCTTTCGGCTTCGGCGCAGCTGGCGCCGGTCTTGTCGGCATCGAGCAACGAGGGCGCCGCCACTGGCGAGGCAAAGCAGTGCTCGACGAAGCGGCTGATCCGCGCCAGGGCATGGGCGCGATCCCGCTCGCCGAGGGTGTCATGGAAAAAGCCGGGCAGCACATGCAGCTCTTTACGCGCGCTGCCCAGGCGTTGGAAGAACAGCTCTTGAGGCTTGCGCTCAACCACCAGATCAGCGCCGGAGACCAGCAGCTGGGTCGGTAGCTGGATCGCCTGGGCGTCGGCCACCACGCGGTCGGCCGCCTCATAGAGACCCAGCAGCATGGTCACTGAGATCGGCCGGCTGATCAGTGGGTCGGCCACATACGAGGCGACTCGCTCCGGGTCGTGGGTGAGCAGGCGTGGCTTGACGTAGCTGTTGACGAAGAAGTTGCCGCGCAGCGCTTTCAGCAGTTTCAGGCCAGGCCGGGCGAAGGGCACGTAGAGCTTGACCTTGAACGCTGGCGAGGCGAGCACCAGGCAGCGGACCTTGGGTGCGTAGTCGTGGGCCCAGGTGGCGATCAGGACTGCCCCGACACTCTGCGCCAGCACCACCATGTCTTGCTCTTCGATGCCGTGGCTGGCGTGAATATGCTCGATGAAGGTCTGCACGTCGCGCACGCTGCAGGCAAAGCCCGGGCTGTCGCCACGCGCCCCGGGCGACTGGCCATGGCCACGGGCGTCCCAGGCGAAGAAGTCGTAGCCCGGCATGTCCAGCTCATCGACCAGGTGGGCCAGGCGCCCACCGTGTTCGTGGCCGCGATGGAACATCACCACGGCGCGTCGTGGCTGATGCTCGTTACGCGTGGCGGGCCAGTAACGGTAATGCAGCTCGACGCCGTCATGGGTAGTGAAGTGCAGCGATTGCGCTTGGCGCATGGCGAAAATCCTTGTCCGGCAGCAATGAGGGCAGCGAGGGGGCTCAGCGGGCTTCAGCCAACCCGCGACGTACCCGGTTGTAGAGGGTATAGAGCGACAGCAGCGCAATGACCAGCAGCAGGCCGTTGATCCAGGTCGGGCTGAGCAGGCCGAAGGCCACCCCAGCACCCAAAACGCCGAAGGCAAACGCCCGATCGCTCTTGCCCATCGGCCCGTCATAGCGCCGCGAAGCGCCGGCCAGCGGCCCCATCACCCCGGCGTATTCGCAGATCAGCGCGCTGATCACCACCAGCACCACCAGGGTTGGCGACACGCCAGCCAACAGCGCGAAGGGCAGGTACAGGGCGGCATCGGCGATCACGTCGCTGAGCTCGTTGAGGTAGGCGCCGAGCTTGGATTGCTGGCCGAACTCACGGGCGAGCATGCCGTCCACGGCGTTCAGTGCCATGCGCAGCAGCATCCATAGCGGAATCAGGACGAATAACCAGGTGACGTGCGCGAGCCAGGCCAACAGCACGCCCAGCAACACTGAAACCACTGCAGCACAGACGGTGACCTGGTTGGCAGTGACGCCGCGCTCGTACAGGCGCTGCACCGAAGGGCGCAGCAAGGCCTGAAAGCGCGGTTTTAGTTGATAGATCGACGGCACATGAAGCTCCCTTTCGTGATGCGGCGTGACGGCGATTGTGTGGAAAGAGATCCTCTGGCGGCAAGCAAAAGCTGAAGGCAGCGTGATCGGGTCGTGCTTAGCCTGGGATCGAGCCGTGATAGTCGATACCTGGGCGTTGCTTCATGGGTTCGCTGCGTGCCCAGAACCAGTTGCCACCTTCGGCGATGAGCAAGCCGCCATCGGCCAGCGCCAGCTCGGTCCAATCACCGGACCACGTTTGCAGGGTGAAGCCTGTGTTGCACAGGACATACAGCTTGCCGAGTGCCGGCAGCGATTGCGGTTTTGCTCGCCAGTGCTCGGCGAATACCCGCTCGATGTCATGACAAATACGGGCATGCAGCTGGCCCGGATTTTTCGTCGCTTCATGCACGAAGCGCGCGCTGAATGGTGTTCGTACATAGCGCTGGGTGAAGAGCTGCAGCACCGGTTCAAGTTCGGCTTGTAGTCTTCGATGGGCAGCTGTTGGTTTCATGGCGTATCCGTAAGTGAGTGAGGTGCGAATATCGACCCTGCATCTGTTCACGGTCTTGCCTGCTTGGGAATTGATGCCATGCCATACAGTGCGTAGGAATCGTCCCGATTGCGTTAGGTATTCTTCATTCGCCCACTAAGCGCGTGACCAAGGCCGCTGCATATCCTGGCAATGTAGAAAAGTTTTGCGCACAGAGTTGCAACCGGCGATTGGCCCAATCTTCGCCTAGCGCCACCCAGCGAAGTGGCAATACGGCCTCCCAGCGGCGCACCGAAGCCAGCGGTACCACGCTCACCCCCGCGCCCCCAGCGACCATGCGAATGACCCCGTCGAAGCCCTCGGCGCGGACGCGTACCTGCATGCGCAGGCCCTGACGCAGGGCCTGCTCCTCCAGGTGCAAGGCCAACGCGCTTTGGCTGCCAAGGGCCACATGGCCGTGGGCGAGACTGTCGCTGAAGCTGGGGGCGTGCTGCTCGGCCAGGGGATGCCCGAGTGGCATGATCAATACCAGCGGGTCGTCGCGAAAAGGGCGGGTTTGCAGATGCGCGCAGGGCGCGGCTGTGGAGATGATACCCAGCTCGGCCATGCCCTGAGTGATCGCCTGGACGATGCGCAGGCTAGGCAGCTCCTGGACGTCGACACTGACAGCGGGGCAGTCCACCAGGTAGGCGGCGAGCAGTTCGGGCAGGTACTCGGTGAGCGCTGCGGTATTGCACAACAGGCGCACCTGGCCTTGCTGGCCTTGAGCGTATTGCGCCAGGTCGTACTGCAGGCGCTCGACCTGCTGGGCGATCAGCCGCGCATGCTGGGACAAGGCCTGGCCCGCTGGGGTCGCTTGCACGCCACGGCGGTTGCGCTCCAGCAGCGCGATACCGAGGGACGCCTCCATCGCTCGAATGCGCGCGCTGGCCGCAGGCAGCGACAGGTGGCTGCGCTGCGCGCCGCCGGTGATATTGCCGCACTCCAAGGTGTGCTGGAACAGCTTGAGGTCAGTCAGATCGAAATGCATGTGCCTCTGTCCTGGCAAGAGCCTGGCTGAGTATATGGCAGATTTTCAGGCACTGGCCGCCGCGGCAGTATTCGCCCATGGAGACTTTGCTCGCGTTCTACAACGACATAGGCCCGGCACTGTCGCTGCTGGTGCTGGTGACTTTTCTTCTGGCTGGTACGGTGAAGGGCGTGATCGGCCTTGGCCTGCCAACGGTCGCCATGGGCCTTTTGGGTCTGGCTATGCCGCCGGCGCAGGCTGCGGCGCTGTTGATTGTGCCGTCGACCCTGACCAATCTCTGGCAGCTGGCAACCGGCGGGCACCTGCGGGCGCTATCACGGCGGCTGGCGGGCATGCTGCTGATGATCGTGCTGGGCACGCTGCTGGGCAGTGTCTGGTTGGGCATAAACAGTGGGCCGTGGGCGGCGCATGCCTTGGGTGGGGCGTTGCTGGTGTATGCGCTGTATGGCTTGGTAGGGCCGGGCTTTCGCATCGCAGTGCCACGTGAGCGCTGGCTGGGGCCATTGTGTGGGTTGCTGACCGGTGTGCTGACGGCCGCCACCGGCGTCTTCGTCATGCCCGCAGTACCGTATCTGCAAGGCCTGGGCTTGTCGCGAGAAGAAATGATCCAGGCTCTGGGCCTGTCGTTCAGCGTCTCGACCCTCGCCCTGGCAGTGGGCCTGAGCGGACAGGATGCTCTGGGTGGGCAGGCGTTGGGCGCTTCGCTGGTGATGCTGGTGCCCGCCTTGCTGGGTATGTTCGCTGGCCAGTGGCTGCGCCAGCGGATCAGCGCCCAGCTATTCAGGCGCTGTTTTTTCATTGGCCTGTCAGTGCTGGGCGGGCATCTGCTGGTTAACGGCTAGCCGACGACGGGCTGAGCATTTCGATCATTTGGATATCGAAGTCGCGCTCCAGGTAGTCCATGCGCTGGGCGAAGAACTGCTGCATGTGCGGCAGGGCCGAGTGCACATCCAGCGCAGCCTTGTCGGCCCACACCTCGAAGAACACGAACAGGCTCGGGTCTTGCTGGTCACGCAGCATGTGGTACTCGATGCAACCAGGCTCCTGGCGGCTCGGTTCGACATAGCCACGGAACAGTTGCTCGAAGGCTTCGGCCTTCTCTGGGCGGGTCTTGGCTTTGAGGATAAAGGCGTATTGCTCACTCATGGGTTGGGCCTCTGAAGGAAGTGGTACGCCGATTTTAAAGCAACAATCAGAGTTCAATTTGTGAATTGCAGGCAAATGTATTTTGCTCCGCCCCTGCTGTTTCCCCCGCTCGCGAGCCTCTAATCTGCCGTCATCCCATTCGGTCCCTGGATCGAGCCAGACACATTTAGAGGCCCACTATGAAAAAGATTCTCCTGCTCAATGGCGGTAAACGCTTTGCCCATTCCGATGGCCGTCTGAACGAAACCCTGCACGACCTGGCGCTGGCCTACCTGGACCGCGCCGGTTACGACGTCAAGCAGACCTTCATCGATGGCGGCTATGACATCCAGGAAGAAGTCGAGAAGTACCTGTGGGCCGATGTGGTGATCTATCAGATGCCAGGCTGGTGGATGGGCGCGCCGTTTACCGTCAAGCAGTACATCGATGAGGTGTTCACCGCAGGTCACGGCAGCCTGTACGCCAGTGATGGCCGCACCCGCTCCGATGCTTCGCAAAAGTACGGCAGTGGTGGTCTGATCCACGGCAAGCAGTACATGCTCTCGGTCACCTGGAACGCCCCGCAGCAGGCTTTTGACGATCCGAGCGACTTCTTCGAAGGCAAGGGCGTGGATGCGGTGTACTTCCCGTTCCACAAGGCCAACCAGTTCCTCGGCATGACCGGCCTGCCGACCTTCCTGGCAGTGGATGTGATGAAACGTCCCGATGTGCCGGCGACCATGGCAGCCTACGAGGCGCATCTGGCCAAGGTGTTCGGCAAGGCCAACTGATGCGCTGATTGCTGAGGGGGCTGCACGGGCCTTCAGATCGCTTGCAGGGGGAGGCTCAACCGGCTATCTATCATCGCGTCATTCAAGTGCAGGCCGCCAAGTGAAAACCCGTTCAGAAGAACTCCAGGTATTCGTCACCGTCATCGATTGTGGTTCGATCTCCGCCGCCGCCGAGCAGATGGGCCAGACGCCGTCGGCGGTCAGTCGCACCCTGTCGCGCCTGGAAGGCAAACTTGGCACCACCTTGGTCAACCGCACCACCCGGCGCATGGACCTGACCGAAGAGGGCCGTTTCTTCCTCGAACGCTCGCGGACCATCCTCGAGCAGATGGACGAGATGGAAGAGCGCCTGTCGATGAACCGGCAAACCCCCTCGGGCCGGCTACGCATCAATGCCGCAGCACCGTTCATGCTGCATGCCATCGTGCCGTGGATCGGCGAGTTCCGTGAGCAGTACCCGGGTATTGAGCTTGAGTTGAATACCGACGATTTGATCATCGACCTGCTGGAGCAAAGCACCGACGTGGCCATTCGCATTGGCGAGCTGGCCGACTCCAGCCTGCATGCACGCTCGCTCGGCTGCAGCCCGATGCAGATCCTGGCAAGCCCGGCGTATCTCGAGCGCCATGGCACGCCGCTCAAGGTCGAGGATCTGCACCAGCATTGCCTGCTCGGCTTCAGCCAGCCTGAGGTGCTCAATCAATGGCCGCTACGCCATGCCGAAGGCGATCGCTGGACGATCCGCCCCAGCCTGATCGCCTCCAGTGGGGAGACCCTGCGCCAGCTGGCGCTATCAGGCGAGGGCATCGTCAGCCTGTCGCACTTCATGACCCATGAAGACATCCGCGCCGGGCGCTTGCAGGTGCTGCTGAACGAGGCCAACAACGGCTATCGCCAGCCGATCCACGCGGTGTACTACCGCAACACCCAGCTGGCGCTGCGCATTCAGTGCTTCCTCGACTTCATCCAGCACAAGCTGGCGGGGTACGCCTGCTCTGCGTAATGGAAAAAACAGTGTTCTGAACGCGACAGTTTTGGCTGATTGGCGTCGTAATGCTCCTGGGTTGTTTGCTTAGTCGAAACGCTTCGGCCTTAATGACTGATCAACAAAAACAACACCAAGGAAGCGCACATGCGTCTTGTCATGTTCCAGTCCATGGCCCTCGGGGCCGCGATCCTGAGCTGTTCGTCGGCCTTCGCCGTCACCCTGGAGGGCGGCGCGGTGGCTGCCCCCGATCAATATGGCGCACAGGTGGCCGCCGATATCCTGAAAAAAGGCGGTAACGCCGTGGATGCCGCGGTAGCCACGGCCTTTACCCTGGCGGTGACCTACCCCGAGGCCGGCAACATCGGCGGCGGTGGCTTCATGACCCTGTTCGTCGATGGCAAACCGTACTTCCTCGACTACCGCGAAGTGGCGCCCAAGGCGGCGACACGCAACATGTACCTGGACGACAAGGGCGAGGTGATCGAAAACCTCAGCCTGGTCGGCGCCCGCGCAGCTGGCGTGCCCGGCACGGTGATGGGCCTGTGGGAAGCGCATCAGAAGTTCGGCAAGCTCAAGTGGAGCGAACTGCTCACCCCCGCCATCGGTTATGCCCAAAACGGCTTCAAGATCGCCCAGAAGCAGTACCAGTACCGCGACGATGCCCAGGGCATGTTCAAGACCGCGACCAACTTCAATGACTATTTCGGCAACATGAAGGTCGGCGAGCTGTTCAAGCAGCCAGAACTGGCACAGACCCTCGAACGCATCGCCGATAAGGGCGTCAGCGAGTTCTACCAAGGCAAGACCGCCGACCTGCTGGTGGCGCAGATGCAGGCCGACAAGGGCCTGATCACCAAGGACGATTTGAAGGACTACAAGGCGCTGTGGCGCGATCCAATGGCCATCGACTGGCGCGGTAATGTGGTCTATACCGCACCGCCGCCAAGCTCTGGCGGCGTAGCCCTGGCCCAGCTGCTGGGGATCAAGGAAAACCGCGCCGCCGATTTCAAGGGCGTGGAGCAGAACTCGGCGCGCTACATCCACTTGCTGGCCGAGATCGAGAAGCGCGTCTTCGCCGACCGCGCCGACTACCTGGGCGACCCGGCCTTTACCAAGGTGCCAGTGGACAAGCTGATCGCCAAGGACTACCTGGCCAAGCGCGCCGAACAGGTCAACCCCACTGCCATATCGGCGACCGACAAGGTGCGTCCAGGGCTGGAGCCGCACCAGACCACCCACTTCTCGATCGTCGATAAACAGGGCAACGCGGTGAGCAACACCTACACCCTCAACCTCGACTACGGCAGCGGTGTAGTGGTCAAGGGGGCAGGCTTTCTGCTCAACGACGAGATGGACGACTTCAGCGCCAAGCCGGGTGCAGCCAATGCCTTTGGCGTGGTCGGCGGCGAGGCCAACGCGATCGCTCCGGGCAAACGCATGCTGTCGTCGATGAGCCCAAGCCTGGTGACGCGCGACGGCAAGGTGACCCTGGTGATCGGCACCCCGGGGGGATCGCGGATCTTTACCTCGATCTTCCAAGTGATGAACAACCTGTATGACTACAACATGCCGCTGGACAAGGCCGTGGCCGCGCAGCGCGTGCATCACCAGTTGCTGCCCAAGGACACTATCTACTTCGACAGCTACGCGCCGCTCACTGGTGCGGTGGCTGAGGAGCTGAAGAAGATGGGCTATGTGCTGGAGGATCAGGGCTGGGAAATGGGCGATATCCAGGCGATCCGGGTGACGGGCGAGAAGATCGAGACCGCTTCGGATCCGCGTGGGCGCGGCGAGGGTCGGGTGGTCAAATAGAGCCCTTTAGGCAGGGCTGACGCTATCGCGGGACAAGCCCGCACCTACAGGGTCACACGACCCTGTAGGTGCGGGCTTGTCCCGCGATGGGTTCGACGTCAGACGCGGAACTGGCTGACCAGCATCTGCAAGTGACCGCCCAGACGCGCCAGCTCAACGCTGGAGGCCGCGGTTTCATCACTGGCCGAAGCGGTCTGTTCCGACACATCGCGCACGTTGAGAATGCTGCGGCTGATCTCTTCAGCCACGGCGCTCTGCTGCTCGGCAGCGGCGGCGATCTGTTGGTTCATCGACTGGATGTTCGACACCGTGCGCGTGATGTTCTCCAACGAACCACCGGCTTTGCGCGCCAACTCGACACTGCTTTCAGTCAGGTTGCGGCTGCCGAGCATGGCATTGGCCACCTGCTGGGTGCCGTTCTGTAGGCTGGCGACCAGCTCCTCGATCTCTTCGGTAGACTTCTGGGTGCGCTGCGCCAGGCCGCGCACTTCGTCGGCGACCACGGCAAAACCACGACCCGCCTCACCCGCGCGTGCTGCCTCGATGGCCGCGTTGAGGGCGAGCAGGTTGGTCTGCTCGGCGACCGACTTGATCACGTCCATGACGCTGCCGATCTTCTGGCTTTCCTGCTGCAGCAGGTTCATCGCTTCGGTGGAGCGGTGCACTTCTTCGGCCAGGCGCTCGATCTGGCTGATGGCTTCGCCCACCACCCGATCGCCCGCGCGCGCTTCGTCGTCGGCACCGGTGGCGGCGTGCGAGGCTTGCTCGGCGTTACGTGCCACTTCCTGCACGGTCGCGGCCATTTCATGCATGGCGGTTGCTACCTGGTCGGTTTCGACTTTCTGGCTGTTGGCGCCGGCGCTGGTCTGCTCGGTCACCGCCGACAGCTCTTCAGCGGCGCTGGCAATCTGGGTAACGCCATCGCGAATACCACCGATCAGCTCGCGCAGCGTGGTGCCCATGCGGCCGATGCTCTGTTGCAGCACGCCCAGCTCGTCACGGCGGGTGACGCGCAGATCGTGGGTCAGGTCGCCACCGGCGATGCGCTCCACGGCTGCCATGGTCTCGCGCAGAGGGCGGGTGATCTGCCGGGTAATGATGACTGCTGCCAAGACACCCACCAGCAGCGCCAGCAAGGTGGCGATGATCTGCATGCTGCGGGCTTGGGCGCTTTCGATGTCGCGGCGCTCGATCTGGATCTTGTACAGCGCGTCGCTGCGCTTGACGATGTCGGCACCCTGTACAGTCATTTCGGCACGCGCCACGGCGATCGCGGCGACGGCGTCGCGGTACTCGCGCACAGCGGTCCGGTAGGCCTGCACACTGTCTTCGAACTGTTGCACGCGGGCGCTTTCGTTAGGCAGTTGGCGCTTGAGGTTGTCGACTTCTACCAGGGCCGCATCGAGCTGACGCAGGGCAGCCTGTTCGCTGGCGGCATCGCTGTCGGCAATGTAGCCGCGCACGTCTACTCGGACCTGGGCCAGTTGCTGGCGGGTTTTGCTGATGACCTGGTACTGGGCAAAGCGCACGCTGTCGTTTTCACCTTGGGCGAGCACGTCACGGCTGATGCTTTCAAGGATTTCATCGGCCTTGCTTGCCGCCTTGTTCATGTTCTCGCGATTGGCCAGGGTGGTCTTGTAGCCAGCCCGCATCTTGCTCAGCGAGGTCTTGTAGTCGCTGATGATCGCGCCCAGCTCATTGAGCAGCTTGACGTTCTCGGGGCTCTTGAAGGTAGTCGCCAGGTGCTGCTGCTGGGCGCTGAAGGCATCCAGCTTGGCCTGGGTGTTGGCCGCAGCGGTATCGTCGCCGTTGGCGATCATGTACTGCAGGCGCGCCACGCGCAGGTCGGTCAGGTCTTTATTGAGCTGACCGATGTCGCCCATCCAGTTACTGCGGTCGATCAGGCTGCCCAGGCTGTTCCAGCCCGTCAGGGCCAAGAGGCCGGTCAGCAGCAAGACCAGGCCAAAGCCCAGTCCGAGTTTGAGGTTGACGCTGATGTTGGCAAACCAGCTGTTCATGCACGCTCTCCAGAAAATGATTTCGCTCACTTGATCTGAATCGCTGGGCGTTATTCTTCCTGAGTGCCCGCTGATTCGTGCAGGAGTTATCGGCAAGATTGGCTGGAGCTGAAACGCTTTTTCCGCAGAATTGTAACCCTATGAAAACGTTTGCGTTTTCATCGGCAACTTCGCGGGTTTTCCCGCGAAGCTGTGTGCAGGCGTTAGAGGCTACGCGCGGTAAAGGTATCGCAGCGGTTCACATCGCCATTGGCAAAGCCGGTCTTGAACCAGCGCACGCGCTGCGCCGAGGTGCCATGGGTGAAGGAGTCCGGCACCACGCGACCTTGGCCCTGCTGTTGCAGGCGGTCATCGCCAATGGCATTGGCGGCGTTCAGCGCCTCTTCGATGTCGCCAGGTTCGAGCCAGTTCAAGCGCTTCTGCGCCTGGTAGGCCCACACCCCCGCCAGGCAGTCAGCTTGCAGCTCCTGGCGGACCAGCAAGCCATTGTCACCCTCCATTTTCTGTCCGCGCTGGCGCGCGGCCTGTACCTGCGAAGAGACGCCCAGCAGGGTCTGCACGTGGTGGCCGATCTCATGGGCAATCACATAGGCCTGGGCAAAATCACCGGCTGCGGCAAAGCGGCTTTCCATCTCGCGGAAGAAGCTCATGTCCAGGTATACCCGCTGATCGCCCGGGCAGTAGAACGGCCCGACTGCCGACGAGGCGAAGCCGCAGGCAGAATTGACCTGGCCGCTGAACAGCACCAGCTTGGGGTCGCGATACTGTTTGCCAGCCTGGGCAAACAGCGCCTTCCAGGTGTCTTCGGTGTCGCCCAGGATCGAGGCGACGAACTCGGCCTGCTCATCATTGGCCGGCGGCGCCTTGCCTTCCACACCAGCCGGGGCGGTCTGGGTTTGTTGTTGGTCCATCTGTCCGGCGATCTGGCCGAGGATCTGCAACGGGTCTTGTCCAGTCAGCCAGCCGATACCGACGATCAGCAAGATCGCGCCGAGGCCAAGCCCTTTACCGCCACCAAAGCGCATACCGCCGCCACCACCGCCTTCGCCGCGGGCATCGACCACGTTGTCGCTACGCCGGCCTTTTCGCCATTCCATGAAGTGTGCTCCAGCTTGAAACATGAGGTTAAAGATTAGTTCAGGGGACGGCGCTCTGACAGCTAATGCTGCATCCATAACCAAATGGTTATGTTATGGGCCGTTGATTTCAATATTCATCCCCCGCGACCTGCCGGAAACTGCAAGTCTGCCTGCCACGCACAGGCGCTCGCACAAGTCCAATAAGAGGAAAACGGCATGCCCGCCCAGGACACCAGCCGCTTCGTGATCCGTGATCGCAACTGGCACCCAAAAGCCTTTACGCCTGACTACAAGACCTCGATTGCCCGTTCCCCGCGCCAGGCGCTGGTGAGCATCCCGCAGTCGATCAGCGAGACCACCGGTCCCGACTTCTCTCATCTGCGCTTTGGTCAACACGACAACGACCTGCTGCTGAACTTCGACAACGGTGGCCTGCCAATCGGCGAGCGCATCATCGTGGCCGGCCGGGTCATCGACCAGTATGGCAAGCCCGTGCCCAACACCTTGGTGGAAATGTGGCAGGCCAACGCTGGCGGTCGCTATCGACACAAGAACGATCGCTACCTGGCCCCGCTGGACCCCAACTTCGGTGGCGTCGGCCGCGCCCTGACCGACAGCGACGGCTACTACAGCTTCCGTACCATCAAGCCCGGCCCGTACCCATGGCGCAACGGCCCGAATGACTGGCGCCCGGCGCACATTCACTTTTCGGTCAGTGGCCCGTCGATTTCGACCAAGTTGATCACCCAGCTGTATTTCGAAGGTGATCCGCTGATCCCGATGTGCCCGATCGTCAAATCCATCGCCAACCCGGCAGCGGTGCAGCAGTTGATCGCCAAGCTCGACATGAGCAACGCCAACCCGATGGATTGCCTGGCCTACCGCTTTGACATCGTCCTGCGCGGTCAGCGCCAGACCCACTTCGAAAACCGCTGAGGAGCGCCGACATGCCAATCGAACTGCTGCCGGAAACGCCCTCGCAGACTGCCGGCCCCTACGTACACATCGGCCTGGCCCTGGAAGCGGCCGGTAACCCGACCCGCCCAGAGGAAATCTGGAACCGCCTGGCCCGCCCTGAAGCGCCGGGCGAGCACATCCTGTTGATCGGCCAGGTGTATGACGGCAACGGCCATCTGGTGCGTGATTCGTTCCTGGAGATCTGGCAGGCCGATGCCGAGGGTCATTACCAGGACGAATACAACCTGGAGAACCCCTTCAACAGCTTTGGTCGAACCGCCACCACCTTCGACTCGGGTGACTGGACCTTGCACACGGTCAAGCCGGGCGTGGTCAACAACGCTGCAGGTGTGCCGATGGCGCCGCACATCAACATCAGCCTGTTTGCCCGGGGGATCAACATCCAGTTGCATACGCGGCTGTATTTCGATGACGAAGGCGAGGCTAACGCCAAGTGCCCGGTGCTGAATTTGATCGAACAGCCACAGCGACGTGAGACGTTGATTGCCAAGCGCTGTGAGGTTGATGGCAAGACGGCGTATCGCTTCGATATCCGTATTCAGGGGGAAGGGGAGACGGTGTTCTTCGATTTCTGATCCGCATTGGATCAGAGGGGGCCGCTGCGCTGTCCATCACAGCGCTTCGGCGCCCCGCCGCGTCAGAATCTGATGGTTCAACCCTTGACCGGATTGAGATCGAACGCATCCGCTTGGTACTGGAACAGCAGGCAATCGGCTGCGGCAGTACAACCACTCTCATGCACCAGATTGGCCGGCAGCTTGTAATACGAGCCAGCCGGATACTCGGTGCGCTTGCCATCGATCACCGCATAGAACGTCCCCTTCAGGACCACGGTCGGCAGCGTCTGACTATGGGTGTGCAGACCGTTATCCACGCCTTTGTTGAATTTCACGAATGCAGAATAGGGGCCTTTGCCGAACAGATCGCCTTCGACGTTGGCGTAGCTGACTGCCCCTTTAGTGCCGTCGACGTCTTTCCAAGTCAGCGCAGCGCTGTTTGGTACCGAGATAAGTTTTTCCTCGGCTGCGTGAGCGGTGGTGACGAAGGTGGCAAGGGTCAGGCCAGCGAGAATGGCATGCAGTGCTTTCATGGTGGAGCTCCTACGCACATTGAATGAGAGGCGCAGGTTAATTGATCAGTAGTCGCACAAATACGGCGCCAAGCAGCCAGGATTTGTGCATTTATTGCACTGATTAATCAGCCCAACGTGCATGCGCGTAGTAGGCCTGCACGTAATCGAGAAATGCCCGAACCTTAGGCGCCAGGTAGCGGCTCTGCGGATACACCGCATACAGCGTGCGCGCCGGCAGTTGCCAGCCGTCCAGTAATGGCACCAGGCGACCGTCGCGCAGGGCATCGTGGACGATGAAGCGGTCGAAGCTGGCGATCCCCAGCCCACCAATTGCCGCCGCGCGCAGCGCCATGGGGGAGTTGGCGCTCAGCCGCCTGGGCATCAGCACTTCGCGTTGCTCGCCTTGTGGGTCACTTAGTTGCAGGCGCTGTGGGTGTGTCAGCCGGCTATAGCCCAGCAGTGGATGGTTGGCCAACTGCTCAGGTGAGGTCGGGCGGCCATGGCGCTCAAGGTAGCTTGGCGCTGCTACCAGTAGCACTTCACTCGCGGCCAGGCGTCGCGCCACCAGGCTTGAATCTGGCAGGTGATCGGTCACGCGCAGGCAGACATCGATCTCCTCTTCCAGAAGGTCGACGAAGCGGTCGGTGCAGTTGAGTTCGATCTGCAGGCGCTCATGGCGCTCGACGAAGTCGGGCAGCCAACGGCCCAGCTCCAGTTCACCAAAGGCCGTTGCAACGCTTAGGCGCAAGGTGCCGCTAGGTTGCTGCTGGTGCTCGGACAGCTCGAGGGTCATCGCCTGCATTTGTTCGAGGATCTGCACGCAGTGGCGATAGAACAGCGCCCCTGCTTCGGTCATCTGCAAGCGCCGGGTGGTGCGGTTGAGCAGTTGCGTGCCGAGTTGGCGCTCAAGGTTTTTCACCTGGCGCGACAGCACGGTATGGGACACCCCGGCCTGAACGGCGGCGGCACTGAAACTGCCGAGATCGACCACCCGGCGAAAGGTCTGCATGGCGCTTAGTTGATCCATCGGCACAGCACTCCTTGCAGCGTTCGCGGCGAGGCCATTGCGGCCTCGCCGGTTGCGGGTCAGCGCCGAACCAGCAACACCCCGCTTTCCATATGATGGGTATAGGGGAACTGGTCGAACAGCGCACAGCGTTCGATACGGTGGGTATCGTGCAGCTGGGCGATGTTCTGCGCCAGGGTTTGCGGGTTGCAAGAGATGTACAGGATGCGCTCGAAGCGACGGGTCAGCTCGCAGGTGTCCGGGTCCATGCCGGCGCGTGGCGGGTCGACGAACACCGTGCCGAAGTCGTAGCTTTTCAGCTCGATGCCTTCCAGGCGGCGGAACGGGCGGACCTCGTTCAGCGCCTGGGTCAGCTCTTCAGCCGACAAGCGCACCAGGCGCACGTTGTCCACGCCGTTCTCGTCGAGGTTATGCAGTGCGGCGTTGACCGAGGTCTTGCTGATTTCGGTGGCCAGCACCTTACGTGCGCGGGTGGCCAGGGGCAGGGTGAAGTTGCCATTGCCACAGTACAGCTCGAGCAGATCGTCGTCGCGCTCGCCCATGGCGTCGAAGGCCCAGTTGAGCATCTTCTGGTTCACTGCGCCGTTAGGCTGGGTGAACGCGCCTTCGGGTTGGCGGTAGCTGAAGGTGCGGCCAGCGACTTGCAATTGCTCGACCGCGTAGTCGCGGCCAATCACCAGGCGCTTGCCCTTGGAGCGGCCGATCAGGCTGACGCCGAGTTGTTCGGCAAGCACGCGGGCAGCGGTTTCCCAGGCCTCGTCGAGTGGACGGTGGTAGCACAGGGTGACCATCGCATCGCCTGCCAGGGTGGTCAGAAACTCCACCTGGAACAGCCGATTGCTCAGCGCCTCGCTGGCCTGCCAGGCCGCTTTCAGGCGCGGCATCAGCGCGTTGATGCGCTCACTGGCAATCGGGAAGTCGTCGATCAGGATCGCCTTGTGCTTCTCGCCTGGGGCGAACATCGCGTAGTGGCGCTGGCCTTCCTCACGCCACAGGCGGAACTCGGCACGCAGGCGATAGTGCTCGCGCGGCGAATCGAACACCGCAGGCTCTGGCGCATCGAACGGCGCCAGCAACTCTCGCAGGCGCTCGACCTTGGGCGTCAGCAGGCTTTCATAGGACGACGGATCGAAGACAGCACTCATGCGTTTAACCAGCCAAGCTTGATGACGAACAGGATGGAGAGGATCACCAATGCCGGGTTGAGCTCGTGGCGGCGGCCCGAGAGCAGTTTGATGGCGGTCCAGGTAATGAAGCCGAAGGCGATGCCGTTGGCGATCGAGTAGGTCAGCGGCATGGCCAGGGCAGTGACCATCACTGGCGCGGCTTCGGTGACGTCATCCCAGTTTATTTCCGCCAGCCCCGAGGCCATCAGCACGGCGACGAACAGCAGCGCCGGCGCAGTGGCGAAGGCCGGAACGCTGCCAGCCAGGGGCGCGAAGAACAGCGCCAGGAGGAACAGGATCGCGACTACGATGGCGGTCAGGCCAGTACGGCCACCGGCGCTCACGCCCGCAGCCGACTCGATGTAGCTGGTGGTGGTCGAGGTGCCAAGCAGCGAGCCGGCCATGGCCGCGGTGCTGTCGGCGATCAGGGCACGGCCCATCTTCGGCATGTGGCCGTCCTTGCCCATCAGGCCGGCGCGCTTGGCGACGGCGATCAGGGTGCCGGAGTTATCGAACAGGTCGACGAACAGGAAGGCGAAGATCACGCTGATCAGGCCCACATCGAGGGCACCGGCGATGTCCAGTTGCAGGAAGGTCGGGGCCAGCGAAGGCGGCATCGACACCACGCCGGCAAAGGGCGTCACGCCCATCAGGATCGAGGCCAGGGTGACCGCGAGAATGCCGATCAGCACCGCGCCGCGCACTTTCATTGCTTCCAGGGCGACGATCAGGAAGAAGCCCAGCGTAGCCAGCACGGGGGCCGGATTCTTCAGGTCGCCCAGACCTACCAAGGTGGCCTGGTTATCGACGACGATGCCTGCGTTATGCAGGGCGATCAGTGCCAGGAACAGGCCGATGCCGGCGGCGATCGCCGAGCGCAGCGGCAGCGGAATGCTGTTCACGATCCACTCACGGATGCGGAAGATCGACAGCAGGAAGAACAGCACCGCCGAGAGGAATACCGCACCCAGCGCCACTTGCCAGGTATGGCCCATGTGCAGCACGACGGTGTAGGTGAAGAAGGCGTTCAGGCCCATCCCCGGCGCCAGGGCGATCGGGTAGTTGGCGATCAGGCCCATGGTTGCCGAGCCGATCGCTGCGGCCAGGCAGGTGGCGACGAAGATCGCACCCTTGTCCATGCCGGTCTCGCCGAGGATGCTCGGGTTGACGAACAGAATGTAGGCCATGGCCAGGAAGGTAGTGACGCCCGCAAGAATCTCGGTGCGCACATTGGTGTTGTGTGCTTTTAGTTGAAACAGCCTTTCCAGCATGCCCGCTCCCCAAGGCGCCCCCAGGCGCCGTGAATATATCGACCCCATCAGCAAAGCACAGACCGTACCGGATGCCGTGGTTTATGTGGGGCGGAAAAAAGCCGCGCATCATACCAGCATGGATGGCGGGGGCCTATGGCCGTTGGCAGGTCACCTGGCGGACAGGCCGAGCAGCCCGCTCCCACACCTTTACTGGTTCTTTGCGCGAGCTGATCAGGAACTGTGCAACCGATCCCGATTGGCCAGGGTCGGGAACAGTTTTATCCACACCCCGGTCACCAGCAATGTGCCCACCCCGCCAAGCACCACCGCCGGCACTGTGCCAAACCAGTGCGCAGTCACCCCAGATTCGAACTCGCCGAGCTGATTCGAGGCACCGATGAACAACCCGTTCACCGCGCTCACCCGCCCGCGCATCTCATCGGGCGTCTCCAGCTGCACGAACGAACTGCGGATGACCATGCTGATCATGTCCGCCGCGCCCAGCACCACCAGCACCGCCAGCGAGAACCAGAACGAGGTCGACAAGCCAAAGGCAATGGTCGCCACGCCAAACACCCCGACCGCGGTGAACATGGTCCGGCCGACCTTGCGCTCGAACGGGAAGCGCGCCAGCCAGATCGACATCAGCAGCGCCCCCACCGCAGGTGCCGAGCGCAGCAGGCCCAGGCCCCATGGGCCGGTGAGCAGGATGTCCTTGGCGAACACTGGGAGCAGGGCGGTGGCGCCGCCGAGCAGTACCGCGAACAGGTCCAGGGAGATAGCGCCGAGGATGTCCGGGCGACTGCGAATGAAACGGATCCCGGCCAGCAGCGACTCCAGGCTGGCGCGGCCACGCTGAGGCAGCTGTTGGCGGGCGTCGAGGCTCAGGGTGAGCAGGCAGGCAATCGCATACAGCGCCACGGTCGGGCCGTATACCCAGATGCTGCCAAAGGCGTACAGCAAGCCGCCAACTGCCGGGGCGACGATGGTCGCTGCCTGTGTCGCCGAGGCCGAGGCGGCCACTGCCCGTGGAAACAGCCCCGGTGGCACGACATTGGGCAGCAGTGCCTGGGTCGCTGGCATTTCGAACGAGCGGGTCGCACCGAGCAGGAAGGCCAGGATGAAGATCATCTCGCGGCTGACGTTGTCAGTCGCGCTGCCCACCACCAGGGCCAGGGCGATCAGTGCTTGCAGGCTTTGGCACAGGGCGGCGACCCGGCGCCGATCGAAGCGGTCTGCCACATGCCCGGTGTGGAGCATGAACAGCACCCGTGGGGCGAACTCGACCAGGCCGACCAGACCCAGATCGAGCACGTTGCCGGTCAGTTGGTAGAGGTGCCAGCCGATGGCCACGGTGAGCATCTGAAAGCCGCTGGCGGTGAATACGCGGGCTAGCCAGAAGGCGAGGAAGGGGCGGTGTTGCCGGAGCAACAGCGGGGCGGAATCAGACATCGGGAAACCTGTGGCCTCGGCGATAGGGGAGGGCCAGAGCGTATCATCTGTTTGTAACAAATAGTTGCCGGAGCTGGATTAGAGGCGAGCTGAGTTTGCACATCTCATTGCGTCACGGCTTCAGCGTGCAGAAATGATCAGCCCAGCTCCCAACAGCTGCCTTGCCTATTCAACTAAAGGCGGGTGAGACAACGGGTCACGCGGCATTCAACCACACGGCTAGGGCGGCCATTCGGGGCTATGCTCACTGGCAACCGTTGACCTGGATCAATCGTTCCAGAAGCAACGATTTGGCCATCAGGCCTCAATCCCTGCGATCGAACAGAACAATTCCAACGCGCCGCACTCGATAACCGTGGGGGCAGTGGGCGACAGGGCCATGAGCCCGGACGCCGGATTATCTGAAGAGGAAGCACCATGTTCGGATTAGAAGCCCTAGAGCTCGCCCGAATCCAGTTTGCCTTTACCGTGTCCTTTCACATCTTGTTCCCAGCCATCACCATTGGCCTGGCGAGCTACCTGGCGGTTCTCGAAGGCCTTTGGCTGAGAACCCACGAGCAGGTCTACCGCGACCTCTATCACTTCTGGTCGAAGATCTTTGCCGTCAACTTCGGCATGGGGGTGGTCTCCGGTTTGGTCATGGCCTATCAGTTCGGCACCAACTGGAGCCGCTTCTCTGACTTCGCCGGGGCTGTTACCGGACCGTTGCTGACCTATGAAGTACTCACCGCGTTCTTCCTCGAGGCCGGTTTCCTCGGGGTCATGCTGTTCGGCTGGAACCGCGTCGGCCGGGGGCTGCACTTTTTCTCGACAGTGATGGTGGCCCTGGGTACCTTGGTTTCGACCTTTTGGATCCTGGCCTCGAACAGCTGGATGCAGACCCCGCAAGGCCACGAAATCATCGACGGTCGCGTGGTGCCGGTGGACTGGCTGGCAGTGATCTTCAACCCCTCGTTCCCCTATCGACTGATGCACATGGCCACCGCGGCCTTTGTCGCCACAGCGTTCTTCGTCGGCGCTTCGGCGGCCTGGCACTTGCTGCGCGGGCGTGACAACCCGGCGGTGCGCAAGATGCTCTCGATGGCCATGTGGATGGCGCTGATCGTCGCGCCGATCCAGGCGGTGATTGGCGACTTCCATGGTTTGAACACCTTGAAGCACCAGCCGGTGAAGATCGCCGCGATCGAAGGACACTGGGAGAACGTCCCCGGTGAGCCTACGCCGCTGATCCTGTTCGGTATCCCCGACATGCAGGCTGAAACGACCCGCTACAAGATCGAAATTCCGGCCCTGGGCAGCCTGATCCTGACCCACAGCCTGGATAAGCAAGTGCCGGCGATGAAAGAGTTCCCAGCCGAGGATCGACCCAATTCGACCATCGTGTTCTGGTCGTTCCGGGTCATGGTGGGCTTGGGCTTGCTGATGATCTTCGTGGGCCTGTGGAGCTTGTGGCTGCGTAAACGCGGCACCTTGTACAGCAGCAAACCCTTCCTCTACCTCACTCTGTGGATGGGGCCGTCCGGTCTGATTGCCATCCTGGCCGGTTGGTTCACCACCGAGATCGGCCGTCAGCCGTGGGTGGTCTACGGACTGATGCGCACCTCCGAAGGGGTGTCCAACCATAGCTACACCCAGCTCGGCGTGACCCTGGTGATCTTCGTGGTGGTCTACTTCGCCCTGTTCGGTACCGGCCTTGGCTACATGATGCGCCTGGTGCGCAAAGGCCCGCACACCGGCGAAGGCGATGCGCAGCCACCGGGCGGCCCTGGCCAGCAGCGCACACCCGCGCGGCCATTGTCTGCCGCCGACGATAGCGCCGACGCCAACACCGACGCCGTCCGCCTGAACAAGGAGAGCTGAGTCATGGGTATCGATCTTCCGCTGATCTGGGCTGTGATCATCATCTTCGGCGTCATGATGTACGTGGTGATGGACGGCTTCGACCTGGGCATCGGCATGCTCTTCCCGTTCGTCAAGGCCGAGCGTGACCGCGATGTGATGATGAACACCGTCGCCCCGGTATGGGACGGCAACGAAACCTGGCTGGTGCTGGGGGGCGCGGGCTTGTTCGGCGCCTTCCCGATGGCTTATGCGGTAGTGCTGGAAGCGTTGTACCTGCCGCTGATCCTGATGCTGGTGGGCTTGATCTTCCGTGGAGTGGCCTTCGAGTTTCGTTTCAAGGCCAAGGATGACAAGCGGCACCTGTGGGACAAGGCGTTCATTGGCGGCTCATTGGTGGCCACCTTCTTCCAGGGCGTCGCGCTAGGCGCGTTCATCGAAGGCTTCAAGGTGGTCGACCGCCATTACGCCGGCGGCTCGCTGGATTGGCTGACGCCATTCAGCCTGTATTCCGGGCTGGGTTTGATCGTCGCCTACACCTTGCTTGGCTGCACCTGGCTGATCATGAAAACCGAAGGCCCGCTGCAAAAGCAGATGCATGACCTGGCGCGCCCGCTGGCGCTGGTGCTGCTGGTGGTGATCGGTATTGTCAGCCTGTGGACGCCGCTGGCTTATCCACAGATCGCCGAGCGTTGGTTCAGCATGCCTAACTTGACCTGGTTCATGCCGGTGCCGATCCTGGTCCTGGTGACCTTCTACGGGCTGCTCAAGGCAGTGGCGCGCAATGCCAACTACACGCCATTCCTGTTGACCCTGGTGTTGATCTTCCTCGGTTACAGCGGGCTGGGCATCAGCTTGTGGCCGAACATCATCCCGCCCTCGATCTCGATCTGGGAAGCCGCCGCGCCGCCGCAGAGCCAGGGCTTCATGTTGGTGGGGACGCTGTTCATCCTGCCGTTCATCCTGGGTTACACCTTCTGGAGCTACTACGTGTTCCGCGGCAAGGTGACCCACGAAGATGGCTACCACTAGGGAGGGCTGCACGATGACGGGTAAACATGGCATCGAGGAGCAGAAGAGGCCGCTGTGGCAACGGCTGGGTTGGCTGGTGCTGATCTGGGCGGGCAGTGTGGCCGCGCTTGGGGTGGTGGCCTGGTTGATGCGGATGTTCATGGCCGCGGCAGGGTTGAGTACCCACTGAATGCAGGCCCTTGGGACCGCAACGCGGTCCCAAGGGCCTTTGGGCTTACTTGCGGGCCTTGAGAATGACGAACTTGGGTGTAGCCGCTACCTGCTCAACCCCACGGAACAGCCGCGCCAGCTTACTGTGGTACCCCAGGTGCCGGTTACCCACGATGTACAGCGCGCCGCCCACTACCAAGGCATCGCGCGCCTGCTGGAACATCCGCCAGGCTAGGAAGTCGCCCACGACCTGCTGCTGATGGAACGGCGGGTTGCACAGCACCACATCCAGCGACTGCTTCTCCTGCCCAGCCAGACCATCGGCTGCGCGCACCTCCACCGGCCGATCGGCCAACGCCGCCTGCCAGTTATCCAACGCTGATTGCACTGCCATGTACGACTCGTCGACTAGTGTGTACTGCGCCTCAGGATTAACCAGGGCACTGGCGATCGCCAGCACGCCATTGCCACAGCCAAGGTCGGCAACCCGAGCCTGGCCCAGATCACGCGGCAGGTGCGGGAGGAATGCGCGGGTGCCGATATCCAAGCCTTCGCGGCAAAACACATTGGCATGGTTGACCAGCTCCAGGGCTGGCGCATCCAGGCGGTAGCGCGTGGGATAAGGCGAGCTAACCCGTGGTCGTTCGGCCACGGTGGCGGTCAGCAGGCGGGCTTTTTTCTGCGCAAGCGACGCCTGCACCGGGCCGATGTACTTTTCCATCAGGTCGCCCGCTGCTCGCGGCAGGTGCTTGATCATGGCGGTGGCGATCACTTGCGCACCCGGGGCCAGATGGCCTTGCAGGCGAATCAGCTGCTCCTCGAGCAGCGCCAGGGTCTTCGGCACCCGCACCAGCACTCGGTCAAACGGCCCTTGCCAGGGCGCGTTGGCGGGCACGAAAGGCACGGCGTCGAAGGGCTTGGCGTTACGCGCCAGGTTCTTTTCCAGGGCCACCCGCGCCAGGTGCGAATCACCGCTGCTGACCACCTGCATATCAGCGCACAGGCTGGCCGCCAGGGCGCCGAAGCTGTCGTTTAGCACCAGCACCCGGCAATCCGTCGGCAGCGCCTGGCTGGCCAGGTGCTCGAGCAGATACTCGTCGGCAGCGTCGAACGCTTGCAGGGGGTCGTTGGCCTGTTCCGGTTGGCGGATCAGGTCGAGTTCGGCAAAGGGGCTGGTCAACAAGGGCATGGCATGGGGCTCAGGTGCGAATCTGCCCGGCGCAGACCACGACGAGCTTGAAGCGCGCAATTCTACAGGGCTTTGCCCAAACGGTGGGATGTCTGGCGTCAGAACAGCCCGCGGCTGGCGGCGATGGCAATGGCACCGGCCTTGTTGGAGGCGTTGGTCTTGGTGATCACGCTGCGGATGTGGAAGTTCACTGTGCTGGTCGACAGCGACAGGATCCGGGCAATCACTGCCGCAGTCTTGCCGTCGGCCGACCACTTGAGCACTTCCAACTCGCGTTCGCTTAGTTTGGGGATCGGTGCCAGGGCTGCCAGGTGGTGTTCACTGAGCCGCTCGTGCAGGGTGTGGCACAGCCAGACGATACGCGCGCTCTTGTCATAGAACTCAGCGGTGTCGATCTTGCCCTGCGGCCTGGCTACGCTCAACTGCGTTTCGTTATGCCGCTGGTCGTGCACCGATTGGCTCCAACCATGGCGCAAACCATAGGAGCACGCCGTACTACGTAGTGTTGGCACTTCGCGAAACAGCTCGTCATCCCATAGCACCGGCAGGGTGGATTCATGACAGCGCTTGACGATGGGGTCCTGTTTGATCAACTCAGCTTGCGTATAGAATGCGTTCCATTGCGCTGGGAAATTGTTGTACAGGAAGATTTGCGGTCGGTTAGCGGCCAGATGGATGTGCAAGGCCAAACCCATGTAGGGCATGCCCATATCCTGTACCAACGCCAACGCACGCTTGAACAACTGCTGCGGGTCGCGCTCGTCTAGCAGCTGTTGCAGCTGCTCCGGGTTCCATTGCGACATTGAAACGCTCCCTGATAGCTCCTTGGATCCAACTCCACTACCACCCGGCTCATTGTAGGAAAAGACCCAGCGTTGCGTTGGGATTTTTTCGCTATAGCCATGCAAGCCTTGTATGACGCTCAGTTTGGCTTGCCCCTGCAAACCGTCGGTGTTCATCGCCGCCGCTTTGGGCGAAACTGTGCACACTTGATTTATGGAGCCCGTCATGACCGCCAGCGCCGACAAATTCACTCGCCAGACCTTGCTCGACGTGCAACCGCTGACGCCCAGCTTGTTCTCCTTGCGAGTCACCCGCGACGCAGGCTTTCGCTTTCGCTCCGGCCAGTTCGCCCGCCTGGGTGTGACCAAGGCCGATGGCAGCGTGGTTTGGCGGGCCTATTCGATGGTCAGCGCGCCACATGATGAGCACTTGGATTTTTTCTCGATTGTAGTCCCAGGGGGCGAATTCACCAGCGAGCTGAGCCGTCTGGGCGAAGGCGATACGCTGTTGATCGACCGTCAGGCGTTTGGTTTTCTGACCCTCGATCGCTTCATTGGCGGTCGCGATCTATGGCTGCTGGCGACCGGTACCGGCATTGCACCGTTCATGTCGATCCTGCAGGACTTCGAGGCCTGGGAGCGTTTCGACAACATCAAGCTGGTGTATTCGGTACGCGAAGCCAATGAGCTGGCTTATCTAGAGGAGATCGCTGGCCTGGAACAGCGTGACTACCTGGCTGAGTTCGCTGGCAAGTTGCAGTTCATTCCGGTGGTAACCCGCGAGAAGCACCCTGGCGCATTGGATGCACGCATTACCACACTGATCGAAAATGGCGAATTGGAGCGGGCGGCAGGGCTTGAGTTTTCCCCTGAACATTCCCGCATCATGCTCTGCGGTAACCCGCAAATGATCGATGACACGCGCAAGGTGCTCAAGGCACGCGATCTGCAACTGAGCTTGAGCAAGCGGCCGGGGCAGGTGGCGGTAGAAAACTACTGGTGAGAATCAGCTACAAGCGACAAGCCTCAAGCTGTTAGAAAAGCCAGGGCCGAGCTCGGCCCTGGTGTTTCGTTTCGGCTCGTAGCTGCGTTCAGGGCAGACGATTCTGATTCTGCGTCTTGAGCAGGTCGCGAATCTCGGTCAGCAGGGTTTCCTGCGGGGTAGGCGCTGGCGGTACGCTCGGCGCCACGGCCTCTTCGCGCTTGAGGCGGTTGATCACCTTGACCCCCATGAAGATGGCGAAGGCGACGATGAGGAAGTCGATTACGGTCTGGATGAACTTGCCGTAGGCCAGCATCACTGCCGGAACATCGCCTTCGGCCGCCTTGAGGGTGATTGCCAGGTCACTGAAGTCCACGCCGCCGATCAGCAGGCCCAGCGGTGGCATCACCACGTCACCGACGAACGACGAAACGATCTTGCCGAACGCTGCGCCGATGATGATACCGACGGCCATGTCGACGACATTGCCCTTGACCGCAAACGCCTTGAATTCACTGATCATGCCCATGGTTGTGTTCCTTGTAACAAATGGATAAGTAAACGCAGTGTAAGCCACTTAAACGCTTCATGCGTGATGCTTGCAGCTAGAGACTGCGGTTAGATCGAATAGTTTTGTCGCACCCCGCGGCGTTCGAGACACGTCCAGCTCGGCTATCATGGCGGTTTTTTCCCAGGAGACTGCCCCCATGGCCAAAGCCAAGCGCTTGTATGGCTGCACCGAGTGCGGCGCGACCTTTCCCAAATGGGCCGGCCAGTGCGGTGAGTGCGGCGCCTGGAACACCCTGACCGAAACCATGATCGAGAGCGGCGGCGCGGCAGCGCCAAGCGGGCGCGCCGGCTGGACTGGGCAGCAGGCGCAGATCAAGACCCTGGCCGAGGTCAGCGTTGAAGAAATCCCGCGCTTCACCACCAGCAGCACCGAGCTCGACCGAGTGCTCGGTGGTGGCCTGGTCGACGGCTCGGTGGTGTTGATTGGGGGTGACCCGGGTATCGGCAAGTCGACCATCCTGTTGCAGACCCTGTGCAACATCGCCACCGGCATGCCGGCGCTATACGTGACGGGCGAGGAATCCCAGCAGCAGGTGGCGATGCGCTCACGGCGCCTGGGGTTGCCGCAGGATCAGCTCAAGGTCATGACCGAAACCTGCATCGAAACCATCATCGCCACGGCGCGCGTGGAAAAACCGCGGGTGATGGTCATCGACTCGATCCAGACCATCTTCACCGAGCAGCTGCAATCGGCGCCTGGCGGGGTGGCGCAAGTGCGCGAGAGCACGGCGCTGTTGGTGCGCTATGCCAAGCAGAGCGGCACGGCGATTTTCCTGGTCGGCCACGTCACCAAGGAAGGCTCGCTAGCCGGCCCGCGGGTGCTGGAGCACATGGTCGATACCGTTCTATATTTCGAGGGCGAGTCGGACGGCCGCCTGCGTCTGCTGCGCGCGGTGAAGAACCGCTTTGGCGCGGTCAATGAACTGGGCGTGTTCGGCATGACCGATCGTGGCCTGAAGGAGGTTTCCAACCCTTCGGCGATCTTCCTCAACCGTACCCAGGAAGAGGTGCCAGGCAGCGTGGTGATGGCCACCTGGGAAGGCACCCGGCCGATGTTGGTCGAGGTGCAGGCGCTGGTCGACGACAGCCACCTGGCCAACCCACGACGAGTCACCTTGGGCCTGGACCAGAACCGCCTGGCCATGTTGCTGGCGGTTCTGCATCGCCATGGCGGCATTCCTACCCATGACCAGGACGTGTTCCTCAACGTGGTCGGTGGGGTGAAGGTATTGGAAACCGCTTCGGACCTGGCGCTGCTGGCGGCCGTCATGTCCAGCCTGCGCAACCGGCCGTTGGCCCACGGTCTGCTGGTGTTCGGCGAGATTGGCCTATCGGGTGAGGTGCGCCCCGTGCCCAGTGGCCAGGAACGCCTCAAAGAGGCCGCCAAGCACGGCTTCAAACGCGCCATCGTGCCCAAGGGCAATGCGCCCAAGGAGTCGCCGGCGGGCTTGCAGGTGATTGCCGTGACGCGTCTGGAACAGGCTTTGGACGCCCTGTTCGAGTAATCGGTCTTCTTGCAACTGATTCTCAATTGCCAGTAGCATACCGCCACCTTGCGACCAGCCTCTGGAGTATGTGTGGCGCAGTCCGATTTAAAACGCCTGTTCCTCAAGCATGCGAAAACCCTGCAGGGTCTGCTCTCGCGCAAGGTGCGCGATCCGCAGTTGGCCGCTGACCTGGTCCAGGAGAGCTTCCTGCGCTTGGCCGAGCAGCAACGCCTCGAGCAGATCGACAACGCTTCGGCCTACCTGTACCGGACTGCGCATAACCTGATGGTCGACCATGTGCGTCAGCAGCAACGGCGCAAGACTGATCTGGTCCCGCATGAGGCACTCGAAGGCATCGTCGAGGAACGCCCCGGCCTCGACGAACAGGCCGAGCGTGCGCAGCATCTGCAGCGTTTGCAGGCGATCCTGGCTGAGCTGCCCGAACGCACTCAGCAGGTGTTTCGCTTGAACCGCCTGGAAGGCATGACGCACGCCGAGGTCGCACGGCACCTGGAAATTTCCGATAGCTCCGTGCAGAAGCATCTGGCCAAGGCCCTGGCCTATGTGATGCAGTGCTTGCAGGAAGCGGAATGACCAACGGTTTACTGACAAACGCCCCCTCAGACGTCAGCCAAGACATAACCAGATCGCGAGAGAACCGTGTGAGCAGCCAGAACTTGCCAGAGCAAGCCATCCGCGAGCAGGCCGCCGAGTGGGTGGTGCTGCAAAGTGCCGGGCCGTTGACCACGGACCAGCAACAGGCACTTGAGCAGTGGTGCGCCAGCGATGCGCGGCATGCCCAGGCCTATGCGTTTGCCCAGGCGACCTGGGCTGATCTTGGCCAGTTGACGAGCGTGGCGGCGCCTGCTGCGGCGCGACGTGCGTCGACGCCTGCAGCGCGCGCCCGGCCTGCGCGCGCCAGGCGCCCGCGTTTGCGCGCGGCAGTCGCCAGTGCGGCGGTGCTGTTTCTAGCGGTGTTCACGGTCAATCAGGGGCCTGACTGGCTGCTCGATTGGCGCGCCGACTATGCCACTGCCACAGGTGAAGTGCGGCGCGTCACGCTGGCAGATGGCAGCCTGATCGAGCTGGACAGCCGCAGCGCCGTGCAGATCGCATTCAACGATCAAGAGCGGCGCATTCGGCTGTTGGCCGGTGAGGCGGTTTTTACCGCGGCGCCTGTCAGCGCAACCGAGCCGCGGCCATTTGTCGTCGAATACGCCGGCGCCACGACGCGCGCCCTGGGCACCCGCTTCGTGCTCGGTGAGGCGGGCGCCGGGGGCTGGGTTGGCATGCTCGAGCACAGCGTGGCGGTTGACCTGCAAACGCCGCCCGCCCATGGCCAGGTCAGCCAGCGGTTGGAGGAGGGCGCGAGCCTGCGTTACGACCAGGCCCAGGGCATTCGGCCTTGGCCGCAGCGCGATCTGCATCGGGCGACCGACTGGCAGCGTGGCGTGCTGGTGTTCGAGCGTCAGCCGTTGAGCGAAGTGGTCGAGCGGCTCAACCACTATCGCAGTGGCCGCTTGGTCGTCACCGATGCCGAGTTGGCCCGGCGTGAGGTGAGCGGGGTGTTCCGCCTGGACAACCTCGACGCTGCGGCGAGCGTGCTCAGCGATGAGCTCAAGGCCAAGCGTTTCGAGGTGGCGGGGCTGACGCTGATCTACTGAAATTGCGCCTGACAGAAATTATTTTGATTTTCCGTTACTGAGTTTTCCTACGCCGCACGTCTGTTTGTTGAGATTGATTTTCATTACTAGAAAACAGCCAACAACAGACGAGCGACAACAGTGAGCACGCCACGACCACACCCTCAGCGACCCCTCGGTCGCCTCGCCTTGGCCACCAGCTTGGTCTTTGGCGCTTGTGCCCTGCCGATGGGGATCGGCCTGGCACAGGCGGCCAGCGACAGCGGCGCGGCCAGCCGCCAACTGATTCAATTCGCCATCCCGGCCCAGTCATTGGACAGCGCTGTGCTGGCCTATGCCGAGCAGTCTGGAGTGCAGGTGTTCTTCGACAGTCGTAAGTTGGCTGGCTTGCGCAGTGAGGGGCTGCGCGGTGGCTACAGCGCCGAGGACGGTCTGCGCCAATTGCTGCGCGGTGCGCCGGTACGCTACCGCTTCAGCGCCGCCGGCCAGGTTGGCCTTGAGCGGGTCGAGGACAACGGCGAGGTGATGGAGCTGGGCGCTACCCATGTCAACTCGAACCGCGAAGGCGATTGGGTCTACCTGACGCCACGTTCGACCAGCGTGATTACCCGCGAGCAGATCGACAAGCGCCCGCCACGGCATGCCGCGGACATGCTCGAAGAAACGGCCGGGGTCTACACCGCGGTCGATCAACGCGATCCAGGCCTGTCGGTGAACATCCGGGGTGTGCAGGACTACGGCCGGGTCAACATGAACATCGATGGCATGCGCCAGAACTTCAACGTCAACGGCCACCAGCAGCGCAATGGCGTGATGTTCATCGACCCTGAGTTCATCAGCAGCGTGCAGATCGACAAAGGCAGCCAATCGGGCATGGGCGGGGCCGGGGTGCTCGGTGGTATCGCCAGTTTCAATACCGTGCAGGCCAGCGAGTTTCTTGGCCCGGACAAAGAATATGGCGGGCGCATTCGCGCCGGCCACGGCATCGGTGAACTGGGCAATGGCACCTACTTCAATGGCAGTGCGGTGTTTGCCTTCGGCAACGAGGTCGGTGACGTCTTGCTCGGCGTCAGCGAGCGCCATTTCGGAGACTACCGCGCCGGCAGCAACGATACCGACAATCTTGGGACCCAGATCCGCCTGAAAGATCAATTTCCTCAAGCCTGGCAGGACTGGATCGACTCCGAAGTCGGTGACATGAGCAGCGTCACGCGTTCGCAGATGATCAAGCTGGGCCTGAATTTGCCGCTGGATCAACGCGTCCAGCTCAGTTACCTGCAAACCGATACCGACAGCAAGGATGCCTGGACCTGGCAAAGCGCGGACAGCAACTCCTGGTATTACCGCCGTTCGGCCAGCAATGACATCACTGCCAAGAACGTCGCGCTGGACTACAGCTATTCGCCAGACAACGATCTGATCGATCTCAAGGCCAAGCTGTATTACGTCACCACCCGCCAAGACCGTTGGAACGCCGGCAGCACCGCCAGCATTGGCAGTGGCAACTACTATGCGCCCTACACCGATCGTTTCCAGACCGACACCTGGGGGCTGCAGCTGGAAAACACCTCGCGCTTCTACCTGGGGCAGCGCGATAGCCTCAGCGTCAACTATGGCACCGAGATGTTCCAGGACACCTTCAAGCCAAGCAGCGAGATGGTTCCGGCACGCAGTAACAGCAGCAATCCCTTTGCTGGCGGGGCCAATCCTGAAGGCAAGCGGATCATGGCCAGCCTGTTCGCTGACCTGACCTACGAGCATGACGATTGGCTGACCCTGGATGCCGGTTTGCGCTATGACCGCTACCGCCTGACCGGCAAGACGGGCTTGACCACCTACATGTACCCCACCGGCATCACCCAGGTCGATCTGCTCAAGCAGCGCACCGAGCTGCTGTATGACGTCGACCAAGAGCAGGGGCGCTTTTCGCCGACCTTCGGCATTGGCGTCAAGCCGGGCCTGGACTGGTTGCAGCTGTATACCCGTTGGGGCCGAGGCTGGCGCCCGCCTTCGGTGACTGAAGCGTTCATGAGCGGCAAGCCGCACGGCGGTGGTAACGAGCTGGTTTATCCCAACCCGTTTCTCAAGCCGGAGACCTCGCACAACTGGGAGGTGGGCATGAATATCTTCAAGGAATCACTGTTTCGCAGCGGTGACCGCTTCGCCGCCAAGATCGCTTATTTCGACACGCGGATCGATAACTTTTCCTTCCTCGATACCAACGTCGATTTGCCAGGCACCGACGGCGCGACCGGGGTGTCGATGGGGCGCAGCGCCTACCAGAACAATTTGCAAGACACGCGCTTTCGGGGGCTTGAGTACTCCCTGGACTACGATACCGGGCGCTTCTACACCCGGCTCAGCTACACCCACATGATTGGCCGCAACGACTTCTGTTCAAAACAGCTCTACCTCGGTGGCGCGCAGAAGAAGAACATCAGCGGTACCGAAATCGTCGAGCTGCCCATTGGTGGCGGCATGACGATCCCAGTGCCCATGCCGGTCTACGACGCGGTGGCGGATGCCGACCTGGATGCCCAGACGCGCTGTGGCGACATCATGGGCAACGCCAGCTACATGCCGGCTGACCGTGGCTCGCTCACCGCCGGGCTGCGCTTTTTCGACAATACCCTCGATGTCGGGGCTCGACTGCGCTACAGCAAAGGCAATGGCGCCAATCTCGAAACTCATGGCTATAGCCAACTCGACCAAGCCCTGTGGCCGCAATACAAGGTCTGGGATCTCTACGCCAGCTATTGGGCGACCCCACAGCTGAACATTGCCCTGTCGATGGAAAACCTCACCGACCAGGCCTACTTCGTCGCCATGGGCGACTCCAACAACTTATCGCTGGCACGCGGTCGGACCTTGACCGGCATGCTCGAGTACCACTTCTGATCCATCAGGTTCGCCCAATGAAGGGCAACACGAGGGCTTGGCAAGAGCCTTCGCTTTCAACTGCAATGCAATGAGGAATCGAAATGAGCGTTTCCGTTACTTATTCCGCCAGCTTCGCCAACATCACTGTCGATCAGTACTTCACGCTGTGGTCGACCGGCTTCAAGACTGCCGATCACAACGCCAGCAACACCGGTGGCTTCAACAACGGCTCGTTCGACGGTGACCAGTACGCGATCCGCGGGACCAATGGATCGAACTATGCGGTGATTGCCGAAAGCGAAACCGCCAATGGCCTGCACTACGTGTTCAACCCGGCACTGCCCGCCAGCAACAACCTCAACCACTACCTGTGGGGCGAGTTGGATAGCGTTCAACTGGGTAATGGCCTGCAAGGTGGTGGTGGCAGCGATTACAGCCTGTCGACCTTTGCCGTCAGCTTCGAAGGCCTGGACCTGAGCGCCGCGCAAGGTGCCGGTCGTGTCGGTAACGACGTGCACAACGTCATCTACAGCCTGATGCAAGGCAATACCGACGCCCTGGAGTCGGTGCTCGACAACCTGCTGGCCGACTACGGCGTATCCACCGACAGCACCTTCGCGGCGATCAGCTCGGCCCTGGCTGCTGGCCCGTCCAGCGCGCTTGCCGCCGAAGCTGTGGGGGTCCAGGCGCTGCCAGAAGATCTGGCGCTGGCGGCCTGATCCCAGGCATGAAAAAGCGAATGGAGGGTGACCCTGCCATTCGCTGATCTGTTGCAGTTACCCCGCAACCCGTGTCTTTGCCGGGCCCAGGTTGCGGTGGTGCGAATTCTGTGGCGCCGACCAGGCGAAAGCAATCGCCGATCGACGCTTGCCATGAGGTTTCCATCAAATGCGAACCGCTCCCGCCGCAGCCAATCAAGTGCTGCAGGCGCTCAAGGCCTGTCGCGCCGGCTTGGCCAACGTCGCCCTGTTCACTGCGGTGATCAACCTGCTGATGTTGGCGCCAGCGCTGTACATGCTGCAGGTGTATGACCGCGTGTTGTCCTCGCGTAACGAAATGACCCTGTTGATGCTCAGCTTGATGGTGCTTGGGCTGTTCGCGTTCATGGGCCTGTTGGAGTGGGTGCGCAGCCAGGTGGTGATCCGCCTCGGCACGCAGATGGACCTGCGCCTGAACCCCAGGGTGTTCGAGGCTGCTTATGAGGCGAGCCTTGCCGGCCAGCGCGGGGTGGCCGGGCAGATGCTCGCCGACCTCACCCATCTGCGCCAGTTCGCCACCGGGCAGGCGCTGTTCGCCTTGTTCGATGCGCCGTGGTTCCCGGTGTACCTGCTGGTGATGTTCCTGTTCAGCCCCTGGCTTGGCCTGATGGCCGTGGTCGGCGCGGTTGTGCTGATGGTGTTGGCTTGGGTCAATGAGCGGCTGACCCAGGCGCCGTTCGCCGAAGCCGGGCAGCTGTCCCAGCAAGCCAGCCAACAGGCCAGCGCCAACCTGCACAATGCCGAGGTCATCGAGGCCATGGGCATGCTCGGTGCGGTACGCGAGCGTTGGGCGCAACTGCATCATGGTTTTCTTGCCCGGCAGAACCTGGGCAGTGAGCGCACCGCAGCGATCACCGCCATGTCCAAAAGCGTGCGGCTGGCCCTGCAATCCTTGGTACTAGGCTTGGGAGCGTGGCTGGCGATCGAACAGCTGATCACCCCAGGCATGATGATCGCCGGTTCCATTCTGATGGCGCGGGTGCTGGCACCGATCGATCAGTTGATCGGCGCTTGGCGCCAGTGGGGCGCGGCGCGGCTGGCCTATCAGCGCCTGAGTGGAATGATGCAGGCGCAGCCGCCGCGCCCGGCAGGCATGCCGCTGCCGGCGCCGAGCGGCAAACTCACCGTCGAGGCGCTCGACGCACTGCAACCCGGCAGCAGCAAGCCCTGCCTGAGCAACCTTGGCTTCGAGCTGCCGGCCGGAGAATCGCTGGGCATCATCGGCCCTTCCGGTTCGGGCAAGTCGACCTTGGCCCGCCTGTTGATCGGTGCCCAGGCGCCGGCTGCGGGCAAGGTGCGCCTGGATGGCGCCGATCTGCGTCTGTGGGACAAGCACGCGCTGGGCATGCATATCGGCTACCTGCCGCAGGACGTGCAACTGTTCGCCGCCAGCATCGCCGAGAACATCGCCCGGCTGGGCGCGGTGGATGCCCAGCAGGTGGTCGCTGCCGCGCAACTGGCCGGGGTGCACGAGATGATCCTGAAACTGCCGGCCGGTTACGACACCCAGTTGGGCGAGGGCGGCAGTGGCCTGTCCGGCGGCCAGCGCCAGCGCATCGGCCTTGCCCGGGCCTTGTATGGGCTGCCGGCGTTGATCGTGCTCGACGAGCCTAACGCCAACCTCGACGAGGCTGGCGAGCGGGCCTTGCTCGAGGCCATCGGCAAAGTCCGCGCACAGCGCCGCACGCTGATCCTGATCACCCATAAATCCGCACTGCTGGCCGGGCTCGATAACCTGCTGATGCTCAACAGCGGCCAGCTTCAGGCCTACGGGCCGACGGCGCGGGTGCTCCAGGATGCCCAGCGTTCACGCCCAACCGCCGCTGGGGTATCGAGCCCGGCGCCGCGCCCACCTGTTGGCCTGAGCATGAGCTACGGCCTGCCGAGATCTTGAAGACCATGACGGTACACGCTGCATTCATCCGCAAAGCCGAGACACCTGGCGAGTCCGCTACTGTTTTGCGCCTCGACGAGCGTCGTCCGGCCAGGCTTGGCCGTTGGCTGGTCTTGGGCGGTTTTGGTGGTTTTATCCTGTGGGCCGCGCTGGCGCCGCTGGACAAGGGCGTGCCGCTAAGTGGCACGGTGATGGTCGCCGGCAGTCGCCAGGCGGTGCAGCACGTCGCGGGCGGGGTGATCGAGCAACTGCTGGTGCGCGATGGCGACCGGGTCGGCGCCGGCCAGGTGCTGCTGCGCATGGACGCGACCCAGGCTGAGGCGCAGAAGGGCTCGCTGCAGGTGCAATACGTCAACGCGCGGGCCACTGAGGCGCGGCTGATGGCTGAGCGTGACGGCCGCTCCAGCGTTGATTTTCCTGAATCGCTGCGCGCCCAGGCTGCTACGCCGTGGGTGGCTAGCGTACTGGAGGCGCAGCGCCAATTGCGCGCCAGTCGCGCCCAGGCACTGCAGATGGAATTGGCCGGCATGGGCGAGGGGATCGCCGGCGCCGAGGCCTCGCTGCAAGGCTTGCAAGGCTCGCTGGCCAGCAAGCAGGCGCAGCGTGATGCGCTCGATGAGCAACTGCGCGGGCTGCGCGAGTTGGCCCAAGATGGCTACATCCCGCGCAATCGCCTGCTCGACAGCGAGCGCTTGCTGGCCCAGGTCAACGGCTCGATCGCCGAGGACCTGGGCAACATCGGCCGCACCCGCCGCCAGGTGCAAGAGTTGAAGTTACGCATTGGCCAACGCCGCCAGGAAAACCAGAACGACGTTCGTCAGCAGTTGAGCGAGATGCAGGCCAGTGCCGAAGACCTTGGCAATCGCCTGCGCAGCGCCGAATTCGAATTGGCCCACAGCCTGGTGCGCGCGCCGGTTGCAGGTACGGTTGTGGGGCTTAGCGTCTTCACCAATGGCGGGGTGATTGCCCGCGGCCAGCAGTTGATGGAGATCGTCCCCGGCGATGCGCCGTTGTTGGTGGATGCGCGGGCGCCGGTGGAGATGGTCGACAAGCTGCAACCGGGTTTGCCGGTCGAGCTGATGTTCGCCGCTTTCAACCAGAGCAGCACGCCTCGGGTGGATGGCGAGGTGGCGCTGGTATCGGCCGACCGCTTGCTCGATGAAAAGACCCAGCAGCCGTATTACCAGGTGCGCATCAAGGTCACTGAACACGCCTTGCAGCAGCTGTCCGGCCTGGACATTCGCCCCGGCATGCCGGTGGAAGCGTTCGTGCGTACCGGTGAGCGCTCGATGCTCAACTACCTGTTCAAGCCGCTGGCCGACCGGGTGCATATCGCCCTGGCGGAGGAATGACCCGATGCGTTCGTTGTTGATCTTCGGGCCGTTGCTGATGGGCCTGAGCTATTCCGCGCACGCCTTGGACCTGGGCGATGCCTACGCCTTGGCGCTGCGTAACGATCCCACGCTGCACGCGGCCATCGCCGAGCGCGATGCCGGCGTGGAGAACCTGACCATCGGCCGCGCCCGGCTGCTGCCGAACTTGTCGTACCGCTACAATCGCGCGCGTAATGACTCCGAAGTCACCCAGTACAGCCCGCTGGGCGACAGCACCGTGCAACGGGACTATCGCAGCTACAGCTCGACCCTGACCCTGCAACAGCCGCTGTTCGACTACGCCGCCTGGAGTGAGTACCGTCGTGGTGTGGCCCAGGCGGCGCTGGCCGACGAGCGTTTTCGTGGCCGTAGCCAGGAGCTTGTGGTGCGCCTGTTCGGCGCCTACAGCGAGGCATTGTTCGCCAACGAGCAGATCGCCCTGGCCCAGGCCCAACGGCGCACCTATGCCGAACAGCTGACCCTCAACCAGCGCCTGCTCAAGGGCGGTGAAGGCACCCGTACCGATCTGCTCGAGACCCGTGCCCGGCTGGAGCTGGCCCAGGCCCAGGAGATCGAGGCGGGGGATAACCTCGATGCGGCCCTGCGGGCACTGGAGGCGATCATCGGCGAGGCGGTACTGGTCGAAGACCTGGCGCCCATGCTGGGTGATTTCCGTGTGCAGCCACTGCTGCCGACGCGTTTTGAACAGTGGCGCGATCTGGCCGTGGCACACAATGCCGAGCTTGCCAGTCAGCGTCATGCGCTGGATGCGGCCGATCAGACGGTCGAGCAACAGCGGGCGGGGCATCTGCCGAGTTTGAGCGCCTATGCCAGCAAGGGGATTTCCAGCTCCAGCTCCGAGAGCACCTACAACCAGCGCTATGACACCGACAGTATTGGCTTGCAGTTGAGTGTGCCGCTGTTTGCTGGCGGCGGGGTGTCGGCGTCGGTGCGTCAGGCCAAGGCTCAGCGCGATGCGCTTGGCTATGAGCTCGATGCGCAGTTGCGCGATACGGTTAACCAGCTGCGCAAGCAATTCAACCTGTGCGCCAGTAGCACGGCGAAGATTCGTGCCTATGGCCTGGCGGTGAATGCCGCTGCGGCGTTGGTTGAGGCCACGCGCAAGAGCGTGCAGGGCGGTGAGCGGGTCAACCTCGATGTGCTGGATGCCGAGCAGCAGCTATATGGCGCCCGGCGCGACCTGGCGCAGGCGCGGCATGACTATCTAAGGGCGTGGGTGCAGTTGCGCTATTTGGCAGGCGTGCTGGATGCCGGAGACTTGAGTGCGTTGAATCGCTATTTCGCCGGGCCTGCGTAGCAAGGACCTCGCGGGCGTGGACTTGGCCAGCGATAGCGTCATCAACACCCACAAAAAAGGGGAGCCGACGATGCGCATCGGCTCCCCCCTGACCGCTTCGATCAGCGATCAATGCTCGGCAATGGCCTTGCGCCGTGGCGCCTCGTCGCCATGCTCATCGGCTTCGAGCAGCGGCACTTCATTACCTTCGGCATCGAACAGCTTGCCATCCTTGAAGTAGTCGCCATCGCGCAATGCCGAGATGTCCGAGTACTGGATGGTGCGCTCGTAGGCAGCGGCAAATACCGACTGTTGGTCCGAGTTGCCCGTGGTGAAGTGGTTGAAGATCAGGTTGAGCAGAATCGCCATGATCGCCGCCGAGCTGATGCCGGAGTGGAAGATGGTCTCGAACCAGTTCGGGAAGTGGTGGTAGAAGTTCGGTGCGGCGATCGGGATCATGCCAAAGCCCAGCGAGGCGGCGACGATGATCAGGTTGACGTTGTTCTTGTAGCTGACCTTGGACAGGGTGCGGATGCCGCTGGCGGCAACGGTGCCGAACAGCACGATCCCTGCGCCGCCCAGCACTGGCGTCGGCACTGCGGCAATCACCCGGCCCATGATCGGCAGCAGGCCCAGCACGACCAGGATCACACCACCGGTAGCGACCACGTAGCGGCTCTTGACCCCAGTCACGGCCACCAGGCCGACGTTCTGGGCAAAGGCGCTCTGGGTGAAGGAGCCGAAGATCGGCGCGAGGATGCTCGAGGCCATGTCGGCGCGCAGGCCATCACCCAGGCGCTTGGAATCGACCTTGGTGTCGATGATGTCACCGACGGCGAGGATGTCCGCCGAGGTTTCCACCAGGGTCACCATGATCACGATGCACATCGACAGGATCGCAGCGATGTGGAAGGTCGGCATGCCGAAGTGGAAGGGGGTTGGGAAGGCGAACATCGGGCCTTCGGTGACCTTGCTGAAGTCAGCCATGCCCAGCGACCAGGCGATCAGGGTTCCGGCGACCATTGCCAGCAAGATCGACAACCGCGAGATAGCCGCGCTGCCCAGCTTGCTCAGTAGCAGGACGATGGCGAAGGTCGCCGCCGCCAGGCCGATGTTGGCCATGCTGCCGAACTCCGGCGAGGCGCTGTTGCCGCCCATCACCCAGCGTGCAGCGACTGGCATCAGGGTCAGGCCGATGGTGGTAATGACGATACCGGTCACCAGCGGCGGGAAGAATTTGGTAATGCGCGAGAACACCGGGGTAATCAGAAAGCCGATCAGCGAAGCCGCCATGACCGCACCCAGTACACCCTGCAGGCCACCGCCGCCTTCGCTACTGAGGATCGCGCCCATGGTCGCCACACCGGCGAACGACACACCCTGTACCAGCGGCAACTGACAGCCGAAGAACGGCAGGCCCAAGGTCTGCAACAGCGTCGCCAGGCCACCGGCAAACAGCGAGGCGGCGATCAGCAGGCCGATTTCCGCAGGGTTCAAACCTGCAGCCTGCCCCAAGATCAGGGGTACTGCAACGATCCCTCCATACATGGTCAGCACATGTTGCAGACCATAAGCCAGGTTGGCACCCAAACCGAGGTTTTCGTCCTCGGGGCGTTGGGCGGGAGACGTGCTAGGGGACGTAGTCATGGAGCAGGCTCTCTGTTTATTGTTGTGCCGCTACTGTAGACACTTCCTACATTAGATGGCCACAAAAATTGTATACAATATTTTGATTGGAGCGCGCACAAGGGTGGCCGCAAACAGCGCGTTTACTGAATGCAGAATGCGTTCCAACTGGTCAGAGGCGGTGCAGGATGGATGTGTACAAGCGCCCAGACGCCCCGCAAGAAGCTGTCTGGGTAGACAGGAAACAGTAGGTGGGAAGTACGTTAGCTAGCTAAGAGATATCAATCTTCGATGAGTTCGCGCAGTTCACGCATCATTTCGGTGCTGTCAGCCAGGTTCAATTCCACAAGACGGTGCAAATGGCTCATCGAGTCGAGGTCGATGTGCAGGCAGACGAATCCGAGCCGGTCGGGTTCTTCGTGACGCAGTTCGACCTGCATGCGCAGCTGGGTCTGTTGGTCACTAAGATGGATGACTGCATCGAAGTCCTGCGTGGCATCGGCGTCCCACGGTTCAGGTCGTTGGATCAACAGTCCTTTGAGCGATAAATCGAGCAATTTTACCGGCCAGCGTCGGTTGCCCTGGCGCAATTCAGTGGGCGCATCGAAGGCAATGCGCTGAAAGCGCCGGCGTTCATCGTGGTTGCTCATGGGAAAGCCCTCCGGAGTACATCCTGACTATAGTTAATTTCGTACCTGCATCAGGTAAAGCAAACGGGCAGCAAAGGCTCTAGACCAAAGCAAGTGTGGCAATGCGCGATGACACGCCCTAGACTCGATGGGCGGTCTTTCCAATCCACCAGCTGGAAGTAAACCATGAACAACAATAATAGCCTGCTACGCCACCTTCCGTGGCTGGCGCTGGCAGTCCTGGGAGCCTGTGCGCTGGGTGTGGTTGCCCTGCGTCGCGGCGAGGCGATCAATGCCTTGTGGATCGTGGTCGCGGCAGTGGCCATCTACTTGGTCGCCTATCGCTACTACAGCCTGTTCATCGCCACCAAGGTGATGCAACTGGACCCCCGTCGGGCTACGCCCGCGGTACTCAATAACGACGGTCTGGACTATGTCCCGACCAACAAGCACATCCTCTTCGGTCACCACTTCGCGGCGATCGCCGGTGCAGGGCCGCTGGTCGGTCCGGTGCTCGCGGCGCAGATGGGCTATTTGCCCGGTACGCTGTGGCTGATCGCGGGCGTGGTGCTGGCCGGTGCCGTACAGGACTTCATGGTCCTGTTCATGTCCACCCGCCGCAACGGCCGCTCGCTGGGCGACATGGTGCGCGAGGAGATGGGCAGGATCCCTGGCACCATCGCCTTGTTCGGCTGCTTCCTGATCATGATCATCATCCTCGCGGTGCTGGCGCTGATCGTGGTCAAGGCCCTGGCCGAGAGCCCATGGGGCATGTTCACGGTTATGGCGACCATCCCGATCGCGATGTTCATGGGCATTTATATGCGCTACATCCGCCCGGGTCGTATCGGTGAGATTTCGCTGATCGGTGTGGTCTTGCTGCTGCTGTCGATCTGGCTGGGGGGCCTGATTGCCGCAGATCCGGTTTGGGGCCCGGCCTTCACCTTCACTGGCGTGCAGATCACCTGGATGCTGGTCGGCTACGGCTTCGTCGCGGCGGTGCTGCCGGTCTGGCTGGTGCTGGCGCCGCGTGACTACCTGTCGACCTTCCTCAAGATCGGCACCATCGTTGGCCTGGCCATCGGTATCCTGATCATTGCGCCGGAACTGAAGATGCCGGCCCTGACCCAGTTCACCGACGGCACCGGCCCGGTGTGGAAGGGCACGCTGTTCCCGTTCCTGTTCATCACCATCGCTTGCGGTGCGGTGTCTGGCTTCCATGCGCTGATCTCTTCGGGGACCACGCCCAAGTTGCTCGACAACGAAACCAACGCCCGTTACATCGGCTACGGCGGCATGCTGATGGAGTCGTTCGTCGCCATCATGGCCATGGTTGCCGCTTCGGTGATCGAGCCAGGCGTGTACTTCGCCATGAACAGCCCGGCCGCAGTGGTCGGCGCCGACGTCGCATCGGTGGCGCAGACTGTCAGCAGCTGGGGCTTCTTGATCACCCCTGAGCAACTCGAGGCGGTCGCCCGCGACATCGGCGAGCACACCATCCTGGCCCGGGCCGGCGGTGCGCCAACCCTGGCGGTGGGTATCGCACAGATCCTCCACCAGGTGTTGCCGGGTGAGAACACCATGGCCTTCTGGTACCACTTCGCGATCCTGTTCGAGGCGCTGTTCATCCTCACCGCAGTGGACGCCGGTACCCGTGCCGGGCGCTTCATGCTGCAAGACCTGCTGGGCAGCTTCGTGCCGGCGCTCAAACGTACCGAGTCGTGGGCGGCCAACCTGATCGCTACTGCGGGCTGCGTAGCGCTATGGGGCTACCTGCTGTACCAGGGCGTGATCGATCCGCTGGGCGGCATCAACACCTTGTGGCCACTGTTCGGTATCTCCAACCAGATGCTGGCGGGTATCGCCCTGATGCTCGGCACCGTGGTGCTAATCAAGATGAAGCGTCAGCGCTACATGTGGGTCACCCTGCTGCCTGCGGTATGGCTGCTGATCTGCACCACCACTGCTGGCTTGATCAAGCTGTTCGATCCGAACCCGGCAGTCGGCTTCCTGGCCCTGGCCAACAAGTACAGCGTAGCGCTGGATGCCGGTCAGGTGCTGGCGCCGGCCAAGGACATCGGCCAGATGCAGCACGTGATCTTCAACGCCTACACCAACGCTGGCCTGACGATCCTGTTCCTGCTGGTGGTCTTCAGCATCCTGTTCTTCGCCCTCAAGGTTGGCTACCGCGCCTTGGGTCACAAGGAGCGCAGCGATAAAGAAACCCCATTCCAGGCCTTGCCTGACGCGTAAATGAGAGGATTGCAGCTATGTTCAACGACCTGGGTCGACTGGGTAAGTACCTGGGGCAGGCTGCCCGCCTGATGGTCGGCATGCCCGACTACGACAACTATGTCGAACACATGCAGGGCAAGCATCCGGACAAGCCGGTGATGAGCTACGAGGAGTTCTTCCGAGAGCGCCAAGAAGCCCGTTACGGTGGCAAGTCGGGGCCTAAGTGCTGTTGAACCAGCGGCAAGCGTGAACCTGTGGGAGCCTGGGTAACCGGCTCCCACTTTCATTTTCGGCTTGAGGAGATTTCTGCGTGCAAGCGCCCATTCCCGTAACTGTCCTGACCGGCTTTCTCGGTGCCGGCAAGACCACCCTGCTCAAGCACATGCTCAAGGCCGAGCATGGCCTGAAGCTGGCGGTGATCGAAAACGAGTTCAGCGAAGCCGGCATCGACAGCCAGTTGCTGGGCGATGAGCCAGTACAGGTCATGACCCTGGCCAACGGCTGCGTGTGCTGCACCATCCACACCGACCTGACCAAGGCCTTGTACCTGCTGCTCGAGCGTCTGGACGCTGGTGAAATCGCCTTTGACCGGCTGGTGATCGAATGCACCGGCCTAGCCGATCCTGCGCCGGTGGCGCAGACCTTCTTCATCGACGAGGAACTGCGCGAGCGCTACATCCTCGACGGCATCATCACCTTGGTCGATGCCGCGCATGCCGAGCTGCACCTGACCCAGGCCATCGCCCAGGCGCAGGTGGGTTTTGCCGATCGTCTACTGCTGAGCAAGACCGATCTGGTCGAGCCGCAGGCGGTGCAAGCACTGCGCGAACGGCTGGCGCGGATCAACGGTCGAGCGGGCATCCGCGTGGTTGAGCATGGCCGCATCGATCTGGCCGAACTGCTCGATGTGCGTGGCTTCAACCTCAATACCGATTTGGGTGTGAGCCTCAAGCCAAGCTTGCGCCCGGTGCTCAAACCGGCCACCCCGGACCGCATTTCGACCTTGGTCCTGCGCACCGAAACCGCGCTGGATATCGACCGCCTCAGCGACTTCATGAACGAGCTGCTGGAAACCCATGGCAAGCAACTCCTGCGTTATAAAGGCGTGTTGAACATCGCCGGAGAACAGCGCCGGCTGGTGTTCCAGGGCGTGCTGAAGCTGTATGGCTTTGACTGGGATGCTGAGTGGAAGCAAGGGGAAGCGCGGGAGAGCGTGATGGTGTTTATTGGTGATGAGTTGCCAGAGGAGAAGATTCGTACAGGCTTCGACGCATTGAGCGCGGACTGAAGATGCAGATCGCATCAAGGCTGCCTGGCGCATGCCGGTAAGTTTTGTAACGCACTTCAGGTTCTGCACTTGGCGCAAGCTCAACAAAAAACCGCTACCCGTTACCTGGCAGCGGTTTTTTCATACCCGACGATCAGGCCGTCGGCTAGGCGCTCTTAGTTGCCGTAAACCGGCAGCTTCTTGCAGATAGCCTTGACCTTCTCACGCACGGCGTCGATCACCGCTTCGTTGTTCAGGTCGGCGAGGATGTCGCAGATCCAGCCGGCCAGCTCGCGGCACTCGGTTTCCTTGAAGCCACGGGTGGTGACGGCTGGGGTGCCGAAACGCAGGCCCGAGGTGACGAATGGCGAACGTGGGTCGTTCGGCACCGAGTTCTTGTTGACGGTGATGAAGGCTTTGCCCAGTGCGGCATCAGCGTCCTTACCCGAGATTTCCTGCTTGATCAGCGACAGCAGGAACAGGTGGTTTTCAGTACCACCGGAAACCACGTCGAAACCGCGCTCGATGAACACGCTGGCCATGGCCTGGGCGTTCTTCACCACTTGCTGCTGGTAAGCCTTGAACTCAGGCTGCAGGGCTTCCTTGAAGCAGATCGCCTTGGCTGCAATGACATGCTCCAGCGGGCCACCTTGGGCGCCTGGGAATACTGCCGAGTTGAGCTTCTTCTCGATGTCGGCGTTGGCACGGGCCAGGATCAGGCCGCCACGTGGACCGCGCAGGGTCTTGTGGGTGGTGGTGGTGACCACGTCGGCGAATGGCACTGGGTTCGGGTAGACGCCAGCGGCGACCAGACCGGCGACGTGAGCCATGTCGACGAACAGGTAGGCACCGACCTTGTCGGCGATTGCGCGGAAGCGTGGGAAGTCCAGCACCTGCGAGTAGGCAGAGAAGCCAGCAACGATCATCTTCGGCTTGTGCTCGACAGCCAGACGCTCGACTTCGTCGTAGTCGATCAGGCCGTTGCCGTCGATACCGTACTGGATGGCGTTGTACAGCTTGCCGGAGGACGAAACGCTGGCGCCGTGGGTCAGGTGACCGCCGTGGGCCAGGCTCATGCCCAGGATGGTGTCACCGGCCGACAGCAGGGCCAGGTAGACTGCGGCGTTGGCCTGGGAACCGGCGTGTGGCTGGACGTTGGCGTAGTCGGCGCCGAACAGCTGTTTGGCGCGGTCGATGGCCAGTTGCTCAACTACGTCGACGTACTCGCAACCACCGTAGTAGCGCTTGCCTGGGTAGCCTTCGGCGTACTTGTTGGTCAGTACCGAACCCTGGGCTTCCATGACAGCTGGGCTTGTGTAGTTTTCCGAAGCGATCAGCTCGATATGCTCTTCCTGACGCTGAGCTTCTTGCTCCATGGCGGCAAACAGATCGGCGTCGTACTTGGCAATGGTCAAATCACGGCTGAACATGGCGGTCCTCAAGGATCGGGGCAGAATTGGGTGTGCATTCTAACCGATTGATTCGCCCCTGGCATATGAAGTGGCGTCATGTCGCGGACCAATGGAGTTCATGTGGCACACCGCGCCCCGCCTGGGTTGGCTGGGGGCTGGAGTTGACTTTTAGGTCCGCTTTTTCGGCGCAGATTTCAGCCACAACACCGTACCTGTGGGAGCGGGTTTACCCGCGAAGCAGGCAACGCGGTGGATGGCACCGGCTTCGCCGGTGTTCGCGGGTAAACCCGCTCCTACAGGGATCGCGCCAGTTGACGTGGGATCACTGGAACATGAACAGCGTCTCGTTACTGAACTGCGCCTCGAACTGATTGGCCGGCATCGGCCGGCCGAACAGGTAGCCCTGCACTTCGTCGCAGCCATGCTCGCGGAGGAACTCCAACTGCTCATGGGTCTCCACGCCTTCGGCGATCACCGCCAGGTTGAGACTGTGAGCCATGGCGATGATGGCGCGGGCGATCTGCGCGTCCTGTTCGCCTTCAGGCAACCCATCGACGAAGGTGCGGTCGATCTTCAGCACATCGATGGGAAACTGCTTGAGGTAGTTGAGCGACGAGTAGCCGGTGCCGAAGTCATCGACCGCGATGCTCAGCCCCAGCTTTTTCAGGCTGTCGAGGATCTGCATCGCCTCATGCACTTCGCGCATCAGGATACTTTCGGTCAATTCAAGCTCCAGACACGCCGGCGGCAGGCCGGTTTCTTCAAGGATGGTGGCGATCCGCGTGCCGAGCTGACCATCGGAGAACTGCCGCGCCGAGATGTTCACCGAGACCTTGGGTACCCTAACCTTTGCCAGGTGCCAGGCCTTGAGCTGGCGGCTGGCCTCGCGCAATACCCAATCGCCAACGTCGACCACCAGGCCGAGCTCTTCGATCACCGGGATGAAGTCGCCCGGCGGCACCAGGCCACGCCGCGGATGCCGCCAGCGCAGCAGCGCCTCGGCGCCGGTCAGGCGTTTGCCATCACCGCTGAACTGCGGCTGGTAATAAAGTATGAACTCGTTCTGCTCCAGGGCGTGACGCAGGTCGCTCTCCAGCTCCAGGCGCTCCAGGGCGCTGGCGTTCATTTCGGTCTGGTAGAACTGGAAGTTGTTCTTGCCGCGCTCTTTGGCGTGGTACATGGCGGTGTCGGCGTTCTTCATCAGCTGGCTGAGTTCGCTGCCATCCTGCGGGCTCAGGGCGATGCCGATGCTGGCAGTGACGAAGAACTCGCGGTTCTCCAGGACGAACGGCCGCACCAGGCTGCCGAGGATATTCTCGGCCACATGAATGGCGCGGTTCAAAGCCTGCTCGCGCGAAGCCTTGGGTTGCAGCAGCAGGGTGAATTCGTCGCCGCCCATGCGCGCCACGGTGTCGTCGTTATCGACGCATTCAAGCAGACGCTGGGCCATGTCCTTGAGCATGCGATCGCCTGCGGCATGGCCGAGCGAGTCGTTGATCGGCTTGAACCGGTCAAGGTCGAGGAACATCAGCACCACCCAGGATTTTTGCCGTTCGGCTTGCTGCAGGGCGGTATACAGCCGGTCCTGGAACAGCGTGCGGTTGGGCAAGTGGGTCAGGGCGTCGTAATACGCCAGGCGGTGGATGCGTTGTTCGCTGGCCTTGCGTTCACTGATGTCGGTGAAGAAGCACACGTAGCTGGCCAGGTCGCCCTCGTCGTCGAGCACTGCAGTAATCCCGACCCAGGCCGGATAGTGCTCGCCATCGCGGCGCTTGAGCCACACCTCGCCCTCCCAGCTGCCACGCAGGTGCAACTGCTTGAGGATATAGCCCAGGTGCGCATCCTGTTGCTCTTCGACGGTGAGCATGCCCGGCAGTTGGTCGAGCACCTCATCGACCGCATAGCCACTGACCCGGCTGAACGCTTCGTTGGCCTGGACGATATAGCCGGCCGGGTCGGTAATGAGGATGGCCGAGGTCGAGTGCTCGAATACCGTGGCGGCCATGCGCAGGTCTTTTTCGGCTCTGCGCTGCTGGCTGATGTCGCGGCCCACGCCGAGAACGCCTTCGAAGCGCTCGTGCTCATCCCACACCAGCACCAGGCGCAGTTCGATGGGGATCTTGCGGCCATCGGCGCGCAAGCAGTCGAATACAAACAGCTGGGTGGGCAGTTCGCGGCGCAGTTTGGCCAGTTGCTCAGGGTCATCAAGGACCTTGCTGACCCGCTCCATCAGGCTATAGATGCCCGTCAGTTGAGCTGGATTGGCGACGATCGATTGCCAGCCGTTATCGAAGATCCAGTCGGCTTGATAACCCAGTACCGCCAGCACCGAGGGGCTGACGTAGTTGAGCTGCAGTTTGCTGTCGGTAGAGAAGATCACGTCGCTGATGCTTTCGGCGAGCATGCGGTAGCGCTGCTCGCTGTCACGCAACGATTCGCTGGCCTCGATCTGCACCGTGACGTCCTTGCCTACGCCGATGATGCGGGTGACCTGGTCATCGCTGTCGCGGGTCAGCACCTGCTCGCGGATGTCGTAGCAGCGCCAGTTGCCATCCCGGTGGCGGAAGCGCAGCTGGCAGTGCAGCGATTGGCTATGCCCGCTATCGCGTTGTAGCTGGCGCAGATCGCGATAATGCGCGGCGTCTTCGGGGTGTAGCAGCAGCTCCCAGAAGCGGTCGCCCATCTGCGCCAGTTCGGCGCGGTCGTAGCCCAGGGTCTGGCCCAGGTGGCGGTTGCTGAAGATCATCCGCTGGCTGGCTACGTCCTGCACATAGAGCTGGTCGGGCACGGTGCGCACTACGTCCGACCAGAAGCTCTCGCGCTCGAGCAACGACAGCTCGACCTGTTTGCGGCTGGTGATGTCGCTGATACTGAGGATCACCGCCTGGTAGTCGCGGCGTTGCAGCGGCAGGCGCGACATCAGCCACAGGTGCAGCTCGCCGCCCAGAGGGGCGGGTAGGCGTACTTCCAGTTCGAGCAGCATGCGCTGCTCGATCAACGCATCGATCAGTTGCATGCCAACGCTGTCGCGGCCATCGCCGGTGCCTTCGATCAGCCGCTGCCAGGCGCCCTCGTTGCATTGGACATTGAGCAACTGGCGGGCGACTTCATTGATCTCGGTGATCTTCAGTTCTTGCAGCAGCGAGCGGCGCAAGCCAGGGTCGAGCGCCAGGCTCTGCTTGAGGGCGGCATGATTGCGCAGGTGATAGCGGTCGAGTTGTCCGGGCAGGCTGGACAAGTCCAGCACGCACAAGGCCACGCCCGTGCCCTCGAAGATTTCTTGATAGCGTCGCCGGTCTTCCTGCAAGGCGCGCTGACGACGGCGCATGTTGATCAGCGCGAGCAATGGCAGCAGCGCGCAGATCAGCACCAGCAGGCATTTGCCGATCAGTGCGGGCAGTAGTTTCTGCTGCGCCTGGCCGACGTCATACAGACCGCGCAGTTGCCAGGTGCTGTTATCGATGAATGCCAGCATCACACTTTGTAGCGGCTGGTCACTGACCGGGGTCGGCCCATGGCGTTCGAGCACTTCGCCACTGCGGCTGTTTTCCAGCAACCAGAGTGGGTGATCGGGACCGTCCAGGTGCGCCGTCAGTTGCAGGTAGTAGTCTGCCGACAGGCGCAGTAGCCAGTAGCCGCGGCCCTGTTCAGCAGGTTGGCGCAACAGCAGATAGATCAAGCTGTTGTCGGGCGAATTGGTGAAGAAGTAGCTGCGACCTTGATTGAGCTGGAGTAGCTCGTCAATCATCTGGCGGTCGGGGCTGCCCTCGAAGCTGTCGCTCAGAACCCGTCCGCTGCTGTCCAACCAGGCCAGATGGCGCAGGCCAGGCAGGCGCCCTTGCAAGGTTGCGCGCAGCGATGGCAGCGCTTCGGGCGTCGGCGGTTTGACATAGGGCTGCACCAGGTTCACCGCCTGCTGCGCTTTGAGTGCCATGTTCAGGTTCAGGTGATCGGCCAGTTCAGCGCTCGCTATCAGGCTGTGTTGGCGCAGATCGGCCTGGGTATGGCGGAACTGGGCGAACAGCTGCCACAGCAGCAGGCCCAGTAAAACCAGCGCCAGCAAGGCCAAGGTGCCCTTGAGTGAGCCACGCAGGGAGGGGGCCCCGGCAGTGGGGGCAGGGCGCAAGATTGACGGTTGGTTGAGATTGGTCAAGCGGTGGTCCTGCGATTGGGCTGGCGATGGCAGGGACGAAACATGCATGGGCCGTGCCTGTGCCTGAGCACGGCGCGCACTATAAATCTGCAGACATGGAGCCGGCTAGCATGCCTGCAAATATGGCAAAGTGCCAGTGTGCAGTCGGGTTGCCGACGGTCGTGCTTGGCTGGGGCTGGTCGGCAAGTCCCTGCAACCTGTGCGAGAATGCCGGCCGCTTCATTGTCAACGCTTCTGGAGATGTACGGTTTTGGTTACCCACTATTCCACCAATGGCCTCGATTCCGCCTGCGGGCGCAGCAGTCAGACCCTGGTCAGCACTGTCGTGGCCGATGACGTATCTTGCAAGTCCTGCCAGCGCACGCTGAGCAAAGCTGATGCCGCTGCCGCTACTGTGCGCAAGAGCCCGTCGTTGGCTGAACTGCGCAAGTCGGCGAAGGCGGTTGCCGAGCCTGCCGCTGTTGCTGGCGCCGTTGCTGGCGCACCTGTGGCCAAGCCGGCCGCCGCCAAGCCTGTCAGCAAGCCTGTGGTTCAGCCTGTCAGCAAACCCGCGGCGACGCCTGGCTACAATGCCAAGGCTGCGTGGGCTGCGCGTCTGGCCGAGCAGGCCGGCAACCGCCTGCCGCGTGGCGTGCAAGCGAAGCAGCGTCAAGCTTAAGCCCGCTAGCAGCCTGTTGCGCCCTGATCGCGGGGCAAGCCCGCTCCCACGCAACTGCCATTGGCTGTCGTGGGAGCAGGGCGCGCAATTTTCTCGCGGACCGGCTTCGCTCCGGTCCGCCATCCGGCCATCTGTATAACGTCACGACTTGGCGTAGAATGGTCGACTTTGTTCAATGACACCCCGTAAACACATCCCCCTGGCATCAGCCAGGTCGTACGTCGATGTCTTTACCTATCTGATAGAGGGCTTGGTTTTGGCTCAATACGTCTACACCATGCATCGGCTAAGCAAGGTCGTGCCGCCGAAGCGGGAAATCCTGAAGAACATTTCCCTGTCGTTCTTCCCTGGCGCCAAGATTGGCGTGCTCGGCCTCAACGGCTCGGGTAAATCGACCTTGCTGAAAATCATGGCCGGCGTCGACAAAGAGTTCGACGGCGAAGCCCGGCCGATGCCGGAGCTCAATGTCGGCTACCTGCCGCAGGAGCCGCAGCTGGACCCTACCAAGACCGTGCGTGAAGTGGTCGAGGAAGCGGTCAGCGTGATCAAGGACGCCCAAGCGCGTCTGGACGAGGTCTACGCCGCCTACGCCGACCCGGATGCCGACTTCGACAAGCTGGCCGCCGAACAGGCCAAGCTCGAAGCGATCCTGCAGGCGGCCGACGGCCATAACCTGGAGCGTCAGCTGGAAGTCGCCGCCGACGCCCTGCGCCTGCCGGCCTGGGACGCCAAGGTCGAGCATCTGTCCGGTGGTGAAAAGCGCCGTGTGGCCCTGTGCCGCCTGCTGCTGTCGGCCCCTGACATGCTCCTGCTCGATGAACCAACCAACCACCTGGACGCCGATTCGGTGGCCTGGCTGGAGCGCTTCCTGCACGACTTCCCGGGCACCGTGGTGGCGATTACCCACGACCGGTACTTCCTCGACAACGTCGCCGGCTGGATCCTCGAACTGGACCGCGGTGCGGGTATCCCGTACGAAGGCAACTACTCGGGCTGGCTGGAAGCCAAGTCGGATCGTCTAGCGCAGGAATCCAAGCAGCAAAGCGCCCACGAGAAGGCCATGAAGGAAGAGCTGGAGTGGGTGCGCAAAGGCGCCAAGGCTCGTCAGTCGAAATCCAAGGCCCGTCTGGCTCGCTTCGAAGAAATGCAGTCGCAGGAATTCCAGAAGCGCAGCGAGACCAACGAGATCTACATCCCGGCCGGTCCGCGCCTGGGCGACAAGGTCATCGAGTTCAAGAACGTCACCAAGGGCTACGGCGATCGCGTACTGGTCGAGAACCTCTCGTTCGCCATGCCTAAAGGCGCCATCGTGGGTGTGATCGGTGGTAACGGTGCCGGTAAATCGACCCTGTTCCGCATGCTGATGGGCAAGGAGCAGCCAGATTCGGGCAGCATCGAGATCGGTGAAACCGTGCAGCTGGCCTGTGTCGACCAGAGCCGCGAAGATCTTGACGGCAACAAGACCGTGTTCCAGCAGATCTCCGACGGTTCCGACCAGATCCGCATCGGCAACTACGAGATCCCGGCGCGCACCTACGTTGGCCGCTTCAACTTCAAGGGCGGCGACCAGCAGAAGTTCGTCAAGGACCTCTCCGGTGGTGAGCGTGGCCGTCTGCACCTGGCCCTGACCCTGAAGGAGGGCGGTAACGTCCTGCTGCTCGACGAACCGTCCAACGACCTCGACGTCGAAACCCTGCGTTCGCTGGAGGAAGCCCTGCTGGACTTCCCGGGCGCCGCCATCGTGATTTCTCACGATCGCTGGTTCCTGGACCGTGTGGCTACCCACATCCTGGCATACGAAGACGACTCGAACGTGGTGTTCTTCGAAGGTAACTACACCGAGTACGAAGCCGATCGCAAGAAGCGCCTGGGCGATGCTGCTGCCCAGCCGCATCGGGTACGGCACAAGAAGCTGGCGCAGTAAGCCGGTTTTAGTTGCACAAAAATGGGGCCCTTCGGAGCCCCATTTTTGTGCCTGTTGCAAGCGCTGCGTTGGAGCGGGGGTTGGCCTGCGATTGCGCTTTAAGGACTACGTGGTCGTTAGTTCTGCTGCTATCGCGGGGCAAGCCCGCTCCCACGATGGTGTCTGTGGTTTTGTATACACTTATATAAAACGCACCAAATAATTTCATAAAAACGACATTTCGCCCTGTTCCAGTGCGATTGCTTCTTGGTAAAGTCGGGAAAAAACCAATAAGTCCAATCCTCTCTTGGTGAGATGTCTAGCATGATCGAATCCGTCGACGACTTCCTCGCGCGTCTGCAACAACGCGACCCTGCCCAACCCGAATTCCACCAGGCCGTGGAAGAGGTCCTGCGCAGTCTGTGGCCTTTCCTCGAAGCCAACCCGCATTACCTGCAAGCCGGTATTCTCGAGCGCATCGTCGAGCCGGAGCGCGCCATCCTGTTCCGCGTGTCCTGGGTCGATGACCAGGGCAAGGTCCAGGTCAACCGCGGTTACCGCATCCAGATGAACAGCGCCATCGGCCCGTACAAGGGTGGCCTGCGTTTCCACCGCTCGGTGAACCTCAGCGTGCTGAAGTTCCTGGCCTTCGAGCAGACCTTCAAGAACTCCCTGACCTCGTTGCCCATGGGCGGCGGCAAGGGTGGTTCGGACTTCGATCCGAAGGGCAAGAGCGATGCCGAAGTGATGCGCTTCTGCCAGGCGTTCATGAGCGAACTGTACCGCCACATTGGTGCCGACCTGGACGTACCTGCTGGCGATATCGGCGTGGGTGCGCGCGAAATCGGCTTCATGTTCGGCCAATACAAGCGCCTGGCCAACCAGTTCACCTCGGTGCTGACCGGCAAGGGCATGACCTACGGCGGCAGCCTGATTCGTCCAGAAGCCACCGGTTACGGCTGCGTGTACTTCGCCGAAGAAATGCTCAAGCGCCAAGGCCTGCGCATCGACGGTCGCCGAGTCGCCATCTCCGGTTCGGGTAACGTCGCTCAGTACGCTGCACGCAAGGTCATGGACCTGGGCGGCAAGGTCATCTCGCTGTCCGACTCCGAAGGCACCCTGTTCTGCGAAGCCGGCCTGAGCGATGCGCAGTGGGATGCTTTGATGGAGCTGAAAAACGTCAAGCGCGGGCGCATCAGCGAGCTGGCTGATCAATTCGGCTTGGAGTTCCGCAAGGGCCAGACCCCGTGGACCCTGGCCTGCGACATCGCCCTGCCGTGCGCGACGCAGAACGAACTGAACGCCGAGGACGCCCATACCCTGCTGCGCAATGGCTGCATCTGCGTGGCCGAAGGCGCCAACATGCCGACCACCCTCGACGCTGTGGATATCTTCATCGAAGCGGGCATCCTCTACGCCCCGGGCAAAGCTTCCAACGCCGGCGGTGTGGCCGTCAGCGGCCTGGAAATGTCGCAGAACGCCATGCGCCTGCTGTGGACTGCCGGTGAAGTGGACAGCAAGCTGCACAACATCATGCAGTCGATCCACCATGCTTGCGTGCATTACGGCGAAGAGGCCGATGGCAAGGTCAACTACGTCAAGGGCGCGAACATCGCGGGCTTCGTTAAAGTGGCCGATGCGATGCTGGCGCAGGGCGTGGTTTAACACGCGATTGCGTCAGGGCCTCCAGGCGCATGCCTGGGGGCGTTAGCCAGCGCCGCCCTTGCGGCGCATCGCAGGCTTCGCCAGCTCCTGCAGTGATAGACGCCAACTCAGTAGTGATACCACTTGAGCTCCAGCATCACCTCGTTCTGCGCTGAAGCCACATGGCTGAACTCGCGCTTGGCACTCAAGCGCAGCCCCAGGTCCTGGCTGATTTCCCACTGTTGGTTCAGGCTCACACTGCGTCGTACCTCACCATTGGTGAAGTAATCGCCCTTGGCCTCCAGGGTCAGGTTGCCCAGGCCATTGCGCCACAGCAGCCCACCATTGAAGCCTGCAGCCGGTGAGATGAATTCGGCGAAGTCGTTGTGATGCTCGACCCGCACCGTACCCAGGGCAAAGCCGAGCAAGCCATCGGCCAGCTGCCATGTCCCACCAGCACCGCCGTTGACGTGACTCACCAGCACTTCGTCATCATGCTTGCCCGGCACCCGCTCAAGCCCCCCGGCCACCTGCCACGACAGTGGCTTGAGCAGCTCGTTACGCGGTGTCAGCGAGCGAATAGTCGCCAAGTCCAAGCGCTGTACCTGCCAGTCGTTGCCTTCGTATTGGCGCAGCTTGAGCTGAAGAATCTCGATCTGCGCGCCCAGCGGGAAGCCATAGGCGTTGTCGTTGAGGTCGTGATAGGCCATGCGCAAGCCATACTCGGCATAGGCACGGTCGTCACGGCTGCCCACGCCCAGTTGCCAGGTGCGCGACTGGTGGCCGTTCTCTGGCAGCCCAGGGCGCTCGATCTGCAGCGGCGGCGGTGGATTGCGGTTGATCGCCCGCAGCAGCTCGAAGCTGCGTTTGGCCTGGCCTGGATCGCGCTCCTGGCCGTTGGCACGGTAGCGCTCCAGGCGATACGCCGCGTCCTGCACCAGTGCCTGGCGCTGACGGGGCAGGGCGGTGAAGTCGGGGTTTTCCAGGTGTGCGGTGTCGGCACTTAGGGCCAGCACCTGTTGTTTTTCCTGATGATCGAGCGCATCTGCCCGCGCCAGCAATTCACGCTCACGCGAGGGGCGGTAGCGCACACCGGAGACCAGCCCCGACTGCTTGACTGCCTTGACCGTATCGGTCGGGATCGCCGTCAGCGGGAACTGCGAAGTCAGGTCCAGCCCTGGTCGGGCTACCTGCAACAGCTCCAGCAGCCGATAGGAGCAGTTTTCGTCGAAGAAGAAGTAATCGAACTGGATCTGCTTGAGCTCCCAGACATGCTCGACCATGCGCCCGGTTTCTTGTGGGGTCAGGTCCAGCTGGTATTCCCACAGGTCGCGGTTTTCCAGGCTGCGGTATTCGGACAATTTTTCCTGGTAGGGCATCAGCGCGAACAACCCGGGATAGCCGCCCATCAGCCCTTTCCAGGCGTACAGGATGCTGTTGTCGCTGCCTTCGATATAGGCGCCGAAGTTGATCGCGTAGCTCAACAGGGTGGTGTCGTCATCGCGGGTCTTGGCCTGGTCGATGCGCAGCAGGGTGTGGCCGAACATCGACGACGGGCTGTTCAAGTAGGCCGCCGGGAAGATCAACACCGCGCTATGCGGGTCGACTGACTGGTACCACTGGCGATACTCCTGGCAATCGGGCTGCGGCAGGTCTTTGAGGTCAAGCTGCTCGCGCAGCCAGCGGGTGCGCGCCGGGAACACGCACTGGGCATGTTTATCGCCAAGGGTGGGCGGCGCATACAGCGCCTGCACGGTGGCCGCCAGCTCACGATCGGGGTGGTGGCCGCCATCCTCGGCAAGGAAGAAGTTTTTATCGTCGACATAGCTGCGCCAGCCGCCAAGCTTGCCGGTCTCATAGTGACCAAGGGCGATCCAGTAGGGCGTCGCCGCCAGCTGTTGCAAGCGTGCCGGGTCAACCTGGGGCGCAGCGTGAAGCTCGGCGCTGGCAAGCAGCGTCAAAAGGGCAAGGCGTTTGAGCATGTCGGGCAACTACGTCTGAATGATGCCGATGGTGGAATGCCAAACCCGCCCCGAAACCGGGGCGGGAAGGGCCGGACTCAAGCCTCGGTGGCGTACTTGGCCAGTTGTGGGTCGCTCTTGAGCACGGCAAGGGTGTTGCTGTGCACGGTTTCGGCGGTGACATCGGCGCTGGAGAAGATCTCGCCGAAGTGCTGGTGGGTGACCGCGGCAAAGTGCGCACGATCTTCAGGCGCTACACCGAGGACCACGGCATAGGTGGTCAAGGCTTCGCCCTGGCCCTGGGCCATGTCTTCGGAAAGCTCGTTCATCATGCCGTTCATGGCGAACCAGGACTTGCCGCCGTAGGTCAGCGAAGCCTTGGTCGAACAGCCGTTGGTGCCGGAAGTCATACCGAACGTGGCGTTGCCGGACGTGCCGTTGGTGGTGGAAGCCAGGAAGTGGGCGGGAGTGCCGCGCTGGCCTTCGAACAGCATGTTGCCCCAGCCGCAATTCGGGCCGCCTGGCGCTTCGGCCATGGCGTTGAGCGAGACGACGGTGAACAGGGTACCCAGAAGAATCCGTTTCATAGCTTTGTTCTCTTTCTCAGTAGACGTACCAATGGTCAGGGGTTCTGGCAACGCCGTTGCCAGGTCGGGAAAGCAAACCGCCAACCCGCGCAAGGTTGGAGTTTAGGCACGATCCAAAGGTTGCGTGGCTTATTGCGAAAAATTGCATCGCTAATCGCCGTATCCTTGCTGCGACATAAAGTCCCAGTGAGCCTTGCAAGGCGCGGGCAGGCAGCGCCAGAATGCCTTCATCGCCCCGCCGAAGTAAGGAAACCCAATGCCCGATCCTGTCGCTGCGCGCCTGCGTCTTGCGCCTGAAGCCCTGACCCGGCGTTTTTCTCCTGAGCAGTTTGCTTTTACTCATACCGACGATCTGGAGCCGTTTCGTGGAGTCCTGTGCCAGGAGCGTGCTGTCGAGGCCCTGCAATTCGGTGTGGCCATGCCGCGCCCTGGTTACAACGTGTATGTGATGGGCGAGCCGGGCACCGGCCGCTTCTCGTTCGTCAAGCGCTACCTCAAGGCTGAGGGCAAGCGCCAGCAGACCCCGGCTGACTGGGTCTACGTCAATAACTTCGAGGACTCGCGCGAACCCCGTGCGCTGGAGCTGCCGTCGGGCACCGCCAGCGAATTCATCAGCGACATGGGCGGTCTGATCGACAACCTGCTGGCGACCTTCCCGGCCGTGTTCGAACACCCGTCCTACCAGCAGAAAAAAGGCGCCATCGACCGCGCCTTCAACCAACGCTACGACCGCGCCCTGGATGTGATCGAACGGGCGTCGCTGGAAAAAGACGTGGCGCTCTATCGCGATGCCAGCAACGTCGCCTTCACCCCGATGAGCGAGGGCAAGGCGCTGGATGAGGCCGAGTTCGCCCAGCTGCCGGAGGAGGTGCGCGAGCGTTTCCACGAGGATATCGCCGAGCTTGAAGAGCGCCTCAACGAGGAGCTCTCCAGCCTGCCGCAGTGGAAGCGTGAGTCGAACAACCAGCTGCGCCAGCTCAACGAAGAAACCATCACCCTGGCGCTGCAGCCACTGTTGGCCCCGCTGTCGGAGAAGTACGCCGAGAACGCGGCAGTCTGCGCCTACCTGCAATCGGTGCAGCTGAACCTGCTGCGCACGGTGGTCGAGCAGTTGGTCGATGACAGCAAGACCGACGCCGTGGCGCGCAAGATGCTCGAAGAGCAGTACGCGCCGAGCCTGGTGGTCGGCCATCACATCAGCGGCGGCGCGCCGGTGGTGTTCGAGCCACACCCGACCTACGACAACCTGTTCGGGCGGATCGAATACAGCACCGACCAAGGCGCGTTGTACACCTCCTACCGCCAGCTGCGTCCGGGTGCGCTGCACCGGGCCAATGGCGGTTTCCTGATCCTGGAAGCCGAGAAGATGCTCGGCGAGCCCTTCGTCTGGGATGGCCTCAAGCGCGCCTTGCAATCGCGCAAGCTGAAAATGGAATCGCCGCTGGGCGAGCTGGGCCGGGTGGCCACGGTGAGCCTGACGCCGCAGGTGATCCCGCTCAACGTCAAGCTGATCATCATCGGCTCGCGTCAGCTGTACTACGCCTTGCAGGATCACGACTCGGACTTCCAGGAGATGTTCCGGGTGCTGGTCGACTTCGACGAAGACATGCCCATGGTCGACGAGAACCTGGAGCAGTTCGCCCAGTTGCTGCGCACCCGCACCAATGAGGAGGGCATGGCGCCGCTGACCAGCGATGCGGTAGCGCGCCTGGCCACCTACAGCGCCCGCTTGGCGGAGAACCAGTCGCGGCTGTCGGCGCGCATCGGTGACCTGTTCCAACTGGTCAGCGAAGCCGACTTCATTCGCCAGCTGGCCAATGACGAGATGACCGACGCCGGGCATATCGAACGCGCCCTCAAGGCCAAGGCCACCCGTACCGGGCGGGTTTCGCAGCGAGTGCTCGACGACATGCTTGCCGGGATCATCCTGATCGACACCGAAGGTGCAGCGATCGGCAAGTGCAACGGCTTGACCGTGCTTGAAGTGGGCGATTCGGCGTTCGGTATGCCGGCGCGGATTTCCGCCACGGTATACCCGGGCGGCAGTGGCATCGTCGACATCGAGCGTGAGGTCAACCTGGGCCAACCGATCCACTCCAAAGGGGTGATGATCCTCACCGGTTACCTGGGCAGTCGCTACGCCCAGGAATTCCCCTTGGCGATTTCGGCGAGCATTGCCCTGGAGCAGTCCTACGGCTATGTCGACGGCGACAGTGCATCGCTGGGTGAAGCCTGCACGTTGATCTCGGCGCTGTCGCGCACGCCACTCAAGCAGTGCTTTGCCATTACCGGCTCGATCAACCAGTTTGGCGAGGTGCAGGCGGTCGGCGGGGTCAACGAGAAGATCGAGGGCTTCTTCCGCCTGTGCGAGGCGCGTGGCCTGACCGGTGAGCAAGGGGTGATCATTCCCCGCGCCAACGTCGCCACCCTGATGCTCGATGAGCGCGTGCTGCAAGCAGTGGAGTCGGGGCTGTTCAATGTCTATGCGGTGAGCCAGGCCGATGAAGCGCTGAGCCTGTTGGTCGGCGAAGAGGCAGGTACGCCGGATGACAAGGGCGAATTCCCCGAGGGCAGCGTCAACGCACGGGTGGTCGAGCGGCTCAGCGAGATCGCCGAGATGATCAGCGAAGAAGACATCAAGGACGCAGAAAAGGAGCGTTTGGAGGAGATGGTGGCCCAGGCTAAGCCTGCGTAAGTCAATAAATCGGCGCTGGCGGCCATGTGCTACCGTTCAGCGCCGGTTTTCCATCTTTTTGCGGCTTTCTTCTATGCTGGAACTTAAGGATGGCTACAGCGTTCAGGATGGAAACAGCCTGGTGATCGAAGGCTGAACTGGGCTTTTCAGAGGGGACGCGGCCATGCGCAACCTCAGCCTCACCCGCCAGTGCCTGGGCCTGGTGACCCGCATCGAATGCAGCATCCGTCCGCTTGCCGGCGACAATGGCATGTGGACGTTGCTGTTCGCCGCCGGCATGGCCGGCGAACAACCCTCGGCAATCAAGGCCCAGGGGCCCTTCCATGGGCCATTGGTGGCTGAGTCGGTGCTCAACGCCATCGTCGACAGCCTGACCTTGCATGGGTATCAGGTGGCCGAGGATCCGCAGATCTGGTGTCTGCACTTGCAGGCGCAGCTGCGCAAGATCAACGGCGAGCGCTGTCGAAATCTTGGGGATTATCAATTCCACCCAGAAACCTGATACACCGAGTCGGCCTTTTCGCGGGCAAGCCCGCTCCCACAGGCACAGCGCCGATCTGAAGATGAGCGCTGTACCTGTGGGAGCGGGCTTGCCCGCGAAAAGGCCCACTCGGTTCCCTGACCTGGCAACTGCGGCAACCCGCCGCAGGCTTTTGCTGTCACAGGTGGCTGGCTATACTCGCCCTCGCTTTCCGCTCACCTGACGAGTCTCTATCCTCCATGGAACGTATCCTCGAAAACGCGATGTACGCCTCGCGTTGGTTGCTTGCCCCTATCTACTTTGGCCTGTCGCTGGGGCTGCTGGCGCTGGCGCTGAAGTTTTTCCAAGAAGTCCTGCACGTCCTGCCTAACGTCTTCGCCCTGAGCGAGGCCGACCTGATCCTGGTGATCCTGTCACTGATCGACATGTCGCTGGTCGGCGGCCTGCTGGTGATGGTGATGATCTCGGGCTACGAGAACTTCGTCTCGCAGCTGGACATCGACGACAGCAAGGAGAAGCTCAACTGGTTGGGCAAGATGGACTCCTCCTCGCTGAAGATGAAGGTTGCCGCCTCCATCGTGGCGATCTCCTCGATCCACCTGCTGCGGGTGTTCATGGATGCCCAGAACATCTCCACCGACAAGCTGATGTGGTACGTGATCATCCACATGACCTTCGTGATCTCGGCGTTCGTTATGGGCTACCTGGACAAGCTGACCAAGCACTGATCGCGCTGCGCGTTGAGGTTGTACAACCGCCCGTCCGTTGTAAAACGGACGGGCGGTTGCGTTTAAACCTTGTGCTTTTGTTTCAGCTGTACAAAAGATGAGCGATCACGCGTGGTTCCCCCAGCGAGGTGCTCCCATGAACCTGCATGAACTGAACGGTGAGGCCAGGGCGGGCCGGGTCGATGAAGTCAACCTGATCGCCATCGAAGGCGGTGACTATCTGCTAGAGGCCCGTGTGCGCGGGCGTGCCCATCCACTGGCCGACAACCGTGGCGAGCGCTTGCGGGTGCGCTCGGTCGAGGATGCGCGGCATTTGCTGCAGGCCATGCCGCTGCTGTCGATGAACCTGATCCATTGGTCGGTGCAGGACGAAATGTGTGGCATGGGCAATCATCCCGAAGAAGACCTCAAGGTGCCGATCTCGCCGCGCTCGGCCTGGTAGCTGATCTGCTGCGCCGCAGTGTGCTAGGCTGCTCCCCCTTTTGATCAAGGGCGCGGCGTCACTGCGCCCTGCAGCGGAGCAAGCTAATGTCCGAACTCAATCTGTCCACCGACGAAACCCGCGTCAGCTACGGTATCGGCCGTCAGCTGGGTGGCCAACTGCGCGACAACCCACCACCAGGCGTGAGCCTGGAAGCCATCCTGGCTGGCCTGACCGACGCTTTCGCCGGCAAAGAAAGCCGCGTCAGCGAGGCTGACCTGTCGGCTGCCTTCAAGACCATCCGCGACATCATGCAAGCCGAAGCTGCCGCCAAGGCTGAGCTGGCTGCGGCTGCCGGCCTGGAATTCTTGGCTGAAAACGCCAAGCGTGACGGCATCACCACCCTGGCTTCCGGTCTGCAATTCGAAGTGCTGACCGCGGGCGAAGGCGCCAAGCCGACCCGTGAAGACAACGTGCGTACCCACTACCACGGCACCCTGATCGACGGCACCGTGTTCGACAGCTCCTACGAGCGTGGCCAGCCGGCTGAGTTCCCGGTTGGCGGCGTGATCGCTGGCTGGACCGAAGCCCTGCAGCTGATGAACGCTGGTAGCAAATGGCGCCTGTACGTGCCGAGCGAGCTGGCCTACGGCGCCCAAGGCGTTGGCAGCATCCCGCCGCACAGCGTACTGGTGTTCGACGTCGAGCTGCTCGACGTTCTGTAAGACCTGTTGTGCCCTTTCACGGGCAAGCCCGCCCCCACAGGATCACCACTGTTCTCACTACCAGTGGGGCCCTTGTGGGAGCGGGCTTGCCCGCGAACGAGGGCGCAGCCCTCGCGCTCTGCTATCAGTTCCAGTCTGTCCCCCCAGGGCGCAACGCCCGCGCATAGCAAAACAGAAACAAATTACGCACCAGCTCCTTGAGCACCCCCGGCTCACTCGAATTCAATCCAGTCATGTCCAGGTCACCCTGGTCGCGCAGTTCATCCAGCGCTTCTTCCTCAAGCACAGCGCACACTTCGCCGGTCTCGCGATGAAGAATTCTCAGGTAAGGGTGGGGGCGGTCCAGCCAGGCGTCGATCAGATAAGTCATGGCTATTCTCCTTGGATAGCAATTTCCAATGAGAATAATTCTTATTATCAAAATAGCAAGGGTCTATTGGCGTTTTTTCGCCAATGGTCACTCGATCCTGTTGCAGGATCTGTCGGGGCCACCGGCTGGCAGCCCCGAAGAAGGGGCGATCAGACCTTGCGCACGAACTCGGATTTGAGCTTCATCGCGCCGATGCCATCGATCTTGCAATCGATGTCGTGATCGCCGTCGCACAGGCGGATGTTCTTGACCTTGGTGCCGACCTTGACCACCAGCGACGAGCCTTTGACCTTGAGGTCCTTGATTACGGTGACGGTGTCGCCATCTTGCAGGACATTGCCCACCGAATCCTTCTTCACCACGTCATCGCTGGTCGCTTCGGCTTCGCCGTTGGCCGACCACTCGTGGGCGCATTCAGGGCAGATCAGCTGAGCGCCATCCTCGTAGGTGTATTCGGAGTTGCATTTAGGGCAGGGTGGCAAAGTGCTCACTACGGTTCCTCGGACAGACGGGTAAAAACCCACATTATATAAGGTTTTGTCTGGCAAATGTGCGTTGAGCGTGCAAATGCAATCGCGGGGCAAGCCTGCTCCCACGTAGCGAGGGGCATACGTGGCAGCGGGCTTGCCCCGCGATGGGTGTTACGCGATATCAGTGGGTACGAGCGACCGCAAACTCACTCAGCTCGACCAGCGCATCGCGGTATTCGCTGGCTGGCAGCACTTCCAGGCAGGCAATGGCACGAGCGACATAGTCGCGGGCCATCTGCGCGGTGTAGTCGAGGGCGCCAGAGGCTTCCACGGCTGCGCGGATCTGCTCCAGATCATCCAGGCCACCTTTTTGGATCGCCTGACGCACCAGGGCAGCCTGTTCGGCAGTGCCTTCGCGCATGGTGTAGATCAACGGCAGGGTCGGCTTGCCCTCGGCCAGATCGTCGCCGACGTTCTTGCCCAGGGTTTGCGAGTCGCCCTTGTAGTCGAGCAGGTCGTCGACCAGCTGGAAGGCCACGCCCAGGTGATCGCCAAAGGTGCGCAGGGCCTCGCGCTGTTCGTTGCTGGCTTGGGCCAGTGCCGCGGCACTGTGGGTCGACGCCTCGAACAGCATCGCGGTCTTGCCGCGGATGACCTCCATGTACACCTCTTCGGTGGTGCTGGCGTCACGTACCCGCGACAGCTGCAGCACTTCACCCTCGGCGATGACCCGGGTGGCCTTGGAGAGGATCTGCATGACCGGCATCGAGCCCAGCTCGACCATCATTTCGAACGAGCGCGAATAGAGGAAGTCACCGACCAGCACGCTCGGCGCGTTGCCCCACAGGGCGTTGGCGGTGGAGCGACCACGGCGCATACCCGACATGTCGACCACGTCGTCATGCAGCAGGGTGGCGGTGTGCAGGAACTCGATGGTCGCGGCGAGCAGGCGCAGGTCGTCGCCTTCGCGGCCCAATGCCTTGCCGCACAGCAGCACCAGCAGGGGGCGCAGGCGCTTGCCACCGGCGGAAGTGATATAGTCGCCGATCTTCGATACCAGCGGCACGCGCGAGGTCAGCTGCTTCTTGATGATCTCGTCGACGGCGCTGAAATCGTCAGCTACCGCGCGGTAGAAGGTTTGGGGTTGCATCGGCTGCTCCATTGGGGTTGCGCGGCATGCTAGGTCGCGGGTCCCGGTGTGTCAAGGCACGGTGCCTGGCGGCCGGGGGCGGGACTTGCAAGGCAATCTTGGGTTGCGTACAATCGCGCACCCTAACTTTCCTGGGCAGCACCTGCCTTACGCAATTGCGCCGGGCCGTTCCAGCCTTGTGCAGCCATGCCAGCCAATACTCATCATATAAAGAGCTGGGTGAGCAGGATTATCGGAGAAATACCATGTCTTACGCAGTAATCGTTACCGGCGGCAAGCAGTACAAAGTCGCTGAAGGTGAATTCCTCAAGATCGAGAAACTGGAAGTCGCTACTGGCGAATCCGTGACTTTCGATCGCGTCCTGCTGGTCGCCAACGGCGACGACGTTACCATCGGCGCTCCAGTCGTTGCTGGTGCCAAGGTCGTTGCTGAAGTCGTTTCGCAAGGCCGTCACGACAAGGTTCGTATCATCAAGTTCCGTCGTCGTAAGCACCACATGAAGCGTATGGGCCACCGCCAGTGGTTCACCGAGATCAAAATCACCGGCATCCAGGCTTAATTTCCTAGATCCCCTGAATTTATTTGGAGAATTGAACCATGGCTCACAAGAAGGCTGGTGGTAGTACTCGTAACGGTCGCGACTCAGAATCGAAACGCCTTGGCGTGAAGATGTATGGCGGCCAGGTCATCAAGGCCGGCAACATCATCGTCCGCCAGCGCGGCACCCAGTTCCACGCCGGCTACGGCGTTGGCATGGGCAAAGATCACACCCTGTTCGCTAAGATCGAAGGCGTGATCAAGTTCGAGAAGAAAGGCGAGTTCAACCGCCGTTACGTGAGCGTCGTCGCGGGCTAATCGCGCTGTCGCTGGAGAAGCCCCGTCATGCGACGGGGCTTTTTCGTTTGTGGTGAGCCTCTTGCAAAGCTGTTTGCCTGGGCTGCCGGCGTTGGTCTCTGCGTATCGGGGTCGCCGCGCTCATTTTTGCAAGAGCCTCATGTTTTTGAGTCATTTCAGCTCGTCACCTGACGAGAGGCGGTTTTTATGAAGTTTGTTGACGAAGTATCGATCCGGGTCAAAGCCGGTGATGGCGGTAACGGTTGCATGAGCTTCCGCCGCGAGAAGTTCATCGAGAACGGTGGCCCCAACGGTGGCGATGGTGGCGACGGTGGCTCGGTGTTCATGATCGCCGACGAAAACCTCAATACCCTGGTCGACTACCGCTACACCCGTCACCACGAAGCCCAGCGCGGCGCCAACGGCGGCAGCACCGACTGCACCGGCAAGAAAGGTGAAGACCTGATCCTGCGCGTACCGGTCGGCACCACGGTGATCGACGCTTCGACCCAGGAAGTGATCGGCGACCTGATCGCCCCTGGCCAGAAGCTGATGGTCGCCCAAGGCGGCTGGCACGGCCTGGGCAACACCCGTTTCAAGTCCAGCACCAACCGGGCACCGCGCCAGACCACCCCAGGCAAGCCGGGTGATCAGCGTGACCTGAAGCTGGAAATGAAAGTGCTGGCCGACGTCGGCCTGCTCGGTCTGCCCAACGCCGGCAAGAGCACCTTCATCCGCGCAGTTTCGGCCGCCAAGCCGAAAGTCGCCGACTACCCGTTCACCACCCTGGTGCCGAACCTGGGTGTGGTCAGTGTCGACCGCTGGAAGAGCTTCGTCATCGCCGACATCCCGGGCCTGATCGAAGGCGCCTCCGACGGTGCCGGCCTGGGTATCCGCTTCCTCAAGCACCTGGCCCGTACCCGCGTGCTGCTACACCTGGTCGACCTGGCGCCGCTGGATGAAACCAGCCCGGCCGATGCCGCTGAAGTGATCGTCAACGAGCTGACCAGCTTCAGCCCGTCGCTGGCCCAGCGCGAGCGCTGGCTGGTGCTGAACAAGTCGGACATGATCATGGACGACGAGCGCGACGAGCGCGTCAAGGAAGTGGTCGATCGCCTGCAGTGGGAAGGTCCGGTCTACGTGATCTCGGCCATCTCCAAGCAGGGTACCGAGCAGCTCAGCCGCGACCTGATGCGCTATCTCGAAGACCGCGCCGATCGCCTGGCCAACGACCCGGCCTACGCCCAAGAGCTGGCCGAGCTCGATCAGCGTATCGAAGACGAAGCCCGTGCTCAGTTGCAGGCCCTGGACGATGCCCGCACCCTGCGCCGCACTGGCGTCAAGAGCGTGCATGACATCGGCGACGATGACGACTGGGATGATGATTTCGAGGACGACGAAGACGGTCCGGAAATCATTTACGTGCGCGACTGACCGGTTGCAGTACACTAAACGCCGCTCAAATGAGCGGCGTTTTGGTATCTACAGATTCGACATAGGTTGGAAGAAGATGCGAAGCAAGGTGACGGGCGCGAAGCGCTGGGTCGTGAAGATCGGCAGCGCCCTGCTGACCGCGGATGGCAAGGGCCTGGACCGCGGCGCCATGGGTGTTTGGGTCGAGCAGATGGTGGCCTTGCGCGAAGCAGGCGTGGAACTGGTGCTGGTCTCCTCCGGAGCCGTGGCCGCCGGCATGAGCCAGCTCGGTTGGAGCAAGCGACCGAGCGCGATGAACGAGCTGCAGGCCGCTGCTTCGCTGGGCCAGATGCGCCTGGTGCAGGCTTGGGAGTCGAGCTTCGGCGAGCACGGCAAGCACACCGCGCAGATTCTTCTGACCCACGACGACCTTTCCGACCGCAAGCGTTACCTCAATGCCCGCAGCACCCTGCGCACCCTGGTTGACCTGGGTGTGGTGCCGGTGATCAACGAGAACGACACCGTGGTCACCGACGAGATCCGCTTTGGCGACAACGACACCCTGGCCGCATTGGTGGCCAACCTGGTCGAAGCCGACTTGCTGGTGATCCTCACCGACCGTGACGGCATGTTCGACGCCGACCCACGCAACAACCCCGATGCCCAGCTGATCTTCGAAGCGCGCGCCGATGATCCGGCGCTGGATGCCGTGGCTGGCAGCACCGGTGGTGCGCTGGGCCGTGGCGGCATGCAGACCAAGCTGCGCGCTGCGCGTCTGGCAGCGCGTTCCGGCGCCCACACCATCATCGTCGGCGGGCGCATCGAGCGCGTGCTCGATCGGCTCAAGGCCGGCGAGCGCCTGGGCACCTTGCTGTCGCCCGAGCGCGGCATGCTCGCGGCGCGCAAGCAGTGGCTGGCTGGCCACTTGCAGACCCGTGGCACCCTTGTGCTCGACGCCGGTGCCGTACAGGCCCTGCGTGGGGCCAACAAGAGCCTGTTGCCGGTTGGGGTGAAAACCGTCCAAGGCAGCTTCCGGCGTGGCGAGATGGTGGTCTGCGTCGGCCCTGATGGCCAAGAGGTCGCGCGCGGCCTGGCCAACTACAGTGCCCTGGAGGCGCAGAAGATCATCGGCCAGCCGTCCGATGCCATCGAAGCCCTGCTCGGCTATAGCGCCGAGCCTGAGCTGGTGCACCGCGATAACCTGGTTCTGGTCTGAGGAAATGACTGTGTTGAAAAGGCTGATTGCCGTGGCGGCGCTGGCGCTGCCGATGGTCGCGAGTGCCGAGGAAGTTGGCCAGGTGTCCACCGTGTTCAAGTTCGTCGGGCCTAATGACCGGATTGTCGTCGAGGCGTTCGATGATCCCAAGGTCGAGGGCGTGACCTGCTACCTGTCGCGGGCCAAGACCGGGGGTTTGAAGGGTGGTTTAGGCTTGGCCGAGGATCGCGCCGAGGCGTCGATTGCTTGCCGCCAGGTTGGGCCGATCAACTTCAAGGGCGAACTCAAGGATGGCGAGGAAGTGTTCAAGGAACGCACCTCGCTGGTGTTCAAGACCATGCAGGTGGTGCGTTTCCTCGACAAGAAGCGCAATACCTTGGTCTATCTGGTGTACAGCGACCGCCTGATCGAAGGCAGCCCGCAAAATGCGGTGACGGCGATTCCGATCGTGCCGTGGGCGCAGTAAGACTGCGTTGAAATGATCGCGGGGCAAGCCCGCTCCCACGATGCCATCCCGCCATGCTGGGTGGGCTTCGTGGGAGCGGGCTTGCCCCGCGAGGGTTCTACGCCCTGATCAGGCCAATTCTTCGGCCTGATCTTCGCGAACGATGGCCTTCACTTCATCGATGCGGCTGATGTACTTCCAGTCCGACTCGTCGATGTAGATACCATTGGGCCCGCTACCCCCTTCCAGATCGATTGCCACCCGCGCCGACACCTGCGGCTTGACGCTCGCCAGAATCGGCACGAAGCCCAGTTGCTGGCTGGTTTCCAGCAGCGCCGCCTGGTTGCGTTCGTCGATGTCTGCCGCCTCGTCGAGGTAGTAGGGCAGGCGAATACGTCCGGCCAGGTCACGGTCCATCAGGTGCAGCAACAGGTACATATTGGTCAGCGCCTTGATGGTCATGGTGGTGCCGTTGGAGGCGGCGCCGTCGATGTCGGCGTGGATCACCGGCTGGCTGTTGATCTTGGTGATCTCGAACGCCAGTTCGAACAGGTCCTTGAGGCCCAGCTGGTTGTGGTTGGCCGCCACCAGCCGCGCCAGATACTCCTTGGCCTCTTCGTTCTTGTGATCCTGGTCGGCGCTCTGGGTCAGGTCGAACACCGACAGGGTTTCGCCTTCTTCGTACTGGCCGGCGCTGTGGATGATCTGGTCGATGTGCTTGAGCGCTTCCTTGTTCGGCGCCAGCACCACGCGGAAGCTCTCCAGGTTGGACACCTGGCGCTTGTTGATCTCGCGGTTGAACAGGGCCAGCTGGTGCTCGAGGCTGTCGTAGTCGCTGCGGATGTTGCGCAAGGTCCGGGCGATGTCGGTGACCGCGGCGCGGCGGGCCTTGGCCAGGGTCAGGGCTTCTTCGGTGCGGTGCGAATAGGCGTTGATCAGCAGCTGCAGGCGACGCTCCATGTCGTCTTCGCTGTCGAACTTGGCCACGCCCTTGAGGCGTACCTGGGCGTACAGCGCCTCGATCTGGTTGTCGACCCGTTGCAGGCCCTGCCAGCTGTCCTGATAGTCGTTGAGCAGCGGCAGCAGGTTGTCCATCGAGTCGTCCACCGGCTCCATGAATGGCGTGCCGAACGGAAGGTCGGCCGGCAGCAGCTGACGACGACGCAGGGCGTCTTCGAGGGTGCGTTGCTTGGCTTCGAGGTCGGCGATTTGCCGGCCCACCAGTTGCAGCTTGGCCGAGAGCTGCTGAACGCGCTCGGTGAACGCATCGCTGGAGCGCTTGAGCTCGTCCTGGGCCGCTTCCAGCTGGCTCAGTTGCTCCAGCTTCTCCGGCTCTTCAGCGCTCAGGGTTTCAGTACGGCGGAAGTCTTCCAGGGCTTTCTGCGCATCCAGTACCTGCTGGTACAGGGCTTCGGTCTGGGCCTTGCTCGCCGAACGGTCAGCGGCTACTGCTTGCTGGGTCCTGAGCTGCTTGAGCTCGCGATCCAGGCGGTCTTTCTGGTCGCGCAGGGCGGCGCGGTCGGCCAGTGCTTGCAACGCTGGCGGATCGATGTGCGACAGGTCGATGGACAGGCCAGGCGCTTCGAAACGCTCGCCCTTGAAGCTATCGAGCACGGCTTCCAGGGATTTCACCCACAGGTCGCTGTCGTCCAGTTCGATGCCGCGCTCGCCCAGCGGCAGGCTGAACAGGGCGCCGTTGAACAGGCGCATCAGGCGGTCGACGTCCTGTTGCGAGAACTCTTCGCGCAGGCGGGCGTAGCTGTTGTTGTCGGCGTGGTCGAGCTGCTGCTTGACCGCTTTGACGCGCTTTTCCAGATCGCGCACGCGCTCGTCGAGGTCTTCGGCAGAGAACTGCCGCGACTGGGCCAGGGCGCCGGCCAGCTCATCGTGGGCGTCCTTGGCAGCGAGCAACTGCTGCTCCAGGACCTTGACGTCGGTGACCAGGGCAAAGCGGTGCTTGAGCACCGACAGTTCACCCAACCAGCGCTGGATGCCGGTGATCTCGCGCTCCAGGCGCATCAGCTCCTGGGTGCCGCCGCGCTGGTCGTTTTGCAGGCGGTCCTGCTCGGCGCGGTAGTGCTCAGACTGGATCACCAGCTCTTCCTTGCGCGCCATGGCGTAGTCCTGCCAGGTGCCCAGCAGGTTGTCGAGCAGCGGCGACAGGCGATGCAGCTTGCCGCGCAGGATGTCGCGCTGGGCCACGCCGCCGGCCAGGGCCTCGACCAGTGGCCCGGCAGCGACCAGGGCGTTGTAGTCGCCTTCCATACGGCGTACGTCGCGGAAGGCTTCTTCGCAGGCGGCGATGTAGTCGACGCTACCCGAGCGCAGGCTGTGCTCGAAGGCATCGAGGAACAGCTGCTTGAGCTTGGCAGCAGTGATCTCGCGCATGTGCAGCAGGTTGATGAACAGGGCGCGGAAGGTCTTCAGGCTCTGTTCGCTGGTCGAGCGCAGCGGGATCAGGGTCAGGTCCAACGGCACTGAGGTGTGGCCGCCGACCAGCAGTCGACGCAGCTCGTCTGGCTTGAGCTCGTAGGCCTTCAGGCCGTTGCGCTCAAGGTTGGTGAACAGCTCTTTCTGGCGCAGGCAGGTGTCGTCTTTCTGGTAGTGGGCCAGGTCCAGCTCGCCCTGGTAGGCGAAGAACTGGTGGCCGAAACCGCCGCCTGGGCCGCGGCCGACCACGCCGATCACGTGCGGGCCGTGCGGCAGGTTCAGTTCGCAGAGGATGTAGCTGGTGTCGCTGGCAAAGTAGAAGCGCCGCGACTGCTCCAGGCTGTACTTGCCGAAGCTCATGTCGGACATGCGCGCCAGGATCGGGAACTGCAAGGCGTTGATCGAGGCGGACTTGCCCAGGTTGTTGGCGCCGTAGACCGACAGCGGGTGTTCCAGGGGGAACAGGCCCAGGCTGTAGCCGGCGGTGTTGAGCAATGCGAAGCGGCGGATGCCGTAGCGTTCCTGGCTCATGCGTCAATCTCCTGTTGCTCTTCCCGGATGGCCCGGGCAAGGGCGTCTTCTTCGCTTTCCTCGCCGTCGAACGGGCTCAGGTCGAGCGGGTCGTCGGTGCGCGCCAGCTCCTCGGGGCTTTCTTCTTCGACCAGTACCGGCGTCGGCAGGGGCAGGTCGCTGTGCAGGGTGGCGGCCAGGTCACGGTCCTGCTGGACCGACAGGCACACATCGAGGAAGCGGTGCATCGGCGGCAGGAAGCGGTAGATACCACCTTCTTCATGAGCGAAGCCCAGCTGGGTCATGCGCCGCAGGATCTTTTCTTCCAGCTCGTCGACGGTCTGCACTTCGGCCTGGATGAACAGGTCGCGGTATTTTTCCAGCAGCGACGGCAGTTCATCGCGGCCAATGCTGCCGCCATCGAGCACGGCAATCGGGTCGCGGCCTTGGTCGGCCAGGTGCTCGACCAGGATGAAGGTGAACAGCGAGAGGCGCTGGGCGGTCTTGTTGACCTGCGCGGCAGCCAGCTCCGGAACGAAATAGTAGAAGCCGCGGGTATCGCACACCAGCTCGAAGCCCAGGGCCTTGAACAGGGTGCGGTACTGGTCCTGGAAGTTCGACAGTTGGGCGTACAGCTCCGGGTCGCGGCGGCTGACATGGAAGCCCTTGAACAGCTCGCGGAAGATCGGCGCGAGCTGGGACAGTTCGGAAAGATCAAGATGCATTGGCTGGGCTCGCGTTGGATTCAGGCGATGGTGCGGTCAGGGCGAACGAGCGCAGACTCACCAGGTGTTCACGGGTGGTGTAGTCACGCCGTTCGAGGCGTTCGCGGCTGAAGCGCTTTTCTCGCGACAGGCGCGAGAACCAGTACAGCAGTTCGTCGGTGGCGCCTTCGGGCTCCTGCTCCAGCAGCCAGACCATCAGGTCGGGCAGGGGCAGGGCGTCCTGGCAGCGTTCGAGCATTTCCTTGACTGTGCGCGGCGCGCGCGGTGCCGGGCCCTTGTTGGTCTTGTGCGCCTTGGGGAAGCGCGCAGGCTTGGGCTCGAAGCGGGCCAGGGCATAGACGTAGGCCTCGACCTGGCTGGCGCTGCCGAGGAAGGTGCTCTGCGGACGGGTGAACATCGGCATCGCCGCCTGTGGCACGGCGTCGATGCCCTTGCGGCGGATCACCGAAAGGGCGAGGGCGGCGCCACGGGTCACGGCGTTATGCCGGCGCGCTTCTTCGCGCAGCGGCAGCAGCAGCTCGCGGGCGTGACGCAGGGTCAGCTGGGCGCTGGTCTGCATCTCGAGGATGCGCGCGTGGGTGCGCAGCAACATGTCGTCATCGACCAGGTGACCGAGTCGCGCCTGTTCGCCGAGCAGGCGCAGCAGCACGGTCTCGACCTTGCGCACGCCTTGCTCGAAAGCGCCGTCGGCGTTGACCAGCTGGATCATCGGCTCGACGTACTCGTCCCAGGTCGCCAGGACCTCGGCATAGCGCTGACGCAGGGGGATCTGGCGGTTGCTGGTCTTGGCCCGTTCGGCCACGGCGACCAACGCCTGCTCGTCGTTGTCGAGCTTCTTGAGGACGTCGCGCACACGCATGTCGAGCAGGCGCAGCTGGCGCGCCAAATCGTCGCTGTCGCGGTTGTCGAAGGCGTCCTGGATATGCCCGGCCAACCGCTCCAGGTGGCGCAGGTAGGCTTCGATCTCCAGGCACAGGCCCAGGCGGTGTTCGCGGCGCAGGTAGGCGAGGAAGTCGTGGATCTGGGCGTTGAGCTCGAAACGGTTCGGGCTTTTCGCCACCGGCACCAGGATATCCAGGCGGATCCACACATCGAGTAGCTGGGTGATGTCCTGTGGGGTGCTTTCCACCTGCTGGCGGCCCAGTTGCTGGCGCAGCTCGATCAGGCTCAGGGTGCCCTGGTCGAAACGCTCGCACAGCGGCTCGATCAATGCCCAGTGTTCGGCTAGGGCGCGCAGGACGCGCTTGGGTTCGATCATTGGCGGGTCGACTCGTTGCCAAGTTAAAAGCGGCGATTGTACTGCATCCGGGGGGGAGGATTTCACCCCTTGGTCTGTAATGAGGATTTGCAGGGTCTGCAGCGCCCTTATCGCGGGACAGATACGTAGGAGCCGCGTGGGAGCGGGCTTGCCCCGCGATGGCGGCAGTACAGGCAACAAATTTCCGCCAGCCAGTAGCGGCGCAAGCGGGCCAAGGGCGGTAGAATGGCTGACTGACTTCTCCCTGGATGACCGTGCTGTGCTGATCGAGTCCCGCCGCCGCGCCTACCTTTGCGCCATGCAAGTGGTGCATTGGCTGCCGCGCGCCGAACTGCCGTTCGCCGCGCCGTCGCGCCCGGAGCTGCTGTTGCCGCAGGCGCCAGTCGAGGACATCGAGTTCGACGTCCGCCCTGCCGCGCCCAGCGCTACGCCGCCGCCAGCTGCGCCACAAGCGCGCTCCGGCGAACGACCGAAAATCGAGATACCTCGCCCAGCCAGCACCGCCAAGCCTGCGCCCAAGGCGGTCGAGGCCGAAGAAGCCGCGCCTGGGGTACGCCCGGCACCGGTGCCACCGCCACGTTTTGCTTTGCAGCTGCTGCGCGCCGGCAGTTGCCTGCTGTTGGTCGAGCTTGCCACCGGTCAGCCGTTCCAGAGCCGCGACCCGTCCTACCTGCTGCTCAAGGACATGCTGCGCGCCGCCGGTCTGCCCGATGCGCCGCAAATCATCGGCGAGCCGGTGCGCTGGCCGCTGCTGGTGCGCGGCAATATGGACCAAGGCCCGGAAGCCGCCCGCGATTTCGTCCAGGGTTTTATCCAGGCGCGGTTGGAAGAAACCCCCTGCACCTGCCTGTGGCTGGTCGGCCTGCCAGCGCTGCGCTTTGCCGCTGAAGTTCAGACTGAAGCCTATTACCAAGAACTGAAGGTCGACGGTCTGGGCGATGCCTGGGCCTTGCCTGGTCTTGAACTGTTGATGGACGAGCCGCAACGCAAAGCGGACGTCTGGCAAGCGATGCGCCAGCTGATGGCGCGCTGGAAGAGCGTTGAATGAGTGATTCGATCAGTTTCCGCCCGATGACCGAGGCGGATCTGGATGCCGTGCTTAAGATCGAATATGCCGCGTTCAGCCATCCCTGGACCCGTGGAATCTTCCAGGATGCGCTCAAGTCATATGAAGTGTGGCTGATGTTCGACGGTCAGCAGCAGGTTGGACATGGCGTGATCAACGTGATCATCGATGAGGCGCATCTGCTCAATATCACCGTCAAGCCGGAAAACCAGGGCTGCGGGCTGGGCCTGCGCCTGCTCGAGCACCTGATGGCACGGGCCTATCAGCTCAACGGCCGCGAGTGCTTCCTGGAAGTACGCGCCAGCAACCAGTCGGCCTACCGCCTGTACGAACGCTACGGATTCAACGAAGTCGGTCGGCGTCGAGACTACTACCCGATGGCTGGCGGACGCGAAGACGCCCTGGTGATGGCCTGCACTCTATTCGAAGAGTGACCCCGCGGGGGTAGGTCGAGTCACACAGGCATAACCTGATGAGGCAAGACCATGCACGACCTGCAGGAATTGATCGACAACAACCAGCGCTGGGCGGATGCCATTACCCAGCGCGATCCCGATTTCTTTGCCAAGCTGGCCCGCCAGCAGACGCCGGAATTTCTCTGGATCGGCTGCTCCGATGCGCGGGTGCCGGCCAACGAGATCGTCGGCATGCTGCCGGGTGATCTGTTCGTGCACCGCAACGTCGCCAACGTGGTGTTGCACACCGACCTCAACTGCTTGTCGGTGATTCAGTACGCGGTCGAGGTGCTCAAGGTCAAACACATCCTGGTGACCGGCCACTATGGCTGCGGCGGGGTGCGTGCGGCCATGCAGGACCGTCAGCTGGGCCTGATCGATGGCTGGCTGCGCTCGATCCGCGATCTGTACTACGAGAAGCGTGGCGAGCTGGCCAAGCTGGACAGCATCGATGCGCAGGTCGATCGTCTGTGCGAGCTGAACGTGATCCAGCAGGTGGCCAATGTGGCGCACACCAGCATCGTCCAGAATGCCTGGCACCGGGGGCAGGAGCTGTCGATCCATGGTTGCATCTATGGCATCAAGGATGGCCGCTGGAAGAGCCTGGACACCACCATCAGCGGCTTTGCCCAGTTGCCGCCGCAGTATCGCTTGCGGCCATTGGAGTAAAGCCCCTGAGTATTGCCTGAGCAGGGGTGGCCTGTTCGCGGGCAAGCCCGCACCAGGACGACACACATCCCTGTGGATGCGGGCTTGCCCGCGAACGAGTCGCGCAGCGGCTCGCCGTGCTTAACTGCATCTCAGGCAGCCGACGGATAGGGGGCAGGGATGGAGCGAGCAAGGAAACTGATACTGGCAGCGGGTCTGCTGAGCGCTGCTGTCACCCAGGCCGACGAGCGCGACCTGTGGATGTTCGCCCAATGGGCGGGAGACCATCAGACCCGGCCGTTTCGCCAGATGCTGGTCGATGCTCGCCTCTACGGCATCGTGCCGATCCATCAATTGCTGCGTTCAGCCTCTGATTGGCGCCTGTGCCGGGCTTCACCCTTCGCCGTACCGCCCGCCAGCCAGTGGCCGGCGGTACGCTCGACCCTGGCCTTGATCAAGACCCTCGACGACCGGGGCGCGCTGCGCCAATTCGAGGTGGTCTCGGCCTATCGCGACCCACGCCTCAACGCCTGCGCCGGGGGCGCGGTGGGTAGCGCGCATACCCGGGCGTTCGCGGTCGACCTGTTGTTGCCCGCCTGGGCCGATCCCAATCCACTGTGCAGCTTCTGGCAGCAACACGGCCAGGCCTGGAACATGGGCTTGGGTCGCTATCCGTCGGGGCGCATTCATATCGACACGGCGGGCTATCGAACCTGGGGTGGTGATGGCAGCGCTGGTTCGTCGTTCTGCGTCAAGCCCAAGTGAGTCAGGCAAGCCTGGCATTGGTTGATCACCCATTGTGCGAAGCGTTGCCGTTGGCTGCCGTCTTGCAGCGGTTGCGGGCTGAGCAGGTGATAGGCCGAGCCGTCCCGCAGGAAGCCGAATGGGGCTTGTAGCTGGCCACTGTCCAGCTCGTCACGCACCATCAGCGCCGAGGCGATCGCCAGCCCTAGACCGGCGCTGGCGGCCTGGATCGACAGATAAAAATGCTCATAGTCACTGCGCTCGGTATGCCGGGCATGTTGCTTGCTCAAGCGCAGCCAACTGCTCCAGGCGTCTGCCCGGGTGCGGCTGTGCAGCAGGCGTTGGCCATCCAGGCGCTGATCCTGGCCTGGGCGGCAGACCGGGCCGACCCATTCGTCACAGATCTTCAGGCTGTGCAGCTGGCGGTCCCAGTGAAAATCATCGCGGCGCAGCGCCAGGTCGATGCCGCCGCGGGCGAAATCCACCGGGCCGCCGGCCGCGACCAGATGCAGCTGGATATCTGGATGGGCAGCGTGAAAGCCGGGCAGGCGGGGGATCAGCCAGCGCATGGCGATGGTCGGCTCGCAGGACAGTACCAGCACCTTGTCCTGCTCTTGTTGCTGCACGCGCTGCACGGCGCTTTGCAGTTGCTCGAAGATCGATTGGGTCGCGGCGTGCAAATCGCGCCCGGCGGGGGTGAGGAAAATCGCCCGGTTGCGCCGCTCGAACAGCGCCACTCCGAGGCTCTCTTCAAGCAGGCGCACCTGGCGGCTGACCGCACCGTGGGTGACGTGCAGGTGCTCGGCGGCGCGCACGAAGCTCTCGGTTTGTGCGGCGATGTCGAAGTAGCGAAAGGCGTTAAGTGGGGGTGTTTTCATTTTTTTGGCGTCGGTTGTGCGGGCCTCATCGCGGGGCGAGCCCGCTCCCACAGGGCCACGAAATTTCCGTAGGAGCGGCCCGCGATGATGCCGGTACAGACAAGATAATGTGTGAATAAAACTAGCAGATTAGTCGCACTATAAATCGATTTTTACCTGTGGATAAGCCTTCGATAATCAGCGCTCTGTGCATTTTCATCGTCTATCGAGGACATATCCTGTGAATGAATTGATCGCCGTCGCCCTGTTTACCATCCTGGCTGTCATCAGCCCGGGCGCGGACTTTGCCATGGTCACCCGCAGCAGTTATGCACAGGGCCGCAAAGCTGGACTGGCAGCCGCGTTGGGCATTGCATTGGGCGTGCAGGTGCATGTGCTGTACACCGTGCTGGGGATTGCCGTGATCATCAGCCAAAGCCCGGCGCTGTTTTTGGCCATGAAAGTGCTGGGGGCGGGTTACTTGATCTACTTGGGCTACAAGTCGCTGACCAACACCACGCGGATTCGCCTTGATGGGCTCGGGCAGGATGACAGTGCAAGCCTGTGGATGGCATTGCGCAGCGGCTTTCTGACCAACGCGCTAAACCCCAAGACCATGCTGTTCGTGGTCAGTGCCTATACCCAGGTGGTCCAGCCAGGTAGCCCATTGGCAGTGGACTTCGCCTATGGCGCATTCATGTCCGTGGCCCATTGGCTGTGGTTCAGCCTGGTGGCGGTGTTCTTTTCCAGTGCAGCCTTGCGCAAGGCCATGATCGAGCGGCAGGTGGTGGTCGATCGGCTGATAGGTGTAGCACTGATTGGCCTGGGCTTGGCGGTGATGGTGTCAGGCGTGCGCTGATGGCTTTTGCCCGGACAAAGAAAAAGGGCTTACCTTGCGGTAAGCCCTTTTCGAATTTGGTGGCTACACAGGGACTTGAACCCCGGACCCCAGCATTATGAATGCTATGCTCTAACCAACTGAGCTATGTAGCCAACTGGCGCGCATTATTCTCTTCAAACGCCCCTCTGTCAACACTCATTTCAAAAAAAATTTACACGCTTTCAAAAGCTTAGCCGGCTAGGGCCGATTCAGCGGACGATCAGCCACTGCCCAAGCAGGCTGTGCAGCTGCAATTGCTGTTCGCTGGCGAGCTGCTCCAGGCTTTCTGCCGGACGATCCAGGTTGAAGTCGCCACTGACGCGGCGATAGGCGGTTTGCTCATCCATCAGCCAGACGCGCTTGCCCTGGTAGCCGGCCAAGCGCTGCAGGACCTGCGCCAATGGCACGTCCTTGGCCAGCAAGTGACCGTTGCGCCAGGCATCGGCGTGCTTGGCGTCGATCTTCTGTACCGGATCGATGCGGCTGTCGGAGAAGGTCACCCGTTCGCCGGCCGACACCATGCGTTGGTCGCCCCCCTGAATAACCATCGCCTTGCCGTTGAGCACCACCAGTTCGTCGTGCGCGGGCGTGCGAGCGATCATCAGGCGAGTGCCAAACACCTGGATCCGCGCATCGTCGACCTGTACTTCCATTGCCCGGCCATCGAGCATCACCTCCAGATAGACTTGCCCTTGCACCAGATGCAATTGGCGGGTGCGGCCACGCAGATCGACGTTCATCGCGCTGGCGCTGTCCAGGTGCAGGGTCGATCCGTCGGCCAGGCGCACACTGCGCCGCTCGCCGCTGGCGGTATGCAGCTCGCTGGCAAGGCGCTGCATCAGCGGCCAGTAGAGGTAGGCCAGGGCTGCCAGCAGCAACAGGAACAGTGCCGCCAAAACCTTGCCCAGATGGCTGCGACGGGCCTTGAGCAGGCGTGGCCGCGGCCGCGCTGTGGGCGGCTTGAGCTGCTGCCAGTACGCCTCGAGTTCGGCATAGGCACGGGCATTGTCAGGCTCCTGGCACCAGGCGGCGAAGGCGCGGCGTAGCTGCTCGTCGCTACCGGGCTGGCGCAGGCGGGAGAACCACTCCAGCGCCTCGCGTTCGGGATCGGGCTGAAGCTGCAGGGCGGGCATCGGGCTCATGGTCGGGTTGCTCGCGAAAAAGGGCGTAGTCGCGCAATGGTGGCAGGGCAATGTGCCATGGATGCTAAATATATTGAGAACCATTTACAAGTGCGTGGCGGACCGGTGGCAAAAAAGCTAGCTATGTATCTATTTGTTTCCCGATAATCGGATCCCAAACCTGCGGACGGATATCTAGCCCATGGCCATCAGTAGTACCCAGACCACCACCCCTGTGTCGGCTGCCCAAGGCGCCAACCCCTTGGTGATGCGCATCATCGGCTTTTGCGCGCTGGCGCATCTGATCAACGACCTGATCCAGTCGGTGCTGCCGGCTATTTATCCGATGCTCAAGGCCAACTACGACCTGAGCTTCGCCCAGATCGGCCTGATCACCCTGACGTTCCAGATCACCGCCTCGCTGTTGCAGCCGTGGGTAGGTTTTTTCACCGACAAGCGTCCGACCCCTAACTTGCTGCCGCTGGGCACCCTGTGCACGCTGGTGGGGATTGTGATGCTGGCGTTTGTCGGCAGCTTCCCGATGATTCTGCTGGCCTCGGCGCTGGTCGGCATCGGCTCCTCGACCTTCCACCCAGAAACCTCGCGTATCGCCCGCCTGGCCTCGGGCGGGCGCTTTGGCCTGGCTCAGTCGACCTTCCAGGTCGGGGGCAACGCCGGTTCCGCGTTCGGCCCGCTGCTGGCGGCGGCGATCGTCATTCCGTTCGGCCAGAGCCATGTCGCCTGGTTTGGCCTGGCAGGGCTGTTCTTCTTTGCCGTGACGCTGATGCTGCGCCGCTGGTACAAGGCCCACCTCAATCAGGCCAAGGCGCGCAAGGCGGTGCAGGCGACCCATGGCCTGTCGCGCCAGCGGGTGATCGCTGCGCTGATCGTGCTCGGCCTGCTGGTGTTCTCCAAGTACTTCTATATGGCCAGTTTCACCAGCTACTTCACCTTCTATTTGATCGAGAAGTTCGACCTGTCGGTGGCCAGCTCCCAGCTGCATCTGTTCCTGTTCCTCGGTGCGGTGGCGGCGGGGACCTTCTTCGGTGGGCCGATTGGTGATCGCATCGGGCGCAAGGCGGTAATCTGGTTCTCGATTCTTGGGGTGGCGCCGTTCACCCTGGCCCTGCCGTATGCCGACCTGTTCTGGACGACGGTGCTGAGCCTGGTGATCGGCTTTATCCTCGCCTCGGCGTTTTCGGCCATCGTGGTGTATGCCCAGGAACTGGTGCCGGGCAATGTCGGCATGATTGCCGGGATCTTCTTCGGCCTGATGTTTGGCTTTGGCGGGATTGGCGCGGCGCTGCTCGGCTATGTGGCCGACTTGCGCGGGATCGAGTATGTGTATGGGTTGTGCTCGTATCTGCCGCTGTTTGGCTTGTTAGCGGTGTTCTTGCCGTCTACGGGTAAGCGCTGAGATGGTTGGGACCGCTTCGCGCTCCATCGCAGGCACGCCAGCGCCTACAAGGATCGCGCGGTCCCAACAATTGACGAATCGATCAGCCTTGGCCTAGAGTGCCGCCTCCTCTTTACCTGCGTAGTCGATGCAATGCGCCGTACTCAGCGTCTCCTCCAAGCCCGCCAGCCTGCTGCCCAGGCCTGTCGGCGTGCCTGGCCGAGCGACACGGTGCTCAAGCGGCGACGCAGCGTGCTGTTTGCCTTCACCTTCTCGCCACACCTTGCCCTGAGCTGATCCGCGTGCCTGCGTCCAACGCCTCCCCGGCGTGATTGCGGGCGTTTGCGTGCGAACATTTTTCAGTGATTTTAAGCCGACCGGGCCAGCAAGGCCTGGGTGCGTCGGCTTGCAAGGAGTGGTAATGAACATGCGTTTGCTGGCGGGCCTGTTGTTCGCCGTTTCGGTCGTGGGTTTCAGCCTGGGGGCGAGCCTGCCGCTGGTGTCGTTGCGTCTGCATGAGGCGGGCGCGAGCACCCTTGAGATCGGTATTTTGTCGGCCATTCCGGCAGCGGGCATGATGCTTTCGGCGTTCATGGTCGATGCCTGCTGCCGGCACCTGACCCGGCGCTCCATCTACCTGCTGTGCTTTAGCCTGTGCACCTTGAGCATTGGCTTGCTGGAGTGGGCGTTCTCCTCGGTCTGGCTGCTGGCGCTACTGCGCCTGGGGTTGGGCCTGGGCATGGGGATTGCGATCATCCTTGGCGAGTCGTGGGTCAACGAGCTGTGCCCTGAGCACAATCGCGGCAAGATCATGGCCTTGTATGCGACTAGCTTCACCGGGTTCCAGGTGCTGGGGCCGGCGATGCTGGCGGTGGTCGGTGCCAACAGCCCTTGGGTCACCGGCGTGGTGACGGCCTGCTATGGCCTGGCCTTGCTGTGCATCCTGGTGACCGTGCCGAACGACCATGTGCAGCACGAAGATGACGGCGAGAAGAGCTTCACCCTGGCCGGGTTCTTCCGCGTGGCCCCGGCGCTGTGCGTGGCCGTGCTGTTTTTCTCGTTCTTCGACGCCGTGGTGCTGTCGTTGCTGCCGGTATACGCCAGCAGCCATGGCTTTGCCGTGGCGGTGGCGGCTCTGATGGTGACCGTGGTGTTCGCTGGCGACATGCTGTTCCAGTTGCCGTTGGGCTGGTTGGCTGACCGGGTCGAGCGGACCGGGTTGCATTTGCTCTGCGGTTTGATAGCGATGGCGATCGGTATCGCTCTGCCGTGGCTGCTCAACCTGACCTGGCTGCTGTGGCCGATGCTGGTGCTGCTGGGCGCGGTTGCCGGTGGCATCTATACCTTGGCGCTGGTGTTGATCGGTCAGCGCTTCAAGGGCCGTGACCTGGTTACGGCCAATGCCAGCGTCGGCTTGCTGTGGGGTGTCGGCAGCCTGGTCGGGCCATTGGTCAGTGGCGCGGCGATGGGCGTTGCCCCGCACGGCTTGCCGATGGCCCTGGCGCTGATGGCGGGGTTGTTCGTGTGCTTTGCCCGGCAGTCGTATCGCCGGGCAGGAAGGCTCAAGGCGGTGGCTGAGTAATGTCTTTACCGTGAACGAGGGCAGAGCCCTCGTTTGGCTCAGAAAGTCCCGCGCAGGGTTACCGACACATTGCGCGGATCACCCCAGTAATAGCCCGTGGCAGTCGTACCAATCTGTCGGTAGTACTTCTTGTCGAACAGGTTATTGGCATTCAACTGAACCGTGTAGTTATCGTTGAAGCGGTATTTGAGCAGCGCGTTGTAGACCGCATATCCCGATTGGGTTGCCTTGGCGGTGCCACTTTGCGCGTAGATATTGCTCTGCGCCTGCACGCCGCCGCCAACGGTCCAGGCATCCAGTGCACCTGGCAGGCGATAGCTGCTGAACACGCGCAGCATGTGCTCAGGGTCGGTGGTGCGGATGGCGTCGCCATTGGTGGCCGCCGTGTTCTTTACATACTCGGTTGTGTTGTAGGTATAGCCGCCTGTTAGCTGCCAGCCGGGTAAGACCTCGCCGCTCACTTCCAGGTCGATGCCTTCGCTGCGGCTCTTGCCAGAGGCGATTTTGCAGCGAGCGGTACCACCGCCGCAGCCGGGTTCTGTCGAGAAGTCATCTACCGGCGTGCCGACTTGGTTTATACGGAAAAAGGCCAGCGAGGTATTCAGGCGCCCGTCATAGAACTCGCCTTTGATCCCGGTCTCGTAAGCCTCGCCCACTACCGGGTCGAGCACCGTCAGGTTCTTATCCACAACCGTCTGCGGGTTGAAGATTTCGGTATAGCTGGCGTAGACGCTGAAGTTGTCATTCAGGTCGTAGATAAGCGCCGCGTAGGGCACGATCTCTTCGTCGATGCTGAATGTCTTGTCAGCTGCAGCGGCGAACTCCTGTTCGTAGTCGTACCAATTGATCCGTGCGCCGATTACGGCGGTCAATGGATCTGCCAGGGAAATCCGCCATGTCGCATGTGCCGCCTCTTGAGTTGTGCGCGTGCGTAACGGATGGGGGATACCGTCAATGGTGGGCTCTGGCAAGCTGGTCTTGGGGTCCCAGTGGCGGATGTCGATGATGTCCGAGTACACCACGCGATTGGTGCCGGAGGCGTAGGAGTCGTTGCGGATTCGCTCTACTCCCAGCATCAATTCGTGGGTGCGGCCCAACAGCTCGAAGGGGCCATTGAGGGTAGCGCTGAGGTTGTTCTGGAGACTTTCACCGCCGTCCCCTTCAGTGACCTGGTAGGTCATCAAGTAAGGGTTGGTGGCGCTGGCTCGCGACATGTAGGTTTGTTTGAAACCATTGTCGTCCAGCTCGAAGTGAGTGCGCAGGGCCATCAGCTTGAGCGTCCAGTCGTTTTCGAAGCGATGCTCGAGTTCTGCGAAGGTCTGCAGATTGCTGCGATCCCAGCGATTCCATTCGGCGCCCAGGTACGTGCTACGGCCCAGTGGCAGGGGCGAGCCGTCGAAATTGGCCGGCAAATTGCCCCAGGCTCCGGTGGCATCGAGCTTGGTCCATTCAACGCCGGTAGTCAGTGTTGTGCTCTCGCTCAAGTCGAAGGCCAATTGGCCGGAGAAGGCCTCCTTGCGCTCCATCCGCGAATCCTGGAACAGGTCGCGGTCATCATGCACGGCGATGACTCGGCCGCGAACGTTACCCGTTTCGTTCAGCGGGCCGGAAACATCAGCGACATAGCGCTGAGCGTTCCACGAGCCCAAGGTGACCAAGCCCTGGGCCTGAAAGTCGTGGGTTGGTCGTTTGCGCACCAGGTTGACGGTGCCGGATGGGTTGCCCGCGCCGCGCAACATGCCGGTTGCGCCGCGCAGGATTTCGGCGCGGTCGATGAAGGCCGAATCGCTCTGAATGAATGAACCACCGCCGCTGCTTTGCACCACGGTGGCGCCGTCATACTGGATGGCATCGATGGCGAAGCCGCGAGAGTAATACTGAACGCGTTCGCTGTCGGTGTAGTTGACCACCACCCCCGGCGTCTGCTCGAGCAAGTTGGTGAGGTTAGTGATGTTCTGATCGTCGATGCGCTGGCGGGTGACCACGGTTACCGACTGCGGGGTATGGCGCAGGGTCTGTGGCATCTTGCCGATGGTCACCGCGCCAGTCGTGTAGGAACCCGTGTTTTCAGTGACTTCACCCAAGCGATTGCTGGAAATGCTGGTCGCTCCCAACTCCAACGCAGAGCCAGTGTCGATTGCCGGGATCAACAAAAAGCTCTTGTCACTCTCCTGTTGCACCTGCACGTCGCTGCCCTGCAACACAATCGACAGGGCCTGGGCGCTGTCATAGTGGCCTTGCACACCGCGGGTGGTCTTGCCTTGCAGGCTGTTCGCATCGAACGACAGGTTCAGGCCACCTTGCCGGGCCATCTGGTCCAGCGCAGGGGCCAATGGGCCAGCGGCAATGTTCCAGTCCAACTGCTGGCTCTGGCTGGCCGCTGCGTGGGCCACCAGCGGCAGCGCGCAGCTGCTCGCCAGGCTCAAGCCGAGCACGGCGGCGCGTACGGCGTGGCGTAGCCTGTCGTTGCGGGGAGAACAAAGGTGAATCATGACGCGCTCCTGAAGGTTGTGAAGACCACTTTTCGGGCTTTGTTCCTTCAGGCCGAGCGAGAATGAGATTCCACCTCATTTATTTTCAGGTTTTTCATGCAGCACCGATGCTGACCCAATAGCGCGTGCGGTAGTCGATCCGCAGCGGCAGGCTGCGCGCCAGCAGCTGGAGGATTTGCTCGGTGTCGGCCAGTTGATAGGTGCCGGACACTTTCAGATCGGCTACCTCAGGTGCGCAGCGCAACAGCCCCGGGCGATAACGCGACAGTTCAGCGGTAAATTCGCTGAGCGGCATTTGCTGCACGCTGAGTACGCCATCGGTCCAGCCCCAGGGGTCGCCATGCACCAGCGCTGGCTGGATTGCGCCGGACGCGGCCAGCTGCAGCACTTGGCCTGGGTACACTTGGCGTAACGGCGCCGAGTGGGGCATCAGGGTGACCTCGCCGCGGCGCACTGCCAGCAACAGGCCTTGAGCGTTTTCTCGCAGTAACAGTTGGCCGTCGTGGGTGCTCAACGCACCGAGTTGGGTGTCGATGATGAAAGGGCGTTTGTCGTTGGCATTGCTGTCCAGGGTCAGCTCGCCGCGAATCAGCGTCAGCAGGCGTTGATCGGCGTTGTAGCGCAAGTCGATGGCGCTGGCGGTGTTGAGCTGGATGCGGCTGCCGTCGCTGCCTTGCACGTCACGTCGCTCGCCAGTGGCGGTACTGCTGTCGGCCAGCAGGGCGGGTAGGCCCAGCGGCTCGCGCGCCGCCCAACCGAGGCTGCCACCCACCGCCAGGACGGCGAGCAGCTTGAGATGATCGCGCCGACTGATCTGCTGGCGCCGGCTGCCTTCGAGGGTGCGCCGGCTGAGGTCGCTGGGCAGGCCGGCGAGTTCGTCGCTCAGCGTGCTCACCCGCTGCCAGGCCAAGGCGTTGTGCGGGTGGCTGGCCAGCCACTGCTGGAACTGCCGCTCGGTGCGCGCACTGGGTTCGTCGAAACGTAGCTTCACCAGCCAGTCGATGGCTTGATCGACCTGGGCTTGTGCGGGAATGCGCTCAGGCGTCGGCATAGCGCAACCGATAGCAGGTGCCCAGGGCCTTGGCCAAGTCACGTTCGATGGTCGCGCGCGAGACATCCAGGCGCAGGGCGATCTGGGCGATGCTCAGGCCATCGAGTTGGGCCAGTAGAAAAGCCTGGCGCACCCGCGGTTTCAACTGGTGCAGGGCACGGTCCAGGCGTTCGAGCGTGTCGAGAATCACCCGTCGATACTCTTCGCTGGGCGCCTCGCCTTCTGGCAAGTTGGCCAGGCTCTCTTGATAAGCCCGCTCCAGCGCCCGACGGCGGAACTGATCGATCATCAGGCCACGGGCGATGCTGCTCAGGTAGGCGCGTGGCTCTTTCAACGGCGAAACCTGGCGCGCCCGCAGCAGGCGCACGAAGGTGTCCTGGGCCAGGTCGGCGGCGTTCTCCCGGCAACCGACCCGGGCCTTGAGCCAGCCGCGCAGCCAAGCATGATGGGACTGATAGAGCAGATCGATTTCGGCCGGCTTGAGCGTGTCGTTCATCTGCATCGTGGCAACGGCCTTGACCCTGGAAGTAACTGCGTTTGTTAATAGTTCTCAATTCTAGGCGGGGTCGATGAGCCAGGGCAACGGTATACCAGGAAATTATCGCGCAAGATCCGGCGTTTCCCCGATAAACGGCTGGGCTAAAGTGATAATGCTGTTCACACAAGATTTTTGGGCCGCTCTGCGCCCCTTCGCGGGCAAGCCCGCGAAGGGGCGCAGAGCGGCCCAAAAGCAGGCGACAAGGGCTTTGAGTGAACCGTATTAGGGCTAAGATGAAGGTTTTCTGTACTGGGTAGTCGTCGATGATTCTGGCCGATCTTTCGCCCGCCGCGTTTCGCGAAGCTGCAGATTATCTCGCGGCGCTCGATCCGCACTGGTCCCAGCACATTGCTGCGACCGGGCCCTGTCTGCATCAGGCAACGCCCGGGCGCGAGCCCTATGAAGCGCTGGTGCGAGCGATTGCCTACCAGCAACTGCATGCGCGTGCGGCCGAGGCGATCCTGGGGCGGATGCTGGCACTGTTTCCTGGTTCGGCATTTCCCAGCCCTGATCAACTGCTGGCGATCCGCCCCGAGGCGTTGCGCGCCTGTGGCTTTTCAGCGAGCAAGTTGGCGACCGTGCAGGGCATTGCCCAGGCCCGCCTGGACGGTATCGTGCCCAGTCGTGAGCAAGCGCTGGGGCTTACCGATGAGGTGCTGATCGAGCGGCTGGTGACCTTGCGTGGAGTAGGGCGGTGGACAGTGGAGATGCTCTTGATCTACTGCCTGGAGCGCTCGGACATACTGCCTGTGGATGATTTCGGCGTGCGCGAAGGCTATCGGCGGATCAAGGGCCTGGACAAGGCGCCGACACCCGCCCAGATGAGATCGCTGGCCAGTGTGTGGAGCCCGCACCGGACGGTGGCCGCCTGGTATCTGTGGCGGGCGGTAGGTTGATGGGGCTGCGCTGCCGCGCAGGGAAACAGGGTTCCAGCGTGGGAGCGGGCTTGCCCCGCGATCACCGGCAAAGCCGGTGCCAAACGCTGCATCGCGGGGCAAGCCCGCTCCCACGCTGCCTCAGTCAAATCAAAGAATTATGTTTTGTTCCATGAGAGCGGGCTTGCCTGCGAAGGGCCACGCAGCGGCCCAGTAATCATGAAGTTTACGCGCAAGAATCGGAGTGAACCCGGCATCGGCAGCTGGCAATCTCACTCCCATCCACGGCCAGGAGCCACTCCCCATGAAGCCCGCCTACGCCACCGACGCCGAGCGCTGGCTCGCCGTGCAAAACCGCGACAACAGCGCAGCCGGGCACTTCGTCTACGCCGTGCGCACCACGGGCATCTACTGCCAACCTGGCTGCAAGTCACGCCTGGCTAAACGCGAAAACGTCAGCTTCTTTGCTGACCCTAGCGCCGCCGAAGCGGCAGGCTTTCGCGCCTGCCAACGCTGCGCTGGAGCATCCCGGCGCAGCGATCTGATCGCCCGCGCCTGTCGCCTGATCGAAGCCAGTGACAGCGCCCCCAACCTCGATCAGCTGGGCCTTGAACTGTGCCTCAGCCCGTTCCACCTGCACCGCCTGTTCAAGGCCGAAACCGGCTTGACGCCAAAAGCCTACGCCTCGGCCTTCCGCGCCCAGCGCCTGCGCGATCGCCTGGGCGACAAAACCAGCTCGGTGACCGAGGCCATTTACGACGCCGGCTACAACTCCAACAGCCGCTTCTACGAAAGCGCCGGCCAGCGTCTGGGTATGCTGCCCAAGCAGTACCGTGCAGGCGGCCAAGGCGCCATCATCCATTTCGCCCTTGGCCAATGCTCGCTGGGCGCCATTCTGGTGGCGCAGAGTCAGCGCGGTATCTGCGCCATTCTCCTGGGTGACGACCCTGAAGCGTTGCTCAATGATTTGCAGGATCAATTTCCCAAGGCGCAGCTGATCGGCGCTGATCCCGATTTCGAGCGCTTGATCGCCGTGATAGTGGGGTTCGTCGAGCAACCCGCCCTCGGCCTGGACCTGCCACTGGACGTTCAAGGCACAGCCTTTCAAGAGCGGGTCTGGCAGGCATTGCGTGAGGTCCCGGCAGGCCAGCGCGTCAGCTATAGCGAGATCGCCGAGCGTATTGGCGCGCCCAAGGCGGTCCGCGCGGTGGCGCAGGCCTGCGCTGCCAACCGCATCGCCGTGGCCATCCCTTGCCACCGGGTAGTGCGTCGGGATGGCGATATCAGCGGTTATCGCTGGGGGGTCGAGCGCAAGCGGCAATTGCTGGACCGAGAGACGGCACTCTCCTGATCACGCGCAGCAGCGTAGAATTCCCCGCCAGTTGTGCTTGTGAACATTAGGGGATTTCAATGAGGCGTATAAGCCTTGACCGTTTCTGCGTAGGGATTCTGGCCTTGCTCTTGTGGGTGGCCACACCGGCTTGGTCGGCGGGTGCTACCCCTGTGGGGCAATTACTGGCCGGGGAAATGCCTGCGCTGGAAGAAAACGCCAGCCTGGAGCAACTGAGCGACCGGCTCGACCAGATCCGCCAGGGCGTGACCACCAATGCCAATGACGACCAGCTCTCGCAGTTGCGCCAGGCGGCCATGCAGGTGCAGCGCCAGGCCGATGCCCAGGTGGCATTGCGCACGACCGATCTGGAGCGCGTGGAAGACCAGCTCAAGGTGCTCGGACCAGTGCTGCCGGACGAAGCCGATAGCATCACCCGCCAGCGTCAGCAACTGACCAGCGACAAGAAGGCCTTGCTCGCCCAGCAGCAGACCGCCACCCAGCTGACCCAATCGGCGCGCGACCTGTCGACCCAGATCGTCAACCTGCGCCGCAGCCAGTTCAACTCGCAGATCACCAGCCGCGCGGCGAGCCCGCTGAGCCCAGCGTTCTGGTCGAGCTTTATCCGGCCGACCGACGATGACGTTGCCCGCCTGCGGGCCCTGCGTGGCGAAGCAGCCGATGCCCTGGCCAGTGCCTTCAGCCCTGAAAACCGCTGGCTGTTCATCACCAGCCTGATCGCGGCGCTGCTGGTGTGGACCCTGGTAAGACGGGTACTCGAGCGGCTGTTGGCCGATGCGATGATCCGCTGGTTGCCTGAAGGTCGCCTGCGCCGCAGCGCCCTGGCCCTGAGCGTCAGCCTGGCGACCCTGGGCACCATTTCCGGCTCGGTGTCGCTGGTGCGTTGGGGGCTTGAGACCAGCGCCGAGCTGGGCGCCGACATCGCCAGCCTGATCAACCATGTGTTGACCCTGGTGGTGTTCAGCGCCTTCATCACCGGTCTGGGCCGTGCCATGTTGATGTTGCAGCGCCCCTCTTGGCGTTTGCCGCCGATCCCGGACGAGGTCGCCAGTGCCCTGGGTTGGTTCCCGAAACTGCTGGCGCTGGCGCTGATGGTGCTGCTCAGCCAGGAGCGGATCAACAGTGTGATCGGCACCAGCCTGGCGCTGACCCTGGCCACCAACGGCTTGACTGCCTTGGTGGTGGCGTCGATCTTCTTCGCCGCCTTGGTCCGCTACCGCCGTACTCGTCGCCTGCACAAGCTTGAGCGACCGCCAGGCCTGGCCGGGCTGATCCCGTTCGTCATCGTCGTATGGTTGGCGCTGACCGTGTTGGCGCTGCTGACCGGTTACCTGACCCTGGCTTACTTCCTCACTGCCAAGCTGTTGTGGATCAGCGTGGTCGCAACCTGTGCCTACCTGCTGGTCACGGTGTTCGGCGACCTCTGCGAAACCCTGCTTTCACCGCGCCAGCCGGGCGGCTTGGCGCTGGCCTCGGCACTCGGCCTAGCCCAGCGTCACCAAGCCCAGGCCAGCACCATCCTGGCCGGGATTGGCCGCACCTTGCTGCTGTTCGCCGCCGCGCTGCTCGCGCTGATGCCGTCGGGCACCAGCCCGGGTGAGCTGCTGATGAGCCTGGCCGATTGGGATGGCAGCGGCGGTAAGGTGCTCGGTAACCTCAACATCGTCCCGCAGGATATCTTCCTGGCCTTGGCGATGTTCTTCGGTGGTCTGTTCGCCATTCGCGTGGTCAAGCGTTGGCTGAGCGAGCGCCTGCTGCCGGAAACCGACATGGATGCCGGCATGCGCGCGTCGCTGGTGACCCTGGTCGGTTACCTGGGCTTCCTGTTCCTGGCGATGCTGGTAATGTCGACCCTGCGCATCAACCTGACCAGCTTGACCTGGGTGGTCAGTGCGCTGTCGGTCGGTATTGGTTTCGGTTTGCAGCAGATCGTGCAGAACTTCATTTCTGGCTTGATTCTGTTGACCGAACGCCCGGTCAAAGTGGGCGATTGGGTCAGCCTTGCCGGGGTCGAAGGCGACATCCGCCGCATCAACGTGCGCGCCACCGAGATCCAGATGTCCGACCGCTCCACGGTAATCGTGCCGAACTCGCAGTTCATTTCGCAGAACGTGCGTAACGTGACCATGGGCAATGCGCTGGGGGTGGTGAGCATTACCCTGACCTTGCCGTTGGAGACCGACGCCAGCCAAGTGCGCGAGCTGTTGCTCAATGCCTACCGCGAGCATGAAGCGATCCTCGATGCACCGACGCCTTCGGTGACCTTCAAGGACCTCACCGCCAGTGGCATGGTGCTGAGTGTCAGCGGCTACGTGGCCAGCCCACGGCAGGTGTCGGGAGCGCGCAGTGATCTGCTGTTCACTGTGCTGGGGCGTCTGCGAGACGAAGACATTCCCTTGTCGTCGCCGCAGAGCATGGTGCTGGTGCAAGAAGGCCAGCGGCCGGCCGACGAGCCTGCTTGAGCCTGCTGCGCAGTAAGTCAGTGTTTCAGCTTTGAGATCAAGCGCCGCACAAGCGGCGCTCAGTCTCATGAACGCAGCACATTTAGCGGCCTGCGCTTAGCCCAGACACCGCGTCACATGCTTGACCGACTGATACGCCGCCAACCCCCAAGGCCCAAGCTCACGCCCGATCCCGCTGCCCTTGGTGCCGCCCCACGAGGTTTCAACGAACACCGCCTGCACCGAGTTGATCCACACATGGCCCACTTCCAGCGCATCGGCCACGCGCTCGGCGCGTTGCAAGTCGGCTGAGCAGACGGTGGCGACCAAGCCAAAACGGCTGTCGTTAGCCTGGGCAATGGCTTGCTGTTCAGTGCTGAAACGCCGAGCGCACAGCACCGGGCCAAAGATTTCTTCCAGCCACAGCCGGCTGTGTTCAGGCACATCGACATACAGCGTGGGGCTGACGAACCAGCCATCGCGATCGAGCACCTTGCCGCCCGCCAGGCACTGCAACCCCTCTTCCCGTGCAGTGGCAAAGTAGCCGGCAACCTTCAGCCATTGCGCCTGGCTGGTCAGCGGCCCCATCTGCACCTCTTCAGTCAGGGGATTACCTACCTGCATCGTCTCCAGCGCTGCTTGCAAGCGCGCCAGCAGTGCATCGGCAATGCCGTCCTGGACCAGCAGGCGCGAGGTCGCCGAGCACATCTGTCCGGCGTTCCAGGTGATACCGGCAATGATCCATTGCACCGCCTGCTCGACATCGCAATCGTCGAACACGACGATCGCCGACTTGCCACCCAGCTCCAGCGTCACCGGCCGACACTGCGCCGCGCTGGCGCGCATCACCTGGCTGCCAACGCCATTGCTGCCGGTGAACGACAGCTTGTCCAAGCCGCTATGGCTGCTCAGTGCCGCACCGGTTTCGGCCTTGCCGTTGACGATGTTCAGCACGCCTGCCGGTAAGCCAAGTACGTCGGCAATCTGGCCGTAGGCTTGCTCGATCAGCGGGGTGACTTCCGAGGGCTTGAGCACCACCGTGCAGCCAGCTGCCAGGGCAGGGGCGAGCTTCCAGGCGCTGGTCACCAGCGGGAAGTTCCACGGCACGATCAGGCCCACCACGCCGACCGGCTCCAGGCGCGTGCGCGCACTGAAGCCAGGCACCGCCAGCGGCACGTCGCGATTCTTCTCTGGGAGTTGCTCGGCAAGATCGGCGTAGTAGGCGAAAGTCGCCACGGCATCGTCCAGATCGATCTCGGCCTCATGGCGCGGCTTGCCGTTGTTGCGCATCTGCAAGGCGATCAGCGGGTCGCGGCGCGCCCCGAGTTGCTCGGCGAAACCGCGCAGCAGCGCCGCCCGTGCAGCGGCAGAGGTGTGCTTCCAAGCCGGCAGGGCTCGGCGGGCGGCCGCCACTGCCTGGTCGACTTGCGCAGTGCTGGCCGACATCAGTTCGGCGAAGGGCAAGCCCAGCGCTGGCTCATGCACCGTGATGCAGTCGTTGCCTTGGCCTTCGACCCAGCGGCCGTCGATGTAGTGAGGAGTGGTCATGGGCGAATTCCAGTCAGGCCATTTCGGCAGCAGGGGTTACCGGCATGCGTGGGGTGCTTTTGCAGCGCACCCAGCGCGGGCCTAGAGGGCCATACACGCCAGCAGGTTCAGGGAACAGATTGAGCAGGAGCAGGTACAGCACAGCGGCGATTCCCAGGGTTACCGGCAGGCTCAGGTCGATGCCTGCGGCCAGTTCGCCAAGCGGGCCGACAAACTGCCCCGGCAGGTTGACGAAGCACAGGCCGACCGCCGCGCTCGGCAGCCAGGCGCCCATGCCACGCCAGTTCCAGCCATGCAGGAACCAGTAGTGACCGCCACGCTGGCCGCGGGTGAACACCTGCAGGTCATCGGCATGGTAGAAGCCGCGACGGGTGATCAGGCCGAGGATCATGATCACCATCCATGGGCTGGTGCAGGTGATGATCAGCACGGCGAAGGTCGACACGCTCTGCACCAGGTTGAAGGTGAAGCGCCCCAGGAAGATGAAGCCAATGGCCGCCACGCCAATCAGCAAAGTGGCACCTGCGCGGCTGAGCAGTCGGGGAAATACGCTGGACATGTCCAGGCCGGTGCCATACAAGGCGGTGGTGCCGGTGGACATGCCGCCGATTACCGCGATCAGGCACACGGGCAGGAAGAACCAGCTCGGCGAAATGGCCAGCAGCCCGCCGACGTAGTTGTTGGCGGCGATGTAGTCCGGCGCCTGGCTGGCCACCAGGGTGGCGGTGCACAGGCCAAACAGGAACGGGATCAAGGTGGCCGCCTGGGCGGCGATCACCGCCAGCATGATGCGCGCCTTGGGCGTCTTACGCGGGATGTAGCGCGACCAGTCGCCGAGAAACGCGCCAAACGACACCGGGTTGCTCATGGCCAGGATCGCCGCCCCGACGAAGGCCGCCCAGAAGCCTGCCTGGCCGAGATTGACGCTACCGGCAAAGCCCGCGTCGAAAGGCCCGGCGAAGGCGAAGAGGCCCAGCAGAAACAACAGGCTGGAGGCCCACACGGCGATCTTGTTGACCCACAGCATGAAGCGGAAACCAAAGATGCACACCACCAGCACCAGCACCGCGAACAAGCCATAGGCCAGGCCCAGGGTCAGGTCGGTTTCCGGCAGTCCGGCCAGGCGCTTGGCGCCGCCGACCAGGGCATCGCCCGAGCTCCACACCGACAGCGAGAAGAACGCCACGGCAGTCAGCAGTGACAGGAACGAGCCGACGATACGCCCGTGCACGCCGAAATGCGCGCCGGACGACACCGCATTGTTGGTGCCGTTGAGCGCGCCGAACAGGCCCATCGGGGCGAGGATCAAGGCGCCGATGCCGACCCCCAGCAGAATCGCCCAGACGCCGGCCTGGAACGACAGGCCGAACAGCACCGGGAAGCTCCCCAGTACCGCCGTGGCGAAGGTATTGGCGCCGCCGAAGATCAGGCGGAACAGGTCAAGCGGGGTGGCGTCGCGTTGATCGTCGGGGATCTGTTCGACGCCATTGGTCTCGATACCGGTCGAGTGGCTCATGATGATGCTCCAGCGCGGTTGTTGTAGGTCGGCGCAGTGCGCAGACCCTCTTGTGGGTGCGTTGGCAGTGGCGGCAGGGCCGCAAAGGCTAAAACGGTTTCAGGCTTGGCTAACCACTGAAAGGTGCTCATGGCAGGCCAGCCAGCGCTCATCCTGGCGGCGGAAAACGATGGTCTCGCGCTCGCTCAGCGCGTGCTCTTCACCGGCGATGCGAATGCGCGTGGCGACATCGTGGATGAAGATCGCCAGCTCACCTTGCAGGCTGATGTGGACGTTGCTCGACTGGCACGCGAGCACGGTAAAGCCTTCGGCTTGCCACTGGGCCCAAAGCTGTTCATAAGCGCGGCGTGACAGCAGGGGGTGCGCCAATGTGTGGAAAAGGAAGGTGGCATCTTCGCTGAAACAGGCGAAGTAGCGGGCGCTGTCGTTGCTGGCAAAGGCGGCGACGAGGTCGGCGGCGGCTTGCCGTACCTGGAGTGTCTGGTCCACGGGAGTGGCCTCACGGTTATTGTGATTGTGGTGATGCGATTCTGGTGAGGGAGGGGCGAGGGAAAAATCGCTGTGGGCAAATAATCACTTCAGGAATTTCTGAACAAAGCAGGGCAGCGCTAGCGTGCGCTTTGCCGTCCAAGTGCCAGTCATCGTTCACGCAATGGAACTCTGAGGGTGCGCCAATGGGGCTACCGACCGGTTCGTCCGGCCTTTACCGTTACGCCTGTCGTGCGCTCAGCCTGTTTGGCGAGCGCAATAACTTCAGGTCGCCGACTGACGGTCGTCTCACTCAGCCTGCGTTGCCTACTCTCATAATCCCCACTGTGGACCTGTGGGTCGCGGCCCGACCGCATTGGCCAGGATGGCCGGTTCTCCAAACAAGAGGAGAGAACGATGAGCAATTTCTCGCAAGCTGCCAACTTCGAAGGCCAGATCCCCCGGATTGATCCTGACAATGCCACGATGCTGCTGATCGACCACCAGAGTGGCCTGTTCCAGACGGTCAAGGACATGCCCATGACCGAACTGCGGGCCAACGCCATCACCTTGGCCAAAGTCGCCAGCCTGGCCAAGATTCCGGTCATCACCACCGCCTCCGTGCCCCAGGGGCCCAACGGCCCGCTGATTCCAGAGATTCACGAAGCCGCTCCGCACGCCCAGTACGTCGCGCGCAAGGGTGAGATCAACGCCTGGGACAATCCCGAGTTCGTGGCCGCCGTGAAGGCGACCGGGCGCAAGCAACTGATCATCGCCGGCACCATCACCAGTGTCTGCATGGCCTTCCCCAGCATCAGCGCGGTAAATGCCGGTTATCAGGTGTTCGCTGTCATCGACGCGTCAGGTACCTACTCGAAGATGGCCCAGGAAGTGACCCTGGCGCGGGTGGTCCAGGCTGGCGTGGTACCGATGGACACCGCAGCGGTTTGCTCGGAGGTACAACGCACCTGGAACCGTCCGGACGCCGCCCAGTGGGCTGAGGCCTACAGCGCAGTATTCCCGCACTACCAGCTGCTGATCGAGAGCTACATGAAGGCCCAGGCCGTCGTCAGCCAGAACGAGCAGTTGGATTCGCAACGTAGCTGACCCCACGCGGGGCGCGTTTTCCCATCCACGCAAGGAGATCCACCATGGCATTTCAATACAAGCGTCTGGACAAGAACAACGCAGCGGTACTGCTGGTCGATCACCAGACCGGCTTGCTGTCGCTGGTGCGCGACATCGATCCGGACCGCTTCAAGAACAACGTGCTGGCGCTGGCTGACCTGGCCCAGTACTTCAAGTTGCCGACCATTCTCACCACCAGTTTCGAAAGTGGCCCCAACGGCCCGCTGGTGCCGGAGCTCAAGGCGCAATTCCCGGATGCGCCCTACGTGGCGCGGCCCGGCAATATCAATGCCTGGGACAACGAGGACTTCGTCAAGGCGGTCAAGGCCACCGGCAAGAAGCAACTGCTTATCGCTGGGGTGGTGACCGAGGTCTGCGTGGCCTTCCCGGCACTGTCGGCACTGGAGGAGGGCTTCGAGGTGTTCGTCGTGACGGACGCCTCGGGTACCTTCAACGAGCTGACCCGCGATTCGGCCTGGCGGCGCATGGAGGCCGCTGGGGCGCAATTGATGACCTGGTTCGGCGTGGCCTGTGAGCTGCATCGCGACTGGCGCAACGATATCGAGGGGCTGGGGACGCTGTTCTCCAACCACATTCCCGATTACCGCAACCTGATGACCAGCTACAGCACACTCACCGAGTCCAAGTGACGCAAGACCTGGGCCTCTGCAAGGAGGCCCGGGTCGGCACCACGACGGGCACCACAATCCTTGCGTAAAGGCGGATGATGTACGCGTGAGTCGTGGACGAGTGATGCCGATGTTTGACCTGAACGACCTGTATCTTTACGCCAAGGTGGTGGAGCACGGCGGGTTTGCCCCTGCCGGACGCATCCTGGACTTGCCCAAGTCACGCTTGAGTCGTCGCGTGGCCAAGTTGGAGGAGCGCCTGGGCGTGCGCCTGATCCAGCGCTCGACACGGCAGTTCGCGGTTACCGAAGTGGGCCTGGAGTATTACCACCATTGCCTGGGCATGCTCGAACAAGCAATAGCTGCCGAGGATGCGATCGAGCGTAATCGGCTCGAGCCACGCGGCATCGTCCGCCTGGCCAGCAGCACGTCGCTATTGGATTCGCGCCTGGCGCCGATCCTGGCGCGTTTCATGGCCCAGTGCCCGGTGGTGGAACTGCTGGTGAAAAGCTATAACCGGCGGGTCGACGTGATCGGCGAGGGCTTCGATTTGGTCCTGAGCGTGCGCCACCAGCCGCTGGAAAGTAGCGAGTTGATCATGCGCCGGCTGGCGCCGAGTCGGCATTGCCTGGTGGCTGCCCCGAGCCTGCTCGCTGAACATGGCCAGCCGCAAACCCCCGCGCAACTGCCAGCGCTGCCAAGCCTGTGCTGGGGCATCAATGTGCACGACTACACCTGGGATCTGGTCGGGCCGCAGGGCGCCGAAGCCTCTATCGAGTTTCGTCCACGGCTGGTCTCGGACGATCTGGCCGTGTTGCGCGAAGGTGTCCTGGCCGGTGTTGGCGTAGCGCTGCTGCCTGAGGAGGCAGTCAGCCAATACCTGGCCAACGGCCGGTTGGTGCATGTGCTGGAGGGCTGGGCGCCACGCGAAGGCGAGGTGGTGGCGCTGTTCCCTTCGCGGCGTGGGCTGATGCCGGCGGTGCGCAAGCTGATCGACTTTCTTGCCGAGGCGTTCGAGCAGGAGCAGCTTGGGCCGTTTGCTGTGAATACCTCGGCGGTTGAGTCAGTTAACCCTGTGCCATCTCGCGCTCGCTGAACGCGGGTTTATCTCGCTTCGAGGTACTTGCCGACCAGGCCGCCAATACCGCAGCCACTGCGGTCAGCAGGGCACCCGCCCAGGGTGTGGCGGTGAGGCTTGCGCCAGTGATCACCAGGCCGCCGACCGCTGTGCCCACACCCACTCCCAGGTGCATGGCAGACAAGTTAAGGCTCATGCCTGCCGGGAAGGTCTGCGCCCCGCGGCTGGCGAGATAGCTTTGCACCACCGGCGAGACCATCCAGCTCACACAACCCCAGAGCATCATCATCGGTAGGAACAGCCACGGCGTTGCCGCGCCCAAGGGCAGCATCAGCAGGCTGGCCAGGTACAGCAGTGGGGTAAGCAAAATGGCCCGGTTGGCGCCCAACCGGTCGGCCATCCAGCCGCCGACATAGCCCCCAGAGACGCCTGCAATGCCAAAGGCGGCAAACACTGCAGCCAGCCATTGTGTGGGGATCTGCCCAACCTGCAGGGCGTATGGGGCAAGGTAGGCGAAGACTGTGAAGTGTCCGGCGATCATCAGCAGCGAGACCAGCTGAGCGGCGAGCAGGCGCCCGTTACCCAGGTGCTGCAGATACATCCGCGGCGCAACCCGCTCACTGCCCTCAAGCGCGGGCAGCGCTCGCCATGTCAGCAGTAGCACGGCGCAGGCGAGCAGCGCCAGGCCAATGAAAACGCCGCGCCAGCCGAGGGCGTCGCACAACAGCATGCCGACTGGCACGCCCAGCACCAGCGAGCCACTGATACCCATGAAAATCACGCCGATGGCTCGACCTCGCAGGGCGTCGGGCACCATGCGGGTGGCCATCAGGGTGCAAGTCAGGCAGGTCAGCGCGCTGGTCGCCGCCATGCCGATGCGAGCGGCGACCAGCAGGCCGTAGCCAGGGGCCAGGGCTGCGATCAGGTTGAATATTGCGAACAGGCCCAGCGCCGCGCACAGCAGGCCGCGCAACGGGAAGCGGCGGGTCAGCAGGGGTGAGAAGGGGGCTGCTGCGGCGAATGCCAGGGAGAAGACTGTAGTCAGTTGCCCGGCGACGCCCAATGGCACGTCGAGCCCGTCGACCAGGGCCGGCAAGATGCCGATAGTGATGTTTTCTGCCATGCCGGTGACGAAGGTCGCCAGGGCCAGAAGCCAGATACGTGCGCTCATGTGTGCTCCGATGTGCAAGCCGGTGTGGGCCGGACCTGCAGGCCCGACGGTCGACCGGCAGGGGTCAAGACCATCGGGTTTCGAGGCAGCGCTTCGGTTATCCCGCTTCAGTTACGCCTTCAGTGTAGTGCTTTGCGTGAGGGCGTCGCGTATTACAGCCGAATCAGACGTTGAAGCGGAAGTGCATCACGTCGCCATCTTTGACGATGTAGTCCTTGCCTTCCAGACGCCATTTGCCGGCTTCTTTTGCACCGCCTTCACCCTTGTACTGGATGAAGTCGTCATAGGCCACCACTTCGGCGCGGATGAAGCCTTTCTCGAAGTCGGTGTGGATCACGCCGGCCGCTTGCGGGGCGGTTGCGCCGACACGAACGGTCCAGGCACGTACTTCCTGCACGCCGGCAGTGAAGTAGGTTTGCAGGTTGAGCAGTTCGTAACCTGCGCGGATCACCCGGTTCAGGCCAGGCTCTTCCAGGCCCAGGGCCTCGAGGAACATGTCTTTCTCTTCGCCGTCGTCGAGTTCAGCGATCTCGGCTTCGATCTTGTTGCACACCGGCACCACCACTGCGCCTTCTTCTTCGGCGATGGCGCGGACTACGTCCAGGTGCGGGTTGTTGTCGAAGCCGTCTTCAGCGACGTTGGCGATGTACATCACCGGCTTGCTGGTCAGCAGGTGGAAGCCACGGATCACGGCTTTCTCGTCGTCAGCCATGTTCTTCATCAGACTGCGCGCCGGCTTGCCTTCGGTGAAGTGCGGGATCAGTTTTTCCAGGATGGCTTTCTGCGCCAGGGCATCCTTGTCGCCGCCCTTGGCGTTACGGGCAACCTTCTGCAGTTGCTTCTCGCAGCTGTCGAGGTCAGCGAAGATCAGCTCCAGGTCGATGATCTCGATGTCGCGCTTGGGGTCGACGCTGTTGGAGACGTGAATCACGTTCTCGTCTTCGAAGCAGCGCACCACGTGGGCGATGGCGTCGGTCTCGCGGATGTTGGCGAGGAACTTGTTGCCCAGGCCTTCACCTTTGGAGGCACCGGCCACCAGGCCTGCGATGTCGACGAACTCCATGGTGGTCGGCAGGATGCGGTTAGGCTTGACGATCTCGGCCAGGGCCGCCAGGCGCGCGTCGGGCATCGGGACGATGCCGCTGTTCGGCTCGATGGTGCAGAAGGGGAAGTTCTCAGCCGCGATGCCGGATTTGGTCAGCGCGTTGAACAGGGTGGACTTGCCGACGTTGGGCAGGCCGACGATGCCGCAATTGAAACCCATGGAAATTCCCCTCTAGGTGATATCAGGCCTTCTGGCCGTGCAGCTCGCGCATGGCCTTGGCGAAGTCGCCGGCGAGCACGTCCGGCAGCACGCCGAGGGCAAAGTCGATGCTGGCGTCGAGCTTGTCCTGTTCAGCGCGCGGTGCGCGGCCGAGGACGAAGTTGGAGACCAGCTTGGCGTCACCTGGGTGGCCGATGCCGAGCCGCAGGCGATGGAAGTCGTTCTGGTTGCCGAGCTGCGCGATGATGTCGCGCAGGCCGTTATGCCCGCCGTGGCCGCCGCCCTTCTTGAGCTTGGCGACGCCGGGAGGCAGGTCGAGTTCGTCGTGAGCCACCAGAATCGCTTCCGGCTTGATCCGGAAGAAATTGGCCAAAGCCGCTACGGACTGGCCGCTACGGTTCATGTAGGTGGTGGGGATCAACAGACGAACGTCGTTGCCCTGATGGCTGAATTTAGCCGTCAGGCCGAAATATTTGCGGTCAGCAGTCAAGGAGACACGCTGGGCGCTAGCAATGCGTTCAACGAAAAGAGCCCCTGCGTTATGCCGGGTCTGTTCGTATTCGGGGCCGGGGTTACCCAGGCCAACGATCAACTGGATGGCGGTCACGTAGGGGCTCTTCCTTGGAGTTGGTGGGTTACAGCGCTGAGCACTGTAACCCGGTCAACACCGGCGTGCCGAGTAGATTACTCAGCAGCGCCTTCTGCAGCTTCCGGCGCAACACGCGGAGCGTGAACGTTGGCAACAGCTTTGTCATCACCGTGGGCCAGAGCTACGAACTCTACGCCTTTCGGAGCTTTCAGGTCCGACAGGTGGATGATGGTGCCGATTTCAGCGTTAGCCAGGTCGACTTCGATGAACTCTGGCAGGTCCTTGGCTTCGCAGGACACTTCGATCTGCGACTCAACGTGCGAGATCTCGCCGCCTTTCTTGACCGGTGCTTCTTCGTTGATGAAGTGCACTGGAACAACAGCAGTCAGCTTCTGGCCAGCAACGACGCGAATGAAGTCAGCGTGCATGATGAATTGCTTGGCTGGGTGACGCTGCATGGCTTTAACGATGACGTTTTGCTTGGCGCCGTCAACGTTCAGCTCGATCACGTGGCTGTAGGCAGCTTCGTTTTCGAACAGTTTGGCGATTTCCTTGGCCACGATGGTCAGGGATTGCGCTTCTTTACCGCCACCGTAGACAACGGCAGGGATGCTGGCGGAGTGACGCAGGCGGCGGCTCGCACCTTTCCCCAGGTCAGTACGCGCTTGGGCGTTCAGGATGAAATCAGTCATTTTGTTTCTCCAAAATAGCCATCTCCCGCAGGCGTTTGCGACCAGCGCCAAACGGGGTGGGCAAAAAAGCCCCGCCCCAACAGCGAGTGTTGGGGCGGGGCGCTTTTCGTCAACGTGTGTTCCGCTTAGCGGAACATCGCGCTGATCGATTCTTCGTTGCTGATACGGCGGACCGCTTCAGCGACAACCGGTGCGATATCCAACTGGCGGATACGGTCACAGGCTTGAGCAGCGGCGGACAGCGGGATGGTGTTGGTCACCACCAGCTCGTCCAGTACCGACTTCTCGATGTTCTCGATCGCTCGGCCAGACAGAACAGGGTGCGTGCAGTAGGCGTAAACCTTGGCAGCGCCGTGTTCTTTCAGGGCCTTGGCCGCGTGGCACAGGGTGCCGGCGGTGTCGACCATGTCGTCTACCAGGATGCAAGTGCGTCCTTCGACGTCGCCGATGATATGCATCACTTCGGAGTGATTGGCCTTTTCACGGCGTTTGTCGATGATACCCAGATCGACACCCAGCGACTTGGCAACAGCACGTGCACGCACGACGCCGCCGATGTCTGGGGAGACGATCATCAGGTTCTCGAAACGCTGGTCTTCGATATCGTCGACCAATACGGGCGAGCCGTAGATGTTGTCGACAGGAATATCGAAGAAACCCTGGATCTGGTCAGCGTGCAGGTCGACGGTGAGAACACGGTCGATACCCACGACAGTGAGCATGTCAGCGACAACTTTGGCGCTGATGGCTACACGTGCCGAACGCGGACGGCGGTCCTGGCGGGCGTATCCGAAGTAAGGAATCACGGCAGTGATTCGGGAAGCTGAGGAGCGGCGGAAGGCGTCGGCCATCACTACCAGTTCCATCAGATTATCGTTGGTCGGAGCGCAGGTCGGCTGAATAATGAAGACGTCTTTACCGCGGACATTTTCATTGATCTCAGTGCTGATCTCGCCGTCGGAGAATTTACCGACAGAGACGTCACCGAGAGGGATATGCAGCTGACGTACGACACGCCGAGCCAGATCGGGGTTAGCGTTCCCCGTAAAGACCATCATCTTGGACACGCGCAGTACCTGAAGGCTGAGGGTATACCTGGATGAGTATAAGGAAAATGGCAGGGGCGGCTGGATTCGAACCAACGCATGGCAGGATCAAAACCTGCTGCCTTACCGCTTGGCGACGCCCCTGTATCTGTTGCTGCGAGTGCTTGGCACTCGACTTCTAGAGCAGACTTTGTAGCTGTTGATGCAACATCGAAATATTGCTTCCTTTCGCCACAAACCCTGTTTGGGTCTCTGAAAGAAGGGCCAGAACTTTATCAGCTTCGGCTTTGCTTGGGAAGGCCCCAAACACACAACTTCCAGTGCCGGTCAGTCGAGCTTCAGTGTATTTACCCAGTAGATTCAACGCATTGCGAACTTCTGGATAACTTTGCTCTACCACCGGTTGGCAGTCATTTCGACTGTTTCCCTCGGGAACGGGGCGCATCTTAAGGGGGAGGGAATCACGTGTCAACTGCGGATGTGAAAAAATTTCCGCTGTGCTGACAGACACTTGCGGCACCAGCACGACATACCACGGCTGTTCTGGATCGACCGGGGTCAGCTGTTCACCGACGCCTTGGGCGAACGCTGCGTGACCGTGGACGAACACTGGCACGTCGGCGCCCAGGCTCAGGCCCAGCTGGGCCAGGCGATCGGCATCCCAGCCCAGTTGCCACAGATGGTTCAGGCCCAGCAAGGTGGTGGCGGCATCGGAACTGCCGCCGCCGATGCCGCCGCCCATGGGCAGGATCTTGTCCAGCCAGATGTCGACGCCCAGCGTACAGCCCGATTGCGCTTGCAGTTGGCGGGCGGCGCGCACGATCAGGTTACTGTCGTGGTCGACCCCGTTAATTGCGGTTTGCAAACGCACCTGGCCGTCGTCGCGCACGGCGAAGGTCAGATGGTCGGCGTAGTCGAGGAATTGGAAAACGGTTTCCAGCTCGTGATAACCATCGGCGCGGCGACCGATGATGTGCAGCCAGAGATTGAGCTTGGCCGGGGCAGGCAGGGTGAGCTTATCCACAGATCAATGCCCCAGCTGGCGTGGTTGCCAGTCTTTGACCACCAGGGTCACGTCGATATCTTTGCCGTGCAACTTGAGGCGCTCGGGCAGCCAGTAGCCGTTTTGCTCGGTGTAGCTCAGGTACTGCACTTGCCAGCCGTCTTGGCTGAGGCTGGCCAGGCGGCTGTCATCGCCCAGGGTCAGCTGGCTCTTGCTGTCAGGAGCGGGCAGGCCGCGCACCCACCAGACCAGGTGGGAAACCGGCAACTGCCAGCCCAGTTGTTGTTCGAGCAGAGCCTCAGGACTGGGTGCTTCATAGCGGCCCTGATTGGCCACTTCCAGCACCACGCCGCCGGGGCGACCGGTCAGCCGCGCGGCGCCACGGCCGAGCGGGCCGGCCAGGCGGATGTCGTAGTAGTCCTGGCGTTGCAGCCAGAACAGGGTGCCGCTGCCGGAGTCTTTCGGCGCACGGATACCGACCTTGCCGTTGATCTGCCAGCCGTCGAGGGTGCTCAGCTGAGCTTTGTGCTCACGCCACAGCTTTGGGTCGCCCTGGCCGTGCAAGGCTTCGCGAGAACCGAAGCCGGCGCAACCGGCCAGCAGGGCGATCAGGGTAAAGGTGATGCAATGACGCAGAAACATGGCTTAGAGGGTCTCTGATCCGGTCAGGCGCAAGACGGTCTTGCGCAGGATGGTGCTGTCGGGCTGGGCTTGGAAGGCTTTGGCCCAGACCTGGCGAGCTTCACGACGCTTGCCGTTGGCCCAGAGCACTTCGCCCAGGTGGGCAGCCACTTCATGGTCGGGGAAGCGCTCCAAAGCCTGGCGCAGCAGGCGTTCGGCCTCGTCGAGGTTGCCCAGGCGGTAGTTGACCCAGCCCAGGCTGTCGAGTACGGCGGGGTCATCGGGAGTCAGCTGATGGGCTTTTTCGATCAGCTGCTTGGCCTCGGCATAGCGGGTGGTGCGGTCGGCCAGGGTGTAGCCCAGGGCGTTGATGGCCATGGCGTTTTCCGGCTCGCGGGCGATGATTGCGCGCAGGTCTTTTTCCATTTCGGCAAGATCGCCGCGCTTCTCCGCCAGCATGGCGCGGGTGTAGAGCAGGTTGAGGTCGTCCGGGTAACGCTTGATCGCTTGCTGCAGTACCTGGTCGGCTTGCGCGTCCTTGCCGTTGTTGCCGTAGCTCTCGGCTTCGATCAGGTACAGCTGGATGGCGTAGTCCGGTTGCGCTTCGCGGGCTTCGGCGAGCAGGCGCGAGGCTTCGCTGCCGCGGCCATTGGCAATCAGGATGTCGGCCTGGCGCAGTTGCGCCGGCAGATAGTCTGGGCCGGTGCCGACCAGGGCGTACTCGCGCAGCGCCGCTTCAGGGTCGTTGCGCTCCTCGCGGATGCGTCCCAGGTTCAGGTGCGCGGCATCGACGTTACTGTCGCGCTCGACCAGCTCTTGCAGGTAGCCCTCGGCTTCGTCCCAGTCTTTGTTTTCCAGGCACACCAACGCCAGCGAGTAACGCAGCTCGTCATCCTCCGGGTACTGCTGGAGCATGCTTTCGAATTCGGCCTTGGCGTCGCCGATGCGATCCTGTTCTACCAAGGTGCGGGCGTAGGTCAGGCGCAGGCGTTTGTCGTCGGGGTTGTCGCGAATGGCCCCGCGCAGCAGCGGCAAGGCCTCCGAACCACGGTCCAAGGCTTGTAGCAGGCGAGCGCGAAGCAGGATCGGGGCGATTTCGCCGTTTTGCGGCGGGTGCGCCTCGAGCAGCGACAGCGCTTCTTCAGCCTTGCCGTCTTGATTGAGCAGCAGCGCCTTGCCGAACACCAGCTGACCGTTATTGGGGTATTTGACCAGCAGCCGTTCGAAGCTTTGCATCAGGCCGTCACGGGTGCTTTGGTCGGTTTCGGCGGCAGACAGGGCGAGGAAGTCGAAGTGAGTATCGCCTTGGCCTTGAAGGACTTTTTCCATGTAGGTCATGGATTCGTCATAACGCCCGGAGCGTGCCAGCTGGATTGCGGCGGCGCGCTGCGCATCGAGGTTCTGCGCGTCATTGCGCGCCCAGATCAACGCGGTATCCAGGGCCGGTTCGTCAGCCCCGAGGTACTCGGCGATGCGGTAGGCGCGTTCGGAAACGGCGGGGTCTTGGGTTTTCTCGGCCTGATCGACGTAGTTGGCCAGGGCGATGTCGAAGCGGTTGCGCTGGCCGGCCAGTTCCGCTACCAGCAGGCTGTAGACGGTTTCCTGCTTGAACGATCCGTACGCCACGGGCTTTTCCTGCTCGGCCTTGGCGGCCACAGACGACTGCGCCTCGCTGTCTTTCGGGGCCAGGCTCTGGCAGCCCTGGAGCAGGGCGAGGGTAAGCAGCAGTGCGTAGGATCTATTCATAGATGAGGCTTAGAAGTGCTAACCGGCGGTCGGAGCATGATGACACAAGCGCAGTGGCAAACCCACCTGCGAAGGCATGCTGTTCATTTCAGGATGACTGTGTTTGCGCCAGGGTATGGCCGCAATCTATTAGGACAATAGCGAACGGTGGTTGTTCTGAATCCTGCGAAGTAGGACAATTATCGGCTTCACGTCACAACCAGCGACCTTGCATGGCCTTTCTTGCACTTGGTATCAACCATAAGACTGCCTCGGTAGACGTACGCGAGCGCGTGGCGTTTACGCCAGAGCAGCTGGTCGATGCCCTGCAGCAGCTTTGCCGACTGACCGCCAGCCGTGAGGCGGCGATTCTTTCGACCTGCAACCGCAGTGAGCTCTATATAGAGCAGGACCACCTGGCAGCCGATGCCGTGCTGCAATGGCTGGCCGAGTACCATAAGCTTAGCCTCGACGAGCTGCGCGCCAGTGCCTACGTGCACGAAGAGCACGACGCCGTGCGGCATATGATGCGGGTCGCCTCCGGGCTCGACTCGCTGGTGCTTGGCGAGCCGCAGATTCTTGGCCAGATGAAGTCGGCCTACGCCGTCGCTCGCGAGGCTGGCACCATTGGTCCGCTGCTTGGCCGGTTGTTCCAGGCCACCTTCAGCGCCGCCAAGCAGGTGCGCACCGACACCGCGATCGGCGAGAACCCGGTGTCGGTGGCATTTGCCGCAGTTAGCCTGGCCCGGCAGATCTTCAGCGACCTGGGCCGCAGTCAAGCGCTGCTGATCGGTGCTGGCGAGACCATCACCCTGGTCGCCCGCCATCTGCATGAGCAAGGTGTGCGGCGCATCGTGGTGGCCAACCGGACACTGGAGCGCGCCAGTATTCTTGCCGAACAGTTTGGCGCGCATGCCGTGCTGCTGGCCGACATCCCCCAGGAATTGGCCAACAGTGACATCGTTATCAGTTCGACCGCCAGTCAGTTGCCGATCCTTGGCAAAGGGGCGGTGGAAAGCGCCTTGAAACAGCGCCGGCACAAACCGATCTTCATGGTCGACATTGCCGTGCCGCGCGATATCGAGCCAGAAGTTGGCGAATTGGACGACGTCTACCTGTATACCGTCGACGACCTGCACGATGTGGTCGCGGAAAACCTCAAGAGCCGCCAGGGCGCGGCCCAGGCCGCCGAAGAGCTGGTCTCGGTGGGCGCCGAGGATTTCATGGTGCGCCTGCGCGAGCTGGCCGCGGTGGATGTGCTCAAGGCCTACCGCCAGCAGAGCGAACGGCTGCGCGATGAAGAACTGCAAAAGGCCCAGCGCCTGCTGGCCAACGGTGGCAACCCGGAAGATGTGCTGGCCCAGCTGGCTCGCGGTCTGACTAACAAACTCCTGCACGCGCCCAGCGTGCAACTGAAAAAGCTCTCGGCCGAGGGCCGCGTCGATGCGCTGGCCATGGCCCAGGAACTCTTTGCCCTCAATGAGGGCTCCACGGACAAACCCCCGCAATGAAAGCGTCGCTGCTGAACAAACTGGACATTCTCCAGGATCGCTTCGAGGAACTCACCGCCCTGCTGGGCGATGCCGAGGTCATTTCCGACCAGACCCGTTTTCGTGCCTATTCGCGCGAGTACGCCGAAGTCGAGCCGGTGATCACTGCTTTTAAGGAGTGGCGCAAGGTTCAGGACGACCTCGAAGGCGCGCAAGCGCTGCTCAAGGACAGCGACCCGGACCTGCGCGAAATGGCCGTGGAAGAAGTGCGCGAGGCCAAGGAGCAACTGGCTGCGTTGGAGGTTCAGCTGCAGCGCATGCTGCTGCCCAAGGACCCTAACGACGGGCGCAACGTGTTCCTGGAAATCCGCGCTGGCACCGGCGGTGACGAGGCGGCGATTTTCTCCGGCGATCTGTTCCGCATGTACTCGCGCTACGCCGAAAAACGCGGCTGGCGCCTGGAGATTCTCTCCGAGAACGAGGGCGAGCACGGCGGCTACAAGGAAATCATCGCCCGGGTCGAAGGCGACAATGTCTACGCCAAGCTCAAGTTCGAGTCGGGCGCGCATCGCGTGCAGCGCGTGCCAGAGACCGAGTCGCAGGGGCGTATCCACACCTCGGCGTGTACCGTGGCGGTACTGCCCGAGCCGGATGAGCAGGTGGCGATCGAGATCAACCCGGCCGACCTGCGTGTCGACACCTACCGTGCCTCTGGCGCCGGTGGTCAGCACATCAACAAGACCGACTCGGCAATCCGCATTACCCACTTGCCCACCGGGATCGTGGTCGAGTGCCAGGAAGAGCGCTCGCAGCACAAGAACCGTGCTCGCGCCATGTCCTGGTTGTCGGCCAAGCTCAACGACATTCAGACCAGCGCCGCGCAGAACGCGATTGCCAGCGAGCGCAAGCTGCTGGTCGGCTCCGGTGACCGCTCCGAGCGGATCCGCACCTACAACTATCCACAGGGCCGAGTCACCGATCACCGCATCAACCTGACCCTGTACTCGCTCGACGACATCCTCGCCGGTGGCGTCGAAGCCGTGATCGAACCGTTGCTGGCCGAGTACCAGGCCGATCAATTGGCCGCCCTGGGGGAATAATGACCATCATCGCCAGCCTGCTGCGCAACGCGCAGCTGCCCGACTCTCCGACCGAACGGCTGGATGCCGAGCTGCTGCTGGCTGCCGCCCTGGGCAAGTCGCGCAGCTACCTGCACACCTGGCCCGAGCGAATCGTCAGCAGCGAGGCGGCGCAAGTGTTCGCCGATTTCCTCAGCCGCCGTCGCGCCGGTGAGCCGGTGGCGTACATTCTCGGTCAGCAGGGCTTCTGGAAGCTCGACCTGGAAGTGGCGCCGCATACCCTGATTCCCCGTCCAGACACCGAGCTGCTGGTGGAAACTGCCCTTGAATTGCTGCCTGCGACCCCCGCACGAATGCTCGATTTGGGCACCGGCACGGGCGCCATCGCCCTGGCCCTGGCCAGCGAGCGACCGGCTTGGCAGGTGATGGCAGTGGACCGCATCGATGCGGCGGTGGCCCTGGCCGAGCGCAACCGCCAGCGTCTGCAGCTGAACAATGTCCACGTGCGCACCAGCCACTGGTACGACGCCCTGGACGGCGAACGTTTTGACCTGATCATCAGTAACCCGCCCTACATCCGTGCCGAAGATCCGCACCTGGTGGCTGGCGATGTCCGCTTCGAACCGAGCAGTGCCTTGGTGGCGGGCCAGGACGGGCTGGATGATCTGCGCGTCATCATTGCCCAGGCCCCAGGACACTTGCTGCCGGGCGGCTGGCTGCTGCTCGAACACGGCTACGATCAGGCCGCAGACGTGCGTGAGTTGCTCAGCCAGCAGGGTTTCGGTGACGTTTGCAGCCGGATTGACCTGGGCGGCCATGAGCGCATCTCCTTGGGGCGCCTGCCATGCTGAGTGACCAGGAGCTGCTGCGTTACAGCCGGCAGATCCTGCTGGCCCAGGTCGACATCGACGGCCAGTTGCGGCTCAAGCAAAGCAAGGCGCTGGTGGTCGGCGTGGGCGGGCTCGGCTCGCCGGTCGCGCTCTATCTCGCGGCAGCGGGTGTCGGCGAACTGCACCTGGCTGACTTCGATACGGTCGACCTGACCAACCTGCAGCGCCAGATCATCCACGACACCGACAGCGTTGGCCTGGGCAAGGTGGATTCGGCGATCAAGCGCTTGCAGGCGATCAATCCTGAAATCACGCTGGTCGCTCATCGCCAGGCGCTGGATGAAGATTCGCTGTCCGCTGCGGTGGCAGCGGTCGACCTGGTGCTGGACTGTTCCGACAATTTCACCACCCGTGAGGCGGTCAACGCCGCTTGCGTGGCGGCTGGCAAGCCACTGGTCAGTGGGGCGGCGATTCGTCTGGAGGGGCAGCTTTCGGTATTCGATCCGCGCCGGGAAAACAGCCCGTGCTACCACTGCCTGTATGGCCATGGTAGCGAAGCCGAACTGACTTGCAGTGAAGCCGGCGTGATCGGCCCCTTGGTGGGGCTGGTGGGCAGCCTGCAAGCGCTAGAGGCATTGAAGCTGCTCGCCGGCTTTGGCGAGCCATTGGTCGGCCGGCTGCTGCTGATCGACGCGCTGAGCACGCGCATGCGCGAGCTCCGGGTCAAGCGCGACCCTGCGTGTGCAGTGTGCGGCACTCGCCATGGCTGATCGTTCGGCGCCAGTGGGCGTGATGGATTCGGGGGTCGGCGGTCTGTCGGTACTCGCCGAGATCCAGCGCCTGCTGCCCAACGAGTCGCTGTTGTATGTGGCTGACAGCGGGCATGTGCCGTATGGCGAAAAGTCTCCCGATTACATCCGCCAGCGCTTGCGCCATATCGCCGGGTTCTTCCAGCAGCAAGGCGCCAAGGCCATGGTTCTGGCCTGCAACACGGCTACCGTGGCCGCAGTGGCCGACCTGCGCGAGCTGTATCCCAGCTGGCCGCTGGTGGGCATGGAGCCTGCGGTCAAGCCCGCTGCTGCGGCGACCCGCTCGGGCGTGGTCGGGGTGCTGGCCACCACCGGCACCCTGCAGAGTGCCAAGTTCGCCGCCTTGCTCGATCGCTTTGCCAGTGATGTACGGGTAATCACCCAGCCATGTCCGGGCCTGGTCGAGTGCATCGAGGCGGGCGACTTGTTCAGCCCCCAATTGCGCCAGCTGCTGGCTGGCTACGTGCAGCCGCTGCTCAGTGCCGGCTGCGATACCTTGATTCTCGGTTGCACCCACTACCCCTTCTTGCGTCCACTGCTGGCCGAAATGGTGCCGGCTGATGTGGCGATCATCGACACCGGCGCTGCGGTGGCGCGGCAGCTGCAACGGCTACTGGCCGAGCGCCAGTTGCTGGCCGACGGCCCAGCCCGCGATACGGCGTTCTGGAGCAGTGCTGATCCGGAAAATCTGAGAAAAATCCTGCCGTTGCTGTGGAAGAAGTCCGACAGTGTGCAAAGCTTTTCGATGTAAAAAAAGTGTGAAAAGCCACGCAGAAAGCTGAACTATCGTACAACTGCCGATTTCTATTGTTGTGCCTGTGAGGGCGAAACACTAACAACAGCATCAGGAAAAAGGACGTTTCTCATGAAGAAACTGCTTGGTTTGGTGGCGGCTGCCGCCTTGACTGTGGGGCACTTGGGCGCGGCGCAGGCCGCTGATGTTTCTTTCTCGGTGGGGCAGACTGGCGATTCGACCATGGTCTACCGGTTGGGTCTGCAATCGAACTGGGATGCAAGCTGGTGGCAGACCAGTGTCGGTCGCCTGACCGGCTATTGGGATGGGGCGTACACCTACTGGGATGGCGATCAGACCGCGAGCAACCATAGCCTGTCGTTCGCGCCGGTATTCGTCTACGAGTTTGCCGGGGACTCGGTCAAGCCGTACATCGAAGCGGGAATCGGCGTGGCGGCGTTCTCCAGCACCGAACTTGAAAGCAATGAGCTGGGTTCGTCCTTCCAGTTCGAGGACCGCATCGGCTTTGGTTTGCGCTTTGCCGGCGGGCATGAGATTGGCGTGCGCGCCATTCATTATTCCAACGCCGGGATCAAGCAACCCAACGATGGGGTTGAGAGCTATAGCCTGCACTACCGCATGGCACTTTAGGTTTGCTGGGGCCGCTTTGCGGCCCTTGTTGCCTACCGTGGCAACGGCCAAAGGCTGTTGAGGCTCAGAGCCTCTAGCACCAATTCAGGTTCACGCTTGGGCAGGCTGGCCAGCAATACTTGCGCAGCAGTCTGCGCCGTCCACTGTTCAGGCACCGCCTGGGCCAGCGTCACCGGCGCTTTCAACGACTGCGGCGCCACTAGCGTCAGATCGATACCCAGATCCTGCAATACCTGGCGCTGCTCGCGGAACCAGTGCGGAGGGCTGTTGAAACCACTCAATGGCTGATTGGGTTCATACAGCTGCATCGCCGAGTAACGGCTGAGGATAGCCATGACCTGCGCAGCATCGCCCTTGGCCAGCAAGGGCAGGGCGGCGGCCAGGCAATTGGCACTGGCTTGCAGGTTACTGGTAACGATGCTTTGGAACAGGTCGGTATCCGGCAGATCATCCGCCAGGTAGTCGCAGGTGCCGGCATTGATGAGCAAACCATCCAGCGATCCCCACGCCGCCTGCAGCTGTGTAACGGCGGCCTGCGCCTGCGAACTGTCATGCAACTGCCCAGGTAAAAGCAGCAGGCGTTCGCGGTAGTGGCTGGCCAAGGCTGTGAGCTCCTGGCTTTGCATACCACTGGCGGCGACCCGATGCCCCTGCTCAAGCAATCCGCTCACCAGAGCTAAACCGAGTCCATTGGTCGCTCCTGTCACCCAGAAACTGCGTGAGTTATTCAAGATACTGCCCTCTGATCCTGCCAGCCGGCCAAGCCTTTGAAGGCTTCCAATGCGCGCTGGCGACTACTTGCGAGATCGACAATCGGACTCTGATAAGAATGTGTAGCAAAAAGATCGGCAGACTTCACGGGCAAATGAATAGTTTTTTCATCCAGGCCCTTCAATTGAGGTAGCCAATGGCGAATGAAGCGCCCCTTGGGGTCGAAGCGTTGCGATTGGGTGACCGGATTGAAGATGCGGAAGTAAGGCACTGAGTCGGTTCCGGTCGACGCGCTCCATTGCCAGCCGCCGTTGTTGGCTGCCAGGTCGCCGTCGATCAAGTGACGCATGAAGTAGCGCTCGCCTTGGCGCCAGTCGATCAGTAGATTCTTGCTCAGGAACATGGCGACGATCATCCGTAAGCGATTGTGCATCCAGCCGGTTTCCAGCAGTTGGCGCATGGCGGCGTCAATCAGTGGGAAACCGGTACGTCCTTCCTGCCAGGCCTTCAAGTCTTCAGGGGCATCACGCCACGGCAGCGCTTCGGTATGCGCACGGAACGGGCGATGGCGCGACACCTGTGGATAACCCACCAGGA
>Ga0247819_10000016_pt1 | contig 131666 bp, 124 predicted proteins | sample 13C_Xylose_Day6_FD_193428 | JGI IMG/M metagenome (GOLD analysis project Ga0247819, IMG submission 193428) | Soil microbial communities from agricultural site in Penn Yan, New York, United States - 13C_Xylose_Day6 | ecosystem: Environmental > Terrestrial > Soil > Agricultural land | place... | reverse complement strand
ACGGTCAGCCTGACCAGCCAAAGCCCGAGCCAGTCGCTGACCGAGGCCAATGGCACCGGCGCCTGGTACGTGCAGTCGGCCCTCAACCCAACCCTGCCCACCACCTTGGTAGTCAATGCCGACAACAGCGTGGCCATCGCCAGCAGCACCCCAACCAACGCCAACCTGGCGCTGACTGACCTGGTGACCATCAGCCGCGCGGAATACAGCCTGGCCAGCGGCCAGCTGACCCTGGTCGCCAGCAGCAGCGATGAGACCTCGCCGCCGGCGATGACGGCCAGCACCCTCAATGGCGCGCTGATCGGCAGCCTGGCCGGCAATGGCGCAGTGAAAACATTGATTACCGGGCTCTCGCCGATCCCGCCGGCCTCGGTCACGGTGACCAGCGCCCATGGCGGCAGCGACAGCGAAGACGTGGTGCTGGTGCCATGAACAGACAACGGCCGTACCTCCAAGGAGGCATCATGAACACATGGTCACGCCGCACGCTGTACGCAGCCGGGCTCTCCTTTACCCTGAGCAGCGTGGCCTGGGCCGCGCTCAGTGAAGTCGATCCTGGTCCTTATACCTTGGCCACCGGGCGCTACCCGATGTGGTACAAGGACGCCAACGACCTGGCCCTCGAACTGTGCCAGTCGCGCGCTACCAGCTCGCGGGCACCCGGTGCGCCTGGTGCACCTGCCTACATGTGCACCCTGCTGCCAGAGCCAGGCATCTATGACGATGCCCTGCCACTGGTGTTCCCGGATAACTGGCCGCCAGAAATGTTCTGGTTCCTGGCCGAGACCTCGATACCGCAAGTGGGTAATAGCGGCTACGAGCTGGAAGTCTATGTGGCCGGTATCGAGGCGGCATTCGCCTCGGAGAATCCGGTCGATGGCGACCAGCAGAGCTTCGCCCGCATCCGCATCCGCGCCTCGGTACCCACTGCCGGCACCTACACCATCACCCACCCCTACGGGGTCGAGAGGGTCACGGTCGCGGCAGGTGGACGGCGTGCGATCAACATCACCCGCGACATCGGCATCGGCGCCCCAGGCAACTTTACCGGTGCACTCAACGGCAACATCGGGCCGTTCCTGCAGCGCGCCGCCGGCCTGGTGACCGAGGTCAACCCGGACACCAGCGCCATCGAGACCTTCATCGGCGATCCCAACCTCACCGAGGCGGTCGTCGGCAGCCCGTTCAATACCAACTTCGTGCGCATCGAGGGCCCTCCTGGGCAGATCGAAACCAACCTCTTCAGCGTCTCCGGCAAGGTGCTCGACCCGCGTGAGCAAACCCCGGCGGAGCTGCAACGTGCCACCTACCAGCGCAACGGCGCCGGTACCCGCGTCGAGGTCTTCGCCAAGGCGCCGAACAGCGCCAGCCTGTGCCTGCGCAATGGCCTGGCGCTGGTCGGCTCACCGGCTCCCCCTTGCCAATTCAGCATGTTGGCCGACAACAACGGGCTGTTCTTCAACCAGCAATTGACCCAGGCCGCACCGCCGCCAGTGGTGGTGGTCACCGCCAGCAGCGCGACCGGCGCCACCCGCCCGACTTCGCTGTCGAGCAAACTCACCGACGTGGTCAAGGTGCGCACCGCACGCTATGACTGGGCCAACAAACGCCTGCTGATCGAAGCCAGCTCCAGCGATGAAGTACAGGTGCCTGACCTGGTCGCCCAAGGCTACGGGCGCATGTCCAAATCCGGCACGCTGCAAAGCCTGACGGTCAATGGCCTGACCCAGCCTCCAGCAACGGTCACCGTCAAGTCCGCCCACGGCGGCAGCGATGTCGAGCCGGTGATCGTAGTCGGCAGCGCACCGGTCGAAGCCGAGAACCAGCCACCGCTGGCCCAGGCCGACAGCGGCAGTACCAGTGTCGGCGTGCCGCTGACCCTGAACCTGCTGGCCAACGACAGCGACCCGGACCTCAACGTGCCCCTGGCGATCACCGACCTGACCCAACCCGGCACCGGCCTGGGCTCGGTGGTGCTCAACGGCACGACCGCGATCACCTACACCCCACCGCCCGGCGCCGCCTCGCCGCTGGTGGCCACTTTCAGCTACCGCGCCCAGGACAGCAAAGGCCTGAAATCGGAGCTGACCACAGTGACCATCAACGTCGCGCCCAACCAGGCCCCCACGGCGGTTGCTGAAACCGTCACTACCCTGGGCGTACCGCTGACCATCAACGTGTTGACCAACGACACCGACCTGGAAGGCAACCTGCCATTGACCGTCGCCAGCGTCGGCCAACCAGCACCTGGTCGAGGCACCGTGACCACCGATGGCACCACGGTCACCTATACCCCGCCAACCACCGTCACCACGGCCTTCACCACGACCTTCACCTACGTGGTGCGTGACGCGGTAGGGGCGTTGTCCAGCCCAGGCACGGTCACGGTACAGGTGTCGCCACGCCCAGTCGCAGAGAACTTCGCGGTAACCGCCGCCACGGTCTCGGCGCGCTCCAACAACCGTTACAACTGGGACATCAGCGGCACCTCGTCGGTGACCACCGGCAACACCATCACCGTGCAGGTGACCACGCCGAGCGGCCTGGTGACCCTAGGCACCACCACCGTACCGGTGACCGGTCGCTGGCGCCTGGCGGTGAGCAACAGCACCACGGTGATCCCAACGGCCACGCCATCGGCCACCGTGCGCAGTAGCCAAGGCACTACCCGCACCGTGCCAGTGGTCGTGCAGTAACAGCTGCCAAGGAGAACGCCATGAACCGCCTGTACCCGCTGCTGCTGTGCCTGGCCCTGAGTGGCCAGGCTGCCTGGGCCGACGACCTGATGGACAACGCCGACCTTGCCGCCGGCAACGACCTTGGCGAACCGCTGATCGTGCGCCTGCTACCGGCAGGTTCGGGCCAGGCAGCAGTCATCGAGCAGCAAGGCACGGGCAACCGCGCCGCCCTCGACCAGAACGGTCAGGCCCTGCTGGGCCGGATCGTCCAGGCCGGGGGCGCGCAGGAGGCGTACATCCTGCAAGACGGCAACGACCTGATGGCCTCGATCAGCCAACAGGGTTACGGCAACTCCGCATCGATCCGCCAGAGCGGCAGTAGCAACAGTGCTGCGATCGAGCAGATCGGCAACAACAACAGCGCCAGCATTGAGCAGGCCGGCACGGGGCTGACCAGCGCCGTGACCCAAGCCGGCAATGGCCAACACGTACAGATCACCCAATATCGATAGACCTGGAGGCACCACCATGTTCAAGCTCGCACCTTTAAGCGCCGCGATAGTCCTGACCCTGGCCGGCCAGGTCATGGCCGACGACAGCACCTCGACGCAAAACCAGCTCGGCGCCGACAACAGCGCTGAAGTCAAACAGACCCAGTCGTCGTTCGCCTCGGCAACCCAGAACCAGACTGGCCAAGGCCACTACCACGTAGCCGTGCAGGACAACAGCACCAGCCACATCAACCAGAGCGCCACCGGCTCGAAGAACGCCGGCTACGGCGAGCAACTGTTCGAGCAAGGCAGCCAGATCACCCAGCAATCGGGTGGCAGCCTCAACGACAGTTTGTCCAGTCAGTCTGTAGGTGAAAGCAACCAGTCCTTGCAGACCCAACAAGGCAGTGCCAACAAATCGATCGTGTTCCAGGACACCCAAGTGGGCAGCCACGCCACCACCATGCAGTGGGGCGATCGTAACGAGGCGGTGGTCGAGCAAATGTTCGGTGGTACCAACAACAGCGCGCTGATCATGCAAGGGGGTACCGACAACTTTGCCGCCGCAGAGCACCTCTATCATCAGGACGGGAATATCCAGATCTTCCAAGAGGGCAAGGGCAACTGGGCCTACGGCGACCAGCGTGATGGTTTTGCCGGAGTCATCGGCATCAACCAGCATGGCGACGGCAACTCGGTGGAGGTCTGGCAAGGCAATCAGACCGACAGCCAGGCCAGCGTCAACCAGAGCGGCGAGCGCAACGAAGGCTACATCGACCAGAGCTTCGGCGAAGCCAACCTGGCCAGCCTGAGCCAGAGCGGCACCGCCAACGCCAGCTGGTCCGATCAGTTCGAGACCAACAACTCGGTCACCAGTATTTCGCAGAACGGCAACAACAACCTGCACTTCACCTACCAGACCGGCGACAACCACAACCTGAGCATCACCACCACCGGCAATGGCAACAAGATCATGGCCAGCAACTGGAAGGGTGACAAAGCCGGGGGCCAGTTCGGTACTGCGCAACGCGCCGAAATCAACCAGAACGGCTCGCTCAACAGCGTCAACCTGACCCAGGACGGCGCCAACCAACTCGCCCGCCTCAACCAGAAAGGCGTGGGCAACGAGATGCAAACCAATCAGGTCGACAGCAACAACGAGCTGTACTTCGAACAGAACGGCACCGACAACCTGCTGATCGCCGATCAGCGCGGCACCGACAACTACGCCACCGGCCTTTCCGCTGGCACCGGTAACACCATCACCCTGGAGCAATCGGGCTACAGCAACCAGAGCTATACCAACCAGCTGTATGGCAGCGGTAACGAGGCCACCCTCAAACAGACCGACAGCTACAACGTCGCCTACGTGACCCAAGGCGGCAATGCCAACCAGGCATTCGTCGACCAGAGCGGCGCCAACCAGAGCGCCACCATCACCCAATTCGGCAACGCCAACCTGGCGACCGTCAACCAGCAGTAATCCCTCCCCCTTGGACCGTGGCGCTCACTCCCTGGCGCCGCGGTTCCTTTTTATCGCCTCTGGCGCTGTGGTGATTGGCCGACAGCGATACAATGCGCCTACCTCCCCCCGAAGCCACCGGCATGATTCAGTCCGACCTCGACCTGTTCGGCCCGCAGCCGCAGCGCCTGGCCAGTCACACCGTGCTATTGCCAGGCTTCGCCCTGGGCGACGTCGAGGCGCTGCTCGATGCCCTGCGCCCGGTGCTGCGCGCCGCACCGTTTCGCCACATGCATACGCCGGGTGGCTTGCGCATGGCGGTAGGCCTGAGCAACTGCGGCAGCTTGGGTTGGGTCAGTGATCAGCACGGCTATCGCTACAGCCCAATAGACCCTGTCAGCGGCAAACCCTGGCCCGCCCTGCCCCAGGTTTTGTTGGCGCTCGCTGCCCGGGCCGCCAGTGAAGCAGGGTTCGACGACTTCGTGCCCGACGCGTGCTTGGTCAACCATTATTTGCCCGGGACGCGTTTGAGCCTGCACCAGGACCGAGACGAGCACGACTTCGGTCAGCCTATCGTGTCGGTCAGCCTGGGCTTGCCGGCGGTATTTCTGTTTGGCGGGCTACAGCGCGCCGATCGTACCCAGCGCATTGCCCTGAACCATGGCGATGTACTGGTCTGGGGTGGCGAGGATCGATTGCGCTTTCATGGCGTATTGCCCATCAAGCCCGGCGTGCATGAACGCCTGGGTGAGCGGCGGATCAACCTGACTTTGCGTAAGGCGGGGTGATATCGCTGCTCACTTAAGACCGGCGTCGTCTGTTTTGGGGCCGCTGTGCGGCCCTATTGGCAAGTGATCCTGTGAGCGCAGCAACTGCAACCTCGATCAGCTACCTTCAACCACCTTGTTCAACGCCGCGCCATCGATACTCAACGTCGCGCTGTCGAACATGCCCTCGACATAGGCCTTGGCCAACTGCTCCTGACGCTGGGCACGCAACACCTCGCGCAAACGCGGAGCAACTTCTTCCAACGTTGCCGTGCGCGCCGGCTCCTGGCTGACCAGCTTGATGATGTGATAGCCCGCAGCACTTTGCACCGGCTCGCTGACACCGCCTTGCTTTAGTTTGGGTACCACCCCGCGCACCTCCGGCAACAACCCCGCTAGAGGCTGCAACCCGGTATCGCCGCCTTGCGCCGCGGTGCCTTCATCCTGCGAGTGCTCCCGCGCCAGTGCGGCAAAGTCAGCGTCGCTGGCTTGCGCCTGCTTGGCCAGTGCCTGGGCCTGCTTGCGTACTGCCTCGTCATCCTTGGGGTTCTCCACCCGTAGGAAGATCTGGCTCAGGCGATAACGCACAGGCAATTGCAAGCCCGCCTTGCCATTGTCGTAGGCCTGTTGCAACTGCGCGTCACTGGGGTAATCGTCAGGCACCTTGCTGACCGCGCTCAGGTAGTCGCGCAAGACGATCTGCTCGGTCGCCGCGCGGGTCTGGGTCAAGATCTCAGGTCGTTGCGGCCAGCCCTGGGTTTGTGCCTGCTGGAACAGCGCCTTCTCCGCCAGACGGGCACGAATCCATGCCTCCAATGCTGGCCGATCGTTGCGCAACTGGTTGCGCGCATCCTCAGGCAATAGCGCCAGCAGTGCCTTGAGTTCATCACTGCCCACGTGTTGATCGCCCAGCCGCGCCAAGGTCGGCCCGCTGTCGGCAGCCGGCGCAGTACGCGCCGCTGCCACTGGCTCATCCCCTGGGCGTAGCGCCAAGGTCACAGCCACAGCAATCACGGCCAGCGCCCCGGCGCCGGCCCAGAGGGTGCGCGCGCTCAAGAGACGCGCGCCGTTGCAGAGCCTGCCTCGGTTGGGGCCTGGTCGGCCACGTTGCGGCTGTAGTCGCGCAGGTAGACGATGAACTCTTGCAGCAGGCGGTCCCACAGCAGCAGGCTGCCCAGCAGGTGTTTTTCGCTGACACCGTCTGCGACTACCACATCCTTCTCCATCACCAGGAACTCGCCCTGCACCGACAACCGGGCAAAACGGCGGCTGGCGTTCCAGCGCTCGGCCAGCCCCCCGGGCAGCTCACCCTGGATACGCAAGGCGCAGCTGAAGGTGAAATCGAGGAACTCGCCTTCCTTGTTCGGCGCACGATTACCAAACCGCACGGCATAGCCCACGCCCTGGCTGGCACTGAGCAACTGCACCACAGCGTTCTGCTCGCTGCGGTTGACCCGGCAACCGGCGTCTTGCAGCAACTGGGTGAGGGAGTCGGCGCTAACGGTTTCGATCAGGGTGACTTCGGTCATGTGTCGTCTTCCTTGTGATGAGGCAATGCATAGCTCAGAAATTGCCCGCTACCTGGGCAATGCGCTCTAGCGTAGCTGTTGCACCCAGCACCGGCCTTACTACCTTGGGAATAATCCCTTGCTGATCGACAACGGTTTCTCTGTTGGCCAGGCCGCCCTCATCGCGGGGCAAAGCCGAACACCGACTGGCGTGGGAGCGGGCTTGCCCCGCGATGAGGCCAGCCCGCTTGGAGTAAAGGCTTTGCGTCGCAGCGCCCGGCCGCTGCGTACAATATTCTTCAATACGCCCAAGCGATGACGCTTGAGACTAGGGCTTTCGCCACCGGAGCCAGCCTAGTCCATGGAGCAATTTCTGATTGTCGCCGCCGCCCACTTTCTCGCCTTGCTCTCACCAGGCCCGGACTTCTTCCTGGTAGCACGTACCTCAGCCAGCGCTGGCTGGCGGGTGGCCAGCGGTGCTTGCCTGGGCATCGCGCTGGCCAATGGCGTGTTCATCGGCGCAGCCTTCGCTGGGGTAGCAATACTGCGCGAAGGCAGTGCGCTGTTCATGGCCCTGCAGTTGGCTGGCTGCGCCTATCTGCTGTACATCGGCAAAGTGTTCCTGCGTCATGCCGGGCAGAACGCCCTGGATAACCTTCAAGCCAGCGCAGCACGGGCGACCCCGGGCTGGTTGGCAAGCCTGGCAATGGGCTTTGCCTCGGGCATTCTCAACCCGAAGAACGCGCTGTTCTACGCAAGCCTGGCGAGCATGCTGGCCAGCAGCAGCGCAGGCTGGAAAATCGCCTACGCCTGCTGGATGTGCGCCATTGTCTTGCTGTGGGACCTGCTGGTAGCAATGAGCATCGGCAATCGCCGGGTACTGCGCCGCTTCAGCCGCGCCCTGCCCTGGCTCGAGCGCGCCTCGGGGATCATGCTGATCCTGCTGGCCAGCGCCGTACTCATTCACCTGGCGCTGGGCTGAGCAACACCAGCCGGTTCATGTCCAGCAGGCTGAAGTGGCCGCTGCTCCAGCCCCCGGTGTCCAGGTGCCAGACATTGCCCAACTGTTTGACCTGCAGCACCGGGGTGTGGCCGACCAGCAGCGCTGCCAGGCCTTGCACCCGCTGCGTGTCGCCCTCCTTGAGCCGACGTCGCGACCATTGGCAGACTTCGCGAACCTGCGGGTCATCCTCGGCCTGAAGCCGCCTACGCAGGGTCGGCCAGTCGGCGAACGGGCTGTCGGCATGCAGCAGGCCGATCAAGCCCGCCTCGGTCGGTACCTCCAGGGCAAGCGGCAGATTGGCGAACACCTCGACAAAGCGCAGCTGCTCGCTGCTGGGCAGATCGAGAAACCAGCCACCGCCGGCAGCGCGGTACATGTCCAGATCCAAGCGCCCACCGCGCAGATAGGTAACGGCCAAGGCTTCGTGATTGCCCTGCACCGGATGAAACCAGGGCTGGGCCAACCAGTGCAGCGCCTGTTCACTGTGCGGCCCGCGATCGACCAGGTCGCCGACACTGAACAGGCGGTCGACTAGCGGGTTGAAACCGACCGCATCCAGGCATCGCTGCAAGCGCGCGAAGTGCCCGTGGATATCGCCCACGGCCAGGTCGCGCCCTTTGCTATTGGCTGCTAGTCGGCGAAAAAGCGTCATGACATCGTTCCTCTGCTACTGCGCCAACGCCAGGCGTAGAATGAAAGCACACGCAGTCAGCAAAACCGGAGGTGCATCATGCGTTCTGTACTTGCCTGTGCCGTACTGATGGTGCTGGCATTCGACAGCATGGCACAAGGCACCCCGACCGCGCAGGTCGAGGTGCGTTTCGATCATCCGGAAAAATTCCGCGATGCCAGCCTCAACAGCCAAGGCTACGAGCGTGGCGCCGATGAGCAGGTGATGAAGGCGCTCAGTGCTCATCTGCAAAAACTCGGTCAACGCTACCTGCAACCCGGTCAGCAGCTGCGCATCGACATCCGCGACATCGACCTGGCGGGTCGCTACGAGCCATGGAACAGCTACGCCTACGATGTGCGCTTCATGCGCGAGATCACTTGGCCGACCATCGAGCTGAACTACACCTTGAGCCAACCGGGAAAACCCGATCAGCAGGCCCAAGAGCGAGTCAGCGACAAGATGTACTTGAGTCGTCCGGGCCGCCAGGTCAGCAGCAGCGACCGCTTGTTTGCCGAAAAAGCCATGCTCGACGACTGGTTCCGCCAGCGCTTTGCGCCCAAGCCGACCTCTTGAGTGAGTAGCACTTGGCTCATGTTGATCTTCCTTGCGTGGAATTGGCCCGCGTGCACTGGTGTGCACGCTGTGAGCGAGAGTATCCTCGGCGCTCAGCCGTCACCAGGATGGATCCAAAATGAAGCTGTGCGCTGTCCAACTTGCCTCTGATAAGGGCGACCTGCAAGCCAATCTCCTGCGCCATGTCCATTGCGTCGAGCAGGCCGTGCGCCACGGCGCGCAGGTCGTGGTGTTTCCTGAGCTGTCCCTGAGCGGCTACGAGCCGAGCCTGGCTCGCGAATTGGCCCAGCCGCTGGACACGACGCTCGTCGACCCCTTGCAGGTGGTGAGCGACCGCCACGGCGTGGTCATCGCGTTCGGACTACCGCTGGCGACAGCGGCGGGCGTGCAAATCGCTATGGCTGTACTGCGCCCTGATCAACCTCGCCTGGGGTATGCCAAGCAACGCTTGCATGCCGATGAGCTGGCGTTCTTCGTCGCTGGCGATCAACCGCTACTGATTGCTGCTGACGACCTTCGGCTGGCGCCGGCGATCTGTTATGAATCGATGTTTTTCGAGCACGCACAGCAGGTGTGCCAACTGGGCGCCGAGCTTTACTTGGTCAGCGTGGCCAAGACTGCCAAAGGCATAAAGGAAGGCTACCAACACTACCCCGAAGTCGCCCGGCGTTTCGCCATGCCGGTAGTGCTGGCCAACTGCATAGGCCCTGCCGATAGCTTTGTCGGCGCAGGCCGATCGGCTGCCTGGGATGCCCAGGGCAACCTGCTGGCCACCCTGGATGACGTGTCGCCAGGACTGATCGTGCTCGACACCCTCACGGGCAAGGCCCAGGCCGTGCCATTGGCCGAGTTGGGGCCATGAGATACCTGTTGCTGATCCTGGCCAGCTACACCTGCAGCTACTGGCTGGTGGGCCTGCTGATTCGCGGCCAACTTGCCGATATTGCCCAAGGGCTGCGCCATCGGCCGGATGCGCCAACGCCTGGCCAATACTTGCGCGAAGTCGAGCAGCATGCCCGGCGCGCCCATCGCCAATACAGCCTGATGGCCGGTAGCGCCCTAGCACTGGTGATTTGCCTGTTGGCCTATTGGCTTAGTTGAGGGCGTGGCCGTGCCCCGCGCTGCGGATCAGAAATCCAGCGTCAGACTTTGCCGCCCCTCCAGGGCCAGCAGCAGTTGCTTGGCCGGCAGACCACCGGCAAAGCCGGTCAGGCTGCCCGAGGCGCCGATCACCCGATGGCAAGGGGCGATGATCGAAATGGGGTTACGGCCATTGGCCGCGCCGACCGCACGTACAGCACTGGGGTTGCCGATCTGTCGGGCGATTTCGCTGTAGCTGCGGGTTTCGCCGAACGGAATGGTCAAGAGCGCCGCCCACACCTGGCGCTGGAATTCGGTGCCGACAAAGTCCAAATCCAGCTCGAAGCGCTGCCGTTGGCCGGCAAAATACTCGCCTAGCTGAAGTGCAGTCTCTTGCAACAGCGGATGCTCGTCATCGCGCTGAAGCTCGCCCAGACGCACACGATTCTCCCGCTCCTCCTGCCATAACACCGCGGCCAGCCGATTACCCCGCGCAACCAGGGTCAAGGTGCCAACGGGCGATTGCATGAGGGTGAATGCGAAAGACATGACCAATACCTAGGTAACAACGTGTTCGGCGAACTTTACCTGCAAATGCCTGCAACGGCACCTGGGCAGCGCTCAGGTTTCAGCACGCGAATCTCGCTTGCGCCGCTCAAGCGCCAACGCGATACCCACCAGCGCGATCGCCAGGGTGTAGGCAAAAAGCCCCAGGTTAACCCCCAGGATCATCTTCTCTGAGCCGTCCGAGAGCACCATCGAGCCACCGTAGCCATCACGCAACCAGTACGCCATCAAGAAGCCGCCGGTGACGAAGGCGGTCAGCAGGCTGGCCAGGCGCAGATTATCCTTGACCCAGACCAGCCAGACGCTGAACACCCCAAGCGCGGTATTGGTGAACAATTGCCAGGTCTCATGCAGGCGCGCATGCGGCGCCCACGCCTGATTGAAGACATGGCTGTCATTGACCTCGAGAATCGGCACGATGACGGCGTAGAAGACTATGCCAACGGTCACCAAGAGCTTCGCAACCACCTCACCACCTCCCTGTTCGTGACTTGGGCGTTTCCTGCCCTGGCGTGCACTGTAGCTGCTAGCTGCCCGCACAGCCACCTGGCGACATGGCTAGGTGTATGCGCGATCAATCCTCTTCAGTCAATTCACACACACCGTTGGCGCCGCCTTTACCGGTGTAGGAGACGCTCGGCGAGCCATCGGGGCTGACGGTCAGGGAAATAGTCACACCACTGCCCTTGGCCTCGAAATAGTTGTCGTTGAACTTCTTCAGCTTGGCCTCCTTGCCGTTGATGTAGATCGGCCCGCCTTCATCGGCATGCACTTCGATGTCGCCAGGGCATGTGGCGTTGACCAGTGGAATCTGCGCCTGGGCCAGCCCGGCTAGGCAAGCCAGCAGTGCACCCAACAGAACATGCCTCATACAACCTCCTGATTCGCTCCAGTGCAGAAGCTTCAGCAATAGCCCACCTAAGGACAACGCGCCAATCCCAGCCACAGATAGCCACCAAGTCGATCAGCGCGATGACGCTGCCACCGGGCTCGGCCCAAGGCACTGTTGCATAAAAAAGCCCCGGCATTTGCCAGGGCTGAAAAACGACCAAGCCCGACTCGTTCGCCGGGCTGCGAAGGTTTAGTTGGACGGCTGGCGGCTGTGGTGCCAATAGAGGTACAGCAGTCCAAGCGGGGCGATAAAGATCGCCAGGAACCAGCACACGAACATCGTGAAGAACTTGACAGCCAGCATGAACAACGCGTTCACGAAGAATACGTTGCGCCCCATGATGAAACCCACCGTGCTCTCGTACACGAACCTTGAGTAGGGATAGAGCAACGTGCTCACCACGGAAATGGCAACGGTGGCGAAGTCAAGCCCGAGGGGAGCACGTGACTTCATGTAAATGAAAAAGGCCGCGAAGAGTGCGCCGAAAAACAATTGACGAGCGTAATAGCTAGGCGTCAGACCGCCAAAGGACATAGCAAGAAAGTTGCGCATAAGATCCGTCTCAAGGTTTCAAAGGGCCGGTATTTTAGCAGCCTGGCCGTGTCAGTAAAGTCTTGATACAGACAGGCTGGGTAGACGAAGGAGAGCGACAAAGAGATAAGTGGAGAACGGCTGCTGACCGCCGTTCACCAAGACCGAGCAGGTGCGTACGTGTGGCAACAGCGTTAGCCCGCCGCCGATGGCAGCACTGGCGCGAGCCGATGATCCATGGCCGACGGTATCGGAACTCGCGAGTGTTGCCTAGGAATCTCGGCGCTTGCCAACGACGACCGCGCCGCGGGTGATCGAGAATCCGACGTCCCCTACGTAATTGCCAGTCGTTTGTGTGCATGACTCGGACTGCCCCATCGCAATCGGTACCACGTTGATAACGTCGTAGCCGGCGTGATCAAAGTCTTCGTACATTTTTTGTAAGTGCGCCGCGTACTCATCAAAATCCACGACCTTCTGATTGTGCACAACTTCGACCTTGTTCCCGAAGAGCCCGGCTGGCTTGGTTCCTGATTCCAGTGATGCGTAGAACCAGCGCGTGACAAACTTTCCTGACATAGAACCTCCTGTAAGCGGAACCCAACGATATCAAATGAGTGGCGCCAATCAATCGCCACGATTCGATAGGCTACCCTTCGTCGCATGGCGTCCAAGTCGGCCCACCCGACCAGTCGCTTCGTGTTCCAACCTGGCAAAGGTGGGCTGTGGATCAACGAGCCAAGTGTTACAATCCGCCACTTCAAATCGGCGCTGAAGGCGCTGAACATCCGTGAACGCCGTCAGTACGACACCCGCCACACCTACGCAACCATGTGCCTGATGCCTGGGATGAACCCCGCGTTCATCGCGAGCCAGCTTGGCCACAGCGTCGAGATGTTGCTCTCTACCTACGCGAAATGGATCAGCTCCTCCTCGGACTGGAGGGAGCTGGAGAAGCTGCCGCCCCGCGTCGAATTGGCCCAAAATTGGCCCAAGACTGACGACAGGGCCTAAATACACCTCTGGAATCCCCGCAGGACAAGCACTTGATTTCTACCGCTAACATCACCATGCAATTCGGCGCCAAGCCGCTGTTCGAGAACGTCTCGGTCAAATTCAATAACGGCAACCGCTACGGCCTGATCGGCGCCAACGGTTGCGGCAAGTCGACCTTCATGAAGATCCTCGGCGGCGATCTGGAGCCGTCTGGCGGCCAGGTGATGCTTGAGCCGAACACCCGCCTGGGTAAGCTGCGCCAGGATCAGTTCGCCTACGAAGACTTCACTGTGATCGACACCGTGATCATGGGCCATGAGCAGCTGTTCAAGGTCAAGGCCGAGCGTGATCGTATCTATTCGCTGCCTGAGATGAGCGAAGAAGACGGCATGGCCGTCGCTGAGCTGGAAACCGAGTTCGCCGAAATGGACGGCTACACCGCCGACTCGCGCGCCGGCGAACTGCTGCTGGGCCTGGGTATTCCACTGGAACAGCACTACGGCCCGATGAGCGAAGTCGCGCCGGGCTGGAAGCTGCGCGTGCTGCTGGCCCAGGCGTTGTTCTCGGATCCGGACGTGCTGCTGCTCGACGAGCCGACCAACCACCTGGACATCAACACCATCCGCTGGCTGGAAACCATTCTCACGGCGCGTAACAGCACCATGATTATCATTTCCCACGACCGGCACTTCCTCAACAGCGTGTGCACCCACATGGCTGACCTGGACTACGGCGAGCTGCGCCTGTTCCCGGGCAACTATGACGAGTACATGACTGCTGCAACCCAGTCGCGCGAGCAACTTTTGGCCGACAACGCCAAGAAAAAGGCGCAGATCGCCGAGCTGCAGACCTTCGTCAGCCGCTTCTCGGCCAACGCCTCCAAGGCCAAGCAGGCCACCTCGCGGGCCAAGCAGATCGACAAGATCCAGCTGGCCGAGGTCAAGCCGTCGAGCCGGGTCAGCCCGTTCATCCGCTTCGAGCAGAACAAGAAGCTGCACCGTCAGGCGGTGACCATCGAGAAGATGGCCAAGGCATTCGACGACAAAGTGCTGTTCAAAGACTTCAGCTTCACCGTCGAAGCCGGTGAGCGCGTCGCCATCATCGGCCCTAACGGTATCGGCAAGACCACCCTGCTGCGTACCATGGTCGGTGAAGTGCAGCCCGACGCGGGTGCGGTCAAGTGGACCGATAGCGCCGAAGTGGGCTACTACGCCCAGGACCACGCCCACGACTTCGAAGATGACGTCAACCTGTTCGAGTGGATGGGCCAGTGGACCCAGGGCGAGCAGATGATCCGTGGCACCTTGGGCCGGATGCTGTTCTCCAACGACGAGATCCTCAAGTCGGTCAAGGTGATTTCCGGTGGTGAGCAAGGCCGGATGCTGTTCGGCAAGCTGATCCTGCAAAAGCCGAACGTACTGGTGATGGACGAACCGACCAACCACCTGGACATGGAATCGATCGAGGCGCTGAACCTGGCGCTGGAAAACTACCCAGGCACCCTGCTGTTCGTCAGCCATGACCGCGAGTTCGTGTCGTCGCTGGCGACCCGGATCATCGAGCTGACGCCTGAGGGCGTGGTCGACTTCAGCGGCACCTATGACGACTACCTGCGTAGCCAGGGCGTCGTGGTCTGAGCTGAGCGACTGAGTCAGTAGCCAGCAATCGCGGGGCAAGCCCGCCCTCACGCAGTGCGTGGGGGTGGGCTTGCCCCGCGCTCTTTTCGGCCTGCGGCCAGCACCAGCCGACGAATAATTCGTTAGCCTGCTTTCATTTATCCCAGACTACGGCCATGATGCTTGCACGCCCAACCGCCCGCCCGCGAACGAGCCCATGACCGCGCAAGAACCCGCCCCCAGTAATAGCTTTGCCATCACCCAGCAGATCCTCTCGATCGTCTTCTATACCTTCATCGCCTTCCTCTGCATCGGCCTGCCGATTGCGGTACTGCCCAGCTATGTGCACGACCAACTGGGTTTTGGCGCGGTGATCGCTGGAGTGACCATCGGCCTGCAGTACCTGGCGACACTGCTCAGCCGGCCGTTCGCCGGGCGGGTGGCAGACAGCCTGGGTGGCAAGCGAGCCATTGGCTACGGCTTGTTTGGCATCGCCGGTTGCGGGGTGCTGACCCTGTTCTCGGCCTGGACCCTGAGCCTGCCCTGGCTGAGCCTGGCGCTGCTGCTCGGTGGGCGTTTGCTGTTGGGCATCGCCCAAGGCTTGATCGGCGTTGCCACCTTGAGCTGGGGCATCAGCCAGGTGGGCGCCGAGCACACCGCACGGGTGATTTCCTGGAACGGCATCGCCTCGTATGGCGCCATCGCCATCGGCGCGCCGGTGGGCGTGCTGATGGTCGATGGCCTGGACTTCAGCGTGCTGGGGCCGGCCCTGCTGATCCTGGCGGCACTGGCGCTGCTGGCCCTGCGCAAGCGGCCTGACGTCGTGGTAGTACGCGGCGAACGGCTGCCGTTCTGGTCGGCGTTCGCCCGAGTAGCGCCTTGTGGAATGGGCCTGACCCTGGCCTCGATTGGCTATGGCACGCTGACCACCTTCGTCACCCTGTATTACCTGGAGCGCGGCTGGGCTGGCGCGGCGTTGTGCCTGAGCGCGTTCGGCGTGTGCTTCATCATTTCGCGGCTGCTGTTCGTCAATGCGGTCAATCGCTTTGGCGGTTATGCGGTGGCTGTGAGCTGTATGGCGACGGAAGTGCTAGGGCTGAGCCTGCTTTGGCTTGCGCCCTCGCCTGCCTGGGCGCTGGTTGGCGCGGGCTTGACCGGATTCGGCCTGTCGCTGGTGTATCCGGCCCTGGGCGTAGAAGCGATCAAACAGGTGCCGAGCAGCAGCCGTGGCGCTGGCCTGGGGGCGTATGCGGTGTTTTTCGACCTGGCCCTGGCAATCGCTGGCCCGGTGATGGGCGCAGTGGCGGTGCACCTGGGCTATGCCTCGATCTTCGGCGTGGCCGCCCTGCTGGCGCTTTCTGGGGTGGGCCTGACCCTAGTGCTCGCTCGCCGCCGCTGAGCGCTCGCCTGGCTCTGGCCCACCCAGGGTCTGGCTAAAGAAATCGGCGGTTTCGCGCTGTAGCGAGTGATGAATCTGCCGACGGTCGACGCCCTCGGCATCCTTGCACACTACAGGCATGCGCGCATGCTGCTCGGCATCGCAGGGCGCCATGAAAATGAAATGCCCCGCCCCTGCCAACAACCGATAGTCGGGGGTGACCGGCAGCTTGCGCGCCAGAGCCTGGGCATTGCGATCCAGCGCCAGCAACTGATCATTGTCACCGCTGTAGATCAGCGCAGGGACATGCACGCCGCTCAAGGCGTGCCGGCCAAACATCAAGCTCAACGGCGCCATCAGCACCAGTGCGCCAACCCTGGGGTCGGCCTGGGCGGTCAGCTCGCTGCGATCAGCGATCAACACGCCGTGGGTCTTGCAGGCATCGGCATCACCAGGGCGCTCCAGGCAGTAACGGTGCAAACGATCGAGGTCGGGCTGGGCGCCAGACACGATCAAGGCCGTCTCGCCCCCTGCCGAGTAACCAATCACGCCCACCTTGCCGTCGTTCAAATAGGGGCCGAGCACGCTGTCCGCACGCGCAGCGCTGATCGCTGCGCTCACTTGCAATGGCCGGCCGTAGAGATTGCTCAAGGTACCCAGGCGACTGTGGTCACTGGCGTTGTCGCCCGGGTGGGTCAGCGCCACCACCACGAATCCCCGACGCGCCAGCGCGCTGGCTAAATCGTGCAGAGCCAAAGGGCTGCCGGTATTGCCGTGGGACACGACCAGCAAAGGGAACTGCCCCAGCGCGACCGGAGCGTCCTCGGCTACGGTGAGCGGATAGCCTTCAAGGCGGATGTGATGTGCTTGACCTGTGGAGGGATAGAACGCCAAGGCCTGCATCGGGCGGGCGTCTAGCGGGTCGGCCAGTTGCAGATGATGCAACCCTGCAACCCACGGCGCCGCGTCAGCGCGAGCCAACAGGCCGGCCAACAACAGGCACGCTACCAGCACAGGGGTTCGGTTCATCGCAGGCGTCTCCCCGCGAAGCAAAAGGATAGCGCCAGCATAAGCCCCGGCCTTGGCCAGCAGATGAAAACTGGATGAAACAACCCAGCGCGGGGCAAGCCAGCTCCCGCTACCGCCCTCTAAAAGGAGGTAGCGTGGGAGCGGGCTTGCCCCGCGATGGCGTCAGCACATCACTGCACTCAGGCAGCGACGAACAACTCACCGGCAATCTGCGCCTGAGCGGCGTCGATCGCTTGGCTGCGGTGCTCTGGACCATAGGCCAGGCCGTGGGCACGGACGATTTCCAGGTCGCTGATGCCGATAAAGCCGAGGAACACCTTAAGGAAGTCCTCATGGCCAGCACCGGTCGGTTGGCCAGCGTGCAGGCCGCCTGCGGTGGAAACCAGGATCACCTTTTTGTTACCGCACAGGCCTTCTGGGCCGGCTTCGGTGTAGCGGAAGGTCTTGCCAGCGACAGCAATGCGGTCGATCCAGGCTTTGAGCTGGGTCGGTACGGTGAAGTTGTACATCGGCGCGCCGATCACCACGGCGTCGACAGCGAGGAACTCATCCAGGGTTTCCTGGCTCAGCTTGGCTTCGTGAGCCTGGGCGGCATCGCGCATTTCGCCTGGGGTGCCAGCGGCAACCAGGGTGGCGGCGGAGAAGTGGCTGATGGCATCGGCGGCCAGGTCGCGGTAGACCACTTCGATGCTCGAATCAGCGGCTTTCCAGGCTTCTACCACTTCGCGGCTCAGCTGACGGGAGGCGGAATTGTCGCCCAGAATGCTCGAATCGATATGCAACAGTTTCATGAAACTCTCCTGTGAATGACGACCGCGGTAGTGGGCGATCACGATGGAGAGAATCCTATACAACCATCGAATAGCTGATAAGTCGGCAAAAATGCATTAGTTTGTCCTACTGATGGAACAATGGATTTTCACATGCAAGATCTCAACGACCTGTTCTACTTTGCCCGCGTGGTCGAGGCTGGCGGCTTTGCCGCCGCCGGCCGCCAACTGGGTATCCCCAAATCGCGCCTGTCGCGGCGCATCGCCGAGCTGGAGGAGCGCCTGGGCACCCGCTTGCTGCAACGCACCACGCGCCAACTGAAGCTGACGGCGGTGGGCGAGCGCTATCTGCATCACTGCCAGGCCATGCTGCTGGAAGCGGAGATGGCTGATGAAGCCGTCGCCAGCATGACCAGTGAGCCACGCGGGCGCTTGCGAGTGTCATGCCCGGTGGCTTTGGCGCATGCCTTTTTACCGGAGGTGATCAGCCGTTTTCTGGAGTTGCACCCGCTGGTGCAGTTGGACATGGTCCTGCTCAATCGCCGGGTCGACCTGATTTCCGAAGGCATCGACGTGGCCCTGCGGGTGCGCGACCTGGGCGACGAGGACCCGGCCTTGGTCACCCGCCGCTTGCGCCAGGCGCAGATGCATCTGGTTGCCGCGCCAGGCTTTGCCGACGGTATCAGTGAGCCTTCGCAGCTGGCCAGCCTACCGGTGTTGGGCGCGGCCGAGGCTGATCGATTGGTGCATCTGCGCTTGTTTGGCCCTGGTGGGCGTCAGCAGGACCTGGCCTTGGAGCCGCGCCTGGCCATCGATGACTTTGTCGTACGCAAGGCCTCGGTGCTGGCCGGGCTGGGCTTCACAGCGCTGCCGAGCATGTACTGCGAAGAAGAGCTGGAGCGCGGTGAGTTGGTGCGCCTGTTGCCCGACTGGTCGCTGCCGGGCGGCTGGCTGCAGGCGGTGTACCCACACCGGCGGGGCGTGCTGCCGGCGGTGCGGGTGTGGATCGATCATCTGGCGGCCTCGTTCGAGGCCTGTGGAGAGCGCTATGTCTGAGCAACGCATGAGCCCTGAGCAGGTGGCCGAGTTTTGCCTGGGCCTGCCAGGAGCGCGAGAAGACTACAAGTGGGGTGGGATCCGGGTGTTCTCGGTGGCCGGCAACAAGATGTTTGCCGTGCTCGACCTGGCGGGTGCGGGGTTGTCGTTCAAGGTCGATGACGAGCTGTTCCTGGGGTATGTCGACCTCCCGGGCGTGCGCCCGGCTCCCTACCTGGCCAGGGCCCGCTGGATCAGCATGGCCCCGCCCTATCCCATGGGCCGAACCGCGCTGTGCGATCTGCTGCAGCGCTCCCACCAGTTGGTGGTGCAGCGCCTGCCCAAGCGATTGCGCCTTGGGCTGCTTATCTGAACAACGGCGCTACCGCCGCGCCTAGCCAGCGCCCTTGCAGCGCCAGGTGATCGAACCAGAACAGCTGGTGCACGGCGACGATGGCCCAGAAGGTCAGCTGATAGGAGGTCTTGCGTGTCTTGTGCCGAAACAGCTGCTGGGCCAGCAAGGCGCCAGGCCAGCCGCCGCACAGTTCGCTGGCATGCAGGACCTTTTCCGGCGTGCGCCAGGCCTGGCTGCGGGCCTGCTGTTTGTCCTGCCAATAGAGCATGAGGCTGATCAAGCTCACGGCTGGATAGGCCGCCAATGGCAACCACGACTGCCCACTCCAGGCCATCTGCACCGCACCCAGGCCAGGCAACAGGCACAGAACGGCGAGAATCAGTAGCTTCAGGCGTGCATGGCGCACGCCCTGTTCAGCGCCATTGCCGCGTCTGGCCGCAGTGTGCATACGCGCCATATCAGCCCTGCGCCGTCGCCCAGTCGACCCAGCCGAACTGCCAGGTCGCCAGGATGATCAGGCCAAAGACGATGCGGTACCAGGCGAAGGCCGCATAGCTGTGGTTGGCGATGAACTTGAGCAGCGCCCGCACGGCGATCATGGCGAAGATGAACGACACCACGAAACCGATGGCGAATACCGGCAGATCGGCCGGCTGGAACAGCTCCCGGTATTTGTAGCCCGAGTACACCGCAGCGCCCACCATGGTTGGCATGGCCAGGAAGAACGAGAACTCGGTCGCGGCCTTGCGCGACAAGCCAAACAGCAAACCGCCGATGATGGTCGAGCCGGAACGCGAAGTCCCTGGGATCATCGCCACACACTGCACCAGGCCGATCTTCAGCGCGTGGCTCCAGTGCATGTCATCGACATGGTCGACCTCGATACGATGCTCACGCCGCTCGGCCCAGAGCATGATCACCCCGCCCACGACCAAGGCGGCCGCCACGGTGATCGGGTTGAACAGGTACTCGTGGATGTAGTCGGCGAACAGCACGCCCAGCACCACTGCCGGCATGAACGCCACCAGCAGGTTGGCCGTGAAGCGTCGCGCCGGCGCTTGGCTGGACAGCCCCAGCACCACATCGAAGATCTTGCGGCGGAACTCCCACACCACCGCCAGGATCGCGCCCAGCTGGATGATGATGTTGAACGCCATGGCCCGCTCGCCACCAAAACCGATCAGGTCAGCGACGATGATCTGGTGCCCGGTACTGGAGATCGGCAGAAACTCTGTCAGTCCTTCGACGACGCCTAAGATGATTGCCTGAAAGGCACTCCAAAAATCCATCATTCCCCCGATGGGACGCAGCTCGTGGCACGCCCCTTGTTCTTGATTTGCTGGTGATTGCCGCACGCGGCCCGGCAGTTTTACAGCGACTGTCAGGCGCAATGCCAGTTGAATTGTTCCGGATGCCTAAAGGTTTCATCCAAAGCGGCCGAGATGCTATCAGAGCAGCCCGCCGAAGGCTCGCGCGCAAACATCATGGATTGTCCTGCCGGACACCTAGCCATTGGTCGACTGGGGGAGCAACGGCAAAGCATGCTTGGATGCATCTCAATAACAAGAACAACGCGGGAGTAGCTTATAAATGAAGACCTTGAGGTCGATGTCGATCAGCCGCCGCTTGTGGCTGATCCTGCTGGTGGCGGTGGCGATGTTGCTGGTACTGGGGCTGCTGATGCTGCGCCAGATCCATGCTGACCTGTACCGAGCCAAGGCCGAGAAGACCCACCATGTGGTCGAAACCGCAGCGGGGGTGCTGGCCTACTACCAAGGCCTGGAAGCCAACGGTACGCTCACCCGCGACGCCGCCCAGCAGCAAGCCCTGCAAGTGGTGCGCGGCCTGCGCTACGACCAGAACGACTACTTCTGGATCAACGACCTGGCGCCGAAGATGATCATGCACCCAGCCAACCCCAAGCTCGATGGCCAGGACCTGGCGGCCATCCGGGACCCGGATGGTTTTGCCTTGTTCAACGAAATGGTCGCCCTGGCTCGCAGCCAGGGCGCCGGGCCCGTCGACTACCGCTGGCCTAAGCCGGGTGCCAGCGAGCCGGTGGCCAAGACCTCATACATCCAGCTGTTCAAGCCTTGGGGGTGGATCATCGGTTCGGGGGTGTACGTCGATGACGTACAGGCCGAGTTCGCCCGCCAGGTTCGCGATGCCTGCCTGTTGGGCCTGGGTATCGCCCTGTTGATGGGGCTGCTGGTGATGCTGATCGCCCGTAGCATTGCCCGCCCGTTACAGGAAGCGGTACAGGCCATGAGCATTATCGCCAGTGGCGAAAGCGACCTGAGCCAGCGCCTGGACACCCATGGTCGCGACGAGATCACCCACCTTGGCGAGCACTTCAACCGCTTCAACGGCAAGCTGCAGGGGGTGGTTGGTCAATTGCAGGGCACCGCTCACGCCTTGGCCCAATCGGCCGGCCATGTCGGCGACAACGCCGGCCAAGCCCACGAGCGCAGCGCCCAGCAGTCGTTGCAGATGGATCAGGTGGCGACAGCGGTCAATGAGGTCACCTATGCCGTCCAGGACGTAGCCAAGAACGCCGAACAGGCAGCCAGCGAGATGCGCGCCGCGCAGGAGCAGGTCAGCCATGGCCAACAGGCGATTCACGGCAGCTTGGAGCAGATCGACCGGTTGTCTGCCACCATCGATCAAGCGGTCCAGGTCATTCGTGAACTGGCGGGGCACAGCAACAAGATCGGCGGCGTGCTAGAGGTGATTCGCTCGATTGCCGAGCAGACTAACCTGCTGGCCTTGAACGCCGCCATTGAAGCCGCTCGGGCCGGCGAGCAAGGCCGCGGCTTTGCCGTGGTAGCCGATGAAGTGCGCCTGCTGGCCCAGCGCACCGCGCAATCGACCGCCGAAATCCAGACCATGATCGAGCACCTGCAAGGCCAGTCGGAAGCGGCGGTGCGAGCCATTGACACCAGCAGCGAGGCGTCGCGCCAGACCGTCGAGCAAGCCCGTGAAGCAGGCACCAGCCTGGATGCCATCAGCCAGGTATTAAACAACCTCACGGCTCTGAACGCGTCCATCGCCAGTGCTACCTTGCAGCAGTCGCATGTGGTCGAAGAGATTAACCGCAATGTGACCGAGACAGCCGGACTGTCGCTGCAAACGGCCGAAGCGGCGCGGCAATCGACGGATTCGGGAATGGCGCTGGCACGCCTAAGCGAGGAACTGGAGCAGTTGTTGAAGCAGTTCAGGGTGTAACAGCGTCGGCAGAGGTCGCCGCTGCCGGCCTCTTCGCAGGCAAGCCGGCGCCTACAGGGTTGGTGTCGTTCGCAGCAATTGCGCGCGATACACCCTGTAGGTTTACCCGCGTCGTGGCCTGCACTGAGCGCTACTCCTGTCCGCCCCCACAGGCTACAATCGCGCCCTTTCCCTGCCGCCAAGGATCGCCGATGTCCGGCCTTGAACTGATCGCCGCCGTGCTCGGCGTCATTGCCGTGTGGCTCACCGTCAAGCAAAACCCTTGGTGCTGGCCAATCGGCCTGGTGATGGTGACCCTCTATGGCTGGTTCTTCTACGAGGTGAAGCTGTACTCGGGGATGCTCCTGCAGGCCACCTACGCCCTGCTGCAGCTCTATGGCTGGTGGCAATGGACACGCCCCGAACGGGTCGAGGATGCCCGCCAGGTATCGCGCCTGGTGCGCCCACAGATACTCGCCGGGCTGGCCGTGGGCCTGCTGTTGAGTATGGCGCTAGGCGCTGCCATGGCGCATTGGACCGATGCCGCCCTGCCCTGGCTGGACGCTACCCTGACCGGTTTCAGCCTGGTCGCACAGGTGTGGATGGCACAAAAGCGCGTGCAATGCTGGCCGCTGTGGCTGGTGGTCGATGTGGTCTATGTCGGCCAATACCTGCACCAGCAGCTGTACTTCACCGCCGGACTGTTCGTCGTGCTCACCGTGATCGCGGTACGTGGCTGGCTGGAGTGGCGCCGTGACCCGGCGCTGGGCAACGCATGAAGGTCCTGGTGCTGTGCGGGCCGGAGTCCAGCGGCAAGAGCTGGCTCAGCAGTGAGATCCAGGCGCACTTTGGTGGTGAACTGGTCGGCGAATACGTGCGTCATTTTATCGACGAGCAAGGGCGCGATACCTGCTACGCCGATATTCCGGCGATTGCTCGCGGTCAACTGGCCTGGGAAGACGCCGCGCGCGCCCATCAGCCTGAGTTGTTGATCCTCGACACCCACCTGTTGAGCAACCTGCTGTGGAGCCGGGCACTGTTCAACGATTGTCCGGCATGGATCGAGCAAGCACTGCTTGAACGCCACTACGATCTGCACCTGCTGCTCGACCCGCAGGGCGTCAGTTGGGTCGGTGATGGTCAGCGCTGTCAGCCCGATTTGCGCGAACGCCAGGCGTTCTTCAGCGACAGCCATGCCTGGCTGCAGCGCCATCAGCAGCCGGTGCAGGTAATTGGCGGTGATTGGCCGCAGCGCAGCGCTGCCGTGCTCGCTGCGGTGCAGCGTTTACTGAACGGCAAAGCCGCAGCGTGCCCCACCGAGTGTTAAGCCGCTGATACATCTCACTGGGCCATAGTCCCCGCAGTTGGGCCTCCCTCGCCAGTTATGGGGCTAGTGTTAAGCCGGTGATACACCCCCGGCAAAGCCCGCTCAGGCACCGCCCGTGCTGGGCTGCGCGGGTATTTCAGGAAAAATTGTCTCAGCGCTGATACAGCAAAATCCCGGCGCGCCCCATTCCCCCGCACAAGCTGTTGATTGCACTGCAATAAGCAAAACCGGCACAGCTTCTGCTCTATTCCTCGCAACGCTGACTAGGACCAGCGCTCTGAAGAAGGAATTGCCATCGTGGGGAAATTCGATAAAGGCATCTATCGCCTGCTGCTGCTCAGTTGTGCCCTGGCGCCCAGTCTCAGTCTGCCAGTCCAAGCCGAAAACGGGGTGATCATCATCACGCGCGATGTGCAGCCGCGCAACGCCATGCGCCCACCGCTGATCCCCGATCCAAGCCCCGTCACCGTCAATACCAATCCCTCCGCTCACATTCTCAAGCAAACCAATGAGCTCAGCGATGGCGACTTTGCCGGTATCAGCAGCGGTTCTGGCATCAGCACCATGATCACCCAACAGACCAACAACCTGGGCGGCCAGATCAACAACCAGAACCAGTTGCCTAACCTGGCCGGTGGACGCGCTTCAGGCTCGGGCAATGGCATCTCCAACATGGTCAACTCGAACGTCCAGCGTGGCATGGGCGCGCTGAAGATCCTCGGCGGAGGCCAATGAGATGAAGCACACGCTGCTGATTCTGGCCAGCCTTTGCAGTGCATCGGCCTTTGCCCAAGGCCCCATCATCGACACCGCCACCATTGACCGTTCCGGTGCGCAATACCAGGGCAATCTTAGCGTCAACCAGGCGGCCGGCGACCTCCAGCAACAAGCCAACGCCCGAGCCTTCGCCATTGGCCATAACGCCAGCGCTACCACGCAAATTCGCCAACGCCTGCGCAGCGAGGTCGACCCTTCGCGCGATGCCAAGTCGAGCATCCAGGGCGATGCCTTCAGCAACGGCACTGGCGCGCTGGGCGTCAACCAGAGCGCGGGGGCCAGCAACCAGCAAGCCAACGCATTGCGCATCAGCATTAGTGCGCAACCGCAAACCATTGATGACAGCGTCCTGCTGCAACAAAACGTGGCGCTGATCAATAACTCCGATGCAACTGCCTCTGCACCCGGCTATCGCCAGATCACCACGAGTGACCAGGCCTTCACCGGTAGTCGTGGGGTGATCCAGTTGAATCAGAGCGCCGGGGTGGGAAACCGAACGGCCAACACCCTGAGCGTCCGGGTCGCGGACTGACCCACAGGTAATAACAACACTTAACCTAAAATAAAGTACGGAGAATCACCATGAAACCCTCGATGGCAATCAAGCCTCTGGTTTTCGCAATTGCTGCGATCATGGCTGTAGCTGTACAAGCTGACGATAGGCGTGGCAACGGCCACAACAATGGCCATAACAACGGCCACAACAACGGCAACAACAACCCTCGTCCGATCATCATCCCAATCAGCGCCACTGCCGAAGCTACCGATCGTCAAAGCAGTACCGGCAACCGCATCTGGAACGAAGGGACTGTCAACGAAGCTGAAATGAGCAGCTCTGCCGAAGGCGCCGCAGGCAACGTCGGGGTCAACGTGGCAGCCGGTAACGGCAACCAACAAGACAACGCCGCCGCCATCGCCAACGCGGCCTCCGACTCAAGCCTGGATAACAGCTTCGTGTTTGGCACCGCCACTGCCACTGCCGACGTCCGCCAGGTCAGCAACAACAACCGGGTCACCAACTGGTCCACCCAAAGCTCTGCGGTCATGAGCGGATCAGCCAGCGGCGCCAACGGCAACGTGGGTGTCAACATCGCCAGTGGCGACCTCAACCAACAGAAAAACACCATGGCCATTGCTAACACCAATGCGCCCATTGGCAACGCCGTGGCCACCGCTTCTGCCAACCAAAGTGGCCCTGGTCTGACCGTCAACAACTATGCCGATCGTGAAACCCGGCTAGATACGCTGACCCTGACCAAGACTTCGAGCGGCTCGTTCTCGCGCGAAGGCACCTTCGAGTCCAGCGACAATCGCAGCTCGTCTTCGAGCGGCAGTGTCAGCGGCTCGAAAAACTCGGCGTCCAGTGGCTCCAACAGCTGGAGTGCCAGCGGATCCAACAGCATGACTGCCAGCGGCTCCAACAGCATGACCGCCAGTGGGTCCAACAGCTCCAGCGCCAGCGGTTCAGGCAGCGCCAACGCCAGTGGTTCCAACAGCGCCAGTGCCAACGGTTCGGCTAGCGGCAGCGCCAGCTCGAGCTCTAGCGCTTCGCTGGACGCTACCTTGACCGCCGCAGCCGAGTCTACCCGGTCGACTACCGTCAACAACGGCTTTGGCGATCGCACTCGCAGCCAGAGTGCCAGCGGATCGCTTGACGCTTCGTTGAATGCGTCGATCGATACGTCGCATGAAAGCGCGTATGACGCTTCGTTCGAGAAGTCGTTCGACTCCTCGTTCGACAGGTCTCGTGACTACTCCTACGACAGGGCGCGTGATTCTTCGTACGACAAGTCGCGCGATTCGTCGTACAACAAGGCACGTGACTCTTCGTACGATAAGTCTCGTGAGTCCTCGTACGACAAGACCGCCTCCAGCTCGTTCGAGAAGTCCTACGAGAAGGCCAACGAGTCTTCGAAAGACATTTCGAAGAGCTACAGCGAAGCCAACTCGTATGAGCTGAGCAACACCATCTCGTACCAAGTGTTGACTCCAATCGGCTGGGCTAACCCTGTGACCAACACTGCAACCCTGAGCGGTTCGGTGAATGGCGGCAGCGGCAACCTGGGCGTCAACGTGGCCTCGGGTGTCGGCAACCAGCAAAGCAACTCGCTGGCCATCTCCAACACCTCGTTCTAAGTACTGTGGCCTGAGGCCCCCTTCGGGGGGCCTTTTTCAGCATCCGCAGGGGGACGTCGAACATGCGCATTATCGCCTTGGCGCTGTTGCTTTGCCTGGCAAGCCAAGCAGAAGCCGCGCAAATGCCACTTTCCGTTTTGCCGGGTGGCGCGGTGATATTCAAACCCATCCAGAGTGTGCGCGAACGCAAGTTCGCCGATCTGGTGCAACAGAAAACCGACTTCAGTTGTGGCGCCGCCGCGCTGGCGACCATCTTGCGCCAAGCCTATTGGCTGGACGTCGATGAACAGCAGATCATCGAAGGCATGCTGGCCAACGCCGATCAGGATCTGGTCCGCGTGCAGGGTTTTTCCATGCTCGACATGAAACGCTACGTGGAAACCCTCGGCATGCGCGCCCGCGGCTACCGGGTAGCCGTCGACACCTTGCACAGTATCCGCATTCCCGTCGTGGTCCTGATGGACATCCGCGGCTACAAGCATTTTGTGGTCATGCAAAAAGTCGACAACGGCTGGGTGTATATCGGTGATCCGGTACTGGGTCACAAGCGCTTCAAAGTCGAAGATTTCATCAAAGGCTGGAACGGCATCATCTTTGCCATCATCGGCCAGGGGTACGACAAGAGCAATGCCTTGCTCGACCCGCCCATTCCGCTGACCGTCAAAGGTCGCATCAACAACTTCACCCCGGTGCAAGACGCAGAGTTGATGGATTTCGGATTCATCCAAAGCGACTTCTTCTAATAATGACAAGGGAGCACCACGCTCCGGGAGCATCCAATGAAGACTTCAACCTGGCTAGCCGTGGTGTGCCTGGCCGCCAGCCTGCCGCTCCAGGCGGAGACGTTCAAACCCATTGAGCTGAAGGATCAGGAGCTGGCCAACTTGCGCGGGCGCTATGTCATGCCAGGGCGGATCATCAGTTTCGGGGTTGTCATGACCAGCACCTGGCAAAATGCCAACGGCGAAGTGATTGGCGCCACCTCGTCGATGCAAATCCAGCAATCGACCATCAAGCCGCAGTTCTACGTGTCGATGATCAACCAAAAAGGCAGCGGCACACCGCGTGGCCAAGGCCCCGGCACGGGCAGCGTAACCGGCGGCAAGGGGCTCAATAGCACCGAGGGCGTGACCCAGATCGTGCGGGCTGCCGGCGACCATAACCTGGCCTACAACGGCGTTGATATCAATGTCAGCAAAGGCAACAAAGCGCCCACCACGCAGCCCCAGGGCGAGGCCTTGGCCGCTGGCAGCAAAGTACTCGGAGCCAATGCTGCAGGCGCGCTGAGCGTGTCCTCGAGCGGCACCGGCGTGCAACTGAACATCAATGCCAACAATAACCAGGGCAGCACCTTCCAACGCCTGGGCCAGGGTGGGCTGATGCAGAACACCACGTTGCTCGGCGCCGGCAATCAGGTCAGAAACCTCACTTCGCTCAATGTCGTGCTGCGTGACAACGTCTCGGCAGCCGGGTCGGTGAGCGGCAACCTAGACCAGCTCAAAGGCCTTCGTACTCTCGGATTCTGATCTACGCTCTGTCTCATCAAATGTAGTCAGAAGGGACGGCTAACCCATGCACCGATCGTTAACCTTCAGAGCTATCGTCTGTTTGGGTAGCCTGACTCCAGCCGCATTGCTCTATGCAGCACCCGACCCTCAAGTCGAAGCCCTAAAACAAGAACTGATGGAGTTGAAACAACGTTACGAAGCCCAGCAACACGCGCTGATGGTGCTTGAACAGCGCGTTCGCCAGGTTGAGGAAGCACCCGCAACCCCTGCACCCAAGCGCCTGACCAAATCCCCTGCCGAAACCGTACGGGGCGGCCAGAGCGTTGCCGCAGGCGCGCCAGGTACTAGCGGCAGCTCATACGGCCAATCGCTCAAGGAAGATTCCGAACCTGCGCAAAGTGTATCGAACCTGTATGACGAGGCCAGTGGCTTCTTCGGCGGCGGCAAGTTCAGCGTCGAAACCGGCCTGACCTACACCCACTACGATACCCGAGCCTTGGTGCTCAATGGTTTCCTGGCGCTGGACTCGATATTCCTGGGCAATATCAACCTTGACCGGATCAAGGCCGATAACTGGACCTTGGACCTGACGGCCCGCTACAACCTCGATCAGCGCTGGCAATTCGACGTCAACGTACCGGTGGTCTACCGCGAATCCACCTACTCATCTGGCGGCGCCGGTGGCGCAGGCCCAGTTACCTCCGATGCCACCGTCACCCGCGACCCGACCATTGGCGATGTCAACTTCGGGGTCGCCTATAAATTCCTCGATGAGTCGGAAAACTGGCCCGATGCGGTGGCCACCCTGCGGGTCAAGGCGCCTACCGGCAAAGACCCCTATGGCATCAAGCTGGTCAACGACCCGACCAACGATAACCTGTCGGTGCCTGAAAGCCTGCCGACCGGCAATGGTGTCTGGTCGATCACCCCGGGTATCTCGCTGGTCAAGACCTTCGACCCGGCGGTGCTGTTTGCCAGCTTGTCCTACACCTACAACATGCAGGACTCGTTCAGCGACATCAGCCCGCAGGTCAACAGTAAAGTCGCAGGGGACGTGAAGCTCGGTGACTCTTGGCAGATCGGCGCCGGTATTGCCTTTGCCTTGAACGAAAAAATGAGTATGTCGTTCTCGGTGTCCGACCAATTTGCCACCAAGAGCAAGATCAAACCCGATGGCGGCGACTGGCAGGACGTGCCCAACAGCGACTACAACGCGGCAAACTTCAACATCGGCATGACCTTCGCCGCAACCGACAACCTGACCATCGTGCCCAACCTCTCGATTGGCCTGACCGACGACTCGCCAGACTTCTCCTTCAGCCTGAAATTCCCTTATTACTTCTGAGTTTGCCGAACGTACGGACCTGCTTGGCGGGTCCGTCTTTTGGTAACCAGGCTTGTAGCCAACCGCTTTCCTGACCCTGGCCTGTTATCATCGAGCACGGATGTGTGACGTTTTAATGGCAATAAGGAAAGTTTGCGTGAAAAACCTGTTCGGCCACCCGCGGACCCGGCTTGTCGCCCTGGCGACCCTGGTGCTAGTGCTTCCACTGGGTGCGCGTGCCCTGCTGGGCTGGTCCAACCCGCTCGGCTACTTGTCGGACCTCGCCCTGGGCAGCCTGCTGGTGCTGCTGCTGTTGCGTCGTCCATGGTGGCTGGCCTTGCCGGTGCTGCTGGCATGGGCTGCGCTGTGGGTGGCCTCGGCCGAGCTGGTGAGCGCGGTGGGCCGACTGCCGAACAGTGCCGACCTGGGTTATCTGTTCGACCCGCAGTTCATGGAAAACTCCACCGGCGGCGGCTTGGCCCACCCCTGGCTGCCAGCCGTGCTCGGCGCCGGCCTGCTGGCGTGGCTGATCAGCGCCTGGCGCAGCCGGGCACAGCCGCTAGCCGCGCTACCGCGCATGGCGCTGGCGGTACCGCTCATGCTGTTCGGCCTGCATTGGGCGAGCCAGCACCTGGCCCCTTCCGACGCCGACCAGTGGCGTCAGTACAACCTCTCGCACCAACTGTTGTCGGCCGGGGTGGGCAACCTGCAGCGCCAGGCTCAGGGCTGGCTGGGCCAGACTCAGGCAGTTACCCCTTTACCCAGTGTTGGCCTGACCCAGTCTGACCTCAGCGGCCAGAAACTGTTGGCCGCCCCCGGACAGGCGCGCAACCTGCTGGTAATTACCCTCGAAGGCATTCCCGGCGCCTATGTGCAAGCCAACCGTGAGGCCCTCGATAGCCGCTTCGACGAAGCGTTGATGCCCAAGCTCAGCCGGTGGGCCGAGCGCGGCATGAACACCCCCGACTACGTGCTGCACACCCATCAGACCATCCGCGGCCTGTATGCCATGCTCTGCGGCGACTACGACAAATTGGCCAACGGCACCCCCAAGGGTGTCGAACTGCTCACCCAGAACCAGCGCAACCAGGCCTGCCTGCCCGCGCAGCTACGTCAGGCGGGGTTCACCACCCACTACCTGCAAGGCGCCGGGCTGCGCTTCATGGCCAAGGACCGCATCATGCCGCACATCGGCTTTGACTCGGTGCATGGCCTGGAGTGGTTCAGCAACGCCAACTACCTGGAGTTCCCCTGGGGCAAGGATGACCGCGCCTTCTTCGAAGGTGCACTGGACTACATCGGTCAACTCGGCAAGCAGGATCAACCCTGGATGTTGACCCTGCTGACCGTTGGCACCCACCAGCCCTACTCGGCACCCGAGCAGTACTTGCAACGCTACGACACCCCCAAACAAGCGGCGGTCGCCTATCTGGATGACGCCATTGGTGCGTTCCTCGATAGCCTGGAGCGCCAGGGCGTGCTCAAGGACACCCTGGTAGTGGTCACCTCCGATGAGTCCCACGGCATCGATGGCGTGCGCCTGGCCTCGTCCTGGGGCTTCAACCTCACCCTGGCCCCGGAGCAGGCCGAACTCCCACGAGTCAAACGTGGCACCTATGGCCATATCGACCTGGCCGCCTCCTTGCTCGACTACTTCGCCCTGCCAATCCCCGATGCGCTGGGCGGGCGCTCGCTGTACCGAAACTATGACAGCGGCCGGGAAATGATCGCCTACACCAATGGCATGCTGCGCTACCACAACGGCCAGGGAGTATTTACCGAATGCGATTTCCAGCAGCGCTGTCGCCGCTACGCCAGCGAGGGCTTCATTGCCGACCAGGCCAAGTACCTCGGCCCTGGGCAAGCTGCCGTCGGCGAGCAGATCAGCGCCCTGGCCGGTGTCCTCGATCAGTCGCTGTTGCGCACACCGCTTAACCTGCGTTACCAGTTCGGCGGGCCCTCGCCGATCCAATTGCAGGCACGCATTCACGATGACTGGGCGGACAACCTGATTGGCGCGCAGTACCTGGAAATGCCTGAAGGCTCGCATACCCGCGTGCGGGTGAAGGTGCGTTCACTTGACCCGCAGCGCACTGCGCACATCCAGCTCAAGGCCAAGGAACTGGAACAGGATGTGCCGCTGGGCTTGCCGGATGAAATCCTGGTCACTGCCGATCAACCGCTGGACATGGAGTTCAGCTTCGACAACCCCAACATGCGCAAGGCGTTCTCCTTCCATCTGCTGGGCTATGGTGGCGGTGAGGTCGAGGTGAGTGACTTCAGCGTGATTACCGCGTTGCCTGGGGATGAAGAGCCAGCCGAAGAGCGCTCAGATGGGCATATCGCGCAGTCCAGTTGACCGATCAGCTCTGTTGAGTCAGTGCCGGCCAGGCGCCAGGCACTGACATACCTAGCGAATCTGGTGTTTGTGCAGCAGGCGATAGAACGTCGGCCGCGAAACGCCCAACACCTTCGCCGCGATACTCAGGTTATCACTGTGCCGGTTAAGCACATCGCACAGTGCCTGGCGCTCGGCACGGTGCTTGTAATCCTCCAGTGTGCCCAGCGGCTGATCTTCCTGCTCGACCACTTGCAAACCCAGGTCCTGCGCTTCGATCTGCCGCCCCTCTGCCAGGACCAAGCCACGCCGCACCCGATTGGCCAGCTCACGCACATTACCCGGCCAGTCGTGCCGGCCCATGGCGGCCAAGGCATTGTCACTGAAAGTGCGCGGCCTGCGTCCGGTCTCCAGGCTATAGAAGTGCGAGAAATGGTTGGCCAGCATCGACAGGTCACCATGCCGATCACGCAGGGGGGCGGTCACCACCTGCAACACGTTGAGCCGGTAGTACAGGTCTTCGCGAAAACGCCCATGCTCGATGGCCTTCTCAAGGTCCACGTGGGTCGCCGCCAACACCCGCACATCGACCGGAATCGGCTGGCTACCACCGACCCGTTCAATGTGCTTTTCCTGTAGAAAGCGCAGCAGATTTGCCTGCAACTCCAACGGCAGATCGCCCACCTCGTCAAGGAACAGCGTGCCGTCATGGGCTGCCTCGATCCGGCCTAGCTTGCGCTGGTGAGCGCCGGTAAACGCGCCCTTCTCATGCCCGAACAGTTCGGACTGGATCAGGTGTTCAGGGATGGCCCCGCAGTTGATCGCGATAAACGGCTTTTCGCGCCGATGTGACTGGCGATGCAGCGTACGCGCCACCAGCTCCTTGCCGGTGCCGCTTTCTCCACGAATCAGCACAGGTGATTCGGTGGGCGCCAACTTGCCGAGCAACTTGCGCAGCTCACGAATTGGCCGGCTCTCGCCGAGCAATTCGTGCTCAGGCTCGTCTACCTTGATTGCGCCTTTACCGCGCAGGCGCGCCATGCCGAAAGCGCGCCCCAGGGTCACCTGCACCCGGGAGACGTCAAATGGCAGGGTATGGAAGTCAAAAAACCACTCGCAGACGAAGTCGCCCACGTTCTGCATGCGCAGCTCCTCGGCGCTGAGCACTGCGATCCATTCGGTATTACTGCGCTTGATCATGTCCTTGACCGCCTCGGGATGGCGCAGATGCGAGGCCTGCAAGCGCAGCAAACCGACATCACAGGGGTGCTCCAGTGCCGAGCCCAGGGTGCAGCCGTGAACATCCCAGCCGGCGCTACGCAAGCCAGGCAATAGACGGAGGCAGTCGTCGCAAGGGTCGACGATCAACAAGCGGCGTTGCGGTGCGGGTTCGAGCATGACCGTTCCTTGGCGCCAATGATTGGTTTTTTTCGTAGAAACAGTAAGTTGCAGCGCCCGAATTAACAGTAGCAACGAAAGCGTCAGAACCCCCTACCGTTTGTCTGCCAGTTAACGGCATGTTCTAGCCGTACGGGAATTTTATTTAGTTGTCGGCGTCACACGCCGGATAGCCCGCCGCTAAAACCAAGCGCGGATAAAAAATTTCAACTGCCATGTGACTTCAACCCGGCCCCGGAGCATCAGTACCATTAACCCCGCGCTGCGTAACTTAACTTTTCAGCCTCGCGGACTTACTTTCGCTGTTTGGGACCAAAGAGAGACCGAACCATGAATGCCCCGCTCCGTGTCAACGAAGCACTGCTGATCGCCGACCACGCCTTCGAACCGTTCCAGTGCGTAGCCTGGGATGCACCTAACGGTACTGGTGAGCTGAGCCTGGCAGTGATCGACCGGACCAGCACGCGTATCGGCGCCAAGCAAGTCTCCTCACGTATTTACTCCGACCCTGCCCAATGGGCCAGCTTGATCGAAGAAGTACGCGCCGAGCTGTGTGAAAAAGGTTATAACCTGCAACCCTGGTCGATGCCCAAGTAAGCCTACTTCGCCTGTAAGTGCGTGTTAAACCACGCACTTACAGCAACTTCCATCGACTAACTTCTGCGCGTGAGACATTGGGTCGCACAACAGCGAGTTATATCAATTCAGTCGTTTTAACTGGTCGACATGTTGATAGTCGGCCTGCAGCTGCGTGGCCAACACGTGCGCACGCCCCAGCCGCACTGGCGCCAATTCCATGTCGACCAGGCAGGTCGCACAGGGCATTGGCAGTACTGGCTGCCAGTGCTGCAGACGCCCATCGGTAAACACCAGGCAGCGCTGCAACTCGTGGGGATGGCGTTTACGCCGTAGCTGCAACCAGTCCCGTGCCTGCTCCAGCGCCGTGATCAATGGCGTACCACCCCCGGCGCCCAGTGCGTGTAGCCATGACTGCAGCGCCGCCGAGGCCTTCAGGCCATGCCGTTGCCATTGCGGGCCACGGCCACTGGCGGTGAGCAAGGCTAGCCGGGCGCGCTGGCGGTAAGCTTGATCGAACAACTGCGCCAACAACCCCTTGGTCTGAGCCAACGCCTGATGGCGCCGGGTCGAAGCCGACGCATCGACAATCACCAACCACAGCTCTGGCTGCTGGGCCTGACGCTGCTGCCAAGCCAAGTCCTGACGCAGGCGGGGCTTGCCTTTGAGCAGGGTCGGTAACCAGGCGACCCGCCCAGATGCGGCACTGCGACCCCGTCCACGCGGGGCGCCTGTCAATTTGCCGACGCGGGGTCTGGCATCCGCCGCCGCAGCGTTGGGCTGGCGGATGCTCAGGGCTTTTTTGCCCAGTTCGGCACCTCGCGCCGCGGGCCAGCTGCCACCGGTTGTGGCGGTAGCGCCCCCCAGTCACCCTGCCCGCCCTCAGGCTTGCTATCGGCACCGCCAGCAGCAGGCGCTGCACTCGGCGGATTGGCCGCCGGCGCTTCTCGCCGACGATGGCGCAGGGCGAATTCTGCAACAGCGTCGACATCCTGCTCTTCGATAGCCTCACTGCCGCGCCAGGCAGCATGGGCACGCGCCGCGCGCAACCAGACCAGGTCAGCGCGCAGGCCATCCACTCCCGCAGCAAAACAACGCTCGGTAATCCAGGCCAAGGCTTGGTCGTCCAAGGCAATCTGCTCAAGCCGCTGGCGAGCGTTCTGGCAACGCTCGCGCAGCTGCGCCTGAGCGCTTGCCCACTGGGTGCAGAAGGCCTGCGGATCGCTGTCGAACGCCAGGCGCCGACGAATGATCTGTTGACGCGCCGCAGGCTCGGGCAGGCCATCGAGGGAAACATTCAAGCCGAAGCGGTCGAGCAATTGCGGACGCAGTTCACCCTCCTCCGGGTTCATCGTGCCGATCAGCACGAAACGGGCGTCGTGTCGATGGGAGATGCCGTCGCGCTCGATACGGTTGGTGCCGCTGGCGGCAACATCCAGCAGCAGGTCCACCAGAGGATCAGGCAGCAGATTGACCTCATCGACGTACAACACGCCGCCATTGGCATGGGCCAGCACCCCTGGGGAAAACTGGGCTTTGCCCTGCCCCAGTGCGGCATCCAGATCCAAGGTGCCGACCAGGCGCTCTTCAGTCGCCCCCAGCGGCAAGGTGACGAACGGCGGGCTGTGCTCGGCATTGCCCAGCAAGTCGGCCAGGCCACGGGCCAAGGTACTTTTGGCCATGCCACGCGGGCCTTCGATCAGCACGCCGCCAATCTTGGGGTCGATCGCGGTCAGGCACAGGGCCAGTTTGAGTGGCTCGGCGCCGACTACGGCGGCCAGGGGAAATTGCACGGGTTCAGTCATTTAACGAATCTTCCTCGCCCTCGAGCAGGTGCTCTTCGAGCGCTTCGCGGTACGCGCCCGGCTCTTGCCAGAGGCCCCGTTGCTGGGCTTCGAGCAGACGCTCGGTGAGGTCGCGCAGGGCTTCTGGGTTGTGCTCACGCATGAAGTCACGGGTCGCTGGATCGAGCACATAGGCCTCGGCCAGCGACTGATAATGATGGTCGTCGATCAGGTGTGTGGTGGCGTCGAAGGCGAACAGGTTGTCCACCGTGGCGGCCAATTCGAAGGCGCCCTTGTAGCCATGGCGCTTGGCGCCGTCGATCCACTTTGGGTTCAGCGCGCGGGCACGGATCACCCGGTTCAGCTCTTCCTTGAGGGTGCGGATGCGCGGCCGATCGACCTGGCTGTGATCGCCGTGATAGCTGGCCACTGTCGAGCCGGCCAAGGTCTCGGCCGCTGCCAGCATGCCGCCCTGGAACTGGTAGTAGTCATTGGAGTCAAGCAGGTCGTGCTCGTGGTTGTCCTGGTTCTGCAACACGGCCTGGACCTGGCCCAGGCGTGTGGCGAACTGGGCGCGGGCCGGGGTGCCCTCGTCAGCGCCACCATAGGCATAGCCACCATGGTTGAGATAAACCTCGGCCAGGTCTTCGCGGCCCTGCCACAAGCGCCCGTCGATGGCATTCTGCACCCCGGCACCATAAGCACCAGGCTTGGCCCCGAACACCCGCCAACCGGCCTGTCGCGCCGCCTGTTCGGCGTCAAGGCCTTGTGTCTGCAAGGCTTCTCGCTCCGCTCGCACGCGCGCCGCCAGGGGGTTGAGGTCGGCGGGCTCATCGAGCGCTGCCACCGCCTGCACCGCGGCATCGAACAGGCGGATCAGGTTGCCGAACGCATCACGGAAGAACCCGGAGACCCGCAAGGTTACGTCCACCCGTGGCCGGTCCAGCAGGCTCAAGGGCAGGATTTCGAAATCATCGACCCGCTGACTGCCGGTGGCCCAGACCGGACGCACACCCATCAAGGCCATGGCCTGGGCAATGTCATCACCGCCGGTACGCATGGTGGCCGTGCCCCAGACCGACAGCCCCAGCTGGCGCAGGTGATCGCCGTGCTCCTGCAGGTGCCGCTCCAGAATCAGGTTGGCCGAGGCGAAGCCCAGCCGCCAGGCCGTAGTGGTGGGCAGGTTGCGCACATCCACCGTGTAGAAGTTGCGCCCGGTGGGCAGCACGTCCAGGCGCCCGCGGCTGGGCGCGCCGCTGGGGCCTGCTGGCACGAAGCGGCCTGCAAGCGCCGCGAGCAGGCCGTCAAGCTCCGCCGCGCCACAGGCGTCGAGGTTCGGCGCTACCGAGTCGACCAGCTCGCGCAGTACCTCGTTGACCCCTTGCCATTGCGCATCAGCGTCAAGCGTCAGTTGCCCCGCCAGCGCCTGCTCGATCAGCGCCAGGGCCAGATGTTCGAGCCGCTCACGGGTATCACCCTGGGTACGCCATGGGCTTTCACCGAGCGCCTGCAACAGCGGCGGCCGTGGCCCTTGCCAGGCCAGGCCAAGATCGCAGTCCAGCGGATCGAAGCCCAACGCCAGGGCTTGGGCCAATGCGCGGATCAGGCTGGCATTGCCGCCCTTGCCATTGCCTCGGGCGACCCGCAGCAACGCCAACAGGGTATCAATGCGCAAACGCCCCTCGGGCGACTGGCCGAACACATGCAGGCCATCGCGAATCTGCGACTCCTTCAAGTCGCACAGGTAGGTGTCAAGGCGTGGCAACCAGACGGCGGCGTCATCCAGCTGGCCTTCTAGCTGCAACTCACGGTCGATGTGGTTGGCTTTGAGCAACTCGAGGATGTCCCGCTGCAGCTCACGCGCCCGGCGTGGGTCGAGCAACTGGGCTTCGTAGTATTCGTCGGCCAATTGCTCCAAATGACGCAACGGGCCATAGGTTTCGGCGCGGGTCAGCGGCGGCATCAGGTGGTCGATGATCACCGCCTGGGTCCGGCGCTTGGCCTGGGCGCCCTCACCCGGGTCATTGACGATGAATGGATAGATGTTCGGCAGCGGCCCCAGCAGCGCATCCGGCCAGCACTGCGCGGACAAGCCGACGCCCTTGCCAGGCAGCCATTCGAGGTTGCCATGCTTGCCGACATGGATCACCGCGTCGGCTGCATAGACATGGCGCAACCAGAAATGGAACGCCAGGTATCCGTGCGGCGGGACCAGGTCGGGGTCGTGATACACCGCGCTCGGATCGACCTGATAACCACGCGCAGGCTGGATCCCGACGAAGGTCAGGCCGAAACGCAAACCCGCTACCATCAGCCGTCCGCTGCGGAACATGGGGTCTTGTTCCGGTGGCCCCCAACGTTCGAGCACCGCCTGCTGATTGGCCTCGGGCAAGCGGGCGAACGCCTGCTGGTAATCGGCCAGGCTCAAGCTCTGTGCGCAAGGGCGTTGGTCGAGGTGATCCAGGTCGTTGGTGACACCGCCCAACAGCTGATGAATCAGCGCGGTGCCCGTTTCAGGCAATTCCCCTAGCGGATAGCCCTCGGCCCGCAGCGCCTGCAAGATGTTCAGCGCAGCCCCCGGCGTATCCAGGCCTACGCCATTGCCAATGCGCCCGTCGCGGGTTGGGTAGTTGGCCAGCACCAGGGCAACGCGTTTCTGCCCATTGGGCAAGCGCGCCAGTTCAACCCAGCGCCTGGCCAGTTCGGCAACGAAGTCCATCCGCTCCGGATGGGCGCGGTAGCAGACCACATCCGCTTGGCTGCGCTCGCTGCGCCAGGCCAAGTCCTTGAAGCTGACCGGGCGGGTGATGATCCGCCCATCGAGTTCCGGCAAGGCAATGTGCATGGCCAAATCGCGCGCGCCCAGGCCCTGCTCGCTGGTTTCCCAGCCCTGCTGGTTGTCCTGGGCGCAGATGGCTTGCAACACCGGCACATCCCGGCGTAACGGCCGCAGGTTGGGCTGCTCGGGGCTGGACAAGGCGAAACCGGTGGTATTGATCACCACTTCGGCCTCGACCTCATCCATCCAGGCCTCGACCTGATCGAGGCAGCCGCGCTCTTTAAGGCTGGCGACCGCGATCGGTAGCGGATTCAGGCCCGCGGCCTGCAAGCGCTGGCAAAATACGTCAATGAAGGCGGTATTGGCCGCCTGCAAATGTGAGCGATAAAACAGCAGCGGCGCCACCGGCTGGAGCGGGTCCCAATCGGCGAACCAGTCGCTTGGCTGGGCACTGGCCTTGTGCGGGTGGTAGACCGCGGTGCGCGGCAGCGGCTGCGGCTCGTCCCAGGAGTAATTACGCCCAAGCCACAGGTTGGCCAGGCAATTGAACAGGTTCAGCGCATTGGCCTTACCGCCCTGGCGCAAATAGTGCCAAAGCCGTTCGGCCTGTGCTGCCGGCACTGTGCTCAGGTCGGTCAACTGCGGGTCGGGACGATCATCGCCGGGCACCAGGATCAGTTGCACGCCGCGACTGGCCAGCTCGACCAACTGTTCGACCCCGTAGCGCCAATAACCCACCCCACCGTGCAGCGATAGCAGAATCACCTTGGCGTGGCGCAGCACCTGGTCGACATACAGATCGACCGAGGCATGGTTCTGTACCTGCATAGGGTTGGCCAGGCGCACGCTGGGGTAGTCGCCGGGCAACTGCTCGACGGTGTCCGCCAGCAGCGCCAGGTGCGAATCACCGCTGCAGAGAATCACCAGCTCGGCCGGGGTCTGGCCGAGGTCGGCGATGCTGTCGTCCGGCACGAAGCCGCCGGGCTGGGTCCGCAGCAAGTGCATGGGTCAGGCGCCCAGGGCCTGGCGCAGGCGCGCTTCGAGCTCAGCGGCGTGCAAATCCTGGCCAATCAGCACCAGGCGGGTGATGCGCGGTTCATCGGCACGCCAGGCGCGGTCGAAGTGTTTGTCGAAACGGGTGCCGACACCTTGGATCAGCAGGCGCATCGGCTTGCCGGGGATCGCCGCGAAGCCCTTGGCGCGCAGGATGCCGAACTCGACCACCAGTTGGGTCAGGGCGTCGAGCAGCAGGCTTTCGTCAGCCTCGGGCAAGTCGATGGAGATGGAATCGAAGGCATCGTGGTCGTGATCGTCATGATCGCCGTCGTCGTGGTGCGAATCGTGGTGAGTACGACGCCCATCGATGTGCGCTTCAGACTCTGCCCCCACGCCCAACAGCACCTCAAGTGGCAGACGACCACTGCTCGCCTCGATCACTTTGACGGCCGCTGGCAACTCCTCGGCGACCTCGGCGCGAACCTTGGCCAAGCCTTCGGCGTCGATCAGGTCGGCCTTGTTCAGCACTACCAGGTCGGCGCTGGCCAACTGGTCGGCGAACAGTTCATGCAGTGGTGATTCGTGGTCCAGGTTGGGGTCGAGCTTGCGCTGGGCATCCACCTGGTCTGGGTAGGCGGCGAAGGTGCCAGCCGCGACGGCCGGGCTGTCGACCACCGTGATCACCGCGTCGACCGTGCAGGCGTTGCGGATTTCTGGCCACTGGAAGGCTTGCACCAATGGCTTGGGCAGGGCCAGACCGCTGGTTTCGATGAGAATGTGGTCAAGGTCGCCACGGCGCGCCACCAGCTCGCGCATCACCGGGAAGAACTCCTCCTGCACAGTGCAGCACAGGCAGCCGTTGGCCAGCTCGTAGACGCGGCCGCTGGCTTCTTCTTCGGTGCAGCCAATGCTGCATTGCTTGAGAATCTCGCCGTCGATGCCCAGCTCGCCGAATTCGTTGACGATAACGGCAATGCGCCGGCCTTGGGCGTTGTCGAGCATGTGCCGCAGCAAGGTAGTCTTGCCCGAGCCGAGGAAGCCGGTGACGATGGTGACGGGAAGCTTGGCCAGTGTTTTCATGTCTCGATGCCCTTGGCAGGATGGCGCGGGCATGCAGGACGAAAGCCTCAGGCCGATTGGCCAGGCTCGTTCGCCACCGGATCACCCCGCCCGGATTAAAAGTCGAAATCGCTACGAGGCAGGTCTCCTGGCTCGCACCGCTCCGGCGCCAGGCCGGTTGGATGACGCCTTCCCGCGCCGGGGCGCAGTGGCTGTGTCGATCCTGTTCAGTGCTTACAGTTGCGGGGGCAGCCGCGGCTTGTACCGCGTTCCCGTCTTAGCTGCGCCTACAGGCGCAGAACCTCGAAGCGGCAAGGCTACGCATCACGGCTATAAGCTGCAAGTAGATACGCACCTAGATCCCGTGGGAGCGGGCTTGCCCCGCGATGAGGCCAGAACAAACGACATCCAGTCGTCCTTCAATACACCAAAAAACAGCCGACTTTGCCAGCCATCGCATCGCTTACAGCTTGTAGCCTGAAGCTCAGGTGTGGTTTGCTAACGCCTTGCGTTCAGGTGCCCCCACGGGGGTGAAACGGGAAACCGGTGCGTCGTAGGCTCTTCATCCATGCCCACGACAAGGCCGGTGCTGCCCCCGCAACGGTAAGCGAGGAAGCGTCTTGACCACTGTGCCGAGTTGTCTGGCATGGGAAGGTGACGCCTCTGCTGGAGCCCTGCTCCACCTCGCAAGCCCGGAGACCGGCCTGCCTACGTAGCAATCAACACCCCGCGGTGGGCGGGCGCTGTCGCATGTCCCTGGACGAATCACGTCCGGGGCTGCCGCGCTTGCCCGTTGCCTATAACAAGCAGAGGAAAGCGTCATGCCCATCACCAGCGCCAAGCACAGTATCGCCACCCCCATCAGCCTCAGCCAGCGCGTGATCATCGCCGCCGGCGCCAGCCTGCTCGGCCTGTGCCTGATCTACTTTGCCGGTTTCTCGCACATCGAAGCGGTGCACAACGCTGCCCACGACACCCGCCACAGCGCCGCCTTTCCTTGCCACTGAGTAGCCTCGCATGATCAAGCGCATTGCCCGTACCGCCGGCTTCAGCGGCCTGCTTGCAGCCCTGTTGCTGACCCTGCTGCAAAGCGTGTGGGTGAGCCCGCTGATTCTTCAAGCGGAAACCTTCGAAACCGCAGCACCTGCCGAGCAGCATGAGCATGCCGGCGAAGCGCACGCACCTCATGAACATAGCGCCGAAGCCTGGGCGCCTGAGGATGGCTGGCAGCGCGTGCTGTCGACCACGGGCGGCAACCTGGTGGTCGCGGTCGGATTCGCGCTGATTCTGGCCGCGCTGTATAGCCTGCGCGAACCCAATCGGGTGAGCACCGGCGCATTGTGGGGCCTGGCCGGTTTCGCGGTGTTCTGCCTGGCGCCGACCCTGGGCCTGCCACCTGAGTTGCCGGGCACCGCTGCGGCCGATCTTGGCCAGCGCCAGGCCTGGTGGATTGGCACTGCCGCCGCCACTGCCACGGGCCTGGCGCTGATCGTGTTCGCCCAGCACTGGCTGCTCAAACTGGTGGGTGTGCTGCTGTTGGTGGTGCCACACGTGATCGGCGCGCCGCAGCCAGAGGTTCATCAAAGCCTCGCCCCTGAGGCGCTGGAAACCCAGTTCAAGATCGCCTCCTGGCTGACCAACGCAGCGTTCTGGGTGGCCCTGGGCCTGCTCAGCGCCTGGTTGTTCCGCCGCTCCCGCCAGGCCTGATGCCTAGCGCCACTGCCCTGCCGGTGCTGTATGCCGGCTTTGGCTGTCGCCAGGGCTGCTCGCGGCAGAACCTTGAAACCCTGCTGCGCCTAGGCCTGGCACAGCTGCAACTGCCGCTGAGCGCAGTGCAGGGCATCGCCAGCATCGAGCTGAAAGCCGACGAGGCTGGCCTGGCTGACTTGGCCAGGCAACTCGCGCTGCCTTTGCGGGTGTTCACCCCCGTGCAGCTGCAACGCTTCGAAGCGCAACTGTCCCATCGTTCCGCTGCAGCCTTCACCCACAGCGGCTGCTGGGGCGTTGCCGAAAGTAGCGCCCTGGCCCTGGCTGCCCAGGCCCATGGCGCTGCGCGACTGGTACTTGCCCGGCAGATTCTCGGCGGCGCTACCCTCGCCTTCGCCAGTGGCCGATAATCGCGCCTATTTCATCTGCAAGGATTTTCCATGACGGTCTACTTCATCGGCGCCGGCCCCGGCGACCCGGAACTGATCACGGTCAAAGGCCAGCGCCTGATCCGCCAGTGCCCGGTGATCATCTACGCCGGCTCCTTGGTACCGGCCGCCGTGCTCGAAGGCCACCGCGCCGAAACACTGATCAACAGCGCCGAGCTGCACTTGGAGCAGATCATCAGCGCCATCCGTACAGCCCATGCCAAAGGCCAGGATGTGGCCCGCGTGCACAGCGGCGATCCAAGTCTGTATGGGGCCATTGGCGAGCAGATCCGCTGCCTGCGCGAGCTGGGCATCGACTACCAGATCATCCCGGGCGTCACCGCCACCGCCGCCAGCGCCGCCCTGCTTGGCTGCGAACTGACCTTGCCCGGGGTCGCCCAGACCGTGATCCTCACCCGCTACGGCGACCGCTCACCGATGCCCGCTGGCGAGCAATTGGCGGACCTGGCCCGGCACGGCAGCACCTTGGCCATCCACCTGGGCGTCAAGCACTTGCCACGGATCGTCGCCGAGCTGCTGCCGCACTATGGCCCCGACTGCCCGATTGCCGTGATTCATCGGGCCTCCTGGCCAGATCAGGACTGGGTCCAGGGCACGTTGCAGGACATCGTCGAACGCGCCTCGGCCAAGGACTTCCGGCGCACCGCGCTGATCCTGGTTGGCCATGTGCTGGGCGATGCCCCCTTCAGCGACTCGGCCCTGTACCGGGCCGGCCATGCCCACCTGTATCGTCCTGGCAACTGAGCGTTGCCAGGCGCGCGGCTGGCGTAGCAGACTGCGGTCTACCTCTCGCCCACCGGAGTCATGCCCATGCTCGAGCTACGCCCCAACTGCGAATGCTGCGATGTCGACTTGCCCGCCGAAAGCACCCAGGCGCTGATTTGCTCATTCGAATGCACCTTCTGCCAGGCCTGCGCCGAGCAGCGTTTTCAGGGGCGCTGCCCAAATTGCTCGGGCCAGCTGCTGGCCAGGCCCAGCCGCGTCGGCACGGCACTGAGTAATAATCCTGCTTCGAAGCAACGCATCGTAAAACCGCACCCCGCCTGCGCCTGATCCCTACACGCTCCGGTGAGCCAAATCGCTTGCCGGGGCGTGCAAAACCGCTCTTTTTTGTAGGCTTTTTCAACAGACCCTCCGCGTTTTTTCAACGCACCTATACTCGCCATTACCAAGGATTCTGAATCGACGTATCTTGCGCGCTGCCGGGCAGGCCCTACAGACGTATTCCTGGGTGATTCAGGAAACGGACTAAATTTCCGACAGGAGTTTCCCAATGACAACCGTGCTGATGGTCGATGACCACCCAACCGTAAGGATGGCCGTACGCATGTTGCTGGAGCGTGAACGTTTCCAGGTGATCGGTGAGGCCGGCAACGGCATTGAAGCGGTACAACAAGCGCGCAAACTCTCGCCCCAAGTGGTGATTCTCGACATCGGCCTGCCGGGCCTGGACGGCATGGAAGTGATCAAGCGTTTGCAGTTGCTGGAACCTGCGCCAAAAATTCTGGTGCTGACCGGACAACCCGCCGATCTCTACGTACGCCGCTGCCTGGATGCAGGCATCGCCGCCTTCGTCAACAAGGATGAAGACACCGAATCCTTGGTGTTCGCCCTCAAGGCACTGGTCAAGGGTTATTCGACCTTTCCGCAGATGTCGGTCAACAGCAACTCGCTGGAAAACGAAAACGTGCGCCTGGGCAGCCTCTCCAACCGAGAGATGGAAGTTCTGCGTCGCTTGAGCCGAGGCGAAAACAACAAGTCGATCGGCGAACGCATGAACCTCAGTGCCAAGACCATCAGTACCTACCGCGGAAGGATCATGGACAAGCTCAAATCCGAATCGCTGGTTGAGATGGTCGACCTTGCCAAGCGCAATAACGTCAACTGAACCTGCGCACATGATCAGGGGCGCTCTACTGGCAATGATGCTGGCGATCAGCCTCGCCACGCTGGCCCATGCCGAAGGCGAAGTCCGCCAGCTACTGGCCCGCTCGGCAAGCGCGGCCCCGCCGCTGGTGCTGGATCAGCAAGATCGTGACTGGCTCGATAAGCGCAAGGTGTTGGTGCTGGGCAGCTCTCGCCCTGACTATCCGCCTTTTGAAATCAACATTGATCAGGCCGACTATGAGGGCTTGAGCGCCGATTACGCGGGACTTATCGCCGAACAGCTGGGCATTCCCATCGAGGTACGGCGCTTTCCCAGCCGCGACGAGGCGATCGCCGCCCTGCATGAAGGGCGCATCGATCTTTTAGGCAGCTCCAATGCCTTCGAAGCGGTCGAGGCCCAACTGAGCCTGAGCCAGCCGTATGCCGATGACTTGCCGGTGATCGTCAGCCGCCAAGGGCACACCCTCAATCAAAGCAACGCGCTCGCCGGCCTGCGCCTGGCGATGGTCGATCACTACCTGCCAACCGAAATGGTGCGCGCGCACTATCCCCAGGCGCAGCTGTCGCTCTATCGCTCGACCCTGGCAGGCCTCTCGGCTGTGGCGCTGGGCGAGGTGGATGCCTACCTGGGCGATGCCATCAGCACCGACTACTTGATCGGCAAGAGCTACCAAGGGCAGATTCGGGTAGATCACTTCTCGCCCCTGCCTGCTGAGTTCTTTGCCTTCGCCTTGGCCAATGAAAACACCCAGTTGCGCCGATTGGTGGATAATGCGCTCGACAGAATCACCGACAGCGAACGCCTGAATATTCTGCGACGCTGGAGCAGCGGCAATACCAGCCTGCTGATGCAGCGCCGGGTGGCGGCCCTGACTACCGCCGAACAAGAGTGGATTACCCGCCACCCGGTGGTGCGCGTGCTGGTCAATCCCTCCCTGGCCCCGCTGACCTTCAACGACAGCCAGCAACGCCCTACCGGCATCACCATGGACCTGCTCCGGCAAATCAGCCTGCGCACCGGCCTGCAGTTCAATTGCGTCGAAGTCGACTCGGTGCAGGCGATGGTCGAACAGGTCGCCCAAGGTGAGGCGCAGATGATCGGCGCCTTGGGCTACGGCGGCGACCGAGCCGCCCGCCTGCGCTACACCCGCCCATACCTGGTCAGCCCGCGGGTCTTGGTGACCCGCGCGGATATGGCGTGGCCGGCAGGTTCGCGCTCGCTGGAAGGTAAGCGGGTCGCGTTGATCCGCGGCTCGCCCCAGCGCGCCTTGCTCCAGGCCCAGTACGCCCATGCCCGCTTTGTCGAAGTGAACACCCCACTGGGCTTGATGGAAGCGGTAGCCAATGGTGAAGCCGATGTGGCCCTGAGCAGCCTGATCAATGCCGGCTATTACATTGGCCAGGTGTTCAAAGGCAAGCTGCGAATTGCCGGCCTGCAAAGCGACGATCCAGCGAGCGCTTCGTTCGCCGTCGCACCCGAGCTGGTCGAGCTGCAAAGCATCCTCAACAAAGCCTTGCTCAGCATTCCCCCCGACGAGATGGACCAACTGGTCAACCGCTGGCGCAGCAGTACCTTGGTCAGTGACAGCCCGTGGCGCAATTACCGCACCCTGGCTTTGCAGGTATTGATCCTTGCCGCGCTGCTGCTGGCAGGCGTGGTGTTCTGGAACAGCTACCTGCGCAAATTGATTCATCAACGTACCGAGGCTCAAGGTGCACTGCAGGCCCAGTTGGCACTGAGCCGCGGCCTGCTCGAACAACTGCGCCAGGCCAAGGACGACGCCGAACAGGCCAGCCAGACCAAAAGCACCTTCCTGGCCACCATGAGCCACGAAATCCGCACGCCAATGAATGCGGTGATCGGCTTGCTGGAGTTGGCACTGGAGGACGCCCAAAATGGCCAAAGCGACCCCCACACCTTACAGACTGCGCATGACTCGGCTGTCGGCCTGCTCGAGCTGATCGGCGATATCCTCGATATTTCCCGCATCGAATCCGGTCACATGACCTTGCAACCGGCACCGACCGATCTGGTCGAGCTGGTCCGCGCAACGGTTCGGGTGTTCGATGGCAATGCCCGCATCAAGGGCCTGCACCTGCGCACCGAGCTGCCCGAGCAGGCGCTTTGGCTGCAGGCCGATCCATTGCGCCTCAAGCAAGTGCTGTCCAACCTGCTGAGCAACGCGATCAAGTTCACCGATCGCGGTGAAATTCTGGTGCGCCTGTCGGCGGCTGCCGGGCAAGCCAACCAGCCCGTACAGGTCACGCTCTGTGTGCAAGATAGCGGCGTGGGCATCAGCCCCGCCGACCAGGCCAAGTTGTTCAATAGCTTCGCCCAGGTAGACGGACCACGTGCGCGCCAGGGCGCAGGCTTAGGCCTGGTAATCAGCCGCACCCTGGCCGAATTGATGGGCGGCAAGTTGACCCTGCAAAGCGTCGAGGGCATGGGCACCAAAGTCGAGGTGACACTGCAACTGACAACCGCCCAGGCGCCTGCCGAGGTCGAGCCAGCCGAAGCTGAACCCATCGACCAGGGCGGGCCGCTGAACATCCTGGTGGTTGACGACTACCCAGCCAACCTGCTGTTGCTAGACAAGCAGCTCTCCACTTTGGGCCATCATGTGACGCTGGCCGAGCATGGCCAGGCGGCGTTCGGCCTCTGGCAAACAGGCCAGTTTGACCTGGTGATCACCGACTGCAGCATGCCGGTGATGGATGGCCATGAACTGACGCAGCGCATACGCGCCGCGGAAAAACTCACTAACCGCCCTCCTTGCCGGATCCTCGGCGTCACCGCCAATGCCCAGGTCGAAGAACGTGAACGCTGCCTGGCCAGTGGCATGGACGACTGCCTGTTCAAGCCTATCGGTTTGCAAACCATCAAGGCGCACCTGCCGCTGGTCCAACCGCCCGAGGCAGAGCCTGGGTTGAGCAGCAGCGGCTTTAACCTCGATGAACTGCGCCACCTGACCCAGGATGACGCCACCTTGATCAGACGCCTGCTTGAGCAGCTGGCACAGAGCGCCAGCGAAGACCTGCAGGGCTTACGCGCCTTAGGCCCAGCACCGCGCGAAGACGCTGTGCGGACCTTGGTGCATCGGATCAAAGGCGGAGCAAAGATGCTTAAAGTCAGGGGCGTGGTGCGCGATTGCGAGGCCGTGGAACAGGCCATCAGCCACCACGAATCCACCTTGAAACTGCTCCAGCGCCTGGAGGCCAGCCTGCAGACGCTGCAACGAGAGCTGCGCGAAAACCTTAATGCAATTGCAACGTCGAGCTGATCTGGCTGATGGCATCGACCACATGCCGCGATCCCTGTTGAATTTCCTGGATCACCGTACCCGCCTCGTTGGCCAACGCTACTCCGCGCCCAGTGCGCGACAGGCTCGACTGCATGCTGGCCACCGCAGTCAGCGACAGGTCGTGGTTCTGGCGCACCACATCAACGATCTCCAAGGTAGCCTTGCTCGTGCGCGCCGCCAGGCTGCGTACCTCGTCAGCGACCACGGCAAAGCCACGACCGTGCTCGCCTGCACGGGCCGCCTCGATCGCGGCGTTGAGCGCTAACAGGTTGGTCTGATCAGCGATACCCCGGATGGTCAGGACAATCTGGCCAATTACTTCCGACTGCTTACTCACCGCATCGATAGTGCGCGCGGCATCGCTCAACTCCTGGGAAATCTGCTCGATCACCTGCACCGTCTGCTGCACCACATCGCTGCCTTTGCGGGCGCAGGCGTCGGTCTGCACGGAACTGGCATGGGCGGCGTCGGCGGCACTCTGCTGGGTGCTGACCTGAGCCGTGATATCACTGGCGAACTTGACTACCTTGTACAGCCGGCCCTTGCTGTCGAAAATCGGATTATACGAAGCCTCCAGGTACACCGTATCGCCGCGCTTGTTGACCCGTTCAAAACGATGGGAGTGGTACTCGCCGCGGTTCAGAGAGGCCCAGAACTCCCGGTACTCGGCCGACTCGCGCTCATGCGCCAGGCAGAACAAGCCATGATGGCGACCGACGACTTCTTCGAGCCGATAGCCCATGGTGTCGAGGAAGTTCTGGTTGGCCTTGATCACCCGGCCTTGCGGGGTGAACTCGATGATCGCCATCGAGCGACCGATCGCCTTGAGCAGGCTTTCGCTTTCATGCTCCTCCAGCACCCGCCGGCTGATATCGGACGCCACCTTGATCACACTGGTAACCTGTTGGCGCTCATCCAGCACCGGCATATAGCTAGCTTCCAGCCACACTTCGCGGCCAGCCTTGTCGACCCGCTCGAAGGTGCCACTGATCGCCTTGCCCTGGCCCAGTTCACGCCACAGCTGCTGGTACTCGGCAGTTTTGGCATAGGCCGGGTCACAGAACAGGCGGTGATGTTTACCGCTGATCTCTTCAGCGCTATAGCCCATGGCTTTGCAGAAGTTGTCGTTGGCGCCGAGGATGGTGCCGTCAGGGGCGAACTCGATCATGGCCATGGAACGGCTGACCGCCGCCAACTTCGCCTCCATACCCGCCAAGGCCTGGCGGCAACGCTGAATCTCGACGAGGTCGGACTTGCGATGGTATTCGAACATGACGCCGGGCTCCTTCATCCACGGGATGCCCTGAGCATAGATCGGCGCCGACACCATGCAAGCAATCTGCTATCACTTTAGGATTAACCGTGCGCCGCGTGAACGGGCTGCAACGCAGCCCGAACGAAGCAGAGCATGCGCATCAGCTGCTTTCGCGCACCACCAACTCGAAGCCCAGATCCTGCTGCTCGCTGGCCACGCGCTTGCCGTCGAGCATGGCCAGCAGTGCCTGCGCAGCCGCCCGTCCGACCGCAGCGCGCGGCGTGCGAATCGAGGTCAAGGGCGGGACCATATGCGCTGAGGCCGGCAGGTCGTTGAAACCGACCATCGCCACTTGCCGCGGCACCTCGATGCCTTGGCGCAATGCCTGCAAGACTGCACCCTGGGCCAGGTCGTCGTTACAGAAGAAGATCCCGTCGACATCCGGCGCCTGGGCCAGCAAGCGGCTAAACAGCTCCCCGCCTAGGCCAATCGACGACGGCTGCGGCGCCAGCACTTCCAGCTCAGGCGCCTGCATGCCGGCTTCAGCCAACGCCTGGCGAAACCCTTCGGCACGCTGCAGCACCCGCGGATCGAGCTGCGCAGCGATGAACGCCAGACGCCGCCGGCCGCGTTCGATCAGGTGCCGCGCAGCAGCGCGCCCGGCCTGTTGCTGCGAGAAACCAACCGACACCGCGCCGGCGTCACCACCAAGCTCCATCATGTGCACACAGGGCACTCGGCTGGCGGTCAGCAACTGCCTTGCCGCTTCGCTGCGATCAAAGCCAGTGAGCAGCACCCCACAGGGTTGATAAGCCAGATAGTTGCGAATCAGGTTCTCTTCTTCGGCAATATCGTAGTGATAGTTACCGATCAGCACTTCCAGACCGCGTGGACGCATCACCTCATGGATGGCTTCCAGCGTATCGATGAACAGCTGGTTGGACAGCGACGGAATCAGCACCACCACCGAGTGGCTACGCGCCGAGGCCAGCGCCCGGGCCGCCGGGTTGGCGATATAGCCCAGGCTGGCGGCAGCGCTGAGGACCTTTTCCACCAGTTCTGGGGCCACGGTACTGACGCCGCGCAAGGCACGGGATGCGGTAATGGGGGATACGCCGGAAAGCCTGGCCACTTCAGCCAGGGTCGGGCGACCTGTAGTACGGGAGCCGGTGCGGGACATGGATGTTGTAATTTTACTACTTGCCAGGATAGGGAACGGCCACTAAGGTAGCGCTGTCCCAGGACACAGGCAATGTAATCTTTGGTAGCAAGCCCGTGTCCAACGGCCATACTGCGTTAGACAAGACTAATAACACCCGGGAGGGTGGCGCCCGCAATCACTCCTTGCCAGAGCTGAGACAGCGCTATCTTACCCCGCAGGAGGTACTGATGAACTCTCCCCTGTCCGCGATTGTGGTAATGGGCGTGGCCGGCTGCGGTAAAAGCAGCATCGGCGCCGCTATTGCTACGCGAAGCGGCGGCCGCCTGATTGAAGGCGATGCCTTCCACCCGGCCGCCAATATCGAAAAGATGAGCGCCGGCATTCCCCTGGACGACGATGACCGTGCCGGTTGGCTAATCCGCCTGGGAGAAGAGCTGCAGGCCACGCTCAAATCCGGCGAACGGCCAATCCTCACCTGCTCTGCGCTCAAGCGCCGCTATCGCGATGCCCTGCGCCACGCGGTGCCGGACCTGGGCTTCGTGTTCCTCGAGCTGACCCCTGCCGAAGCCGAAAAGCGCGTGCTCGCCAGACCTGGCCACTTCATGCCGGCCAGCCTGATCGAAAGCCAGTTTGCCGCCCTTGAGCCGCCCCATGGCGAACCCCTGACCTTGCCGCTGGACGCTACCCGTCCCGTCGCCGCCTTGGCTGAAACCGTCAATGACTGGCTAAAGCCCTGCGGTGAGCGGACATTGGCGCGGACCGCCTGAGCGGGCGGTTTTTCCGGCTCACCAAAGACAGCGCTACCCCGACGCTTGATGGCGTCTAGAGTTGCACCAATGCTCCGCCTAAAAACAAAGACAAGACCGAGGCTCATGAACCATGTTCGGACTGGCTACTGATACCTTCCTGCTACTCGATGCCCTGGTGACCATCATCGGGCTCATCCTGCTGATCACCCATTTCAAGGTTCACCCCTTCGTCGCCCTGACCCTGGCCGCAGGCTTTCTCGGCCTGACCTCAGGCATGCCGGTGGCCAAGGTCATGAAGTCGTTCCAGGACGGCTTTGGCGGTGTGCTCGGCTTTGTCGGCATCGTCCTGGCGCTGGGCACCATGCTCGGCAAGCTGATGGCTGACTCTGGCGGTGCCGACCAGATCGCCCAGACCCTGATCCGCGCCTTCGGCAAACAGAAGGTGCACTGGGCGATGATGTTCGCGGCCTTCCTGGTGGGCATCCCGCTGTTCTTCGAGATCGGCTTCGTGCTGCTGATCCCGCTGGTATTCATCGTCGCCCGCCGTTCCGGGGTGTCGCTGGTGAAGATCGGTATCCCGCTGCTGGCCGGCCTGTCGGTTGTGCACGGCCTGGTGCCGCCGCATCCAGGGCCATTGCTGGCGATCGGCATCTTCCACGCCGACATCGGCAAGACCATCTTCTACGGCCTGCTGGTGGCACTGCCCACGGCGGTGATCGCCGGCCCCCTGTTCGGTAACTTCATTTCCCGCTACATCCCCGGCAACCCGTCCCAGGAGCTGATGGACCAGATCGCCAAGGAGTCCGACCAGCGCAACCTGCCCAGCTTCAGCGTGACCCTGATCACCGTGCTGCTGCCGGTGGTGCTGATGCTGCTCAAGACCTTCGCTGACGTGGTGCTGCCCGCCGAACACATCGTGCGGCAGTGGATGGACCTGATCGGGCACCCGATCACCGCCCTGCTCGCTGCCCTGCTGCTGGCGTTCTACACCTTCGGCTCGGCCCGCGGCTTCTCGCGCCAACAAATCATGAAGATGCTCGACCAGAGCCTGGCGCCGACCGCAGCGATCGTGCTCATCGTCGGCGCTGGCGGCGGTTTCAAGCAGATGCTGGTGGATACTGGTGTGGGCAACGTGATCGGGCAAATGGCCGTGCAGGCAGAAATCTCGCCGATCATGCTGGCCTGGCTGGTGGCGGCGGTGATTCGCATCGCTACCGGTTCGGCAACCGTGGCGACCATTACCGGCGCCGGCATCGTCGCACCCGTGGTCGACCTGGTGCCCGGGGTCAACCGCGAACTGCTGGTACTGGCCACCGGCGCCGGCTCGCTGATCCTCTCTCACGTCAACGATGCAGGCTTCTGGCTGGTCAAGCAGTACTTCAACATGACCGTTGCCGAGACCTTCAAGACCTGGAGCATGATGGAAACCATCCTTTCGGTGGTGGGCATCATCTTTATCATGCTGTTGGCCCAAGTGGTGTGACCGTTGATCGGGGTGATGGCACCCCGCTCCATCGGGCATGGCCCAACTGAGGTAGAAGCCTGGCGAACGTCGACGCCCCCGCGATGACGTTGGCCCAGGCAGCCACTATCTCGATGCAAAGGAGCCTGCCCATGAAACACGCCCTGCTACTCGCAGCCCTGCTCGCCTCGCCCTTGGCCCTGGCAGCTGGCACCGGCACGACCTACCCCGACGACCCCCACAATCCGGCACCTGTGCCCGGCGTCGATAGCACCTTGAACCCCATCGAGACACCTGTGCCTCGCGATACCGATCCACGGATCCAAGGTAACGATCCAGACAGCCCGCCCGCCGAGCGCAATGAAAACCGCGATCTGCCCGGAATGGGTGACACCGGCTCAGAGGGTACCGGCCGCCAGGGCGAAGGCGGCAGCAGCAAGCCCTGACTGATCCGGGCCCGCTGGCATCACCACTGACGCTTGTCTGGACGGCTCAGGCCAAGCTTTTCGATCTTGTAGCGCAGCATGTCGCGTGACAGCCCAAGCAGACGCGCCGACTTGGTCACGTTCCAATCGGTGCGGTCGAGCGTACGGCACACCAGGTCACGCTCCATCTCCGGCAGACTGCTACCTGGGTCGGCCTCATGCCGTGGCGCTTCATAGGCGCTGAGCATGGGCTGTGGCTGCGCCTGTGGCTCGTCGATCAAGGTCAGGCACAAGTTCAACTGATGCGCGGCAATCACTTCGCTGGGCGCCAGCAATACCGTTTGTTCAAGCATATTGCGCAGCTCGCGCACATTGCCCGGCCAACTGTAGCCAAGCATCAGCGATTCGGCCTCGGCCGAGAAACGCAGGTTGGGCTTGCCGTAGCGGCGCCCGTGATGGGCCAGGAAGTGTCGCGCCAGCAGCAAGATATCCTGGCCGCGCGCATACAGCCTGGGCACTTTGAGGGCAATGATGCGCAGGCGGAAGAACAGGTCGCGGCGAAACTTGCCCTGTTGGACCATCTGCTCCAGGTTGCAGTTGGTGGCACTGATCACCCGCAGGTCGACCTTGCGCTCCTTGACCGCGCCAATCCGACGGATGCTGCGGTCTTCCAGCAGCTTGAGCAGCTTGGCTTGCAGCACCAGGTCCATCTCACCGATCTCATCGAGGAACAATGTGCCGCCATCGGCGGCCTCGACCAAGCCTAACCGCCGCTCCTTGGCATCGGTAAAGGCGCCTTTCTCATGGCCGAACAGCTCGGCCTCAAGCAGGTTGGCCGGGATCGAGGCACAGTTGAACTCGATGAACGGGCCCTTGCTGCGCATGCCATCAAAGTGCAGGGCGCGCGCCACCAGCTCTTTGCCGGTTCCGGTCTCGCCCTCGATCAACACCGGCGGCAGGTCATCGCTGGCCATGCGCCGTTCGGCATCGAGCAACTGGCGCAGGGTGTGCTTGAGGTTGTGCATGGGTGCCGACTCGCCAATCAGCGCCTGCAGGCCAGACTTTTGCGCCTCGCGCTCTTGATAGAACGACAAGGTGCGCTCCATCCGCTCGGTGGCCAGGGCCTTTTCCAGCATCAACTTGAGCTCAGCCAACACCACCGGCTTGGTCAGATAATGAAAGGCGCCTTCTTTCATCGCCAGCACGGCATCTTCGACATTGCCGTAGCCGGTCATCATGATCACTTTGAGCTCCGGAGCCTGCGCCACCAGATTACGCAGCAGGTCGTGACCACTCATGCCCGGCAACGAGTTGTCGGTGAGCACCGCGTCCGGCTGGGCACGACTGATCTGCTCCAGGGCCAGCTCGGCGCTGTGGCAGACCGTCACTTCGAACCCCTTGAGGTTCAGGTAGGTGCGGATGTTGTCGGCGAGGATTTCGTCATCCTCGACTACCAGGATGCTGTGCTCCATGGTGCTCTCCCACTGCAATATTGAAGATAAGGCAGACCCGGGTTCCTTCCTCTTCGCGACTGCTCAGGCTGACCGAGCCGCCAAATCGTTCCATGATGCGCTTGACCAGGACCAACCCCACCCCGAGGCCGCCCTGCTTGGTGGTGAAGAACGGCTTGAACACCATCCGCTCCTGCTGCTGGCTCATGCCCTTGCCGGTGTCACTGAGCAGCAGTTGCACCTGCTGCCCTTCCAGCTCACTCAGCTGTGCGCTGAGCCGACCACCCTTGGGCATGGCTTCTACGGCGTTGGCGAACAGGCTGTTGAGAATTTGCGTCAGTTGCAACGACTGGCTGGCCACCCAGTACTGCGCCGCGCCCTCGTAGCTGAACTGCACGCCGTTGCGTTCGATCTGCTGGGCGAAGGCCAGGCGGGTGTCTTCGATGGCTGCAACCAGGTCGACCGGCTCTGCTTCGTCACTGGTTGGACGCAGTGATACCAGCAGGTCACGCACCCAGCGCGACATGCGATCAACCTGGCTGATGATGTCGGCAATGTTCTTGCGTGCCGGCTCGTTGGCGATTTCCTGGGCAAGCTCGGCACTGGAGCGGATATTGGCCAGCGGGTTGCGCAAGCTATGGGCCACTGCCGAGGACATCTCGCCCAGCGCCACGTAGGTCTCGCTGGCGACCAAGCGTTCCTGCTGGTGATGCAGCATGCCGGCGGCGCGGCGCACGATCCAGAACAGCCCGAAATAGATCAGCGCCCCACCGACCAGGGTCGAGGCCCAGATCAGCACGTAGCCGCGCTGGATGCGGCGGATCAAATCTACCGGTTCCTTGTAAATTTCCACCATCGACAAGACCTGCTCACCTTGGCTGTCGAACAAGGGGATGTAGTTCTCGATGAACAGGTATTGCGGTTCACGCTGGAATTTTTGCTCCTCGCGGTCTTCTTCGGCCTTGTGATAACTGGCCGAGACCGGTTTGCGCGAGCGAAATGCGTGGTCCAGGTCACTGTCGACTTCGATGCGCTTGCCGATCAGTTGCGGGTTGGTCGACCATACGATCGTCCGGTCGCGGGCATAGACATTGGCCAGCAAGGTGTCAGGCAGGTGCTCGACGTGATCGAGAAACTCTTCACGAGTGGACTTGGCCAGCGCCGCCGGTACCTGCAGGTGCTGATCGTCAAGGCGCGGGTCAAGCAGTTCGCCCATGGTGGTGCCCGGTGGTAGCTGCGAATGGCGCACTTCCGCCTGGGCCATGGCCTGGATGAACTGAGCGGTGAGCATGGCATCGCGCTCAACGCTGTCTCGCACCACGAAGCGGGTCGAGACATAACCCAGGCTGCCTGCCACGGCGGTGATGATCAACAGGCTGATCAGCGAGAACCAGCGCAGCAGATTGAACTCGCGCGGCGGCACAGCCAGCTCACTGGAGGGCGTCGAAGACGTGTCTGGCGCATTGTTTTCCAGCGTCTGCATCGCGTAATTCCCGCCTTGAACTGCTACCGTGCGTAGCAGGGTGATATCACTTTGCCGCTAGCGTTGCAGCGGCCGCTGGTCGGTACGTTCATGCAGCAAGAAATCAGCCAAGAATTCATAACTCATTATTCTGTTTATTTTCAGTAGCTTAGGATGCATATCTAATGCTAAATATCAGTCGTATTCCCCAATAATGGGTATTTTTCACCCAAAATTAATTAATCCTTATAAATCATATCTTTATATAGAGAATCTAAGGCATTGCTTCAATCGTGGATGACTCGAAAACTCAGTGACACTCGGGTGCCCTTGCCTTCGTAACTGCTCAGCCTGACTGATCCGCCAAAGCGCTCCATGATCCGTTTGACCAACACCAGGCCCACGCCCAGCCCGCCTTGCTTGGTGGTAAAAAATGGCTGGAAGGCCAGGCGCTGCTGCTGCTCGCTCATGCCTTTGCCTGTATCGGAGATACGCAAGGTCAGGCTGCGCCGATCACGCCGTACGACCTCAACGCGCAGCTGCCCGCCCTGCTCCATCGACTCCAACGCGTTGGCGATCAGGCTGCTGAAGATCTGCCCCAGCAAGGCCGGCTGGCCGAGCACCCGCACCGCCGGCAACGGCTTGAGCTCCAGGCTCACCCCCGCCCGAACCAGCGGCACGGCGAACGTTTGCAGGCTCTCTTGCAGCGCCTGGGTTAGATCCACCGGGACTGCGTCATCATTCAGTGGCCGCAACGATTGCAGCAGTTGCCGCACCCACTGCGACATGCGGTCGACCTGGCTGATGATATCGTTGACGTTCTTCTGCGCCGGCCCCTCGTCGAACACCTGGGCCAGCTCAGCACTGGAGCGAATGCTGGCCAATGGGTTGCGCAGGCTGTGGGCCACCGCCGAGGACATCTCGCCCAGCGCCACGTAGGTCTCGTTACTGATCAGGCGCTTTTGCTGCACCGCCATCACCTTTGAGGCCCGGCGCATGATGCCGTACAAGCCGACATAGACCAGCCCAGCGCCCACCGCGATGGCCAGCCAGATCAACAACAGCCCGTGCTCGATGCGCACGATCAGGTCATGCGGCTCCTTGTAGATTTCCACCATGGCGGTGACCCGCTCACCGTCGGCATCGAACAACGGTATGTAGTTTTCGATGAACAGCTGCTGTGGCGGGGTGACAAACTTCTGCTCGCTGCGCGCATCGTCAATGTCGTGGTAGCTGGCTGAGACGCGCATCTTGTATTCGAAAGCGCGCTCCAGGTCGTCGTCCGATTCGATGATCTTGCCGGTCAAGGCCGGGTTGCTCGACCAGATCACCGTGCGATCGGGTGCGTAGATGTTGGCCAACAGTACATCTGGCAAGTGGGCGATGTGATCGAGAAACTCGCCGCGGGCCTTGCGCCGCGCATCCGGGTCGACATCGGGCATGTCCTGGTCGGTGCGTGGATCGAGTAATTCGCCCATGCTGCGCACATTAGGGATCGCAACATGGCGTACCTCGGCATCGGCGATGGAGGTAATGAACTGGGCGGTGAGCAGCGCATCGCGCTCGACGCTTTCATCAATGATGAACCGGCTGGAGATCAGCCCAAGTCCGGCTGCAACCGAGACGATGATCGCCAGGCTTACCCAGGCATACCAGCGCAACAGGTCGAAGGGCTTGCGGCTTGCGCCCCCATCAGCGCTTGCGGGCACTTCAAGCGTGTCTGGACGAGGGACGAGGTCCATGGCGGACTCCACAACTGGGCACCTGTAAGAGGTTATAGCCCAGTGTTGGGGAAACCATGATGGCAATTGACTGATTTCGCGCCGGTCCCGCTACAGACCCTGCTGCCGGCCAATCTGGGCGCTCAGCGGCGCGTCATCAGCCAAACCCTGCAGCTTTCGGTATTCACGCAGCACGTTAGGCACATAACGGCGGGTTTCGGCGAACGGAGGCACTACCCGGCCACGGCTCAGCACGGCCTCGGGGCCTGCGTTGTAAGCGGCCACCGCCAAGGTGATGTCATTGTCGAACAACTTGAGCATGCGCTTGAGGTAGCGCGCCCCACCCTGCACATTGGCGGCCGGGTCCAACGCATCCTTAACACCCATCTCCTTGGCCGTATCGGGCATCAGTTGCATCAGCCCAACCGCGCCTCTGGGCGAACGTGCCTTGGGGTTGTAGCCCGACTCGGCCTTGATCAAGGCATGCAGCAAAGCCTGAGGCACGTCGTGGGTACGCGCGGCGGCGGCAACCTCGTCGGCATAAGGCCGGCCGGTGACCAATTGCGCGTTGGCCGGCCCGGACAGCGCCGCGACTTCGCTGATCACCCGCTCATAGTGGCGTCCTGGCCGATGCACGTTGGATAACACATAGCCGCCCTTGGCATCGATGGAGATATACACATCGGCCTGAGCAGCACCCGCCACTAGCCAGATCAGTCCCAGGATAATTCCACGCATGTCGGTCACCTCCCCGTCGTGGCCCCCGATGTGGGGGATATGCCCCGGAAAACCCGAGGTTTGAACCTCTCACGCAAGCACTGTGCCGCTTGCCATGGCCCATGGCGCAAGGCCGCGAGGCAGACGTGCACGACAGTTGCATAAGGCTTGGCGAGAACTGCCTAACCGCACTGGAGGGTTTCACCATGCAGCGCAGATCCAACGCCCAGAGAGGCTTCACCCTGCTTGAATTGTTGGTGGTGCTGGTGGTGCTCGGCTTGCTGGCCGGCATCGTCGCACCCAAGTACTTCAGCCAACTCGGCCGCTCCGAAGCGAAAGTGGCCCGCGCCCAGATCGAAGGGCTAAGCAAAGCCCTGGACCTGTATCGCCTGGAAGTCGGTCACTACCCCAATAGCGAGCAAGGCTTGCAGGCCCTGGTCAGTGCGCCGAGCGGCGAGGCACGCTGGTCGGGCCCATACCTGCAAAAAGCCGTGCCTCAAGACCCCTGGGGCCGCGCCTATATCTACCGCCAACCCGGCGAAAACGGTGGCGAGTACGACCTGCTGTCGATGGGCAAGGATGGCCAGCCCGGAGGCGATGGGGAAAACGCCGAAGTCACCAGCTGGCAGTAAGGAGAGCGACTATGCGCTACCACCTCAAAGCATTGGGGAGCCAAGGCGTCGTTGAGCTGCAGATCGACGCCGAGGATGCCGAGCAGGCGCGCCGCCAGGCCCAGGCGCAAGGCCTGCGGGTGGTCAGCCTGCGCGGCCAGGCCAACAGTCTGCGTGGCCTGCCCTGGCGCCGCGCCCCGGCGTTCGACCTGGTGCTGTTCAGTCAGGAACTGAGCACCCTGCTCAATGCCGGCCTGCCGCTGATCGATGCCCTGGAAAGCCTGGCCGAAAAAGCCCCTGGCGGGTCGTCCCGCAAGGTGCTCGAGCAATTGGTACGTCAGCTGTATGAAGGCCGCTCGCTGTCCCAGGCGCTAGGCCAGCAACCGCAGGTGTTTCCAACCCTGTATGTGGCGCTGGTGCAGTCCAGCGAACGCACTGGCGCCCTCGGCGATGCCCTGGGCCGTTACATCGGCTACCGCCAGCGGCTGGACCTGGTCCGGCAGAAACTGGTGGGAGCCTCGGTGTATCCGTTGCTGTTGCTGCTGGTTGGGGGTGGCGTGGTGCTGTTTTTGCTGGGCTATGTGGTGCCGCGCTTCAGTTTGGTGTTCGAGGGCATGGGCACTGAACTGCCCTGGCTGTCGCGGGTATTGATGCAGATTGGCCTGTTCCTGCATGCGCAGATGCTGCCGTTGGCAGTGGCCACGCTTGGCGCGCTGACGGCGCTGGCGCTGATGCGCCGTAACCCAGCATTACGGCGCTGGCTGGGGCGGCAAATACGGCGCTTTGGGGCGTTGCACCAGCGCTTGCTGATGTATGAACTGGCGCGTTTCTACCGCTCGCTGGGGATCTTGCTACAAGGCGGGATATCCATTCTGACTGCCATGGGCATGGCCCGTGGGCTGCTCGGCAGCGGCACCGCGCAGGGGCTTGAGCAAGCCAGCCAGCGGGTCGCTGAAGGCCTGCCGCTGTCCGATGCACTGGAGGCTGGCGGCTTGGTGACGCCAGTGTCACTGCGCCTGCTCAGGGCCGGCGAGCAGTCGGGCAACCTGGGCGAGATGCTCGAGCGCTGCGCCGACTTTCATGACCAGGAAGTCGGTCGCTGGGTGGAATGGTTCGTGAAACTGTTCGAGCCTTTGCTGATGACCTTCATTGGCCTGTTGGTCGGCCTGATCGTGATCCTGATGTACATGCCGATCTTCGAGCTGGCTTCGAGCATTCATTGAGCGCAAGCCTCAGTAATCGAAGCGATCCACCGCCCGCCGCCGCTCGTTGTCGTCGCGCCGGTCATAGGCGGCGGTGGTCTGGATATTGGCATGGTGGGCCAGCTTCTGTGCAATCGACAGGTCGTGCTCCTCGATCACCCGGGTAATGAACGCCCGGCGAAAATCATGGGGCATGATCTTCACCCCGACCTGGGCGCCACGCTGGCGAGCGATGTAATAGATGGCATGCTTGGTGATCCGCGCGCGAGTGATGTGATTGCCCCGGCGAATCCGATTGAACAGAAAGCCGTCATCGCCCTCACCTTCCGCTAACTGCGCACGGCGCAGGTCGAGCCAGGCCTGTAGCTTTTCGAAGGCCCAAGCCGGTGCATATTTGACCAACTGGCGGTTGCCCTTGCCCACCACTTGCAGGCTGCGGGCCTGGAAGTCGACCTGGGCCAGATCGACATCGACCGATTCCGACTTGCGCATGCCGGTGCCATACAACAAGGCAATGATCGCCGCATCGCGCACGCCTTGCGGGCGTGGGTCGGCGGCGCAGACGTCCATCAGCTCTCGAATCAGGCTACGGCGCAGATTGCGCCCCGGTGGCAAGCGGCTGCCGCTGTCTGGCTTGACCTCGCGTATGCGCAGCAACTGCTCGTGGTCGATCAGGCCCTGGCGCCAGGCTTCATTCATCACCCCGCGCACCGCGTTGACATACAACGACGAGGTATTCGGCGCATAGCCATCGGCACGCAGCGCCGCCACCAGAGCGATGACATGGCCAGGTTCAAGACGATGCCACGGCACCTCTTCGATATCGCAATCGACGAACCCCAGGCGGTCGGCGCCATCCTGGAGGATGTAACGCATGGTCAACTGGCTGGATGGCGCCAAGCGCGCCAGATACTGCAACAGCGGATTGTGCAGGAGATCAGACAAAACGTGGATCCTGTAGCGTGAAACGGAGGCGAAAACGGTGCCATCACCTTGATATACAAGGGCTTTGCGCAGTGTGAAGGCGGTGATGGTACCTCATTCCTACTGCTCTGATCGAACCTGAGGCCTAGCCCCGGGGTGGGCTAGAGTGGTAGCCATGACCATTGAGCGCCGAGGCAGCATGGCTTTGCACCGTTTGACCCGTACCCACCCACGCCTGAGCATCGCCGCCCTTGCCGGACTGGTGGGCGCCTGGCTGATCCCAGCAGATGATCTGACCCAGCACATTCTCGCGGGCTGGAACCTGGGCGTCTGGCTGTACTTGCTGTTGGTCGCCTGGCTGACCTGGTGGGCCACGCCTGACACGGTGCGCAAGGTCGCCCGGGTCGAGGATGAGAACGCAGCGCTGGTGTTGTTCACCGTGTGCATCGCGGCTATCGCCAGCCTTGCCGCGGTGACCCTGCAACTGGTGTCCAGCCGCGGCCTGCAAGGCAGCGCGCTCGCCTTGCACTACCTGTACACCGGCCTGACGGTGGCGGGCTCATGGCTGCTGATCGGCTGCATCTTCAGCCTGCATTACGCGCGCTTGTTCTACACCGACAAGGGCCACCAGCCGCTGTTGCGTTTTGCCGACAACGAGCGCAACCCCGACTACTGGGACTTTCACTATTTCTCCTTCACCATCAGCGTCGCCGTGCAGACCTCTGATGTCGGTGTCGGCGGCCGAGGCATGCGCCGGGTGGTGCTAGCCCACTCACTGGTAGGCTTCGTATTCAATACCGCCATCCTGGGCTTTACCATCAACATTGCTGCCGGCCTGCTTGGCGCAAATTAGCTGCACCGTCGGTCGGAAACTGCTGGGCAGGCGCAGGCGGAAAAACAGCACAGCCCTCCTCTCGCCCCAGGCCCTGCACACAGCGAAAACGTTTGCCTGACAAACTGCCGCCAGCGAGCATCCAAGCAGGTGCTGTGACCGCCGTCATGCATTAGCACATTTGTCATATTTTCTGGGGGACACTGCTAAGCCAAGTGCTATCGTTACAGTCCCACCGGCCGCATGAGTGGCCGCATGATCACCGCGTTCAAAATGAGGACAAGGAGGCTGGCATGAACAAGATGACGTTCCCCAACGCCTGCCAGGTGATGCGCTGGCACTTCCACCCTTTGGGGTTCGAAGCCAGCATGGATGCGCCGCGCAGCATGATCGCCCGCCTGTTCGACCGCGCCACTGGCGAAACCGTACTGGCCATCGCCGGCATTCCCTGTGCGGCGATCATGGCCGCGGCCGATGTCGAACGGATCATCGAAGCGGTAGAGGATGAAATGGCCGCGTTCGTCCCATCGTTCGCCTTGCGCGACGCGGTCTAGCCGACCTGCTGCTGTTTTTCCCGCAATGCCACCAGCCCTGCCATGAACTGCTCGGCAGGTACCGGCCTGCCCATCAGGTAGCCCTGCAGCGAATCGCACCCTAAGCGGGTGAGAAAGTCTTGCTGGCGATCGGTCTCGACCCCCTCGGCAACGATCCGCAGGCCCAGCGCCTGGCCAAGGGCGACGATGGCCGAGACGATCGCGGCGTCATCGCTGTCGTGCTCAAGATCACGGACGAATCCGCGATCGATCTTCAGTTCGTTGGCCGGCAGGCGCTTGAGGTACATCAGGCTCGAATAGCCGGTGCCAAAGTCGTCGATGGAAATGTCCACGCCCATGTCGGACAGCTTCTGCAGCACGGTCAGGCTGGCATCGGCGTCGTGCATGGCCGTGGTTTCGGTGATCTCCAGGGTCAAGCGGTTGGCGGGCAGCTGATTGCGCTGCAAGGCGCTGGCAACACTGGCCACCAGGCCTGCGTGGCAAAACTGGATCGCCGACAGGTTGACCGCCATGCGCCAGTCTGGGTGCCCCTGCTCCAGCCACTCGCGCATCTGCCGACACGCTTCATCGAGCACCCATTCACCGATGGGGATGATCAGCCCGGTTTTTTCCGCAAGGCCGATGAAGCGGTCCGGCAGCAGTAGCCCCTGCTGCGGATGATCCCAACGCAGCAACGCCTCGGCACCAATTGGCTGGCGCAGGGTAGCGTCGAATTTAGGCTGGTAATGCAGGCGGAACTGGCCAAGCTCCAACGCTGCGCGCAGGTCCTGGAGCAATTGCAGCTGCTGGCGGGCGTTGCTGTTCATCGACACGTCGAAGAAGCTGTAGCCGTTCTTGCCTGCGCTCTTGGCGTGGTACATCGCCGCATCGGCGTTACGCAGCAGTTCGAGCTGATCGACGCCGTTGCCCGGATAAAGCACGATGCCCAGGCTCGCGGTCAGTTGCAGGTCGTGCTCGGCCACGCGAAATTGCCGCGAGACCAGGTTGACTTGCTTGGCCGCTACATCCATGGCGTCCTCCGGCTCTTGCAGCTCGACCAGCAGGACGAACTCATCGCCGCCAATCCGCGCCAGGGTGTCCTGGCTGTGCAAGTGACCACGCAGGCGCGAGGCGACAGCCTTGAGCAACTGATCACCGACATGATGGCCAAACGCATCGTTAACCGGCTTGAAGCCATCCAGGTCGATGAACATCAGCGCGAAACAACCGCCCTGCTCGGTCACCTTGCCGATTGCCTGGTCGATCCGATCGGCCAGCAGCGTGCGGTTGGGCAAGCCGGTAAGGATATCGTGCAGCGCCAACTGGGTAAGTTCCTGGTTGGCCAACGTCAGCGACCGCGCAAGCTCTGCGGTGCGCGCTTCCAGCCGGGCATCGAGCACCGAGGTCAGCAGTGCCACCGAGAGCACTGCCAAGGTGGTGATCAGCACCAGGTAATCCAGGCCGTCGCCACTCAGGCCAGTGGTCAACGCGCCGCAGAAGCTGCCCTCGGGGAAGTTCGCCGCAGCCATGCCGGTGTAGTGCATGCCCACGATGGCAATACCCATCACCACTGCCGCCGCGCCGCGGATCTGCCGCACATAAGGGGTGTGCTGGCGTAGACGGAAGGCAATCCACAGCGCCGCGGCCGAAGCGCCGACTGCGATCGCCAGCGAGGCGCCGAACAGCGTCGGGTCGTAATCGATGCCCGGTTGCATGCGCAGGGCAGCCATGCCCATGTAATGCATGCTGCTGATGCCGCTGCCCATGATCAGCGCGCCAAAGCCCAGTTGCAGCCACGGCAGGCTAGGCTGGCTCACCAGCCATAAGGCAAAGCCACACGACAGCACCGCGATCAGCAACGACAGCGCGGTCAGTGGCAAGTCGTAGCCCAGGTCGATCGGCAGGCTGAAGGCGAGCATGCCAATGAAGTGCATCGACCACACGCCGATACCCATGGCCAACGCCCCGCCAGCCATCCACAAATGCGCTGCACGGCCCTTGGCCGTGGCGATCCGCCCGGTCAGGTCAAGGGCGGTGTAGGAGGCAAGAATGGCGACGCACAGCGAGATCAACACCAGCGAGGAAGAGTAGCTACCGATCAGCATTGGCACATCCAGCGGCGGGCGTGAGAGTGCCCGCAAAAAGCTGATGATTGTACTCAAGCTTTAGCGAAACGCACGGGTTTTCGCGAATGAGAACGGATCCAATCCTGTGCAAGAGGGGCCGCTGCGCGCCCCTATATTCGTCCGGCAACTACCTGTAGACCGCCGCATACGCCTCACGCAAATCACACGCCCAGCCATCGAGCACAGCCTTGACGTTATCCGCCGTCATCACCTGCCGGTCATTCTCCAGCGGCACCCCGGTGCCCATCCTCATCACCTCGGCCACCACCGCCCCGGTCGCGCCATCCTCAAATGAAAGCTCAGTGCTGATCTCGCTGTCCTGATCGCGTATCCCGGTGGCAGTGCTCACCCCGGCTGCGACCAAGGTAATTGGCAGCCACTCATAAAAGCGCAGGCCCTGGGTACTGGCCGCAACCCGGGTAATGGCAGGCCTGACCACCAAGGTATGCGGGCCTGGCTTGTCGACCACGGTCAAGACTTTGCCCAGCTCGTACTTGAGCGATGCATCGTAATAGCCGAGCACGTTAGTCAAAGTGGCCCCAGGAATCCGCTCGCTCGGCTCGAACCGTGGGTAAAACACGCTGGGGGCAAAGTACACCTGGGTGTACTGCCCCCGGCTCACGCCAGGGCTGACCCAACTCAGCACCGTCTGGCCCGAGGGCGCTTGACGCTGGCTGAGCAGGCTATAGTCCTGGAGAAACCCGGCGTGCATCTCATTGGGCGCCTTTTTGCTGCTACAGGCCGACAGGGTCAACACGGCGGCAAACAGCAGCGACAGCGAACGGTTGCTTCTCATCACGGCAATCCCTTTAACAACTACGTGGTCATACATGGACTTGGCTACCTTCAGCGCCTTCGGAGCAGGCGATGCGCAGTTGCCCATGGGCCATGATCCAGGCGATCAGCTCGGCGGTGGGCACTGCGTGGGCGTACTCGACCCAGTGACCGCTGTCCGGGCTGTAGTGCTCGACGTAGCGGCGCAGCACTACTTGGTGCTGATCCTGGGCCAGCCCCAGGCAGGACTGCTGGAAAATGATCGGCTCGTCGCGCCCGGTGGTGGTGGTGCGCTGCATCAGGATCAACGAGCGGGCGATGTCGTGTGCGGGATACTTGCTGTGCAAAACCTTCATGGACGCCCCCTTTGGCTTGGAAAGCCGGCAGAGTGCCCGGCGCGTTTTGCTGGAGGATGTCCGCTTGATGGCTGCTTTGACGCTTTGTTGCTCGATTGAAATATATGACCCAACCCGGGCAATGGTTTTACAGTTGCCCTTTTTTCGCCTGTGGACCTGAGTGATCGTGAGCAGACTGCTGATCGTCGACGACGATATGGAAATCCTGTCGTTGCTGAAGAAGTTCTTCCTTCAGCATGCCTATGAGGTGGATGTCGCCCCGCATGGCGAGGCGATGTGGGCGGCGATCGCCCAGCAGCGCCCGGACACCATCATTCTCGACCTGATGCTGCCTGGTGAAGGCGGCCTGAGCCTGTGCCAGAAAGTCCGCGCGCAAACCGGCATCCCGATCATCATGCTCACCGCCATGGCCGAACTGAGCGACCGCATCGTCGGCCTGGAGCTGGGCGCCGACGATTACCTGACCAAGCCGTTCGCCCCGCGTGAGCTGCTGGCGCGGTTGCGCGCCTTGCAGCGCCGGGTAGGCGAACGGCAAGTGCCCGACAGCGAACCGTCACGGCCGATAATCGGCTTTGCCGGTTGGCACCTGGACATCACCGCGCGCGAGTTGCGCTCGCCTGAAAACGTGATGATCCCACTGTCTGGCGGTGAGTTCGATCTGTTGCTGGTGTTTCTCGAGCATCCACAGCGCATCCTCACCCGCGAGCAACTGATCGACCTCACCCACGGCCAAGGCCACGACGCTTATGACCGCAGCATCGACGTGCAGGTCAGCCGCCTGCGGCGCAAGATCGAGCCCGACAGCAAGCGTCCGGACCTGATCCGCACCGTGCGCAATGGCGGCTACATGTTCACCGCCAAGGTCAGCCGCTCGTGACTACACCACGCTGGCGCCGCGATACCCTCAACCGGCGCATTGCCCTGACTATCCTGCTGGCGATGCTGATCTCGTTGGCCCTCAATGCCTTGTTCGTGCAGGTGGCAGGCATCTGGGCGCGGCCGCCGATCGACCGCACAGGTTTGCTCGACCAGATTGCCGCCACCGCGCGGGTGATCGAAGCCGCCCCGGCGCCCCTGCGCCCGCAGTTGGCCAATGCCGCCAGCAGCCCCATGCTGCAGGTGCAATGGCAAGCCGAGCGCCGCGCATTCGATTTGCCGCCGGGTGGCGCGCAGGTCGACCCCGGCAAAGTGCCCGTGCTGCGCCAATTGCTCGGAAATCAGCGGGAAATCGAAGTCTACCGGCCCAGTGACTGGCCCAGCGGCAGCATCCAGGCGCGGTATGCCGTGCTGATCGAGTTCGGCGATGGCAGCTGGCTGTCGTTCGTGCCACCTGAGCGCAGCTGGGGTTTGAACTTGCCGGCCCGTATTGGCGTGATCATCGCCCTGGGGCTGATCGCCACCTTGCTGGTCGCCTGGATCGCCACCCACCAACTGGCCAAGCCCCTGCAGCGCTTTGCCGGTGCGGCCCGGCGCTTTGGAGGTGATTTAAGCGCGCCACCGATCAAGCTCGAAGGCCCCCACGAAATCCGCCAGGCGATCATCGCCTTCAACACCATGCAGGCGCAGATTCAGCATTTCATCGCTGAGCGCACTCACATGCTCGCAGCCATCTCCCACGACCTGCGTGCGCCGTTGACGCGGATGCGCTTGCGCAGCGAGTTCATGGAAGACCTCGATCACCAGCGCAAACTGATTCGCGATGTCGAAGAAATGCAGTCGATGATCAACGCCGCCCTGGCGTTTTTCCGCGAAGACACCGCGCTGGAGCAGAGCACCGCGTTCGATCTGTCGGAGCTGCTGCAAACCATCATCGACGACTACCGCGACCAGGGCATTGCCGTCGACTTCGCCGGCCCCGCGCACCTGGTGTATGACGGCCGGCCGCTGAGCATCAAGCGTGTGATCGTCAACCTGCTGGACAATGCGGTGAAGTATGGCCGACAGCCGCGCATTGACCTGAGCAGTGACGAGCAAGCCGTGCGCATCGAGGTTAGCGACCAAGGGCCGGGGATTCCCGAACCCGCCCTGCAGCGCGTGTTCGATCCGTTCTTTCGCCTTGAGGGCTCGCGTAACCGCGACACCGGCGGGGTGGGCCTGGGCCTGTCGGCAGCGCGGGCGATCGTGCGTGAGCAAGGCGGCGAGCTCACCCTGCGCAATGGCAGCGGCTCAGGGCTGATTGCGCAGGTTGAGCTGCCGGGGCGTAGCTGAAGCAAATCTGCAGGGCCAGCAACCGCTACCTCATCAGTCCTGGGCGCGCTCAGCCTCGGCGAAGGCCTGCTCGGCATCCCAACCGCCACCCAGCGCGGCAATCAACTGCACACTGGCCACCAGCCGCCCTTGCAACAGGGTCAACACACTGCGCTCGTTACTCAGGGCAGTGGTCTGCACATTGACCACATCCAGATAGCCAATCAACCCAGCGCGATACTGGTTCTCGGTCAGGCGCAGCGACTCACGGGCAGCGTCCAGCGCCTCCTGGCGTACCACCGCCTCGTCGCCGTAGACCTTGAGCTGGACCAGGTAGTTCTCGACCTCCTTGAAGCCGTCGAGCACGGTCTGGCGATACTGCGCCACGGTCTGGTCATACACCGCGACGGTGCGATCGACCTCGGCGCTGCGCTTACCGGCATCGAACAAGGTCATGGCCAGCGATGGCCCCACCGACCAATAGCGGTTGGGCAGCTCGATCCAGTTGCTGAAGCTGCTGCTCGAATAGCCGCCGCTCATGCTCAGGCTCAGGTCTGGGAAGTACGCCGCACGCGCCACGCCGATATTGGCGTTGGCCGCCATGACGTTGCGCTCCGCCGAGGCGATATCGGGGCGCCGTTCCAGTAGCTGCGAGGGCAGCGAAACGGGAATCTGCGGCAAGGCCGGAATCGACTTGCTGTCAGCCAAGGCGAAATCGGCCGGGGCCTTGCCCATCAGCACGGCAATGGCGTTCTCGTACTGCGCGCGCTGCCAGATCAGGTCGATCAGGTCGGCCTGGGTGCTTTTGAGCTGGGTGCGCGCCTGGGCCACCGCATCCGGGCCGGAAACACCGGCGCGGTACTGGTTCTCGGTCATTTTCAGCGAACGCTCATAGGCAGCCACGGTGGCCTCCAACAAGCGCTTCTGCTCATCGATGACGCGCAGTTGCAGGTAGTTCTGCACCAGTTCCGACTGCAAGCTCAGGCGAATCGCCGCCAAGTCGGCAAAGCTGGCTTGCGCGCTGGCTTCGTTGGCATTGAGCGTCTCGCGCAGCTTGCCCCACAGGTCGATCTCCCAACTGACGCCGAGCTGGGCGTTGTAGGTATTGCGGATACCGCTGCTGTTGTTCGACAGGCTTGAGCTGCTACTGCCGGTACCTTGCGCCGAGCGGGTCTTGCCGGCCGACAGATCGAGGCTGGGGAACAGCGAAGCGCGGCTGCTGCGAATCAGTGCGGTCGCCTGACGGTACTGGGCCTCGTACTGGGCAACGGTCTGGTTGCTGCGGTTGAGTTCTTCGACCAGGGCATTGAGCCCGGCATCGCCATACAGCTCCCACCAGGCGCCACGGGCAATGGCGTCGGAGGGATTGGCCTGGGTCCAGCCTTCGGCCTGCTTGAATTGCGCAGGCGTGGCCAGCTCCGGCCGATGGTAGTCGGGGCTCAAGGTACAGGCACTGAGCATCAATGCGCACAGGCTGGCGCCGAGCAGTCGCGAGCCGCGGCCACGGCCCAGCTGCTGCAGGGCACGGTGAAGTGGGGTCTGGGCAAAGTTCATAGCGGGGTATCCAGAGCGGCGTCGGTGCGCACGCCGCGCCAACGGTTGAATCGGTGACGCAGGCGGTCGAGGTAGAGGTAGACCACCGGCGTTGTGTAAAGGGTCAGGACCTGGCTGAACACCAGACCGCCAATGATGGTCAGGCCCAATGGCTGGCGCATCTCGGCACCTTCGGCGCTGCTGAGCATCAACGGCAGCGCGCCGAGAATGGCGGCGATGGTGGTCATCAGGATCGGCCGCAGACGCAGCAGGCACGCGCGGCGGATCGACTCCTCCGGGCTCATGCCTTGCTGACGCTCCAATTGCAGGGCCAGGTCGATCATCAGGATGGCGTTCTTCTTCACCACGCCGATCAACAGGAACAGGCCAAGCAGCGAGATCAGGCTGAACTCGCCACCGGTGACGTACAACGCCAACAACGCGCCGACGCCGGCCGAAGGCAAGGTCGAAAGAATGGTCAGCGGGTGGATGTAGCTCTCGTAGAGAATGCCCAGCACCAGGTAAACCAGCACCAGCGCGCCAAGGATCATCAGCGGCTGGCCTTCCTGGGTCTTGGTAAAGGCATCGGCGGTGCCACCGAGCTTGGCGATCACTTCCTCGGGCAGACCAAGCTTGGCCACTGCCCTCTCCACCGCGGCCATCGCCTGGTCGGGGCTGTAGCCTTCGGCAACGTCGAAGGCGATGTCTTCGGCGGCGAACTGGCCCTCGTGGCTGACGCGGTCATTGGCCAGGCTGTTCTCGTAGCGGGCGAAGGCCGACAGCGGCACGCGTGCGCCGTCCGCGGTGATCACCTGGACTTGCTCCAGGGTGCTCGGGTCCCAGGCATACTTGGGGTTGATCTCCAGCACGACCTGGTACTGGTTGAGGCTGTCGTAGATGGTCGATATCTGCCGCTGGCTGTAGGCGTTGTTGAGCACGCTGGTGACCATTTCCATGTCGATGCCCAGGCGCTTGGCCTGATCGCGGTCGACGACCAGGGTCACTTGCTGGGTGCCGGCGCCATCACGGGCGTCGATGGCGGTCAGCTCAGGCAGTGCGCGCAAGGCCGCGGTGACTTTCGGGAACCACTCGCGCAATGCCGCCAGGTCACCACTTTGCAGGGTATACAGGTACTGCGAGGTGGTCTGGTCGCGCCCGCCGCCGCCCAATTGCAAGTCCTGGTCGGCCATCAGGTAAAGCCGCCCGCCTGGCACTTTGGGCATTTCCTTGCGCAGGCGCTCGATCACCTGCTGGGCGTTGAGCTTGCGTTCGGCAATCGGCTTGAGACGTACCAGGACCATGGCGTTGTTGGTGCCGCTATTGCCACCAATGAAGCCGGCCACGCTCTGCACGGCCGGGTCTGCGAGCAGCGCGCGGCGGTAGACCTCCATCTTCGGCTGCATCACGGTGAACGACAAACCGTCGTCGCCGCGGATGAAGCCCATCAGCTGGCCGGTGTCCTGCTGCGGCATCAGGGTCTTGGGCACCACTACGTACAGGGCGACGTTGACCCCGATGGTCACCAACAAGCTGAGCAGGGTCAGGCGGCGATGACGCAAGACCCAACCCAGGCTGCGGTCGTAACCGGCGACCATGCGCTGGTGAACCTTGTCGCTCCAGCGTTGCAAGCGGTTCTGCTCCTGCTGGTGCGGGCGCAACCAGCGCGCGCAGAGCATCGGCGTGAGGGTCAGCGATACCACCAGCGAGACGATGATCGCTGCGGCCAGGGTGATGGAAAACTCCTGGAACAGGCTGCGCACGATACCGCCCATGAACAGGATCGAGACGAACACCGCCACCAGCGAGACGTTCATCGACAGCAGGGTGAAGCCCACTTCCTTGGCGCCGAGGAACGCCGCGCGCATCGGTGGCTCGCCGTTCTCGATATGCCGGGAGATGTTCTCCAGCACCACGATGGCATCGTCCACCACCAGGCCGGTGGCCAGAATCAGCGCCATCAGCGACAGGTTGTTCAGGGAAAACCCGCACAGGTACATGACCGCGAACGTGCCGACCAACGACACCGGCACCGCCAGGCTTGGGATCAGCGAGGCGCGCAGGTTGCCGAGGAACAGGTACACCACCAGGATCACCAGCACCACCGCGATCAACAAGGTGTGCTCGGCTTCCTTGAGGGTCGCCTTGATCACCGGCGAGCGGTCCATGGCGATGTTCAGCTTGACGCTGGCCGGCAGCAGCGATTCCAGGGCCGGCAACTGCGCCTTGATCTGCTCGACGGTTTCGATGATGTTGGCGTTGTTCTGCCGGTTGATCACCAGCAACACCGCGCTCTGGTCGTTGAAGAAGCCGCTGTTGTAACGGTTCTCGACGCTGTCGGTGATGGTCGCCACATCAGACAAGCGCAGGATCGAGCCATCGCTCTGGCGAATCACCAGCGGCGCGTAGTCCTTGGCTTTCTCCAACTGGTCATTGGCGCGCACCTGCCAATTGCGCTCGGCGTCTTCGACAAAGCCCATCGGCCGGCGCTGGTTGGCGTTGGCCACCGCCGTGCGCACTTCATCGAGCGACAGCGCGTATTGGTTGAGTAGCTGTGGCTCCAGCGAGATGCGCACCGCCGGCAGCGAGCTGCCGCCGATCTGCACTTCCCCTACCCCGCTGACCTGGGCCAGGCTTTGCGACAGGATGGTGTCGGCCAGGTCATACAGCTGGCCCTTCTGCAAGACGTCGGAGGTCAACGACAGGACCATGATCGGCGCCTGCGATGGGTTGATCTTCTTGTAGGTGGGCATGCTGCGCATGCCGCTTGGCAGCAGGTTGCGGGTGGCGTTGATCGCCGCCTGCACCTCGCGTGCCGCGCCATCGATATCGCGGCCTTGCTCGAAACCGATGATCACCCGGGTCGAGCCCTGGTTGGAGCTACTGGTCAGGGTGGTGACCCCGGCGATGGCACCGAGCTTGCGCTCCAGTGGCGTGGCTACGGTGGAAGCCATGACCTCGGGGCTTGCGCCCGACAGGTTGGCCGACACCACGATCACTGGGAAGTCCATCTGCGGCAGCGGCGCCACCGGTAGCAAGCCGAAGCTCACCCCACCGAGCAGCATGATCGCCAGGCTCAGCAGCATGGTCGCCACTGGCCGGCGGATGAAAGGACCGGAGAGATTCATGCCTCGGCCTGCTTGGCGTCAGCAGCCGGACGCCAGCGGCGCGCCAGGCGGTCGAAGTACAGGTAGATGACCGGCGTGGTGAACAGGGTCAGCACCTGGCTGACCAGCAACCCGCCGACCATCACCAGGCCCAGCGGCTGACGCAGCTCGGCACCGGAGCCGGTGGCGAGCATCAACGGCACCGCGCCAAACAACGCGGCCAGGGTGGTCATCAGGATCGGTCGGAAGCGCAGCAGCGCGGCCTGGTAGATCGCCTCTTGCGGCGCCATGCCTTGATTGCGCTCGGCCTCCAGGGCGAAGTCGATCATCATGATGGCGTTCTTCTTGACGATACCGATCAGCAGGATGATGCCGATGATCGCGATCATGCCCAGGTCATTACCGCTGAGGATCAACGCCAGCAACGCGCCGACCGCTGCCGACGGCAAGGTCGAGAGGATAGTCACCGGATGGATGTAGCTCTCGTAGAGCACGCCAAGCACGATGTACATGGTCACCACCGCCGCCAGGATCAACAGCAAGGTGCTCGACAGCGAAGCCTGGAAGGCTTCGGCGGCGCCTTGGAAACGGGTCTGTACGCCAAGGGGCATGCCGATGTCCTGCTGCACCTGCTCGATGGCCTGGACTGCCTCGCCCAAGGCTACGCCTGGCGCCAGGTTGAACGACATCATCACCGCCGGGAACTGGCCGATGTGCGAGATCGCCAGCTGCGCCTGGCGCTGCTCGATACGCGCCAGGGCCGAGAGGCGCACCTGGCCACCGTCGCTGGCCTTGACGTGGATCGACTCCAACGCTGCCGGGCCGATGTTGGCCGCAGCCTGCGACTGCAGCACCACGCGGTACTGGCTGGCCTGGGTATAGATGGTGGATATCTGGCGTTGGCCGAAGGCGTCGTACAAGGCATTGGTGATCTGCGCCACGTTGATGCCCAGGCGGCTGGCCATGTCGCGATCGATCACCAGGTAGACCTGTAGGCCCTTGTCTTGCAGGTCGCTGGCGACATCGCGCAGTTCGGCGCGCTGTTGCAGGGCCTGGACCAGCTTGCCGCTCCACTGCGCAAGCATGTCTGCGTCTGGTGAGGACAGACTGAACTGATACTGGGTGCGACTGACCCGATCTTCGATGCTCAAATCCTGCACTGGCTGCATGAACAAGCGAATACCCACCAGCTTGTCGACCTGCGGTTGCAGTCGATCGATCACCTGGCTGGCAGTGACGTCGCGCTCGCCGTGGGGCTTGAGGTTGATCAGCAGGCGGCCACTGTTGAGCGTGGCGTTGTCGCCATCGACGCCGATATACGAGGACAGGCTCTGCACCGAAGGGTCTTGCAGAATGACCTTGCTCAGCGCCTGCTGGCGCTCGCTCATGGCGGCGAACGAGGTCGATTGCGGCGCTTCGGAGATGCCCTGGATCACCCCGGTGTCCTGCACCGGGAAGAAGCCCTTGGGCACGATCATGTAGAGGAACACGGTCAGCACCAGGCTGCCGACCGCCACTAGCAACGTCAGCGGCTGGTGCTTGAGGACCCACTGCAGGCCCCGCCCATAGTGCTCGATCAGCCAGTCGATCCACGCGCCGCTGGCACGATAGAAGCGGCTCTGCTCTTGCTCCTTGGGCTCGCGCTTGAGCAAGCGCGCGCACATCATCGGGGTCAAGGTCAGCGACACCACCAGGGAAATCAGGATGGCCACGGCCAAGGTGATGGCGAACTCACGGAACAGCCGGCCGACCACGTCGGCCATGAACAGCAGCGGGATCAGTACGGCAATCAACGAGAAGGTCAGCGAGATCAGGGTAAAGCCAATCTGCCGCGCGCCCTTGAGCGCCGCCTGCATCGGCGTCTCGCCCTCCTCGATGTGCCGGGAGATGTTCTCCAGCATGACGATGGCATCGTCCACCACGAAGCCGGTGGCGATGGTCAGGGCCATCAGAGTCAGGTTGTTGATGGAAAAGCCCGCCAGGTACATCACACCGAAGGTGCCGATCAACGACAGCGGCACGGCAATCGAGGGAATGATGGTCGCACTGAAGCGGCGCAGGAACACGAAGGTAACCATCACCACCAGGACGATGGCGATCAGCAGCTCGTGCTGCACATCGGTAACGGCGGCGCGGATGGTCTGGGTGCGGTCGGTGAGTACCATTACATCCAGGCCGGCCGGCAGGTTGTCGGTGATCGATGGCAGCAAATCCTTGATCCGATCGACCACTTCAATGACGTTGGCCCCCGGCTGGCGCTGGATATTGAGCAGCACCGCCTGGTTCTCGTTGGCCCAAGCCGCCAGGCGCTCGTTTTCAGCGCCATCGACGATTTCGGCGACGTCCTTCAGGCGCAGCGGCGCGCCATTGGTGTAGGCGAGGATGAGGTTGGCGTATTCCTCGGGCGAGCGCAGCTGGTCGTTAGCATCGAGCATCGACACCCGGGTCGGGCCGTCGAAGTTGCCCTTGGGCTGGTTGACGTTGGAGGCGCCGATCAAGGTGCGCACGTCATCCAGGTTGAGGCCGTTGGCGGCCAGGGCGTCGACGTTGACCTTGATCCGCACTGCCTGGCGCTGGCCGCCAGCGATGCTGACCATGCCCACGCCGCTGATCTGGGCGAGCTTTTGCGCCACCCGGGTATCGACCAGGTCGTTGAGCTTGGGCAGCGGCATGGTCTTGGACGAGATGGCCAGGGTCAGCACCGGGGTATCGGCCGGGTTGACCTTGTTGTACACCGGGGGGGCCGGCAGGTCGCTGGGCAACAGATTGCTGGCGGCGTTGATCGCAGCCTGCACCTGCTGCTCGGCGACGTCCATGTTCATGTCCAGGCTAAAGCGCAGGGTCAACACCGAGGCGCCGCCGGAACTGGTCGAGGCCATCTGGGTCAGGCCTGGCATCTGGCCGAACTGGCGCTCAAGCGGCGCGGTGACCGCGCTGGTCATCACCTGCGGACTGGCACCGGGGTACAGGGTCATGACCCGGATTGTCGGGTAGTCGACCTGGGGCAAGGCCGCGACTGGCAGCAGCTTGTAGGCGATCAGGCCGGCCAGGACGATGGCCAGCATGCTCAGCGTGGTGGCGACCGGTCGCAGGATGAACAGGCGCGAGAGGTTCATGCGCCCGCCTTGTCCGACTTACCGGCCTCGATCGCGCCATTGGCGTCCTGGCCCTGCAAATGCTGACCGGGGGTGGTCGGCACTTGCGAGCTGTCTTCGACCACTTCGACCTTGCTGCCTTCGCGCAGGCGGTCGGTGCCTTCCAGCACCAATCGATCACCGGCAGCCAGGCCTTCGAGGATCACACTGCGTTCGCCATCGCTGGCACCGACCTTGAGCTTGCGCACATTGATGGTGTTCTGCGCGTTGACCACGTAGGCGAAAGTGCCTTCGTTACCGAACTGGATCGCCGCGGCTGGGGCCATCACCACCTGCTTGAGGGTATCGGCGAGCAGGCGCACGTTGACGAACTGGTTGGGGAACAGGGCCTGGTCCTTGTTTTCGAAACGGCCCTTGAATTTGAGGGTGCCGGTGGTGGTGTCGATCTGGTTATCCAGGCTGCCGAGTACACCGGTGGCCTGCAACTTGCTGTCGCCACGGTCCCAGGCCTCGACCGGCAACGCCGCGCCGCTGCGATAGCGCTCGAGCACGGTGCTCAGCTCGGTTTCCGGCAGGGTGAAGGCGACGCTGATCGGCTCGGTCTGGGTGATGACCACCAGCGCGGTGGTGTCGTTAGCGGCAACCAGGTTGCCCAGGTCGAGCTGACGCAGGCCCAAGCGCCCGTTGATCGGTGCGCGGATCTGGGTGAATTCGAGGTTCAGCCGGGCATCGCTTACCGCTGCCTGGTTGGTCTTGACCAAGCCCTGGAACTGCGCCACCTGCGCTTGGGCGGTGTCCAGAGTTTGCTTGGCGATGCTGTCTTCGGCGTACAGGCCTTTATAGCGCGCTACATCGACCAGGGCATTGTTCAGCTGCGCCTGGTTTTGCGCCAGCGTGCCTTCGGCCTGTTGCAAGGCGATGCGGTAGCTGCGCGGATCGATCTCGGCGAGCAGATCGCCTGCCTTGACCTGCTGGCCTTCCTTGAAATGGATCTTGACCAGCTCACCGGCAACGCGGCTGCGCACATTGACCGTGTTGTTCGCCGTGACCGTGCCCAACGCCTTGTAATACAGCGGGAAATCGCCGATCTGCACCGGTTCGACTCGCACCGGCACCGCCTCGGTCGAGCCACCAAAGCCTGGGCGGCCATTTTTCCCCATGCGCCCGGCCGGTTCCTTGGAGGTCGACGCAGCGGGCCACAGCCACCAGGCCAACAAGGCCACCAGTAGCAGGATCAGCAGGCCGATGAGCCAGCGACGAGGGGAGCGGGAGACGGAAGCTTGCATGGGTTGAACGAACCTTGTTCGGAAACGGCGACGTGGGAGGGTGAACGATAAGCATTGAGACCGGTTTAGCAAAGCGGCTTTACCAGGCATTTACCTTTGGCTGACGTTGCTAAAACGATGAACTTTAAATGAAAACGGCCTGGAAATCGTTCCAGGCCGTTTCAGGGTGTTGCTTAGATACTATTGAGGCCGCTGCGCAGCCCCAATAAGCGATTACTTCAGGACAGCCAGCACTGCTTCGTAGTTCGGCTCTTCAGCGATCTCGCCAACCAGTTCGCTGTGCAGGACTTTATCGTTTTCGTCCAGCACCACTACTGCGCGGGCAGCCAGGCCAGCCAGCGGGCCGTCAGCAATGGCCACGCCGTAGTTTTCGAGGAACTCACGACCACGCAGGGTCGACAGGTTCTTGACGTTTTCCAGGCCTTCGGCGCCGCAGAAACGCGCTTGGGCGAACGGCAGGTCAGCCGACACGCACAGCACTACGGTGTTGGCCAGGTCATTGGCCTGGGCGTTGAACTTGCGTACCGAGGTGGCGCAAGTGGGGGTATCGACGCTCGGGAAGATGTTCAGCACCTTGCGCTTGCCGGCGAAGTCCTTCAGCGACTGGTCAGACAGGTCCGCACCAACCAGCGAGAAGGCCGGAGCCTGGGCGCCAGCCTTCGGCAGGACACCTTTGACCTGAACCGGGTTGCCTTTGAGGGTCACTTGAGCCATGAGCGTAATCCTTATACGGGGTTTGGAAAGGACACTGAGTTAAGCATGAAGCTGCGCCCAAGCCTATGGCCGCACATAAAAATGTCCGGGTGGCGACAGCCGACCCGGACATTTCTTACAACAATAACGCGATCAGCCCAGCAGGCTGTCTACCAGCGAGTAGACCACCGAGGTAATGGCGACCAGACCCACCACCACCACGAACACATTGGACATCGCGCCACTGTACTTGCGCATCGACGGCACTTTGCGGATGGCGTACATCGGCATCAGGAACAGCAGCACGGCGATGATCGGCCCGCCGAGTGATTCGATCATGCCCAGGATGCTCGGGTTGAGCGTGGCGACGATCCAGCACACCACCAGCATCAGCGCGGCGACCATGCGATCCAGGGCCTTGGCACCTGGACGCAGGCCGGCCTTGCTGATGATGCCTTTAAGGCCTTCGCTGGCGCCAATGTAGTGACCCAGGAACGACTTGGCGATGGCAATGAAGGCAATCAATGGCGCGGCAAAGGCGATAGTCGGATTGCTGAAGTGGTTGGCCAGGTACGACAGAATCGACAGGTTCTGCGCCTTGGCTTCAGCCAGTTGAGCGCTGTCCAGGGTCAGTACGCAGCTGAACACGAAGAACAGCACCATGGCCACCATCAGCAGGTGGGCGCGCGAGAGGATCTGACCGCTGCGCTGATCGGCATGTTCGCCATAGCGACGCTTCTGGTCGACGGCGAACGCCGAGATGATCGGCGAGTGGTTGAAGGAGAACACCATCACCGGAATCGCCAGCCACACGGTGTGCAGGAAGGCCGAGCCGGACGGCACCTGCATGGCGGTGTCGAGGATGCCACCACTCCAGTGCGGCACCAGGTACAGCGCCAGCAGCGCCAGGGCAACGATGAACGGGTACACCAGCAGGCTCATGACCTTGACCGTGGCCTGCTCGCCGCAGCGCACGATCGCCAGCAGGCCGAGGATCAGCACGAACGACAGCAGCGCGCGCGGTGGTGGGGTCATGTGCAGCTGGTGCTGCATGAAGCTGGTGACCGTGTTGGTCAACGCCACGCTGTAGATCAGCAGGATCGGGAAGATGGCAAAGAAGTACAGGATGGTGATCAGTGCACCGGCCTTGATGCCGAAATGCTCTTCGACCACCTCGGTGATGTCGCCGCTGCGTCCGGACAGGACAAAGCGGGTCAGGCCGCGGTGTGCGTAGTAAGTCATGGGGAATGCGAGGATAGCGAGGATCAGCAGCGGCCAGAAGCCGCCCAGGCCTGCGTTGATCGGCAGGAACAGGGTTCCGGCGCCGATAGCCGTGCCAAACAGGCCCAGCATCCAGGTAGTGTCTTGACGCGACCAGCTGCCGAGGACGGCGGGGGACGATTGTTCGAAGCGTTGTTCAACGCCTTGGGCCTGCTCATTCATTCCGGGTGCAACTCCACTCGCAAGACTGCAACAGGCTGAGAGTGGCGAAACAGAGGGATCGCACACCTCAACCGAAAAGAGGGGCGCGTAGCGGCCCCAAACGATTTACTTCTGAACCGCGGCGAACGCCTTGGCCACACGGCGCAGGTTGTCTGGGCGCAGCCCCGACATGCAGACCCGGCCGCTGTCGATCAGGTAAACGCCGAACTCGTCGCGCAGACGGCGCACTTGCTCGACGTTGAAACCGGTGTAGCTGAACATGCCACGCTGCTCGAGGAAGAACTGGAAGTCCTGACCTGGCAACAGCTCGCCGAGCAGATCGACCAGGCCCTGGCGCATTTGCAGGATACGCTTGCGCATCACTTCGACTTCCGCCGTCCACTGGGCATTGAGCTCGGCATCGTTCAGTACGCCGGCTACCAACTGCGCACCAAATGCCGGTGGGCTGGAGTAGTTGCGGCGCACGGTGGCCTTGAGCTGACCCAGCACGCTCTGCGCAGTCGCCTGGTCGTCACAGACCACCGACAGGCCCCCTACCCGCTCGCCATACAGCGAGAAGATTTTCGAGAACGAATTGCTGACCAGGCACGGGACACCGGCACGGGCCATTTCGCGAATGGCGTAGGCGTCTTGAACCAGGCCTTGGCCAAAGCCTTGATAGGCGATATCCAGGAACGGAATCAGCTCACGCGCCTTGACCACTTCGACCACTTGCTGCCATTGGCTCTGGTCCAGGTCGACACCGGTCGGGTTGTGGCAGCACGGGTGCAGCAGCACCACGCTGTTGGGTGCCAGGCTCTGCAGGGTTGCCAGCATGCCGGCAAAGTCCACTCCACGGGTGCTCGCATCGAAGTACGGGTAGGTGTTGACCTTGAATCCCGCGCCTTCGAAGATTGCCCGGTGGTTGTCCCAGGTCGGATTGCTCACCCAGACTTCGGACTGCGGGAAGTAGCGCTTGAGGAAGTCGGCGCCGACTTTCAGCGCGCCGGAGCCACCGACCGTCTGCACGGTGGCAACCCGCCCGCCAGCGACGGCCGGATGATCGGTACCGAACAGCAGTGCCTGGATCGCCTGGCGGTAGCTGGCCAGACCTTCCATCGGCAGGTACAGCGAAGCTTCATGGGGCTGACCGGCCAGGCGCTTTTCCACCTCGGCCACGGCCGCCAGCTGCGGCACGACGCCGGCCTCATCGTAGTACAGGCCGATACTCAGGTTGACCTTGTCGGCACGCGGGTCGGCCTTGAAGGTTTCCATCAACGAGAGGATCGGATCGCCGGCATAGGCATCGACATGTTTGAACACAGCGCACAGCTCCTTGAATCAGGACAGTTCGGAAATGCTTGAGCGAGGATACCCGCAGTTGCGCCCAAGGAACATCACCTTGGTGCAACAGAGTCAGTGCAAGGCTGCACGACCCGCCAGGTGTGTCCCTTGCACGACTACTAGTAGGAGCGGGCTTGCCCCGCGATAGCGCCCGTTCAGCCAGCCATTGCCTTGAGCTCGTGCAACTCCTGCTCGGTCAACGCCACCCCTTCACGCTCAGCCACCTCACGCTCGCGATAACGCCGCTCACCCGGCATGCGCGTCAACCCCACCGCTTGCATCTGGGCAACCAGCTCGCGGCTGCGCTGGGCAAAGCGATCACCCTCGGCCTTGCTTGGGTCAATGACGATGATCAGCTGCCCAGTCCACGGCGTCTTCGCCCCCGGATGACCGTTCCAATCGAACTCCCAGGAGAAGTTGCCGCCGGTCAATGCCGCCGCCAGCAACTCGACCATCATCGACAGCGCCGAGCCCTTGTGCTCGCCAAACGGCAATAGCGCGCCACCTTCAAGAATCGCCTTGGGGTCGGTGGTCGGCTGGCCATTGGCATCCACCCCCATGCCCAGCGGCAGTTGCTGACCGGCGCGCGCCGCGATCTGCACATCGCCATGGGCCATGGCGCTGGTAGCCATGTCGAAGACGATCGGGTCAGTCCCGGCGCACGGCGCAGCGAAGGCAATCGGGTTGGTGCCGAACAGCGGCTTGCTGGCGCCATGGGGCACCACGCAGGTCATGCTGTTGACCACGCTGAGCGCCACCAGGCCCTCATCGGCGAACGGCTCGACATCCGGCCATAGGGCCGCGAAATGGTGCGAATTGTGAATCGCCAGCACAGCAATCCCGGCGCTGCGCGCCTTCTCGACCAGCAGCGCGCGCGCCGCAGCCAGCGCGGGCTGGGCAAAGCCACCGCCGGCATCGACCCGGACATACCCCGACGCCACATCACTGACCTGCGCGACGGCCTTGCCGTTGACCCAGCCACTGGCCAGGGTCGAGACGTAGCCGGGAATGCGGAACACGCCATGGCTATGGGCGCCGTCACGCTGGGCACTGGCGCAGTTGAACGCCAGAGCACTGGCGACTTGCTGGCTGCAACCATGGCGCTCGAGGATCGCTTTCAGCAACGCCTGCAATTGGGCAAACGGCACGCGCACGACTGCGCTGGTGGAGGGTGCGGACATCTGAAGCTCCTTTTTGGAATTATTGGAAACGCAATGGCAACAGCGTTGGCAATGACAAAAACTTTCATGCATGTGACAGCTATCTGTCAAATGTTGACTTGATGACAGAAAAGATCCATTTTCTATTTCACGCCTCACCCAGCCCGGAGCACGTCATGAGCCAATCGATCAAGCAACGCCTGGAGCACAGCCTGCACAGTGCTGCCGCCTCGGGCCGCAAGATCGCCAGCTACATGCTCGGCAACCTGCACGAACTGCCGTTCCAGACTTCGGCGAGCATCGCCGAAAAGCTTGGCGTCAGCGAATCCAGCGTTGGCCGTTTCTGCCGCTCGCTCGGCTATGCCCACTTGAAGGCGCTCAAGCAAGACCTGCAAAGCGACCTGGGCGATGGCCCATGGCTGGTGGGTGACCGTTTGCAAGAATATCGCCAGAAGCACGACGACAGTCAAAGCAGCGGCAGCCTGGAGCTGGAAATCGCCGCGCTGGTGCGGGTGCATGAGTACAGCCGCACTGAGGCCTGGCACCAGGTTGCCCAGCGCCTGGCACAACGGCCCCGGGTGTTCATCGCCGGGTTTCAGACCGAGCGCGGCGTCGCCCAATGCATGACCCACCTGCTGCACTACCTGCGCGATGGCGTGCAGGTGGTCGACGGCAGCGCCGGGCACTTTGGCGAGGTCCTGCTCGGCCGCCCAGACCACAGTGCGCTGGTGGTCTTCGAGGCGCGCCGCTATTCACGCCACGCCCTGATGCTGTGCCAGAAGGCACGCCAGGCGGGCATTCCGGTCACGCTGGTGACCGACACCTTCTGTGACTGGGCCGATGCCAATGCCGACGAGGTATTTCGCATCCCCACCGAGTTCAATCTGTTCTGGGAATCCACCTCGGCGATGCTGTCGTGGGTGCACCTGATGGTCAACGAGGTCTGCAAGAAACTCGGGCCTGATGTTGAAAAGCGCTTGGAAGCGACTGCCGCTCTACATAACGAGTTCGTCGGCTACACCTCGTGGCCGGCGGGAAAACAACAATAGCAAGCGAGCAACCCTAGAGGTGCAAGATGAACAAGACCATGGCTATGGTGGGTGCGTGCGCCCTGCTGCTGGCGGGGACTGCCAGCGCCGAGACCCTGCGTTTCGCCACTGAAGGCGCTTATCCGCCGTTCAACTATGTCGATGCCGACAACAAGCTGCACGGTTTCGATATCGATATCACCCACGCCCTGTGCGAGCAGATGAAAGTCGAGTGCACGCTGGTCGCGCAAGACTGGGAAGGCATCATTCCGGCGCTGATGGCGCGCAAATACGATGCTGTGGTCGCCTCGATGATCGACACCGAGGAGCGGCGCAAGAAGATCGCCTTCACCAACCACTATTACCGCACCCCGCTGACCGTCGCGGTCGCCAAGGACAGCCCGATCAGCGACGCCCAGACCGACTTCAAAGGCTACACCGTTGGCGCCCAGTCGTCCTCGACCCAGGCGATCTACGCCGAGGACGTGTACGCCAAGGCCGGCGCCGATGTGAAGCTCTACCCGACCATGGATGAGGCCAACGCCGACCTCGCTGCCGGGCGCCTGGACGGGGTGATCGCCGACAAGTTCCCCCTGCTCGACTGGCAGAAAAAGAACGGCCAGGACTGCTGCAAGATCCTCGGTGATGTCAGCAAGACCAAAGCCGATGCCGCCATCGCCGTGCGCAAGGACGACGAGGCGCTGCGCGAGCGACTGAACAAGGCCCTGGGCGAGATCGTCGCCAATGGCACTTATCAGAAGATCGCCAGCAAGTACTTCGAGTTCGACATCTATAACTGACCACCAGGACATTTGCGTGGCAGCGGGCTCAGCCTAGGCGCCTGACGGGCGCCATCACGGGGCAAGCCCGCTCTCGCGCACGTTCGCATGCACTCATTGCAAGTGGGGAAACACCCATGCTTGATCAACTGTCCTTGCTGTCTTTCGCCAGCGGTGGCTGGGGCCAGGCGCTGCTCGCCGGCGCCCTGGTGACTGTGTCGCTGGCCCTGGCTTGTCTGCCTATTGGCCTGCCACTTGGTCTGGCTGTGGCCCTTGCCGCCCGCTCGCGCAAACGCCTGCCACGGGCCTGGGCAACCACTTTTTCCACGGTATTTCGCGGCCTGCCGGAGCTGCTGACCCTGCTGATCATCTATTACGGCTGCCAGATCGCTGCGCAGAAGATTCTCGCTGCCATGGGCTATCAAGGCGAGGTGCTGATCAATACCTTCCTCGCGGCGATGATCGCCTTCAGCCTGGTGTTCGCCGCCTTCTCCAGCGAAATCTGGCTGGCCGCCTTCAAGACCTTGCCCAAGGGCCAGCTTGAAGCCTGCTCGGCACTGGGCCTGAGCAAGCGCACCGGGTTCTTCAAGGTGGTATTGCCGCAGTTGACCCGCATCGCCCTGCCCGGCCTATCCAACAATTGGTTGTCGCTGCTCAAGGACACTTCGCTGGTGTCGACCATCTCCCTGGTCGATCTGATGCGCCAGACCAACCTGGCGGTCAGCGTGACCAAGGAGCCGATGTTCTTCTATGGCGTGGCCTGCCTGGGCTACCTGCTGTTCTCGGCGCTGTCGGGCCGGGTGTTTGCCTTCATCGAGCGGCGCTGCAGCCGTCACCTGCAAGGAGCACGGGCATGACTGTCGAACAACTGCTGGGGCTGGTGCTCGACCCCGAACTGCTGGAGCGCTACGGACCGCGCTTTATCGATGGCCTGCTGGTGACCGCCAAGCTGGTGGCTATCTCGTTTACCCTCGGGGCGCTACTGGGCCTGCTGCTGGCGCTGGCGCGGATGTCCAAGCAGCCACTGCTCAACCGCCTGGCTGCTGGCTACATCTATTTCTTCCGTGGCTCGCCACTGCTGGCCCAGCTGTTTTTGCTGTACTACGGCCTCGGCTCGCTCAAAGGCTTCTGGCAAGACTTGGGGCTATGGTGGTTCTTCCGTGAGGCCTGGTACTGCGCCGTGCTCGCCTTCACCCTGAACACTGCCGCCTACCAGGCAGAAATTTTCCGCGGCAGCCTGCTGGCCATCGCCCCGGGGCAGTACGAAGCGGCGCGAGCGCTCAACCTCAAGCGCTCGACCACCTTCTTCAAGGTGATCATGCCGCAGTCGTTGCTGGTGGCCATCGGCCCCTTGGGTAACGAGCTGATCCTGATGATCAAGGCCAGCGCCATCGCCTCGCTGGTGACCATCTATGACCTGATGGGCGTGACCAAGCTGGCCTTCTCGCGCAGTTTCGACTTCCAGATCTACCTGTGGGCGGCGGTGCTCTATCTGCTGATCGTGGAAATCGTCCGGCGCACCCTGAAACACCTGGAAGCCCGCCTGGGCCGCCACCTGAACTGACCGAAGGATACGCTCCATGCATTGCCAAACCCTTGTCCTGGGCGCCGGTATCGTCGGCGTCAGCACTGCGCTGCACCTGCAAGCGCGTGGCCGTCAGGTGATCCTGATCGACCGCGACGAGCCGGGCAGCGGCACCAGCCATGGCAACGCCGGGCTGATCGAACGCTCCAGCGTCATTCCCTATGCGTTCCCGCGTAACCTTGGCGCGCTGCTGCGCTATGGCCTGAACCGCCAGCCGGATGTGCGCTACAGCCCGCTGCACTTGCCCAAGGCGGCGCCCTGGCTGCTGCGCTACTGGCAACAATCGGCGCCCGGCCGCCTGGCTGCGGCGGCGGCCGACATGCTGCCGCTGGTGCAGCGCAGCGTCGAGGAGCACGACGCGTTGATAGAAGCCGCCGGGCTGGCTGCGCTGGTCAAGGCCAAAGGCTGGATCGAGGTGTTCCGCGACCCTGCCCTGTTCGCCCAGGCCAAACAAGAGGTCAAGGGCCTGGCCCGTTATGGCCTGCACTATGAATTTCTGGAGCGCGAGCAGCTGCAAGCACGCGAGCAGCAATTGCAAGGTGATGTCGTTGGCGGCATCCACTGGCTCGACCCGAAAACCGTCAGCAACCCAGGTGGTCTGACCCGTGGTTATGCCGCACTGTTCGTCCAGCGTGGCGGGCAGTTCCTGCATGGCGATGCCAGTAGCCTGCGCCAGGTGGATGGCAAATGGCAGGTCGACAGCCAGCGCGGAGCGCTGAGCGCCGACGAAGTAGTCGCCTGCCTTGGTCCGCAATCGGCCGAGCTGTACGCACCGCTGGGCTATCGCTTCCCGCTGGGCATCAAGCGTGGCTATCACATGCACTACGCCACCCGTGGCGATGCCCAATTGCAGCATTCGATCTGCGACACCCAAGGCGGCTACGTACTGGCGCCGATGGCCCGTGGCGTGCGCCTGACCACCGGCATCGAGTTCGCCGCCAGCGATGCGCCGGCCAACGAAATCCAGCTGCAGCGCTGCGAAGCCTTGGCCCGCAAGCTGTTCCCGGCGCTTGGTGAGCGCCTGGACGACCAGCCCTGGCTGGGCCGGCGCCCGTGCATGCCGGACATGCGCCCGGTGATTGGCCCAGCGCCCAGGCACAAAGGCCTGTGGTTCAACTTCGGGCACGCCCACCATGGCCTGACCCTGGGCCCAGTGACCGGGCGCTTGCTGGCCGAAATGCTCACCGGCGAACAGCCGTTTACTGATCCTGCGCCTTACAGCGCCGCACGCTTCGACTAGAACTTCAGCGGGAGAACAACAACATGACCGCCCCTCTAAGCCTTGCCAGTATTACCCCGGAAGCCGACTCGCGGCCGGTGCTGATCGACATCGAAGGCCTGAACAAGCACTACGGCGCCTTCCATGTCCTGCGTGATATCAACCTGCAGGTCCGCGAAGGCGAGCGGATCGTGCTCTGTGGCCCCTCGGGGTCGGGCAAGTCGACCTTGATTCGCTGTATCAATCGCCTGGAAATTGCTGAACAAGGCACTATCCAGGTTGCCGGGATCGATCTGGCCAGTAGCCGCCGCGAGGCCGCCCAGGTACGCAGCGAAATCGGCATGGTGTTCCAGCACTTCAATCTGTTCCCGCACATGAGCGTGCTGGACAATTGCCTGCTCGCCCCCACCAGCGTTCGTGGGCTATCGCGCAAGGACGCCGAGGAGCGTGCGCGGATGTACCTGAGCAAAGTCGGGATCGAGAGCCAGGCGCATAAATACCCCAGCCAGCTCTCCGGTGGCCAGCAGCAGCGCGTGGCCATCGCCCGCGCCTTGTGCATGAAGCCGCGGATCATGCTGTTCGATGAGCCAACCTCGGCGCTGGACCCGGAGATGGTCGCCGAGGTGCTGGATGTGCTGGTGAAACTGGCCGATACCGGCATGACCATGCTCTGCGTCACCCATGAGATGGGCTTTGCTCGGCAGGTGGCAGAGCGCGTGCTGTTTCTGGAGGGAGGGCAGATCATCGAGGACAGCCCCCCACAGGTGTTCTTCGGGCAGCCGCGCACGGCGCGGGCGCAGGCGTTCTTGAAGCAGATCCTGCATTGAGCTAGGCAGTATGGGCCCTATCGCGGGGCAAGCCCGCTCCCACGCGAGCACGTTGATCGTGGGAGCGGCTTGCCCCCGATCATTGCAGCGCTGCAATGATCCAACTGCATCGTTAAATATATTTACCAAAACCCCCGCCAAACCCTTGCCAGCCAAGGCCCCGCCGCTCTACACCCCCCGAAAACCGGCGCCAAAGCGCGCGCCACTCGTTTGACATATCGAACGGCTCTGGCAAGCTATGAGTAAGCCCCGACCGGCATCGTCTCCCTCTGCGAGCCGGCAGTGCTCGGGGCCCGAGGTCGTACACAAGGCCAAGGCCGTGCGCCTGCACAACAACGACAGGAAGCACCTGTCCCAAGGTGACATATGTCCAACAGCAACATTGGCAACAAGCAACCTTCCCTGCGCAAGCCCGTCGTCCTGATGACCATGGGCAGCCAAGAGCGCAAAGGCCATGACTATCAGGTCATGACCCACAAATACATCACTCCGCTGGTCGACTTCGCAGGCTGCATTCCGGTCCTGGTTCCCACGTGCTGTGGTACCGAAGACCTGGAGAGCTACCTGGACATGGCCGACGGCGTCTACCTGACCGGCGCCGGCAGCAACATCGACCCAGCGCTGTACGGCCAGGAAAACGAAACGCCCGGCAAAGCCCAGGACAAGAACCGCGACCTGTTCGACATCCCCCTGGTGCAGTTGGCCATTGCCCGCGGCCTGCCGATCTTCGGTATCTGCCGGGGCATGCAGGAAATCAACGTGGCCCTGGGTGGTGACATCTACCAGAAGGTCTACGCCGAAGCCGGCTTCAACGATCACCGGGAAAACCCGGAAGATCCGGTCGACGTCCAGTACCAGCAAGTGCATGGCGTGAAGATCAAACCAGGCAGCTGGCTGCGCGACGCACTGGGTACCGACGAAATCCGCGTCAACTCGCTGCACGGCCAAGGCCTGCGCAACCTGGGTGAAGGCCTGGAGCCGATTGCCCACGCTGAAGATGGCCTGGTCGAGGCAATCCACGCACCGAGCATCTCGCCGTTCCTGTTTGCCGTGCAATGGCATCCCGAGTGGCAAGCGGCGAAAAACCCAGATTCGATCAAGATGTTCCAGGCCTTTGGCGATGCCTGCCGCGCCCAGGTCCGCAAATCCCAAGTCAGCAAGCGCCACCAGGCCGCCTGACCCCTCGCTTCGTTAGTTTTGATCGCGGGGCGGCGCAAGGCCGCCCCCGTTTCCCCGGTCACCCTCTGCTGGTCCCAGAACACTTCCCGTGGAAGCGGGTGGCGGGCTCGTGCCTGTCCCTGCGATCTTTTTTCCTCCCAAGTCATACGACGACTGATTGCCGCAGCCAGCACTGCGCATTCGGCTTCAACCGTCTCGTCATCTGTCATGGCCACTTCGCGGGCAAGCCCGCGCCCACAGGAACTGCAGAGCTCTCAAGGCCCCTGCAGCATCAATGGGGGACGAGCTTGGCCGCGAAGTTATCGGCGCTCCATCCTGCCTATTTCCTGGCGACGCTGAAAAATCTGCGCAGAGGTACTAGTCATCATTCAAGTTGTACGATAACTTACCTCCATCGCAGCACATCACCTTCACCCCAAGCGCCATAGGATGCCAACAACAATGAATCCACAAGAACTGCAATCCATCCTCTCCCACGGCCTGCTGTCGTTCCCGGTGACCGACTTCAACGCCCAGGGCGACTTCAACCAGGCCGGCTACATCAAGCGCCTGGAATGGCTCGCCCCCTATGGCGCCAGCGCCCTGTTCGCCGCCGGCGGGACGGGTGAGTTCTTCTCCCTGGCTGCCAGCGAGTACAGCCAAGTGATCAAGACCGCAGTCGATACCTGCGAGCGCTCGGTACCGATCCTGGCCGGCGTCGGTGGCTCCACCCGCCAGGCAATCGAATACGCCCAGGAAGCCGAACGGCTTGGCGCCAAAGGCCTGCTGCTGCTGCCGCACTACCTCACCGAGGCCAGCCAGGATGGCGTCGCCGCTCACGTCGAAGCGGTGTGCAAATCGGTCAAGATTGGCGTGGTGGTGTACAACCGCAACGTCTGCCGCCTCAACGCCAGCCTGCTCGAGCAACTGGCCGAGCGCTGCCCGAACCTGATCGGCTACAAGGATGGCCTGGGCGATATCGAGCTGATGGTGTCGATTCGTCGCCGCCTGGGCGACCGCTTCAGCTACCTGGGTGGTCTGCCGACCGCTGAGGTGTATGCTGCCGCCTATAAAGCCCTGGGTGTACCGGTGTACTCCTCGGCGGTGTTCAACTTCGTGCCCAAGACCGCGATGGACTTCTACCACGCCATCGCCCGTGACGATCACGCCACCGTGGCCAAGCTGATCGACGATTTCTTCCTGCCGTACCTGGACATCCGCAACCGCAAAGCCGGTTACGCGGTGAGCATCGTCAAGGCCGGCGCCAAGCTCGCCGGTTACGACGCAGGCCCAGTACGCACGCCGCTGACCGACCTGACTGGCGAAGAGTACGAGATGCTCGCCGCGCTGATGGACAAGATGGGTCCGCAGTAAGCACCACCCCGCGGCCTGCCAATGCCGCACACCGGAGCCGGGCGATGCCTGGCTCCGGTTACAACTCGTTAGCCCGCACAAAAATAACTAGTGGGAGTACCCAGCATGCAAGCGACTAAAAAGACGCATGTGCGCTACCTGATCCTGTTCATGCTGTTCCTGGTGACCACGATCAACTATGCAGACCGAGCTACCATCGCCATCGCCGGCTCCAGCCTGCAAAAAGACCTCGGCATCGATGCCGTCACCCTCGGCTACATCTTCTCGGCGTTCGGCTGGGCCTACGTCGCGGGCCAGATCCCCGGTGGCTGGCTGCTCGATCGGTTCGGCTCGAAGAACGTCTACGCGTTCAGTATCTTCACCTGGTCGCTGTTCACCCTGCTGCAAGGTTTTGTCGGCGGCCTGCCGGTAGCCTGGGCGGTGGTGACCCTGTTCACCCTGCGCTTTCTGGTCGGTTTCGCTGAAGCACCGTCGTTCCCCGGCAACGCGCGCATCGTTGCCGCCTGGTTCCCGACGGCCGAACGCGGGACCGCCTCGGCAATCTTCAACTCGGCGCAGTACTTCGCTACCGCACTGTTCGCGCCAATCATGGGTTGGATCGTGTTCAGCTTCGGCTGGGAACATGTATTCGTCGTCATGGGCGCACTGGGGATCGTGTTCTCCGCGGTCTGGTTGAAGACCATCTATAACCCACGCCAGCACCCGCGCATCAGTCAGAGCGAGCTTGAGCACATCGAGCAAAACGGCGGGCTGGTCGACATGGACCAGAAACGCGGCAACGATGGCCCGAAATGGGGCTACATCAAGCAACTGCTGACCAGCCGCATGCTGCTGGGCGTCTACCTGGGCCAGTACTGCATCAACGCCATCACCTACTTCTTCCTGACCTGGTTCCCGGTGTACCTGGTGCAGGAGCGCGGCATGACCATCCTCAAGGCCGGCTTCATCGCCTCCTTGCCGGCCATCTGCGGCTTCATCGGTGGTGTGCTGGGTGGCGTGCTGTCGGACTGGCTGCTGCGCCGCGGCAACTCGCTGACCTTCTCGCGCAAACTGCCGATCGTCTGCGGCCTGCTGCTGTCGACCACCATGGTCTTTTGCAACTACGTCGAAGCGGAATGGATGGTGGTCGGCTTCATGACCCTGGCGTTCTTCGGCAAGGGCATCGGTGCCCTGGGCTGGGCGGTGGTGGCCGATACCTCACCCAAGCAGATCGCAGGTCTGTCCGGTGGTCTGTTCAACACCTTCGGCAACATCGCCTCGATCACCACGCCGATCGTCATCGGCTACATCATCAGCGCCACCGGCTCGTTCAAGTGGGCCTTGGTGTATGTGGGCGCCAACGCCTTGGTGGCGGTGTTCAGCTACTTGGTGATCGTCGGCCCGATCAAGCGTATCGAGCTGCGCGAAAACACCCCCCAGTCACAGCCTGAGCCAGCCGCCAATGGCGAACTGGCAAGCTCGCGTCACTGAGTGGACACGCCCGCACCGGGATACCGCTGCGGGCGGATGTACAAAAGCCTGAGAACCTACCTGTAGGGCCTGAACATGCAGTTGATCGAACACTCCGACTCGCCCCGCTACGTCCGCCTGCACGACGACGATAACGTCGTGGTGGTGGTCAACGACGGCGGCCTGGGCGAAGGCGCCCGCTTCCCCGATGGCCTGACCCTGGTCGAAGCCGTGCCGCAAAGCCACAAGGTCGCCACCGTGCTGATCGGCAAAGGCGAGCCGGTGCGCCGCTACGGGCAAATCATCGGTTATGCCCTGGAAGACCTGCGCCAGGGCAGTTGGGTCCAGGAAAGCCAGCTGGCCATGCCGTCGGCACCGGAATTGGACAGCCTGCCGCGCTGCGATGCCGTCCCTGCGCCCCTGCCGCCTCTTGAGGGTTTCACCTTCGAAGGCTACCGCAACGCCGACGGCACCGTCGGCACCCGCAACATCCTCGGCATCACCACCACCGTGCAGTGCGTGACCGGCGTGCTGGAGCACGCGGTCAAGCGCATCCGCGCCGAGTTACTGCCGCAATACCCCAACGTCGATGACGTGGTCGCCCTCACCCACAGCTATGGCTGCGGCGTGGCAATCAACGCCCGCGACGCCTACATCCCGATTCGCACCGTGCGCAACCTGGCGCGCAACCCTAACCTGGGCGGCGAAGCGCTGGTGATCAGCCTGGGCTGCGAGAAGCTGCAAGCGGGCCAGGTGATGCACGACAACGACCCGTCGGTGGACCTCAGCGAGCCGTGGCTGTATCGCCTGCAGGATGCCAGCCTTGGCTTCAGCGAAATGATCGAGCAGATCATGGAGCTGGCCGAAACCCGCCTGAAAAAACTCGACCAGCGCCGCCGCGAGACGGTGCCGGCCAGCGAGCTGATCCTTGGCATGCAGTGCGGGGGCAGTGACGCATTCTCCGGCATTACCGCCAACCCGGCACTGGGCTATGCCGCCGACCTGCTGGTGCGGGCCGGCGCTACCGTGCTGTTCTCGGAAGTGACCGAAGTGCGCGATGCCATCTACATGCTCACCTCGCGCGCTGAAAACCAGGACGTCGCCCAGGCCCTGATACGCGAGATGGACTGGTACGACCGCTACCTGCAACAAGGTGCGGCCGACCGCAGCGCCAACACTACGCCTGGCAACAAGAAAGGCGGCCTGTCCAATATCGTCGAGAAATCGCTCGGCTCGATCGTCAAGTCTGGCAGCGGCGCCATCCAGGGCGTGCTCGGCCCTGGCGAGCGAGTTGAGCGCAAGGGCCTGATCTTCTGTGCCACCCCGGCCAGCGATTTTGTCTGCGGCACCTTGCAACTGGCGGCGGGGATGAACCTGCACGTATTCACCACCGGCCGTGGCACGCCGTATGGCTTGGCCATGGCGCCGGTGGTCAAGGTGTGCACCCGCAGCGAACTGGCCCAGCGCTGGCCGGACTTGATCGACATCGACGCCGGGCGCATCGCCAGCGGCCGTTCGAGCATCGAGGAGCTGGGCTGGGAGCTGTTCCACTACTACCTGGACGTCGCCAGTGGCCGCAAACAGACCTGGGCTGAGCAGCACAGGCTGCACAACGACATCACCTTGTTCAACCCGGCGCCGATCACTTGATGGCTTCGTCGTCCTTCAGTCTTCCATTCCTCCAAAAGGAGCACCCCATGCCTGAGATTCTTGGTCATAACTTCATCGCCGGCCAGCGCAGCGCCGCCGGCAGCCAACGCTTGCAGAGCCTCGATGCCACCACCGGCGAAGCCCTGCCCTATAGCTTCGTCCAAGCCACTGAGGCTGAAGTGGACCAGGCCGCCCGAGCCGCCGCTGGCGCTTTTGCCGAGTTCCGCCAGCTTTCCCCGGCCCGCCGCGCCGAGTTCCTCGAGGCCATCGCCGCCGAGCTGGATGAACTGGACGACAGCTTCGTCGCCATCGTCTGCCGCGAGACCGCCCTGCCCGCTGCGCGCATTCAGGGCGAACGTGGCCGCACCAGCGGGCAGATGCGCTTGTTCGCGCAGGTGCTGCGCCGTGGTGACTTCCTAGGCGCTCGCATCGACCAGGCGTTGCCTGAGCGTCAACCGCTGCCACGGGTCGACCTGCGCCAGATGCGCATTGGCGTTGGCCCGGTCGCAGTGTTCGGCGCCAGCAACTTCCCGCTGGCCTTCTCCACCGCGGGCGGTGACACCGCTGCCGCCCTCGCCGCTGGCTGCCCGGTAGTGTTCAAGGCACATAGCGGCCATATGGCCACTGCCGACCTGGTCGGCTGCGCCATCATCCGCGCCGCCGAGCGCACGGGCATGCCCAAGGGCGTGTTCAACATGGTCTTCGGCGGCGGTGTCGGCGAGTGGCTGGTCAAGCACCCGGCGATCCAGGCGGTGGGCTTCACCGGCTCGCTCAAGGGTGGCGACGCGCTGTGCCGCATGGCCGCCGAGCGCCCGCAGCCGATCCCGGTGTTCGCCGAGATGTCGAGCATCAACCCAGTGATCGTCCTGCCCGGCGCGCTGGCCAAGCGCGGCGAAACCATCGCCCGCGAACTGGCAGGTTCGGTATGCCTTGGCGCCGGCCAGTTCTGCACCAACCCAGGGATGGTGATCGGCCTGCAATCGGCCGAGTTCAGCAGCCTGCTGAGCAATGTCGGCCAAGCCCTGGATGCCCAGGCCGGGCAAACCCTGCTCAACGCCGGTGGCCTACGCAGTTACGTCGCCGGCCTTGAGCACCTGCACGCTCATGCAGGCATCGAGCACCTGGCGGGCCAGCCGCAACAAGAAGCACAAGCCCGCGCGCAGCTGTTCAAGGCCGATGCCAGCCTGCTGGTCGATGCCGACCCGCTGCTGCAGGAAGAAGTGTTCGGGCCGGCTACTGTGGCGGTCGAAGTCAAGGACCAGGCGCAACTGCGCGCGGCCTTGCTGGGCCTGCGCGGTCAGCTCACCGCTACCTTGATTGGTGAAGCGGAAGACTTCGAGGCGTTCGCCTGGCTGGTGCCGCTGCTGGAGGAGAAAGTTGGCCGGATTCTGGTCAATGGCTATCCGACGGGTGTGGAAGTGTGCGACGCCATGGTTCATGGCGGGCCGTACCCAGCCACCTCCGATGCCCGCGGCACCTCGGTGGGCACCTTGGCGATCGACCGTTTCCTGCGGCCGGTATGCTACCAGAACTACCCGCAGGCGCTGCTGCCTGAGGCGCTCAAGGATAACAACCCGCTGGGGCTGCGCCGGTTGGTCAATGGGCAGTGGAGCGAAGGTTCGCTGTGATCTGTTTGAAATAAGCCATGCCCCGCATAGTGCGGGGCATTTTTTTATCTGTCGGTTATGGCCTGATCGCGGGGCAAGCCCCTACTACAGGTCCAGCAACAGGCTGAGGGCAAGCGCAAGGTCGATTAGACCCCTTGCGCCTCTGCCGCTTCATGGGCCTGGCGCAAGCGCTCCCGGCTGTTTGACAGGTGCATGCGCATCGCCATCTTCGCCCCTTCGCTATCGCGCCGGGCAATCGCCTCATAGATCGCTTCATGCTCGTGACGCAGGCGGCTCATGTAGTGCGCCTGGTCATCATGGGCAATCCGTGCCGAATTGAGCCGGGTGCGCGGAATGATGCTGGTGCCCAGGTGATTGATGATGTCGGCAAAGTAGTGATTACCACTGGCCTGGGCGATGCGCAGGTGAAACTGGAAGTCCGCTGATACGGCATCGGAGGCATGCGCGGCGCTTTCGTTGATCTCATCCAACGCCGCACGCATCCCGGCCAACTGCTGGTCATCGCGCCGCTGCGCGGCAAGCCCGGCTGACTCGATCTCAAGCGCGATACGCAACTCGAGCACCGCCAGCACCTCACGCAGGGTGACCACAGTTGCCGGATCGATGCGAAAACCGCTACCCGCCGGCGCATCCAGCACGAAGGTGCCGATGCCGTGGCGGGTCTCCACCTGGCCTGCTGCCTGCAACCGCGAGATGGCCTCACGCACCACCGTGCGGCTAACGCCCTCCTCGGCCATGATCTGCGACTCGGTCGGCAGCTTGTCGCCGCGCTTGAGCTGACCACTGCGGATCCGTTCGGTCAGCACCGTGACCAGTTCCTGGGCCAGACTGCGCGGCTTGCGCCGGGTCCTTGCCTGTACCTGCTGCTCTGTCATGCCGTGTATTTCACCTTGAAAGACCAGCGTCATGATAGCGCAAGCAGTTGTACGATCACATACATCCCTTACGGTTTTCGCTCAACCCTGCGCACTGCGGGTTGCGCCCCTCCAGGGGCAAAACGCGAAGGCGCCTCGCCCAGCACCCTGCGGAACATGCTGGAAAACGCACTGGGGCTGTCATAACCCAAGTCCAGGGCGATCCGCGTCACCACCTGGCGTCATCATCGCTCGGGCAGCCTGCGCTGGGATCTGATTGGTCAACTGGCACCGGCCATCGCCATGGGCGCGATAGTCGGCGCCTATGCAGCGCTGCAGCTGGACGGCACCTGGCTGCGTTGGCTGTTCATCGGCTACCTGGTGCTGACGCTGCTCGATGGTTGGCTGCGCCCAGGCTTTGTCAGCGTCGCCGGCGCCGTTCTGCGCCCAATGAGCCGGGCAGGCTCGGCCCTGGCGCATCGCCGACAGCCTGCACGCCAGAGTCTACCTGGTGCTGCTAGGCACAGTCCTGCTGGTGATGCTCTGCGCCGGGCGCTGAGCGCTGGCCAATCGCCCTGCAACGGCGGTAATGTGCGGGTTTGAGCGCGTCTACTCCATGGAAGGAAATACAGCATGAAAACCCTCGACCGACTGTTACTGGGCTGCGGCCTGTTGATCCCCGTCTGGCTGCTGATGGGCGTGACGCTGACTGCTGCAAGCTACCCTGGCTTCAGCCACCTGCATCAGGCCATGAGCCAACTGGGTGCGGTTGGCGCGCCGACCCAGGGATGGTCTGCGCTGCTGAACAACTTCCCCCTCGGCGGATTGTTCGCCCTGTTCGCCTGGGGGTTGGCACGCCGCTGGCGGCAGTCGAATTGGGCACGCCTGAGTGCTTTGCTGGTGCTGGTGCATGCGTTGGGCAGTATCGGCACGGGCTGGTTTGCTTGCGACCAAGGCTGCGCCCCGGCGCAACCCTCGTTCTCGCAGCAGATGCACAACCTGAGCGGGCTGCTGATGTTCCTTTCGCTGACCCTGGCCAGCCTGCTGTGGAGCTGGCTGGGCAAACGGGTGGCCGGCTCTGCCAGCCTCGCCTGGTGGTCACTGGCCTGCACAGTGCTGGCGATCGTCAGCGTGATACTCATGGCCCAGGCGGCGCATAGCGGCGAATGGTTCGGCCTGTACCAACGGCTCAACTACGGCGTGTCGGTCATCTGGATTGCCATCCTGGCGCTGTACAGCCTGCGCAGCACCCGCCGTAATCCGCTGCGCATGGCGATCATCTGACGGCAAATTGCTGGCCCCCAAGCTTTTAAAGCGAAGGCAAACTCCCTTTTCCTTCATAAGCTTAGGACAGCATCATGCGGGTATTTCTAGCAACCACGGCCGGCTGCCTGCTGGCCTGCATGGCCTTTACCGCTCAGGCCCGGGCCCTGAGCCAGAACGATCGGCACGTCTGTGGCTGGGGTTCGCAGATCGCCGCCGAGGCCCAGCAGGCCAAGCTTTCCGGGGTCAACCTGTACGCGACCCGCAAGCGTTTACAGGCGCGCAAATTCCCCAAGCCGTGGATGCGCATGACCGCGTTTGGCATTACCGAGCAGACCTACAACAGCCAATCGCGCCTCAAACCCGCCGCTATCAAGCAAACGTACTATGAGCAGTGCGTCCAGCATGCTGTTGCGAGAAGATAACCAATAAAATCATATACCTACGATATGTATCTAATCTTTTTTAGCAATAACTTTACTACCCTGTCTTCTTCGCGGCGGCAGTACGACCGCGAAGAAGCCCCCCACCAATTTTCATAGAAATATCTATACATTTCATAAGCATAAGATTGTTATTTAATCCAGATAATGATTTTAAGATTTCGCGACCACCCCTCCTTGAAGCACTGCCGCCCTAAACAGCCCCTAGCGGCGACATCGCGATGATCTGTGCATCCATTACAGCAAACCCTCGCCCGAAAGTAGCGTTGCAGCGAACCTGCAACCTGTCGACACTGCGCTTACGACCAACCTGACGACAGGCTCGCACAACGAGCCTTCAGGCCCCTCTCCAGGTGACCATGAATAACAATAAAGCCTGTAGCGCCCGCTTGCCTGGCCATTCGCTGCTGCTGCCAACCGTGCTCAGCCTGCTGGCGTTCGCTGCCAACTCCTTGTTTTGCCGCCTGGCCCTGCGCGATGGCGCGATAGATGCCAATAGCTTTACCGCCCTACGGCTGGGCAGCGGTGCGGTCTTTCTCGCCAGTGTGCTGTGGTTCAGCCAGGGTAGACGGGCGCCGCGCGGCAGTTGGGCGGCGAGCCTGGCATTGTTCGCCTATGCCTGGCTGTTTTCCCTCGCCTACCTGCAATTGGGCGCAGGGGTCGGGGCGTTGATCCTGTTCGGCGCGGTGCAGGTGAGCATGTTCGCCTATGGCCTGTTCAGGGGTGAGTCACTGCAGCGGCGGGTGATGCTGGGCATGCTGATCGCCTTTACTGGGCTGATTGCCCTGCTGCTACCCGGCGCCGATGCGCCGCCCTTGGCTAGCGCCCTGATCATGCTGGTCGCGGGTGTGGCGTGGGGCGCTTATTCAGTGCTGGGCAAGGGGTCGGCTGACCCGCTGGCAGATACTGCCGGTAATTTCCTGCGCAGCTTGCCACTGCTGCTGGGGCTGGGGCTGGGGCTAATCTTCAGCGGCGCACGAGCACAGCTGAGTAGCGAAGGCGTGCTCTACGCGCTCGGCTCCGGGGTACTGGCGTCCGGTGCTGGCTACAGCCTGTGGTATGGGGTGGTGAAATACCTCAGCGCCCAGCAAGCCGCGACGCTGCAACTGAGCGTGCCGGTCATTGCGGCGCTGGGTGGGGTCATGCTGCTGGGCGAGCCGTTGTCCTGGCGCTTGAGCCTGACCTCACTGGTGGTGCTCGGCGGCGTGGCGCTGGCGTTGAAGCCAGCGCGCAGGGAGTGATGCGCCTTAGCAGCCGCTCAAGGCGGGGGCGCGGCGTTCGCCAGCAAAGAACATCGGCCGCAGGCGCACGCCGATCAAGTTGCCCGTGTACGCCGCAACCAACCACAACCAGCCATGTACGCTGCCCGAGGCGATACCACTGAAATAGGCGCCAATGTTGCAGCCGTAGGCCAGGCGCGAACCATAGCCCAGCAGCAGGCCGCCGATCACCGCCGCAATCAGCGAAGGCAGCGGGATCTTCAAGCTTGGCGCAAAACGACCGGCCAGACCCGCCGCCAGCAGCGCGCCGAGCACGATGCCGATATCCATCACCGTAGTGATGTCCTGCCACAAGGGCGCTGCCAGCGCCTTGGCATTGGCCGGCGCCTGCCAGAACACCCAGTTGCCGACATCCACACCCAGGCCGCTGAGGGTCTTGGCGCCCCACAGTGCGAAGGCCGAAGTGATACCCCATGGACGACCCGCCAGGGCCAAGGTGGCGTAGTTCAGCAGCGCCAGGGCGACAGCGCCCCAGAGCAAAGGCCAAGGCCCGCGCACAAAGCGCCCCAGGCCCTGATGCGCACTGGCAACTGGCGCTTCAAGCTGGCCATGGCGGCGTTTTTCCAGCAGCACAGTGACCCAGGCAATCAGGGCAAATACTGCCAGGCTCGCCAGCAGCGCCGGGGTCACGCCCCAGGCCTGGACAATCGAGGTCGCCGGGAATGACGGCAAGGCAAACCACCAGTCGGCATGATGGGTTGCAGTGACCGAGCCGATGATGAAGAACAGCAGCGTCACCAGCATCCGCGCGTTACCGCCGCCGACCGTGAACAGCGTCCCGGAGGCACAACCACCGCCAAGCTGCATGCCAATGCCGAAGATGAACGCACCGAACACCACCGACACGCCTGCCGGGGCGACCAGGCCCGTGACCGGACTGCCGAACAGGCTGCCAGCCGACAGCGCCGGGAAGAACAGCAGCACGGCCAAAGCCAGCATGATCATCTGCGCGCGCAGGCCTGCCCCACGACGTTCGTTGATGAACACCCGCCAGGCTGAGGTGAAACCAAAAGCGGCGTGATAGAGCGTCAACCCCAGCGCAGCGCCAACGATCAGCAGCAACACCTGCTTGAAGCCGGCGTTGAGATTGACGAACCAGGCACCGGCCACTAGCAAAGCCAGGGCGACCAAGGGGGCGCCCAGGCGGCGCGGTACAGGTGAGGCAGTTGCAGAAAGACCCATCGGCATACTCGGATAACAGTGAAACGGGGCGCGAGTATACCGCCGTGCGCCTGCCAGTGCTCGCCGCCAGGCAAACGCCTATGCTTGCCGTTACCCCTCAACTGCGGAGCTGCAGATGCCCTCAGCCGACGACGCGCTGCTGCAAAGCTGGCAGCATAATGCCCAAGCCTGGATCGAGGCCATTCGCAGCGGTGCGATCGAAAGCCGCCGCCAGGTCACCGACCAGGCGATCCTGCTCGCCGTGCTTGGCCAGCAACCTGAGCGGGTGCTGGACTTGGGCTGCGGCGAAGGCTGGTTGTTGCGCGCCCTGGCTGAGCGCGGCATTGCCGCCGTTGGCGTGGATGGTGATACAACGCTGGTGCAGGCCGCTAGGGCGGCGGGCTCGACGCACGTGCACCTGGGCAGTTACGAGCAGTTGGCCGAGGCCCAGGTGGATGTCGGCACAGCGTACGACTTGATCTGCGCCAACTTTGCCCTGCTGCAGCAGGACATCATTCCCCTGCTGACAGCCGTCAGCAGTCTGCTCAGGCCTGGCGGGGTGCTAGTGATCCAGACCTTGCATCCTTGGGCGGTCGCCAATGGCAATTACCAGGACAGCTGGCGGGAAGAGTCATTTGCCGGATTCCAAGGGCAGTGGCAGCCGATGCCCTGGTACTTTCGCACGTTATCGAGTTGGTTGCGGGCTTTGGAAATGGCGGGGTTGAGGCTGGTCAGTCTGGACGAGCCGCAGCATCCACAGAGCGCCGTGCCACAGTCGCTGCTGATGGTGGCTGGGCGGCTGGCTGAATAGCGGTCATTGCCACGTAGTCGAAGTGTCCGGTCCGGCCTCTTCGCGGGCAAGCCCGCTCCCACAGGGTTCGTGGGGTTCGCAGTATCTGCCTGGTGTCAGTGCTGGCTCATCGCTGAACTGAAATCTGCGCGGTACCTGTGGGAGCGGGCTTGCCCGCGAAGAGGCCGGTTCTGACACGACAACGCCATTGGCTGCACAAATCCGTAACCGGTCCATTTGTCAGTCGTCTGTCAGCTGCTTGGGGCTGACCTTGGTAACCTTCTGCTCAGCGGGCGGCATCAGGTGCAAGACGCGATTACGCCCGCCTTCGGCCAGCAGATAACCGTCCTTGCCGTCGGCGACGATCGCCTGCGGCGCCTTGAGGAACGACAGCATGGTCTGGCGCTGGCCTTGGGCATCGATCAGCAGCAAGCGGGCGCGGTGGGTGGAGTCTTCGCTGATCCACAGGCCGCGCTGGTCGCACATGAGAAAGGTCGGATTGCGCAGGCCTTGCACCACGACCGGGTCGTTGCCGTCATCACTGAGTGCGCGAACCTTGCCCTCGCCCTTCTGGGTGTAGAGCAGCCGACCATCATGGCAACGGGTCAGACCCTCGGTCTCGGTCAGGCCTGAGCGCAGCACATCGAGCTGGCCGCTGTGCCAGTCGTAGCGCATCAGCCGGCCATTGCCGCGACGGTCCTCGATGGCGTAGAGGTAATCGCCATCGTTCCACAAGCCCTGCACGCTCTCGCCTTCGAACAACGGGGTGATCTTGCCGTCACGCTGCAGGCTGACCGGCGCCTTGCCACCTTCCTGGCTGAATACCCAGCCGCCTTCGACGGCCACCATGCCATCGGGCTTGGACAGGCCGTCGACCACCACCACCCGGTCACCCTGGGGGGTGATCTTGAGGATGCTACCGCGCCCATCGTCGAGTTCGCGACTGACCAGCAGGCTGCCATCGGCTTGCGGTAGCAGTGAGGCGGCCTTGGCGACCGAGGTGTGCAGCACGCTGACCTGCCAGCCCGTGGTCGCTTGCACCGGGTAGAAACCCTGCCAGGCGAAAAAGCCCAGCGCGCTGACCACGACCGCAGCCGTGGCACCCAAGGTGATTCGTACACCGCGCTTGCGCAACACCTGCAACATCCAGTCGACTCCTCTGAGAGCAGGCGATGCTAGCAAGGGGATGTGAAAAAAATGTCGTGGGAGCGTTGCCGGCTTGCGTTCTCCAGCGTTGTGAAAAGCGAGCGCGGCCCATGTGGCGTTCACGCAATGGCCTGGCCAGACCACTCCTGGCCATACCACAAAAGGATATAAAAATAACAAAACATTCTAACCAAATGGAATTAAGAAATTGAAAGCCTCAAGCCTGCTCCTTACTCTCAGGTCATCTTTCCAGCGCCTGATCAGGAGCCCATCCCGTGCCTACCCGTGCCTTCTCCCCCCTGCGCCGCCTGTTGCTCGGCGGCCTGCTGGCCAGCGTTGCCAGCGCCCTGCTGCCCTGGTCCAGTGCGGTTGCCGACGACGCCAAGACCCTGCGCATCGGCTACCAGAAATTCAACAGCATCAATATCCTCAAGGGCAGCGGTGCCCTGGAAAAGGCCCTCGCGCCGCAAGGCGTCAAGGTCAGCTGGCATGAATTTGCCGCCGGCCCGCAACTGCTCGAAGCACTGAGTACCGGCGCCATCGACCTTGGCCACGCGGCCGATGCACCCTCGGTGTTCGCCCAGGCCGCAGGCAAGCCGGTGGTCTACCTGGCCGCCGAACAACCCTACCCGCGCGGCATCGGCTTGGTGGTGCGCGAGCAGGACCACATCGCCAGCGTGCAAGACCTCAAAGGTAAGCGCGTCGCCACCGGTCGTGGCTGGAACGCCCAATACCTGCTGGCCGTGGCCCTGCAGCAAGCCGGCCTGAGCTACCAGGACATCACCCCAGCCTACGTCAACAATGCCGCCGACGCCGTCGCCGCCCTGCAGTCGGGCAGCGTACAAGCCTCGACCCTGTGGGATCCGTTCCTGGCCGCCGCCGAGCAGCAACCGGGCCTGAAGAACCTGCGTGATGGCAGTGGCCTGAGCAACAACCGCACCTTCTATCTCTCCACAGCAGCTTTTGCTGACCAACACCGCGAGCTGCTCAAGACCTTCTTCAGCGAGCTGGCCAAAGTCAGCCAGTGGGCCAATGCCAAGCCTGCCGAGGTGGCTAGCCTGCTGGCACCGCAACTGGGCATCAGCGCCAACGTGCTGGAAGTGGCCAGCGAACGGCGCAACTACAACGCGGTAGCGATCACCCCGCAGATCGTCGCCGAGCAGCAAAAGCTGGCCGACACCTTCCAGGGCCTGGGCCTGATCCCGCACAAGCTCAGCGTGGCTGACGCGGTCTATCCAACCGCCGTGCTGCCCTGACGCCAAGGAGACCTGGATGTCACGCCCGATCCGTTTCAACGCCTTCAGCATGAACGCCGCCAGCCACCAGTCGCCAGGCTTGTGGCGCCACCCACGCAATACCAGCGTGCAGTTCAATCGCCTGGACTACTGGACCGACCTTGCTCGCCTGCTGGAGCGCGGCCTGTTCGATGCGCTGTTCATCGCTGACGTACTGGGTATCTACGACGTCTATCAGGGCGGTCCAGAGGCGGCCCTGCGCGGTGGCGTGCAGGTGCCGGTGAATGATCCGCTGCTGCTGGTCCCGGCCATGGCCGGGGTCACCGAGCACCTGGGCTTTGGCGTGACATTCTCGCTGACCTACGAACACCCCTACCCCTTCGCCCGGCGCATGTCGACCCTCGATCATCTGAGCAACGGCCGGGTCGGTTGGAACATCGTCACCGGCTACCTGGACAGCGCCGCGCGCAACCTGGGGTTGGACCGCCAGCTGGGCCACGACCAGCGTTACGACCTGGCCGATGAGTACCTGCAAGTGCTGTACAAACTGTGGGAGAAAAGCTGGGACGACGACGCGGTACTGCTTGAGCGGGACAGCGGGCGCTACATCGATCCGTCCCGCGTACACCCGATCGGCCATCATGGCCAGCACTTCCAGGTCCCCGGCATGCACCTGTGCCAGCCCTCACCCCAGCGCACCCCGGTGCTGTTCCAGGCCGGCGCCTCGGCACGCGGTCAGGCGTTTGCCGCGCAGCATGCCGAGTGCGTGTTCATCAGCGGCCCGTCGCCGACGGTGCTGCGCTGCTATGCCGACGGCGTGCGCCACGCCAGCGCCGCGGCTGGCCGTGGTCGCGACGAGGTACTGATCTACGCCCAAGCGCTGCTGATCGTCGGCCACAGCCGCGAACAGGCCCAGGCACGTTTTGCCGAGTACCGGCGCTATGTCGACCTCGACGCCGCGCTGGCCCTGCTGTCTGGCTGGACCGGCATCGACTTCGCCGGGCTCGACCCGGATGCACTGATCGAGTACGTCGAAAATGACGCCGGCCGGGCGGCCCTGGCCGCCTTCACCGCAGCCGACCCGAACCGCCGCTGGACGGTGCGCGAGGCTGCTGAGTTCATTGGCCTGGGCGGACGCGGCCCGGTGTTGGTGGGCAGTGCCAGCGAAGTGGCCGATCAACTCGAGGTGTGGCTGGATGAGACCGGCATCGACGGCTTCAACCTCACCTACGCGGTGCAACCGGACGATCTGCACAACGTGGTCGAGCTGCTGGTGCCCGAGCTGCAGCGCCTTCGCCGCTATCCTCTTGCCTATCAGGACGGCAGCTTGCGCCACAAGCTGTTCGGCCAAGGCGATCGCCTGCCGGAGCAGCATGCGGGGCGCCAAGTTAGCATTCAGTAATCAAATACCGGGTATTTCAACATTTAATTTGTGGATGGCAGTGCACGGACCCTATCCTGTCCGTGCATCCCCTGCGGCGCACCGGCCGGTGCGGTTTCCGGCACGGGGAGAGAACAACAAGTCGAGACTGTCCATGTCGAATCACTCCTACTTCGCCCCTCACGGTGGGCACCCCGCTCAAACCGAGCTGCTGACTGACCGTGCCATGTTCACCGAAGCCTATGCCGTCATCCCCAAGGGCGTGATGCGTGACATCGTCACCAGCCACCTGCCGTTCTGGGACAAGATGCGCATGTGGGTCATCGCCCGTCCGCTGACCGGTTTTGCCGAGACCTTCTCGCAGTACATCGTCGAAGTCGCGCCAGAAGGCGGCAGCGAGCGCCCAGAGCTGGACCCGAACGCCGAAGCGGTACTGTTCGTGGTCGAGGGTGAGATCGACATCACCCTGGAAGGCAAGCCCCACACCCTGGCCCCAGGCGGCTATGCGTTCATCGCCCCGGGCGCCGAGTGGAGCCTGCGCAACCACAGCAAGGCCAACGTCACCTTCCACTGGCTGCGCAAGCACTACCAGAAGGTCGAAGGCCTGGACCTGCCAGAATCCTTCGTCACCCACCGCGACAAGGCCCAGGTGATCGAGATGCCGGGCACCGAAGGCGCGTGGAAAACCACCCGCTTCGTCGACATGGCCGATATGCGCCACGACATGCACGTCAACATCGTGACCTTCCAGCCAGGCGGTGTGATTCCGTTCGCTGAGACCCACGTCATGGAACACGGCCTGTACGTACTGGAAGGCAAGGCGGTGTATCGCCTGAACCAGGACTGGGTCGAGGTTGAAGCCGGTGACTTCATGTGGCTGCGCGCCTTCTGCCCGCAAGCGTGCTACTCCGGCGGTCCAGGTCCGTTCAGCTACCTGCTGTACAAGGACGTTAACCGTCATGTGCACCTGACCCTCAACCCAAAGCGTTGAGTTCAGGCTGAGAATATTAGGGCTGCGCTGCGGCCCCAATATCTGCCACCCCTTCGAAGTTTTTGGCCATACTAGAAATCGATACCCTCAAGAGCGGCCCACGACCATGCCCCGCCCCCGCCTGCTGGTCGCTTTGTTATTCCTGCTCCCGCTCAACGTTCATGCCGATGATTGGCGCCTGGCGCACCAACAAGACGGCATCGATGTCTACCTGAGCGCCGTGCCCAGTTCCGCCTATCAACAGTTTCGCGGCGTCACCCGAATCAAGGCCAGCGTGCGTACGCTGGTAGATCTGCAGGAAAACCTGCGGGTAGCCTGCAAATGGTTGTATGCCTGCGCCCAGATGCGCCTGTTGCAAGTCGACGGCGACAGCACCTGGGTCTACCTCACGACCGACCTGCCCTGGCCAGCGCAACCCCGCGACATCGTCCTCAAGGTGCGCAGCGAGCGCCTGGACGACGGCACGCTGGTGCGCCATCTGAGCGCAGAGCCGAGCAAGCTGCCCCCGGTGCAAGGCTTGATCCGCGTGCGCCGGCTGCAGGGTGAATGGATCATGCGTCCACTGGGCGAGCGCGAGACCGAGGTCACCTATCAGTTGCAGGCCGACCCCGCCGGCGATGTGCCGGGCTGGCTGGCCAATCGGTTCGTGGTCGATGCGCCAATGGTGACCTTGCGCACCCTGCGGGCCGTCGCCGAGCGCCAACCCTGAGCGCGAACGATCGGATGACCGTTGGTGAAATGTTTGGAACGACTTTACCGGCCTGGCTTCAAAACAATGATGCTCGTCATCTTTCGCCAGGAGCCTCTTTATGACTTTTCTATCTCTCGAAGCGCTATGAAGAGTACCTATCGCGCTTCCAGTGCATGCCTTGAGCTGGACTTTGTCCGCGACACCCTGTTCGGCCCGGTGGCCCAGCGGGTCGAATGCCACGTGCAGCTGGCCGCCATCAACCTGCAAGGCTGCCCAGCGTTGCGCTTGCATGTGTCGCCACCGTTACCCGCCAAGCTCGACCGCGCCCACAGCGTGGCATTCACCTGGGATGGTCGCAGCTACCGTGGCGTGGTGCGCGATCATGGCCGTTGTGGCGATGGCGGGTTGAACCTGCTGCTCGAACTGCAATAAGGCGATCAGTGGCAGGCAATTAAGCTGAACCCAGCCCCCACCGCGCTTCTCCATTGAAAGAGGATCCGCTTGTCCTAGCGCGAAAGCCTTGAGGAGATCGCCATGAACAGTCCGTTGCTCAAGCTCTTCATTCACCCCGCTGACGCCTGGCTGGATATCCGCCATGCCGAGGAAGCCCATCCGCAGCAATACCTGCCTCGCCTGTTGGCGATGGCGCTGATCCCCGCGTTATGCCTGTTCGTCGGCACCACTCAGTTCGGCTGGAGCCTGGCCGGTGAAGAGCGGGTGCGCTTGAGCGTGGCCAGTGCCGCTCAACTAAGCGGTTTGCTTTATGCCACCACGGTGGTCGGCGTGATGATTATGGGCGTGATGATCCGCTGGATGTCACGCGGCTTCGATGCCCAACCAACGCTCAATCAGTGCATCGGCTTTGCTGCGTATTGCGCCACGCCATGGTTTGTTGCGGGAGTGGTGGGCTTGGTCCCCATGCGCTGGCTGGCTGTTGCGGCGCTGGCGGCGGCATCGGCCTACGCCACCGTATTGCTGTATGGGGGGTTGCAGACGTTTCTGCGCTTGCGCAAGGAGCAGGCCATGCTTTTCGCCACCTGCGTGTGGGGAGTGGGCCTATTGCTGATGGTGACCATCCTGGTGTCGATGATCCTGTTCTGGTTCAACACCTTGATGCCTGAATATGTGCGCCCGGCCAACCTTGGCTGACCGGGGCAACCGACAGCGCTCAGGCGATGGCCCTGGCCGCTGTGACATGATGGGCCAGGCGCTGCTCAGCGCGTAGCTGTGCCACCAGTCCAACCAGATCACGACAACTATTGAGGTTGGCAACCGGCACATCGGTGAGGGTCACGCAATCCTCCAGACTCTGCCCGTCACCGAGCCGAATGGTCAGGTGGGCGCCATCGGGGCAACTAACTTCACAACGGTCTGGCAGGCAGGCTTGCTCAATGATCTGACGCATTTCCAGCATCGAAACACCAATCAACGACATGGTACGACCCTCTCTTCATCGGATGGCCTGTTATGTTTGTTTACGCCGTCAGCGGGCGAGACGCCAATTGATAGTGCGCATGTTCAAGCGGCCGTCCATTTGCCAGAACAATCCCAGCGCAAGCAATCCTCTAGCACCTTAGTGGAAGATCTCCACCCGGCGGCGACCGTTCGTTCTACTGCGCCTGTGACGCGACGGGCGGTCGCAGATCACTTAATGAAGTCCACAAATGCTGCGCCGCATAGGCTCGCCACGGTCGCCAGGCTTGAGCGCGGTGGGCCAAATCTGCCTCCACGCCTTCCAACACCTGCAGCGCCTTGATCAACGCCACATCACCCAGCGGTAACGCATCGGCGTCACCCAGTTGGCGCAGCGCAAGGTACTGCGCGCTCCATGGGCCGATCCCTTTGAGCTTGAGCAGGCGCTCAAGCGCGGTATGTGACGCCTGGCCAGGATCGAGTAGATCAGGGCTGGCCAACAAGGCGTTGGCCAAGGTGGTCAGTGTGACTGCGCGAGCACGCGGCATGCCCAGGCCCTCCAGCGTCAGGCCAGCGATTGCGCTTGCACGAGGGAAGACATGGCTTAGCCCGGCTGCCGCCAACGCCAGCGGTTGACCATGGCGCTGAACCAGGCGACCGGCCAGGGTCATGGCGGCGGCGACCGTGACTTGCTGACCCAGTACCGTGCGCATGGCTTGTTCGAAGCCGTCCCAACCCTGCGCGACGCGCAGGCCAGGGCGGCGGGCCAACAATTGGGCCATTAGCGCATCGCGCCCCAGTTCGGCCTGGATGCGCGCAGGCTCTGCGTCCAGATCGAACACCCGGCGCAGGCGCGCGACCAGCGCAGCTACAGCGCCAGGGGCAACCCCAGACAATTCCACCCGCAGCTGCGCGCCGTTCGCCGGCGACACCTGCACTATTCCCTGGCGCCCGTACCACTCGAAACTGCGCCGGTACACCTCACCTTGGCAGCGCTCGATCCCGGGAATGCAACGCGCAGCCAAGAAGGCCAACATTGCCGGCCAGTCGTAAGGGGCGCGGTAACGCAGCCACAGGCAAGCCCCGCCCTTGGGCCGTACGCTACGGCGCACGGCCTGCAAGCGGGACAAGCGGGTGATCAATGCGGCGCCCCCTCCCCTGCATCGGCCATCAGGCCGAAACGCCCGGCATGGAAATCATCGAATGACTCGGCGATTTCTGCCTGACTGTTCATCACGAACGGGCCGTATCCGACAATTGGCTCATCGATCGGCTCGCCGCTGAGCAGCAGCACTACGGCGTCGTCCAGCGCTTGCACGTGCACCTGTTCACCCGAGCGATCCAGCAACACCAGGCTGGCAGGGCCTGCATCGCGCTCGTCATTGACCCGGACACTGCCGCGCAGCACTACCAATGCGGCGTTACGGCCCTCTGCCACGGGCAATTGCAGTTCGGCACCTGCCTTGAGCTGCATGTCCCAGACGTCCATCGCGGTAAAGGTCCGCGCCGGGCCTGCATGGCCTTGGTAATGACCGGCAATCACACGCAAAGTACCGCCATCGTTGGCCAGCGCGACCACCGGGATATCCGTCGACAGCAGGGTCTGGTAGCCCGCCGCAGCACGTTTGTCCTTGGCTGGCAGGTTGACCCACAACTGCACCATTTCCAGGGCGCCGCCGCTGCGAGCAAAGGCCGGAGAATGGAACTCTTCATGGATGATGCCGTTGGCGGCGGTCATCCACTGCACATCGCCCGGCCCGATCAGGCCACCGGCGCCGGTGGAGTCGCGGTGCTCCAATTCGCCTTGATAGACGATGGTCACCGTCTCGAAGCCCCGATGCGGGTGCTGGCCAACCCCGCGACGGGCGTTGGTCGGGGTGAAGTCATGGGGCCCGGCGTAGTCGAGCAGCAGGAACGGGCTGATCTTGCTGGCCAGGTGGTCGTAGGTGAACAGGCTGCGCACCGGGAAACCGTCGCCTACCCAGTGGGCATTGGGGTTTTGGTGGATACCCAGAATCTTTTTCATGAGATGTCTCCTCTCTCGGCTGGGTATAACCTTACCTATAGTGCCAATGGCGCGGTAGATGGCCAAAACAGCACTCATCGTCCCATCTATGGAACATCAACCTCAGATCGCCTGCATTGCCAGTAACTCCGTAAGCACCTCGGCCAGGGCCTTGACCATCACGTCCGCCGTGGGCCGGTGCACGATGACGATCTCGTAGCTGTCGACCTCGGGCAACCCCTGCACCGCGCCGAGTACCCGATGTTCAGCAGTGGCCGCGCGCGGCGGTAGCAGGCTGACGCCCATGCCATCGGCCACCGCCGCCTGAATGCCGCTGAGGCTGGAGCTGGTAAAGCTGATGCGCCAGCGCCGGCCGATGCCCTCAATGGCGCTGATCATATCGTCGCGGTACAGGCCACGGGGTGGGAAGGTCACCAACGGTATGGGATCCAGATCGAAGGCAGGCAGGCGCGCACTGTCGATCCACTGCAAACGCTCCGGCCAGCACGCCACGCCTTCACGACTGTTGCGTCGCTGCTTGAGCAGCACCAGGTCGAGTTCACCATTGTCGTAGGCCTGGCTGAGGTCGCGACACAGCCCGCTGGTGACTTCCAGCTTGACCTGCGGATGCTGGCGGCTGAAGGCCGACAAGGCGTTGGTCGTGCGGCCGCCGACGAAGTCTTCCGGAACCCCCAGGCGCACAGTCATACCGACCATGGCGCCGGCCAGGGCCTCGAGCATCTGATCGTTCAACGCCAGCATGTGCCGGGCGTAGCCAAGCAGGGTCTGACCGGCGTCGGTGGGCAGTACGTCACGGTTGCCGCGTACCAGCAGACGATGGCCGACCATCTCTTCCAACCGGCGTACTTTTTGGCTGATGGTCGACTGGGTCGAGTGCAGCCTTGCCGCTGCCGTGGTGAAGCTGCCGCAATCGGCCACCACGACAATGGCCCGCAGCAGGTCGAGGTCGAACAGGGCTCTATTCGATTTCACGCTAACAGACATCGCGCTATTCAACTTGTAAATGACAAGCGTGAGTTCTAACACGCCCACCGGCTGCCGACCAGCGCTATCAGCGCCCTATTCACAACGGCACTGCATGCCATCCAGATAAATCACTTCAACCCCTCACGCGGTTTTTCTAGGATGGACATTCATTGAACAGGAGCCGCCGCATGCGTATACCCTGCGCTGCACTGCTGATGCTGCTTAGCTGCTGCAACTTAACCGCTTATGCCGAGACTACGATGACCGACTCTTTGATCGACGCTGCCCACCGGGGCGATGGGCTAACCGTGCAGCGCCTGCTGGATCAGGGTGCGCCGTTGGAGGCCAGGGACGCGCAGGGCCGCACTGCGCTGCTGGTCGCGACCCAGGCCAATCAACTGCAAGCGGCGCAGGCACTGATCGCGGCCGGCGCCGATGTGAATGCCAAAGACAATATCCACGACAGCCCCTACCTGTACGCCGGGGCGCGTGGGCTCAACGACATCCTGCGCCTGACCCTCGAACATGGCGCCGACCTCAAAAGCACCAACCGCTATGGCGGTACCGCCTTGATCCCTGCGGCTGAGCGCGGCCATGTTGAAACCGTGCAGATGCTGATCGATGCCGGGGTGGATGTGAATCACCTCAATCGCCTGCACTGGACCGCCCTGCTGGAGGCGGTAATCCTCGGCGATGGCGGGCCGCGCCATGTGGAGATCGTGCGGCGGCTGCTACAAGCCGGCGCTGATCCGACGATCGCTGACAAGGACGGCGTTAGCGCCCTGGAGCATGCGCGCCAGCGCGGTTATCAGGAGATGGTTCAACTGCTCAACAAATAGAACGGGCGCTGCGCTACGGCCCTTCGCGGGTAAACCCGCTCACCCTGTTGCCTTGGTGAGCGACGCTTACCCGTGTGCCGGCGACCCACGAAGAGGCCAGACCTGACCCCCGCCGAGTATTCCCCAGACAGGTCACCCCCCCTACAGACCAGCACAAGAACCTGTGGGAGCGGGCTTGCCCGCGAAGAGGTCGGCACTGACGTTATTGCATCCAGGGCGGTGGCGGTTCCTCGGCCTTGACCGGCCCATGCTCAGCCTCCTCTCGGGCAGCCCGACGGCGGGCATCATCGAGCCGCGCCGCTTCGATCTCGCGCAGCACGCCACCGACATCGGCATCGTGGTCGTCGTCCTTGAACTGCCCGGTCAACGGCGTATCGGCCAGCAACTCACCAGCCTCGAACAGCGACCACATTTCCCGCGCATAACGGGTGGCCTTGAGCTCCGGGGCAAAACGGCCGAAATAGCCGCTCATGTTCGCCACATCGCGCTCAAGCATGCTGAAGGCATGGTTGTTGGCCGCAGCATCCACCGCCTGGGGCAAATCGATGATCACCGGACCGTCCGGGCCAAGCAGCACGTTGAACTCGGAAAGATCACCATGCACCAGGCCTGCGCAGAGCATCAGCACGATCTGGCGAATCACGAAAGCGTGGTACTCGCGCGCCTGCTCAGGCTCCAGGTGCACGTCGTTCAGGCGCGGCGCGGCGTTGCCGTCCTCGTCCACCACCAGTTCCATCAGCAATACGCCGTCCTGGAAATCGAACGGCTTGGGCACCCGCACGCCGGCATGAGCCAGACGGAACAAGGCCGCCACCTCGGCGTTCTGCCAGGCGTCTTCGGCTTCTTTACGGCCGTACTTGGACCCCTTGGCCATGGCCCGGGCCTGACGGCTGTTGCGCACCTTGCGCCCTTCCTGGTACTCGGCGGCCTGGCGGAAACTGCGTTTGTTGGCTTCCTTGTAGACCTTGGCGCAGCGCACCTGGGTGCCGCAGCGCACTACATAGACCGCTGCTTCCTTACCACTCATCAGCGGCCGTAGTACTTCGTCGACCAGCCCGTCTTCGATCAGCGGTTCAATCCGTTTTGGAGTCTTCATCAGGTTTAATTCGGGGTCCTGTTCTGCCAGACACTGGGTTTGCCGGCCATCCTCTCACAGCCTGAACCGACTTGCTCGCTCCGCCGCTATTCGATACGCGGATGTTGTTGTACCAAATGCTTGCGTTTGGCCTCCAGCTCGGCGATTTGCTGATCGATGTCTTCGATTTTCTGCTCGATATTGTCGTGATGTTCCTGCAAAAGCTCGCGCGCCTCCTCGATATCGGATGCCGCTGGAGCAGCGCCGCGCAAGGGCTGGTTGGCGGTTTCCTTCATGGTCACACCGGTTACCAGGCCGACCAGGGCAATCACCATCAGGTAGTAGGCTGGCATGTACAGGTCATTGGTGCTTTCCACCAGCCAGGCGGCAATGGTCGGCGTGAGGCCTGCGATGAGCACGGAAATGTTGAAGGCACTGGCCAGCGCGCTGTAGCGAATATGGGTGGGGAACATCGCCGGCAGGGTCGAGGCCATCACGCCGATAAAGAAGTTGAGCAGGATCGCCAGCACCAGCAAGCCGGCGAAGATCACGCCGAGCACGCCACTGTTGATCATCATGAACGCCGGGATGGCCAGGATGAACAAGCCGACGCTACCGCAGATGATGAAAGGCCTGCGGCCGAATTTATCGCTGAGCAAGCCGATCACCGGTTGCACGAACAGCATGCCGACCATGATCGCGATGATGATCAGTACCCCGCGGCTTTCGCTGTAGTGCAGGTTGTGCGACAGGTAGCTGGGCATGTAGGTGAGCAGCATGTAGTAGGTGACGTTGGTCGCGATCACCACGCCAATGCAGGTCAACAGGCTGCGCCAGTGCTGGGTAGCGACTTCCTTGAACGACACCTTGGGGCCGGAGGCCAACCCTTCGCGGTCGCCCTGTTCGAGTTTGTCGACGTGTTGCTGGAACGCCGGGGTTTCTTCCAGGGCGTGACGCAGGTACAGGCCGATGATGCCCAGCGGCAACGCCAGCAGGAACGGCAGGCGCCAGCCCCACTCAAGGAACTTCTCCTCGCCGACGATGGCGGAGATGAACACCACCAGCCCTGCACCAAACACAAAGCCTGCGATCGAGCCGAAGTCCAGCCAGCTGCCAAGGAAGCCGCGCTTGCGATCCGGGGCGTATTCAGCGACGAAAATCGACGCCCCGGTGTATTCGCCGCCAACCGAGAAGCCCTGGGCCATCTTGCACAGCAGCAACAGGATCGGCGCCCAGATGCCGATCGAGGCATAGGACGGGATCAGGCCAATGGCGAAGGTGCTCAGGGACATGATCACGATGGTGGCGGCGAGGACTTTCTGGCGCCCGTAGCGATCACCCAGCGCGCCGAAGAACAGCCCGCCCAACGGGCGAATCAAGAACGGTACGGAAAAGGTGCCAAGGGCTGCGATCATCTGTACGCCCGGGTCGGCGCCTGGGAAAAACACCTTGCCCAGCACATAGGCGACAAAGCCATAGACGCCGAAGTCGAACCATTCCATGGCATTGCCTAGCGCAGCGGCGGTGATCGCCTTGCGCATCTTGGCGTCGTCGACGATGGTGATGTCTTTCAAGCCAATCGGCTTGACGCTTTTCTTGCGTGATTTCATATCCGTCACTCTGTATCTGACTTGTCCTGTGCCTGGCTGCCATCGTTTTGGTGGCCAGGCTCTAAGGCATCAGATACAAAGGGATACGAAATAATTCACCACTAACTGCTTTTTTCAATGAACTCAAAGGCGTCATCGCGGGGCAAGCCCGCTCCAGGTTTGGTGCTCGGGCGAATTGCTGGGGCGACTTACTTCCTGTGGGAGCGGGCTTGTCCCGCGATGAAGCCGGTACGGCTTGGCAGTGCCTCTACTGATTGCGCGTCACTCGCCACACCGTATTGGCCAGGTCATCGGCAATGATCAACGCCCCGCGCGGATCGACCGTGACCCCGACCGGCCGGCCGCGGGTCTTGCCGTCTTCACCCCTGAAGCCGGTGGCGAAGTCCACCGGCTCACCTGCCGGCCGGCCATTGCTGAACGGCACGAAGATCACCTTGTAGCCCACAGGATTGGGCCGGTTCCAACTGCCGTGCTCGCCGACGAAGACGCCATCAGCGAACGCCTCGCCCATCGCTGGCAGCGAGAAGTCGACCCCCAGCGCCGCCACGTGCGAGCCAAGGCTGTAGTCCGGTTTTATCGCTGCGGCGACCTTGTCCGGGTTTTGCGGCTGCGCGCGCGGGTCGACGTTCTGGCCCCAATAGCTATAGGGCCAACCGTAGAAACCGCCCTCCTTCACCGAGGTCAGGTAGTCGGGCACCAGATCAGGGCCCAGCTCGTCGCGCTCGTTGACCACCGTCCACAACTGCCCGGTGCCGGGCTGGATGGTCAGCGCGGTCGGGTTGCGCAGCCCAGTCGCATAAGGCCGGTGGGCGCCGGTCTGGGCGTCGATCTGCCAGACCATCGCCCGGTCGATCTCGGCTTCCATGCCACGCTCGGTGATGTTGCTGTTGGAACCGATACCGACATACAGGTAGCGACCATCAGGGCTGATGGTCAGGGCTTTGGTCCAGTGGTGATTGATCTCGGCCGGCAGATCGGTGACTTTGCTGGGCGGGCCGCTGGCCTGGGTCTGGCCTTCGCTGTAGTCGAAACGCACCAGCGCATCCTGGTTGGCCACGTAGAGCTTGCCCTCGGCAAAGGCCAGGCCGTAGGGCGCGTTGAGGTTTTCGGCAAACACGGTCTTGAGCTCATAGTTGCCGTCGCCGTCGGCGTCGCGCAGTAAGGTCAGGCGGTTGCCGCCCTTGACCTGGGTATTGCCCTTGGCCTTGATCGAACTGGCGATAACGTCCTTGGGCTTGAGTTTGGCGGCGCTGCCGCCGCGCCCCTCGGCCACCAGAATATCGCCGTTGGGCAGCACCAGGGTCTGGCGCGGAATCCGCAGGTCAGTCGCGATGGCGCTGATACTGTAGCCCTGTGGCACGGTCGGTTTTTGCTCACCCCAGGCGGTTGGCTGGGCGATTTTCATGCTCGGCAGCAAGCCGCGCTGAGGATCGGGCAACTTGGGGTCGGCGCCGTAGGTTTGCTGGGCATCGCCTTCGCCGCCACAGGCGCTGAGCAGCAGCGCCATGCTCAAGGCAGTCAGTGGGTATCTAGGGTTCATTGCGCACCTCCCGATCGCAAGTTGGTCAGGCCGATCCAGGTCGCGATACAGGCCAGCGCGCTGACGATCACCGACAGCACCAGGCCCGAGGGCATTACCGCCCAGGCGTCCTTGGCATGCTCGAAGGCATTGACCAGGCCCAGCAGCCAGGTGGCCAGCAGCACCAGGAAATACACCAGCGCACGCCCGCCTTTATGCTCGGCACGGATCAGATTGAGCAACCCGAACAGCAACGCCAGCCCGCAGAACAGCAAGCCGCCAGCGATTAGCCAGGCGGCGAAATTGCTCCACTGGATCTGGTAGCTCTGGTAGTAGGCGATATCACTGAGCAAACCGCCGAGAAACAGCGGCACAGTACCGGCCAGCAAGGTCGCGTGCAGCGGACCTGGCGTGCAGCGATAGACAGGTTGAGTGGTAACAGTCACGGCGGCTCCTTTTCATTCGACAATCCTTGAAGTCCTGCTCAGCGCAGCTGCACAAGACGCGCGATCACTGAGCATAGAAGAAGATCCCCCTGGCAAAGCGTTAGTTCAGCGCATGTGCGCGAATTGAAACGTTTCGAAAGACTTGCCGTTGCGCCACCTCGAACTGCTCTCAGAGAATCCCGGGGCGCGATGGCAGGCAATGTGATAAAGGTGATCGAGCCGCCACCATCGAGCCTGAACATGTCCGATACCCCAGAGACCAACACGCGCCCATGGGCGGTCTTGCTGATCTTTCTGCGCTTGGGCCTGACCTCGTTCGGTGGGCCGATTGCCCACCTGGGGTACTTTCGCGATGAGTTCGTCATACGCCGGCACTGGCTGAGCGAGCGCAGCTATGCCGACCTGGTTGCGCTGTGCCAGTTCCTGCCGGGCCCGGCCAGTAGCCAAGTGGGTATCGCCCTGGGCTTGTCGCGCGCCGGCTACCGTGGCGCGCTGGCAGCGTGGGTCGGTTTCACTTTGCCTTCGGCGCTTGCCCTGGTGCTGGTCGCCCTGAGCCTGGCCCGGTATGCACACGCGATTGCCCCAGGCGTGCTGCAAGGTCTGCAGATGGTGGCAATTGCTGTAATCGCGCAAGCAGTGTGGGGCATGGCGCGCGCATTGTGCCCGGACATCCCGCGCATCATCTTCATGGCAGTGGCGACCTGCGCGGCGCTACTGCTGCCGTCAGCGGGCGGCCAGATCACCGTCATCGCCCTCGCTGCCAGCAGCGGTTTTTTGCTGTTCAAGCCAAGCCAAGGCACACCCCATGAGCCACTGCCGATCACGATCCGCCGCCGCGCTGCGTTGCTGTGGCTGTCGCTGTTTTGCGCCCTGCTGATCGGTTTGCCGATCCTCGCCAAACTGTCTGCCAATCAGGCCCTGGCGCAGTTTGATGCGTTCTACCGGGTAGGCTCGATGGTGTTTGGCGGCGGCCATGTGGTACTGCCGTTGCTGGAGGCTGAAGTGGTAGCCAGTGGCTGGGTCAGCCGCGACACCTTCCTGGCAGGCTACGGACTCGTGCAAGCGGTACCGGGGCCGCTCTTCACCTTCGCGGCGTTTCTGGGCGCTTCGATGAACGGCGCGCCTAGCGGCTGGGCGGGCGGGCTGATCTGTCTGGTGGCGATTTTCCTGCCTTCGTTTCTGCTGGTTGTGGGTGTGCTGCCGCTGTGGGAGCGTCTGCGCCGTAACACGCGTGCACAAGCGGCGTTGATGGGCATCAATGCCGCCGTGGTCGGGCTGTTGCTGGCCGCCCTGGTGCGACCGATAACGGCCACCGCGCAGCATGCGCCACAAGACCTGGCCCTGGCACTGTTGGCCCTGGTTGCGCTGATGCTGGGCAAACTTCCTCCCTGGCTGGTAGTTATCGCAGGTGGCGCGGCCGGTTGGTTGTTGAGCTTTTTTTGAAATCGGCTGCATCCAAAACACGCACTGGCGGGTAATCCCTTCAGCAGCCTTTCGCTGCCGAACCGTTCCCCTGCGGAGAAACCGTCATGAATGCCAAACCCATCCTCAGTCTCATCCCTCGCACACTGGCCATCGCCAGCCTGTCGCTAACCCTGCACACTGCCTACGCCCAGACCAGCCTGCCCGACGCGGTGAAAGTCCCCGATGGGCACAAAGTGGTCATGCAAACCGTCGGAGTCGGCGAGATCACCTACCAATGCCGGGACAAGGCCAACGCCCCCGGCCAGAGCGAATGGTTCTTCGTCGGCCCCAAGGCCGTGCTCAATGACCGCGCCGGCAAACCCGTTGGCAGCTACTTCGGCCCGCCCGCCACCTGGCAGGCCAAGGATGGCTCGAAAGTCACCGGCACGCAGCTGGCCGTGGCGCCAGCGAGCAAGGCCGACCTGCCCTATCAATTGGTCAAGGCCAATCCGGCCGAGGGCCAGGGCGCGATGCTCGGCGTCAGCTACATCCAGCGCCTGGCCACCCAAGGCGGCGTGGCACCGAGCACCCCGTGCAGCGCGGCCAACAAAGGTGAGCAACAGGTGGTGAGGTACCAGGCCGACTACATTTTCTGGGCGGCCAAGTAACCGCCCAGGCGGCTCGGTGAGCGCAGTGAAAGTCGTCTACGCTGTTCGACAAACCCCAGCCCACTGGCCGGGGTATCGACCTGCTGCCGAGGGCTGAACTCACCGTGTCATTGCCCGAACCCGGCTTCGATTACCAAGGCTGTCTTGCAGCCTGCGCGCAGGGCCAGCGCCAGGCCCTGCGCGAACTGTATGACCTGGAAAGCGCACGCTTGCTCGGGGTCGCCCGGCGCATCGTGCGCGACAGCGCCACGGCCGAGGATGTGGTCCACGATGCCTTTGTCAGGATATGGACCGGCGCTGGCAGTTTCGATCCAAGCCGAGGTTCGGCACGCGGCTGGATCTACAGCATCACCCGCCATCTGGCGCTGAACTTCATTCGCGATGGCGCACGCCTGGTGCCTGCCGGAGAGGAGGATGAGCCAGTGTCAGCCGTCTCTGAACAGCAGCCTGGCTTCGACCTGCAAGCACGCTCGGCGAAGATCTTCGACTGCCTCGACCAGCTAGAGCCCTCCCGGCGCAGCTGCATCCTGCATGCCTACGTCGATGGCTGCACGCACGCCGAGGTCGCGCAGAAACTCGGCGCGCCGCTGGGCACCGTCAAAGCCTGGATCAAGCGTGGCTTGAGCGCATTGCGGGAGTGCATGGGATGATCACCCACCACAGCGACGAGCGCCCTGATGAGCTGCAGCAACTGGCTGGCGAGTACGTCCTGGGCACGTTGCCTGGCGAGCAACAACGCGCGGTGCAAGCACGCCTGCAACACGACCCGGCCCTGCGCGCGGCGGTGGATGCCTGGGAGCAGCGGCTGCTGGAGTTGACAACGCTTGCCGAACCTCAACAGCCCAGCCCACAGCTGCGCCAGCGCATCGAACGCAGCCTGGACAGCCTTGGGTCACCCGCCCCGTCAACGTCGCGCCAACCGGCCGACTCGTGGTGGAACCTGCTGCCCTTGTGGCGTGGCTTGGCAGGAGCCGGGCTGTTCGCCAGCCTGCTCATGGCCCTTGCCCTGCTGCTGGGCGACCCACCGCCAGCCACCCCCACTTACCTGGTGGTGCTGGTGGCGCCACACAGCCAGGCACCTGGCTGGGTGGTGCAAGCCAGCGATCGCCAACAGGTACAGTTGATCCCCTTGGGCGAAACGGTCATTCCGGCAGACAAAGCCCTGCAATTCTGGACCAAGGCTGACCACTGGCAGGCGCCGGTGTCACTGGGTTTGGTCAAGCCTGGGCAAACCCTCTCGCTGCCGTTGGACAAGCTGCCGCCGCTTGAAGCGAACCAGCTGTTCGAGCTGACTCTGGAGGGCGTACAGGGCTCGCCGACGGGCAAACCTACCGGGCCAATCCAGTTCATCGGGCGCGCGGTGAAAGTCATCTGATGCCTATTCCATTGGCCTGGCGCTGGGCCTACATCTCCACCTGAGTGCCCAGCTCGATCACCCGGTTGAGCGGCAATTGGAAGTACTTGAGATTGCTGTTGGCGTTCTTCAGCAAGAACGCGAACAACTGCTCGCGCCAGCGCGCCATGCCCATGCGCTTGGTGGCGATAACCGTCTCGCGACTGAGGAAATAGGTGGTGCGCATCGGGCTGAAGTCCAGGTCCTGGCGCTGGCACAGGCTAAGGGCGAGCGGCACATCAGGCTCTTCGATGAAGCCAAAATGCAGGGTGACGCGGAAGAATCCGGCGCCATAGGCCTCGACCTCCAAGCGCTGCTCGGGCCTGACCCGCGGCGAGTCTTCGGCGACCACCGTGAGCAACACCACCTGCTCATGCAGCACCTGGTTGTGCAGCAGGTTATGCAGCAAGGCATGCGGTACCGCATCGGTCCTGGCGGTGAGAAACACCGCAGTGCCCTGCACCCGATGCGGTGGCTGCGCCTGGATGCTGGCGATGAACAGCGGCAGCGCCAGCGCGGCTTCATCCAGCCGCTCGAAGATGATCTTGCGCCCGCGCTTCCAGGTAGTCATCAGCACGAACAGCGCTAAGCCGGCAATCACCGGGAACGCCCCGCCCTGCACGATCTTCGGCGCATTGGCGGCAAAGTACAGGCTGTCGACCAGCAGGAACCCGAGCAGCATGGGGATCGCCAGCCAGCGCGGGGTCTTCCACAACAGCAAGACCACCGCCGCGGACAGCAGCGTGGTGATCAACATGGTGCCTGTCACAGCCACCCCGTAGGCCGCCGCCAATGCACTGGATGACTCGAATCCGATCACCAGCAGCACCACGCCGACCATCAACGCCCAGTTCACCGTGCCGATGTAGATCTGCCCCTGTTCGTGACTGGAGGTGTGCTGGATGAACATGCGCGGCACATAGCCCAGCTGAATCGCCTGGCGGGTGAGCGAGAAGGCACCGGATATCACCGCCTGCGAGGCGATGATGGTCGCCAGGGTCGACAGCGCGACCATCGGCAGCAGCGCCCAGCTCGGCGCCAGCAGGTAGAACGGATTGCGCACTGCCTCTGGGTTGTCGAGGATCAACGCGCCTTGGCCGAAGTAGTTGAGCACCAGCCCCGGCAGTACCAGCAGGAACCAGGCCCGAGCGATCGGTTTACGGCCAAAATGGCCCATGTCGGCATACAGCGCTTCGGCCCCGGTCAACGCCAGCACCACTGCGCCAAGGATGGCCACGCCCATGCCCGGATGAACCACGAAGAACTGCACCGCCCAGGCAGGGTTGAGCGCCAGCAGCACTTCCGGGCGCTGGACGATGCCATGGATGCCCAGGGCACCCAAGACCACGAACCACAGCACCATCACTGGCCCGAACAGAATGCCGATGCGCGCCGTGCCATGTTTCTGGATCAAGAACAGCCCAACCAGCACGATCACGGCCAGCGGTACCACCCAATGGTCGATGCCGTCGAAGGCCAGCTGCAGGCCCTCTACAGCCGACAGCACCGAAATGGCCGGGGTAATCATGCTGTCGCCGTAGAACAGCGCTGCGCCAAACAAGCCAAGCAGCACCAGCACCCTGCTCAGCCGGGGAAAAGGCGCCGCTGCCCGCCGCGCCAGCGCGGTCAAGGCCATGATCCCGCCCTCGCCTTGGTTGTCGGCGCGCAGGATGAACAACACGTATTTGATCGTGACCACCCAGACCAATGACCAGAGCACCAGCGACAGAATGCCCAGCACGCCATCGTGACTGGCTTGCACGCCATAGTGGCCGGAAAACACTTCTTTTAGGGTGTACAGCGGGCTGGTGCCGATATCGCCATAGACCACGCCGACTGCGGCGACGAGCATGCCGATACCTGTGGTTCTACCGTGGTTGGACTGATCTGCTGCGGTCGCTGCTTGGCTCACGAATCACTTCTCTGCACAGGGGGAGGCAACACATTCGGTCCATGAGCATTAGCGGCTCCCCACAACCTGCTTGCCAGGCCGCCGCAGCAGCCTGGGTTCAAACAGGTCAAGTTGACACTGCCCGCCTGCGGGCAAAAAGTGCCGCTAGTATGCTGATCGGCAGCCGTGCTCGTCGTAAAAAAACCGTAAAAACCAGCCCCGGCAGCCACTGCTAAGCGGCCTGAACATAACGAGCGGTCGCAGCTTAGGCCGCGCTTTGGCTGTTTCAGCGCCAGCGACTACGCTGACGTGCAAGCCTTAAGGAGATACAGTCATGCCCACGCTCAACTCGCTGCTCTGTGCGGTGCTTGCCGTTACGCTGAGCAGCACAGCAGCGCTATCGCTTGCTGACCCTGGCAATGGCAAAGGCAAGGGACACGACAAGGGTGGCCAGCACGGCAAGCAGGACCCGGCAGGCGCGAACCATCGGCACGGCGGACCTTCGATCGATGTCGCAGGGGTCAGGATCATTCTTGGCGACAATCGTGACTACTGGAGCCCGGGAGCGGCTTTGCCGCCGGGCATCCAGAAAAACCTGGCTCGGGGCAAGCCACTCCCGCCCGGTATTGCCAAGAAACTGGACAGCCGCCTGCTGGGCCGCCTACCTCATTACGAGGGCTATGAATGGCAACAGGCAGGCAAGGACCTGTTGCTGATCACCCTCGCCACCGGCGTTATTTATGAAGTGCTGCACAATGTGCTGGATTGAGCCAGGCAGTGAAGCTGCATGGGGCACTGTTCTCTGAGACAGCAGCGCCAGCAAAGCTGGCGACAAGCATGCCACAACAAGGGCCGCTAGCAACGGCAGCGGATGCTCCGGCCATAGCCAGCTAACCGCAGCCGCTGCGGATTCGGCGCTACCAGATGGCAATCTCGTAAGTCAGGTAGATGCGGTTGCTGTCACGACCACGGGAGAAGTCCGAGCGATAGACGTAATTGCGCAGTTTCACCCCCAGCCCCTTCGCTACACCTGCCTGAACCACATAGGCCAACTCGATGTCACGCTCCCATTCCGCCAGTCCATCGTCGCCTGAACGGCCATTGTCACCGCTCAGATACCGCGTCATGAAGGTCAGGCCCGGAATGCCGGCGGCGGCGAAGTTGTAGGCGTAGCTGGCCATCCAGGTCTTCTCTTGTTCTTCGATGAACTTGCCGATACCGACGTTGCTGAACGAGTAGACCGTTGCACCGCTGATGTAAGGCAACCCGGCGTCACCGTCGAGCATTTGGTAACCGGCACCGAGTGTGTGCCCGGAGTGGGTATACGATACCTGGCCGCTGATCATGTGATTGTCGATCTTGCCGCCATGGGCGGCGCCGCTATCGCGACTCTTGAAGTAGCGCAAGTCGCTGGTGAACACCCCGCCGGCCAACGACAGGTCGTGGACCAGGCCGGCATAGTCCTGGCGGTAGAAATGCTCTAGCTGAGCGTGGAAGTAGCTCACACGCAGTTGCTTGCTGATGGCATAGTCGGCGCCAGCGAAGCTGAAATCGCCAGACTCGCTGCCACCGTAGCCATCGAGGTACAAACCGGTGCTATCGGTTGAGTCACGCAGCTTGAAACGATCCAGGTAGCCGGCGGTCAAGGTCAGGCCATCGACATCGGTACTGGTCAGTTGCGTACCCTGGTAGGTCTGCGGCACAAGCCGCGCATCGTTGTAGACCAGCACCGGCGTCTTGGGCAGCAGGGTGCCATGCTTGACCACGGTCTGTCCCAGGCGCGCCTTGGCCGTCAGCCCGGCACTGGCGAACTCGTCTGCTGCCCGGCCATCGTCATGAACTGGCAGCAAGCCGGTCCCACTACGCCCGCGGCCTGAATCGAGGCGCACGCCGAGCAGACCCATGGCATCGAGCCCAAGGCCCAATGTGCCTTGAGTGAAGCCTGATTGGTAGTCGAGCAGAAAACCCTGCGCCCATTCCACTCGCTCACTCTTGGCGCTCGCCGCAGCGCGGGCGCTCATGCCTTGTTCGTCGCGAAAGTTTTCGTTGAAGTAGACGTTGCGCAGCTGCACTTTGAGCTTGCTGTCGTCGATAAATCCGGCAGCGCCGGCCACAGGCAACCAACCGCAGAGCAGGCCACAAGTGGCCCCACGGAAAACAGCTTGGGACATGATCGGTACTCTTTTGTTGTTCTTGGAGAGTTGGGCGCAGGCGCGCCCACTGCAGATCAGACGAAGAAGGACAAGGCCCCCGTGAGCAAGGCCAGTGCGGTAATGACCAACGAAGTCAGCACCGCCCATTTCACGGTGGCCTTCTGGAAGTCACCGATGTCGCGGTCGACCATGCCCACCAAGAGCAGGGTCGAGGCCACCAACGGGCTCATCAGGTGCACCGGCTGACCCAACACCGAGGCGCGAGCGATTTCTATCGGATCGATGCCATAGGCCGCCGCCGCGTTGGCCAGGATCGGTACCACGCCGAAGTAGTAGGCGTCGTTGGACAGCACGAAGGTCAGCGGCATGCTGGTCAGCGCAACCACCAGCGGGAACCAGTGGCTCCATGCTTCGGGAATCCAGTCGACCAGGGTCTGCGCCAGGGCGTCGACCATCTTGGTGCCGGAGAAGATCCCGGCGAAGATACCCGCGGCAAACACCAGCAGGACCACGGTCATGGCATTGCCCGAATGGGCCAGGATGCGCTCTTTCTGCAAGTCCAGCTGTGGGTAGTTGATCATCAGCGCCGCGACGAAGCCGATCATGAACAGCAGCGCGGAGTGCATGACACCCAGCACCAAGGCAGTCATCACGGCGATCACCAGCGCCAGGTTCACATACGCCAGGCGCGGACGCTTATGCGGGTTGTCGCCGAGGATTTCCTTGATATAGCAGTTGCCGCCACCGGATTCCAAGGCAATGTTGCCGATCCGCCGGCGCTCCGCGCGCCCCAGCAGGTAGGCGGTGAACACCACCCAGACAGCTCCACCGATCACTGTCGGCAGCATTGGAATGAAGTATTCGGTCGCGTCCAGCCCGAGCGCGGCAATGGCTCGAGTGGCCGGCCCTCCCCAGGGGCTCATGCCACTCATGATGCTCAACGACAGCATCGACACCGTGGCCAGGATCATCGGGTTCATGCCGATGCGCTTGTACAGCGGCAGCATTGCCGCGCAGGTAATCATGTAAGTGGTGGTGCCGTCGCCATCGAGCGCTACCAGCAGCGACAGCAACGCAGTGCCGATGGCGATCTTGATCGGGTCGCCGTTGACGCGTTTGAGAATCTTACGGATCAGTGGATCGAACAGGCCGGCGTCGATCATCAGGCCGAAGAACAGAATGGCGAACAGCAACAGGGCTGCCGAGGGCGCCACCATCTTCAAGCCATCGAGCATCATCTTGCCAAGTTCAGGGGCAAAGCCACCGATGAGGGCGAAGACAATCGGCACCACGGTGAGCGCAACAATCGGTGAAAGGCGTTTACTCATGATCAGGTAGGTGAAGGTCACCACCATGATCAGGCCCAGGAGTGCGAGCATGGTCTTTTCTCTTGTTGTTATTCTATTGCGGCCATCGGCAAGGCAGACGGCCCCCTACCCCACTCGACATCGCTGGGATGTTGAGTGGGATTTTAAGTCAACGATGGGAGATACAAGTGCTTTTCAGCTGTGCTGCCGTGGTTCGGCAGACCAGTCGACCTGCGCCGTGTCCAGCTCGGGCGGGGCCACCGGGGTACCGTTCAAGCGACTGAGCAAGGTTTCCCGTTCGCAGGCGTTTTCCGACAGTGAAATGACCACAGTGGCCACGGCATTGCTGGCCAGGCTGGTCAAGGCGCGCGCCTCGGACATGAAGCGATCGATACCGATCAGCAAGGCCAGCCCTGCCAGCGGTATGTCGTGAATGACCGTCAGGGTCGAGGCCAGAGCCACGAAACCACTGCCGGTCACACCTGCTGCGCCTTTGGAGGACAACAGCATGATCGCCAGCATCGTCACCGTCTGGCCGAGGGTCAGATCGATGTTGCAGGCCTGGGCGATGAACACCGCAGCCAGCGACAGGTAGATGGCAGTACCGTCAAGGTTGAACGAGTAGCCTGTTGGCAGCACCAGCCCTACTACACCTTTCTTGCAGCCAAGCTTCTCCAGTTTTTCCAGCATGCGCGGCAGAACCGGCTCGGTCGACGAGGTGCCGAGCACCACCAGAAACTCTTCGCGAAAATAGCGCAGCAGCTTCCACAGGCTGAAGCCGTGCGCACGGCAGATACCCCCGAGCACCACCAGCACGAAAAACGCGCAGGCGATGTAGAGCGTACCGACCAGCTTGGCCAATGCCCCCAGCGAGGTTACGCCGTACTGCCCGACAGTGAAGGCCAGCGCACCGAAGGCGCCGATCGGGGCGAAGCGCATCAGATAGCCGAAGATGCGAAACACCATGGTCGAGGCCGACTCAAGTACATCGAGTACCGGCCTGCCCTTCTCGCCCATCGATGACAGGGCGAAACCACTGAGCACCGCGATGAACAGCACCGGCAGCACTTCACCCTTGTTGAACGCCCCGATGAAGGTATCCGGGATGATGTGCATGAAAAAATCGACCACGCTGAGCTTCGCCGCAGACGCGGCATACTGGTCCAGGCCGGCCGTGCTGAGGGTGGCCGGGTCGATGTTCATGCCGACACCCGGGCGGAACAGGTATACCGCGCCCAGGCCGATCACCAGACTGACCACGGTCAGTACCAGGAACAGCAGCAAGGTCTTGCTCATCAACCGCCCCAGCGAGCGTTTGTCAGTCATCCCGGCGATGCCGGTGACAATGGTGCAGAACACCACAGGGGCGATCATCATCTTGATCAGCTTGATGAAGGCATCACCCAGTGGCTTTAGCGCAACGGCTTGTTGCGCCCAGAAGTGACCGACCACCACGCCCAGCAGGACGGCGCAGAGGATCTGGAAATACAGTGACTTGGCGAGTTTCATGAGGCATCACCCATTGTTGAAATTGTGCGGATGCGCTGGTTATCGAGGTGCTGCGACCCTGCCTAACCCGCCAGCCTGCGCAAGGTTGGGGCGTAGACGAAGCCTGAAAACAGTCGACGAGCGGTTCTCACCACCGATGCCTGGAGCGTCTTGCCATCGGCACCGCTGCGAGAAAGCGCTACGTCAATGCCGCCGCTTGGGTGCTCCAGACGCACTTCCTGCAAGTGCTGGGCTTGCTCGCCGAGCATGTCCATGATCACCGTGCCAGGGCTGACGCAGGCAGTCGCCAGGCCGATAGCACCGGTGATGGCCAAGGCCCGGTGGCAGTTGTGAGGCATGAAGTAACGCACCTGTAGCGTGCCGTCATAGCGCGGCGCCGAGACCAGCACGGGCTTGGGGATCACCATGCCGCTGACATCGCCCAATCCCATCGCCTTGCCGGCCTTCAGGCGCAGGGCCTCCAGACGTTGCAGCAGGCGGGTATCGGCATCCAGCTGCGCCGGGGTCTCGGAACCGGTCATGCCCAATTCGCTGGCATGGACGATCATCATCGGCATGGCCATGTCGATGCAGGTCACCGGTACCCCGTCGATCACATCCTGGGCCTGGCCAGTGGGGAACAGTTTGCCGGTCTTGCTACCCACTGCATCGAGGAAGGTCAGGTGCACCGGGGCGGCAGTGCCCGGTACACCGTCGATCGCCGTACGGCCTTCGTAACGCACGATGCCACCAGGGGTTTCCACCAGCGAGTTGACGAAGGTGCCGGTGTTGAGATTACGGATGCGTACCAGGGTCTTGCCGTCCTGCGGCTTGACCAATCCTTGCTCGATGGCGAACGGGCCAACGGCGCACAACATGTTGCCGCAGTTGGGCGCGGTATCGACCCGGCGCTGGGCGACCATGACCTGCACGAACAGGTAGTCGACGTCGGCGTCGGCATGCAGCGACGGGCTGACGATCGCCACCTTGCTGGTTTGCGGGCTACCACCACCGATACCGTCGATTTCCAGCTCATGGCCGGAGCCCATCAGGTTGATCAGCAATTCGTCGCGTTCAACCACGTTGGCAGGCAGATCCCATGCATGGAAAAAAGGCCCTTTGGAGGTGCCACCGCGCATGAGTACGCAAGGAATTCGTTGCATGATTTCGTACTCTTGTTGATCAATGGACATCATTGATGTTGTAGACACAAGACTGACAGGGATGGATAAATCATTCCAATGCAAATATCGTAGTGATTATTGCGTTTTTCAGATCAATCTAACCTGACCGCAGGAGAGCGAACTCAGATGGAATATGAGCTGCAAGACATTCGATCTTTCGTGAAAATCGCCGAACTAGGCAGCTTCCATGAAGCGGCCGAAGCGCTGCACCTGTCGCAACCGGCCCTGAGTCGGCGGATCAAGAAACTGGAAGAGGGCCTCGGTACTTCGCTGCTGGAGCGCACCACCCGCCGTGTCAGCCTCACCAGTGTGGGACGCGACTTTCTGCCCAAGGCCAGGCGCTTGCTGGATGACTTCGAGGATTCGATCCTGAGCATTCGCGAACTCGCCGAACGCCAGACCGGTCAGGTCACACTCGCCTGCATTCCGACGGCCGCGTTCTACTTCCTGCCATCGGTCATCCGCGATTACAACGAGCAGTACCCGAAGATCCGCATTCGTCTGCTCGACCTCAGCGCCAACGACGGGCTCGAAGCCGTGCTGCGGGGTGAGGCCGATTTCGGCATTAACATGATGAGCGGCCAGCACCCCGACATCGAGTTCGTCTCCCTGGTGCAGGAGCATTTCGTCCTGGCCTGCCGCAGAGACCATGCATTGGCAACCCGTGAGGCCGTCACCTGGACAGAACTGGCCGACTACCGCCTGATCGGCGTCGGCCGTCTGAGCGGCAACCGGATGTTGCTGGACCACGCGCTCTCCGGGCTCAACTTGCGGCCCAAGTGGTTCTATGAGGTTCAACACCTGTCTACCTCGCTGGGTATGGTCGAGGCCGGGCTGGGTGTCTCTGCCATGCCCAGCCTGGCCATGCCCAGCGCCGACCACCCGACCTTGGTCAGCGTGCCGCTGATCGAACCGCAGGTGACTCGCACACTGGGGTTGGTCTATCGGCGCGGGGCGTCGCTGTCGCCAGCGGCGGAAAAATTCGTGTCGATCCTGCTGGACAAATGGCCCAACCGTTGAATCAAACGCCCCGCTTGCAGCCCGGCGCGGCATAGTCACCCTGGACAAGGCGTACATGGCTCAGTCCTCGCCCACACCGAGTGGGTTGGGCCGACGCTTCTCGATCGCGAACTTGAGCAGCGCGGCGCTACGGAACAGGCCATGGGCAAACTTGCCATAGGGCAATGTGATGAACAGCGCCATGACCGTGCCCAGGTGAATCGCCAGCAGGATCGCCATCGCTGCGGTATCACGCAGGCCCAGCAAGGCGAGGCCCGTGGCGCTGACCAGCAGCAGAAGCAGGAGAAATGCCCGGTCCATGGGGCGCTGGGCAACATCGCCGTGCTCAGCGGCCCTGCGCAAGTTCAGCGCCAGCAACCCGGCCGGCCCGATGATCAAGCCAAGACCTCCCAAGGTGCCCAGCAGCACCGGCGCGCTCAGCAGCGGATACGGCGCCTGTTGGCCCAGCAGGTAGTGGTACCCGGTGGCGACCAGCGTCGCGGCAAAGCACAACATGAAACCGTAGAAGGTGAAATGATGGAAACGTCGGCGCCAAAGCGTGAAGCGATCATCGGCATTGTTGCAGCCTTTGCCATGCCCACCGTCCAGGTATTTCAGGGTCAGCGCAGCACTCGACGCCTCGATCACCGCCGCCGTGGCCGGTTGTGCCAACGCCTCGGCAGGCGAGACTGAGCGCCAGAAGCGTCGTACCGCCATCGCCAGCGCAATACCTGCAGCGGCAAACACACTGCCAAACATTAGGGCCAAGGTGTTGTGTGGGAAAACCGCATAGAAATTTCCCGCCAACCGACCGGGCAGCAATGTGCCGTTGGCCCACAAGGTCAGCAGCAAGAATAACGACAAGGCCACTGCCAAGGCGCTTGCGACAAACGTGCCGTTGCGCCGATACAGCCGCCCGAAAAGGGTTGGCCAGGCATACTCGGCATACGTCTGCACGCGCACTTTGGCCATGGCCTGTGGCACGTTGACGGCGAATTCGTGGGGCTGGGCGTACTGGCAGGCGTGCAGGCAAGCCCCGCAGTTGTGGCATAGGTTGGCCAGGTAATGGATGTCTGCCTTGTTGAACTCCAGCCTGCGGGTCATCGCCGGGAAAACTGCGCAAAACCCCTCGCAGTAGCGACAGGCATTACAGATGCGCAATTGCCGATCTACCTCCTGCTCTTCAAGGGTCAACAGCGGGATCAATTCGGGGGCCGGCTGAGCGGCATCGGGCACGTAGGGTTCAGGCAGTTGCGCGGTCATGGCTATGCTCTTGTTCTGGATGAAGGTGGCCTGTCGCCGCAGCGGCGTGGGTCCCGGCGATGCGGCCGAAGGCTGTGCCGATGGACATGCCGACACCTGCGGTGTAGCCCTTGCCCAACACATTGCCCGCCATCATTTCGCCGGCGACGAACAGGTTCGGGCTGGCATTCCCATTGAAATGCACTGCCGCCGTTTCATCGGTGCGCAGCCCAAGGTAGGTGAAGGTCACCCCAGGTCGCAGCGGGTAGCCGTAGTACGGAGGCGTATCGATCGGGCGCGCCCAGTGGCTTTTCCCCGGCTCCAGGCCCAGGGTGTGACAATCATCCAGGCGGGTGTGGTCGAAGGTGCCCACCTGGCAGGCACGGTTGTAGGCCTGCACGGTTTGGACGAAGGCTTGCACAGGCAAACCGAGCACGCCGGCCAGCCCCTCCAGGCTATCAGCGGTGGCGCCGGGAAAAACCGGCGGCATGAACCGGCCGAGGGCTTTCTGGTCGATGATCGAGAACCCCACCTGGCCAGGTTGATGAGCCACCAGGCGCCCCCAGATGGCATAGCGTTTGGGCCAGAAATCCTCGCCTTCATCATAGAAGCGCTGCCCATCGCGGTTGACCACCACACCCAGCGACACACAATCGATGCGCGTGCAGATCCCGCCGTCGTAAAGCGGTGCGCGGGCGTCGATCGCTACCATGTGCGCCTGGGTCGGGTCACCAATCGTGTCGGCGCCCTGTTCGATCAGACGGCGTAACAGGACCCCGTCATTGAACCGCGTCCCGCGGATCAGGAAATTGTCCGAAGGCCACTCCCCCCGCTCATTCTGCCCCCAGGCTTCGCGCAACCATTGACGGTTCGACTCGAAACCACCGGCAGCCAGCACGCAACTGCGCGCCTCGATGCGCTCGGCAGGAAGTTGCCGGCCCTGGACCTCACGCGCCGGTATAAGGCCGGCTACGAAACGTCCGTCTTGCAGTTCGATATCGGCGACGGGCGTGTCGTAGCGGATCTGTACCCCGAGTTGTTCGGCGCTTCGATAGTAGGCATTGATCAGCGCCTTGCCGCCGCCCATAAAAAACGCATTGGTGCGTGCGGTGTGCAGCGCGCCAGACAACGATGGCTGAAAGTGCACGCCATGACGGCGCATCCAACCGCGGCAGTTGGAGGATGCGCGAATCACCAGGCGCGCGAGCTTTTCGTCGGTCTGGCCTCCGGTGACTTTCAACAGGTCCTGCCAGAACTCCTCTTCCGGGTACGCTTCGACCAGCACGTCCTGCGGGGCGTCATGCATGCACCGCAAATTGCGCGTGTGCTGAGAATTGCCACCCCGCCAGACGCGCGGCGCAGCCTCGAGCAGCAGCACGCTGGCTCCAGCCTCGCGCGCCATCAGCGCGGCACAGAGGGCGGCGTTGCCCCCTCCGATGACTAGCACGTCGATCATTTCGCCTCCAAGTCACGCAGCGCCGGATGTTCGGCTGCTTTTCGGTGACCCAGGACTCTAAAGAGTGCTTCAAGGGCGCGAAACGCGATTACCGCGGGGAGGCATTCAGTTTTTCTAAAGGCTCGGATTAGGGGACGACTGCGTCAAAGCAACTGAGCGCCCGGCCAGCGGCCCTGCTCCACCAACTCCCGCGAGACTTCCTGCAGTACGATCCGGGTAGCCAAGGCGGCCGGCGAGAGTTCGTCATCGCTTAAGCTGACAATCAGATTGCGTCGCTGCGCCTGTGCCTGATCGATGGAAAATACGCGCAAGCCTGCCTGATGCGCCCGGGCAACCGTTGCGCCCGGCTGAATGGTGGCGGCATGACCTGCACAGACGCAGTCCATCAACAGCGACAGGCCATCGACTTCCAAGACGATCCGAGGCTCGAGCCCTGCCCGTTCGAAAATCGAACGCAGCGTAGTCCGCAGACCATGCTGTGTGCTGGGCATCACCAAGGGCAGCGTGGCGATCTGTGCCAAACTAAGGGCCTCACCCCAATCGGCATTGACCAGCGTGGCAGGAACCAGGACGAACAGGCGCTCGTTCAGCAATGGCCGGACATTCAGGCGAGGCCCGGCGTCCGCTTGGAACAGCACGGCCAAGTCAAGGTGCCTGGCGTTGAGTTGATTCACCAGGTAACCGGACAGCATTTCCACCAAGTGCAGGCGGATGTCGGGATAGCGTTGGCGCATCCTGTCGATCAACGCCAAGCCAAGAATCGATGCGGTAGTCGGTGCCAATCCCACGCTGGCATAACCGCTCATACGGCCACTTTGTGCGGCAAGCACCGCATGCTCTGCCTGACGCAGCGCCAGGCGCGCATGGTATTCGAAGGCCAGGCCCGCCGCCGTCGGTGACACGCCGGTGCTCGAGCGGGTCAAAAGCCGGGTACTCAACTCGCTCTCCAGCTTCGACAGCTGCTGGCTCAAGGCGGAGGCGCCGACACCAAGTTCAAGCGCAGCCCTACCAAGACTGCCGTACTCCAGGACGCTCAGGAAATAGCGAAGCTGACGTAACTCCATAAAAGACTCTTTCACCGCTGGGGGGGGCCGCAGAGGCTAGCCCGGATTTG